>WBZO01000110.1_pt1 | contig 217224 bp, 142 predicted proteins | sample 5204261 | NCBI WGS metagenome assembly WBZO01 (sample SAMN12412400, study PRJNA552823) | activated sludge metagenome | isolation source: activated sludge from anammox sidestream of wastewater treatment plant... | place: USA: North Carolina | collected 2017-09
AGCTAAGGCTATGCGCCTATTTCACTGCCTTGCCAGCCCCCAAAATACACTCGCCGAAATACCCAACTTATTTCCGGCACGTTCCTTACCGGGCTAAAAAGGTGTCTTTTTATCTCCGGCAGCCCAACCCCAACAGCATCTGAAAACGAGCAATTTTTCGTCAGTTTTTTTTAGCTTTTTGAAATGGCGTAGCAGCGTTACGGAACTGAAAAAAGGGGAAAAGTGGCGTAAAAGGGCCGTTTTTTAGCCAAGTGACCCAATCGCAAACAAGCTCTTAACCTGAAAGCATGCAAGCTACCCGGCAGTGTGCAGATGATAAAAAAAAGGAAAATTCCCTCGGCAGACACCGGGTAGGCGCAGATTTCCACCACAAAACCAGTGAACTATGAGGAACTTACTCAGACCTTTCGATGACTTCCTTTCCCTGGTCTATCCTCGCCTGTGCCTTGCGTGTGGCTACTATGCCCCGCCGTACGGACAACACTTTTGTACCTACTGCCGGGGAACGCTCCCGGAGGCAAATTTTCACCACTCAAAAGAAAATCCCTTCACAGAGCGCTTCTGGGGGCGGGTGCATCTCGAAACAGGTGCTTCGCTGTATCTTTTCACCAAAGAAAGCAGGGTGCAAAACCTCCTGCACCAGTTGAAATACAACGGCAAGAAAGAAATCGGCCTGATTCTGGGCCGGCAGTTTGGTGCTTCATTGAAGCAGTCGCCCCACTTTGCAGGCATTGAGGTAATCGTGCCTGTACCTCTGCACCTGAAAAAGCTGCGGATTCGGGGCTATAACCAAAGTGAATACTTTGCAAAGGGACTTTCGGAGAGCATGCAGGTTCCTGTTTTGAAAAACGGAATGATGCGGGTGATACACGGGGAATCCCAGACAAAAAAAAGCAGGGAAGCGCGCATTGAGAACATTCGGGAGGCCTTCGTGGTCCACCTTCCCAATGCCCTGGAAAGGAAGCAAATCCTGCTGGTAGATGACGTGTTGACGACGGGCGCTACACTGGAGGTTTGCGCCAGTGAGCTCCTGAAATTGAAAGATGTCAAAGTAAGTATGGCGACGATTGCGATAGCGATGCACGGGTGATGGCCGATTGTACTCGTACCGGGCAGTCCAACCCCCGGCTGAAAAGCTGCCGGCGGGAAATTTTGACAGCATCGCTGCTGTGTATCAAGCAGGTATGAGCTTCTCAACCCAATGTTTTTGCACCAGGTATTCCGCAATTTGGATGGTGTTTGTCGCAGCACCCTTGCGCAGATTGTCTGCGACGATCCAGAGGTTCAGCCCGTTTTCAATGCTTTCATCCCGGCGGATGCGGCCCACAAACGTCTGATCTTTGTGGCGGGCATACAGTGGCATGGGGTACTTGAATGCAGCCACCTCATCCACCACCTCAATGCCAGGGGCTTCCGCAAGAATCTTTTTCACCTCTTTCAGGTCAAAAGGCTTTTCAAACTCTACGTTCACGGATTCAGAATGGCCACCCAGTACGGGTATCCTTACGGTTGTAGCCGTGATGCCGATAGAATTGTCGCCCATGATCTTCCGGGTTTCATTGACCATTTTCATCTCTTCTTTCGTGTAGTCATTTTCGAGGAAGACATCAATGTGCGGGATGCAATTTTCAAATATCTGGTATTTGTAGGCCATTTCGTCCGGCCCCGGATGGAAGCCTTTTTGCTCCAACTGATACTGCTTGACCGCTTTGACGCCGGTACCGGTGATGGATTGATAGGTGGACACAACTATTCGCTTGATATTGAAATGTCGGTGCAACGGGTATAGAGCCACTACCATTTGAATGGTGGAGCAATTGGGGTTGGCGATAATCCTATCTTGAGGCGTCAGCACCCCGGCATTCACTTCAGGCACGACCAGTTTTATGCCCGGGTCCATGCGCCAGGCCGAGGAGTTGTCAATCACGGTGGCACCTGCTGCTGCGAATTTAGGCGCCCATTCTTTTGAAACGGAACCGCCCGCAGAGAAAAGGGCAATATTTGGCCTCGCTGCAACCGCTGCTTCCAGACTTATCACTTCGCAGGTCTTCCCTTTAAAAACAACGGGCTTTCCAACAGAGCGCTCGGATGCCACGGGGAGAAGTTCCGTGAGGGGAAAATTCCTTTTTTCCAAAACTTCTAACATGACGGAGCCTACTAATCCGGTAGCTCCTACTACTGCTACTTTCATTTTTGTATATTTTTTTTCACAACTGCGCAGGATCAAAGAAAAAATAAAATGTACATCTTACTTTTAAAAATCCATTTCTCCTGCACGCTTTTTGAAAAGGCTGTGTACAATTTATTAATGTCCGTTTCTAAGAGCTTGTTTGAATTTGGCGCCCCCAAATAACCTTCCACAGAGGCGTTTTTTTAAAAAATTTCTTTGAAATTTAACAAAGGTGCCCCTCTCTGAAGAGCCTTATTCACCGCCAAAGGTGGTGGTTTGACTTGCGATACAGATTCTCTCCTCCTCCCGCAATTTGGGGTGTTTCCCCCAAAAAATACCTCCTGCTAAGTAGTTGTTTTTTTAAAAACTGCTGCTGAGAGCCGTCTGCAGGGGGAAAGACACCTACCACTTCCTTCTTGGCCTCTCCCGGGCAGAGGGCTTTTAGAGCTTGCATTGCGAACTATGGGTAGCCGGCGCTGTTCAAAAAACGTTTAAATTGCGATTAGGTTTCCTGTTTGTCCAGAGCCAACTGTTACCCTGGATTTTCCGTCCTTAAGTCCGGTAAAAAGCGCATATCTTGCGGCGCTATTTTTCAATTTTAAAAAAAACGCACATGGCTCGTTTATTCTGTATCAGCCTGTTTCTGTGCCTCGCCACAGGGATATTTGGCCAGGATTTCTCTTTTGGTTTCAAAGCAGGTCTGAATTTTACTACCTTCAAAGGCGAAGCAGAAAAGGATGACCAAGGGGAGACCCTTGAAGAATTTTCAACAAATACCGGTTTCTTGGTTGGAGCGACTTTTTCCTGGAAAGCAACAGAGTTGATGGGGCTGCGCAGCGAGCTGCTGTTTTCCCAAAAGGGAAGCAGGCGCAATTTCAAAGGCCCATCCTACTACTTCTTTTATAATATCAACGGGCAGCAAATCCCCGCCACCGGCACCAGAGACATGGACATCAACGTGTCAAACTCCTATTTCGTCCTGCCGGTGATGGGCTATATCAAGCCCGCAAAGTGGCTGGAACTCTACGTGGGAGGCTACGCAGGGGCGCTCATTTCTTCTACCGCATTCGGCAACCTGGTCTTTGACAACGGCGTAACTCTGGCAGGCGACAAGGTAAGTGACAAAGTTAAGCATGAACTGGACTACAACTATTTCGGCGACAGGCCCCGCTCTGCTACGTATTCAAATCCTCCTGAAACGATCAAAATCAAGGGGGAAAGCATCCCTTATCCACAGACTGCAGGTGCCTATTTTGAGTTCACCGAAGACCCTGGGCGGCTCTACAAAATCTTCGATGCCGGCGTGCTTGGCGGAGTCTCTGTTTTTTTCAACAAGGGACTTTACCTCACCGGAAGGCTCACCTACGGCCTCCTGGATATCACCCGCACCAGGGCTGACGTCTCGCTGGCAAAGCTGGACGGTGAATCTTTAATTACCCGCAACGACTTCGACCGAAATTATACCTTACAGGCCGGCATTGGATTTTCTTTTTGACTTAGGCTGCTTCAAGTTTATTGGAACCCCCGCTTGACAGTTCTTGTGTCGTTTTTGTCGTGTGCGCATCCACTCCTAAGAGCATGTTGGAGCTGGGTGCTTGAGCCAAGATGCTGTTTGGGTTGAGCTTACCAAGCTAAACAGCATCTGAAAACGGGCAATTTATTGTCAGATTTTTAGCTTTTTGAAGTTGCGAAGCATCATTACGGAGTTGGAAAAACGTAAAAAGCAGGCGAAAAAGGGCCGTTTTTTAGCCAAGTGACCAAATCGCAAACATGCTCTAAGTGGCTAAATCTCCAACATGCTCTAATGATCTGCCTCAATTTCTGCCCCCTGGGCTGAAACGTAGTACACCCCTTTCAACACGATTTTAGCATCTTCGGGTAGAGACTCCATGGGTCGGACGGCGACGAAACCCTCTTCTATGCTACCGCGCTGCACTTTTATTTTCCTGAAAAAACTGCCCGCTGTATTTTCCTTTTCGAGGGTGAAAATGAAATCCTCCCCGCCCTCCTGCACAAGGGCAGCTTCGGGCAGGGCTGTCGCCTCGTCATCGCTGGAAGTGACGATGCGAGCTTCGAGGAAAGCGCCCTTCACAAAGTTTGCCTGTTCACCGGGGCTGCCTTCCAGGCGGGCGTGTGCACGCACAGCCCGTTTTTCGGGGTGCAGCACTTTGTCAATGCTGTAGATTGTAGCAGAGTAAGCCTTTGATGGCTCCGCAGGAAATGTGAGAAATACCCGCTGGCCATTTTTTATCTTCAGAATGTCTTTTTCAAAAATCCACAGATCGGCGTGCAACTGGCTCAGGTCGGTTACCTCGCACACGGAAGTTCCCGGTTGCACGGCTGCGCCTGCGTTGGTGTAAATGGCCGTCACGATGCCACCCAAGGGAGCCGTGAGGGAGAGATGGGTGCTCAGGTTGGCAGGGGTCAGTTTTTCAGGGTCAATCTGGTATTGGCGCAACTTGGCGGCGAGTACCTGCGCCGTTGTTTGAGCAGCCTGTAATTCGGATTCGGCTTTTTGAAAGTTTTTCAATGCCGTGGCATCTGCATCTTTGAGCAACTTGTAGCGCTGGTACTCAGCCTGCAGGAAAACCAGCCGGTCCCTGTTTTCCAAATACTGCTGTTGCAGGTCGAGCAGATCGGGTTTGCGAACGGTAGCGAGCACCTGGCCTTTGCGCACGCTGGCGTTCAGGCTGGTGTTCAGGCTGGCGAGAATACCGTCAGAAAAGGCAGTCAGCTCTGCCGTATGCTCCTGATGAACGACCAGTTCGGCGTTCACCTGTAGCTCTTCCGAGATGGCCCTTTTTACAAAATTCGTGTATTCGGGTGCTGCCAGTTTCATTTGGGAGGGCGAGAGAACGATTAGCCCGTCCACCATTTTGGAGCCTGCATGGCTGTGCTCGTCCGTGTCGCCGTGCCTGTGTTGGTTATGACCACAGGCCCACAGTACCAGTGAAAACAAGGGGAAAAAGAAAATATTTTTCATTGTAATGTATTGATTAGCAATGTTAAGGTGGCACCTCCCTGCCAGGTAATTACTCATTTTTTGCTATCTCCTGCTGCCTCTGGAGCAGTTGTTATAAAAAAACGAAGACCTGAAAGTGCCAGATTGCGAAAATGGTTATTGTCCAGTCAAAGCTTCCAGTTCGATGATCGTCTGGTTCAGCCCCAGCAGATTTTCGAGGTATTGCAATTCGATATTTTCAGCCTGCTCCAGCAATTGTGCAAAATCAGCATAGCCAATTTCGCCGTGTAGATAGTTCAATTCGCTCATGCGCAGCAGCTCAGCGGCGAGCGCCCTGCCCTCCGATGCGTAGTATTTCAACAGAATCTGATACTTCTCCTGCTCGTGTAGCAAGTGGCCGAGTTCTGTCTGTTGCTGCAACAAAGTCTGGTGGTAAGCAGCACCAGCTGCGTACACATTTGCCTGGGCGGCCTGGGCCTGCGCTTGCAGCGATTTGCGAAACAGCGGCACACTCAGACCCACCTGCCAGCCTGGGTAGATATTGCCATTGCCGAGATACTGCCCGAATAGGCCTGCCGAGGCTGTCGGCGAGTACTGTGCTTCGGCCAGCTCCTGCTCTGAGCGGGCTACTTCGACCGCACTTCGGCCAAACTTGGCAAGCGCCGAGGTGCGCAGCAGTGACGTATCTGCCAGCGAAAATCCACCCTCGTGCAGGCGCTCGACGATGGGCAACACAGGCTCACCCAGCCCCAGGATATGCCCCAGCACGATGCGGTCGAATTCAATTTCGTGCGAAACGGTGGAGGCATCGAGGCGGATTTGGGCAGCTTTGTTTTGCAGGGCGAGTTTTTCTGCAAGGGAGATGTCCCCGGCCTGGTACCGAATAGCTGCTGCTTGGGCAACCCTCTGGTAAACGCTGTCCAGGCGGTGGTACAGCGCCGTCCTACCGTCGAGGTAGCTGAGGTGGTGGTAGATTTCCCGCACTTGTTTTACCACGCCCTGCCGGATAATGCTCTGCTGTGCTTCGGCCTGGGCCTGACGGTTGGCGTGGAGGTGTTGGTTGGCACGGGTCCTTTTTCCCGAGGGAAAATTTTGCTGGATTCCTATCGAAGATACGCCGAACATGCCCAGCTCCGGATCGGCGGCGATGTTGTGAAAGAGGTGGGAAGGCTCCCATGCCGCCCCTGCATTTTTCAGGAATTCCTGTTGTCGAACGCTATGGCCTGCAGCCTCAATAGCCGGATGGCTTTTGAGCGCCAGTTCTATGGCCTGTCGTTCGGTCAGGGAAATTTGGGCGGGTGCAAAGCTTATTCCCAACGCGACCAGGTTTAAAAAAATCAGAAAATATTTCATAAGAAGCAGATTAAGGAACGTGTCGGAAATAACTTACGCATTTGGGCGGCGTCTTTTGGGTGCTGGCTGTGTTAGTGAAATAGTTACGTAGCTAAGGCTATGCGCCTATTTCACTGCCTTGCCAGCCCCCAAAAGACACTCGCCGAAATACCCAACTTATTTCCGGCACGTTCCTAACTATTTTTGTTGTTGCTTGGAAGGGTGCAAGAGGAGGAAGAAAAAATTCATTTTCCTTCCTCCCCCCGCAATTCGACCCTGCCCCGTAAGTCAAATCGCCACCGCTGGTAGCGAATAGAATTGTCCAGAGTGAGGTGTTTTTAAAAGTTCAAAGGAATTTTTTAAAAAACCCACTCCAAGGAGCTCTTAGTTACCCGAGAGAAAAAGGCGCCTTTTCAGCTCGGTGAGCTAAATTCAAACAGCTCCTTAGCGCTGTGAGATGGGAAGATTTACGCAGCTCGTTTTTTTACTAAAAAATAAGTGGTACAGCACGGGCAGTACCACCAGGGTCAGAAAAGTCGAAGTGACCAGGCCGCCGATGACTACTGTGGCCAGAGGCCGCTGCACTTCAGCGCCAGCCCCCTGTGACAGAGCCATTGGCAGAAACCCCAGCGAGGCCACTGCTGCCGTCATCAGCACGGGACGCAGGCGAACCAGAGCGCCGCGGATGATGCGCTCGTTGATGTTGTGCACTCCCTCCTTTTCCAGTTGATTAAAATAGGTGATGAGGACAATGCCGTTTAGCACGGCTACGCCGAAGAGGGCGATGAACCCTACACCGGCAGAAATCGAAAATGGCATACCCCGGATCAGCAGTGCAAACACACCTCCGATAGCAGCCATAGGAATGCCCGTAAAAACCAAAACGCTTTCTTTCAGCGAATTGAAGGCAAAATAGAGCAGCCCAAAAATGAGTAGCAACGCTACCGGCACGGCAATGCTCAGTCGGGCTTTTGCTGCTTTGAGGTGTTCGAACTGGCCGCCAAAGGTGTAGTAGTAGCCGCTGGGTAGTTTCAACTTTTCACGCAGGATGTCTTCCATGTCGTGGATGACGCTCTCCACGTCGCGGCCGCGCACGTTAGCACTGACGAAGATTCTACGCCTGCCGTCGTCCCGACTGATTTGCGCCGGGCCGGGCTGGTAGCTCACTTCGGCTACTTCGCTGAGCGGGATGAGTGACCCTGCGGGTGTTCGAATCGGCAGCCCGCGCACGTCTTCTATGCCAGCACGGTGTTCGTTGGCGAGGCGCAGGACGAGGTCAAAGCGGCGTTCGTCCTCGAAGATGACCCCTGCAGTAGTTCCTGCGAAGGCTGTGCGCAGCACTTCGTTCACCCCTTTCACAGCCAGGCCGTAGCGGGCAATTTGGGTGTAGTCATAATGAACGAGGATCTGTGGCAGCCCTTCGGTTTGCTCCATTTTGAGATCCTGCAGACCGGGCACATCCTGGATGAGGTGCTCGACCAGATGCCCAGCATGAACCAGGCTGTCGAGGTTGTCGCCGAAGATTTTTACGGCAATGTCAGAGCGCACTCCCGTCATCATTTCATCAAAACGCATCTTGATGGGCTGGGTAAATTCGAAGGCCATGCCAGGCACGTCATGGACTTTTTCCTCAAGCAGCTTGATGAGTTGCTCTTTGGTTTGGGCCTTTTTCCACTGCTCTCGGGGCTTCAGCAGGACGATGTTGTCAGCCGTCTCGATGGCCATGGGATCGGTGGGAATTTCAGCAGTGCCGATTTTTGAAATGACCTGCTCGACCTCATCGGGAAAGTTTTCCATGATGACTTTCTGCATAAGTCGGTGGCTTTCGAGGGTTTGTGTAAGCGAAGAGCCAGGCCTGCAGAATCCGTGTATCATGATGTCGCCTTCGTCGAGCGAGGGGATAAATTCTCCGCCCAGGCGCAGGAATAGCCAGGCACTCAGCGCAAATGCGGCTAGGGTGACGCCGATTACGAGGATTTTGAACTTCAGGGCGAAGTGGAGTAAGGGCAGGTAGAGCTGCCGGAGGAAGTGGATAATGCGGTCGGCAAACGTTGTATCGGCCCTGAGTTCTTTTTTTAAAAAAACAGCACTCAAGGCGGGCACGTAGGTCAGCGAGAGCAGCAATGCTCCGATGAGAGCAAAGCTGACGGTTTCTGCCATGGGCCTGAACATCTTGCCTTCCACGCCGGTGAGCGACAGAATCGGAAGATAGACGATGAGGATGATGCTGACGCCAAAGACACTGGAGCGAACAATCCCGGAGGCTGCAGAGCGCACGGACTCATCCATTTCTGCTTGTGAAAGCCGCACTGTGGCATCACCGCTGCTGCCAGGCGCAGAGCGGTGATGTACTTTGCCGTGCAAAAAGTGAAGCGTTGCTTCAACGATGATGACGGCTCCGTCCACAATCAGGCCGAAATCTATGGCGCCGAGGGACATGAGATTGGCACTGACGCCAGTCAGCTGCATCATGCCGATGGCGAATAGCATGGACAGCGGGATGACCGAGGCGATGATGAGACCAGCCCTGAAATTGCCGACCAAGAGTACCAGCACAAAAATGACGATCAGTGCGCCTTCAATCAGGTTTTTTCTGACAGTGGCAATGGTGCGGTTCACCAGCTTTTCCCTGTCCAGGAAAGTGGTGATGGTGACGCCTTCGGGCAGAGTGGATTGGATTTGGCCAATGCGCTCCTTCACCCGCCGGATGACTTGGGCGGCGTTTTCTCCTTTGAGCATCATCACGATGCCTAGCACGATTTCACCTTCGCCGTTGTGGCTCACAGCACCGTAGCGCGGAGCACTGCCGAGCTTCACCCTGGCGATGTCGCCGATGTGGATGGGGGTGTTGCCTTCTGTTTTTACGACGATTTGGCGGATGTCATCAAGCGATCGGACCAGTCCCTCGCTGCGGATGAAATAGATGTTTGAGTTTTTTTCAATGTAGGCGCCGCCGGTATTTTCGTTGGCATTTTCCAGTGCGGTGAGCACTTCGCCGATGCCGATGCCCAGGGCTTTCAGGCGGTTGGGAGCCAGAGCGACCTCGTATTGTTTCAGATAACCCCCGAAGCTGTTTACCTCCACTACCCCGGGGATGCCTGCGAGCTGCCGTTTTACGATCCAGTCTTGGATGCTGCGCAGTTCGATGGCAGAATAACGACTTTCATAGCCGGGTTTTGGCTCAATGCGGTAGTGCAGAATCTCGCCTAGGCCAGTGGAGATAGGCGCCAGTTCGGGGGTGCCAAATCCGGCAGGGATTTGCTCTTCGGCTGTTTTCAGCTTTTCGCCGATGAGCTGGCGGATGAGGTACTTATCAACATCTTCTTCAAAGACAGCGGTGACTACGCTGAGGCCGAACCGGCTGATGCTGCGCAATTCAACCAGGCCGGGGATGGTGCGCACGGCATTTTCGATAGGGTAGGTTACGTATTGTTCTACCTCGGCGGTGGCCAGTGTAGGGCAGACAGTGAGTATCTGCGCTTGGTTGTTGGTGATGTCGGGGATGGCATCTATAGGCAGGTGGGTGAAAGAATAAACACCCCAAAGGACGAGCGCCAGCGTGCCGAGTGCAACGATCACCTTATTTTTTATAGAAAAATGGATGATGCTGTTGAGCATGAGATAGCTTGCATTTTAAATGAGCAATTGAGAATGGAGACGCATTGGCAGGGAGGCTTCGACCCCTGCAGCTCAGGATTTTGTAAAATGCTGCGCTTGCGCAGGTTGAACTCCGCCCAATGCGTACTTCACTGAAAAGAACTGCCAATCCGGTGCTGTGAAGTGCAAGTCATGCTTTGGGTGGCTGCCAGATGTCGCCAGGCGGGGAAAAGTGGTAGGGCTGACCCTGAAAAACAGGGCGATTGATTGTGCCCAAACAGGGCAGCGTGAGTTTTAAAGCTTGCAGGTTTTGGAGTGCTACTAAAGTGAGAGAGTGCAAGTGATTGCAATGTGCCTTGCAGGGGAGTTGGGAATGGTCGTGATCGTCCTGGTGGTTTGCGAAATCCTCTCCGTAGTGTATTTGCAAAAAATGAAAAAAAGAGATGCCCGGTGTTTCCAGCCGATGCAATTTGAAATGCTCCAGGAATTCAGGTAAATGCACCAATCCTTCTCTGACCTGAACCGGCACCAGGGTGCTGAACAGGAACAATGAAATGAGATGTATGGAAATCAGCTGGCGCATATAGGGTACAAAATTAATATTTTTCTAAGGAAGGTGCCGGAAATAAGTTGGGTATTTCGGCGAGTGTATTTTGGGGGCTGGCAAGGCAGTGAAATAGGCGCATAGCCTTAGCTACGTAGCTATTTCACTAACACAGCCAGCGCCCAAAAGACGCCGCCCAAATGCGTAAGTTATTTCCGACACGTTCCTAAACTCACTTGAATTGCCGTCGGGACTTATTTTCTAAGAGTTTGCTGGGGATTTGGTACTTGGGCCGACATGCTGTTTGGGTTGGGCTGCCCGAGAGAGAAAAGCGATTTTTTAGCTCGGTAAGCTCAATTCAAACATTCTTAGGGGCCGGCATTTGATTTTTTGCAATCAGATTTTGAGTTTTATTTACATTCTTTTACCTTTGCACCCGTTGCTGATTTGCTTAAATACATTCCTTTTTATCTCATCTCCCTGCTTCAATCAGCAATTTTACGATTAAATACCTCCCGTCAGGTCTCACTCAAAAGGTTATTTATTTTTTCTTATTAAAAACAAATGCTATGTACATCCAGCACTACCTGACAGGGCTATGCCTATTCTTGTTTTTGTCATTTAACCTTCAGTCTCAAACTCAATATATTGGCCCGGCCAATGGTGATTGGTTTACCCCAGCCAATTGGAACAACGGATTGCCTGCTCCGGGGAATGACGCACTGATAGGCGGAGGAGCTTCGGTTGCCGTGAACGGTCCTTTGACCGTAAACTTCAATCTCACCAATTATGGCAATATCGCAGCGAATGCTGCTGTTGTCATTGTCTCAGGCAATACTTTTTCTTCGTTCGGCCCTCTTGACATTTCTTCAGCCGGCAGCCTGACAAATAAAGGCAACCTCCAAAACTACGGTACCATGACGTTCTCCGGAACGGCGGGCTTCACCAATGACTCAGGGGCTTCGTTTGCAAATAACGGCCCATTTACCCTCCAAACGACACTGGTCAACAAAGGAAGCATTACAAACAACAACACGATTGACGCCCTTACTGGCACCTTACAGCAAGAAGGGACTTTCAACAACAACCAAACACTGACGACAAAGTCCTTGACTGTGATGACGACCTTTACCAACAATTTCGGGTCTGTCCTCAACATTACGGGAGCCTCCCCTGAACTGACGGTGAGTGGTTCTTTCAACAATTATGGCACGGTGAACAACAGCGGGTTCTGCACTGTCAACGGCAGCTTTACCAATGGCGTCAGTTTTAAAAACCTGACGGGGGCTGTGCTGACGATTAATGCTGGAGCGCAATTTACCAACACAGGAGGACTCGTGGAAAACGACGGAGCCGTTCAGGTGTATGGGACATACACAAACGGGTATCAGACGATTAATCGGGGAGTATGGAACTCCTTCGGGCAATTTGACAACAACAACCTTTTTGAAAACAAAGCCGGCGCTGAATTCACCCTTCGGCCGGGTTCTGTGTTGAGCATGGGGTACGGCTCTAAAATAGACAACGCAGGCACTTTTGACAATAAAAACACAATCAATAGCTTTGGTGCCATTGAGAACAGCGGAAACTTCAGCAATAATGGCACAATAACCACCTTCAGTGGCTCGCGCATCAGCAACTTCTCTGTTTTTACAAACAAGGGCACTATCAGCACGAGCGATAAGGTGTTCAACGATGGTACGTTTGAAAACAACGGCACTGTAAACGTAAACTCAGGGTCGGTCTGGCAAAATAGACTCTCATTCACCAATAGCCTGGGCGCCTCGGTCAACGTGTTGTCGGATTTTGAAAATAAAGCTGGCGCTACCCTGCTGAACAAAGGCACCTTCAAAAATGCCGTTCGCTTACTGAATGAAGGCAGTTTTACGAATCACGCTTATCTGAACAACACCGGTAACATTACAAATGAAACAGGAGGAACTTTGACGAACGAAGAGCTTTTCCATCAGGAAGCAGGCAATTTGCTCAACAAGGGGAGTGTGGTGAACAATAAAAAACTACTCAGCGACGATTGCTCGACCATCAGCAATGCGGGTGGTAGTATCAACAATACCGGCATCCTGGAGTTGAAGGGCATATTGTTTCAAAGAGGAACCCTCACGGGGAATCCTGTCAGTAACCAGGGGGGGTATATCCACACGGCAACCACCTCGGATGCTCCTGATATTTGCAAAGACGGAACATTCGGAACCAATATTGATGGGAAAATAAAGGTATATGCCCATTCATTAATTGCGTTTGAGAATTTCGACTCGTGTGCCAATATTATTTATCACGCAAATGACCTGGACCGACCTATTTTCCAATGTGCTGACGTGGGCACTGTAAAAGATATAAACGTCGTGCTGCGTACCACGCTGAACGACTCGCTAACCTGTGTTGCCCATGCTACGATGGTTGACAAGCTGGCACCTGTTTTTAGTAGCTGCCCCGGCGACATTGTAATTTTCACACCGAATGACACCGCCTCCGCTACCTGGATCGAACCTACTGCAACCGATAATTGTACGGTTGTTGACCTGTCTTCTACACATGACCCGGGGGCGAGCTTTTCCATAGGCATTACGGCTGTTACTTATACAGCGAAAGACGCCTATGACAACCAAAACCAATGTCAGTTCCGTGTGGACGTCCGGAAAACAGCACCTGGAAGCGGTTGTGGAGATGACTCCACCGGGCCGACTTTCACAGGCTGCCCGGCCAACCAGAGCGTTCAGGCTACCTCTTACCTGACTCCTGTAACCTGGTTGCCGCCTACACCTAAAGATAACTGCATGCCTATTACAATGACCAGTAGTCATGTGTCGGGGCAGGCGTTTCCCGAAGGAGCTACTACGGTAACTTATACAGCGAAAGATGCAAGTGGAAACAGCAGCACCTGCTCTTTCACTGTAACCGTAACGGCCGAGGACCTTTGTCTGGTTGACTCGCAACGGCCCACAATATGGTCTTGTCCATCCAATATTTATCTGGTGGATAATCCCGTCATTAACGGGGCAGTAGCGCTCTGGGACATACCGGGTGCTTCTGACAATTGCAATGTTGCCAGCTACTCGGGGAACTTTGAGCCAGGGACAGTTTTCCCTGTTGGCACCACTACGATCACCTACACGGCTACCGATGGGGTAGGCAATACGAGCACTTGCAGTTTTAACATTATCGTAGGTGCTGACCCCTGCCCGGGCGACACATCAGCACCTGCTATTTCGGGTTGTCCGTCCAACATCTCCCTGCTGACGACAGGCAGCTCTGCAAAAGCAACGTGGACAGCCCCCATCGGCTCGGACAACTGCGGCCCCGTTGTGATGAACAGCACCCATACATCGGGTTCCTTCTTCCCCCTGGGCGTTACGAGGGTGCGCTATCAGTTTTCCGACAACAAAGGCAACACCTCGGTGTGTACTTTCACGGTGACAGTGGAGAATGCTTGTGCTGTTGACAATGTGGCGCCGGTGATTACAGGCTGCCCCTCAGATATTACGGTGGCTGCCGGCCCCGGCGGGTCTGCACAGGCATACTGGACGGCTCCGACAGCAACGGACAACTGCGCACTTTCTATCTTTTCGTATGCTTACCTTCCGGGAGCTACCTTTCCTATGGGCACGACAATGGTGGTTTACACGGCCATTGATCTGAAGGGGAATTCGAGCAGCTGCAGCTTTAACGTCGTGGTGGTGGGTGCTCCTGATTGCGCCTCCAATGCCTCTCCAATCAATGGAGCTACTGACGTTGACCCCGCTTCGGTAACGCTGAGCTGGAATAGTGTGAGCGGCGCCTCATCTTACGATGTATATCTGGGAACGGCGAACCCTCCTGCAACTGTTGCAGCGAGTAATGTTGCCGGAACTACCACCACCCTGACCAACCTCGCTTCGGGCACTACTTATTATTGGTATGTGCAACCTAAAAACACATCGGGAGCAGCGGGTGACTGCACTGCAGGCACGACCAACTTCACCACGTCGGACTCACCCGAAGAAGATTGCAATAAGACAGCCCTGTTTGTGGTCGGCTCTACTTACTTGAATGCTTCCGATGCAGCCGTGAAGGAAAGATTGGAAAACCTGGGATTTGCCGTCACTGTGAAAAACCATTATAGCGCAGCGGCTTCTGACGCCGATGATAAAGGACTGGTGGTAATCAGTTCTACTGTGTCAGCTTCCAAAGTAGGCTCTAAGTTTACCAATGTCGAAGTTCCGCTGATCAATTACAAAGCTGGCCTTTTTGATAATTTGAAAATGACAGGCTCAAAATCAGGGACGCATTATGGCACGACAAATTATGTGAACAAGATAGTCATCCAGGCTACCAACCATCCATTAGCAGCGGGATTAAGCGGTACTAACTACGTGTTTTCATGGGGTCAAACCGTAACCTGGGGGGTGCCTGCTTCCTCTGCGGTCAAGGTTGGTTACGTGCCGGGGTCTTCTAACCGGTGCATGATCTTCGGCTATGAAGAGGGTAGCATGATGGTCAATCTGGAGGCTCCTGCCAGAAGAGTCGGGTTCTTCCTCGAAGATAAAAGTGCAACGGCCCTGAACAGCAATGGATTGGCACTTTTGGATGCTGCTATTTTATGGGCTACAGACTGCGAACCCTGCTCTATGACGCCTACGGCAGCCTGTAAAAACATTACTGTAGAGCTGAGTGCCATTGGACAGCCGGTGCAGATCACAGGGGAACAACTGGACGACGACTCGGCACCTGGCTGCTCGGGAACCATCACGACCTACGAAGCCACGCCGACCAGTTTTGACCAGCCAGGCACTTACACGGCCGTGCTGACAGTGACCAATTCACAAGGGTTTTCTGCCACCTGTTCTTCCATTGTCACGGTGCTGGCTCCTCCGTGCAACAATGTGACAAAAGGCGGTAGCGTTGCAAAAACCTGCATGAATGGCGAAACGAAACTGATCAATGCCTCTCTGCCGTCGGGTGGTAGTGGTAGCCTGGAATACCAATGGCTTTCGGGTACGACTGATTGCAGCCCCGGCAATATGACTGTGGTTGCCGGAGCAAAAGGCTTGGAGCTTATTGTTCAGGATGTGAGCCAGACGACCTACTTCATCAGATATGCACGGCGCGTGGGCTGTACTGAATGGAAAGCGAGCAACTGCATTACCGTGGAGCCTGCTGAGTGTACTTTCTTCGATCCGAATAAATGCTATCGCATTGTGGCAAAACACAGCGGTAAAGTTTTGAAAATAAAAAATGGCTCGAACGCCAACGGCCAGCTTGTCCAGCAGGGAGCCTGGAATGAATCGCAGCTGGACAATCGCTGGAATGTTATCAACCTCAACAACGGGTATTACAAAATAGTGAATGTGCAGAGCGGGAAGGCGATGGATGTGGCCGGCTCTTCTATGTCGAATGGTGCTGATATAATCCAATGGCCCTACAACGGGACGAACAACCAGCAGTGGAAAATTATCAGCCTTGGCAATGGAGAATATCGCTTTGAAGCCCGGCATTCGGGCAAGGCGCTGGATATCAGCGGCAACAGCCAGGCAGAGGGAGCGCAGGCTATCCAGTGGACCTGGCATGGAGGCAACAACCAGCGCTTTTATATCGAAGAAGTGGAATGTACTTCGTGCAGCAAAGATGTGTTGTTTGTCGTGGGCAGTACCTGGCTTGGCCCTGGCGACAGCTGGGTCAAAAACAGATTGCAGCAATTGGGTTATAACGTGACTATCAAGAGTGCATACGCTGCCAAATCTTCTGATGCCAATGGAATGGGGCTGGTTATTATCAGCTCTACCACGTCCTCATACAGCGTAGGCTCAAAATTTACCTATGTGCCTGTTCCTGTGCTGACCTGGGAAAGCTGGTCACTTGACGACCTGAAAATGACAGGTACCTGGGCAGGCTATGATTACAGCCAGACGGTTTCGCATACGGTATCTATTCTGACCCCTTCGCATCCTCTGGCAGCCGGCTTGAGTGGAATTGTGCAGGTTTACACGTATCCAACTTATATGCGGTGGGGTGCTACCAAAAACCCAGGGGCAACCAGGGTGGCCAGGATCGCCGGAGATGCGCTTGGCATTTTTGGATATGAGGCAGGCGCACCCATGCAAGGAGGATTCCTGGCCCCTGCTCGCAGGGTGTCGTTTTTTCTGGACGACAATACAGCTCCTTGTCTTACCGCAAAAGGAGCCAAGCTCTTTGATGCAGCAGTCAATTGGGCTGCTCAATGCAATGGCGGTGCATATTTCAACGATGATTCGGTAGAAGATCGCAGCAGTGAAATGCTGGAGGAGCAGGCCTCATCGGTCAATACCTCCACAGAGATTGCGGTCTATCCCAATCCTGCAAGTTCTAAAGTGTTTGTAAACCTCTCTTCTATGGAAGGGAAAGAAGTGCTTATCCGGCTTTTTGACTCGGGTGGTGCGGTGCGGCAGCAGTGGGAAGTCAATGCAGGCAAAGAAGCCTGTGAGTTGTCTTTGAGCGGGCATGCCCCCGGCTATTACCTGCTTTGGATCATGTCTTCAGACAATGTACAGCCGGTGGTAAAAAAAATAGTGCTGGATAATAAGATGTAACGCCGACTCTTGGTTTTTTGAGGAAGCAGAAGAGGAGCAGATCACGGTCTGCTCCTCTTCTCAGTTTTCAACGCAAGCATTAGGCTTTTGGAACAGTTTTGGCTAATTTTTGCAGTCTTTAGAGCTTTTTTACTTTCTATCCCATTGTTATTAAACATCCGATTTTAACGAGTTTAGATTAAAGAGCCGGTATCTGGATCTGGCTATTGTTGGTTTTTGATCTTTTGCGTCCCCCCCCCTTTATATACTTCCTCAAGGAAATGTACGTCGTCCCCCTTCATTTAATTTGGAAGGCATAAAGCCCGCTGATTTATAGGAGTTGCCAATAGAAATACTTTGAGAAAATCTTACTATGACTATAAACACTACCATTGCTACAAGCTGTAGTCGGTTTAGGGAATTTGGGAATTGCTCTGTCACATGCACGCAGGAAGCAGACTTTAGCCCGTTAAACTTGCAAAACTTTTCACAGCCTTTGTTATCTGTATCCTCTTGTTGTTGGGCAGATGTTATGCCTGATTTGCAGGTTACCTCTGGTTGGCAGGGTGGTGTATCAGAGAAGACCAGCCCCACTGGCAATAGTGTATTTTTGAAAAATGAGTTTTCAGTGCTTCTATTTAGCCAACCTACAACAGGCATTTTGCGAGGGCAAAAGCCCATTCAAAAACGCCCTTTTCAAAGAAAAAAACAGGATCTCTTTGTTTGCCCAACGCTTTTGAGAAGCAGGAGCAATTTGCTGGTCAGCTCGTTTCTGTCTTTTCAAACTCCCAGATTCCTCCGTTCGATATTGGCGGTAGTTGGATTTATCCTGCTCCTGGCAGAGGGAGCAGGTGCGCAGGTGCATTTGTCCACTACCACAGGGGCAACCTCATCTGCCGGATCTCTCACCATCTCCCATACAACCGGTACGCAGCCGGATCGGCTCATGCTGGTCGGTGTATCCCTAAAGCCCGAAGAAGAAGACGGAAATGTAGTGCCCACTGTTAAATACGGGGGAACTTCCCTTGTCCAGGTTGGCACAAAGTGGGGCAATGATGAGCGGGTAGCTATTTTCATGATGGTAAATCCACCGGCTGGCACGGCAGATGTCGTGATAACCCTTCCCTCCGAACACGAAGGAGCGACTGCTGGCGTCAGCACCTTTGCTAGCGTGGACCAGTCGGGGCCTGTGGGAGTCTTTTATTCCGCAACCGGCTCGGGTTCTACCCCTTCTGTAAATGTTGAATCAGTGGCAGGTAATTTGGTGTTTGACATAGTAGGGGTAAAAGAAGGAGCCAGTCTTACAGCAGGTACCGGGCAAACAGAGCGCTGGAAAAGCACTTCGGATGTGGAGGAGCACAGAGGAGGGAGTAGCACGAAGCTTGCCACGGGCAGCAGTACGACGATGAGTTGGTCCCTGAGTTCTTCTAAGAAATGGACCATCGCTGGCGTAGCTATTAAGGGTAAAAAGGCGATCAATACTTACAGCAACCCCGGCATCTATGTTTTCACGGTGCCATCAGGGGTCACTGCTATAACGGCTGAGACCTGGGGCGGCGGTGGCCGGGGCGGCGAGCGAGAAGCCTTGTTTGGACTAGGTTCGGGGGCAGCCGGTGGTGGTGGTGGCGGCGCTTACTCCAGGGTGGTTATTTCGGTCACACCCGGTCAGGTGTTGACTATCGGAGTGGGTGCGGGAAGCAACAACACTTTGCCGGGGGGCGATTCCTGGGTGTCAACGACTTCGAGTGTATCCGGCGCTATCGTGTTGGCAAAGGGCGGAAACTCCGTTCCTAAGAACAACATCAACGGCGCTACAGGAGGGCAGGCTTCGGCCGGTATAGGCTCTGTGAAGTTTAGCGGGGGTAATGGTGCTAAAGTAAAAGACGGCAACGGTGGCGGTGGAGGTGCTTCAGCAGGCATTTACGAGAGCGCACAAAATGCAGTGGACTGGAACGGCTCTATAGCGCCGATTGGCGGTGCCAATGGTGGCAATGGTGCAGTGACTGCCGGCTCAGGGGGCGACGGCTATTTCCCGGGCTCGGGCGGTGGCGGCGGCAAAACATTTTGTCTGGCGCTGTGTACAGGCGGTGGAGCAGGGAATGGTGGTGACGGCAAGGTCGTCATTTCTTATGCAGGGGCTGTGGCTTCATCCCCCGGCGGAGTACCAAACGCTGCAATTTGGTTCAAAGCCGACGCCGGTGTGAACCAGGGCGGAACTTTTACCTGGGCAGATCAGTCGGGCAACAACCGGAATGGCGTGCAGACAACCGGAGCGAACCAACCAGCAGTTGAGGCCAGTGTTTTCAATTACAATCCGGGGCTGTATTTCGATGGAGTAAACGATCATTTGGTGCTTCAAAACCTGCCTGGTTTACCGACGGGGGCTTCACCCGTAGAAGCGTTTTCCATCGCCAACCACTTAAACCCCGTAGCGACAAATTGGGCAGGCATCGTGACTTACGGCACGGGAAGTTCTTCCTCCAAAGTTTTTTCATTGCTCAAGAAGAACTTTCAGCCGAATGCTGCCGCTTCGATATGGGATACTGATGCGGTCAGCCCCGCTGCTGAATTTGCAGGAGGCAGGCCGGTACTGATGGATGGTAAATACACGGGAAGCCAGGTAGTAATTTCCAGCTATGGAGTCCAGCGTACAGCCGTTACCAAAACTGCAAAAATTACCACGACAGCAGGCTACGTAGGAGTGGACAACTCTAAAACCAGCACTTCATACTGGCACGGTTACATTCCCGAGATCATCCTTTTTCCAAACAACCTCAATTCCACGCAGGTAAACCAGGTAAATTCCTATCTGGCTATCAAATATGGCATTACGCTCGATCAGACAAACCCACAAAATTATTTGGCTTCCGATGGTACGACTATCTTCTGGAATGGAGAAAACAATATCGGATACAAAAACAATATCGCCGGCATTGCAAGAGACGACAATTCGGCATTAAATCAAAAACAATCAAAATCTGCCAATAGTGGCTTCCAGGTGGCGATTGGGCACGGCAATACCATAGCAGCGACGAACGAAGACAACGACCATGATTTTGATTCCAACAATGCTGCGCTGATGTGGGGTGATAATGCTGCTTCCATGATTGCCTGGACCAGTGTGGGAGCACCTTCGGGCAAGGAGATCGTCGCACGTAAATGGAAGGTGCAAAAAACCGGAGCTATTGGCTCTGTGAAGGTGAGAGCAAAAAATGGCAACCTGTCAAACTATGCCGACCATTCGACTTCTGGCAATAAAAGCCTCGAAATCAAATCCAATACTTCACAAGGGCAGACATTCAAGTTCACCGCCGGTGGTGGCACCTACCAGGTGAACCGGCTTCAAGTGAACCTCCGTAGGGATGCAGATGCTCCCGGGCAGACGATTACCTTCAGTATCAGGACATCCTGGGCTGGAGCAGACCTGGCAACTGCCTCCATAATGACCAACAACCTGACAGAAACTTATGCCTGGTATAATTTGGTCTTGTCCTCTCCCATTGATCTGACTTCGGGTACTACGTACTACATCCGTGCGGATAATTCTGGTACCGGCAAAGTCTGGTGGAATCAGGCGACATCGGGCACCTACTCAAATGGTGCTGCCCTTACTACTGCTGGTGCAGCCGATGGCAGCAAAGACAACCTCTTCCGAGTGCAATATGCGACGCCCGACGGATTGCCCAGCACAGGGGGAGACCTCGTTTATTTGTTGGTGGATGACAACTCCAACTTCACCTCGGGTGCTACCGAAATTCAGATGACGCTCAACAATGGCTTCTGGGAGGCGGATGTAAATCCCCAGGGATGGCAGTATTTTACCTTTTCAAAAGGCTGCGTTTTCCCCGTTTCCGGTGCGGTTACAGATGTAACTACCTGTTTTGGCGCTCCCGAGGGTGCTATTGTTCTGACGCATGGAGGAAACGGCCCCTTCACCTATTCCTGGGCTGCGAGTAAGGGTGGGTTTATACCATCGGGGCAGACAGCCATCAAGAACCTGTCGGGGCTTATCGGCGGCGACTACCACGTGACGATTATTGATAACGCAGGGTGTAAAGCACTCGCTAATTTTACTATTGCCCAACCCGACCTCCTCAGCCTGGCGGCAGAAGCCACGTCGGAATTCCCGATAGGAGCTGCAAACGGTATAATCACGCTGACAGCTACGGGCGGCATAAGTCCTTACACGTTTGACTGGGCAGATATGCCGGGTGCGAATAATCCAAAGGATCGGACAGGCCTTTCAGGTGGTACCTATGCAGTTACTATTGCAGACGTGAAGGGCTGCACGGCTGAAAAGGCCGTCGTCGTGACAGCCTACAATTTCGTTTATAAAGACTTGTATCTCTCTGACCCTTCGCAGGCACTCGACCGCATTGACCCCGTGGCTTCCGCAGATGGAACCACTGCAAAAACTGCCGTACTTAACGCAGGTGGTGCAACCAAGCTGGTGACTTTTACCCAATCCCCGGCGCTTTGCAGCCCTTTGACCATCCAGGCAGGACAAACTATTAGCATCACAGCGTATGTAGAAATCAAAAGTGGCACGATGCCTTCTTCTCCTGCTATCACTGCGGTATTGAAATATGGAACGACCAATGTTATTTCCCTGCCATCCCCGGCCTATAACAGCAGCTTGGGGTTGCTGACCTGGCAGGGCAAATTAAACGATAACCTCACCATCCCCGAAGGACAGACTATTCAACTGGAAGTGACGACTTTGCAATCAGGAGTTACCTTCAAGCTCAATTACGACAGCCAGACAAATCCGTCAAAAGTTTCGCTGCCTGTCAGCACTTACATCCACATTGAAGATTTTGCTGCATACAATAGCGCATATCCCGGAGGGAGCATCATAACGGGAGCTGGATCGGGCTCTGTGGTTTACCTTCGGGCCGTTGTCACCGATCCATTTGGATTTGACGATATTACGGGACTGAGCATTAATTTGCCATCTCCCGGGGGCACAATAAACGCGACTTCGGTTGCAACAGCAGGCTGTACCCGAACTTATCAATACACATGGAATACCAGCGGCCTTTTAGGAAGTTACTCCATACCGGCTACGGCTAAAGAAGGGCTTGAAAATACAGTTACCGCTGTTCAGGAGCTTGCTTTTGATATTTGTTCGCCGCCGGTGGGTACGCCGATATTTGCAACAGGTGAAATAACCACACGCTGCCAGGGCCCTGGTAGCGATACTTACCTGGCCACAGCTGCCAATGCCACCGCTATTTCGTACAGCCTTGATGAGGCCAGTCTGGCTGCTGGAAACACGCTGAACCCTTCGACTGGAAAGGTCAGCTTTGCTGCCGGATGGAATGGCACAAGCATCATCACAGCTACGGCTATGGGTTGTGCAGGCCCTACAACGGCTACCCATACTGTGATAACAATCCCCAGCGTGACCGCTCCTGTCTTTAAAAACGGGAGTGTCTCTGAGCGCTGTAAAGGAGGAGGGATGGTGACATACACGGCGACTGCTAACAATGCAAGCAGCATAACCTACGCACTTGATACGGCGAGTCTGATGGGCGGCAATACGATCAATGCGATAACCGGCGTAGTGACTTTTTCCTCAGCTTGGAGTGGTACAACCGTCATTACAGCTACTGCGTATGGTTGCAATGGACCCATCTCCGCAACTTATGCGGTTTCCATTATCGGAGTTGCAGCTATTGAAGACATGGCAACGGGCGTGCAAAGTACTCCTTTGCAAATTGATGTGCTCGCCAATGATTATTGCGATGTAAACCCGGCCTCTGTCACCATTTTATCAGAGCCAGCCAATGGGTTTATACAAATAGATGCGAATGGGATGATCACCTACCTGCCCAATGGTACTTTTTTTGGTGCAGACTATTTCGTTTACCAGGTGTGCACACATGGGCCAATCATCACTTGTAGCCAGGCAGATGTGAATGTCACCATTGAAGAAGCACTGGACAACCCTTGTGCAGAAGCGACCCGCAGCAAAACCTTTTATCTTCCTTTTCCTGAAAACACATCTCAGTTGCGCAAGGCTTTATGGAGTGCCGCAAACGTCAGTAACTTATCGAACGAGGTACGCACGATTTTAAGCATAAAAGTAATTTATCCCGGAACCATTATTACCTATGACCACTGGGAGGACGGATATGAATCCGATATTGCCAAACCTGTTCAGGCAACTACTGAAATATGGGGCGATCGCAACCCCGACAATGGCTGGCCTCCCGGTTACCCTGATGATATAATCCCCCCGGGGGGCTATGTGATTATAGACAACCAATTTGGCTACAACCCCAGAGACCCCTCTGTCATAGCATTCGACGGGAAGGACAAGATCCTCAGTTCCAACGATATTGCAGTTTCAAAAATAACGGGCGACGCAGGCTATGCCGGTGGAAGCCCCATCTTTACCGTGCAAAATGCCAAAACAAATGTAGTAGATGTCACCCGGTATGGTAAATTGTTCGTGATACCCTTTGGCGAAGATGTCACCCTGGGGAATACTGCTGCTTTTAAATATACAGGCCTTTTTGTCAAAGTCGCCACCAATGGCACTGTTGTGCAACTAGATTACAATGGAGACGGTGTCGTTGATTTAACTTCAGCCCCCATGAATGAAGGCGATGTGTGGTTTTACGACGGCACAGCTTCTACAAACGGGGTGCCTGCTGATATAAATAAAGCCAACGATATCAAAGCGGGCGCAGTAGTGACTGCAAACTATCCCGTTGGTGTGGATCTTATTTTTGGCGGGATAGACAATTACGGGACCAGAAACCTGGCCTTGCTGCCAGGCTCCTTTTATGGCGATGTCTATTACTCTCCTGTGTACACTACCTTAAACACTGACCCTGTTTATGGCTTCTTTACCAATAGCCTGGCTACCCCTATTGCCGTTAACTGGACGGCGGGAACCGGCGCCAATGGAACGGTGGTCATCCCTGCCGAAGGGGTGGCCTACCTCGAACTAAGTGCTAAAGCAGGATATAAATTTGAAAGTGAGAACGGAGAATCTTTTACCGCAGTGGTAGTGATTGATGCAGATGAAGCCGCAGCCACCTACGACTGGTCGTTCAACATGATACCCGAATCCAGGCTTTCGACATTTTCCAGTGTGGCGTGGGCACCGGGCAGCTTTGACCTGTCAGGAAACTATAATCCCGTCTGGGTGACAGCGAAGGAGGCGACTACGCTTTATATCAAATACGATGGAGATCTCACCTCATCTTCGGCGATGCTCAGCCCATGCGGTGTTCCTTACGATGCGGCCGTTTCCCTCGGCGCATTGCAGTCTTACAGGATTTTCGACTCGGATAAAGATCAAACCGGATTGGCAGTTTACACCTGTGATGGTGTAAAAATTGCCGCTGTTTGGGGGCAGGATCCCAGCGCCGGTAATCCCACACCTACCGGTTTCCCTGCATTGGATGTGGGGTATGTCATGGAGCCTCGTTGCCTGGAACAGTTGATCCTGGCAAATGACGACATAGAAGTTACCGAGCCTGGGGTTCCCATTGCGATAAGCGTATTGTCCAACGATGCAGGCTTCCTTTGTTCCCCTGACCCCACCTCCGTGACGAATGATTGGCTGCTGCAACCTGCCGATGGCTTTATTGAAATAAACCCCGATGGATCCATTACTTATACACCAGACCCCGGATTCCAGGGAACGGACCGTTTTGAATACCGCTTATGTGCTACGGAGTATCCCGAAGTTTGCGATGTGGCACTGGTAACTATTCACGTCACGAATTGCTTTGCCCATGCTGCAGAGAATTTGATCACCGGCAAAGTCTTTGTGGAACAGTTGGCTGATGATGGCATGTATAACAATGAAGCAGGTGCAGAGGGCTTCGTTGTTAACCTCTATCAGGATTTAAACTGCAATGGCATCGTAGATAGCGATGAGAACATAATGCAGTCCACGGTTTCAAAATTGTCGGGCAACTACGAATTCAGTACCCGCAACGGATATAGTGCAAAAGATGATTTTGACCCGGTTGCCTCATTTGACGGAAATGACGGAGGAATCAACTGGAACAACAACTGGTCAGAGACTGGTGACGACAACAAAGTTGGCTCGGGAAGCGTGCAGATACGGGCTAATCCGCTATCCCAAGGCCTGGGGAATGCCATTCGCCTGTCTGGCGCAAATAAGGGCATAAATCGCTCGTTGACTTTTAATGGCGCTACGGGAGCTGCCTTGAAGTTTAGCTATATGCGGGAAGGCCTGAACTCACAAGGGGAAGCCGTGTATGTCAGAATCAACGGCTCAACCATATACACCATTACCGACGGCGGATATGTCGGCACAGATTTCAACTACCACCACGTTACGATTCCCATTACTTCGTTTAATGCAAATGGTGTAAACACCCTTCATTTCATAACAAATGGGAACGTGGCAACCAATGATTACTTCTGGATTGACAATGTAGAACTGACTTATTTTAAAAACTCTTCCTGCTATGTCGTGAAGCTCGACGAAGCCAGCATGGGCGATTTTTATTCTTCTTCATTGTTAAATGTGCAGACCGCAACCTTTGCCGGTATCGGCGTGTGTGAGAATCATAATTACCTGGGTGCACTCGTGAAAGTGAATGCCTTTGATGATGTGGTGACAGCCAATCAGGATGTGGCCACCAACATTCCTGTATTAGCAAATGATATAGTAGCCCGCCCCGATTTGTCTTCATTACAAATTACTTTGCCACCTTCTCACGGAGTGGCTATCATTAATCCCGATGGCACGGTGACATATACTCCTGTTGAAGGATACACCGGAGCTGACCAGCTTAACTATAAGATATGTGCCCTGGAAGATCCTTTGGTCTGCGACATTGCTACGGTGCATATTACTGTGTCCTGCATGGTGACAGAAGGACTTAACCACATTACAGGAATGGTGTATTACGATGAAAACCTGAACGGGGCTTTCAATAATGCGGAAAAGGGCGCCCCGGGGATCCAGGTACAACTTTACAAAGACAGTAACGGCAATGGCACCCTTGATGGCGGAGAGCCTCTGCTCAGTACCCAAGTTACCAATAGTGTGGGCGCCTTTCAGTTTGATATTGCAGTACCTCTGACTACCAATACGGTGTTAGACCAGTTCAATACCAATGGCTCAGGTGGAGGCAATGATGGAACGGCGAATTGGTCAGGTGCTTGGGTTGAAGAAGGCGAGTCAAATGGATTTGTTAACAGCTATGTGAATGTCACAGGAAATCAGTTGCGAATTAGAAATAAGAATCGGGGAGCCAAGCGCAGTGCCAATTTATACGGTGCTGTTTCCGCTGAATTTTCATTTGATTTTCAAAAATCTGACTTGGAAAACAGCAACGACTACTTGAATGTACAAGTAGCAGATAATGCTGCAGGCCCCTGGACAACCCTCGAAGTACTAACTGTGCCCGATGGGTCGGGCAGCAGCACCTATGATATCACGCCCTACATTTCTACGGCTACGACGATTCGGTTTATCTCTTCTGCCGGGTTGTCCAGTGCTGATTATTTCTATTTGGACAATGTGCAGATCAAATATTTTACCTATGATGAACCCGAGCGCAAATACATCGTCAAATTGGCTTCTCCATTGCCACCCGGTTTTGAGTTAAACAGCTCGCCAACTACATTCCCCGTAGCTTTTAGCCAGGCAGGAGACGCACAATGTGGCAAAAGTTTCGGCCTGAAAGGCTCGAACCTCTCCATTAGCAAAAAAAGCACTTCTGCTGAAGTCGCAGCCGGTGATTACGTGACTTACACCATTACAGTGACGAACAATGGGCCGACGGGTGCAACGGATATTGTCGTTGCAGAATTACTGCCCCCCGGCCTGACGCTGGTTAGTGCAACTCCCTCGGCCGGATCCTGGAACAACCCGATGTGGACCATTAGCTACCTTCCTAACCAGGGAGTTGCAACGCTGACAGTCGTTGCCGCTACTCTGGCCACTTTGGCGGAAGGAACTTTCATTTCCAATACAGTTACCTTAAACAGCTCTACCCCGGATGAGCAACCTGACGACAATGACGATACGGAAACTATTGAAATCATCTGCCAGACGATAGCCCTTACAGCCAGTGCTCCCTCTCCTGTTTGTGAGGGAGAGCCGATATACCTCTATGCCAATGCACCAGGAATTACAAACTGGAATTGGTTGGGCCCTGACAACTTTTCATCTACTCTTAAAAATCCCGTTATCAATTCAGCTACGATAGAGTCAGGTGGAGTTTATAAGGTCACGGCAACCGCTTCAAATGGGTGCAGGGCAACTGCCCAGGCAACTGTTTCTGTAATCCCGGCTCCCAATATTGAGGTGGGAGAAGATCAAACAATTTGCCTGAACACCAGCACGGTGATCAGCGCCCTGGCCAGTGGAGGTGCCGAGCCATACACCTACACTTGGAGCAACGGCCTGGGCACAGGGGCCTCTAAAAATGTGACGCTCTCCCAAACCACGACCTTTATCGTTACGGTGACCAGTGCGAACGGATGCAGCAACACAGCGCAGATCACTATCTTCGTAGAACCTTGCGTCGAGGACTGCACCAACGGCGTTGACGACGACGGTGACGGACTGGTGGACTGTGCAGACTCCGATTGCATGCCTGCACCCGATGCAGGGTCGGATGTCTCTATCTGCATTGGAGCCAGCTATGATCTTTTGGCTGCTGCTACCGGAAGTACTCCTCCCTATTCTTTTTTCTGGGACAACGGCCTGGGTAGTGGACAAGGGCATCTGGTCAACCCGACGGCAACGACGACTTATCACGTTACGGTTACCTCTGCTACCGGCTGTACTGCTGTGGATGCCATTACCGTGACACTTGTTCCCTGCCCGGAAATTTGCGGAGACGGTATAGATAACGATGGGGATGGCTTGTACGATTGCGACGACCCTGACTGTCAGGAAGTTGGACAGCCGAGGCTGAAATGGGACAACTACAAGGCCTGCCCAGGTGAAGTCTTTCAGGAACAGGTCATCTTTAACGATGAGAATTTGCAATATCCCGCTTTCAGCATTGCCTCCCAGCCGAGCAATGGAAGCGTTAGCATAAATAACCAGGGAGTGTTTGTGTATTCCCCAAATTCCGTCAGCTGTGGTCCTGACGTCTTTGTCTATCAGGTGTGCAACCAGGTAGCAGGCTGTTGCGATACGGCTTCTGTATTTTTGCATTTTGACAGGGAAGAGCCTCCGGTACTGGCCAACGTGCCGGCTGACCTCACCATCCATTGCGATGATATCATCCCTCTGCCGCCCCTGGTATATGCGCTGACAGGATGCCCCGGCATTTATATTTCTTTTGAAGAACACAACGCAATGATAATGGAGGAATGCCCGGGCAACGCACTTATCCGCACCTGGACGGCTACCGACCTTTGCGGAAACACAAACACCGCATCTCAGACCATTGCGATTCAGGACAGCTCACCGCCGAAGTTTTTCAGAGTTTATTCGCTCCCCAACGAGAAGAAGCTCGCCGCCGGTGTTTCTGACAACACCAGCCACCTGTGGAAGCACGTCCGGTTCCCTATTCAATTCAACGAAACCCCCCTGGTCTTCTGCCAGGTAGTTTCTGAGCAGGAAAGCGCTGCCGTAGCGGTGCGCCTGAGGAATATTTCGGTGGAAGGATTTGACTTGAAACTCAGCGAACAGGAGCTGTCAGATGGCCTGCATCTCGGCGAGCAGGTAGCATGGATGGCTGTCGAACCCGGAGCTTTAAATGACGTGACACAATTGCAGGCAAAATTGGTGACAGGGGTTAGCGACAAGGTCAAAACCATTTTATTTGACCCTCCTTACCCGGGCACAGCTCCTGTTTTTATCCCTGCCGTTCAAACGACCAACAACAACGACCCCATCGTCGTGAGGCATAATGCACTGAGCACTTTCGCCGTCAATGTCGTATTGGAAGAAGAAACCTCCAAAGATGCAGAAACAGCGCACGAAAATGAAAACCTCGCCTACCTGTCACTCCTGCCAGGATATCTGAAGGATATCAATCAGGAAATTTTTGGTGAAACTGGCCAGGTGGACCTCAGCAGCAATTGGGTGACCGTCAACCTGGAGCGGCAATACACACAGCCTGTGGTGCTGTTTGGTAGCTTGCAGGCAGGTGATGACCCCGCAACAATCAGGGTACGCAATGTAACTCCTACCAGTTTTGAAGTGAAAATCAGCGAATGGGATTACCTGGATGGAACCCACGCCGTCACCCCGGCCAGCTTCATGGTAGCAGAAGGAAGCTTCCCGGCATACACTCAAAACTATTGCAGTGACAATGCTGCTCCACTTATCCCCGGTGTGAACCTCTTTGCTTCTGACAATTGCGATGTTCTGGCGCATATTCAATATGACGAAGTCAAAACTTATGTCAATGAGGGCCTGAAAGTTACCCGCACCTGGTCTACGGTGGATATCTGTGGCAACTCGGCGGCATTCTCCCGTACCGACACCTGCGGAATTGCAGCCCTGGAGGCCAGAGCTTACCTCTATGGCGCCACGATTGGCAATGGAAACAGCACTCTGATGCGCGATGACCTTAGAAAAGGAGGATTCCTGCCCCTTACGGAGCCTTACTCCGCCATGCCAGGCTACCTACACAAAGGACAGGGTGGTAGCGAAAGCATCGCTCCCGAAGTACTCAATGTCACCGGCCCCGATGCTATTGTGGACTGGGTGTTCATTGAAATAAGAGATGCCAGCAAGCCCGATTCGGTCGTGGCAACCCGCTCCGCCCTGTTGCAGCGGGACGGGGATATCATCTCCACAACCGGAGGTACTATCCTGTATTTCCCCGAGCTGGGCGAGGGGTATTACCAGGTGGCGGTCAGGCACCGCAACCACCTGGGGCTGATGACAGAAGCACCTCATTATCTGACGTTTAAAAACCCGCCAATGTTGGATTTTCAGGATGGCTCAATGCAGCTGAACGACAACCAAAACGCAGCCGTTGCCATTGGAAATGGCCAGGCTATGTGGGTAGGAGATTGCAACAACGACAGAAAAGTCATATTCCAGGGGCCTTACAATGACGCATTTTTCTTGTTTACAAAAGTATTGGCTGATAGCAACAACACGGGCAACTTGGCGAATTATATCTTGCTTGGCTACTTCACCACTGACCTGAATATGGACGGCAAAACCATCTACCAGGGGCCTGGCAACGACCGCTCTATCTTGCTGTTCAATACCGTGCTGAGCCACCCCGGAAATTCGCTGAAGCTGGCAAACTTTATCGTGACGGAAAAATTGCCGTGATCCCCAACCTCAGAGGCAGGGATGCCTCCTCCCTCAACAAGCTCTAAGTCAAACCGCCACCTGCGGTGGCGAAAGAAATTCTTCAGAGGCTGTATCCTAAATCCAATGACGGCGGCAGCCGCTAAGGAACGTGTCGGAAATAACTTACGCATTTAGGCGGCGTCTTTTGGGGGCTGGCTGTGTTAGTGAAATAGTTACGTAGCTAAGGCTATGCGCCTATTTCACTGCCTTGCCAGCCCCCAAAATACACTGGCCGAAATACCCAACTTATTTCCGGCACGTCCCTAAATAACCTGTCACAGTGGGGTGTTTATTAAAATTTCAAAGGAATTCTAAAAAACACCCCACTGTGAAGAATCATATTCGGCGCCAAAGGCGACGGCTGGACTTGTGAGACAGGCTCTCCTTCTTTCCAGGCCCCCTTCTCTGAGTAGCAGGATTTTGCAGCCTGGGGGTTTGCCCTTTCTCCTTCTCCCGGTGTTCCCCTGAAAATCAGACTCTGCAACCCACCCGTTTTGCGAAGGCTACACTTGAGCCTTTGGCGATCTTTTGTGTTTCACTACTTTTGTTTGAAGAACGTGCCCGGAATGTACAAGTGATAGCCGAAGCGTTTCTGAAAACCGCAAGCAACTGTTGGATGGGGGAGAGTGGCGGCGGAGGTTTCTTCCCAGGCTCCCCGTCCACCTTAGAAGCTGTTTGAATGAGCTTACCGAGCGAAGAAGGCGCCTTTTTCGCTCAAAACGTAGTAAGTTTTTCAGCAATAGCTTTGGCTATTCCTTCGAAATTTTCTTCGTTTTGAGTGAAAGATCCATCTTTTTTATCCCCGGCAGCCCAATCTCCAACATGCTCTTAACACCAGAATAATGTGAAGCTGACAACCAAAAAAAGCACGAGCCTTCAATCCTACAACCAGAACTTCCTGCGGGAGTTGGATCGCCTCAATCCTGCCCAGCGGGAAGCCGTTGAGCACATCGAAGGCCCGGTGTTGGTCGTAGCAGGACCTGGAACCGGCAAGACGCACATCCTCGCCGCCCGCATTGGCCGCATTCTGATGGAAACGGATGCCCAGCCGCACAACATCCTTTGCCTTACTTTCACCGATGCCGGAGTGCAGGCCATGCGTCGCCGCCTGGTCGAGCTGATAGGCCCGGAGGCCCACAGGGTGCACATCTTCACCTTCCACTCTTTTTGCAACAACATCATTCAGGACAATATCGAACTCTTCGGCAGGCGAGAGCTGGAGCCACTTAGCGAGCTGGAACGAGTGGAACTGACCCGCAGAATCCTGGATGAGCTTCCCCCCTTTCACCTCCTCCGAAGCGGCAGATCAGATGCTTATTTTTATGAAAGGCACCTCCAGCATCTTTTCAGGCAAATGAAAACAGAAAACTGGACAGCGGATTTTATTGAAAAGAAAACAAGCGAATACCTCGAAAGCCTGCCCTACCGCGAAGAGTTTATTTACAAGAGGAAATCAGGGCAGTTCCAAAAAGGCGACCTCAAGCAAAGCCTTATTGAAGCAGAGCGTTTGAAGATGGAGCGTTTGCGGGTTGCAGCAGCCCTTTTTCCACTGTATGAAAAGATGCTGGAAGAATTTCACCGTTACGACTACGAGGACATGATCCTGTGGGTGTTGCGGGGGTTCAAAGAGCATCCTGCCCTGTTGAGCAGATACCAGGAGCAGTACCTTTATTTCCTGGTGGACGAATACCAGGACACCAACGGCGCCCAGAATGAAGTGCTGCACCGACTGATCGAATTCTGGGAAAGCCCCAACGTCTTCATCGTCGGTGACGACGATCAGAGTATTTACGAATTTCAGGGGGCCAGGCTGAAAAACCTGACAGATTTTTTTAGCAGCTTCCAGCAGGATGTCAAGTTCGTCGTGCTGGGAGAAAACTACCGCTCCTCGCAACACATCCTCACGACCTCAGAAGCGCTGATACGGAGAAATAAGTTGCGCATTGTCAATAAATTACAGCGCCTGGGTGTCGAAAAAGTACTAATTGCCAAGAGTGCAGAATTTGCAAACCGGTCTTTGCTCCCTGCCGTTGTTGAATACCCCAGCCGCCTGCAGGAAGAGGTAGCTATAGCTGGGCAGCTTGAGGAGCTGATGAAAAAAGGCTTCCCCCTTGACGAGGTGGCAGTGATTTACGCCAAACACCGGCAGGCAGCGCGGCTGCTGAACTTGCTGGAAAAAAAGGCAATCCCCGCTCGCACCCGGCATCCTGCAAATGCCCTCGACCTGCCGCTAATCCAGAACCTTCGACTGCTCCTGGAATACCTCCATGCAGAATTTCACAAACCCTACTCGGGGGAGCATTGGCTATTTCGCATCTTGCACTTTGATTTTTTCAACATCCGCCCGCACGACCTCGCCTGTCTTGCAATCGGACTGGCGGCTTTGTCACAAAACGCCTCTTCCCTTTCCTGGCGCGATGCCATTTCGCAGGAAGCTTTTTTAAAAAAAGTGCAGGTCGAAGATACCAGTGCTTTCCTTGTCTTTTCCTCCTTTTTGGAATTCATGCTCGCGGAATATGCCAATCTCTCCGTTCCGGCCTTCATGGAGCGCCTGCTCAACCGCAGTGGCCTGCTGTACCGGGTGCTTAATGCCAGCCCTATTGCCAACGACACCCTCGAAGGCCGCCGCTCCTCCCCCCTGGCACAAACTCAGTCGGCGGTACAATTGCAGGCACTTTTCACTTTTACAAGTTTTGTGCGAAAAGAAGCAGAGCGCAATCCTCGCCTGAGCCTGAGCCGCCTGCTCGATATTTTAAAAAACATGGATGCTAATAAGCTCTCTATCCCGGTTGATGCTCCCCTGCTGACGGCAGGCTACCCCAGAGCAACGGAAGGAGAAGCAGATGCAGAGGGCACAGAGCACCCTCAGCAGCGCGTCAACCTCCTCACTGCCCATGCATCCAAAGGCCTGGAGTTTCAAAAAGTATTTTTGCTCGACTGCGTGAAGGACCAGTGGGAAGCGGGCAACCAGGGCACCAACTCCCACTTTTCATTCCCCGACACCCTGACCCTGAGCGGAGAGGAAGACGCATTGGAGGCCAGAAGGAGGTTGTTTTATGTGGCAATGACGCGGACAAAAGAAGCACTGCAGATTTCTTATGCCAACAAGGCCGAAGATGGCAAGGAGCTGCAACGGGCAGTTTTTGTGGACGAAATCCTGGCCGACACCCAAATCGAAGTGCAGCCCGCAGCAGTGTCTTCCTCCGCTGTTCTGGAGGCGCAGGCCCTGCTGATGCTCGAAACCCGACCCCTTGTTGAGCAGCAGGCTCCTGAAGCAATTGCAGCACTCCTTGAGAACTTTGCACTCAGCGTTTCTTCGATGAACAAGTTCCTGCGCTGCCCGCTGAGTTTTTACTATGAAAATGTGTTGCGGGTACCGGTAGTTGCCAGCGAAGCAGCGAATTTCGGTATTGCCATGCACAACGCACTTTGCAGAGGGGTTGAAAAAATGATGGCAGAGGGTGGGAAAAATCCCCTTGTCCCGGCAGACTTTGCCCGATATTTTGAAGGAGAGATGGCACGGCTGCGCGGCTTTTTCAGCCGAAAGGAATTTGAGCGACGCCTTGTGCAGGGCCGCCAATACATTTCGGATTACGTCCTGCACAACCAGACCCGCTGGTCGGGTAAGACCCAGGTGGAGCAGGAGTTTAAAAATGTCGAAGTCAACGGCGTACTGCTGACCGGCGTCATTGACCGCATTGACTTCCTCGACAACCTGCACGTTCACCTGGTGGATTATAAAACCGGCAGCCACAGCCCGGCAAAGGTCAGCCGACCTACCGCAGCAAACCCGCATGGAGGCAGCTACTGGCGGCAATTGTATTTTTACAAAATCCTGTATGAAAACTGGCGAAACAACCCCCTGCGGGTAGCCAGTGCCGAGATCAGCTACCTCGAGCCAGATGCCAGGGGCAAATTTTTGAACAGGCATCTCAAATTTGAGGAGGGCGACCTGACCTTTGTCAGGGAGCTTATCTCCGACACTTACCACAGAATCATGCGCCAGGAATTTTACCAAGGCTGTGGCAAGCCCGAATGCTCCTGGTGTAGTTTCCTCAACAGGCAGAAGCTGATTGATTCATTTTCAGAAGAGGAAATTGAAGCACTGGACGATTAAAGAAAGGTTACTACCAAGAGCATGTCAGGGAATTGGCTACCTGGCTAAAAACGACCCTTTTTCACCAAGCACTAAGACCCCAACCTGCTCTAATAAATGGTACCGCTCCTTTTCAAAAAGCTGTAGAGAGAATGGGGTTTATGAATAAAGTGTACAACTTATTTTTTATTTGATCCTTAGTAGTTACAGAAAAAGCAGCCTGGTGCTTTGCCGGAGAGAGAGTTTTTGTCCTATTTTGGCGTGCTTTACTTTCCTGCCTGTGCAAATCTCTTGATAACTTTCCACTGAGAATGGGCCAGGCTGACAAAATGCTGACATTTGGCGGGGAGTTTGATGCTGCCGCAGCGACGGATGGCTTAACGAGTCCAAGTTGTAGAGTCGGTTTTCATTTTCCATCTGGCTGCCTTTTGGTCAAAAGCCCCTGTTTGGATTTCAAAAAATACTTCTAACGACCTGGCCGAAGAAGGGGGAGGGAGAGAGTTTAATTTTCCCGGAGCCCCCCCGACCCGCCTGGTTCTAAAACCCGGTTCAATTGCTTTTGGAAGACACTTACCGACACAAGGGCCTGCGCCGCAAGCTCACCGATTCGCTGCGGCAAAAAGGTATTACCGATGAGAAGGTGCTGGCCGCCATGGACGTCGTGCCCCGCCATTTCTTTTTAGACAGCACCTTTGCGGAGCTGGCCTATCAGGACAAAGCCCTGCCTATCGAATGCGAACAGACCATCTCCCAACCCTACACGGTAGCATTTCAAACCCAGTTGCTGGAAGTGAAAAAGCGGGAGCGGATCCTTGAGATTGGCACAGGCTCGGGGTATCAGGCGGCGATTCTGGGGGCGATGGGTGCCAGGGTTTTTACTGTAGAGCGCATGGAAGGGCTGTTTCACAAGGCGAGGATTTTGCTCAGGGAGATGGGCTTTGGCAACCTGCGGTGCTACTTTCGGGACGGAACCAAAGGCCTGCCGGAGTTTGCACCCTACGATAAGATTTTAGTCACAGCGGGGGCTGCACAGGTGCCCCAGGCCTTGTTGGAGCAATTGAAGGTCGGGGGTATGCTGGTAATCCCCGTGGGTAAAAAATCACAAAAAATGAAGCGGTACATCCGCAAGTCGGAGGCGGAATACGTCGAAGAAGACTGGGGCGATTTCCGGTTTGTCCCCTTTGTGGAAGGAACGCAGCCCATGTAACTAATTTGGAATTATTTTTCCGGGAACTTCATTTTGGGGAAATTTATGATTGCGTTGTTTGACCAAAATTAGATGCAGTAAAATTTTGTTCTGAATAAATTGAAGCCAAAGAGCTTATAAACAAGCCCTCAAATTCTCTAACTTTGCGCCGCATTTTCCTAACCAGATTCTCCGGTTCACGTTGGCTGCTGTAGTTTTCATTCACAACCCAAAAGCGACAATTGCCACGCCGGTAGGGTGCGAACAACAAAATCATCATGGCACAAGTAGAACTCATCATGCCCAAAATGGGCGAGAGCATCATGGAAGCTACCATTCTCCGCTGGGCTAAAAAAGTAGGTGATACAGTGGAGGTGGACGAAACCGTCCTCGAAATTGCAACGGATAAAGTTGATTCTGAGGTACCTTCCCCTGTGGGAGGAGTTATTTCTGAAATCTTATACAAAGAAAACGACGTAGTGCCCGTCGGCAAAACCATTGCCGTGATTGCCACCGAGGTCGGTGCTCCAGCGCCCAAGCCATCCCCTGCAGTAAACGAAGACCACGCAGAGGCCGCCTTTGCTAAGGGATCCGTCGCAGAAAGCCCTCAAACCGCAGAGCCTGCCGTTGCAGGAGTTTTGAAAACCACCGATGCCACGAGCTTGGGGAGCAGTGGCCGGTTTTATTCGCCCCTGGTTAAAAATATCGCCAAAGCCGAAAACATCAGCGCTGCCGAGTTGGAGCGCATCCCCGGTTCAGGTATGTACGGTCGGGTGACCAAGAAAGACATCCTCGCCTATGTGAGCAGCCGGACGACTCCTGCCAAACCGGCGACATCAGGCACAGCCTCCCCCGCACTGCAAACTCCAATTCCCGCTGCCGAACCCCCCCTTGCCAGACCGGCCCTCAGTATCTCCGGAAATGTGGAAATTATCGAAATGGACCGCATGCGCAAACTCATCGCCGATCACATGGTCATGTCCAAGCGGGTTTCTCCACACGTAACTTCTTACGTGGAAGTGGACGTGACGAACATGGTCAACTGGCGAGAGAAGAACAAAGAAGCATTTCAAAAGAAATACGGCGAAAAGATCACCTTTACGCCCTTCTTCATTGAGGCAGTGGTCAAAGCTATCGGTGATTTCCCGATGATCAACGTATCAGTGGATGAAACGAAGATTATCGTGAAAAAAGATGTGAACATCGGCATGGCCACTGCGCTGCCCAGCGGCAACCTCATTGTGCCTGTCATCAAAAATGCCAACTTTCTCAACCTGCCCGGCCTGACCAGAACCGTAAACGACCTGGCCACCCGCGCCCGCGAGAACAAACTCAAACCCGAAGAAATACAAGACGGCACTTTCACGCTGACCAACGTCGGTACTTTTGGCAATGTCATGGGTACTCCTATCATCAACCAGCCCCAGGTAGCTATCCTGGCCACCGGAGCCATTCGCAAAAAGCCGGCTGTCGTAGAAACGCAATACGGTGACGTGATTGCCATCCGGCAGCTGATGTTTCTCTCCCTCAGCTATGACCACCGGGTGGTGGACGGCTCGCTGGGAGGCCAGTTCCTGCGCAGAGTCGCCGACTACCTGGAGGCCTTTGATTTGAAGCGAGAGGTGTAAGAGCATGTTGGGGATTGGGCCGCTTGGCTAAAAACGGCCCTTTTTCGCCTGCTTTTCCCCTTTTTCCAACTCCGTAACGCTGCTGCGCCACTTCAAAAAGCTGAAAACCTGAAAAAATACTCGTTTTCAGATGTGGTTTGAATTGGGCTGCCGGAAATAAAAAGACGACTTTTTAGCCCGGTAAGCTCCATTCAAACAGCATCTCAGCTCAAACACCAAAACCCCAAGATGCTCTAAAACCGCCTGGTTGTTGAGCCGGGTAGAAAAAGAGGCAAGTTCCTCACACCGGCTCAACTCACATCCACCTGCCCAACTATTTTCCTAGATTTATTTTCTGCCCATTTTATCAGGCCCGATTGCTTGTCTTTGCTGTTCTTTCTCATTATTCTTGCTGTGTAAAAGTCAGGTAAAGTATCCCTCCCGGGAATTTTGAAGCTTAGAGCTTGTTTGCGATTTAGCCACCTGGTAAATCGCAAACAAGCTCTAAGTAGTTACTAAAAAGTTACCCATGATTGAAAAAGCAGTACACCGACTTTTCTTGCTTGCCGCAGCATGTTTTCTGTGTTTTTTCCCACTTTTTGCCCAACCGGGCAACTTCTTGATCTCCGGCCCGGCGCAGTTGTGCCCTGGAGAGTGCGGGGATTATTTCGTGGTGTCGTCTGACCCTACGCATGTTGTGGTAGTTGCGCAGTGGTATATCAATGGGAACCCTCCTGTTACCACCTCCGGTCCCGGCCCTTTTACCTTGTGCGCTGATGCATTGTCGCAGGGCTTTTCCATTGCAGTGAGTATAAACCTGGCTAACGGCCAGGTGTATGGAGCGGAGAGCTTCATCGAAGTCGTGGCAGGAGTCAACCCCGTCATCATCTCTACCTCGGCGGCCTGCCCCGAAGACTTGACGACCGACTGCGACCGGGTTTGCGCTAACAGCTATGCTACTTACGAAGCGACGGGCATACCTGCCGGCACACCGCTCACCTGGGAGGTGATCGGAGCCGAAAGCTATACGGCCAATGGCAACCAGTTGACGGTGAAATGGGGTGCTCCCGGGCAGGGCAAAGTGACGGTGACCACTTCCCCGGACCCTCCTTTCCAGTTGTTTTGCGGAATAGGATTGGTGAGCCAGCCCGGATCAACCCTGTCGGCAACGCTACGGGGGATATGGTATGGAGGCACGCCGCCTTATTCCCTTACAATTCAAAATGCCCTGGGAGCAGTCGTGTACAGCGGAGTCTCTGCCCTCAACGAATACATTGGTAATACTTACTTCCCGCCGGGACTTTACACCTTTACCGTAGAAGATGCCGACGGCAAGGTGGCGACCTGTGAAACAACGATTAACACTGCCAACCAAAATTGCTGGCTTTCTATTTACCCCGATGAACTCATAAGCCCTTCGGGCAGTCTGGACTGCAATGGCTTTATTCACATGGTTGCCAGCGGCATCGAACCGAATGTCAGCTTTTTGTGGAGTACAGGCTTAACTTCTCCTACAGCCGCCGAGCTGTGCTGTGGAACTTATACCGTCGTCGCCACGAATGCTAGCACTTGCACTACCTCCGTTACAATTGAACTGCCATGCCCTACCTGCCCCGGCTCCTCTTCCCTTTGTGTCGAAATTCTCGAACAGCCCCAGGCCCTTATCGGGGCGATCCCCGCTGCCCTCAATGACACCATTGAGATTTGCCAGGGACAAACCGTTTTTTTCCAAAACCAAAGCCTTTATGCTTCTTCCTACATCTGGGACTTTGGCGACCTGAATATTTCTACCCAGTTCAACCCCTCCCATACTTACACTACACCAGGTATTTTTACAGCCTCGCTCATCGCCCGCAATGCTTGCTTTTGCAGTGATACCACCCTCGTCTTCGTCAAAGTGCTGGCCACAGAGGTGCCGCCCCTTAGTTGCAGAGGCACAGTTTGTGAGGGCGAAACCGTCACCTATTCCACTGCGGGAGGCTGTAACAACTACAACTGGAACATCACAGGGGGGGGCACGATCTTAGACGGTGGCGGCTCCGGCGACGATTTTATCACCGTCCAATGGTATGCAGGGCCGCAGGGAACCGTATCGCTTGATGTTAGCGGATGCCCTGGCAGCGTCTGCACCCTGCCCAATGTCCTTCCCATCCCCATTGTCTCCGACAATGCGCAAATACAAGGACGCAGCAAGGTCTGCGAGAGCAGTACGGAGGAATACTTTATCCCCGGCTTTGCAGGTACGGAGATTAACTGGACCGTCCTGGGGAGCGGCACAATCACCGATGGGCAGGGTACAGAGCGCATCACCGTAAAGTGGACTGGCGATGCAAACGCCGGCAACCCCCAATTGGTTATCGTGGAGTTTGAAAATTGCTACCTCGGCTGTGGCGGCAAAGACACGCTGGAGGTGTCCATCCTTCCAGGATTTTACGCCGGAGGGCCGATTGAGGTTTGCCAAAATGACACCGCCACTTATCGCAGCCGCAATACGATTACCAACAATTTGATGAACAGCTATTGGCAGTTGAGCAATGCAACCGGGGCTTTGGTCTGGACTTCGGCAACTGCTGTCAGTACGGTCAACATCCCATTTAACCTGCCGCCTGGCAATTACACCGTTCGGGCGACTGCTGCCAGTGCTACCGGCTTTTGCAACAGCACTTTCGATGTTTTTGTGAAAATAGTCGCCCTGCCGCCACCGGTTACTGCCGTTGACGGGGAAGCAGCGATTTGCCCGGGGAAGCCCTATGTTTACCAGGCACAGGGACTTCCCAACAGCCAGTTTGCCTGGACGGTAACGGGTGGCACGCCGGCTGCCTTTAGCGGGAACCCCGCCAGCGTGACCTGGGATGCGATGCCGCCCTACTCACTGGCGGTGGAGCAGATCGCTCCTGCGGGGTTGGCCTGCCCTTCTCTGCCGTTTACCTTGCAGGTGAACCCACTGCCAGATTTTTCCATCAGCGGTAGCGGGCAAATCTGCCGGGAGGCCACAGGCACTTACTCGGTTCCGTCGTTTGAAGGGATTGATTACCAATGGACTGTGACGCCTGCCGATGCGGGAACCATCGTGAGCGGACAAGGTACAGATAGCGTGGAAGTATTCTGGCACGCCGAAGGCCTTGCGACCCTGAGCCTGGCCGCTTGCAGCTTGAATAAAAATTTCGGCGTGACGGTGCTGCCTTTGCCTAAGCCCATTGTGCCGGATGCAAGTGTTTGTTTTGGCGAAACGACCCTTCTTACCCCGACTGCTTCTTTTACAACTTATGTTTGGAAAAACGAGCAGGGCGATTCGGTATCCAATCTGTCCAGCCCCGGACTTGGCGCCGGCTTTTACAGCCTGGAAGTCGAAGATGCCAATGGCTGCCTGGGGGGCACGACCTTTAAAGTGGTGGAAACACCGGCTCCGGTAGTCAATATCAGCGCTCCGATATACCTCGGCTTTTGCCCTGGCGGGCCACCTGTTACCATTTACGCCACTACCAGTGGGGTGGGCTACGACTACACCTGGTTTCAGAATGGCTTGCCCGTTGGCACCAATTCAAGTACTTATCAGACAAATTTGCCTGATTTGTACAAAGTCGTGGTGACCGATCCTTTTGGCTGTACCGCTGAGTCGAGTACGCTCCTACTATCGGACTGCGAGGCTGCTGGAGGGGAATGTGCGGGAGCTGTTTGCGGCTATGGCGGCGGCTCAATTCCCGGCGGCCCTTGTGTGCCGGGCGGCACTCTTGATTTTTCGATCTTCGCTACAGGAGATTGCAGTACCCATCAGTATCAGAACACCTCTGTCAACTTCATCTCGGGTACACTGTTGTGGGACTTTGGCGATCCTCTTTCAGGCCTTGACAATCAATCCTCTTTGGAAAATCCACAACATACCTTTTCAAAACCCGGCTTTTACTCCATTTTGCTGCGAGGGGATGTGCCGGACGCCCTCGATCCGGATAGTGTTTGCCCCGGTGCTTTTATCATGCAGGATACGATTCCCGCTATTGCAGATTTTCAATACGAAACTGCCTGTCCCGGCGTGCCGATTGCGTTTTTTGACCGCACGGAATACCTGGATTTTGCAAATATCACAGCCTGGAGCTGGGATTTCGGCGACCCTGGAAGTGGCGCTGCGAATGCCTCCAACCAGCAAAACCCCGTACATAGCTACAATGCGGAAGGAACTTACACCGTCAAGCTGGTAGTTACGGAAGCGAGTGGCTGCCAGTCGGAGATTTCAAAGGACATCCTTGTGCAAGCATTGCCGACGGTGAGCTTTGTTTTGCCTGCGCAAACTTGTGAAGACCAGGTGCTGCCTTTTGTTGCCAATGCTTCCGCAGAGGTTGCCTCTCTGGCCTGGAGCTTCGGCGATCCAGGCAGTGGCGCTGCCAACACTTCGGCGCAAGCCAACCCTCACCACCGATTTAGCCTGCCTGGAAATTACGAGGTGAGCCTCATGGCTACGAGCGTGCACGGCTGCGTTTCCTCCTTCAGCGATACCTTGACCATTGAGCCGAATGTGCTCGGTGGAGTAATCGCCTACTCCCAGCCGCCACCGATTTGCCCGGGGGATACCATTGTGCTCTCCTCGCCATCCGGTGGCACCGCCTGGAGCTGGACGACAGGAGCAGCAACGGATCACATAAGCGTTTTTCAGACGGGTAACTACAGCGTGACCCTGACCGATGCGAAAGGCTGTACCTTCTCGCCGCCTGCTGCCCCGGTAACCGTTTGGGGTGAACCCAATGCTATTATCAAAGGGGTAGAGTACAATGAATTCGGGCAGTTGGTTACATTTTATGAAAACAATATGGCGAGGTGCGAAGGAGAGGAAGTAACCCTCGTCGTGCAGGGAAGCCTGAACTACGGCTATGTCTGGTCGAATGGCCTGCCGGGCGATGAGATTAGTTTTACCAGCGATAAAAACAACCTGTTGCCACAAGGAGTCCATGTGTTCACGGTCACGGTTACAGATCATTCGACGGGCTGTACCAGCGTGGAAGGCCCTTTCACCATCACCGTAAATCCCAGACCTGATGTGCAGATCACATCCACCCCTTCTGGTTTTTTGTGTGAAAATAATACGGCCTTGCTTAGCGTGACCAGCCCCCAGCCTAATGTGACCTACAATTGGAATACAGGCGAAACCGGTACGGAGATCCCGGTCGTAGCCGGAGGTACCTACTTTGCTTTTGCTGTGAATCAGTTTGGCTGCCAGACCAGGAGCAACGAAATTGTCGTGAACAAAGCACCCGATATCAACTTGATTCCCGGCGGCTGCCACGAGCGCTGCTCACCCGACACCATCTGCCTGCCTTCCATCCCTAATATTGCAAGCTATCAATGGTTTTTTAATGGAAACCCGATTCCCGACCCGGAGGGTGGGCTGCCCAATCCGGTGTTCGACCAAAGTGGAGATTACCACGTGGAGCTTACCGATGTTTTCGGCTGTACGTCTGTGTCCGACGTGCTTTCGCTGACAGTCAACCCTAATCTGGGCAGTGGCGATATCCTTGGCTTGGTGTATTTCGATACAAACGAAAATGGCATCATTGACGCAGGCGATACACCCGTAGGAGGGATTGACATTTTCCTGAGCGATGGAACAACGAAGCTTGACACTGTCTCATCCAATGCGGACGGCAGCTATACTTTTCAAAACCTTCACCCCGACGATTATGCGCTCCTCCTGGATCTGGCCAGTCTGCCCCAGGGCTGGACAGCCTTGCTCGACAGCACCTTCCTGAGCCTGGGCGGTTGCAACTCACTGCTGTATTTCAACTGGCTGCTGTCGTTCGCATGCACGACAGCAACCAGCACCCTTGAGCTTCAGGCCTGCGAGGGCGGTGGAGCAACTTTTGAGGGCGTATTTATTCCGGCAGGCTCTTCGCAGGATTTCACTTACCAGATTTCACCAGGTTGTGACTCCGTGTTGACGGTGACGGTGCTTAGTCTGCCAAATGATGCAGATACCCTGGAGCTAAAAACCTGCCCCGACACCGTGGCCGTCTATGCCGGGCAAACGCTGGCACCCGGGGATGTGCAGGACTTCATTTTCCAAAATCAATATGGCTGTGATTCGGTGGTGACGGTGATGGTTTCAGCTTACCCGACGGCTATTACCTTCGTGGATGCTGTCCTCTGTGAAGGCGAATTTTTTGAGTACAACGGCGTCCAGATTCCGGCTGGATCAACGCAGATTTTTACTGAGGTGAATGCTGATGGGTGTCTGGATTCGGTTTTCGTTAGTGTCATCGGATTGCCAACGAGCAATTCCAGCCTCCACCTGGTGTCCTGCGGAGGGGTTCCTGTCACTTATGCCGGACAGACACTGATGCCCGGAGACGTGCAGGACTTCATTTTTAAAAACAAAGTCGGCTGTGATTCGGTAGTGACGGTGACTGTAACGGGAGTACCGCTGGACACGACGGAAATCGAGCTAAAGGTCTGTGAAGGGCAAGCGATTGAATTTGGTGGCCTCCAACTGGCTGCAGGGGATGAACAGTACTTCACCTTCCCTGATCAGATGGGCTGTGACTCTGTGGTGGCGGTAAGCGTGGCGGCCTACCCAGCTGCTACGTACGACCTCGTGGCCAGCGTGATTTGCTGGAATAAAAACGACGGCGGCATTGCCGTACAGAATCCTGGCGGAGCTGCGTTGCCCTACCTCTTTTCACTTGACAGCACTAACTGGCAGCCTGACCTGCTGTTTGACAGCCTGCCCCCGGGGCGCTACACTGTTTTCCTCCAGGACGGCAACAATTGCATTTATAAAAGAGAAACGGAGATCGCCGCTATCCCACCCATTTCGCTGACGGCAGAAGACCAGACGCTGGTCTGCGGAGATAGCTTGTTGTTGGCTCCTGTTGCTGTTAGCTCTTTACCCCTGACCTGGGAATGGCCAGATGGCTCCTCCCTGCCACAATTTTGGGTGAAGACCTCCGGTATCTATTCGCTGAAGGTGAAAAACGACTGTGAGACTGTTGAAAAGCAAATCCGGGTGGATATGGAGCCTTTTGATTTTGAAAAATTGATCTACATGCCCAATTCTTTCTCCCCCAATGGCGATGGCATTAACGACTGCTACCGGGGATACCTGTCGCCGCGGGTTGAGGTGCCGTATTTTATCCTTAAAATCTTCGATCGCTGGGGCGAGCTGGTATTTGAGACTTCGGATCCCGAAGGATGCTGGGACGGCATCTTCAAAGGAGATCCGATGAAGCCGGCGGTGTTTGCCTGGTATATCGAAATGGATGTCCTGGATTGTAGCGGGCAGGTGAGGCGTTTGTTCAAAAAAGGCGGGTTGCACCTGATGAAGTAGCGAGGTACAGCCTTCCCGAATCCGGTTCTACCTTGCCTTTTAATAATACCGGGTGTACACCGACACGTTCCTGAAATACCCTTGTCGAAAGTCCCAACTTAGAGCTTGTTTGCGATTTGGTGCTTGAGCAAAAAACGCAAACAAGCTCTAATTGAGATACAGATTTAGGCGAGGACGAAAAATCAAGTTGCCGAATGCAGGCTGTGAAAAAAGCTCACAGTCGCATCCCCGCTAACCGCCTCTATGCAGGACGGTTGACGGGGATGCAACCGCTCTCGGAAAAAACAAGAAGAATAAAGCGACTTACGGCATTCTGATTTTGTTTTGGTAGCCCCGACGGGAATCGAACCCATATCTAAAGTTTAGGAAACTTCTATTCTATCCGTTGAACTACAGGGCCTTTTTTGAAGAACTTAGCTGCAGGTTGGTTTCCAAGCTCTAAGGAACGTGTTGGAAATAAGTTGCAGGCAAGTTCCGAGCGGGGGCACAAATTTAAGTCTAAATCTGGAATTGCCAACAACCTTTTGCCAATACCTCAGCCGGCAAACCGCCTCAAAATTGAGCGCACCGATCCGGCGTATCCCCCGCCAAACAAGTTTAGGTGAACCATCAGATAGTAAAGCTGGAAAACGGGCAGACGCTGCTCAAACCCCGGAGCCAGTGGCCAGGCTGCTTCATAGCTTCGATAAAACGGCCGTTCGAAGCCCCCAAACAGGCGGCTCATGGCCAAGTCTGTCTCCCGGTGAGCATAGCTCACCGCCGGGTCAATCAACACGGGATGGCTGCCGGCACCCACTAAGAAGTTGCCGCTCCAGAGGTCACCATGAGTCAGAGAAGGCGGCTCCGCTGGGCAGATGTCGGGGAGTTTTGGGTATAGCTTTTCAAAAAGACGGGCATCAGCACTTTGCAGGCGATCGGTCTCCAGCGCCAGATCGAGTTGCGGACCAAGACGCTCGTGGATGAAAAAGTCCGTCCAGGTGCTGTGCAGACCGTTGCGCTGAGGCAGCGAGCCGATAAAATTGTCGTGGTCGAGGCCAAAATGGGGTGAAGTGTGGCGGTGCAACGCAGCCAGTGCTGTACCAAATTCCTCCCAGAACCCCTCGGAGCGGTAGCTCGTTTCGATGTACTCCAGCAGGAGGAAGTTGCCATCGGGGCTATCAGCCCAGCCGATGACCTGCGGTGTTTGCAGGGTTTTCGTTGCTGACAGCAGTTCCAGCCCTTTTGCTTCCGTGGCAAACATGCGGACAGCACCGGCTCCCCGGTTCAGCTTGATAAAAAAACGGCCTCTGCTTGTTTCTAACAACCGGGCCTGGCTGATATCTCCTCCGCCTATCGGCAGGACAGATTGGATTTCGGCATCGAGGAGTTCCCGGCATTGCCGGCAGATGCTTGTGGGCAGATCAGGAAACATGGCGTACGGATTTTACGATAAAAGTAGGCTTTTGCGAATCAGTGCGTGTTTACATGAGGAAATTGAAGTGGCAGCGGGCAGTTTTTGCCAGTTTTTGGGTCTTTGAAGGCGCATAGTTCAGCCACTTCACTGAAAAGCTGAAAGGGCAGCGGAGAGAAGAACCCAGCCCTTTGGGCTGGCACGAAATCGCATGAGCCTGCTTTATAAGTCAAATTGCCACCGTAGCCGTCACCATTGACCTTTTGATACAACCTCTGATGCACCCTACTCGAAAGAAAGGTAAGGCTTCAGCCGCTTCCAATCCTGCTCTTCAAAAGGCTCCCGGATTTTCCTCAAATCTGCCATGTCTGTGAATGGCCCGTGCTGCTGCCGGTAGTTGAACAAAACTTTTGCTTGGAGATTGCTGAGGTAAGGATGGCCTTTCAGCTCGACTTCAGATGCCGAATTCACCTTGATCTTCCTGAAAATCGGTGAGTTTTTTAATGACGGCAGGATCTGCTGAAAGGTGCTATCGGGCAGGCCGTAGGTTTCTGCTACCTGCTGGACGGAGGAAAACCCGCCGAGTTTTTCCCGGAAGTTGACTATCCGGCGGGAATAGCCCGGCCCGATTCCCTTGAGTTGTTGCCATTCCTCTGCCGTTGCCAGGTTGATGTCAATGGTGAGGAGGTCGCGTTCTTTGGATGAAGAGCGCTCGGAGTAGGGCTTTGACTCCTGCTCAGAGGAGGAGAAGGCGACTGCTTTTTTTTCTTGTCTTATCTCTGGCCGGCTTGCGATGCGCACCCAGGGTTCCAGGCGATCATAGTCTTCCTCCCGGAGGGTGTACAGCTTCTTCAGGTCTTCTTTTTTTTGAAATTCCCCACCCTTGGTGCGGTAATTCAGGATTGTCTGTGCCACTTTGGGCGAAAGCCCGAGTAGGATAAACTCCTCTTTGGAGGCATTGTTAGGGTCAAAAAAGAAGTACCGAACTTCCATGTTTGCAGCCGGTGCTGACTGTCGGAGCAATGGTGCATCGCCCCCTGGGGCCTCGGCCGTGTTTGAGATGTTTAGGGCGACAATGGCCCTCTGAAATTCTGTAAAGTCAATTTTTTCTTTTGGGCCTAAAAAGAGTGCTGCGATTTCTGGCAGCAGGACGAAGAAAAGGCAGAGGAGACCTAAAATGAGAGCAGCGTTGCGCTCGGTGCGGGTATAGTAAAAATACTCCTGGAGTGGGGTGAAGTTTCTCATAGGAGTTCTGGTTAAGCCTTTTGATAAAACAGCGTCAAAGCTTTTCGAAACAAAACAAAAATACGCTGTTTTCCTACGCAGGTCAAATATTATTTTTAAGGATAATGTTTTGTAGCTACGTAGAATGGTATGGAAAGAGATAGGAAAATTTAATTTTTCTATCCCCTTCCTCCTCCCGCAATTCGAGTTGGTCTCATAAGTCAAATTGCAGCTCTTAGCGACTTTGCAATCCTCTCCTGGTCAAACAATCACAGATTATAAACGGGCTTATTCTTCGATGATAGCATCGTCAATCAGCTCATCCCCATCGTTGTCGCGGTCGTCAAAGCCTTTGACCTTGCCCGTTTTTTCAGGAGCCTTGTAGTCGGGGTTGTCCTGGATATTCATTTCACCGGATTTAGGTTGATTGCCTTTGCCGTGGTAATCACCCTCCGCAAATTTTTTGGCTTTATCCCAAAAGCTGTCGTGTTTTTTAAACTCACTGCCTCCGGTGTCGAGCGGCTTATCAGCGAACTGGGCGTTGTTGCCGCTGATCTTGTCTTCCAGTTTTTGGTTGAGGTCTTTCATTTTATCAATCAGGCTGTCTGCAGTTTTGCCGGTTTTGGCGGCTTCCTCTTCTGCTTTTGCGGCCAAATCATCCTTGGCTTTAAGGACTTTTGAGCCGACGTCAGCTACAAAGTCCTTTGCCTTTTCGAGGGCTTCCCCGCCTTTCTCAAACAGCTTTTCACCTACGTCTTCTGCTGTTTCACCGAATTTGTCCGCGAGTTTTCCTCCTGTTTCCAAGACCTTTTTGCCGAGGTTCTCGGTTAGCTCTGCCGCTTTGTCCATGGCTTTGTCTGAGTGAGCGAGGAGAGCGCCTCCAATTTTTTCAGCTTTTTCTTCCAATTTGTCTGCCAGGTCGCTGCCAGCATCCATCACTTTTCTGCCAGTGTCTTTCACCAGCGCAAGAGGGTCAGTTTCAGGCACTGCGGCGGCGGTTTTTTCTTCCTGTTTATTCGCAGGCTCGCTATCGGCTTCCCTCTCCATGCTGCCAGGAATTTCCTTCAGCTCGAGGGTGTCGGTTTCAGGCACTGCGGCGGCAACTTTTTCTTCTGGACTTTTTTCTGTGGGGGCACTGGTGGAGTTGCTTTGGGCTTTTTCTTCGGCATCTCCGCTGAGGTTATCGGCGAAGTCTTTAGCTTTTGCTTTGGCTACTTCGGCAGTTTGAAGTACCTTCTCACCGACGTCTTCGGCAAGGTCAGCAGCTTTGTCTATGAGCTGGCCGGCTTTGTCTTGCACGACTTTGCCAATGACTTCAGCCTGTTGCTTTGCCTTTTCCAGCATTTCACTGCTTTCCTGCGCGAGGTTTTTTCCAGCTTCTTTTCCAGCTTCAGCAACGGTCTCGGCAGCCGATTTACCGACTGACTTTGCTCCGAACAGCAGCTTTTTCAAATCATTAAAAAATGCCATGACGTTGTAGTTTTATGGTTGACAAATGGGCTTCCACGGGGCCGGGGAAGCGATGAAAATCAGGTGAAAGTTAGCAACTTCCCGATATTGACGTATAGATGAATAGACGTTCCGGCTTAATTCATGGAAAAAAAGACAGGGTCGGTTGAAATATGCTTTACTTTTGCCGCCCTTTTGAGGTTTGGTTTTTTAAAAACGCAGGAAAAAAGGAGGGCTGGAAAGCAGGAAGGACTGGTGAAAAACTGGAATTCCTCCACTGAAAAACATCTCCGATAATAAAATGGCCCGTTTTTACCCCTGGCGTCAATTTTAGAATGCACTTTTAACAAAATACACGGTCATGAACCAGGAAGCATTTCAAAAAATATGGAAGATGATCGGGCTGCGGTACAAATCGCACCCCTGGCACGGCATCTACATCGGGGAAAATGCCCCCGAAAAAGTGACGGCTTTTATCGAGATCATTCCTTCCGATACGGTCAAATACGAAATTGACAAGCAGACGGGCTACCTGAAGGTAGATCGCCCGCAGAAGTATTCCAACATCGTTCCGGCGCTGTATGGATTCATCCCTCAAACTTATTGCAAGCAGGAGGTCGCGGCGTACTGCATGGCCAAAACTGGCAGAAGTGGTATCGTCGGCGATGACGACCCCCTTGATATTTGCGTGTTGACCGAGCGGCAGATCACCCATGGCGACATCATCGTCCAGGCTATACCCATTGGTGGCTTGCGCATGATTGACGGTGGGGAGGCCGATGACAAGATCATCGCCGTACTGCAAAACGACGACGTTTACGGCCACTGGCAGGATATTTCAGAGCTGCCGGCGTCCATCGTTGACCGGCTCAAGCATTACTTCCTCACTTATAAGCAGCTGCCAGGCAGCGGAGAGCAGTGCGAAATCACGCATATTTACGGGAAGGAGGAAGCACGAGCCATTATCGAGGCCAGTCGCCAGGATTACCAGAGGGTTTATGGCGACCTGGAAAATGTCATGTCGCTCACCTTGGTCGAGATGATGAATTTTGGCCAACGGCAGCAGGAGATTTTAAAAGCGCTGTGATTTTTTGAGAAACCTCCCCAGCCTGGTAGTACTGGCAGAGGAAACGGATGCAATGACACCTGTCAAGTGAATTGGCTGCCTCCTGAAAAAATGCTTTTACCCTGCGTTGGCTAGGCTTCTGCGCTGCACCAATTTATACCCCTCCACCCAAAACACGCCGAGCATGGCAGCCAGGGTGCAGATGAGCAACTCGGTGTTTTCAATCTGGTGAAATCCAAATAGTTGCTGGGTAGCTGGAACGTAGAGCGTCGCCAGCAGAATCAGCAGCGTCAGGAACAACATGAGCCAGAGCAGGTTATTCCGGTATTTTAAAGTCTGGATAAAAGAAAAGGTAAAAGAGCGATTCACCAGAGTGAGGAAAATGTTGCTCATCACGAGGGTTACGAAGGCCATCGTGCGCACTTCGGTCTCGCTATGTCCTGTGGAGGAAGCGATGTAGTAAACCACGAGAACGGCTGCAGAGATGACCAGCCCCTGGAGGATGCTCAGTGACAACTCCCTGGCCGTGAGGAAACTCTGCCCAGGATTGCGGGGCTTCAGCCGCATGAGGTTGCCTTCGGGTGGCTCATTTTCAAAGGCGATGGAGCAGGTTGGCCCCATGACAAGTTCGAGGAAAATGACGTGGATGGGGCTGAAAATATTGGCAAATTTCCAGTTGAAGATGAGTGGCACCGCAACCGTCAATATGATGGGAATGTGAATGGAGACGATGTACGAAACGGCTTTTTTTAGGTTTTCATAAATTTTCCGACCCTGTGCAATGGCATCTACCATGCCCTGGAGGTTGTCGTGGACGAGCACGAGCGAAGCGGCCTGCCGGGCAATCTCCGTACCCCGCTTGCCCATTGAAACGCCAATGTGCGCCGCTTTAAGTGCGGGGCCGTCATTTACGCCATCGCCGGTCATGGCCACTATTTCCCGATTGGCTTTCAGGGCGTTGATAATTCGCAGCTTGGCCTCGGGGAACACCCTTGCAAAAATTGTGATGTCCTTCACCCGCTGGCGGAGTGCTTCTTCTGAAAAGCTCATCACCTCATTGCCCGAAAGAAAATGATCTGCGTTTTTAATCGCCACTTCTCCAGCGATGGCCATTGCGGTTTCGGGATAGTCGCCGGTGATCATCTTTACCTGCAAGCCGGCCTGGTAAAACTCCTGAATCACTTCTTTGGCATTAGCTTTGGGCGGATTAAGCAGAGCAATCAACCCTTTGAATTCCCAGGTGAAATCTTCCTGTCGGGCAGGGAGGTGGTTGCCCTGCAAAGCTCCGCTTGCTATTCCTAACACCCGTAAGCCTTCCGAGGAAAACTGTCGGGCGATTTCTAGTGCCTTTTCCTGGTGGGCACTTGAAAGCTTGCAGACGCTCAGTATTTTCTCTACTCCGCCTTTTGCTGAAATGACAGCTTCGCCGCTTGGCCCCTCAAAAACGTGTGTCATCATTGGCGGCTTCCCATCCAGTGGGTACTCGTGTACCATGCGGTAATCTGATTTTGCGATGCCTGTAACCTGCTCGTCGAACGCAGCGTGAATTGCCTTCTCCATGGGGTCAAAAGGCACCAGCTCACAAGCCCACATCGCGTGCTCCAGTAATTCCTGCAAGTGCTGGCAGCACAAAGAACCAGGGTTGTTTTCGAGCGAAAAGACGTTGCCGGTATGGGGGGTGTACAGTTTTTTTACCGTCATGCTGCTGTCGGTGAGGGTTCCGGTTTTGTCGGTGCAAATGACAGTCGCCGAGCCAAGGCTCTCCACAGTCTGTGGTTGTTTAGTCAGAACGCCGAGGCTGGCCATCCTCGAAGCACCGAGTGCCATGAAGCCGCTGAAAGCTACGGGGATCTCTTCGGGCAAAATGGACATGGCGATGGTCAGGCCAAACAGCAGCGAGCCAACGACATCTCCTGAGCGTTCGTAGTTGATGCCCCAGATGAGCAGGAAGGCAAAGATCCCGGCCACTGCCATCCGCTTGACAAAGTTTTGGATCTGCGATTGCAAAGGAGTCTTTTCATCCCGAATTTCCTCGAGCGATTTGCCCAGCTTGCCGAGTTCTGTGTACAGGCCGATGGCATTGACCTGTGCAAAGAAATTGCCCGAAACGAGGTGTGTTCCTGCAAAAACAGGCTCGCCACTGGTTTTTGCTACGGCTATAGATTCGCCCGTCAGGATGGACTCGTCAAGACTCAGATCATGTGCTTCCAGGATGACGCCGTCAGCAGGAACCGCCTGGCCTTCTTCCACGAGGATGATATCGCCAGGGACGATTTCCTCTGCCGGTATTTCGGTCAGGGTACGTAGTCGCAGGACTTTTATGGTTGGCTGCGTCAATTTTTCCAGTTTTTCGAGCGCCTGCTCGCTTTTCAGAGACTGGTAAAACGAAATGGCTGCGACGAGAATGATGGCTACCAGCAGCAAGATGCCTTCCTGAAATTCCCTCAATGCAAAATACACCGTGCTCGCCACAGCCAACAGGATGAACATTGGCTCCGTCACTACTTCTTTCAGAATGGTAACAAAGCCCGATTTGCGGTGGGCGAATAAAATGTTCAGCCCATGCACTTGCCTTGCTGCCGCTGCTTCTGCCTGCGAAAGCCCTTTGAATGCGATGTGTTCAGGAGTTAAGTGCATGTATTTCGCATTGTTTTTTGGTAACTACTTAAAGCTCGTTTGCGGTTTGGTCACTTGGCTAAAAAACGGCCCTTTTACGCCACTTTTCCTCCTTCTTTCCGTCCCGTAGCACTGCTACGCAACGGAAAAAAGGAGAAAAATTGACGAAAAATTGCTCGTTTTCAGATGCTGTTAGGGTTGGGCTGCCGGAGATAAAAAGACACCTTTTTAGCCCGGTAAGCTCCATCCCAACAGCATCGCTGCTCAAGCACCAAAACGCAAACAAGCTCTTAGGATGGTGTGGGAAGAAGAAGAAAGAATTTTACTCTTTCTTCTTCTTCCCACAATTTTCGGGTATTTTTTGAAATGAAAAAGCGTGCTTTGGGAACGGCGAATGAAGTTTCAGAAAGACAAAAAGCAACCGCTTTTAAGATGGCGTGCCGAAAGTAGGTTGCCTATCCTGCCTGTTATTTTTTCGTCTTTATCACAACGGCGCCATTGCTCCCGCGCAGCCCAAACTGGGAGGTCGCCTCCAGGGGCTTCAGTACCACTACCGATTGGATATCGTTGACGTCCACGAGTCGCACAGCCTGGGCATACGAGTCTGCAAAGGTGTTTCTGTCAATGACAAACAGCGCCTCGAAACTCTCTGGCTGCATGGTATCTGCCGCCCTGATAAAAACCCGGAGGTCTTCTGCGTTTCCCGTGATTCTCACGCTGGGGTATCTCCTCAGGTAATCGGCTAGGGTCAGGTAACCCCCCGTCTGGCTGCTCGTGCCAGCCATTTTTCCCGCGCCGTTGCAGCCTGCAATGGCGAGAAACGAAAAAGCGAATATGATCAGGTATTTCATGGCTTTAAAACTAAAAATCTGGCTGTGCGGTTGAACGATTGCTTAGAGCTTGTTTGCGTTTTTGATGCTTGAGCTGAGCTGCTGTTTGAATGGAGCTTGCCGGGCTAAAAAGTTGTCTTTTTATCTGCGGCAGCCCCCATCCAAACAGCATCTGGAAACGAGCAATTTTTTGTCAGGTTTTAGCTTTTTGAAGTGGCGTAGCAGTGCTACGGATTTTAAAAAAGAGGAAAGCAAGACGAAAAAGGGCCGTTTTTAACCAAGTGACGCAATTGCGCACAAGCTCTAAGCTAAAAAATCAGTCCCACGGAATGGTGTAAGAGTAACTGCCCTGCTTTTTCTCTTCGGGTTGCTTTTCTTCGGCTGACACGGGTATATAGTTGTAGTTGATCTGAAGGGGAGCTGGTTTTTCAGCAGCTTTGGGCAGGCGGAAGTGGATTTGTATATTTTTATGGTACAGTATCCGCAATCCTCTTGGCTTTTCGACTTTGAATTTCAACAGTTTTACCAGGCGGACAGCTTCCTCGTCGCAGCCGTAACCGAGGCTCGTAATGACCTTTGCGTCCACTACATTTCCCTGATAATCAATGTCGTATTTTATGTAAACGGTCCCTTCGATTTTTTGCTCCAGCGCTTTGGCTGGATAGCGGAGGTTTTGAGCTATGAATTGTTTCAGCGCTTTGGGCCCCCCCTCGTAGGAGGGTTGCCTGATGAAATGCTTGTCTTTGGCTTCTTTGCGCATTTGTTTGATTTAAAAGCTTGTTTGGAATTTGGGGCAGCAGATCTCTTCTTTTTACGCACCTCAAAACGCCATGTTGCCTCAACCCGATAAAAGGGGGAGTTGGGAGATGGTTTTGAACCTGTCCAGTGGATTTACAAAAGCAAAATTGCCCTTGCCTATCTCAGTAATTTTTTGATTCGCTCGTAGTTGGACTTGTTGGAATCCCTGCCGGTGCAGCCGAGTTCTTCCGCTTTGGCCTTGATTTTTTTCACCCGGTTGCCTGGATCGGGGTGGGTGCTGAGAAATTCAGGTGGCGTGCCACCCTTACCTTGTATTTTTTCAAAAAAGCCTGCAGCCCCGGCGGCGTTCAGGCTGGTGCCGCAGAGGTAGATCACCGAATGTTCGTCGGCCTGTGATTCATGCGTGCGGCTGAATTTCAGAGAAATCAGCTCCAGGGCAATTTGTGCCAGGAGGCTGGGATCTGATTTCCCGGTGACGATTTGTCGCAGAGCATCGAGACCATAGATCCTGGTCATCTGCTGGGTGGAGTGGCGTAGTGCTGCGTGAGCGATCTCGTGCCCCATCACCCCGGCCAGTTGATCCTCCGAGTCGAGGTATTTGATAAGGCCGGTGTAAACGTAGAGGTAGCCACCCGGCACGGCGAAGGCATTGAGCGTTTTGTCGTCTTTGATGATCTTGACCTGCCAGGCAAAATCGCCGGCGTGAGCGACTTTACCGGTGCGCAATAGCCGCTGGGTAAGCCCCCGCACGAATTTATATACTTCTTCGTTGCCCTGCTCAGGAAGGAGCGGGAACTGCCTGGTGTCGGCCTCTATCTGCCTGCTGAATTGAAGCCCGAGTTGCTTGTCATCTTCGATGGAAAACAGATTGAAGCTGCTGCCTTTTTTCAATGTACTGCAACTCCAGAATGAACTGGCGCAAGCCAGGACTACGAGGAAAACGGCTTTTCTGGAAAACATAAGATCCAAATTTTTTGATGAAAATAAGTGCATCCACGAACGTGCTTCTCTCTTTAATTATTGGTTAAAAAAGGCTCCTCATCCTGTAAAAATGAGGTAAAAAGGAGGTTTTCTCTTCGCCCTCGCTTTCTCCTCCCGGGGGGAGAACCACTTCTGAAAGGCCAAAAATAGACAGGTATTGTGGAAAGTGAAAGGGAGCCGTCAATTTGAAGTTTGTCAAATTCCACCATGTTTTGGGATATTTGCTTCCCATTCATTTTTAAGTAGCTGTTTGACGCCTCTTAGGAACGTGCCGGAAATGGTTTACGTGTTTGGGTCGTGTTTTTGGGTGTGGGCTGTGTTAGTGGAAAAACTGAGGACTAAAACTATGCACCTGTTTCACTGCCTTGCTGCCTCCAAAGATACACCCGCGGAAATACCCGGCTTATTTTGGGCACGTTCCTTAGAGCTTGTTTGCGTTTTGGTGCTTGAGCCGGGATGCTGTTTGAATAGAGCTTACCGGGCTAAAAAGTCGTCTTTTTATCTTCGGCAGCCCCATCCAAACAACATCTGAAAACGAGCAATTTTTTGTCAGGTTTTAGCTTTTGGAAGTGGCGTAGCAGCGCTATGGATTTGAAAAAAGGTGAAAATAGGACGAAAAAGGGCCGTTTTTGATCAAGTGACCCAATCACAAACAAGCTCTAAGCAGTTGCATTTTTGTGACTACTAAGGAACGTGTCGGAAATAAGTTGGGTATTTCGGCGAGTGTATTTTGGGGGCAGCAAGGCAGTGAAATAGGCGCATAGCCTTAGCTACGTAACTATTTCACTAACACAGGCAGCGCCCAAAAGACGCCGCCCAAATGCGTAAGTTATTTCCGACACGTCCCTTAGCAGGGATCTGTCTCATAAGTCAAATCGCTGCCGTTGGCGGCGAATAAGATTCTTAGGAGGCTTTTTGAAAAGGATGTGTACAATTCATTAATGCTCCGTTCCTTTTTTGATGGCGGTCGCCGCCAGCTGACTTTTGATACAGTCACTCCCCTTCTGCGTAGTTGCCATTTTTTTAAAACTAACCTACATGAAAAAAAGTATCAGAAAATTACTGCTCTCTCTGCTTCCCCTACTCGCCATCCAGGCCATTCATGCTCAAAAACCCCAAACCTGGAGTTCTTCCGATATCTACCGGGGCATAAAGAAGCTCAACGTACTTGGCTCGGTGCTGTACATAGCGGCACATCCGGATGATGAAAATACCCGGTTGATCTCTCACTTCTCTTCGGGCTTGGGCATCAACACAGCATACCTCTCAATGACCCGCGGAGACGGGGGCCAAAACCTCATCGGCACGGAAATAGAGGAGCTGCTCGGCGTCATACGCACACAGGAATTGCTGGCCGCTCGCCGCATTGACGGCGGACACCAGATGTTCACCCGGGCCAACGATTTTGGCTATTCTAAAAATCCGGACGAAACACTTCGCATCTGGAACAAAGACGAAGTACTTGCCGATGTAGTCTGGGCTATCCGCAAATGGCAGCCCGATGTAATTATCAACCGCTTTGACCACAATTCTGCTGGGAAAACACACGGGCACCACACCGCATCTGCTATGTTGTCAATGGAGGCATTTGACCTGGCTGCTGATCCGAACGCCTACCCTGAGCAGTTGAAATACGTCAGCCCGTGGCAGCCTCGGCGCCTCTTTTTTAACACTTCCTGGTGGTTCTACGGTAGCCAAGAGAAATTCGAAGCGGCTGACAAATCCAAAATGCTGACAGTGGACGCCGGCAAATACTATCCGCTCATCGGGAAATCGAACAATGAGATAGCAGCGGAAAGTCGCTCCATGCATAAATCTCAGGGCTTTGGCTCTGCCGGCAGCCGTGGCGAGTCCTTTGAATACCTCGACCTGCTAAAAGGCGATTTCCCCCAAAACAGCAAGGACCCCCAATTTACGGGGCTGTCTCTGTTTGAAGGCATAGACATTACCTGGTCCAGGGTGCCCGGCGGCGTACCCATTGGCGACCTGATTAAAAGAATCCAGAAGGACTTTGACCATGAAAACCCTGCTGCCAGCGTATCTCAATTAGTACAGGTTTACAATATGATTGTCCGCCTGCCGGATAGCTACTGGAAAAGGGAGAAACTGGAAGAAACCGAAACCCTCATCACCGCCTGCATGGGCCTTTTCGTAGAGGCAGTGGCAAGCAGCCATTCCGCTACCCCCGGCCAGGAGGTGGAGTTGACCATCGAGGCGATCAACCGCTCAACAGTACCCTGTGTGTTACAGGCTGTCCGATACATTCCGACGAAAGTGGACACCCTCATGAGTCTGGACCTTTCTTTCAATAAAGATTTTTCCTGGAAGCGCCAACTCATACTGCCTCCAAGCCTGTCTTACACCAATGCCTACTGGCTGAACGACACCTGGGAACTCGGCATGTATAAGGTGCAGGATCAACAGTTGCGGGGGCTGCCTGAAACACCCCGCAACTTCAAAGTGCAGTTTCGATTCTTAGTGGACAATCAGCCATTTGCCTTGGAAAGAGAGGTCGTTTTCAAAAGAGATGACGACGTGAAAGGCGAAGTGTACCAGCCTTTTGAAGTGATGCCACCGGTATTTGTCAACTTCCCTAAAGAGGTTTACATGCTCACAACCGACGAGCCACGCCCCATAGAGGTGGTGGTCAAATCAGGCGCCTCGAATGTCAACGGACAACTCACGCTGGCTGTCCCACAGGGTTGGCGCTTTGAGCCAGAAGAGCAGAGTTTTAACCTCAAATTGAAAGGCGAAGAACAGACGTTGAGCTTCCGCTTATTCCCGCCGTCAGAGGAGTCGGAAGGCAGGATCTTTCCGGTAGCGACCGTTGGGGGGCACCAATACACTAAGTCGCTGGTACGCATCGGATACGAGCACATTCCTCCTCAAACGCTGCTTTTGAATCCTAAGACGAGGGTGGTTAAGGTTGACTTGAAAAAGGCAGGCGACAAGGTCGCCTACATCATGGGAGCGGGTGACAATATCCCTGAAAGCCTCCGGGAGATCGGCTACACGGTGGACGTACTCGAAGACCGGGATATCACGCCGGAAAACCTGGAGAAATACGATGCTGTCGTGCTGGGTGTCAGGGCTTACAACACGGAGGAGCGGTTGAAATTCCACCAGCCTAAGCTCCTGGAATACGTAAATCAGGGTGGCACCATGATCGTGCAGTACAACACCAGTTTTTCACTCACGGTACCTGTGGATGAAATTGCACCTTACAAACTCAGGATTTCGCGGGATCGGGTGACGGTGGAAGAAGCTGAAATGCGCTTTTTGCTGCCCAACAGCGAGGTGCTGAACTTCCCGAACAAGATCACGGAAAGGGACTTTGAAGGCTGGGTACAGGAGCGAGGGCTGTACTTCCCCAGTGAGTGGGGGCCGGAGTTTGAAGCTGTGTTGTCCTGCAATGACCCCGGCGAGCCTGCCCGCAATGGTAGCTTGCTGGTGGCCGAATATGGCAAAGGGCACTACGTCTATACCGGGCTTTCGTTTTTCAGAGAACTGCCCAGGGGAGTGCCTGGGGCGTATCGGCTGTTTGCCAACCTGATCTCCCTGGGGCGGCACGACAAATAAGAGCTAAGGAAGAACTCGTCGGCTATATCTTAGAAGCTGTTTGGACGTCGTTTTTTGGGCACTGGCAGTGTTGGTGAAATAGTTGCGTAGCTCAGGCTATACGCCCAGCCTTGCCAGCCCTCAAAATACCTCTGCGAAACACCTGACTTATTCTCAGTGCAATCCTAAATTTCAATCATGAAGAATACTCTTCTTATCACACTGTTGTTTCTAGCCCTTGCCTGCAAGGATGCCATCGAGCCGCCACAGACAGTGCTCGAAGATGAAATCGGTGAAATTGAGGTGTTTGTGTGCACGCGAGGCTGCTACCAATATCTATTGGAACACCAAGGGACGTACTACTTCCCCCTCCACTTGCCGGAAGAATTTCACGTTGCTGAAAAGCAGGTGATCTTCTCGGGCATACTGCAAAGTGACAGTACGATGGTGAAAAAACCCGCACCCAATGACGCGCAAATGGATGATTTTAAAGCGAGAAATATCGCAATCACGAGCATCAGGGAAAAGTGAACTGGCCGATTACTTTTTCACCAGAGGATCTTCCAGCCGGTTTGCCATGCGCTGAATGGCGTCAATAATCTTGTCCAATGCCGCAGGATAATCTACATATTGAACGCCGAGGTCGTCTTTCCCCCAGATGGCAATGGTGATGACCTTTTTGCGTTGGCCATAGGCGATGGACAACCTCAGAGGAATGGGGGTCGGCTTCATGCTCTTGCGCTTTATACAGCCCGCAACTTCGCAATCATATAACCTTTCGAGCTCAAAAAAGCCCTGTTTGACCACGTAATCGGCAAACATTTCAAGCTCTTCGCGGGGGATGTTTTTCTTTGTGACATGCAGGCCGCTGTTGACGCTTTGAAATTCTTTGATCAAGCGGCCATCCGTTTTTATGTGGATAAAATCCTTCAACACGGGATCTACCCCGCCGTAATAGCCCCCTCCGATAAGCTCAACGTTGATGTAAATAGGGGGTGGCGTTGCCGCTGCTTTCCTTCTAAGGCGTTTTTTGCCAAAAGAAAGCCAGCCCCGTTTGTCTTTCTGCGGCTCGGCAGACACCGGGTTTTCTGCCTCGACAATGACTTCGGGCAGCTCGTTGCCGGGTTTTACAAAAGGAGCATCCTTGCTGTCCACCCGGACGAAGTGATACTGGTAAGTGCCTTTGCTGTTGCGCTGGGTAAATTCCAGAACGAGGACGTTCTTGTTCAAATGGACAATCTCAAACTTATTGACGTACTGAAAACTGTAAAATAAAGTGCGCCCGTTCAAACTCCAGTTGCCCCGGGTCATTTTTCCATTGTAAAACTCCTGGTAGGTGTAGTCGTATCGAAAGTAAAGGTAGTAGTCGTAATTCTTGTCCGCCTTGTGAATGATGGTGTTAGATCCGGCCTCAAGCGTGTAGGTGTATCGCCATTTTGATTCGACAAACAGGCGCTCGTCGGGTGAAGTGACGGGGCTATTGTCCTCTTGAGCCGACAGGCTACTCAGAAAAAGTATCCCTATCCACAAAAACGCAAACCGCAGCAATCGTATAGAAATAGTCATGACTTGTGTAGTTTCTGAAAAGCACTCCAAAGTTATATTATAATATTCTATAATTGCTCAAGAAAGGGCAGGAGGAGGGCATTTTTATAAAAACCATTGGTTTTTCTTCAAAGGTACCTCTGCTAAGCAGTTACAAAATTTTAAAATAAGTGCGCAGTGGTGTAGTAATCCAGTCTTGAGGTGCATGGCCCATTTCCTGCAAAACGCCGGGAAAAACGCCAGGGGGGAAGCTTGGTAGAGAGGTAGCAAGGGTAGATCATTCGTTTACGCCCCTCTCCGGTTTAATGTTGAGGACGGCTCTTTTGCTGGAGGTATTTTCCTGGAAACATTTTTGATTTTTTCCATAAAACACGCCTCGTCCTGCGGAGGTAGGAGGAAAAATTTCGTATAACGCCTTTTTCCTTGCCCTCCCGAGCAGCAATTTAGCTTAAATTTTAGTGTAACTACGTAGCAGGAGATGATTTTGGAGAAAAATTGAATGTTTTCCCCAGAAATACCTCTTTTTAAAAAGTTATTTGGCGGCTGCCGCCGGCATTGGACTAATGATACAGCCTCAGTAGTTACAAGTTTTAAAATTTGAAACCCACTGTTGCCATAAATCTACCTCTTGTTTCTTCAAAACTGACAAAAGGCTGTGGTGCATCTATGGTCACGTAAGGGGCGTAATCGTTTTTGGTGAGGGTGAGCCTGTAGGCAAGGTCTAAAAAGATATCCTTGCCGCGGACACCGGCTCCGAAGCTGATGGTTTTGATTGGATCAACTCCCTCTGTGAAGGGGGCGTCCAGGAAGGAAAACCCAGTTCTTAACCTGAACATTTCATACACAAATTCCCCGCCAAGCCGAAAGTTGACGGCAGATTGCAGGGAGCTGTTAATCTGATCGTTCAAATCCCGTTGGTACTCAATGTCTCCGGTGTTTGTAGTTTTGTTAAAATTGAATCTGGCATTGGTGTAGTCAAGCCATTCTACCTCTGCGGAGACGAATCCGCTTTTGCCAAAAACAAGCCCACCACTGCCGATGAAGCGCCAGGGCGTGCGAAGGCGGTACTCAAAAGAACCGTCTGGTGAAGAAGCTTTGCCGGTGTAAGGCGACCCATTCACGACATAATTATAAGTGAGTTCCGAAGAGAAATTATCGTGCAACCCTAAGCTGGTAGGGGAGTGGAAGGCAAAGCCCAGCCGCACCATTTGATTGAGGCGATAGATCAGACCGACTTTGATGTTGATTCCTGCTCCCGTCGTTCTGAGTCGCTCTGTGTAGTCGAGGTTATGGAAGATGGGAATTTCGTCGTCGTCGTCCGTTTCGCTATAGGTTTTGGTTTCCTCAAAAGAAATAAAAGGGATGCCAAGGGTCGCTCCGATAGCCAGGCGATCCTGGTAATTGCCAGCAAAGGAGAAAACCAGCTCATTGACAGCGCCTTTACGCGAGATGAGCTGTGATTTTTTTACAGCAATATCGGATGGGAAGTCGCTGGCGTAGAAGCTGTCGTCATTGGGGTCGGGCTGGTAAATCGCCTCTGCATCGTAGGCCAGACCGGCCTCAAAGTCGTCCAGCTTGTTGAGGGCAACACCCTGGGCTAGCTCCAGCCAACGGTCGGTAATGGAGCCGGGTGAAATGCCATCAAAATAGACCGACTGGTGAAAGTTGGCCATGCGGTTCATGCCGATACCGAAAGCGGAAACTGTCCAGTCTGAGCTGCTATTGGGGCGGGTGGCAAAAACCATCCCCAGGTTGTTGAAATTGAAATTGGATTTCTCCTGTTCTACCAGGGGGTTTTTTTCACCGAGCAGCGTTGCCATCGTGGTCGAGCGTTCGAATGTAGGGGTAAAAGTAAACTCAGAACGGCGGAAGGTGGCTAAGCCGGCCGGATTCGTACTCAGCACGGAGAAATCTGCACCCAGCGCGCCAATGGCTCCACCAACGCCTGCTGTGCGGGCAGTCCCTCCTATATCCAGAAAAGAATAGCGCACGGCGTCGTCAATTGTTTGAGCCATTGCTGTCTGCGCTGCAAAAACCAAAACCAGTATAGAAATGATGTGGTATCTCATAACTTAATATTTTCTGATAACTATTTCGCCGATGCGGGAGGTGAAAGAAAAATGAAGTACTTTTGATTTCCTCCACCAAAGTCGGGTGTTTTTTGGAAAAAGTTTTGTGTCTTGCCCTTCTCCCTGCCAAATAGTTACGTTTTCTGTTAGATAAATGGGTTTTATCGCATTTTTCAAAGCACCTCTGCTTTTCCTGGCAGCTACTGGTTGTCAATAAAAAAGTGGGTGGAGAGTGTCTCACTATCCACCCACTTTCACCATGGTGCACTTCGACGAAAGGACACGTTCCTAAGAGCTTGTCTGAGATTGGGTCACTTAATCAAAAACGGCCCTTTTTCGTCCTGTTTTTTGCCTTTTTTCAACTCCGTAGGGAGATGCTACGCCACTTCAAAAGCTAAATGACTGACAAAAAGCTGCTCGTTTTCAGATGCGGTTTGGACGGGCTGCCGGAGATAAAAAAGACGACTTTTTAGCCCGGTAAGCTCCATTCAAACAGTATCTTAATTACCTCTCCTCGATCCGCCGGAGCTGCGGGTGGAATTTCCGCTACTTGATGAATTGCGGGAAGAACCGCTGTCAAAGCTGCTTCCACTGTTACGGCTCGGGCTGCTGCGCTCTATGCTGCGGCTGTTGTTCATGCTTCTGTTGCTGCGCTCTATGCTGCGGCTGTTGTTCATGCTTCTGTTGCTGCGCTCTATGCTGCGGCTGTTGTTCATGCTTCTGTTGCTGCGCTCTATGCTGCGGCTGTTGTCCATGTTTCTGTTGCTGCGCTCTATGCTGCGGCTGTTGTCCATGTTTCTGTTGCTGCGCTCTATGCTGCGGCTGTTGTCCATGTTTCTGTTGCTGCGCGGAATCCTGTCATAGTTTTCCGTGCTTTGTGGCACACGGCGCTGGTTTTGAGGCGTTTCAGTTGCCTGTGGTTGGCGTCGTTCTTCCCGGCTTTCTGCTTCATTTCTACCTGTTTCGGGGCGGACATTCTTTTCAGCCTGGCGCATTTGATTGCGACTGTCAATTTCTTCCTTCCTTTCAGGAGCGACATTAGTGCGGTTGTCGTCCTGCGGGCGGCGGAGTCCTGCCCTTTCTTCGTCGTTGGTAAGGGGGTTGCGGCCCGGAGGGTTATTAGGCGATCCGTTGAGGCCGCTTCGTCTGTTGGGAGAAACGTTTGGGTTACTGCTGCTACCTTTTCTCGAGCCGTAGTAGCTGTTGTTATACGTATTGCTCACTGTGTTGTAGCTGTAGCCGTTGCCCCAGGAAGGCGGGCAGTAGTAGCTGCCATATCCACCGTAGTATGGGTAGCCATAGCCGTGGCCGTATCCGTAGTAATTGTTTACGATGAACGTGTTGCCGCCGTACCAGGGGTTGTAGTATCCGTACCCTCCCCAGGGGCTGTAGAAATTATTGTAGGAGAAGTAGAACCTCGGCCCGCTCCAAGGACTCCAGCCGAAGCCGGTATGCCAGCGGTTCCACCTCCTCCAGGAGTTCCACGACCAGAAATTGTCGTATATCAGCACGGAAACACCTGGTGACCAGAATGGATCGCTCATGTAAAACGGATCGTAATAGGCCATGTCCACATACACCGGATCAAAGTAGCTGAATCCGTAGTAAGGCCGGTGAAAACGGCGGATACGCGAGGTATAATAATAGTTGTAGTCGTCGTAATAGTCGTATTCGTCGTCGTCGTAGCGGGAGTTATCATCGTAATAACTGTTGTTGCTGCTATTGGACGAAGAAGAGGAATAGTAGTAATCGCCGTCCGTGTCGGGATTGTAGTACAAATCATCGTACTGTGCCAGAGCGACGTTCGCCCAGCTAAAGGCGAAGAAGGCGAACAACAGGGCGAACAAATTATTTCTTTTCATTTTACAGATTTTTAATTTCATAATTACTTCGATTCTCTCTTTTGAGTTTGCAGACACGAATTTATTAGCTTTGCGCCACTTTTTTAGTTAAGGGGGAACTAAAGTGATTTCCCTCCTTGTTAAAGTCACTACATAAGAAACATCCTTGCGACGCATTGTTTTGCAAAATGTCTTTTAAAAAACTCTTAAAAGAGGGGGTTTTTGCAATTATGAGGCGATATATCGGGCTAAAATTAGTTAAAATTTGAAAATCGGGGTTCTCAAGCTCAGCTTCTGAAAAAGCGGATTTGAGACCTTGAAATAAAGTTTTGTTTAAGGTTTTATGGCAAAAGAAATTACTTCCAGAGATCAGGACTACTCACAATGGTATGTTGATGTCGTCCAAAAAGCCAATATGGCCGACTACTCTGCTGTGAGGGGCTGCATGGTTATCAAGCCAAACGGTTATGCCGTTTGGGAAAATATGCAGCAACAACTCGATCGGATGTTCAAGGAAACAGGCCACGTCAACGCCTACTTCCCACTTTTTATACCGAAGAGTTTCCTGAGCCGGGAGGCAGCGCACGTAGAGGGATTCGCCAAAGAATGTGCCGTCATTACTCACCATCGCCTGAAAAACGCACCTGATGGCAGCGGCGTCATCGTTGACCCTGAGGCAAAGCTGGAGGAAGAACTCATCGTGCGGCCTACCTCTGAGACGATCATTTGGGACACCTACCGCACCTGGATCAACAGCTACCGGGATTTGCCCCTGCTCATCAACCAGTGGGCCAATGTCGTGCGCTGGGAAATGCGCACTCGCTTGTTTTTGCGCACCGCAGAGTTCCTCTGGCAGGAAGGACACACGGCGCATGCCACCAAGGAAGAAGCTGAAGCTGAAGCCAGGACGATGCTTGACGTATATGCAAAGTTCGCCGAAGAGTGGATGGCTATGCCTGTCATCAAAGGAGTCAAGACGGCAAACGAACGCTTCGCAGGTGCTGTCGAAACTTACTGCATTGAGGCGCTCATGCAAGACGGCAAAGCCCTACAGGCAGGTACCTCTCACTTCCTGGGGCAAAATTTTGCCAAGGCTTTTGACGTGAAATTTTTAAACGAAAACAACGAGCAGGAGTACGTTTGGGCTACCTCCTGGGGCGTTTCTACCCGCCTCATCGGAGCGCTCATCATGACCCACTCCGATGACGAAGGCCTCGTGCTGCCTCCAAAACTCGCCCCCCTGCAAGTCATTATCGTTCCCATCCCAAAACCTGCACCTGAAATTAACGAGGCCGCTGAAAAAGTGATGAAGGCGCTCAGGGAAAAGGGCATTTCCGTGAAATACGACCTCGACGACAAGAAGCGCCCCGGATTCAAGTTTGCAGAACACGAAATGCACGGCGTCCCTGTCCGCCTGGCTATTGGCGCTCGCGACCTGGCAGAGGGCAGGGTCGAAGTAGCCCGGCGCGATACAAAGGAAAAAACCAGCCAGCCTTTTGAAGGTATTGCAAAATACATCGCCGACTTGCTCGTGGATATCCAAAGCAACCTCTTCAACCGGGCTGCGGCCTACCGAACGGCGCATACCACAAGAGTCAATAACCTGGACGATTTCAACGCCGCTTTAGACAACCAGCGGGGGTTTGTCTCTGCTCACTGGGACGGTACGACGGAAACAGAACTCAAACTCAAGGACTTGACCAAAGCCACCATCCGCTGCATTCCCTTGGACAATGAACAGGAGGATGGAGCCTGTGTGTTGACGGGCAAACCCTCCAGACAACGGGTGTTGTTTGCCAGAGCGTATTGATTTGCAGACTTTGGAGCGGAAATGTCAATGTCGTATAGAATGGGGCTAAGGCTAAGAGCTTGTCTGTGTTTTGGTGCTTGAGCCAACATGCTCTAAAGGCCATCGTCGGAGGCCTTTCCAGCAATTCCCTTACCGCTGCTGCAACCACACCCTTTTAGCTCCCACAATGTTCCCGCCATCGTAAAGAGCCAGGATGTAAATGCCGGGAGAAAGTTGGGGCAGGGCTATTTCCAGCCAGCCTGCCTGCAGGGCAGTGCGGTCGTATTCCTGTGTAGCAAGCCACCGACCTTCCATATTCAGTAATCTGAATGTCAATGCTTTAGTTGCTTCAAAACCCCTGAGTTCAACAAGCAGGTGGTGGTGGCTGCTGTCGGGGAAAATCTTAATTTGCCTGGCAGGAGCTGGCTCTGTGACGGGGGCAATGTTTTCGTAGGGGTGGGTCATCCAGCCCATCCCGCCACTGGGCAGCACGTCGTTTTGAAAATCAAAAAATGTCGCATTTTCCTGGTGAGAGCCTTGACCCCACTGCGTCCAGCAGGGAGAAGAGACCCAGGCAGGTTCCCAGTAGATCACACCCGACGCCCCTTTGTCAATGACCTCCTGCGTCATATCCACCAGCCATTTTTGTTGGTTTTCAGGGCTAGCCGGAGCGTAGCCCGGGTGTACCGCAGTGAGGATGTTGTTGGCGTTGTCGTTGCTGGCGGTGGTCCACAGGTAGCCTGTTTCAAAGATCATAATCTTCTTGCTGGGGTAGGTCTGTTTTAGAGTAGCCACGATGTTGCCTACGTCGGCGATGTCAACCGGCTTGTGCCAAGCCCAGTAGTAGGACATGCCGATGATGTCGAAATCCGTCACGCCGTTGTTCCAAAAGTTTTCGATGTACCAGCCGGTTTTAGAAGGATCCGCGAGATGCAGGGCTACCTGGATTTTTTTCCCGGTCTGACTTTCCACCTCCCTGACGGCCTCAATAGCCCGCTTGAAAAGCTGGCTGTTTCGGTTCCAGTCGAGCATCCAGCCCAAAGTGTCGTCCTGTGGAGAGAGCAGGATGCCCTTGTTGGTTTCATTGCCGATTTGCACCATTTCGGGCAGCAGTCCTTCGGCGTTGAGTGTCAGCAGAGTTTGGGAAATGTAGTTGTACAGCGAGTCCTTGAGCACTGGCAGGTCGTTGACGACGGCTTCCCAGGCAGCGGGGACGCGCTGCTTTTCAGGGTCGGCCCAGTTGTCAGAGAGGTGAAAGTCGAGCAGCACCTGCATGCCTGCTGCCTTTGCCCGCATGCTGCTTTTGCGCACATCCTGTAAATCGGCGTAGCGCTGCCCCGCGTTGAGCTCGTCGTACCAAGCAGGGGTATGCCACAGCCTGAGGCGGACTAGCCTGCAATTGTTGTCTGCAAAAATGAGGTAGGGATCTTTAGCCGCTCCATTTTCCTGATAGACCACCCCGCAGTCTTCCATTTCATTGACATAGGAAAGATCAGCACCAAACAGAAAAGCTTGAGCACCCAGCTTTTTTACCAAAGGAAGAAAGAGAAGTGCGGTAAAGGCAAAGAGGAAGGGGGCTTTTTTCATGTATTTTGTTCTTGTAAAATGGATAAAAATCAGATAAAAAAGTAGAATATATTTTACTTTTTAAAAAGTTATTTTCACTACGGACTTTTTGAATAGGATGGGTACAATTTAGTAGTGCTCTATTTTTAACTACTTGGCAGGGGATAGGGGGAAAAGTTTCAGTTTTTCCTCTAAAATACTCCGGATTGGGCCTGCCTCACAAGTCAAACCGTCGCCTTTGACAGCGAATAAGATTCTTTAGAGCCTGTAGGCTCAAACACCAAATCCTCAACATGTTCTGAGAAGTTCAAAAAACGTAAAAGCACGGAAGGCTTGGGTGCAGCACTTCATTCTTCTTCTTCCTTTCTGTCTTGTAGCTTTGGGTCGTTTGTTTTTTTGTTTAAAAACTCGTGTATCTGATCTTGATCCCAATTCGAAGCAACCTCTCCCTGGCTGTCAATTTGGATGCTAAACTTCTCGTGTTGGGCCTTGGCAGGCGGTTGTTTTTTAGTAGATTTCTTACTTTTTGTCATGACTTTAGAGGTAGTGGTTTTTCAAATTTATTTAACGACTGAGTCAAAATAGTCAAAAGCCTGGTGCAGTCGGTTGATGCTGCGCTCCCGCCCCAGCACGGTGATTATTTCAAAAACCGCGGGGCCTTGCATAGATCCTGCCAGTGCGAGGCGCAGTAGCGGCATTACTTCGCCCATTTTCAATTGGTGGTCTGCTATGAATTGCTTCAGGATGCCTTCCAGAGAAGAGGCATCAAAATTTGCTGCCTTCTCAAAGTTAGCTGCCAGGGCTTCGAAAGTCTGCCGGCTTTCGGGCTTCCAGCGTTTGGCAATATTTGGGTTGTCGTACAGTTTCACGTCTTCGAAGAAGTAGTAGGCCTGGTTGATAAAATCAGGCAGCACGGTAATGCGGTCTTTCACCAGGTCGCACACAGCAGCCAGGTAGCTGCTGGATACCTCGTAGCCCTTTTGCTCCAAAAGCGGGCGGACCATCTCTGCGAGTGCTTCCCCCGAAGTAGCATGGAGGTATTGTTGATTATACCATTTAGCCTTGTCAAAATCGAAGCGAGCGCTGCTCTTGCTGATCTTTTCGATGGAAAATGCGGCGGCAAGTTCATCCAATGAAAAAATTTCCTGCTCAGTGCCTGGATTCCAGCCGAGAAATGCCAGGAAGTTGAGGACTGCTTCGGGCAGGAAGCCGAACTCCCGGAAGCCGTCGAAGCGCTCTTGGGGTGTTTGGCCATTCCAGCCCAGAGGGAATACGGGCATGCCGAACCTTGCGCCGTCCCGTTTGCTGAGTTTGCCCTTGCCGTCGGGTTTCAAGATGAGTGGCAGGTGGGCAAATTCGGGCATGCTTGCCTCCCAGCCGAAAGCGCGGTAGAGCAGCACGTGATGTCCTGTGCTGGGCAGCCACTCCTCCCCCCGGATGACGTGGGTTATTTTCATCAAGTGATCGTCCACGATGTTGGCGAGGTGATAAGTCGGCATGCTGTCAGTTTTGAGCAGCACTTTGTCGTCGAGTTCATTCGCTTGAAAACTGACTTCACCGCGGATGAGGTCGTTGACGATAATGGTTTCATTTTCAGGCACCTTCAGGCGGATGACGTATTCTTCCCCTGCCTCTAAGCGGCGCTTTACTTCATCGGCAGGCAGCGAAAGGCTGTTCTTCATGCCGGAGCGAGTGAGGCTGTCGTATTTGAAATTGTGATTCCCCGACGCAGCTTCAGCCTGGCGTCTGGATTCAAGTTCTTCGGGCGTGTCAAAAGCGTAGTAGGCCTGCTCCCGTTCAATCAGCAGCTGGGCGTATTGTTGGTACAGTGGCTTTCGCTCCGACTGGCGGTAAGGAGCAAATTCGCCGTCTCCAAAGCCTGCCCCTTCGTCGGGCAGTAAACCGCACCATTTCAAGGATTCGATGATGTATTCCTCGGCTCCTGGCACGTACCGCCCCTGGTCGGTATCTTCAATGCGCAGGATGAACGTACCTCCATTTTTTTTGGCAAAAAGATAATTGTAAAGTGCTGTGCGGACCCCTCCGATGTGAAGAGGGCCTGTCGGACTTGGAGCAAAGCGGACTCTTATGTTTTTCATTGTGTGCAATTGACTAAAAATCAAAACCCTTGATGAAATTCTCAAGTGGTATTTTTGCCCAAAGATATAGGCTCTCCGGTGGCAGATGAGTTTTCGGGGGTCGCTGCCCAGGCCGGTAGCTACTCCACTGGCTGGGCAATGAGCCTGCCCATCACCGGAGATGCAAAAGTAAGCCGCCGGATTCTTTCTGCATTGTTTTTCAATAAGGAACGTGTCGGCAATGCTCAGCTTATTCCCGACACATCTCTAAGAGTTTGTTTGCGATGGGGTTACTTGGTCAAAAACAGCCCTTTTTCGCCCTGTTTTCCTCTTTTTTCAAATCCGTAGCGCTGCTACACCACTTCAAAAAGCTAAAAACCTGACAAAAACTTGCTTCGATTTGGACGAGAAGGCGACTTTTTAGCTCAGTAAGCTCTATTCAAACAAGCTCTAAAGCATTGACAGAAAGTAGCTCGTTTTATTTCCGGCACGTTCCTAATTGGCAGGCAAGCATTTGAGGCAAAAAGATTCCAGGCTGCCTGGCAGTTTCGGATATTTGAGTTTTTGAGCTTGCCGCTTCAGATAAAGGGCGACCTTTTTTAGGGGCAATGAGCAGAGGAATTTTTTGATCAAAAAACAACCTATTTTTCGATAGGCCGTTGAAATCTGTTTTGTAACTTCCTCCAAACGAACAACAACATTAATGTACCTGGTAAAGACGCCGCAATTTGTGCAGAAACTGCTCCCCAATTTCACCTGGAGAATTCCCACCCGGGAAAAAGTGTTATACCTGACTTTTGATGATGGTCCCATTCCACAGGTAACTCCCTGGGTGTTAGCGCAATTGCAGCAGTACGATGCAAAAGCAACTTTTTTCTGTGTGGGTGAAAACATCAGCAAGTACCCCGACCTGTTCGGGCAGGTGACGCAGGCCGGCCACTCGACGGGCAACCACACCTACAACCACCTCAACGGCTGGACAAGCGATAACGTGCCCTACTTTCTCAACGTACGCCGCTGTGCCCATCTGTTGCACTCCAAATTGTTTCGCCCGCCGTATGGCCGGCTGAAGCTCCGACAGGCAGAATTTCTTCAACAGCACTACCAGATTGTGATGTGGGACGTACTGAGTGGTGACTTTGACTCCGGTCTTTCAGCAAAGCAGTGCCTTTCCAATGTGCTGACCAATGCCCGCAGAGGATCCGTTGTCGTTTTTCACGATAGCCAGAAGGCCCGGGAAAGACTGGAATTTGTTTTGCCAAGGGTGTTGGAGCATTTTTCAAACAAGGGATTTGGCTTTAGGAGGCTGGAGGAGGTAGCGACGAAAGAGGCTCCCCTGCCTTTTGTAGGCTCCCCCTCCGCCGGCTGAGCGTCGTGGCTGCTCTGGTGCCCTGCACTCCGGGCTGGCCGGCAATGCGATGCAACGGGGATCCGTGGATGCTGTAATTCCTTATAAACGACTTCAGGTCGGCTGAAAATTACAGGTTTGATTTTGAAGAATATGTGCTTGCGCAGCGCTTGCCGAAAAGGAGGTTAGGAGCGAAGAGAAAATAAAGCTACATCTTGTTTTTAAAAACTATTTTCGTTGCGATTTTTTGAAAAAGATAGGCATAACTTATAAATACCTCCTTTATTAAAGCATGTTGAGGATTAGGCCACTTGGCTAAAAATGGCCCTTTTCCGCCTGCTTTTTACCTTTTTTCAACACTGTAAAGATGCTACGCTGTTTCAAAAAGCTAAAAACCTGACAAAGATTTGCTTTGTTCTGGGTGGAAAAGACACCTTGTTTAGGAACGTGCCGGAAATAAGTTGGGTATTTCGGCGAGTGAATTTTGGGGGCTGGCAAGGCAGTGAAATAGGCGCATAGCCTTAGCTACGTAACTATTTCACTAACACAGCCAGCGCCCAAAAGACGCCGCCCAAATGCGTAAGTTATTTCCGATACGTTCCTTAGCTCGGCAAGCTCAATTCAAACAGCACATTTCGGCTCAAGCGCCAAGCCCCAACATGCTCTTAAGCACGCCGTTGCCTGCAATTTTTCAGAGCAGATTTTTTTCTCATTAAATTTTTGTCAAAATTTGCAGCCTGACAGGATGTTGAGAACAACTTGAACACTATGGACACAATGCGCTTGCGCCATGCCTGAAATTCTCGCCAAATATGCCGATCTGCTCGTTCGCTATTGCCTGGAAATTAAACGGGGAGATCGCCTGTTTGTGTCCAGCACTACGCTGGCAGAGCCGTTGGTGCGGGAAGTGTGGCGGGCTGCTTTGCGGGAAGGAGCCAATGTGGAAGTGGATCTGTCCTTTCGGGAAAAATCCAGAATATTTTTGCAGGAAGCCAGCGAACTGCAGTTGGCATACGTGTCGCCGCTGTACAAAATGGCGATGGAGGAGTTTGATGCTTACCTGAACATCATGGCTCCCTTCAACCTGCGGGAAGATCAAAATACAGATGCAGCCAAGGCTTCCCGCCGGCGCACGTCGCTGAAGGAGTTGAATAAAATATACTTTGAACGCACGGCGACCCGCTCGCTGAAACGCAACCTTTGCCAATACCCGACGTTAGCCAATGCGCAGGAAGCAGGCATGTCACTGGAAGAGTACGAGCAGTTTGTGTTTAACGCCTGCCGTCTGTACGAGGACGACCCGGCAAAGGCCTGGCTCGAAGTTCGACGCTCCCAGCAACACATTGTTGACTTTTTAAACCAAAGAGAAAAAGTGCGGTACTTGGGTGAGGGCATTGACATCACCTTCTCGACTCAAGGGCGTACTTGGATCAATTCCGACGGAAAAACCAATATGCCATCGGGAGAAGTTTACACCTCGCCGATAGAAGACAGCGTAAACGGCGTCATCCACTTTACTTATCCAGTAATTTATTCAGGACATGAAGTGGAGGGTATTACACTTTGGGTGGAGGAGGGCCTGGTGCAAAAATGGGAAGCCCGCCGGGGCAAGGAGTTGCTGGACAGCATCTTCCAGTTGCCCGGTGCGCGGCGCTTCGGAGAGGCAGCCATAGGAACAAACTACCAAATCAACCGTTTCACAAAGAATATTTTGTTCGACGAAAAGATTGGAGGGTCGGTGCACATGGCGATCGGGCAATCCTACCTGCAGGCAGGTGGCAAAAACCAGTCATCCATCCACTGGGATATGATTGCAGACATGAAAAGCGGAGGGCAAATTTTTGCAGATGATGAAAAAATTTACGACAGCGGAAAATTTTTGTTTTAGAACTTAATAGCTCCAAACAAAGAGGTGAAAATAACAGACAAGTAAAATTGTAATGTAAAAATGATTTGACTTTCTGCAATTTTCATAAATTTGACGGCCATTTGAGAATAGCTCAGAATTGTTTTAAAACCTTTTTCCCAAAACAACACTATATTATTACAAAGTGGAGAACAACATCGCATTCCTAGAACTGAAATACGGCAACATTTACGGAGGGTTCCCCAATTTCTTCGCAATAGCTGAAGTGGCGCTACTCGTATTTGAAAGACGCTCAAAGAAAATCTTTATCGAAACATGGGTGAACAAGGCCGATGTGGATTATGTCAGCGTTTATTCAAAAACCAACGAACTGGGTCATACTATTGGGCGCAACAAAGCTGTCATCAACATGAGAACCGGTAGGACCCGCCCTTTCCTGGAAGAATTCAGGGTGGACAAGCGTGCTTTGCAGTATTCTTTTAAACAATTGCGCCCAGTTCATAACTGGGTGAAAAAATTCCTCCTTGATGCTTTTCGCAAGTATCAACTTCAAACGATTATCACCTTCGATGGCCGCCGGGACGTATTCCTTTGTGAAAGAGCAGGAGTTCGTTTTGGCAGAATCGAGATCGTTGACCTTCAAAAAGAATTGAACAAAGAGACAGACTATCTCTTTTCGCTGAATAAACTGTCAGTGATCATCAATTTTGACATGGACGGCTCTTACTTGCGCTCAAACAACCTCGAATACTGGTTGCACCCCATAGCTGCCAAGCAACTAAGACCCAAGTCTGCTGCATGGGATGCTGCCCGCCTGCTGATGATCCACAATGAATTTTATGAAAACAAGCCCGATTTCCTGCTGAGAGCACAACAGCTCCTCAATAAGATTCAAACGCTGAAAGACGTAGAAGAGGAAGAAGGCTGATATCAGGTTTATACAATAACAGTAAAAAGGCAGGGTACCTCGGTGCACTTGCCTTTTTTTGTTGTGTTGTACTGGGGTGAAATTTGTGCGGTGTGCGTCTGCCAAAGTTAGAGCTTGTTTGCGATTTGGTCACTTGGCTAAAAACAGCCCTTTTTCGCTTGCATTTTACCTTTTTTCAGCTCTATAGAGAGGTTACGCAACTTCAAAAGGCTAAAAATCGAACAAAAAATTGCTCGTTTCCAAATGCTGTTTGAATTTGGCCCACCGGGCTGAATTCAAACAGCTTCTGGCAGTGCCCCTAGGATTTGCCAACGCTGCATGAAAATTTGATGCTCAAAACAGCAGTTACTAAAATGTTTCACATGTTGAGGTATTGGCTTGCATGGCTCGTTTTTTCTTCCGCTCTTCTTTCCTCTGCCCTGGCTCAGAAAAAGCTGGTGGTCACCTCGGCTTCCATTTTTGCAGACATGACCGAAAACATCGCAGGTGGACATGTTGAGGTGAAAACAATCGTGCCTATCGGCGCTGACCCCCACATTTACGAACCAACACCGGGCGACGCACAACTCGTCGCAGCAGCAGATCTCCTCCTGGTGAACGGCCTAACCTTCGAAGGCTGGCTCAACGGCCTGATTAAAAATGCTAACTCAAAAGCCAAAGTGACCGTCATTACCGAAGGCATTGAACCTATCCGCGCTGTGTTCAAAAACTCTACAGACCCCCACGCCTGGATGGAGGCAGCCAATGGTCTGATCTATATTAAAAACATCAAAAATGCGCTGATTGAATTGGATCCAGGCAACCGGGAGGTTTACGAATTTAACTATGGCGTGTACCGCAAACAACTCGAAGACCTCGACCGCTACATTTTTGAACAGATTAATAAAATCCCCGAGCAACAGCGCATACTGATTACCTCTCATGACGCCTTCCAGTACTACGGACGGCGATACCACCTGCGATTGGAATCGGTGGTAGGGGTGTCCACCGAAGCTCAGGCACAAACCTCCGACATTCTCCGCCTGAACAGGATCATCCGGGAGAGCCACGTCCCGGCGGTTTTTATCGAAACCACGATGAGCCCGAAGCTGCTGGAGCAAATTGCCCGTGACAATCACCTGATCATCGGTGGGCAGCTTTTTTCGGATTCAATTGGCCCCAAAGGCAGCGCAGCGCCGACCTATCTGGACATGCTGAAATACAACACCGACACGATTGTCAAAGCATTGACCGGCACTGCTTCCTCCAGGCAAATTGACGATCCAGAGGAGGTGGAAAGCTGGATTCTCTGGACCATCCTTGCAGCCGTGTTGATAGGTAGTTTCCTCACGGTATGGAAGAAACTCAGTTGACGGATAGCCGTTTTTTGCATAATTTTCCTGCGCAATAAAACTCCCGGCTTATGAATTCTATTTCTATCAAAGGCCTTTCAGTTTCTTACGATAAAAAGGTCGTACTCACCAACGTCTATCTTCACATAGAGGCAGGCAAAGTCTATGGCGTGATAGGCCCCAACGGGGCGGGAAAGTCCACTTTGTTCAAAGCTATCCTCGGCCTGGTAGATTTGAACGCAGGGAAAATCCTCATCAACGACCAGCCCGTTGAAACCCAGCGGAAAAACATCGTTTACGTTCCCCAGCGAGATGAGGTGGACTGGCAGTTTCCTGCCACCGTCATGGACATCGTGCTGATGGGGCGCTACCCTCACAAGAAGCTCTTCCAGCGCATGAACAAACAGGACGAAGAAGCAGCCCTGGCAGCATTGCGTGAAATTGGCATTGAAAACCTGAAGAACCGGCAGATCGGCGAGCTCTCAGGCGGGCAACAGCAGCGCGTTTTCCTGGCCAGAGCAATCTGCCAGGGAGCCAACATCCTGCTGCTCGACGAGCCTTTCGTGGGGGTGGACATCACCACTGAAGAAAAGATCATGTTCTTGCTGAAAAAACTCGCTGCTGCAGGAAAAACCCTGCTCGTGGTGCATCACGACCTTTCCTCGGTAGAAGCCTATTTTGACAACGTCATCCTCATCAATCAACGGCTCATCGCTGCCGGAGAAACTGCTATTACATTTACCGAAGAAAACATCTCGAAGGCCTATGGCGGCCAGCTTCCGATTTTACATCAAACGAGTATCATGTAGTGCTCTACCCTCCGTCTTTGTATTGCCACAGGTAAAAGCAAGCGTAAGACCGGTAAGGACGCCAGGGTGCTGCTATTTCCTTCATCTTGCTTTTTAAGGCTTTACCCTGCTCCTGCAAATCGTACAATTTGACAAAAGCAGTGCGGATGCCCAGGTCATCAAGGGGCAAAATGTCCGACCGGCCCAGTGAAAACATCAGAATCATCTCAACTGTCCATTGGCCGACGCCTTTAATCTGTGTCAGATAGTTAATGATGGCCTCATCTCCTGTGTTCTCCCAGTCCTTGTCTTTTACTTCTTCTCTTTGAAAAAATGCAGCAACATTTTGCAAGTAGGAGGCTTTTTGCCTTGAAAGCCCTATGGCCCGAAGCGTTTCCATCTCCGTTCCCAAGACTTTGGCCGGATGGGGATATCCCTTTTCAAAAAGACCGAAAAATCGCTCCCTGATCACTGCAGCTACTTTGCCCGACAACTGCTGGCCAATAATGGAACTGAGCAACTCCTGATAGACATCCCCTGGTCGCAAGGGGGGAGGCTGGTACGGGATTCTTTCGATCAGGGTCTTTAAAACGGGATCTTGGGAGAGGTGCTGAATGATGATGTTTTGCATATGAAAGTCGAAAGATTGCAATTGCCTGAAAGGAAAAGGAAAGAGTAAAAACCGGGCTTATCTCCCCCTTCTCGCAGACTTGTGTGGTTTTGAAAAAACGTCCTCCCTGCAATTACGTGAAATTCAGGAACGTGTCGGAAATAACTTACGCATTTGGGCGGTGTCTTTTGGGCGCTGGTTGTGTTAGTGAAATAGTTACGTAGCTAAGGCTATGCGCCTATTTCACTGCCTTGCCAGCCCCCAAAATACACTCGCCGAAATACCCAACTTATTTCCGGCACGTTCCTTAGAACTTGTTTGCTGCGTTTTGGTGCTTGAGCCGAGAAGCTGTTTGAATTGAGCTGACCGGGCTAAAAAGGTGCCTTTTTCTCTCGGGCAGCCAAACCCAAACAAGCTCTAATTATTTCCGACACGTTCCCTGGAGTTTGTTTGGGAATTAGAACTCCGTTTACAGGCGTAAGTTTTGCCCATTGGGCTTGCAAATGAGGAGAGGAGAATTTTTTTTATTTTTCTGACTGTTTTTTTGTGGTTCTGTTTATTTTTTTGATCTTAGCACCGCCGGTTTTCGAGAACATCCGGTCCATCCCACATATATCCGTTTAGCGATAATTATTCGCAACATCCCTGACTTACATATCTATACGGCACCAAAAAGCAATTTGCGGACAATCCACAAAGAGAAAACACAATTGTCAAACACAAAATAAATTGCCCTATGTTAATTCTTTACATCGCTACCGGAGCCTTCATTCTCGGAGGAGGAATCTTTTTCATTACGGAGATGCTTCAGCAAAGAAGCTCCCGCAAGTGGTATTGAATCGCTGCGCAAGGGAGTACAATCCTGAAGTCTTTGCCCCAGCACACTTGAGAACATTCATTTCACCGACTACCATGCCCAAAATAAATCATACCCCTCTCGTTGCAGTTTAATAAAAATGCCGATGGTGCATCCGCAGGTTCCTCTCCTGCGTGATGGCGCGGCACGCTGCGTGCGGTTTGGATTTTTCTCCTTACCTTTTCCCGCCGAGAAGCTGTTTGAATTGAACTTACCGGACTAAAGGGTTGGCTATTCTAGGATTTGCTTCGCTTTGGACGAAAAACCCCTCCTTTTTCTCTCGGGCAGCCAACTCCAAACAGCTTCTTTAAAAACTGATTTTTTATGCCCGATAAAAAAATTCTGGTGACAGGAGCTACTGGCTTTATTGGTTCCTACCTGGTGCGGTATCTGATTCAACAGGGTTATAAAAACGTCTATGCTTTAAAGCGCCAGGACAGCTCCCTTGCCTTGGTGGAAGAAGTGAAAAGCGAAGTTCGCTGGATAGAGGCCGACCTTCTCGACCTCGCGGCCTTGCAAGAGGCCTTTGATGGGGTTTCCCAGGTGTACCACTGTGCAGCCCTTGTCTCTTTCCAGGAAAAAAGCAGGCGGGCCTTGCTGGAAAACAACGTCCAGGGCACGGCCAATGTCGTCAATCTCTGCCTTGAGAAAGGCGTCGAAAAGCTGCTATACGTCAGCTCTATCGCTGCGCTTGGGCGCAAGCCGAAGGAGCCGGATATTGACGAAAAGACACCCTGGGTGCCGAGCAAGTGGAACAACCCCTATGGTATCAGCAAGCACTTAGCGGAAATGGAGGTCTGGAGGGGCATTGCTGAAGGCCTAAATGCCGTCATCGTAAATCCCTCCAACGTGCTCGGCAGTGGATTTTGGAAAGGTCGTATCTCAACAGGCCAGATGTTCTATCAGATTTGGCAGGGGCTGGCATTTTATCCCTTGGGTACTTCGGGCTTTGTGGACGTGAGAGACACCGCCAGATTTATGCTGAAGCTGATGGAGAGTGATATTTCAGGAGAGCGATTTATTCTTAATAGCGAAAACCTCCCTTTTAAAGTGCTGTTTGAAGAAATCGCAAAAGTGCTCGGCAAGCGGCCTCCTTTTCTCTGCGTCAGTCCTTTCATCCGTGAAGTAGCTTGGCGAGTAGCCTGGGTGTTTTCTAAAATTTCGGGGCAGGCCGCTTTTATCACTCCTCAAACTGCCCGCTCCAGCGCTCGCACTTTTTTTTACGACAACTCAAAATCGCTCGGGGCTTTTCCGTTTTCTTATACACCTATCAGAAGAACCATCGAAGAAACTGGGGCGCAATTTTTACAAAATGCAAAGGATGCCTTTAAACCTGCTGTGCTGAAATTTTAGAATGTACTCCTCTGTGAAAGGTTACTTGGTAGTGGCAACCGCCATTGACCTATTGATACAGGCTCACTCCTCTGAGTGGCTATAAAAATAAAATAAGCTCTAACTGTGTGGGAAGAAGTGACGAGAGAAAGGAGAAGGAATACTTCCCTCTTCTCGCCCTGCCCACAGCAGAGCAGAAGTGCTTTTATCACCTTAAAAGGGTGAGATCCCCTTCAAACAAAACCACCACGCCATCAATAAACTCAACCTCGACGAGGTAGGCAAAAATCGCAGGGTCCATCAATTTTCCTTTAAAATAGCCGTCCCAACCTCTCAGTTCATCGTTAATAGGAAGATCTGTGCCTTCAAAGACCAGGCCGCCCCAGCGGTTGAAGACCTTTAGAGAGCGAATAGATTTTGCAGCGACACCTCCGTACACGGTGAAAAAGTCGTTCAGACCGTCGCCGTTGGGAGAAAAGACGTTTGGGATGTAAACAGGGCGATGAGGAATCACAAAAATAGTCACGGAATCCAATGCTCTGCAGTTCGTTTCATCCACAACGGTAAGCAGGTAGGTAGTGGTCTGGAAGGGGGAAACTACCGGGTTGAGGCAGTCTACGCAGGACAGCGACCCTGCCGGGGCCCAACTCAGGGTAACTGGATGCTGCGGCGGCGTCACGAGTGCGTGGAGATTAGCTGTGTAACCCAGGTCAATGGTCTGGTCTTCACCTGCATAGACGACGAGCGGGGGAGGCTGGTTTATTACGGCATCCATTGAAATGGTACACCCCCGGCTATCTTTTACAACGACTGTGTATTTTCCGGCAGCAAGGCTGTCCAATTGGGGACTGTGCTGAAAATTCACACCGTCTGCGCTGTATTCAAAAGGTGGTGTACCTCCTGTCGTATTAACGATAATTTCGCCGGTGGCATCGCCGTGGCAAATGGCATCTGTTACCTCCAGGTCAACAAAAAGTGCAGGTGGTTCGAGGATACTTGCCTGAGCGACTGCCGTGCAACCGTTTTCGTCCGTTACAGTCAGAGAGTAGTTTCCCGCCGGTAAATTCTCAATTGTTGCAGAGGTGGCACCGTTGCTCCAGAGGAAGGAATACCCGCCTGCACCACCCGAAACCACCGTGCTGATCATGCCGTCGTTTCCTCCAAAACAACTGATGTCAAGGGGGGCAATGCTCAATTCCAGGGGAGGAAATTCTTCTACGATGATGGTAAAAAAGCCTTCGCATCCAGCGGCATCCACCACGTGCACGTGGTAGGTGCCTGTCGGAATGTTGCTGAGTGTGTTGTTGGGTTGCAGGCCATTTCCAAAGTCAAACAACACCGGCTCGTTGGCGATTTCTATAAAAACCGAGATGCTCGCATCTGAATCTCCATTGCAGGTAGGTGGTTTGACGGGGTTCACGCCTGCTTTCAGGCTCAACCCCTCAGGCACCTCGAAGTCAAATTGCTGTGTGCAGCCGTTGGCATCCCGAACAACTACGGTGTAGTTGCCTGCCTGGAGGTTGTCGAGGGAGTTGTCAGGAGAAAATATCCCTGAGCCTTGCCAGTCGTAGGTGTATGGCAGGGCGGCATCGCCTGAGGGTTCGAGTTGTATCTGCCCGGTGTCGTCGTCGGGGCCGCAATAGTCGGCAATGAGCTGAGGTGAAACCTCGGGCTTCGGCAGCACAGTTATCATTTTGACTTTTGTGACAACACAGCCTGCTTCACTGGTGATCGTGAGTGCAATGGATTTGACGCCGGGTGTGCTGTAGCTCACCTGATGCGGCCCTTCCCCTTTTGCCGTAGCTATAGAAGCACCGAGGCCAAAATTCCACTGCCAATCGGTAATTCCTTCTACTGCGGTAGAGGCATCTGTAAAAGAAACAGGACTGTCAATGCAAACCGTGTCGGGGGTGCTGGCAAAGTTGGCTTCCGGCCCTTTGAATGTTCCTGTTCCGCCAAATTCAATGGAAAAGCCGATTCCCGATTCGCTGAAGTTGTTGATGACCAGAGCGTAGCTTCTTCCAGCCACCATGTTGACGGCAGCTACGAAGTTATTCTGGCCGGGAGCGCAGCCGGGTGCTTCATCTGTGTCTGTTTCCGTGAGACTCAGGCCGGTTGGGCCGGTGCAAGGCTCCCACTCAGAGAAGGGAGCGCCGACGTTTTCTCCGGCAGCTTCGCACCTGATCTTCTTTTTATTGGCGCAGTCGTCAATGCCGCCGGGTAGTTCGAACAAGGCAAAATCAATATCATCTGTGGGGTTATTCGGCGTGATGATAAAGGTCAGCGAGCCAGGGTCTTTGCAAGTCCAGCGATACCAGGTGGAAGAAATCTCAGCCTGGATGCATATTCCCGGGTCAATTTCATTGGTCAGGAGGCCTTCTCCCTGTACGTTTTCAACGGTGAAAGGAGATTTGTCGCATAGGATTACGCCGGTGGGGCAATCGCTGCTGGGGTCGGGGACGGCGTTGTAGTTATTGACGCATAGTTTAAAAGTGCCTTTATTGTTGTTTCGGGCATCTACCCGGATGTAATAAGTTTGGCCAATGACGAGTTGCCCGGTCACAGCTTCTACGATGTTGTTTCCAAATCCGTCCGAAATACATTGGATGAGATTAGGGTTGATACCGCAAGGGCCTTCGTAAATGGCAAACTGCGGCGATTTTAAGGTGCCACCGGGGGGGATGTTGCCTGAAGTAGCACCGATAACGGTAACGCTGACGGTGTTTGCCTGCGCTGTGAAACTGAACCAGACATCGCCGTTGTTATTGGGAAAACAAGAAGGCGTAGTGACTAAGCTCGCCGTAGCTCCGATGTTGGAATAAGCACCTGCTGTCGAACACCAGTTTGAAAGATCTGTCAATACAATTGCATTTGAGCACTCGTCGTTGGCAGGCTGGGCAAAGAGCGCATTTGAAAAGAAAAAGGGTGCAAAAAATAACCAGCAAGTGAGGAGTCTATTCATTTCTGTCTGTTTTATTGAGGAGTTAAAAAAGCCCGATGGGCGATAGATTGCACAAATAACGCTGTGATTTTAGCAAAAGTACGACATTGTCAATGCAAAAGGCGCATCCTTCCGCCCTGGGAACATAAAAACGGAAACCTGAAAACTGCGAATTGCTGTTACCCTAATATTGTGCGTTCTCTGTCTGATAATCTTATTTACGATAGTACATTTGTACCTCAAAGATGGACGCATAGCAAACCCCGGCAGGTTGGGCGGATAACATTCATTCATGAAAAAAAACATTCCGAATTTCATCACGCTGATCAATCTTTTCTTTGGCTGTTGTGCCTTGGCCAGCGTGCTGTACGGCCAGTTTGTCAATGCCTTCTGGTTCAGCCTGGCCAGTGGTGTTGCTGATTATCTTGACGGTACGCTGGCAAGGATGCTGAAGGCAAAGTCCCCACTCGGCACGCAGTTGGATTCCCTGGCCGACATGGTTTCCTTTGGCGTCGTCCCCGGTGCGATTCTCTACGTACTGTTGGTGAAGAGCCTGGCAGGTGAAGAAGACCTGCCGGTAGAGCTGACAGTTGCAGCCTCGCCTGCTTTCCTGGTAACGATCTTTGCTGCCATCCGCTTAGCCAAATTCAACCTGGACACCCGGCAAACTGAAAATTTTATAGGGATGCCCACGCCTTCCTGCACGATGTACACCGTGGGGCTGATGATGATCTTCTTTCATGACACCTTCGGCCTGCGCAACTGGGTAATCAATCCGGTTTTCCTGTTTGGCAATGTCGTGCTGCTGTGCTGGCTGATGGTGTCTAATTTGCCCATGTTTGGCCTGAAGCTGAAGAGCCTGGCCTGGAAAGGCAACGAGCTTCGCTTTAGCTTTGCCATCTTATCACTGGTATTGCTGGTCTTTTTCAGAGAGGCTGCCTTTTCGCTGATTATTTTGAGCTACCTGTTGCTCTCACTGGTTGATTCCTTTGTGTTAAAAAAAGTAGCCGTGGAGAAATGACTATCTCCAAAGCTGTTCTGAACCAGGTGACCAAATTTAAACAATCTCTGACCAATACTCCTGCTTATCATTTTCTAATCTGTTGTTAAATAATGCTTTATCTCGTCCCTACTCCTATTGGCAACCTCGAAGACATCACGCTTCGTGCTTTGCGAATCTTAAAAACAGTGGACCGGATATGGGCAGAAGACACGCGGATTACCAGAAAATTGCTTGAGCATTTTCAAATCCAGACTCCCCTCTCGGCTTATCACGCCTTTAACGAACACCAGGTTACCCAGGCGCTGGTGGAGCAGCTCAAGGCTGGCACTACCTTTGCCCTGGTCTCCGACGCCGGCACACCGGGTATTTCTGACCCTGGATTCATGCTGGTCAGGGAATGTGTGCGACAGGGCATCCGCGTAGAGTGCTTGCCCGGCCCCACGGCCTTTGTGCCTGCACTCGCTGCCAGCGGCTTGCCTTCAGATAAATTCCATTTCGAAGGGTTTTTGCCACACAAAAAAGGACGTCAAACCCGGCTCCGGTACCTTGCATCCCTGCCCAATACTTTTATCTTGTACGAATCGCCCAACCGCCTGATCAAATGCCTGGAGCAGTTGGCGGAGGTATGCGGTAGCGGGAGGAAGGCATGTGTGGCCAGGGAGCTGACAAAAATGTACGAAGAGATGCGAACCGACACACTGCTCAATCTGATAGCTTTTTATAAAGAAAAAACAATAAGAGGGGAAATCGTCGTGGTGGTGGAAGGCCCGTGAAAAAAGGTGACCTATAACACTCTCCTGCTAAATAGTTATGAAAAAACAAAACAAATCAGCAGAGAAGTGGTTAACCTCACCCAGTTTCAGGGTTTTACCTTTGTTTTGTTATATTCGCCTTTTACACTTTAAATCTGTTCCTTTGATTGTAAGCTTTTTGTAACTGCTCAGGAAGGTGTGCCTGTATCACAAGTCAAATCGCCAACAAGCTCTAAGGAACCATGAATCTTTAAAAACCATGATCAGCCTGATACTTTTTGGCCCCCCCGGCTCTGGCAAGGGTACACAAGCAGCTAAATTAGTTGAGAAATATTCGCTGCTTCACATTTCTACGGGCGACTTGTTCCGCTATGAAATAGGCAACAACACCTCGCTTGGCCAACTGGCTAAAAGCTACATTGAAAAGGGCCAACTCGTCCCCGATACAGTGACGATAGGTATGTTGAGAAACAAAGTGGAAGCCAATCCCGATGTCAAAGGCTATATTTTTGACGGATTCCCGCGGACGGTGCCGCAGGCCGAAGCTCTCGACGAGTTGTTGCGGGAATTGGGCACCTCCGTTTCTGCCCTGCTGTCGCTGAACGTGAGCGACGATGAAATCACTCAGCGCATTTTGCTGCGTAGCAAGACCTCCGGCCGGGCTGACGACAGCGATGCCAGCATTATCCAGAGTCGCATCGAAGTTTACAAAAATGAAACAAAACAGGTTTTTGATTACTACGATGAATTCGGCAAGTCTTTGAACATCAACGGCATGGGTAGCATCGAAGAAATCTTTGAGCGCCTTTGTCAGGCAATAGAAGGCCTGTAGCCCGGTAAGCTCCATTCAAATAGCATCTGAAAACGAGCTGTTTTTTACCAGGTTTTCACCTTTTTGAAGTTCCGTGGTAGCGCTACGGATTTGAAAAAAGGTAAAAACAGGACGGGAAAGAGCCGTTCTTAGCCAAGTGACCCAACCCCCAACAAGCTCTAATCCTGATCCGTCCATTGGCGTGCTTCGTACACGCTGATATTTGAAATGCAGAGAGGAGCTTTGGCATCGAATTCGATTTTTAGCCGGTCAGCTTGCACGTCCTCAAACCGCAAAATGCGCTTGTAGCCTACAGTCGTACCTGAAGCCAACGGCTCCCAGTTTCCCGCCTTAAAAACAAAGCTCCTGAAATTTGTGACCCTTTGCCCCAGGCGAATGTACTCCTGCAGCAGGAGGCGGTTGAAGTTTGTCGTTTTTCCAAAGTCAATTTCAATGCTTGCCGTCAGAACCCCGTCTTTGGTAGCCCAATACGTTTCAGGGTCGGCATCAAGTGCATTTTTTGCTTTAAAACCCTTGCCCCGCTCGTTGCTTGCCGTGGCTTTTTTCCCCGCAGCCAAATCCTTTGAAAAGTCGGCCCGGATAGCCTCTCCCAGTTGCTTCAGCCGGTAGGCGTCAGCTTCGTGTACCAGTCCCCGTTTGTCCAGAGGTAGGTTGAGCAGGAGCAGGCCATTTTGCCCCACGGAGCGGTAGTAAATATCGAGCAGTTGGGGGAGAGTTTTTACTTTGTCATCTTCGGCAGGGTGGTAGTACCAGCCGGGCCGGATGGAGACATCACATTCAGCGGGAACCCAGTGTGTGCCGTCTTCGTGCCCCGAGGTCAATTCCCGGTAATTGGGTGAGCCGGGATAAAATTCCTCCCTGCGCAGGGTGCTCCAGTTCGTCTCACCGGCAAATCCATTCTCGTTACCGACCCAGCGGACATCGGGGCCGGCATCGCTAAAGATTACCGCATTGGGCTGGAGTTGTCTTATGATGGGGAAGGTGTTTTCCCAATCGTAATAGTGCTGGCGATCAACTTCCCGGTTTTCATTGGCACCACCGTACCATCCGGTTCCTCCGTTTGCGCCGTCGAACCAGACTTCGAAGAGGTCGCCGTAGTTGTGCAGCAGTTCTTTCAGCTGGTTGCGGAAGTAGTCGAGGTATTGGGGCTGGCCGTAATTTGCGTGGTTGCGATCCCAGGGCGACAGGTAAACCCCCATTTTCAGGCCGCTCTCGCGGCAGGCTTCAGCCAGTTCCTTCACCACGTCGCCGGTGCCGCCTTTCCAGGGGGCATTTTTCACCGAGTGTTCTGTGTAAGCACTGGGCCAGAGGCAAAACCCGTCGTGGTGCTTGGCGGTGAGGATGATTCCTTTCATGCCGGCTTCTTTGCAGACGCTTGCCCACTGGCGGCAGTCAAGTGCTGTGGGGTTGAACAAGGCCGGATCTTCATCGCCCATTCCCCATTCTTTGTCGGTGAAAGTGTTCATGTTGAAATGGACAAAAGCGTTGAATTCCATCTGTTGCCAGGCCAATTGTGCCTCGGTAGGGACGGGGCCAAAAGCAGCAGGCGCAACTGCCTTCTGGCCAGCGCAGCTCAGCAGCAACATGGACATTAGAAGTGCTGCTGCCAGACTGTTTTTTTCAGGAGAAAAGGTGAACATAATCAAAGTTTGGTTTGACTGGAAGGGCTGCCGGAAGTCCTGTTTGGCTATTCATCTACTTCCATGTCCGGATTCCAGTATATCTTTTCAAAATCCTGTACGGTGTTGTCAACGATGTCAATTCCTTCTCTCTCGAGCAGTTCCTGCATCATGGTGGGGGTTGGAAAGTGGTTTCTCCCCGTCAACTCGCCATTCCGGTTGACCACCCGGTGAGCAGGAACGCCTTCAGAGGTAAAGCTGTGATTCAAAGCCCAACCGACCATGCGGGCAGAGCCCAGCCCCAGGAACCCGGCAATCGTTCCATAGGTCGTGACACGGCCATAAGGGACGAGGCGTACCACGTCGTAAACCTGCTCGAAGTAGGATTCTTTTGCCATTTTCTTTTCTTGTAAAATGGTGATTAGCTTTGCACGCATTAAGGTAAAAGTTTTTTTAAAATGCTCCAGGTAAAAGTCAAAGCCAATGCTGTCCGCAACCTTACCGATGCCCGTTATTTCGCTTCGAAAGAAGTGGAATGGATCGGATTTCCCCTGCAACCCGGCACTGAGGGTTCTATTTCTCCATCTACTGCCAAAACCTTCATCGAATGGATTGATGGCGTGAAAATCGTGGGTGAGTTTGAATTTCCAACGGCTGAGGAGGTGCTTGACGTCCATCGGCAGGTGTGGTTTGACGCCATTCAGGTGGGCTTGTTCACTGGCATTGAAGAAATGAAAAAGCTGTGGGGGCTGACTTTGATCAGAGAGATTGCCGTTGAAAAGAACATGAGCGAGCCGGAGCTGCTGGAATACCTCTCTGCCTTCGCAGAGCACTGCGATTACTTTCTGTTGAATTTTGAAAAAGGCGGGCTATCCTGGGAATCCGTACTGAAAGGCGAGCCTTTCTCTGTGGACTTTTTAAAAAAAATTACGGTGCAATACCCAGTTATTTTATCGCTGAATTTTCAAGCTGCCAACATCTTACAGGCAATTAGCACGCTGCAACCTGCCGGTATCGGCCTGTCGGGTGGCGCAGAAGAAAGAACCGGTGTGAAGTCTTTTGATGAGCTGGCCGACATTTTTGACACCCTGGAATTGCAGGAATGAGTACTTGTTCCGGGATGGGGTGCTTGTTCAAAAAGGGGGATTCCCATCAGCCCTTCAGCTTTTTGAAGGAGAATAGCAGAGTTGCCTGCCTGAAAAAAGAACGAAGGAACGTGCTAGGAATAATTTAGGATCGAAGAAAAAATAGAATGTACATTTTATTTGAAAAAGCCATTTTTATTATGGGCTTTTTGGAAATGATGGGTATAATTTATTATTGAGCCGTTTCTTGCGCATTTGGGCGGTGTATTTTGGGCGCTGGCTATAGTGGTGAAATAATCGCACAGCTACAACAATGGTCCCATTTCGATGCCTGGCGACTTCCAAAATACTCCCGCTGAAATACCCGACACATTCCCGGTACATTCGTAAAGAGTAAACAGACATGACCCTCCACGAGGCACAACAAACCGTTGATCATTGGATCAAAACCGTTGGTATCCGCTATTACAATGAGCTGACCAACACAGCGATATTGATGGAAGAAGTAGGCGAAGTTGCCCGCTTGATGGCAAGGCTTTACGGAGAGCAATCCTTCAAAGTGCCGGAGCAGGCTGCTACTGCAAAAGAAGACCTGGCTGACGAAATGGCCGATGTGCTGTTCGTCCTGATTTGCCTGGCCAACCAAACAGGCACAGACCTGACACAAGCATTTGATAAAAATCTGGAAAAGAAAACCAGGAGAGATGCCATGCGGCATGCGGCAAATGAAAAATTGAAATAGCTGGAAAAAATAAAAAGGGCAGCGATGCTTTAACAAACGCTGCCCTTTTAAAAAAAGTGAGTATAAGACCAGCTCTACCCCCCAAACGAACTGGTCTCACTCACTGTCCCGAAACACTTCTGCTTCGGAGACTTCTTTGGAATAAGGTTTTTTAAAAAAACCTGCGAAGCCTGAACAGGCTTCTCCATATCTTTAACAGTTCTGAAGTTCAGATTTCAACCTTTTATCTCGTTCCGGCTTGAGGGAAGTGGGAATTCTCTTAATTAATTCGGCATAGAGGGAGACAGTATAAACCCGAATTATGTTTTGCATAAGCGCTCCTGCCATGTCCGAAAATCATGCCATTTTTGCTGGTTGTAGCAATTCGTTGGTGTTTTTTTCCGGCAATGTTATTTGCGCATTGCTGCGTATTGCAGTTTGTAATTTGCTCAACGCAGTTTTATAAAGAGTGTAGTCAGTGTATTCCTGAAAAAACGTGGTTTTACCATCTTCCGCTAAAAGTAAAATATGAAAACACAGGCAACTTCCCCTGTAAAAAAGCCCGGTGATGATGTCCTTCACCTCGCCTCCATTATACAATAGCGGTGGAGTCCCCCCGGTATTTAATGTTGAATAATGGATTTGCTTAATTATGCTCATGAATTCTCAATGTATTTCCATAAATCACGGCACAAGTTTACATGCAAATTAAGTGCCTCGTAATTTCGATATTGAAATTCTTGTGACATTAAAAAGCCGTTTCACATTGGCTCGCGTTGTTATTTAGTGACGGAAATGCACCCCGTTTTCTCCGAAAACAGCCAACTTGTCAGTTTTAACCCCGTGGCATATCCTTTGATTTGCCCCTACCATAGGTTTTCCTTCATTTTTATTTAAATTAATTCCACTGTAACAATCAAATTTGATCGCTATGCAAAAAGGTAATATCTCCGTCCAGACAGAGAACATTTTCCCCATCATTAAGAAATTCCTTTACTCAGACCACGAAATCTTCCTGCGCGAGCTAATCTCTAATGCAGTTGACGCAACGACTAAACTGAAGTCACTTGCCTCCAGGGGTGATTACAAAGGTGAACTGGGTGACCTCACCATTGAAGTCATCCTGAATAAAAAAGATAAGACGCTGACCATTAGAGATAAAGGCATTGGAATGACCGAAGAGGAGGTGAATAAATACCTCAATCAGATTGCCATTTCCAGTGCTCAGGACTTTGTGGAAAAGTACCAAAGCGAGCACAACATTATCGGGAAATTCGGCCTCGGCTTTTATTCTGCTTTTATGGTAGCCGGCAAAGTGGAAGCCATTACCAGGTCGTGGAAAGAAGATGCCACTGGTGTGACATGGAGTTGTGAGGGGAGCCCCTCTTTTTCTCTCACTCAAAACGAGAAAAAAGACAGGGGAACGGACATTGTCCTTCATATTGACGCTGACAGCGAGGAGTTTCTCGAAGATCACCGCATTGAGGAATTGCTGAAAAAGTATTGCAAGTTCCTTCCCATACCCATCAAATTCGGCACAAAAAAAGAAACCCTCGAACAAGGAGAAGCCGACGGCAAGAAGCCCAAAGAAGTAGAAGTGGACAATATCATTAATAACGTGTCGCCTGCCTGGAAAAAGCAACCCGGCGACCTGACGGATGAAGACTACAAGAACTTCTACGGGGAGCTGTATCCCTACAGCTTTGAAACACCCATGTTCTGGATACACCTGAATATTGACTATCCATTCAACCTCACAGGCATTCTCTATTTCCCCAGGCTGAGCAACGCCATTGAGGTGCAGAAAAATAAAATCCAGCTATACGCCAATCAAGTGTACGTGACCGATGAAGTCAAAGAGATCGTGCCGGAGTTTTTGACCCTCCTGCACGGGGTTATTGATTCGCCCGATATCCCCCTCAACGTCAGCCGAAGCTATTTGCAAAGCGACAGCAATGTGCGCAAAATCACCGGATACATCACCAAAAAAGTGGCCGATAAACTGCACGAGCTTTTCAAAAATAACCGGGAGGATTTCCAGGAAAAATGGAAAGACCTCGGCGTTTTTGTAAAGTACGGCATGTTGTCCGATGAAAAATTTCACGAGCGGGCAGTGGATTTTGCCCTGCTCAAAAACGTGGACGGTGAGTTTTTTACCTTCGAGGAGTACAGGAAAAAAGTTGAAGCTGCTCAGACCGACAAGCACAAGCGTACCATTTTCATTTACACTCATAGCCCCGAAGAGCAGCACAGCCTCATCCAGTCGGTCAAGAGCCGGGGCTACGACGTGCTCGAAATGGATACCATGATTGACGCACACTTCATGCAACACCTCGAATACAAGCTGAAAGACATCACTTTTGTACGGGTTGATTCGGATACGATTGACAACCTCGTTCAAAAGGACGAAGAGCAAGTCAGCGTTTTGAGCGAAAAAGAACAGGAAACGGTGAAAGCTGTTTTTGAGGAACTGGTCAAAAACAAGAGCGGAAACACCGTGGTACTCAAACCCCTTTCTCCAGACGACCAACCCGTGCAGATCACTCGACCGGAATTTATACGTCGCATGAAGGAGATGCAAACGCTGGGCGGCGGCGGGTTTGGCAATTTTGGTGACATGTACAACGTCGTCGTCAATACAAACCACCCGTTAATCGTCGAAAAATTGCTGAAGCTACCTCAAGGCGAAGAACGCATAGAGTTCAGCCGGCATTTGCTGAACCTTGCACTGCTCAACCAGGGCATGTTGAAGGGTGCTGATCTTACAGATTTCGTCCACAAAAGTCTGGCTTTCCTGAAGTGATTTGAGCCTGACAGCCTCAAGGGTATGTTGAGGATTTGTCAATTGGTTAAAAACGACCCCTTTTCGCTTGCTTTTTACCTTTTTTCAACTCCATAGGGATGCTACGCAACTTCAAGCACCCAAACCCCAACGTGCTCTAAGGAACGTGTCGGAAATAACTTACGCATTTGGGCGGCGTCTTTTGGGCGCTGGCTGTGTTAGTGAAATAGTTGCGTAGCTAAGGCTATGCGCCTATTTCACTGCCTTGCCAGCCCCCAAAATACACTCGCCGAAATACCCAACTTATTTCCGGCACGTTCCTAAATAAAGAATGCAAAGAGGCGATGCAGATTTTCTGCACCGCCTCTTCTGCTTGTGCGCTCGGCATGGGCAATACCTCGGAGGTGGAAGTCCGCAAGAGCGACGACGAGACTTGGAGACAAGAATCGGGACGGTCAGGGGTCAACAGAGACCATAGTACCGCTGTGAGGGGAAAGGTCGAACATGAGGAAAACTGCGGTAACGGAGCGATTAGAGTGCCGGCATGAGAGGCAGCCAAACGGAGGAGCCCTCCGGGACTACCCGCCGGAAGCAAGCTCTAACAGAAACATACACCCTTCGACCTAAAATCCTCATGAACCGCCGTGATACGAGACCCGTACATCCGGTGGTGTGAGAGGACGGAAATAAGTCGTATCGAATTCTCGTCCAATGGACTTATTTCCTCCTACTCGATTTTACAAAACCCAAGTTTCATTTCAGTTTTTCCCGCAAAAATGCCAATGCCTCTGCGTTAGCTTCCCGGGCAGCCTGCTCGTTGTAGCGGGGGCTGCTCGGATTGGCAAAGGCATGTTCGGCGTCGTACCATTGCACGTTAAGCTGCTTGCCAGTTGCTTTGGCCAAGGCTTCAAATTTGCCTACCACTTTTTCGTTGATCCAGCCGTCCTGCCTGGCGAAAATACCCAATACGCTGGCTTGAAGCGGAGCCAGCTCATCTGCTTTCTCAACAGGCATGCCGTAATAGAGCACACAACCTGCTCCGCGATGCCCGGCTAGGATGCTGCTGCGCAAAGACCAGCCTCCTCCAAAGCACCAGCCTATGGTGGCTACCTTTGCATTTTCACCCGCTAAAGCCAGCGCTCCTTTAATGATGGCTTCGCAGCGCTGTGGCTTCACGGCGCTCATCAGTTTGCTTGCTTCATCGGAATTGTCCGTGACCTTGCCGTCATACAGATCCAAAGCCATTACGGTAACCTTGCCAAGGCTGTCGGCCAGGCGGTCTGCTTCCCGCCTGATTTGATCGTTCAACCCCCAAAACTCGTGAAAGACGAAGAGGAATTTGTTGCCTGCCTGCGTAGGCTTCAAGGTGTAAGCTCGTGCAGTGGCTCCGTCAGGTGTCTTAAATTCCACGATTTCACCTCGGCCCTGAAATGCAATAGCTTCAGGCTTCTCGTGGGCGACCATGAAATTTTTATCACCGGTGAATTGAGCCATGCTGTCTCGGGACTGCTCGTCGGTAGAGGAGCTGTTGCATGCAGCAAGCCCCAAAGCCAGCAAGCATGCAAATGAGAGGAGAAGTTTTTGGTACATAGTTTTTTATTTTAAAAGTAGTGGCGAAGAATTAAAAATCGGGGCAGTTTTTTGGGCAGTTGTCGTGGTGGCCTTATTTCTCAGCAACTGTGATGTATTGGTAGTCCAGAGAGCAATCATCCGATTGGAAGCTTGAAAAGCCCGCGGCTTCCAGCTCGTTTTCGACTTCGTACAACTCCAGCCTGATGGCAGCAGGAGGGTACTTTATGGGGATGCGCTTTCTTTTAAAATCCACGATGATGACTTTGCCGCCTTGGGGCAGTACGCTGAGCAGATGCTTCAGGTAGCTGACTCTGTCCTGAATATAGATATAGGTGTTCACCAACAAAATAATGTCAGCCTCGCCGGGCTTCAGCATGGAGTTGGTAGAGGTGGCCAGCCGGGTCTCGAAGCGGCTCTGGTGTTCAGGCCTCAGCTCGACTAATTTGATGCTGTCCATGAAGTGGATGAGGCGATCGTCTAACTCAATGGCAATTACTTTTTTGGCGTGCTGGGCCAACCTTCTCGCAAAAAAACCCGAGCCGGCGCCGATGTCGGCTACCACCTTATTGCTCAGGTCACCCATTTTGCCAATTACGACTTCGGGCTTTTGCCAGATAACCCTGCCGGGAGGGTCGTACTGCTTCAATAATTGCCTCAGATCAGTGGTGTCATAATCCTGCTCCGAATACGGGGAGGTACTGTCTGTTGAGTTCGCAGGAAGCCGGGTTGGTTCGTTCTTACAGGACCAAATCACGAGGAGCAGAACGGGCAGAACGAAGAAGGATTTGAAGATTTTCATTTTAAAAACGATAAGGAACGTGTCGGAAATAACTTACGCATTTGGGCGGCGTCTTTTGGGCGCTGGCTGTGTTAGTGAAATAGTTACGTAGCTAAGGCTATGCGCCTATTTCACTGCCTTGCCAGCCCCCAAAATACACTGGCCGAAATACCCAACTTATTTCCGGCACGTTCCTAAGAGGAGGTGAATGTGAAGGCATAAAAGTAAACCTCTGCCCTCAATCACCTTGAATTTTAAAGACCAGACCCTCTACATTTCAGCTCAAGTTTCAATTTTAAGTAACTACTTGGGAGGGTGCAAGACTGTATTCAAAAACCAGTGGCGGCTGCCGCCCCCAAATAACCTTTTACGCAGGAGGCTTTTTTAAAAATTCCTTTTAAATTTTTAAAAAAATACCCTCTCCAAAGAGCCTTAGAGCTTGTTTGCGATTGGGTCGCTTGGTCAAAAGCAGCCCTTTTCGTCCTGCTTTCACCTTTTTTCAAATCCGTAGCGCTGTTACGCTACATCAAACAGCATCTCGGTTCAAGCACCAAAACGCAAACAAGCTCTTAATAAATTGTACCCATCTTTTTCAAAAAGCCCATAGCAGAGATGGTTTTTAAAAAATAAAATGTACGTCTTATTTTTTCTTCGATTCAAGTAATTGCGAATTTACAATGGAGGCAACACTTTGCCAGCAGCTTCGCCAAAGCCAATCCGCACGCCGTCTTTTTCGCCCCAGCCGCGCAAGATAACTGTGTCGCCGTCTTCGATAAATTTTCGCTCGGAGCCATCTGGCAGCCGAAGCGGCCTGGTGCCGCGCCAGGTCAGCTCAAGCATAGAGCCAAAGCTGCCAGGGGTAGGGCCGCTGATAGTGCCACTGGCGCACAAGTCACCCACGTTGAGATTGCAGCCGCCTACGGTGTGATGTGCCAGTTGCTGGCAGATATTCCAGTACATGTATTTGAAATTAGAGCGGCAGACGGTGAAGGGAGAGCTACCCTGGGGCTGAATTTGAGCTTCAAGGTGAATGTCGAAACTGCGGTGGCCCTGGAAGCGAAGGTATTCCAGGGGCTGGGGATCCTGTTCGGGACCTGCGGTGCGCAAAGGCTCAAGCGCTTCTAGGGTGACGACCCAGGGGGAGATGGTGGAGGCAAAATTTTTTCCCAAAAAAGGCCCCAGCGGCACGTACTCCCAACTTTGGATATCCCTGGCTGACCAGTCGTTGAAGAGCATCAGGCCAAAAATGTAGTCCTCGGCTTCATCGGTGGTCACCCGCTGGCCCAGAAAGGTGGGCCTGCTCACGACGAAAGCCATTTCCAATTCAAAGTCCAACAGCCGCGTCGGGCCAAAGACGGGTTGCGCTACATCGGGCATTTTGAATTGCCCCAGTGGACGATGTACCGACGTGCCGGAAACGACAATGCTGGATGACCGCCCGTGATAGCCTACGGGCAGGTGTTTCCAGTTGGGTAGCAGCGGGTTGTCAGGGCGAAATAGAGAGCCGACGTTCGTGGCATGCTCCAGACTGGAGTAGAAATCGGTGTAGTCGCCGATGTGTACCGGAAGCAACATCTCCACTTTTTCTATCGGATGTAGAAAGTGCCAGGACAGTTCCCTGGCCCCGGTATTCCGCTCATCGAGTAGCTCGGCAATGCGGCTTCTGAGAGCTGAGGTTTTAGATTTCCCCAAAGCCATCAGATCGTTGAGGTAGCGGTTGCTGAAGACTTCGCTGCCTGTTTTTAGTTCGTCGAAGAAGCCCAGGTAGCTCATCGCTGCCAGGTCAACTACATTTTTTCCAATAGCTGTACAAACCCGTGGCGTGGGATTGTCCTGTGTCCGAAACACACCGAAGGGCAGGTTTTGGATGGGAAAATCGCTGTCTTTTTCTACTTCAACCCATGATTTGCGCTTTGGATCGTTTACACTCATTTTTATTATTTTAAAATGGTTAAGAACTGCTTAGAGCTTGTCAGCGTTTTGGTGCTTGAGCCGGTAAGAGCTTGTTTGTGTTTTGGTGCTTGAGCAGAGATGCTGTTGGAATGGAGCTTGCCGGGCTAAAAAGGTGTCTTTTTATCTCCGGCAGCCCAACCCTAACAGCATCTGAAAACGAGCAATTTTTCGTCAATTTTTCTCCTTTTTTCCGTTGCGTAGCAGCGCTACGGGACGGAAAGAAGGAGGAAAAGTGGCGTAAAAGAGCCGTTTTTTAGCCAAGTGACCAAATCGCAAACAAGCTCTTAATCCAGCGCAGGAGAAGGGCGCAGAATCTACGATGCCTTCCTTCTCATTGGCTGAATATTGGAAATGCAAAGAAGGCCTTTGGTGAAATCTTTATTTCAATCCAGCCTTCTGAAAGCCGTCATTTTTGCAAGATGATTCGCTCTGTCAGCACCTCGCTTCCCGCCTTGAGTTGCAGCAGGTAGACTCCGGGTGGACATGCCGAAAGCTCCAGCGATGCAGACCTCCTACCCGGTGCAATGCGCAGGTTTTTCAACAAAACACCTGATGCGTTGTACAGCGTTGCTTCTACTTCCTGTGCCAGGGATTTTGAAAAATTGATCTCCAAAAAAGTGCTGGCAGGATTGGGGGATATGACGACTGTTGAGTGGTCAAGCTCCCGAACGGCACTGCCTGTTTCTGTGACAAATCTAAAGGGAGCGGGCGTCGTACCGCCGCAATCATTGAAGGCCGTCACCCGCCAGTAAAATGTCGTATTCGGCGCCAGCGGATCGCTCAGGCTGAACGTAGTTTGCGTTAGCGTCTTTTTAAGAATAGGGGTGCTGAAATTGTCATCATCTGCAACTTCCAGGTAGTAGCTGGAAGCTCCCGAAACGGGATCCCAGCCGAAAGTCGGCAACACGCTGACCGAGGTGGCACCATCAGCAGGTAGGAGCATGTTGGGAGCTGCTGCTGGCCCTTTGACGATTAAGTTGAAGAATTTGGAAGGCTCATTCGTGCCGTCTGTGCCCTTCAGGGTAATCGTGTAAGTTCCGGGTGGTGTGTTGTCCAATAACAATGCTACCGACACCACGGAACCAGGAGAGGCTGGATTGGCAGAAAACTCAAGCATTGCATTTAGAGGAAGGCCTTCTGCTGAAAGGAAGACGCCATTTGAGTCAAAGCATTCTCCCAGAACTAAAGCCAGGGTAGCCATACTGGTGTTGCAAGTAGAAACGTTGACCGGACTGGGATTAAAAGTCAGATCCTGCAACGTCTCAAAGGAAAAGACTTCCGAATTTTCCGAAGAGCCACAGCCATTGTCAGCCGAGACCGTCCAGTAGTAAACCCTGCAATAGTCGAGGATGCCCTGAACAGGAGCCGAGGGGCTGGTAACTGTAGTGGTGTAGATCAGGTTGTTCATGCCGGGGTCGGTGGCGATCTGCAAAGTGTAAGTTGCGTTGGGAATTGCCGACCAGAGGAAAGTGGGGTTCTTGCTCACATCTGTCCCATTTTGTGCAGGGGAAGCCGGTGCAGGTGGTTCGGAGGGGCCGAGCACTACCCATTCAATGCCACTGCTGCCCGAATGGCTGCCATCATTTGCAACGAGGTTAAAATTAAAGTTGCCCGGATTTGACGCACCACTCAGGGTGATGCTTACTTCTGCACCGGGCTGAGCCGGGTTAGGCGAAAAGGTGGCCGTTGCACCCGGAGGTAGATTTTCAGCGCTCAACGTCACGCCGTTGGCTTCGTCAAAGGCGGTGCCCACCCAGGCGGTGAAGGTAATTTCGCCATCTATGCAGCTTTCAAATACATCGCTCGAAGGATACAGTGTAAACTCGTCAGGCAGGGTTGTGCATACTTCAAGCCCCCAGTTTAAGAGCACCCCTCCGTCTTGTTGGGAGTTGTCGGAGACGCTGAGCGTCCACACGCCTGTTGCTGGTTCTCCGATAAATGCAGAAAGTGCCTTCAGCGGCTGAAAATCGCCGCTGATAGCCGGAGGGGTCGTGTTGCACATAGCATCCAGTACTGTGTAAGGATTTGCGGATTGGTCGTCGAAGCTGACCTGCACGTTATTACCGGAGCAAAACCCCTGGCCGGGGTTAGCCATCAGGGTGATGGTTGTTCCCGAAGGGGAGGCCAGCGAAATGCTGAGGTCGCCTACCCAGGTGTGGTTGATATTCAAACCCCTGACGTTGACGTCGTCCACAATTCCTGGAGCAGAGAGCGTGATTTTGGAAGTGATGGTTGGCGTACCCGAGCTACTGATGGGTTTTGGCACATCCTCCGACGAAGGGAACTTACACACGATTAGCCCGGTGGTAAAAGTGTGGACTGGTGTCCACCCGTTTTCTCCGCAGGCATTTGCAGCTTTCAGGCGCCAGTAGTAAGTCGTCAAGGAGTTGAGGGGGGCGTCCAACAGATAGCTGCTGCTTTCCAGGCCTTCAACCGATGCGATGATGTTGGAAAAACTTTCGTCTTCGGCTATTTCAAAAACATAGGTTTCAAAAGGCATCATCTCCCAGGAGAACACGGGATTCAGGCCAATTCCCGTGGCACTGTCTTCGGGGAAAATCAGGGGCGTGATTTCCGGCAGGCCAGCGGAGACATTTATTGTAAAAATAGAAGAGCCCGTTTCCGTTCCGTCAGTGCCAGACACTAAGAAGGAATAAGCTCCACCGGCAAGAGCACCTGTATTACTGATTGTCAGAACTGTACTGTCACCAGGCGGGATGGGGTTTGTTTCAAAGGTCGCTGTCAGCCCTGGCGGAAGATCCTCTAATGACAGCTCCACATTCGCCGTAAATTTTTCGCTTACCGAGATTGTGAAAACTGCATCGTCGGGCGCGCACAATTTGATGTTTATCGGAGCTGCCTGTACGAAAAAGCTACAGGCCAATTGCGTTCTGCCGTCTAAGGTCAGCGTACCTGTGTCGTCGGGGTCGAGCCAGTTGCGCAGCCGGGTGTTGTCAGTGCCACCCCCTTCCCAGGAAGTGTAGAACCAGCCGTACGAGTCGTAGCTGTTGTTATTGCAGGAAGAGGCCCCCCCATGCAACTGCCCCACTACTCTTTTATTAATGTCGAACAGAGGAGAACCCGAGGAGCCTCCTTCTGTCGTGCCGATATCCCAATGGGGAACTACTACGTGAGAGCCGTTGGGCACCGGAGTGCTTCCCGACCCCCAGGCGCCAATGTATGTGGGGTCAAATGCGAAGCTGATGCGCTTTTCCTGCGTGTTCGGATGGTGAATGGCAATCACGGTGTCAGGCGGGACTACTTGTTCGGCACTCCAGCCGGCAAAGAAAGCATTGGCTGATTCCGAAACGGGATCGTCCAATTCTACCAGTGTAAAGTCGGAGCCATTCCAGCCTGCCCGGAAGAAGGCGCCTGTGTTAAAATTATTTAGTGAGCCATTGCCATTGGCACCGCTGGCTGGAGTGAAGGGCTGGCGGCAGTAGCTGTTGTTGTAGTTCCAGTAGGTGACCAAGGAGGCTGCGTTTCCGGCATTGATGCCGCAGTGGTAAGCCGTCATAAAAAACGGAGTACAATCCTGCCGCATGTTGTTCACCAGAAAGCCCGTGCAGAATGTAGAGCCACCCGTACTGATGACCGCCACGGATTGGATGATGTCCCGGTATTTGTCCACGATACCCCAGCCGTCTGCCTCTCCACAAATGACGTCGAGGTTGCAGGATCCCGATGCCATTTCAGCAAAACCAATAAAGTCGTGATTGACGTATTTCAATTCCAACTGTAACTGCGCCATACTCTGTTGTGGCAACTGGACTTCGATGACGATCTCCTGCCCCGCCAGCACAGGTGTCCAAAGCTGCTCGTGTTCCTCGTTGTCAGCAGGGCTGAAAGGCCCCATGACCTGCTCATAATCAGGTGAGTATAAAATCATGGTTCCACCTTGGGGCATATTGTATCTGGTGAAGCCCAGGTTGAGCGATTTAGCACCCTGGGAAAGAATACGCAGCCGCCAGAGGGCATTGCCGTTGGGCAGGTACTCCCACAAGCCCTGTGTTTCCGGGGAAACATCTACTTCCATCGTTTCGGCAAACTTCGGAGCGAGACCGGGCTGCCGCCGTGCCAGCTCTGCTTCGAGTAGCGTCTGGTTGTTGAGTTTAGGTAAAATGATTTGTTGGACTTCGGAAAGCGCCGTGCTGGTGTGGGCGATCCGGTCGTCTTGCTGGGCATAAAGGGAGTAGCCCAAACAAAATAACGACAGGGAGAATAGCAGTTTTTTCATACCGTAATTTTTAAAAGGAATGAAGGTGACAGCAAAAATATCATTTTTAAAAGGCAAACTGCTGAAGGGAAATCATTTGAGGAGGATTTTGATCAGGTAACAGAGGCCGGCAGGTCTGTGCTGTTCATGGTTCCCCAAACTGGAGCTGCTTTGAAGTTCGAGGAAGCTCAATACTCCAAACTGCTGACCCGGAGGCCTCGCTTTTCCAGCTTTTTACGGAGCCGCTTGCTGATGCCGACGCTGACGGCTGTTGCCCAAGCATCTGCTTCTGCACAGGTTGGTGCGAAGACGGTCACCTTGCGATGCCCTGTAAGCCCTTTGCCGGTGTGCGGATCAATGATGTGTGAATAGCGAATACCCTTCCATTCCAGATAGCGATAGGTGTCGCCCGAAGTTGCCACCCCTGCATTTTCCAGGAAGGCGATGGCTGTTTGGGGACCTTTTTCTCCAACGATCATGTATTGGATAGCCCAGCCCTTTTTGCCAGGAGGGGCGTTGCTGACGGAGATGTCGCCGCCGGCGTCCAGCAGTGCGCTGTGTATTCCCAGTTTTTTCAACTCCAAAATTGCCTGGTCGGCAGCATAGCCTTTGGCTATACCTCCGAAGTCGAGCCGCATACCGGGTTTTTGAAGGCGGATGGCCGTATTTTCTCTATTAACATTAATGTGTTGGTATCCGGTGGTTTTCATGGCTGTTTTTATTTCTGCAGCCGAAGGAAATTGTTGCTGCCGGAAGGCCCTTCGCCAAAGCTTGGACAATGAGCCGACGCTGATGTCAAAGGCGCCCTTTGTTTTTTTAGAAATTGAAAGGGCCAGCCGGGTCAGGTATATCAATTCGGGGCTGGCATTGGTCCACTGGCGGCTGCCTGCGTTTTCGTTGAGAGCGCTCAGCTCGCTGTCTTCCCTGTAATCGCTGAAGATTTTGTCTAATTCTGCAATTCGTTGAAATGCAGAGTCGGCGGCCTGCTGTGCTGTGAGGCTATCAGCCGCATAAAGTTTAAGGCGAAACTCTGTGCCCATCAGCGGCTGGGTGTATTCAAAAAAGGAGAACAGGCTATCGGCGTTTTGACCGGCCATGTTTTGAAAGAGAGCCAGAATTGCAAAAACTAAGATGCAGGATTTTTTGAACACGGCAAAGAGTTGGAAAAGCCGGAGCACAAACAGAAGCCGTGCTCCGGCTCCCGTATCAGATGACGATGGACTTGCCAGGGATGGCACAGGGATACAGGCCATCCTCGCCTGGAAGCACCTGAGGGACTGCATTCCAGGCCAGTTTTTGCGGCATCAGGTCCAGATTGGAATTCAGAGCATCCTTCCATTCGATTATTTTGCCGGAGTAGGTCGCCATGCGGCCCAGGATGGCGGTCATGGTAGCTTTTGCGCCGTTCTCTCCGTCGCTGAATTTGAATTCGCCCTTGGCAATGGCTTCAAAGAGCTCATCGTGTTCGACCTGGTAAGGATTGGGATCTTTGCGGTCGTCGTATTTCATCAACTCGTGGCCGCTGCGGGTCAATAGCACGCCGGGGCGCGGAGCAGAGCCGTTTGTACCCTGGAAGAACTCGCTCACCCGGCTCATAGTGCCCGGCTGATGGCGGCACTGGCTGAACATGCGGCTGCCATCTTCATACTCAAATTCGACAAAATGGTGGTCGTAAATTTCTCCGTAATCCGGCCCTACCCGTACCTGGCGGCCACCCATGCCCTGCGCCCGGACGGGGTAGGCATTTTTCATCCAGTTGCCCACGTCGAGGTTGTGGATGTGCTGCTCGCAGATGTGGTCGCCGCAGAGCCAGTTGAAGTAGTACCAGTTTCGCATTTGGTATTCCATCTCCGTGAGCTTTCTGCCTGCCTTTTTCTCTAAGGCTTCGCGCGTATGCACCCAAACGCCCTCGCTGTTCCAGTAAACGTGAGAGGTTACGATATCGCCAATAGCGCCTGCGTGAATCATTTCGGCCCAGCGGCGGTAAACCGTTTGGTAGTGCCGCTGGAGGCCAACGACGATGTTGAGTTTTTTCTTCTTCGCTAGCTCAGCTGCTTCTAATACCCGGCGGACGCCGGGGGCATCGGTGGCTACTGGCTTTTCCATAAAAACGTGCTTGCCCTGGCGCACACATTCCTCAAAATGCGCCGGGCGGAAGCCGGGCGGCGTAGTCAATATGATGACGTCGGCCAGCGGAATAGCTTTCAGATAGGCGTCAAAACCAGTGAACTTGTGCTCTTCGGGTACTTGCACCCGGTCTTTGATGTTGTCTTCTGTGCCCGTCCAGTCCGAGATGTCATCTGCACTCAGGGTGGCGTAGCACTCATCAAGGCGATCCCGGAAGGCATCAGCCATAGCGACCAGCCTGACATTTTGCTTGGTGAGCAGGGCTTGCATCGCAGCGCCTGTGCCCCTACCCCCGCAGCCTACTACAGCAACTTTGATGACGTCGCTTCCATCAATGTGTGCTTTGGCTGACAGCATGGACGGCATCAAGAGGACACTGCCCGCTGCGAGTGCAGAGGTTTTTACGAAATCACGGCGGCGCAGGCTGCCTGGATTTTTGTGTGGTGAATCTGGCATAGTAATAATTTTTTTACCAGAGCGAAGGGTTTTTCAAGAGCCTCCGGTGCTCGTCCCTTTCTGTAAAATATTTCAGACCGGATTCAGTAGTCCCGGAATTTCGAAACACAGCACCCGCACTCCAGTGTGATAAAGTTGATTTTTATAAAATGGTGTAACCACTTAGCAGAGGGTATTTTTTGAGGGAATTTTTGGTTTTTCTCCCCAAACGCCCCGAATTGCGGGAGGAGGAAGAAAGAATGTAATTTTTCCTTCTAAGTAGTTACAAAATGGTTCCCAGTATCAACTTTCAGAAATCATTTTGGCAAAACTAAGGAACGTGCCGGAATACCTAACTTATTTCCGACACGTTCCTAAAACTCTCAGACCCAAAAGCAAAAAGGTAGTTGTACAGGGCTTCGTTTTTTCCTTATTTATAGCTGTTTACTACGTTGTAAAATATCCCTAATGTGTAATAATAGGGGTAAAGCTCATTTGGAGTTTCTTTGATTTTAGCTATTGTCGCAAAGTCGTTGGAAACCCTTATTCCAAATTTGTGTCCGTGTCCTCTGTTGTCAAGTGCAGTGAATACAATTTCAGCTATCATTCCAAACTTGAAGTAGTTTGCCACCAGAGCTTCAGCACCTGCATCTAAATTGTCAGGATTGTCAAGTTTTTGCACTGTAGGAGCAGCTGCATATACCCCTGCATTGAATTCAGATGCTCTGAATAAATTGTTTTTAATCGTGTTGTATTTTAAGGGACTTCTAAAGCCAAATTGAACTGGTATTTGCAAATAGCCTGTGCTGAGTCTTAGATTAGTGCCATGGCTGTCCGTAAGATTTGCATTTCTGCTCAATATATTAATGCCTGTTTTTAGTGTCCAAATTTCGCTGCTTTCTTTACCTTTAAACAGCCATCCGAAATTGATACTACCGTCAATGTTAAGCAAAAAGTTGTTTTTTTTAAAGTTGAATTGTCCGTTGGAAGTGTTGAAAACGGTGTGATTAGTATTAACCCTTGTCCCATTAACTGAAAGCCCTACTTCATAAAAACTTTTGAAGCTCAACAACGGGTCTGCCGGGATGTTTCCCTGAGCTTTTACTTGCCAGGTCGTCCATAAAACTACAAGAATGATTGCCAATACTTTGTTTACTTTTTTCATAGCAGTTGTTTTTTTGTAACTATTTAACTATTTAGGAACGTGTCGGAAATAACTTACGCATTTGGGCGGCGTCTTTTGGGTGCTGGCTGTGTTAGTGAAATAGCTACGTAGCTAAGGCTATGCGCCTATTTCACTGTCTTGCCAGCCCCCAAAATACACTCGCCGGAATACCCAACTTATTTCCGACACGTTCCTTAGCAGAGGTTATCTTTTGGGTAAGATTGAAAATTTTATCCAAAAGATAACCGAAATAAGGAAATAAAATATGATTTTTCTTTTAAAAAGTCACTTCCACTACGGGCTTTTGAAAGGGGGGGGTATAATTTATTAATGTCTTGTTTCCAAATTGCGAGACTGTATCATGAGCCCAATGGTGGTAGCAGCTACCCAATAGCCTCTCTGAGGAAGCTTATTCGTCGTCAAAGATGGCGTGGCAGTTTGACTTGTGAGGCAGCCTCGTACCCTCCTAAGTAGTTACGCCTTTTTTAAAATAAGTTATAAGAAGTTGGTTGCTGCGGGGAGGTTTTGCGAGGAGAAAGGATGCGGTATCAAGGTACGACCGAAGTGAGTCAATTTAAGGCAGAAACGGTGAATAGAAACTGTTTTCTGGAGTAAATCGCAAACAAGCTCTGAGGGCTTGCTACCCGCTCTCCGGACTGGTGAGTGAGCAACGGATGCCCGCGCATTGTTCCCTGTGGCCGTGAATTTTTGACGGTGGCTGGTGCCGGAGAGAAGAGAGAAACAAAATGCTCCCTCTTCCTTCCTTGCGGAGGTTGTTAAAAAAGTTGTCAGGACTTTTTGATTTTCAGATCCATCCCGGGCACGGGAGGTTTTTCAATGGACAGTCCGTTCCAGTCGAGCAGATTTTGCACGCTGACGCCTGGAAACTGCTCTGCTACGTCGAGCAGGCTTTCATTTTGGTGAAGCTGATAAAAGAAGAACCCTTTGCTTCGCTCTTTATTTGCTGTTTTTGGCGCATGGGTTTGCTTCTTCTCTTTAGGTGGAGTTGCAGCTTTTATCTCCGCAATGGGCCTGATATTCATTTCAAGCGAGGGTATCTTTTTAGGAGTAGGCCTGGCTTCTCTTTGCACAGGCTCTCCGTCCGTTATCACTTCGACCTTTTCATCTTTTTGCAGGAAATGATGAATTTCCAGAGGGAACCACACTTCGAGTTCCTGGCCTTTAGCCAGCTGGTTGGAAGTGAGGTTGTTCCAGATGCGCAGGTTATACGGCGCGCAATTGAAAGTATTCGCCAGGTTTTGCAAGCCGTCCCCCTGGGCGACAATGTAGATAGACTTGAAGTAGTAGGCATCTGGTGTGTATTCTGAGGAATCTATCAAAGGGGGCAGTTCGGGCATTTCACCCTGATTTCCGGCATCAGGATTTAGCAAGTCGAGGTATTCCCGGAGAGAAGCAGCGGCACGGCGAGGCAAAACCACGTGAAACCCACCCGGATTTTCGGGCACGAATCCCTTTTTGTATGCGGGATTCAGCTCCTGTACGACCTCTATTGGGAGGTGTGTAATAGCAGCAACGGTCTCCAGGCTGATTTCATCGAATACCATGACGGCCTCGGTCAACTGCATGTCCAGGCTGGGGTATTCAGGTGTGATCTCGTGCAGGTGGTAGAAGTTGACCAGATAAGCTGCACCGAGGAAAGCCGGGACGAAGTTGCGGGTTTCCCGGGGCAGGAAGCGTGAGAGCTCCCAATAGTCATTTGTGCGTGCCCGCTTGATGGCATGATTTACATTGCCTGCGCCGCAGTTGTAGGCAGCAAGAGCCAACTCCCAACTCCCATAGCGTTCGTACTGGCGAGCCATGTACTCCATGGCTGCGATGGTAGAACTGTGTGCGCAGGAGCGCTCGTCCACTTCTCTGTCAATGACGAGGCCGAAGAGCTTTCCCGTCTGTGCCATAAATTGCCATAGGCCGACTGCCCCAACCGGTGAGGTGGCTTTTGGATTCAGCGCAGACTCCAGCACGGCGAGGTATTTCAGATCCTGCGGCATGTCGTGCTTTTCCAAGTATTCCTCAAAAATCGGGAAATAGACGGAGGCGCGGCTGAGGATAATTTTACCCAACCTGCCGTTGCCAGCCAGGTATTTCTTAATGTATCCTTCAACGGTGGGGGTGTAGCGAGGCTTGACAATGCACTGCATCGCCTCAAACCGAGGCTTGATTTCTTCGACTTTAAAAACATTTTCTGCTTTGAAAGAAAAACTGATACAAGCAATGAACAAGGCGGCGATCAGAAATTGCACCGACGATGGTTTCATGTTTAGTTTTGTATTGTTAGCGATATTCAGGTAACATCAACAGGGTGAGAAAATGCAACTATTAAACATGTAACCCGGAAGGCGTCCCTGACATAAAAATTCGAGTGTTTGGATAGTGTTCTGCTTAGGGTTGCTCAGCAAGTGATTTAGAAAGGCGGGCAAAAGTAACACATTTTTTTAATCTCGCAATCCTTGTAAGGCACTGCACCCCGAAGAAAGGTGCAAACAAATAACAAAAAGGGGCAGATTGGGTGAAAATGGCAATTAGTTTTCCCTTACAAGGAGAGAGGCAAAATCTAATAACTTTCCCTCCTCCGACCTGCCCGCCATCAGTTGCAGGCCGAGGGGAAGCCCGCCCGGATAAGTGCCGAAGGGAATAGCAATTGCAGGCACGCCGGCCAGGTTGGCTTGCACCGTAAAAATGTCGGCCAGGTACATGGCTACGGGGTCGTTTACCAACTTCCCGATGTCCCAGGCAGGCCCTGGCGAAACAGGCATCAGGATAAAGTCATATTCCTGTAAAATTTCCCTCGTGCGCTCAAAGACTAGACGGCGCACCTTCTGTGCTTTGGCGTAATAGGCCTCGTAGTACCCTGCGCTCAGAACGAAAGTGCCCAACATGATGCGCCGCTTTACTTCTGCACCCAACCCCTCTGTCCTCGATTTTTTATAAACCTCCTGTATTTCGTGACTGCCGGGGCTGCGGTAGCCGTAGCGAATGCCATCGTAGCGAGACAGGTTGGTAGATGCTTCTGCGGTGGTGAGTACGTAGTAGGCCGGAATCATGTGGTCGAGGTGCTCAAATTCGACGCTTTCTACGGTGTGGCCGTCCGATCTCAGTTTTTCTATAAAACTAAAGATGTGTTGTTTTAAATGCACATCCAGCTGGGGGTGGTGGAGGGCTGCGTCGAAGTACGCTATCCTGGCTGGTTGGCCTGTTCTAAACCCGTTGTTTTCATTTTTAAAAATACCGCCCGTGCAGGTGGCATCGAACTCGTCGGGGCCGGCCATTACTTCCAGTGCCCGGCTAACGTCCTCTACGCTGTTGGCCAAAATGCCGATCTGGTCAAAACTGGAAGCATAGGCCAGCAGCCCGTGCCGGGAGATACGCCCATAGCCGGGTTTAAAACCGACTACCCCGCACAGCGCTGCCGGCTGGCGCACTGAGCCGCCTGTGTCGCTGCCCAGCGAGATCAGGCAGGTGTCAGCCTGCACCGCCACGGCCGAGCCGCCGCTGGAGCCGCCAGGTACTTTTGAGGGGTCGGCTGCATTGTGGGTTGGGCCGTAAACAGAACTTTCGTTTGTGTTGCCCATGGCAAACTCGTCGCAGTTGACCCGCCCGATGAAGATGGCATCTTCGGCCAACAACCGCTCTACTGCCGTAGCAGAAAACAGCGACTTGAACCCCTTCAGCATTTTGGAACCTGCTGTTAGCTCGTGCCCGGCGTAACAGATAACGTCTTTGAGGGAAATGACGGCACCGAAAAGCCGACCGGCTGAGGTGGGGTCTTCCCGGAGTTTTGCATCCAGTTCGCCGGCCCGCGAGCGGGCTTCTTCTGCATAGACTTCCACGTATGCGTTTAGGTGGCGGGTGGCTTCTATTTGGTTGAGGTAGTATTCGACCACCTGCAGGCAGGTAGTCTTGCCTGAGCGGATGGCACTTTGGACTTGGGAGATGGATGAGAATTTAGGCATTTTATCGGATGGCTCTTTTTCGAAGGAAACTGTTTAGGAATGTGCTAAAAATAAGTTAGGTATTTTGAGGGGTGGCAAGGCTGGGAGCATAGCCTTTGCCAGATGGCTATTTCACTAAGGAACGTGCCGGAAATAAGTTGGGTATTTCGGCGAGTGTATTTTGGAGGCTGGCAAGGCAGTGAAATAGGCGCATAGCCTTAGCTACGTAACTATTTCACTAACACAGCCAGCGCCCAAAAGACGCCGCCCAAATGCGTAAGTTATTTCCGACAGGTTCCTAAGGGCTTGTTTGCGTTTTGGTGCTTCAGCAGAAATGCTATTGGGATTGAGCTTACTGGGCTAAAAAGGTGTCTTTTCCGCCCAGAGCCAAGCAAATTTTTCAGCAATAGCTAAGAGCATGTTGGAGATTTAGCCAAGTGGCCAAACCCCTAACAAGCCCCTAAATGACCGAGCTGAACTGACGCAGGAACCGCACGTCGTTTTCAAAAAAAAGCCGGATATCGGAGATGTCGTACAACCTCATGGCCTGTCGCTCGATGCCCATTCCGAAGGCAAATCCGCTATAGCGGGCGGAATCAATGCCACAATTCTCCAGTACATCGGGATCTACCATGCCGCAGCCGAGTATCTCCAGCCAGCCGGTGCCTTTGGAGAGGCGGTAATTTTTTTCGTTGTCCAGGCCGATCCAGACATCCACTTCGGCGCTTGGCTCGGTGAAAGGGAAGAAGCTGGGGCGCAGGCGAATCTTCGTCGTGCCGAACATTTCCTGAGAGAAGTACATCAGGGTTTGTTTCATATCGGCAAAGCTGACGCCCTGGTCCACGTACAGGCCTTCCACCTGGTGAAACTGCGCATGGGAGCGGGCGCTGATTGTTTCGTTGCGATAGACCCTTCCAGGAGCGATGATGCGAATAGGTGGTTTTTGCGAAGTCATCACCCTGGCCTGCACCGAAGAAGTGTGGGTGCGCAGCAGCATTTCCGTGCTGTTGAGCAGGTAAAACGTGTCCTGCATGTCTCTTGCCGGGTGGTGTGGCGGGGTGTTCATGGCGGTGAAGTTGTGCCAGTCGTCCTCAATTTCAGGGCCTTCGGCAATAGTGAAGCCCATGTGCTGCAGAATGCTCACAATGCGGTTGAGCGTGGTGGCAATGGGGTGGAGGCTTCCCAACTCAAGAGGCTCTCCTGGGCGGGTGAGGTCGGGTGCATCTGCCTCCGTATCATCTGCAGCGGCTTCCAGCGCTTCCTGCAATTCGGCAAATCTTCGCTCGGCAGTTTCTTTTGCCTGGTTGACCAGTTGACCGTATTCTTTTTTCTGTTCATTCGGAACGTTTTTAATTTCGCCGAACAATTGCTTGATAAGGTTCTTGGAACCGAGGTACTGAATGCGGAATTGCTCAAGCTCGTCCTTTGTCTTGGGCTTCGCCGCTTTAATTTCTTCGATGAGCTGCTTTACTTTTGCGAACATGTCGTTAGAGATTGTGCTGTTGTTTGTGTTGCCCTTGGGCTATGAATCGGGCATCTGGTGGCCAGATGGGCGAAAACAAGGCGCAAAGGTAAGGATTGATTCTCAAGGAACTACCACAAAGTGCGCCGATACAGATTAGGGTATTAAAGATTTAATAAAAAATGCTGGCGAAAAACGGCTATACCATTTATGCAAACACTGCTGCAATCATACAAAGCCCAGTCCCTTATCTTTCTGTTTATCTGGTTGGTGAGTATGGTGCTGTCGGCTGAGTTTGTGCTGTCAGTGTCCATGATCGCACTAATCGTGCTCGCGGTTTTTCAAATAAAAATAGAGGGGCCAAGAGTTAGCCTGAGCTTCCGAGACACCCTTTTGCAAAATCTCCGGGCCTGGCGGGATTACAAGGCCTGGTTGTTCGTTCCCATCCCGTTTTTGTTGGTGTTGGTATCTGCCTTGTGGTCGCAGGACGTGGACTACACGCTTGAGCGCTTGCGCATCAAGCTTCCTTTTCTGGTGCTGCCATTTGCCTTTGCCAGCATGCCAGCTCTTCGCAAGCGGGAAATCTTCACCATACTTTATTTTTTGTTGGTGCTCATGTCGGTCATCAGCCTTTACGTGTTAATTGACTTCCTGGCTAATTTCCAGGCAGTGATGGAAACGCTCGGAAGAGGAGGCCACTTGCGTACCCCTTCCAACCACATCCGTTTCAGTATTGTCCTTGCACTGGCAATCATCGGGGGGCTGGCTATGTGGAAGGAGAAATTTCACATTCGCCACCCTGCAGAGCGCTATCTGATCGGAGGACTTACGCTTTTTCTTTTTGTATTCATCCACGTCCTTTCTGTTAGAAGTGGCGTGCTGGCCCTGTACCTGGCGCTGTTTGTGCTGGGCGTATACCTCATTTTGACAAAAAAGAAATTTCTGGTGGGCCTGCTGAGCATTTTTGCACTGGCAGCATTGCCGCTGATTGCCTACCAGGCCATCCCCAGTTTTAAAATCAAGGTGGACTATGCCCGTTGGGACTACCTGCAATTCCTGCAGGGTATAGGGAAGGGCTACCCCGATTCTGAGCGCTTTACTTCTGTGCAGATAGGCCTTAAAATTGGGAACAGCCACCCCATCGCAGGTGTAGGGGCGGGCGATTTGAAGCAGGAGGTGAAAAAAGAATACGAGACTACACAGGCCGACCGCTATAATTTCCGGATGCCGCATAACCAGCTTGTCACCATTTATGCAGGTACGGGCATCATTGGATTGGCGCTTTTCCTGCTGGGGTTTTTCTTTCCCCTGTTTTATCAAAAGAACTACCGACAGCCTTTATTCCTCGCATTGCACGCTATCGTCTTCATGTCTTTTCTGGTCGAAAACACCATTGAAAATAACTTCGGTGTATCGCTGTTTTTGTTTTTTCTGCTGTTGGGACTCAACTACCTTTCCAGCAGGGGGAAACCACTGTTTCCTCCTGCATCATAAGAGCTTGCATGGGATGAAGCTTCCTGGCACGGAACGGCCCTCTTTTGTCACTTGTTCGCCTTTTCTGGAATCTGACGGAAATAAAAATCAAAGAAAAAACAGAATGTACATCTTTATTTTTAAAGACCATTTCCACATCGGACTTTTTGAAAATAAGGGATACAACTTATTAATGCCTCGTTTCTAAGAAACGTGCCGGAAATAAGTTGGGTATTTCGGCGAGGGTATTTGGGGCTGGCAAGGCAGTGAAATAGGCGCATAGCCTTCGCTACGCAACTATTTCACCAATTCAAACAGCTTCTTAGCCCAGGCATTCAAGCTCTTAAATTCGAATTATGGGGGACACAATTTTTCAAAAATTTCAACTGAAAGGTGCAGTGGCTGTAGTCACAGGAGCTTCAAAAGGCATTGGCGCAGCCATTGCACGTGGGCTGGCTGAAGCCGGAGCTAGCGTAGTTGTCAGCAGTCGCAGTGCGGAGGCCGTCGCGGCGGTAGCGGCAGACTTGCAGCAGGCAGGGTGCGAGGCGACCAGCATAGCCTGCCACACAGGAGACCCTGTGCAGCTTCAGAATCTGGTGGATCAAACCCTGTCTCTGTACGGTGGCATTGATATCCTCGTCAACAACGCTGCCGTCAATCCGGTTTTAGGCCCCATTTGCGAAGCAGATGCTGGGCTTTTTGATAAGATCATGGAAATCAATGTAAAAGCACCTTTTCTCCTGTCCAACCTCGTCTTCCCGTCCATGAAAAAGAGAGGAGGGGGCAGCATCATTCACATCAGCTCCATCGAAGGAATCAAACCAGGCCTGGGACTTGGGCTTTACAGCCTGAGCAAGGCAGCACTCATCATGCTGATGAAAAACCAGGCGAAGGAATGGGGTGAGTGGGGTATCCGGGTCAATGCGCTATGTCCGGGCCTGGTGAAGACGAAATTCAGCGCTGCCATCTGGCAGAACGAGGCCTTTTTGGAAAAATTTGTGCAGAATCTTCCTTTGGGGCGCGTGGCTTTGCCCGAAGAGATGGCAGCATTGGCTCTTTTCCTGGCTTCTTCAGCTTCGGCCTATGTCACCGGGCAGGCTTTTGTGGCAGATGGTGGGTACCTGATATCGGGATGAGCTTTTGCAACTTGCCCGGCGCTGTGAAAAGATAGAAGCGGAAAACCTGCATTTTCTTCCCCTTTCCCTCTGGGGACGAGGGGTTGGTGAAAAATCACTCGTAGCGCAGGGCCTCAATGGGATCCAGGCGGGCCGCTTTCATAGCGGGATACATACCCGAAGCCAGCCCGACCAGGGTGCAAACGATGATGGCCATTGTGATCCAGTCCCAGGGCACCAGAAATTTTCCTCCCATGAAGGATGTCACGATATTTCCTACGAGGATACCCAGGATGATGCCGACTACGCCACCAATCTGGCAAATTACGATGGCCTCTGTCAGGAACTGCCACATGATATTTTTGCGGGTAGCACCCAGCGCTTTGGAGATGCCGATTTCGCGGGTGCGCTCCGTGACGGAAACGAGCATGATGTTCATCAGGCCAATGGCAGCACCTAGCAGGGTCATCAGGCCGATGGCGATGGCTGCCATGCGCAGGTTGGTCGTGTTGTCGCGGATGATGGTGACAAGGCTGTCGCTTTTGAAAGTTTCAAAGTCGTTTTCCTGAATGGCTTTCAGGCGTCTCACGCTGCGGAACAGGCCGATGGAGTAATTTTCGGCTTTGTCCATCTGCAATGCATCATCCAGGCTGACCGTCGTGGTGTAGTTTTGATTTTGGGTGGCGTAGTAGCGCTTGCCGTCCATCAGCGGGATTAACACCGTGCGGTCGTCGTTTTGGTTCATACTGGTGCCTTTGGGCTGGAGTACACCTACGACCCGGAACTGGAGGTTGCCGATGGCAATATTTTGGTTGATGGCTTTCTCAGGCTTGCCTTTAAAAAGGTTTTTTAAAACATCAGCACCAATGAGTGCTCGGTTAGCGCCGTTGAGGATTTCTTGGTTGGTGAAACTCCGCCCTAACTGGATCACATACCCCTTGGATGCCAGGTAATTTTCGTCAATAGCCACTACGGAGACCGTCGGGTTTGTTTTTTCATCTCCGGCTTTGATAGCGGCGTTGTTCGTACAGGTAACGGAGATGGAGACCCTCGCCGGAAACTCGAACCGATCCTTGAATTCGATGGCCTGCCGATAGCTGATAGGCTCTCCCCGCTTCACGCGTCTGCCGTCCTGCGAGCCGCCCATTTCTGCACTTTTGGGCTGGATGGTAAATGAATTGGCACCCAGCCCGGAGAAATTGTCGTTCAGAGAAAAGACGGCGCTGTCAATAGCTGTCAGGATGCCGACCAATGCTGTGATACCGATGGCGATAATGAACAAGGTGAGCACCGCGCGCAAGAGGTTTGAACGGACGGAGCGGAAAGCTATTTTTATAATCTCACTGGTTTTCATATCTGCCTTTTCATGAGCGTTTGTTTGGGATTCGGTCACCCGACTCAAAGCGGTTCTTTTTCACCACTTTTCTACCTTTTTCCGGCGCGTTCCTCCGTGGGAGGAGTTCCACGCTGTTCTGTTTCGAAAAGCTGAACAATGGATGAAGGATTTTTCATTTTAGCTCAAGCCCCAAACCCTGGACGGGTCTAAGAGCTTGTTTTCGATGGAGCCACTTGGTCAAAAACGGCCCTTTTTCGTCCTGTTTTCCCTTTTTTTCAAATCCGGAACGCTGCTGTGCCACTTCGAAAAGCTAAAAACCTGACGAGAAATTGCTCGTTTTCAGATGCTGTTTGGATGGGGCTGCCGGAAGTAAAAAGACGGCTTTTCAGCCCGGTGCACTCAATTCAAACAGCATCTGAAGCGAGGGTTGAAATTAGGCAAAGCCGCAGCCTCATTTTACTTTGTTCGATAAAAATAACAATTTGGCAGACGGAAAAAGAGGGGAATGAGTAACTTGACCTCCCTTTCCTGTGTGGAGAGGAACTACAAGGCCAATGGGGTGCTACCCTTTGAAAAAACCCTGGTATCCGCTCTGAAACTGTTAGGTACAAGATACTACTTTTGCAAAACCTTGGCTTCTGGTTTTTGTAAAACGGCGTGCCGGATTCCTAAGAGCGTGTCTGCGTTTTGGTGCTTGAGCTAAAAACGAGCAATTTTTCGTCAATTTTTCTCCTTTTTTCAGTTGCGTAGCAGCGCTCCGAATTTGAAAAAAAGGGGGGAAAGTGGCGTAAAAGGGCCGTTTTTTAGCCAGGTGACCAAATCGCAAACAAGCTTTAACACAAGTGTCAATGACCTGCTGAAAGCAGGGGGCGCATCAACCCATTGCTTTTAGCTTGAAATACAGCCTTTTGAATATGGTTTTTGATTTTAGTCAGACAAACTCAATCGCTAACCGCTTTGTCGCTGAATTAAGAGACGTGAATATCCAGAAAGACCGCATGCGCTTTCGGCGCAACCTGGAGCGGCTGGGTGAGGTGATGGCTTATGAAATCAGCAAAAAACTTCATTACGAAGCCAGGGAGATAGAAACTTCACTGGGCATCGCCAATGTGAACCTGCCATACCAACGCATTGTGCTTGCTACTATTTTCAGAGCGGGTATTCCCCTGCATCACGGGATGCTGAACTACTTTGACAATGCGGAAAACGCATTCGTATCGGCTTATCGGCGAAGCCATAAAGATGGCACCTTTGAGATAGAACTTGAGTATATCTCCTGCCCTGATCTGGACGATTGCGTTTTGATTATCACTGATCCGATGGTTGCAACGGGTGCTTCCATGCAACTGGCTATCCAGGAGTTGATGGCATTCGGTACCCCTTCGGAAATACATGTTGCAACGGCCATTGCTTCCAGAGAAGGATTGGCTTTTGTGAAGCGCTCTACCCCGGAAATCTTTTTCTGGGCGGGAGCTATTGACGAAGAGCTGACTGCAAAATCCTATATCGTACCCGGGCTGGGCGATGCTGGCGACCTCGCCTATGGCGCAAAAATACAGGAGTGAAGCCCCGGTAGCTATTCCCTGATAAAACGAACAACCAACCCTCAATCATGAAAGGACTAACACGCAGGGCATTCACAGCAGCAATCTTCGTCCTCGTTATGCTGGGCGGCCTGTTTGGAGGACAACACTCTTTCGTTCTGCTTTTTGCAATCATTACTGCGCTTTGTCTGTGGGAGTATCTGAGCATGGTGTTGAACCGCTACAACAAGCGCGATTTTACCCGGATGATACTGGGGTTGGGATTCGGCCTAACGCCCTTTTTCCTGACTAGTATCCTGCACATCAACCCCGGTATTTCGGCAGATCAGTTTATCGTTTACACGGCTATTTTGCTGTTTCCGTTTGTCTTCCTGGCTTTCATTTACGAGTTGTTCTCCCGGTCTGCAAACCCTTTTCAGAACGTGGGCTTCATCGTTTTGGGAATGGTGTACATCGGGGCGCCTTTCGCATTGTTGACCTTCATTGCTTTTCACGATGGCCAATTTTATTCCTGGACTGTTTTTGGGCTGCTACTGCTCACCTGGATGAACGACACGGGAGCTTATCTGATTGGCTCCCGCTTTGGCAGACACCCGCTGCATCCGCGCATCTCGCCCAAAAAAACGTGGGAGGGCACCCTGGGTGGTGCAGCTATCACTTTCCTCGTGGCTTGTATCTTTTACGGGGTGTCGGGCGTGTTGCGACTTGGAGACTGGATGGTGCTGGCAGCCATTGTTTCCGTCTTTGGCACGGTGGGCGACCTGGTGGAGTCCATGTTGAAGCGGAGCGTAGGGGTGAAGGACTCAGGCAATCTGCTGCCGGGGCACGGGGGCGTCCTCGACCGGTTTGATGCCTTTATTTTCCTGCTGCCTTTTGCCGCAGCTTATCTGTTGTGGATTCGTTAAATTCAAAGGCATGCCTTGGCGTTGAGGTTTCAATGCGGTCTTTTTTTGTCAACTTTGTTAAAAAAAACGGTAGCTACTTAGCAAGAGGTGTTTTTGGGAGAAAAATTGCAAACTACCCCCCCGAAATACCTCGAATTGCAGGAGGAGGAAGAAAAAATGGAATTTTTTCTTCCTCCTCCCGCACCCTCCTAAGTGGTTACAAAAAACTGAACTTTTATGAAAAAATACCTCTTGTTTGGCCTTTTAGCGATCCTCTTTGCCGCTGCTTTTTCGCACGACGCCTATGCGCAAGCCCGGAAAAAGAAGAAAAAAACTTCTAAGACAGATGAGTACTTCGACGACAGCGGATTTGCAAACAAACTCTGGTACGGTGGAAACTTTACCCTGGGCTATGCAGGGGGCAGCAATCAAAGCTTATTCGCTTTTGGGCTCGCTCCCATGGTGGGTTACAAGTTTATTGGCGATATCGTGTCGGCCGGCCCTCGGGTTGGGTTTGAGTACAACCACATTCGGGTGCAGAGCTATGGCGGAGGGCCAGTTTATAAAACTTCACCACTTTCTTATTCAGTCGGTGCCTTTGCCCGCGTTAAACCTTTCCAGAACATTTTTGCCCATTTCGAATACGAGTACCAAAGCGCAGAATCTACGGACCCCGACCGGGACGGCTATATCGAGATAGATCCCCAGGGGAAAATCGTTACAGAGCGGGTGCCTTACGACAATGTTTACATTGGGGCAGGCTACTCCAGTGGAGGCTTGTGGGGATATGAAATCTTGCTCCTCTACAACGTGAACCAGCCCAACAACACCATTGCATCCCCTTTCGATATCCGTTTTGGCATTACTTATAAATTCTAATGCGCCTCAGAAGCAAACCATGCTGCCTTCTCCGGATGCCCTGGGGAGGGCAGCATTATTTAATGCTCACCTTAACTTTAATTTCCCCTCGGGCGTTTACCTTTGCGAACTTCATTCGCAGGAAAACCAATCATTTCACGCATTGGGTTTATCCCTTGTAAATTTCCTTAGTTTAAAATGAGCAAATCTTTTCACAGCCTGACGATCAGGCAGGTAAAAAAAGAAACCCCGGATACCATTACCTTAAGCCTTGAAGTACCAGCCAGCCTGAAGGAGCAATTTCAATACAAGCCAGGGCAGTATCTCACATTCCGCTTTCAAATTCAAGGTAGAGAAGAGCGCCGCTCTTATTCCATGTGTAGCAGTCCATTAGAAGAAGACCTTGCTGTAGCCGTCAAAAAGATGGATGAGGGAAAGGTGACCAATTATATCCACACTTATCTCAAAGCAGGCAGCACCGTGGAGGTGATGCCTCCCGAGGGGCGGTTTTTTGCACAGCTGGATGAGAGCCACCGGAAAAACTACTACCTCTTCGGCGCCGGTAGCGGCATCACACCACTGATATCCATCCTGAAAACGGTCGTGAAAACGGAGCCTGAGAGTACGGTCTTCCTGCTCTACGGCAACCGAAACGAAGACAGTATAATTTTTAAAGACGAACTGGACGCCTTGGCTGAGCGCTATGCAGGTCAGCTACATGTAGAGTATGTCCTCAGCCGGCCTATCATTGAAAAACCCAAAGGACTTGGCGGCCTTTTTTCAAAAGGAAAAATAACGTGGACAGGGAAAATTGGGCGCATTGGCTCCATGGAATTGAAAGAATTCATGAAGGAACATCCGCCTACCCACAAAGAAACGGAGTTTTTTCTTTGTGGCCCCGGCGGTATGATTGAAGCTATCGAAAAAGCACTGCTTAATGCAGGAGTGGACAAGACCCATATTCACCATGAATTTTTCTCCAGTGCCAACGACGCACCTGTAAAGAAGGTCGCCGGTGTTGACGGGGCTAAACTCGTAGCCATCATCGAGGGCAAGAGATATGAAACAACCGTGCATGGAGACAAGCAGCTCCTTTTTGCCGTGCTGGATGCAGGCGGTGATGCGCCGTATTCCTGCACTTCGGGTGCCTGCTCAACCTGTATGGCCAAGGTGCTGAAAGGAGAAGTGAAAATGGATGTGTGTTACGCCCTTGATGATAGCGAGGTAGAAGAAGGCTACATCCTCACCTGCCAGGCACACCCTGTGACGCAGGAAGTAGAGATCACCTACGATGTGTAATCACAAAAGAAGTTGGCTCACTGTTTCCCTGAAAACCTGGCTAAAAATAACACTTCGGTGGCTTTCTTCCCTGGCAGTGACCAGGTGAATGGTACCAGGTCGGATAGCCTTGAGTTTTTCCGAGCATTCAAAAGGAATCACTTCGTCGGAGGTACCGTGGATCAGCGTCACAGGCAGGGTGGCTTTTCTGAGGTATTCCTTGCTGTTCAAGGGGTATTTTAAAAGGAAATCGGGAATTAGCGGAAACCTGTCGTCCTTCAAATCCAGCATGCTGCTGTAAGGAGCCAGCAGGATGAGTTGCTGTGGATGGTTGTTGGCAGCCAGGTAAGAAGCAAACCCGCTTCCGAGGGAATAACCCAGCACGACAATTTCCTTTTCAGCATAGTGCTTTTTTAAAAAATCATATACCTGCTGCATGTCTCCCTGAAGCTGGGATTCCGACACGATTTCTCCTCCACTTTTGCCATACCCTCTATAGTCGGGCATAAAAATATCGTAGCCATTTCCCTTCATCGTTTCAGCCTGGTGGAGGCAGCGGCGGTTGCTGCCCCGATTTCCGTGAAGGTACAGAATGACGCCCCGGGCCTTTGGCTCTTTCAGCCAAAGGCAGTTGAGCAAGATACCTTTTTCCACTTCGATATTTACCTCTTCACCCTGGCCAAACACATAGTCAGCGGGCAGCTTGTCGGGAAGGAACAGGATGCGCTCCTGATCGAAGTACAGCCACCCACAAAAGGACAAGTAGAGAGCCACAGCAAGACCGATGAACCATTTTAGCCATTTCATTTTTTGCAATAGTTAAGAGCTTGTTTGCGATGGGGTCAAGTACCAAATCGCAAACAAGCTCTAAAAGGGAAGTGAGGAAGGAGAGAAAACGAAGCCTTTTCTCCTCCTCCCGTGAGCCATGAGGCGTTTCTCAACTCAGTTGCCCGGTATCTTGCCACCCGACAAAAACTCCTGGTATTCTTTGAGTTTTTCCCAGGCTCCCTCTGCGGCAAGCCTGGCTTGTTCGGGCCAGGTGAGCGGGTCGTGGATGCGATAGTGGGGGCCTGCATTGAACAATATTTCCTTTAGCTGGTCAAGGGGAGCTGCGGCCAGTTCTCTCCAGGTGAGGATGCCAGCGTCGTTGAGCAGCAACTCGATTTTAGGGCCTATGCCTTCCACGATTTTCAGGTCGTCTTTTGCTCCGGTATTTGCCAGGATGATCGTTTCGTTCAGCACGTCTTTTTGCGGATGAATGACCAACGCTTCTTCTTCAGCCAGCGGTGCTGCGGGGGGGGCGGCTTCGTAGTCATTGCTTTTCAACTCCCTCAATTCGCTGAGTTCGGCCTTGAGTGTGCTGTTTTCTCCGGCGAGTTCGCCCATCCTGGCTTCTAAGGTTGCCAGGCGCTGGATGGAATCTTCGTAGGACCGGCGCATGAGGTTTATCTGCTCGTCTTCGCCCGAAGCGGCTGCTCGCAGGGCAGCGTTTTCTTCTGCGAGGCGAGTAATTTTTTCTTCCAAAGTACCTAAGCGGGTGAGGGTAGTATTGTAGGAGTGCTGTACCTGGGCAAGCTGGCCGGAGGCAACTTCTTCCTGCCGGGACTCTTGCGAGAGTTGAGCATTCCGAGCTTTCAGCCCTAGCACCTGACTGTTCAGATCCTCGATGGTTGCCTGGTAGGAATAAACGGAAGCCTGAAGTTTTACGGTTTCTTCCATCGCTGCATCAAGGTCGGACTGCCACTTCCTTTTATCTTCCAGCAGCAGATGGTATTGCTCCCGAGCTTCTTCGGCCTCTCGCTGTGCTTTTACCAGGTCGGCTTCGCGCAGGTCGAATTGCTCCTTCAGAGAATTGTGTTCGAGACTCAAGTCATCGTAACTTTTTTTCCATTTGGCTGCTTCTTTTTTGTATCGGGATGCTCTGATCCCCCAGAGTATCCAGGCGTTGATGAAGCCAATCAGAAAGGCGATCAGGACGGAAAGCAGGAAGGCGATGCTGTCCGGGTGACTCATTGATGCAAAAAGATTTTCCATGTTTGTTGTGCGTTAAGATTTCGATGAAAGAATTGCTAAGAAGCTGTTTGAATTTAGCCCAGTGAGCTAAATTCAAACGGCTTCTTAGGAACGTGCCGGAAATAAGTTACGCATTTGGGCGGCGTCTTTTGGGCGCTGGCTGTGTTAGTGAAATAGTTACGTAGCTAAGGCTATGTGCCTATTTCACTGCCTTGCCAGCCCCCAAAATACACTCGCCGAAACACCCAACTTATTTCCGGCACGTTCCATATTATTCGATTGCCTTTTCTTCGATTTTAAAATTAACTCTTCTGTTTTTCTGTCTCCCTTCGGGGTTGTCAGTGCCATCGGGATTGGAGTTGGGAGCTACGGGCTGGGTTTTCCCTTTGGAAATCACTTTGATTTCAGCTTTGACGCCAAGCTCCCGGAAGTATTTGGCGGCGTTGTTTGCCCGGCGAAGTCCCAGGTCAAAATTGTATTTCTCCGTGCCTACGCTGTCGGTGTGGCCGATAATGTTGAGCAGCATTTCGGGGTGCTCGCTGAGGAATGTTTTTACGGAGTCTGCATACAAGATGCATTGTTCGCCCGGTTGGAACGCATCTGAATTGAACTCAAAATTGGCATCAGAGAAAGTGTTGTCTGTAAATTTATACGCCGGCCGGTCGTAGTCATCCGGCCTGGGGGTATAGAGTGAGAAGCTAATAGGCTCTTCCATTTCTGTGCCCTTAACCATCTGTGGGTCAATGGATATCCGGTTTTCGTTCAGATTCAGCTTTTGCAGTAGATTCTTGACGGCTGCAGCGCGGGCGATGCCGAGGTTTTCGAAAATACCCGAGTTGGCGCCCTCCTCACTTTCGAGATAGCGGCCGGTGAGGGTGATGTTTTTTGCCGGAAACTGGCGTAGATATGCTGCCACTTTTTCTAAAAATTCCTGGTTGTTAGGCGTCATGACAGGAGCAAACGAGTTGGGCTGGAAGCCAAACTGCTCGTAGCCCTGCAGAATTACCTCGTCGCCATCCCTCAGTGCGAGCGTCATTGCGCGGGTCGGCACTGCTGGTGGCTCGTCGCCGCAGTGATGTCGCAGCTCACAAACGAAATACCAGCGGGAAAAAATAGCGAAAGCAAGAAAAACCAGAAAACCAATGGAAAATACTCTCATAGATTTGATTGAATTATCGTAGCTACTTAAGAGCTTGTTTGCGATTGGGTCCCTTGGTCAAAAACGGCCCTTTTTCGTCCTGTTTTCTCCAAAGACACCCCGAATTGCGGGAGGAGGAAGAAAAAATTTCATTTTTTCTTCCTCCTTTTACGCCCTCCTAAGAAACAAAGCGCTAACAAATTGTATCCATCATTTTCAAAAATCCCGTTGTGGAAGTGGTTTTTTAAAAATAAGATGGCTGTTTTGTTTTTTCTTCGATCCTGAGCAGTTGCGAATTATCGAATAAATGAGCAGAAAGCTCAAAGAGAAATTGGCTAAACTGCCGATTTGCAGACTGAAAAGGCCTGCCCCCAAAGGTATGTAATTCAACTGATTATGTAAAATATCCTGCTCAATGCGGAGTTCTAACGGCCAAAATCGTCCTGCACCCGGACGATGTCTTCCTCGTCGGAGGGGTTTGCTGGATCGGTGTGCTGCCAGACTTCGGCCAACACGCCCCAGCTGTTCAGCCCCACCAGCCGATGCCGCTCGCCCTGCCGGAGGCGTACCAGCTCGCCGGGGCTTAGCTGCCGCAGGCTGCCCTCTTCATCCGTCGAGCTGGTGACGATACCGGCCTCGCCTTCTAACAGCCGCCAGACTTCCGAGCGCCGGAAGTGATACTGCCAGGAGAGCCGCTTGCCGGGGGCTACGAGTAAAAACTTGGGGCTGAGCTTTTTAAAACCTTCAAAATCGCCGAGAGGCAAGCCAGGAAAAAACGTTTCGATAAATCGCAGTGCCTGGGCTTCGTCAATGACAAAAAATCCGCCCCAGGGGCGCTGGTCATCTTTCCTTATAATGTTAAACCCTTGATCTTCAAGCGATTTAGCGGTTCTTTCAAAAATCGTTTTAGCGTCCAATTTGAATTGTTTCAGGTAAAAATCATGGCAGATGCAGCGGGTTGGTACATTGCTTTTCTGCTGGCGGGCAAATTAACAATTCCTTTGCGAATCTGCTTTACTGCTTGGTACATTGCAGAAAAAAGCGGCAATTTTTCTTCGCTTGAGCCTTGTAGAGCCTGAATGACACAGCCTTCTTCCTTTTTTGACCCCTACTTCATTTCAGAAAAAAATTACTTTTGCAAACCTTCACTCAATGTGTTTTTGGGCAATGAGCAGCCGTTGGCAGATTTTCAACAAATGACGGCAGCTATCCCAACAGTAAACCAGTAACAAGCAACGCAATGACCTACGACAACTTTACCATCAAAGCACAAGATGCCATTATGAAGGCCCAGCAGATCGCTGCCGGCCTCAGCCAGCAAAGCGTGGACTCGGCACACCTGCTGCGCGGTATTCTGGAAACAGATGAGCATGTTGCTACTTATATTTTGGAAAGATCAGGCGTTACAATCAGCACCCTGAAACGGCAGTTGGACATCCTCATCCAGCTCACGCCTAAAGTCACAGGCTCCGACAAGCAGTACCTCACCCCCGAAGCCAACAGAGCTCTTGCCCGAGCCAAAAAACTCCTGCCAGAATTTGGAGATCAGTACATCAGCATTGAACTTATTATCCTTGGCATCCTGCAAGGAGACGATAAGTCGGGCAAACTGCTCAAGAGCTTGGGGGCTACATCAGAATCCCTGCGGCAAGGCATTGCAGACCTGCGCAAAGGCGAGAAAGTGACGGAGCAGAGCAGCGACGAGCAGTTCAATGCGCTGAGTAAATACGCCGTCAACCTGAATGCGCTTTGTGAGGAAGGCAAACTTGACCCCATCATCGGCAGAGATGAAGAAATCCGCCGGGTGCTGCACATTGTTAGCCGCCGCAAGAAGAACAACCCCATCCTCGTGGGCGAAGCAGGAGTCGGCAAAACAGCCATCGTCGAAGGCATCGCCTGGCGCATTGTCAAACAAGACGTTCCCGAAAATTTGCGCTCCAAAAAGATCTATACGCTCGATATCGCAGCCCTCATCGCCGGAGCAAAGTACAAAGGTGATTTTGAAGAACGCCTCAAGGCCGTCATCAAACAAGTGCAAAATTCCAACGGCGAAATCATTTTGTTCATTGACGAAATTCACAACCTCGTCGGTGCAGGCGGCGGCAATGGCGCTATGGATGCTGCCAATATCCTGAAACCCGCTCTGGCAAGGGGTGAGCTGCGCACCATCGGCGCCACCACGCTGGACGAATACCAGAAGCAGTTTGAAAAAGATCAGGCACTGGTGCGGCGCTTTCAAAAGGTACTCATCGAAGAACCAAGCGTGGAGGACACCATCTCCATCCTGCGGGGCATCCAGGAAAAGTACGAGGTCTATCACAAAATAGACATTCGGGACGACGCACTCGTGGCTGCTGCGGAATTGTCGCATCGCTATGTCACCGAGCGCCAGTTGCCCGATAAAGCCATTGACCTCATTGACGAAGCAGCTGCCAAGCTCCGCCTCGAACTTGACTCCGTGCCTGGGTCTGTAGATGAATGGGAGCGCAAAGTGCGGCAGCTCGAAATTGAGCGCGAAGCGCTCAAACGGGAAGGCAACGAGGAAAAAGTGCAGGGAATCAACGCGCAGATTGCCAATGCTCGTGAGAAGCGGGACAGCCTAAGGGCAGCCTGGAAGAACGAGAAGGAAATCGTTGAGACCATCCAAAATATCAAAAAAAAGGTGGAAGAGCTGGACCAGCAGGCGGATAAACTGGAGCGAAACGGCGACCTGGAAGCCGTTGCCCGCATTCGCTATGGCGAATTGCCCGAGCAGCAGAAAGCCCTGAAGCAGGCAGAAGACAAGCTGAGTAAACTGCCTGAAGAAAAGCGCTTCACCAATGACGAAGTGACTGCAGACGACATCGCCGACATCGTTGCCAGCTGGACGGGTATTCCCGTCGCTCGGATGATGCAGAGCGAAAAAGAAAAACTCCTCCACCTGGAAGGTGAACTCCACCAGCGCCTCATTGGGCAGGAGCCTGCAGTGAAGGCCGTCAGCGATGCCGTGCGCCGTAGCCGGGCAGGCCTGCAGGATGAAAACCGCCCCATTGGATCCTTCATCTTCCTCGGCCCCACAGGAGTAGGAAAGACAGAGCTGGCTAAAGCACTGGCCGAAGTGCTTTTTAATGACGAACACGCTATCATCCGCATTGACATGAGCGAATACCAAGAACGACACAACGTGAGCCGCCTGGTAGGTGCCCCTCCGGGCTACATCGGCTACGACGAGGGCGGCCAACTCACAGAGGCAGTGCGCCGCAGGCCGTATTCCATCGTCTTGTTGGATGAAATTGAAAAAGCTCACCCCGATACCTTCAACATCCTGCTCCAGGTCCTCGACGAAGGGCGCCTCACCGACAATAAAGGCCGCACTGCAAGTTTTAAAAATGCCATCGTCATTATGACAAGCAACATGGCTGCCGATAAAATCCTCGAAAACTTTGAAGACCTCGATGCACTGGGAGAGAAGCATCGCGCCGAGATCATCGCCACTACCCGCGAAGAAGTACTCGCTACTCTAAAGGAAAACCTGCGCCCTGAGTTTCTCAACCGCATTGACGAGGTCATCGTCTTCCTGCCGCTGACAAAAGAGGAAATACGGCAGATTTTGTTCCTCTTGTTGAAAAAAGTAGGCAAGATGCTGGGGCGTCAAAGTTTGGGGCTGGCCATCACGGAGCCTGCACTCAACCTGCTCAGCGATGCAGGCTACGATCCACAGTTTGGCGCCCGGCCTATGAAACGGGCGTTGCAGGACATCCTCATTGACGAATTGTCCAAACACGTCATTGCTGGTGATTTCGCTGCTGGCGATACGGTGTTTGTGGATGCAGGTGCCGGAGCACTCGTTTTTAGCAAAGAACCGGCAAATGGAGCAAAGCAGATAGAGGAATGGATAAAAACTGCTCCCAAAGCCCCTGCGGGTAAACATACCGCCGATGCCCACAAGGCAAAGAAGACAGGCAGCCGGGAAGAACAACTGGCCAAGTTGGAAAAAGCGACGAAAGACGTCAAGGATGCTGTGGAGAAGATTGAAAAGGAGAGTACAGGTGATAAAAAATAATTTATACCCTCTTTATTTAGCTATTTTTCATGGCTAAATAAAATTTGTCTTTAATATTGCAAACTCTCTAAGCCTCTGCCAAATTTTTCAGAAGGAGCAGGAAGAATTGCATTTTTGCTTGAAGCAGCTTGCACCGGAAACAACTCGTTCTTGTTAAAAAAAAAACATCAACTTCAAATTTCTACTTAATAACAAAATCAGTTCATTATGAAAATTTCTACACTTATCTTTTCCTTCCTTGTGATGGCATTTACTGCGAGTGCGCAGTTTGTCATTGTGAACTCTCCAGCCAGCATTGCTGGATCAAAGAGTTTTACCGCAGCATCTTTTGGCGCAGACCTTACCTCCGGCATCTGGACCGGAGATGTTGTTTTTGTGGATGATGGTTCTGCTAACCCAAATCAAGGTTGCAATCCGGCAATTAATGGCGCTGATATCGCTGGGAAAATAGCACTCGTTGACCGGGGCAGTTGCGAATTTGGTATAAAATGCCTCAATGCCGAAAATGCAGGTGCCATTGCAGTTATAGTGTTCAACAACGCTGCCGGTGCCGGCACAATCGCTATGGGGGCTGGTGCAAACGGAGATGCAGTTACAATCCCTGCTGTGATGCTGTCTTATGAAGATGGACAAGCCTTCCGCGCTGAGTTGGCTAACGGAGCTGTGAACGTGACAATTGGGGCTGTTAAATTCACTTATGACCTGGGTTCGGACTTGCAAAACGTCATGAATGCTCCCTTGGGCGTAATTCCGGCAGATCAGGCAGAAGCAAGCTTGTTCAGCATAACTCCCGCAGCAATTATTAAGAATAAAGGATTGACCGATGCGACTAACGTTGCCTTGAACGCAGTAATTGATTTCACAGAGTTAGCAAGCGGCGCTGTCACGCAGGTGTACGACGAGACGGGATCCCTTGCCACCCTGGCAGTGGATTCTTCTGACCTCATTGAATTGGCAGAGTATGTGCCTGCCGAAGGTATAGGAACCTACGATGTCACTTACACCATATCCAGCGACAATCCCGACAACCCGGAGGTCACAGGAGATAATGAGGTCGGCTCCCGTTTTTTCCTGAGCGAGAACATCTTCTGTAAAGGCGGTTGGGACTTTGCCAACAATCGCCCAGGGAGAACTAATGCCTATACCATCTCTGGCGGTGGCAACATTGAATTCCTCTCTGCATTCTCAATGCCTAAATCAAAAGGCTATTCGCTGGATAGCATTCATGTGTATATGGCAACCGGCTTGGATAGTTTCGCCCTGATTGAGCCGGGAAGCATTAATGGTTATGTCTATCAGTGGATTGATGCCAATGCAGATGGAGGCATTACCAATAGTGAACTGGCATTCATCGGTTTTGCAGAAGTTGACTTTAACGATCCGGCTTTCCGGGCTTCCAATGGTCTCTGGCTGACATTGCCAATCGTCGAGACGGTTGACTTTAGCGACCCGCTGGTACTGGACGAAGATGACGTTAAGCTTATTGTTGGTGTTCGCTACCAGGGTGCAGAACTCGTCTATTTTGGCTTTGACGAGAACTACGATCAAACTGTTTATACCAACTACCTGGCTCAAAGTGATTTCGACCTCCCTTACGTCGGCATCAACGCCTGGGATAACCTGGTTCCGAATATTGAAAGTGGCTTCTTGTTTACAGGATTCAGAGGCGCTGTTTCAACGGCACTTTATGTGACGGCACCAGAGCCAAGCTCAAGCGTGGAAAAGGCACCCATTACCACTTCTGTGTCGCTGTCTCCAAATCCTGCTGCAAACCTCCTGAACGTTGAAACTGAACTGGTGAACAATACCAAGACCATAGAATACACCATCCGCGACATTGCAGGGCGCCGGGTACTCAGCGTGGAAAGAAACGTGAACGGTACTTTTGACAAAGCACAATTCAACGTATCTAGCCTGCCTTCCGGTCAATATTTCCTGAACCTCAGAACAAAAGACGGAAGCACCAGCAGCAAATTCACGGTTACCCGTTGATCGTAAACAACGGCTGTTTACAAGTTATGTTGGGTTCAAAAAAATCTCTGGCAAGCCTTTGCCAGAGATTTTTTTTTTCATGCGGGATGGATTTTAACAGAAATAGCTAAATTTACCATGCTTCAAAGCTATTAATATAACCAAAATTGAATTGTTATGAAAAAAACGTTGACACTTTTGATTCTCCTTGCGTTCGGTGTAACACTACTTAGAGCGCAAATACCTCAATCTTCTCCTATCCCGGTCGAAGTTAGAATGGAAGCTGCAGATGGTTTTATCAGAAAATTCGACAACTACCTGGGAGCAGCAGACTGGTGCGATACGCTGATACAAACAACATCAGGCAGCTTAGTCTGGGCTTATGGACTGAACGACGAAGGCATACAAACAGATTCTCTGTTATGTGATTCAACAGCTGCTGACCTGACAGGAAAAATGGCTATCATCAGAAGAGGCGCCTGCGAATTCGGTTGGAAAGCTTTCCGCGCCCAGCAGGCAGGAGCTATCGGGGCAATTATTGTCAACAATCTCTACGAATCAGAAGGAGGTGGCATCGTGAGCATGGGGGCTGGAGATTGGGGCGCCCAGGTGAATATCCCCACGATATTCCTCACTCGCGAAGACGGAGATATCCTCCTGAACAAACTTGACAACGGCATCGGCGTGACTATTATCTTTGAAGTGAAACCCATCGGCGGCCCAGTACACTATTATTCTTACCAAACACCCGTAGCAGGTATTACTCCGCTGAAAGATGTGAGCATTAACTTCGTCAATACAAGTGCCACTACCGTAGTACCTAGCATTACCATTGACGCTAAGTTCACAGACCCTACCGGGCAGGAAACGACAATCAGCCAGACTGCTACCGATATCCCTCCCCTGTCTTTTAACAACATCAAATTTGATGAAGCCTATACACCTGCCGGTGGCCCGGGAGAATACACCGTCGAATTTTCGAATTCATTTAATGCGGAAAAACTGACCGGAACATTTGTAATCACAGACTATACCTATGCACAGGATAATAACGTGATAGACACCACAACCTCAGGTGGCTCCTATAACGGAACACTGGAGCCTTCAGAGGAAAATTTTGTGAACGAATACAACCTGACTTATGATTTTGGCAATTTCTATCGCACCGGCCCGGAGCCTTTGACTGCTACACACGCCACTTTCGTCCTCGGCAGTTACAATGAATTGTGGACTGGCGACCCCGAAGCTGACGTCTTCAAAATAAGAATTTACGATGCTGACCCCGACGGCAACGGAGTCGTGCCCGATGCAACAACTTATGACGAACTCAATGAAGCAGGTGGCGAAAACCTCCCGATTGGCGGAGCTGACTATCTGCTCAATGGCTCAACCCCTGATTTCACAGTCACTACGGTGGAATTAGATGATCCCATCACCCTGCAGCCCAATAAAATCTACCTCGTAATGGTTCAGTACAATGGAATATCTGCAGGGATTGGCATTCCGCCCAAACCTGCACTCGGCATTGGTTCCGGCACTGCCGTAGCCGGCGGATTAAGCTCGGCCAGGTATAACGACAGATTCTACCGGGATGGCTGGGGCACAAATGTTGACAAATTCATCGTCCGCCTCCACCTTGATGGCTTCAACACCGGTACAGTGGAGCCGCTGGAAAAAACCAAAATCTCGCTGTCACCTAACCCAACCGCTGATGTCCTTCGCCTGCATCTGGAGCTTGAAAAACCTGCTCCGGAAGTGACCGTGCGAGTCTTGGATTTCACCGGCAGGCTGCTGCGCACCCAGAAGTTGGAGAACGTGCACACAGGCACTTACACCATCAACGTGAAAGACTTAGTGAGCGGAACTTACTTCCTGGCCGTCACCACGCCGGAAGGTTACCGTTCCAGAAAATTCCAAATCGTTCGGTAAAGAACAGGCAAGTCGGAAGTGAAAAAAGAGCGGGTAGCGTTTGGCTGCCCGCTCTTTTTTTGATTGGTAGGGCCACACCCGAAATGGGTTGCGCATTTCCGCACCTTCCTGAAAAAAGCTTGCATTGAAAATTGTAGCCAGGGCACTGGTTTGCAATTTTTTAGTGTATTGAGCCAGCGTCCTAAGCGCTTGTTTGCGATTGGGGCGTTGGGTCAAAAACAGCCCTTTTTCGTCCTGTTTTCCTTTTTTCAAATCCGTAGTGCTGCTGTGCCACTTCAAAAAGCTAAAAACCTGACAAATGCTCGTTTTCAGATGCTGTCTGGATGGGGGCTGCCGCAGATAAAAAGACAACTTTTTAGCCTGGCAAGCTCCATTCAAACAGCATCTCGGCCCAAACACCAAAACACAAACAAGCTCTTAGGAACGTGTCGGAAATAACTTGCGCATTTGGGCGGCGTCTTCTGGGCGCTGGCTGTGTTAGTGAAATAGTTACGTAGCTAAGGCTATGCGCCTACTTCACTGCCTTGCCAGCCCCCAAAACACACTCGCCGAAATACCCAACTTATTTCCGGCACGTTCCTAAGTTAAATCGTCGCCGCTGGCGGCGAATAAAATCCTCCAGACTCTGAAAGGTTATTTGGCGGCCGCCGCTGCTATTGCCCTTTTGATACAGCCTCCAGTTTTTAAAAAAAGCTGACTCAGTCCCGGAAGCTCCACAAGGGGAACGCTTCTCCTTTGTGGAATTCCTGCCTCTCTGCCGGCAGCTCCAGGAAGGCATCCGTATCGGCGAGGTTGGCCAGGTCGCCTGAACCCCGACCTGCATTGGGCCTGGCGAAAATACTCCCTCCCCGGTTGCTCAGTTTCACCTGCAGGAAATAGGTGAGATTGGATTTGAAGAAAAAGTCCTCCTCCAGCAAGGCGAATTTTGGTTCGGTGGGTGACAGCCCCCAGCCTGCCCTGAGCCAGGGTTGGAAGTAGCGGTACATGCACATAAACGAGGAGATAGGATTGCCTGGAAATGCAAAAACAACCGCCCGCCCGCCTTTGCCAAACCAGAACGGCTTGCCCGGACGCTGCAGAACTTTGTAAAATAACGGCTTCACTTCCAGGCGCTCCAACACAGCAGGAATGAAGTCGAATTTACCCATTGAAACACCGCCGCTAAGGATCAGGGCATCGAATTTCTGAAGGGTACCCCTCAGGGTGGCTTCGATTTCGGCGGGGTCGTCGCGCAGGTGCAACAGCATCGGCTTTACACCCCAGCCCGACAACACTGCTGCCATCGTGTGCGCGTTCGACTTGCGGATCTGGTGGAGCAGAGGTTGCTCCCCTACTTCTACCAGCTCGTTACCCGTAGAAAAGACGGCAACTTTGGGCAGGCCTGCAACCCGTAGGTTGAACTTTCCAATGGTAGCAGCAACGCCAATTTCTGCTGGCGTGATTCGCTGCCCCGCTCTGGCGATTACCTCCCCTTCTTTTCTGTCTGTACCCCGATCGTGAACGTTTTGCCCCTTTTTGATGCCTTCTATAGCAACGTTGGCTTTTCCTGCTGCAATGTTGACATCTTCGTACCGAATGACGGTGTCTGCCTGTGCCGGCAGGATGGCCCCCGTCATTACTTCCAGGCAGTTGCTTTTTTGTGTTAAAGTCAATTGGGGAGCGCCTGCCGCCTGTACCCCTTCGACTGAAAACTGGCGCCGCCCACCGGCAAATTCTTCAAAAGAAATAGCAATGCCATCCATGGAAACCCGGTCGAAGGGCGGGAAGTCTCGGTCAGCAGCGAGATCTTCGCGGAGAACACGCCCCGCGGCATGGAAAAACGGCACAGTGTCTTCTCCAAAATCCGACGCGTGCTGAAGGATAATCTGCGTGGCTTCCTCTACGGTAATCATCTGTGGACTGATTTATTTGAATAATTTTTTGCCGCCCTGCCGGCATGTATTGCCCCGGGTGGGGCCGTTTTTTTATCCGCCAATAGTAGCCATTGATTCCGAAACCGGCAATCCGAAGTTGCGCCGTCTTTCTGCCTCAAAACCATCTTTAGCTCTGTTGCCCAGAGCATCTAAGAAGGCCGTGCGAACCTGTTCATCCGTTGCGCCAGCACGCAGCAATTTTTTAATATTGAAAACGCCGTCGTCGTACAAGCAGGTTTTCAGCATGCCTTGTGGTGTCAGGCGGACGCGGTTGCAGGTTCCGCAAAAAGTGCGGCTGTAAGCGGCGATGATTCCTACCTTGCCGCAATGCCCCGGTATCTGATAGTTGACAGAAGTGGAATGAGGAGGATCGGGGACTTTTTGAATGTCCGGAAAATGTTCTTCGAGGCAAGCCAGTATCTGCCGATGACTCCACCAGAGTTTTTCATAGTGAGTACCTTGCCCGTTGAAGGGCATTTCTTCGATAAACCGCACGTCAACCGGCAGCTCCTTGGACAGCATGGCCAGGGGGATGAGATCCTGCTCATTTTTTCCCTCCATCACCACCGCATTGATCTTTGTTGAAATTCCATGTTTTAGCAGAGCCTCGAAGGTGTCCATGACTTTTTTAAAAACATCCCGACGGGTTATTTTGAAAAAGCGCTCCTTGTCGAGGGTGTCCATGCTGAGGTTGACAGAGCGAATTCCCAATTCCTTTAACTCCCGAACGAAGGGTGCGGTGACCGTTCCGTTTGTCGTCAGGTTGATCTGCTTTAACCCCTCCAGGTGGCTGATTGCCCTCAAAAAAGCCATCAAATCCCGGCGCACGAAAGGCTCACCTCCGGTAATGCGTATTTTCTCAATGCCCAGACTGACGAACAAGCGAACAATGCGCAACATCTCTTCAAAAGTCATTAGCTCGTCTTTAGGGACGTATTTGATGCCTTCTTCAGGCATGCAATAAAAACAGCGAAGGTTGCACCGGTCGGTTACTGAAAGCCGCAAGTAATTGATTAGGCGACCGTGGTTGTCGTAAAGCATAGCATTGTAGATTGGTAAGTGGTAAAGTCATTCCTAAGAAGCTGTTTGAATTGAGCTAACGGGGCTAAAAAAATACATTCTTTTTCTCTGAGGCAGTCAAACTCAAACAGCTTTTAAGTTATTTTCGACCCGTTCCTGAGTAAGGCCTTTTGCAAAATTGAGCTTTTCAGGCATAAAAAAAAGTCCGGTGAAGGATTCCACCGGACTTTTTAGGGCAAGACGGTTTGAATGTCGGTTTCAGCCCAAGGATTCACTCAATTGGCCACCCCTTAATTCAGCGTGAACCTCACCGTTACCCCACTGCGGATATTCGTGGTGGGATACCCTTGCGAGGTTTTGGGAACGTTGCGGCGATAGTCAAAAAACAGGCGTAGCGACAACTGCTTGTTTAACTGGTAGGTTGCCTGTGGCAAAATGCTCACAGTGCGGTTCCCTCGGCTGGGCTCCTCCAGGTCGGTTACCAGTTCGTGAATGGTCGTGATGTCATCCCGCACCGAAAAATCAAAGGTAATATCCAGATCGCCTGCCTGGTTCATCCCCCGGCTTGCACCCTGGCGCCCGGATGGTTGCTGGGCCGGCTCTTCATCTTTTTTGAATAAGCGTCTTTTCTTTTTAGGCGTCAGGAAGCCCAGTTTGAGGTCCTTTATTTTATAACCAAAACCAAGGGTGAAATCAGTTCCTTTGGTCTCCTGCAAGCGGTTGCTGAGCAATTCAAGTCTGAGGGTGCGCGACGTTTTGTACTCGAATTTGAAGGACATGTCATTTTTCATGCGTACATCCACTCCGATGAGGGGGCTGAATTGCTCTTCGATCTGAATGTCGGGCACCTCCAAGCGGGAGAAGTAATCGAGACTTACATCCTGCAGGCGGAAGAGGCTGTCGGGCTTGAACCCGTCCGTCGTATAAAAGTTATTGACCGTGAGGGTGCCGCGGTAGCCGTGGCTGAGGGAGAAACTTTGGAATAAATCCTGGAACATCGGCAACTTGGAAAGGCCGTTGTACGTCAGGCGCCAATTGGGGCGCGGCAGGGTTTTTAGTACTACATCGCCAATGTAGTTCGTGCTGACTTTCATGGTGTTGGCATCCTGCCCTGTATAAGCTCCAATAAATGCAGGCAGCAACACGTTTTGCTGGAATCGCCCGTAGCCCAGCGGGAAGCCCTCGCTTGCATCTTCAGGGTTTTTGTGCGAGCCTGGTGGTGCGCCCAGGCGGTTGGCGATGATGACCCGGTTGTTGTCAAATTGCTTAAACAGGCCGGTGAGGTCATCGTCGAACAAAGTTTTTAACCCCGAGTAGGTCACCATGAAGGAGCCGAAATCCCGCATAGCGGTATGTCGCCATTCCTCCTGAAAGAACTGGTTTTCGTCCACTAACACATCTGTACGGCGGAATTCCTCTGCATGGTTTTTGGTTTTAGTGCGTTTGATTTCTACATCCACCCTGAAATCGGTGAAAGGCTCCAGATTCAGTTTCCCGTCTATGCTCTGCTGATAGTTCTGTGTTACGCGTGGCAGGGCATACTCCATGTCCGATGTAATCCAGGTCCAGTTGGAGTACAGCCAGTCTCTTGAGGTGTAATAGTCGTCAGGATTCAAATTGGGTTGCAGGCCGGCGATGAAGTCCCATCCGGGAGATTTGAAAGCATCCATACCGAAAAACTTGCTGTCGGGCAGGTATCCAGGCACCACTGTTCCGAAGTCTTCGGAGTAGGTGATGCGCAACTTCCTGACGACCATCAGGGGGCGAATCAGGATGCGTTCCAATTTGCCCGGCTCGTGGTCTCCTTTTTTCTTTTGGCTTCCGGCAGTAGCTGCTCCTTTTCTACCCGGCCCCCCGCTGCCTGGGGGTTGCTCCACATCCGATCTGCCGCCGGGGTTTTTCCGCGAGTCGTTGCCGGCTGCCTTTTGAGCTTTCTCCTCGGCTTTTCGCTCTTTTCTGCTGCGCTTGTCTTTGCCGGTGGCACCGCTCAGGTCCATGTTGCCCCCTGCATCTCTGAGGCCCTGCCCGGGATTGCGGTTGTCCCGGCCCTGTGGAACGCTGGAGCCGCGGCCTGCAGCACCGGGCCGCGCCCTGGTGTTGATCTTTTTCAGGTACGAGGAATAGTTATAGAGTTTTTCAAAATCGAAATCGCCGTTGATTTGGCGGTTCTGGCTGTTCCGGATGATGTTTCCCAAATTGATGGCATTGGGCGACTGGCTGGCAGCGTCCCAGTTGTAATCGGCCCTCCAGCTGGCTTTGATGTTTGTCCAGTCAAGGAACGGCAGGTTTTTCAGCGGAACGTTGTAGGTGATGTTGTACCCGTGCCTATAGCCTTTGGTGCGGCCAAAATTCCCAATGTTGCTCCAGATGGAATCCCGCCGGTATTGGCCGATGTCGCCGATGTAGTTGGGATCATTTGAGGGCAGTTGATTTCGCTCCAACATTTTAGCTTCATCCGGCTCGTCAATGATGCTGCGGTTGTCGGCGTTAAACTGGAACTTGAGGTTTTTGGTCAAATCCCATTTCAGGTCGTAGTTGCGGTTCCATAGAAATTGCTTGTTGTAAAAAGTATTGTACAAGGGGTTGTCTCCGGCAAAGCGATACTTTGTCGAATTAAACCGCCGGTCGAGGTCGGTGCTGAAGCCAAAGGAATTAGGCAAGGGATTGAAGTTGATATCTTTGATCAGTTTCAGATACTTGTCGTTCTTGATTGCCTTTTTGAAAGGCTCAATGTACTTCACAGTGCGCGAGTAGCTGTAGTCAATGGCTCCCCGCCGCCGAGTGATTACGTCGTTTTCGATAATGGGATCCCGTCTTTGTGTTTCGTCAAAAGCATAGGTGAAGCTGAAGTTGGAGACATCCCAGGGCATGGGCTTGCGAGCCTGGTTGGTTCGCTCTTTCCGCACGTTGGTGAAGTTGTAGCTTTTAATCGAAGTCACGTATTGTGCCAGCTGGCGGATGGAGTCCCGGTCCTCGGGGTCGGATTCTCTGAGCTTCTCTTTCAGTTCGATGTCCAGGTCATAGGGGTCGAATTGAGGGTTACGTGTTTCATTAGAATACTGGAAGTAGAAAGGGATACGCAGCCCGAGTTTGGAGGGCAGGAATTTATCCAGTTGGATCTGCGAGGCGATGTCGTATTGGATGATCTGCTCCCTACTTCGCTCTGCTAACTGCTGGTCCAGGGCACCGAAGCCGATGCTGCTCGTTTTCCCCGAAAGGGTGATGATGCCGAGGTCTGCCAACTGCATATCAAGGCGGGCCGTAGCGGCTACTCCGCCTCGTTCGTCGAGGCCGAAGACCCGCATTTCATTCACCCAAACCTCTACACTTTTCTTGTCGGAGGGATCGCAGTCGTCGCCCACTTTTGGGTTTCTAACCCCGATCATCACGGCTTTGATAAGGCCCAGGTTGGGGTTGCCCTTGATGCGATACCTCACGGCAGGGTTGTCAGGTGAGCTGAAGGAAGCCTCGTAAATTTCACCCAGTGGAAAATCGCTCTTGTTGCGTTCAATTTTCATTTGCTTCAACAATTCAAAATCAATGTTGAAGTCGTTTTCGCTGGGCCAGACGACCCGTGGATACTCCGTAGCATTATAAGGTACGGTGAAATCCCTGGATATCTTCAGCGGGATTTCGTACTCGTAAAAATTGTTTTTGAAGTCGCTTCCCAAACGGATGAAAACGGTCAGGTCTCCGTCTTCGAGAGGTTGGATGCCAGTTCCACAATTGGTTTCCTCTCCGTGTACGAACATTTTCATTTTTGAGAAATAGCGCATGTCGAGGTTCACATTTTTAAAAATAGCCCTTGCATCGCCATCTTCCAGGTCGCAGGCTCGCAGAGAGAGCGATTGTTCATTTTGCAAAGCAGCCAGGTTGACCCCCAGAGCCTGCTCGCGGCTGATGCCGGGCGGTAGCACATAACCGAAGGGGGTGCGCCTGCTGTTCTGCTCGATGTTGACAGCGTTCACTTCAAACAGGGTCTGGTCGGGGAAGTCAGAAGGCTCTGTAGCGAAGCAGGCATCGCCAAGGTCCTGTTTGTAGCGGCGCCATTGGTTACGCACCAACTCCAGTGTGGCAAAGCGCAGGTTTACCGGCTTTTTGAAATCCGTCAGGAACATCCGCATGAAACGGATGGAGCGGAAATCCCGGATGCCACCGACTCGTTTAAAATTCTCGTCTGTTTCCAGCAGGTTCAGCGGGATGCGGAACCGATACCAGATGCGACGGTTGTCGTCGCTGGTTACCGCCTCGGTGATGAAGGGATTGTTCAGGTCAATGCCCCGGTCGCCGTCGTATTTGATGGGGATTCGGTACTGGAAATAACTTTCCGTTTCGTTGAGTGTGCGGTCGCCGTCCAGGTCCTCGGAGTCAGGAAGTTGGGTGGAAGAGGTGACGAATTGCTGGCCGGTATTTTCCGGCGTATTTCCTTCGGTGCCAAAAAACCGGCTGTACCGCTGGTTTGTAGTTGCCTGGTCGGGGTAATCCCGGTAATGCCTGAAATTGTCGTTGGAGGGGTCATTTTCAATTTCCTGATAGACGTCGGGGGCGACAGCTCCTTTGATAGCAGCCAGGTAATCGGCAAACTTTTCACGCTCATCGTCATCAGACAGGCCGTCTAGGCCTACGTCCTGGGCTTTCCGGTTTTGGGGGTCAATGTCAAAGGCATTGGTGATTTGCTGCGTCAGAGGCACGCGTCCCCAGGTGGTTTCTGTAGCGCGCCGGCCTTTGGTGTTAGGGCCGGGCAGGCCATTTTCAAAAAACTTCCTGGAGTCGGGCATGATGTCTTCCGAAACACTGCCCAGGTTTATGTAGAGATAGCCGTCCATTTCGCCACCGATTGCGTCGGCATTGCCGCCGATAGTACCTGTAGTGTCGAGGTAGGGGCTCATCAGCCAGAATTCGATGTACTCAATGTTGGCAGCCTGGAAGTCGTTGGTGGTCAGGCTGCGCATGATACCCCCCCAGCGAGTTTCGGGGGCGCGGAGGAATCCACCTGCGTCAATTCCTTTTGAATAAGGCGTTCCGGTGGGCAGGTCGAAGTTATATGGCCCCCGGCGGGTCGGGTTGTACGACAGGTCCAGGATTTGGGCATAAGTATCGCCAAACTGCTGCTGAGGTGTAAAATTCGGGAAGATTTCTCGCTGGTTGATGGAGAGGCTGTAGGGGTTGGCATTGGCGCCGGTGCCTCTGAAGCTGGGGTCTAGCCGGTACCAGTTGATCAGGGCGCGGTTGACGCCGGCGTTGAGGTCGTTTTTCAATCCGCTTTCGGCAAAGAGAGGGTTGTTATTTTGCTCGTCGTTTTGCGGAACGCTGGAGATCACCCATCCGTTGGTGCCGATAAAGGGTGTGCGCAAGTCAATGGAAGAGACGCTGCCCTCGAAGTCATCAATATACACCACGCCGCCCTTATCCCGTTCGTCTGCTGTGTCTTCGTTGATGGCGCGGGCATGGCCGGGTTTGATAGCGGCTGTTTCGGCAGCGAAAGTGATGTTCGACATTTCCTTGGTGGAGATCAGCGGGAGCTTGTCCACCAGTTTAGTCAGCCAGGGTGCTTGGTTGCTGTAGTGCATGTCCAAGCCGAAGATGCGGTTGTTGATAGGGTCGTCGCCGATATTTACCTTTTGGGTGAACGGCCGCTCGAAGAGGCGCAGGTAGGTGCCGCCGATGGTGAGGTTTTTATTGACCTCATAATCTGCCCTCAAGCCCAGCATGGTTTTGGTCTGGAAGCCAAACAAGGTATTATCTTCAAATGAAACCCTGACGGGCACGCCGGCGTTGAGGATGGCGTCGTTCAATATTCTGACCCTTCCGATGTTGTAATCCACCTCGTAGTCTCTTCCCTCCTGCAGAACCTGCCCGCCGGCAGAGACCCGCACCGAGCCTTGCGGGATGTTGAATGCCCCGAGTGAAATTTCAGAAGCTACACTTGATTTGTAGCTGCCTTCAATGGTGAAGCGGTTAAATTCGGCGTATTCGCGGGCGTCAAAGAGCGTTTGCTTGTACAATTGGGAATAGACGAACTTGGCGGAGTCCGCTGGATTAGTAAATTTTGAGGCCAATGCACTTCCGAATGGCTCCAGCTTTGGGAACATGATCCGGCCGTTTCGGGAATTAATCGTCACTCCTTCCACAAAGTCGAACACCCCGTCGGGCACGGGGTCGTTTTGGACGTTCAGCCGGTCGAGGTTGAAGATGCGCAACAGCGGGACGCCTGCCAGGTTCGTCTCGGGCAAAAAGCGCTTTTTGCCAGCTCCGGGGTCTTCGTAGAAAATGTCCAGTTTAAAATCTTCTCTGGCCACGTTATAAGCACCGATGTTGTAGATGTTTTTCATCATGAGATCCCAGGTGGGGAGGTCCACTGGCTGGATGGTGCCTTTCAGCATTTTTACAAAAAGCACGTTTTGCGTGGTGGTGTCGGAGTTTTGCGGCACGCTCTGGGCGATCTGCCCCACCTGGTATTCCTCGCCGAGGTAGGTATAGGAGAAAGCTACCCCTACAACCTGGTCAGGCTGGATGTTGACGTTGAGCGAAATGAAGCCGAGTTCGGGATGGAAGGTGAACTCCGTGGGGGACAACATGCGGGCCGTTACTTTTTCAAAATCCCGCCCCTGCTGCAAATTGAACGGTGCTGTTTTTAAGGTGCTTACGACTCGATCCACCTGTTTGGTACGTGGGTCTTCCAGCAATTTGCTGTAAATGGGGTTAGCCCGGTTGTCGGGCAGTCCTGCTCCTTTGTTGTCGGCATAAACCGGCAGGAGGGGTGGTTGCATTTCAGGGGTGGTGTTCGTGGTGCGGCGAGGCTCGCCCAAATCTGCAATAGCTACGATATCGCGGATATTTTCGGTGGCATTTCGGGTATCTGTCACCCAGACCTGGATGTTTTGAATTTTAAAAAGCGTCTTGATGACGGGGAGTTCGGACAGCGCCTCTTCGAAATGCTCCCGGTTGTAATGCGTGAGGAAGAAGTGGCGGTTTTCGTCGTATTCGTCCACAGGGACGACGAATTCTTGAAACTGGCTGCCACCTTTGAGGGTGATCTCCTCCATTTCAGATTTTTGCTGCGAGGCGATACCCGTCAGGCGCAGGCGTCCCCACTGGGTTTCTAATTTCAAGCCGAACAAGCTCTGGCTTCCCTGGATCAGGGTGCCACGCAACGGCAGGCTGACGTTACCAGCTTCGATTTTCTTGATGATGTCGTCCTCACCGAAAGCGTCGGTGTTGTAGTTGAGTTTCATCGTGTTGTCGAAGTCAAAGGTAGCCTGGGTGTTGTAGTTGGTGGAGAGCTTGAGCTTTTTGCCGATAGAGCCTTCAACATTCATCTGGATGCCCATGTCGAAGTCGAACCCTCCCTGCCGCTGTTGCCTTTGGGTGAAACTGGGGTTTTGTATGCGTGAAAGCTCCACCCCGAAAGTAAGGTCAATATTCCCCTGCGGGCGGATGTCCACTTCGGTACCTCCGAAAAGGCGGTCAATGAGTTGGTTTTTGATGTCCACTTTTGCGATAGGGTCCAGCCTGCCGGTGCTGCTGCGTGCTCCGCTGATGCCCGAGAGCTCGTTAAAATAGTTCTGCTCTTGTTTTCTGGACTGATACTCCATGAACTCCTCAAAGGTCATGTAAGTGGGGGGGCGGAAGTAGTCGTCGCCGATGCGCTCGGTAATGATGTAATGCCCTGTTACAGGGTCGTATTCAACGGACTGGCTGATGATGGCAGGGTCTTTCAGGTCGAAAGGGTTTTGGCCCGGGTCGTTGATGAAGTCCCCTGTCCGCTCCTTAATCGGAATGGTGTCAACGGGAGAATCCTGAAAAGAGGAATAACTTTTCAGGGGTGTATTTTGTGAAAAAATGCCGGGGTTGCCCCACCCGACCTGAGCCTGCCGGGTGCTTTGAGGGGCTAAGATAAATTCAGGGGCATAGGGGTTTTCCGGAAAATTCGTCCCTGCTGTTAATGGGACATTCAGCACGAGCCATCCACATAATACCAAAAAACCAGGTAGTAAAATTCTCTTCTTCATAAATGTAAAAGCAATTCGGGTTGCTATTTCGCAAGTAATAATTGGGTTCATCGTATTGCCGGGCTTTTCAGCTTTGCGTTGCCCCACAATATTTAGCACGGCGATTTTTCAGAAAGATTTCACAGAAATACCCCGTCTAACGGGGTCAGGTTTACGAAAAGGCAATGGATTAGTTAAGGATTGTGGTAAATTTTGTTCGTATCTATTTCGCAATGTGTCCAACAATCTGTGTTCTCGCCCGCTGAGATACCGCAAAAACGCCAAACGCTGCATTGATTATTCCAGTTGCCCGAATTTAACAGTTGCGTGAAGTCACCTGAAAATCGTGTGAGATTGCCAGGAAGTTATTCTTTTCAAATGGTGAATCCTCCAGCGCCGGCGCAGCTGGCAGCCCCCCAGGTGCTGTCTCAAGACAGTTGTTTTAGGGCCAAGCGCACCAGTTCCTCTACGGTTTTCACTCCGGGTTGTTCCTGGATGACTTTATTCAGTGCCTTTTGCGCCTGAATTTTGTTTACCTGCAGCGACAGCAGGGCAGATAACGCTTCTTGCCGGGTCGTATTGTCTGCCTGAGTAGTGGACAGTGAGAACTCGCCGCCCGATTTTATCAGTTTATTTTTTAAATCCAGAATGATCTGTTTGGACGTTTTTTGGCCAATGCCTTTGATCTTGCGCAGTACGACTTCGTTTTCGCCGATGATGGCGGCTCGTATTTCGGCTGGGGTCATGGTAGAAAGCATTACCTGTGCCGTTGCTGCACCGACGCCGGAGACGGAGATTAGATGGACGAAAAGCTGGCGCTCTTCGTCATCTGCAAAACCGTACAGCGTGTGTGCGTCTTCCTTGATGTGGTAATAGGTCAGGATTTTGATCTGTTCCAGCTTTTCCACTTTTGCATAGGTGAAGAGGCTGATGTTGACGTGATAGCCGATGCCTCCTGCTTCCACGACGATGTAAGTCGGTGTTTTAAACGTTATTATGCCTTTAATATAGGTAATCAAAAGATCCGCATGTGTTGGTTTGGAAATTGGCGGCGAAGGTATGAAATTCACAATTCATAGTTTTTTACAACAAGTTGTCACTATGTGTATTGGGGAAATTTTTGCCAATTTTGCCTCCACGTGCCGCCCTAAGAGCTTGTTTGCGATTTGGTCACTTGGCAAAAAAACGGCCCTTTTACACCACTTTCCCCCCCTTTTCCCGTTCCGTAGCGCTGCTACACAACGGAAAAAAGGAGAAAAATTGACGAAAAATTGCTCGTTTTCAGATGCTGTTGGGGTTGGGCTGCCGGAGATAAAAAGACACCTTTTTAGCCCGGTAAGCTCCATCCCAACTGCATCTCTGCTCAAGCACCAAAACGCAAACAAGCTCTAAAATGGCGGGCTAAAACGAGACAGGAGCGCATCCTCCCATATTTTCATAACGGCCGGTACATTTGAACTTCCTATTTTTCACTCCTTTATTGTTGTTTTATGGCAAAACGCAAACCTGATACCGCACCAAAAAAGGCACCTGCTGTTCTCACCGTTGGCGACCCTGCCCACTTCGTGCGAAAGTACAGTTGGATCATTTTTGCAATCAGCTTCGCCCTTTATGCGAATACCTTATTTTTTAACTACGCAGTGGACGATGCTATTGTCATCTACGACAATGAATTTACCTGCAAGGGAGTGGCAGGCATTCCCGCCCTGCTGAAGTACGATACGTTTCGCGGTTTTTTTAAAGTGGAAGGGAAAGAGTCGCTGGTGGCAGGAGGCCGCTATCGCCCGCTCACTCCGGTGATGTATGCCCTTGAGGTACAAATGTTTGCTCCAAAGAAGCGGGATGCTGCCGGTGAAATCTTGAAAGACAAAGACGGCGACACCATTTTTGACCCCAACGAGGGCGGCAGACTCAATGCTGTGAAATTTGTAGGACACTTTGTAAACGTTCTGCTCTATGGCCTCACGGGGGTCGTGTTGTTCTGGCTGTTGCTGAAAATGCTCTCGTCAGGAGGGCGGTTGAAAACTCCGGTCGGCTATGCGGCGTTTGTGTCCCTGGCGGCCACGCTCCTCTTTGTAGTGCACCCTGTTCACACGGAAGTCGTTGCCAACGTGAAAGGTCGGGACGAGATCATCAGCTTGCTGGGGAGCCTGGCAGCATTGCTTTTTTCCCTCAAATCTTTTTACGAAAAAAAGCCCACTTTGAATCTTGCAGCGGCAGTGTTGTTTTTTTTGGCCTTGCTGTCGAAGGAAAATGCGATCACCTTCCTCGCCGTCGTGCCGCTCACCTTTTTCTTTTTCACCAATGCCAAAGCGCGCAAAATCGCTTTCCAAACGCTGCCGTTTGTTGCCGGAGCAGGGCTGTTTTTGGTTATCAGGGGGAGCGTACTGGGCTGGACAGCCGTAGGGGAAGCTCCGAGGGAGCTAATGAACAACCCTTTTTTGAAACTCGTTGGGAATCAGTACGTTGATTTTTCCGCAGGAGAAAAATTTGCCACTATTTTTTACACCCTGGGCAAGTATTTGCAACTGCTCGTTTTCCCGCACCCGCTCAGCCATGACTACTACCCCCGTGCTATTAGCATCCTGACTTTTGGCAACTGGCAGGTGATACTCAGCGTACTGCTATACGTGGCGCTGAGCGCCTACGCACTGCTTCGCTTGCCCAAAAGAGATGCGATGAGCTACGGCATTCTGTTTTTTCTGGCCACCTTGTCCATTGTTGCCAACATCGTCTTTCCTATCGGAACCAACATGAGCGAGCGCTTTATCTATATGCCTTCTGTTGGCTTTGCGCTCGGCATTTCGGTATTTCTCTACCGAATGTCGGGGAGCTGGAGCAAGCCGAAACCTGTTGTGATTTATGCAGGCTTGGCCATTTTGCTAGCCCTGAGCCTCAAGACGTTCACCCGGAATTTTGCCTGGAAAGACAATTTTACGCTGTTCATGACGGACGTTCGAACCGTGCCCAACAGTGCCAAGTTGCGCAATGCTGCAGGGGGTGAACTCATCACCCAAGCCGTCAAGCCTGAAAATGCAGCCCGTAAAAATGAAATGCTGAACCAAGCCATACAGCACCTGAAGGAGGCTGTTAAAATCCATCCGGCTTATAAAAACCCATATTTGTTGCTCGGCAATGCTTACAACTACCTGCAGCAATACGAAGCCTCCATCCAGGAATACCAACGTGCCTTGCAGTTGGACACGGCTTACAAGGAGGCAAAAAACAATCTCGGTGTCACGTACAGGGATGCTGGCAGGTATTACGGTGAGCAAAAAGGCGACCTCAACACTGCATTGTCCTATCTGCTGAAAGCCCATGACCTGCTGCCCAATGATTACGAAGTCAACCGCTTGCTGGGCGTCGCTTATGGCATTGCGGGCGACAGCAGTAAGGCCATTGAGTTTTTCAGCAAAGCCCTTGCTATTCAACCCAATGATGCTGATGCGCTTTTCAATTTGGGGACGGCATATTCGCATGCAGGCCTGACGGATCAGGCACAGGAGCTTTTTCAGAAAGCAAAGGAGCTCAACCCGGCCATAGAAGAAGAGCGGCGGAATAGATAGAAGGGAGGGCGATTAAGGGAGCCTGGAGGCTTCTGCTAGCTTGTTGAGCAAATGGATGGTGTCGGCGATGCTGGCCAGGATGGTCACGTTTTCCGAGGTTTTCACAGGCTGCGCAACGGCGAGGTAGCCAGTGAGCAGTAGCTTGCTGTCGGGTGCTGCGTCTTGTAGGTTTTCAAGGTAGCGCTGTAGGGGTTCTTTGTTGAATGTCTCGGAAATAACGGTGAAAATGTAGTCGGGACGATGAATATGACAGGCATCTTTCAGGTCAATCAGTGCCATGTCTGCACCGAGGTTAATGACCTGAAAGCCCCTCTTTTTCAAAAGGTATTGCATGAAAAGAAGGCTGAGTTCCTGTTGCTCGTCCTGGGGTAGATAGAGCAGAAACTTTGGTGCCTTGCGGTCGGAGGTCAGTGGCTCTTTTTCAATAGCTGCGATGAGCTTGTTGCGGATGAGCAGGGTGATAAAGTTTTCCTGAACGGGTTTGATGGAGCCGGTCAGCCACAGCAGACTTAACTTCTCCATGAAAGGATAGACCACATCAAGCATCGCATTTTCAAAACCCAACTGATCCACGTGGTTGTCAAAAATGCGGGACAGCTTGTACTCGTCCATTTCTATGACCGAGAGGGTCAGCACGTCGAGTTGGGCATCCAGTTCGATTTTGAAGTTTGACACATCGCTCACTTTCTCAACGATATCCTCCCTGGACATAGCCGCAATTTTGGAGATTTTAATCCCGTGTCGGTTTAGCATGGCAATGTTGAGCAGCATTTGCAAGTCCTCATCCTCATAGTACCGGATGTTGGCATCCGTTCGCTTGGGATTGAGCACCCCGTAGCGCTGTTCCCACATCCGGATTGTATGACTTTTAATGCCGGACAACTTTTCTAAATCACTGATTGAATAAACTGCCATTTATAGGAGAAATGAAACTGAAACACAAACAATTATTTTTGAAAAAATACTGTTGAAAATGAAAAGTCTCGAAACGAGATACTCAGTTGGCAGGTGTAACATTGCTATAAAAAAAAGGTTTACCCCTCCAATTGGGTATAGCTGAACGACAAAAGTGTTTTTTGGCCTTTGGGCCAGGTCTTAGGTATTTGGTTTTTTCTATAACTTAGCCTGTCTTTGTCCGAAGGCAAAATTTTAACCGCTCAAAGTGAAAACTGGAGTCGTCGGGTCACTGCATGGCTGCGATTTTCAGCAAAAAAAGTCCTTATGAAATTTCCTTTACTCCATTTTCTTTCCCGGCAGATTGTACTGCCACTCAGCGTTTTCTTCTTCTTCTTCTTCTTTGCCGGACCAGCCCAGGCGCAGCAGACTTGCACCTACACCGTTCAAATGTTCGACAGCTTCGGTGATGGGTGGAATGGGGGAGTGCTGACGGTTGTTTCAAACGGAGTGACGACTACACACGCCCTGACCACGGGGGCCAGCGGAAGCTCAGCTTTCCAGGTGGTAAACGGCACTCCTGTCGTCCTGTCCTGGCAGCCGGGATCATTTGCAACAGAGGTGAGTTTTAATCTGGTGAATCCGGATGGCGTGGTGCTCTATTCAAGCCCCAACCCAATCCCGGCGGGGGAGGTGTTTAGCACTACGGGGTTTTGCCCGAATTGCCCTGCTCCCAATCCCAACCTGACTATCATCAACCAAATTACGGACACCTCTGCTTTTGTCAACTGGTTCTCTGTGCCGGTGGCCAGCAGTTATATCGTCGAATATGGCCCCCACGGCTTTCCACTTGGCACGGGCATCGTCCTGGAGGCCAATGTTTCTAACTCTACCCTGACAGGCCTCAATCCCGGTGTGGATTACGACGTTTACATTGCCTCCTTTTGCGGAGAGGACAGCGTGAGTATCTATATCGGACCATACAGTTTCCAAACGACCTACACCCCCCCGGGAGCTACGGGGGTTACCTGCGATTACACCTTAAACCTGTTCGATAGCTTCGGCGACGGCTGGTCGGGAGGGCAACTGACGGTCACACAAAATGGTGTGAGTACGTCTTTTACGCTAGTTACCGGCACAAGTGGCTCCTTTACATTTACAGCACAGAGCAACGTTCCCCTTTATTTCTCCTTCACTGCCGGATTGTGGAGCTATGAAGTGAGCTACCAGATTGTGGATCCAAATGGACTGGTCATTTTCGAAGATGGCCCTGGCCCCCAGACAGGGAACGTTTTCTCCACCATTGCATGTCCCTCCTGCCCAGGCCCTGTCAATGCCTGGATGGCAGATGTGAATGCAAATAACGCCCGGGTAGCCTGGACGAAAACACCCGGTACCACCGGCAACTACATCGTCGAATACGGCCCCATGGGCTTCACGCTCGGCGCGGGAACGGTGGTAAATGTGGTTGGCGGCCTGAGTACAGCCGACATAACCGGCCTTGAAGAAAATACCTGGTATAATGCCTACGTTACGCTCGATTGTGGAACGGAATTTAGCAAGCCGGTCGGGCCTTTGATGTTTAAGACACTTTGGCTCAAGGATGTAGGAGTTAGCGGAATTATTACCCCAAACGCTTCAGAACAATGCAATTTGTCTTCACATGAAACGGTGACTGTCCTGCTGACCAATTTCGGGCAGCTACCACAGACCTTGTTCGAGTTCTTTTTTGCTGTAAATGGGCAGGTGGCTCCGATACCTGTTCCGCAGGATGGCCTTTTCACCGGCGTACTTGGCAATGACAGTACCCAGGTTATCCAGTTTGAAACAACCTGGGACTTTTCCGAACCCGGCTATTATACTATTGAGGCTTGGACCGTGATGCAGGGAGATAGCAACCCCGCCAATGACACCTTCCGCATCCAGGTACAGACAGCGTTCCCAAAACCTGTGCAGGAGGATTTTGAGGACAACGTGGTCCAGGAAGGCTGGACGCACAACGGGTTTATCTACGCCCCATTGTCGCACAACAACCCTACCTATGTCCTTTCCAGAAATCTCTATTCGGGTGTTCAGAATTTTACGCTGACCACCAACCGCATAGGTCCTGTTTTCGCCGGTGACAGCCTTTACTTCGATTACCGGTATGTAAACTGGTTTGATGGAACTATCCCGACAGTACTGGGGCCGAATGACAAGCTGGAGCTGCAGATTTCTGATGATTGTGGAGAAACCTATCAGACGGTGCTGACTATGGACAGTGCGAGTCACGTCGTTTCGACGGATTTTGCGAGGAAGGTCTTCTTGTTAGATGGCTTTAGCGGCAAGGCAATTAACGTCCGCATTTCAGCAACCTGGGGTGCAGGAGATTACTGGTTCGACCTTGACAACATCAACGTAACGGGTTGCCCTGGCAACCTTGCGATGCTGAGCACCATAAAAGGCTCGGCAGAGGGAAGCTCTACCGGCAGCATTTCTCTGAACCCAACTGTGGGGACAGCACCTTACACCTTCCTGTGGGATACGGGCGATACTACGGCATTCGTGCAGAACTTGCCTCCGGGCGTCTATGAAGTGACCGTTTCAGACGCCAATGGGTGCACGGATTCGAGGGTGTATGAAGTGGGTATCCTTGTCGCTGCGGACGAAGTAGCAGGCGTGGAAGCAATCTCTCTCTATCCTAACCCGACTACTGGCAGAGCCTTTCTTGACCTCGTCCTCACAGAAGCAATGGAAGTGCAGGTGCGGGTTTTTAGCATGAGTGGCCGTCTGGTTTCAGACTCAGGGCTGCTTGTGGGCAGAGAGTTGCGCGAGGAACTTGACCTGGGCAACCAGCCTCCGGGCATGTATGTCCTGCAAGTGATCGCTAACGGCACACCTCACCACGCTAAACTGATGGTGACGAGGTAGCAGGGAACATCCTTCCCGCGGTTAAAGAGGGGGCTTTGGGTAAGAGCATGTTGAAGGCGAATAAAATTCTTCAGAGAGGGCTTTTTTAAAATTCCTTTGAAATTTTTAAAAAAGCCCCCTCTTCTGAAAGGCTATTTGGCGGCAGCAGCCGTCAGTTGGCTTTTGCTACAGCCACCGCACGCTGCCAGCCGGCAGCCTTTATTTTTAGAAGTGGGCAGGTTTTTGCACTTTGAGACAACTATTTTTAAAAAACTGTTTTTAATACGAGGCATCCATTGCACGAGTAAATTTAACGATAGGAGGCATAACCACCGGAGAATACCCTGCACAAGGAGTTGTTTGAAGTTGAGATGTGTCGAGATTTTTAAGTCAAAAGTTTAAAAAACATGAAAATTAAGTTACGCCTAGCGATTCTGGATATGAATGGCGGCACCCGGAATCTGGGCATGAGCAACATCCAGGATATCGTAAAAAAATTCAGCAAAGATATCAGCTACGAAGTTTTTGATGTTCGCAGTAAAAAGGAGATACCAGACTTGAACCACGACATTTACATCTTTTCGGGCGGGCCTGGAGACCCGCGGGAAGGTGAGGAAAGCTGGTTCAAGCCCTTTCACGAATTCATAGACCAACTCTGGGAACACAACCGCGACAACAAAGGCACCAAAAAGTACTGCTTTTTTATTTGCCACTCCTTTCAGATGGCCTGTCATCATTTCAAACTTGGCAGCATTACCCGGCGGCGGGCAAAATCTTTTGGCACTTTTCCGGTATTTAAAACAGAAGAAGGTGAGGAAGAATGGCTTTTCAAGGATTTGGCGAACCCATTCTGGGTAGCTGACTTCCGGGAGTTCCAGGTTATCGAACCTGATTTTAAAAAGATGGAAGATATGGGAGCCAGCCTGCTGCTCATTGAGCAGGAGCGCCCCCATCCGGCACTGCCCAGAGCCATGATGGCCATTCGCTTTTCAGAGGAGATGATCGGCACGCAATTTCATCCCGAGGCAGACCCCGAGGGCATGAAGGTTCACTTTTCGGAAGAGGAGCGGATTAAAGCGGTGCTGGACGAATTTGGCGAAGAGCGGTATTTCAGCATGTTGGACGACCTGAAGGACCCCGGCAAGATTGCCCGGACCCATTCAACTGTCCTGCCGTTTTTCCTGCACCGGGTCATACAAACGATGAGGGAGCCGAATCTTGCTTTGGTCTAGCTTTCACTCAGAAAACAACGCAGTGACAAAAACTAACTGAAATGATAGCTCAATACAGAAGCACTTATAATGCCTCGTTTACGGAGGAAAAATACCAGGCTTTTTTCGAAGAAATCTGTAACGCTACCAACCACCGACCGCCGTTTCACGTTGCAGAGACGCCTGCTTTTATACCAAAAGAGCTGAGCCGGCAGCTATTTGAGGCCTGCGAAGAGTTGATAAATACCTTGTGTCGCCCCGACTTCGGACAGCTCTCTGAAGGTGCTATCCTGCCAGAGGACTTTGTGCCGGGAGAGACCCCCCATACCACATTTTTGTGCATAGACTTTGGTATTTGCGAGGGTGAAGATGGCACTATCAGCCCGCAGCTAATTGAAATACAGGGGTTTCCGTCCCTGTATTTTTACCAGGATCTGAGTGCAGATGCTTACCGTCATCATTTTGAAATCCCTGAGAACCTTCAGCACCTGTTTGGGCACACTAAAGAATCGTATCGGGAATTACTTCGCCACATCATTGTCGGAGACTCCAGGCCCGAAAATGTAATCCTGCTGGAAGTGGAACCTCACAAGCAAAACTCGCAGATTGACTTCTGGGCTACCGAACGGGCGCTGGGTATCAAAGTGAAATGCGTTTCAGAGCTAAAGGTCGAAGGCCGGGATGTGTATTATTTAAATGAAAGCGGCCGAAAAGTGCCGGTGGAACGCATCTACAACCGGGTTATTTTTGATGAACTACACAAGAAAAAAGAACTCAAGCGGGAGTTCTTTTTTGAAAACGAATACAATATCCAGTGGGTGGGGCACCCCAATTGGTTCGCCCGCATCAGCAAACACACGCTCCCGCTTTTTAACAGTCGGTATGTGCCTGCCTCTCACTTTCTGAACCAGCTCAAAGAGATACCTGAAAACCTCGACGATTTTGTCCTCAAACCGCTGTACTCCTTCTCGGGCCAGGGCGTGTTGATTCACCCTACCCGGGCAGATATTGAGGTGATTCCTGATGACCAGCGCAAGAATTTCCTGCTTCAGAAAAAAGTCAACTATGCTCCGGTGATTGAAACACCGGATGTGCCTGCCAAGCTGGAAGTGCGTATGATGGGCATTTGGGAAGACACTAAGCAACGGCCAGAGATAATAACCAACCTGGTGCGCCTGAGTAAAGGGGAAATGGTGGGTGTCCGGTACAACATGAATAAGAGATGGGTGGGCGGAAGCGTCGCCTTTTTTGAAATGGAGTAAGAGCTTATTTGCGATTGAGTCACTTGGTCAAAAACGACCCTTTTTGTCCTGTTTTCCTTTTTTTAAATCCGTAGTGTTGCTACACCAATCCAAACAGCGTCTCGGCTCAAGCACCAAAACGCAAAAGCTCCAAGTGAACTGCTAAAAACCCCGGTGCAGCGCACCAGGGTTTCAAACAAACATACTATGAGAAAACAACTAGAAGATTGTGTTCGTAAAACATAACAAAAAAACCTTCAAGTAAAGTAGTAACCCCGGAGAATTACTCTTTGTTCGACACCTGAAGATATTTTTCGAGCGCCATGGTCATTGACGGGGTTTCGGGCATGGGAGCCATGATGTTGGGGAAAAGCCCCCTGTTTTCCACAGCTTTGAGGGCAACTTTTCCAAAGACGGCAATGCGGGTAGCCTTTTGCTCAAAGTCGGGGAAGTTCTCGTAGAGTGCCTCAATTTCAAGGGGGCTGAAAAACACGATCACGTCGTAGTAAATGTCTTTCAGGTCACTCAGGTCGCTGCTAACCACGTTGTACATCAAAGCCTCCTTCCATTGGAACCCATGCTCATCGAGGAATGCACTCACCTGCTTAGCTCCCAAATTGGAACAGGGCAGGAGGAATTTCTCTTTGTCTTTGTGTTTGAACAGGTAGGGTTTTAAATCCAGGATGGTGCGGTCGCCGGAAAACACTTTTCTCTTCCGATAAACGATGAATTTCTGGAGGTAGTTAGCTACGGCTTCGGTCAAGCAGAAATACTTTGTATCCTGTGGCATCTTGACCCTCATCTCATCGCAGATGGTGAAAAAGTGATCAATAGAGTTTTTGCTGGTGAAAATGATGGAAGTAAATTCGTCGGGGCGGATTCGTTGCTTTCTGAATTCCTTAGCATTCAGTGGTTCAACCTGAACGAAAGGCCTCCAATCTATCTGAAGATCGTACTTTTTTTCTAATTCATAGTATGGAGAGCGCTCAGGTTTGGGCTGGGATACCAAAATAGACTTGACTTTGTGGTACGTCTCCACGTACTCTTTTCCATTTACAACATTCATTCGCTTTGAAGAATTTTAGTTTTAGCGACTAATTCTTTCAATTCAATGGCCTCCGGAAGATATCACCAATTTAATGATTACCATGATAGGGGCCAATTCGACGGTGCAAAGATACAACAAAAAGTGAAATTTATGCCAGGCGATAAACCGGTTTGCGATAAACAGACCTCGAAGACTTAAAAATAAATAGGCCAAAACAAGTAGCAAAAAGGTGCCGTAAATTACGTAATGCGTCATTTCGGCAGGCGCATATGCAATCAATAAAATGAGAGGAGCCAGAAAGAAGCCAATGATGATGTTAAAAACTACAATGGTGAATTGGTAAGACCCTACTTCTTTTGCAACGGGGAAAATGGCACTAATCAGATACAAAACGAGGTGTTTGATCAAGAAAAAGCCAGTAATAGCACCCGTACAGACCAGAAGCGAGGCAAAGTTGGATTTTGCAGGCTCTATCTCCAGGTGCCTTAATGCCAGGTAGGCAAAGAGCCCGGCGTTCATAAAAAATACCACGTAGAGAATGGAATAGGCCAGGGTCATGCCTGCGCTCTGTTCTCTTAACAATTGATTGAGGAGGTTGTCGTTGAGAAACGCCTGCCAAATCTTCCCGATTAACAACCTGAAAATAGTGACGACCAGAGTCAGGAATATCAGCATCACCAACACAGTGATAAAAAGGAAGCGCCTGTAGTTTGACTCTTTCTCTTTTGCTGTCAGTGGCTTGGCCTGCTTTTCTATGCGAAAACTCCGGTTTAGCTCTACTGGCCGATTCAAAGGCCGTATTTTTACAATGTCGAAAGGGTTGGAAGAAACGGTGATGGCAATGGTGCTGCTCGTGTCGGTCGCTACAGCAATGCGGGGGATGAGGTCAAAGGGGCTGGCGGCTTCCTGCCCTTTTAACCCCAGGTGCACACCGAGGAGGAGAAATGGAACGAAGAAAAAATGCTTTATAAAATTGAAATTTGCCATGCCGTTTTTGTAAGGTGCAAAACTAATTGATCCGCTTACTTTTTTAATAACCGAACCATGATAATTCCTCTTTGCAGATAGGGCGGACGAGGCGCTCTGCAAGCAAAGTTCCCCGTTTGTGCATACTTTTTTTTGCAACTACTCAGGAGGGTTGTAGGAGGAGAAGGAAGAAAAAATGAAATGTACATTTATTTTTTAAAAACCATTTCCTCTATCGGTTTTTTGAAAAGGATGTGCACAATTTAGTAATGCTCTGTTCCTTGGGGTGTTGAATCTGTCTCACAAATCAAACCGTCGCCTTTGGCGGCGAATAAAATTCTTCAGAGAGGTTATTTGGGGGCGGCAGCCCCCATTGGACTTATGATACAGCCTCAAACACTCCTTGCAAAACAGCTACCTTTTTCAAGTCTTTTGCATCAAACCGGAATAACACGGCGCAGTTTATGAAAAACAACACCGTCATACGGGTAGTCCTTTTTGGAAGCCTTGCCATCATCAGCATCATTGCTATCCAAGCCTATTTGTTGATAAACACCTGGGACGCCCAGGAGAAAGAATTTCAGGAAAAGGTCACGATTGCCTTGCAGAATGTCGTTAGAGAGTTTGAAAAAATGGGTAGCTCTCCACCGGCTTATGACCTGATCAACCAAGTCTCCTCGAATTACTACGTCGTGAACATCAACGACAACATCAGAGCAAACGATCTGGAACACTTCCTGCGCAGAGAACTTGAAAAGGTTGCACTCCGTGAAGATTTCGAGTATGGGATTTACAATTGCGACACGCGCAAAATGGCTTATGGGAAATACATCAGCTATTCTCCCAACTCCGGCTCAAAGGCTAATACGCCCAAAGAACAACTTCCCGTGTACGACGAATACCTCTATTACTTTGGCGTGCGTTTCCCCAATCGCATGGCGATGATCATGAGCGATATGAGGTTTACGATCATCCTCACCTCAATCCTGTTGGTGACTATCTTATTTTTCTTCTACTCCATGTATATCATCCTGCGCCAGAAAAGACTTTCGGAAATGCAAAAAGACTTTATCAACAACATGACGCATGAGTTTAAAACGCCCATTTCCACCATCCGTATCTCGTCCGAAGTTTTTTTGAAAAGCCCTGAAATATCGGGTAATCCGCGCCTGCGGCAATACGCCAATATCATCTCAGAGCAAAACCAGCGACTGAACAACCAGGTCGAAAAGGTGTTGCAACTGGCAAAGATCGAGCGGGATAACTTCCAGTTAAACATCGAGCAGGTGGACTTGCACCACGTTTTGAAAAGCATCCTGCAAAGCGTGAAAGTCAGCGTAGAAAAACAGGGTGGCACTGTGGTACACGACTTTGCAGCCACATCTCCCCTTATTTTGGCCGACAAACTTCACCTGACCAACATCCTGCACAACCTGATGGACAACGCGGTTAAATACTGCAAGAAAACACCTCTGATTACTATAAAAACAAAAAATGAAAAAAATGGAAAAATCAGCCTGACGATTCACGACGAAGGCGTGGGTATTGCAAAGGAAAACCTCAACCGACTTTTTGAAAAATTTTACCGCGTACCCACCGGCGATGTCCACAATGTCAAAGGATTTGGATTGGGCTTGTTTTATACAAAAAACATCTGTGATGCCCACGGATGGAAAATTTCAATAGACAGTGAGTTGGGCAATGGCACAACTGTCAAAATCCTGATTTAAAACGAATTTGCAACCATTTATCAAAAGTGCCTTTGGAGAAACCCTGGGTTCTCCAAAGACACGCCTGCCAGCAAGAGATGAACGGAAAATAAAACTCTTTCTTCCTCTTTCCGTACCTTCCTGAGCAGATACTCAAGTTTAAAACGACACCTTTGGTTTTGCACTGGCTTCTAATGCCTGTTTTAAATAAATCCTTCCGTGTCAAAAAAGTAGTTTAAAATGAAAGCACATTTGCTTTACGTCGAGGACGATGCCGACTTAAGTTTTGTGACCAAGGACAACCTTGAGCTGGAAGATTATCAAATCACTCATTGTGCAGATGGGCAAACAGCACTTGACCTCCTGGGTAGCCAAAAATTTGACCTTTGCATCCTGGATGTCATGCTTCCTGCAATAGACGGCTTCACGCTCGCCCAGGAAATCAGAAAAATAGACAGCGAAACCCCCATCATTTTTCTGACGGCAAAATCATTGAATGAGGATAAAATAAAGGGGCTGAAACTGGGTGGCGATGACTATATAACAAAGCCTTTCAGCATTGAAGAGTTGATTCTGAAAATTGAGGTTTTCCTGCGTCGGCGCAACATTACTGCTCCCGAACTTCCGGCAAAGTATCAACTCGGCATTTTTGAGTTTGACTACCCAAACCTCGAACTCCACGCAGCGGGTACCAAAGAGGCGCTTACCCAGCGGGAAGCAGACCTTTTAAAATACTTTCTGGACCAACCCAACAAGGTGGTTAAACGCTCGGAGATTCTGGAAACCCTCTGGGGAGAAGACAATTACTTCCTGGGTCGCAGCCTTGATGTGTTTATCTCTAGGCTGCGCAAATACCTCAAAGCAGATGACACCATAAAAATCGAAAACATCCACGGCGTGGGCTTTCGCTTTAAAATATAAGAAAAGTACCCCGAATTGCTGGTGGAGGAAGAAAAATGAAACTTCCCCCCATTCTCCTAAAAAGTTGGGAAGTAATCCGGTTTTGGCATTGTTCTTGCTAATTTCTCCCTGGAACATCCACAAGAGATTCTACCCGGAAGGGAAATGTTGTTTGCGATAAGGTGATTAAACCTACTTGAGAAACTGTGACAAACACTGGCTGAGAAGCCAACTCACCACACACTTCCCAATATTTTCTCCCACAGATTCTTTTACAGGAAAGCCCATTGAAGCACAACACCTGAAAAATGCAGGAGCATTTTTCTACGCAGCACGCCGTTGCTTTACACCACACCATTCAAATCTGGTTGAACGCCCTTCTTTTGTGCAGGAAAGACAACAGGCTTTATTGCTAAAGAAATTGTAACTGTCTGACAGGAGATATTTTTTGGGAAAAGTTTCAATTTCTTTTCTAAGAAATACCTCGAATTGAGCCTGACTCACAAGTCAAACTGCCGCCTTTAACGACGAATAAAATTCTTCAGAGAGAGGCGTTTTTTAAAAACCTCAAAGGGATTTTTAAAAAACACCTCTCTCTGAAAGGTTCTTTGGTAGGGGCTGCTGCCATTGGGCTTATGGTACAGCCTCACCCTCCTGGGTAGCTACAAGAAATTAATTAGTCGGTTTCAAATTCGGTGCAGAGCCAGGCTTGTCTGGTAGCCTGCACCATTTTTTTTTAAGCTGCAAAAGAACCTGCAATTGCCCGGAGACCAGAGAGAAAGAAGCAGGGAATTTCGTGACTCTGCCCACTTTCTCCCTGTTGGTGGGGCATATTTTGAGAAGAACCTGACGGCTGAGCGGCTGCTATCGGGCCTGTCGCTGAAAAAATGAAGAGGGGACGTAGTGAAATGCGAAATTCAGGCAATTGGCAGGGCGAAGCCAAATTTGCTTCCTCCACCCTGGCTGCTCTCCACCCAAATCCTGCCACCATGCGCTTCTACGAACTCTTTGGAGATGGCGAGGCCAAGTCCTGTGCCTTTCGTTTTGTCCCCTTTTGCCCGGCGGTAGGGCTGAAAGAGCTTTCGCTGTTCTTCTCCGGAAATCCCGGGGCCACTGTCCAGTACGGTGAACTCAACAGAGCCGTTGCGCTGGGAAACATTAACCTCAATAGCTTCATACTCAGGGGTATAGCGTACGGCATTCGTCAGGAAGTTGACCAGTACCGCCGTCGTCTTGTGAATGTCAATGTTCAAGGCGGGTAGATTAGATTCAACCTTGCGAACAATCTCTACTCGTTTTTCTGCGATGAAAGTTTTTACGCTTTCTAAGGCTCTGTCCACGACCTCGCCGGGGGTGAAGTTCTCCAGGTCAAGTTGCAGCTTGCCGGTTTCGATGCGGGAGATGTCGAGGATTTCGTTGACCATTTTCAGCAGGCGCACGGTATTTTGACGAATTGTTTCAGAGAGTTCTTGCTGCTCCTCATTGAGAGAGCCTACGCGGGTGTCCTCCAACAGATTCAGGCTCATATCAATTGCAGAAATAGGCGTTTTCAACTCGTGTGAGAGAGTAGCCATGAAGTTGGTTTTAGCGAGGTCATGCTCCTTCAACTCTGTCACGTTTTTCAAGATGATGACAAACCCCACATTGGTTGGAGCATCTTTTTCTTCGCTAAGGCTTTCTATTTTTAAAATGTCTTTGTTGAAATACTGCCGCTTGCCGTCTTTGTCCAGGCTGATTGCTGGGAAGGTTCTGCTCTCCCTGACCTCGTTGTTTAAAATTTCTTTCAACAGGTTTTGGAGTAAGGTATTGCCCTCCGAGAGCTTTGCTGCGTTGCTGCCGATCATGCTTTTCTCGCTGAGTCCTGTCAGTTCAAGGGCGGGCGGGTTTGCAAAGAGGATCGTTTTCTGGTCGTCTAGCCCGATGATGGCTTCATTCATTCGGCTGACGATTGTTTCGGTGCGTTTCTTTTCGGTCAATACCTGGCTGACGTTGATGTTTTCGTACTCTTCCAGTTTTTCAGCCATCAGATTGAAGGAGCGGGCCATTTCTCCAAACTCATCTGTGGAATTGATGCTGAGGCGTTGGCTGTAGTTTTTCCGGGCAATTTGCTTTATGCTTTCCGTCATATCCTGCACCGGATTGGCGATGTACTGGGGGAGATAAAGCATAGCGAATGCGGCGACGATGAAAAACAAAAAGCCGTAAATGATCATGTATTTCGTCACCCGATCGGCAATTTTGCTGGCTTCTTCAGTCCGCAACCTGATCATGTTGTCGTTCATCTCGTACACCGATTGCAGAATGCCCTGGATGTTCAGTTGCTTCATGTACACATTCACGGGCACCTCATTGGTAAATTGAAGCTCTTTCAGTTGTTCTTTGAAATTCTCATAATCTTGTTTGAGTTGCGCGGTGAGGTGCTGCTCCTGCTGCTCCGTTACTTTTCCCAATTGCAGATTCAGGTAAGTTTCAAAAATATCGGAAGCTTTCCTCAGTTGCTGCCGCCGGTAGGAAGAAGAAGATTTTTCGAGGGTGATTGCCCAGATCATGTCATTCATGGCCTTAGACATTTCCTTGATGTAATTGATAGTAGTGTAATTATCCCGCAGCATCAGGATGGCGCTGTTAGAGGTGCGCTGCACGTAGTAGCCGCCAAGTACTCCGAACAAGGTGACGGTTGAAAAAAGAAAGATCAGAATTAAACGGATTTTCGTTCGCAGCTTCAGCGAATTAAGGCGTGCCATCCAATCTCCCAAAGCGGACGGGAGGCGGGATCTGCCATTGCCCTGCGAAGGCGCATTAAAGCCGGCTTCTTCGGCAGGCGTGCCTGATTTGGGCAACAAATCTTCGCCTTCTTTCGGTGCGCCTCCCCGGGAAAAAATGGTTTGAATGTCAAATGACAACTTGCTCCCTTTCATAATAAAAAAATTGTGGCGTATGGCGCAGGTAAAATGAAGCCCAAAGATAGAGCTATTTCTTTCCACCTGTAAGCGCCGTACTCCACAACGGTACCCAGTTCAAAACCAGGAATGAAGGATCTGGGGTGTTTTGAGGGGCCGGTTTTGGGAATCCTTTTTTGAAAACCTTAGTTCAACACGGTGGTGTCGTAGGCATATTGGAACTTGATGGTTTCCATCAGCTTTTGGCGTGCAAAGAAAATGCGGCTTTTTACTGTACCTATAGGCAGATTCATGTCTTCGGCAATTTCTTCGTACTTGAACCCCTCGTAAAACATCTGGAAAGGCTGGCGGTAGATGTAATCCAGGTTGCCCAGTACGCTGTTCAACTCGGACATCATCATGTTGGAATAGGCGCTATTGTCCACAGCGTGGTTTTCATTGACAAAAACGTAACTGTCTGCAGGCTCAGAAGTGGTATTGCGATTCTTCTTCTTGCGGTAAATATTAATAAATGTGTTCCGCATAATGGTGGTGACCCAGGCCCTGAAGTTGGTGCCTACTTCGAATTTATCTTTGTTGTTGTAAGCACGCAGTGCCGTTTCCTGAATGAGATCTTTTGCATCTTCGAGATTGTTGGTCAGCCGGTAAGCAAAGGGGAGAAGCTTGTGTTGGAGGGTGTCGAAATGACTGTTAAATTCGATGGTACTCATAATTTGGTTAATTATTTTGATAATCAGTTTTTAAAAGATAGCTGTGACAACAGTGGTTATTTAATTGCTTGTGTTTCGTTCGCTCACCATATCGGCTACCGTCAGCACGAGGAATGTAAGGAACAGCGCCAGATAAAAAATAGCGACTTCCATTTCTTTAAAATTTGTGATTCTGGTTCCTGTTATGCCGCTCATGTGCGGCTGTATGAGAATACATGCCAAATCGCATACCTTTCACAAAGATTTTTTTACTGTTTTTTATAAATTGCTGATTAGCAGTTGTTTGTATTAAACATTTTTTATTTCATAAATTTTAAAACAAAAAAAACCTTCTCATTTTGAGAAGGTCAGATTTCATTTTGATAAAGTAACAGCAGGCAAAGCAGGTTTTACCCTGCATAGCAACGGAGCCTGGACACCGGGTGAGGTACCCCATTCGCCGGCTTTAGAGCTTGTTTGCGATTTAGTGCTTGAGCAGAGATGCTGTTGGGATTGAGCTTACCGGGTTAAAAAGGTGTCTTTTCCGCCCAGGGCCAAACAAATTTTTCAGCAATAGCTAAGGCTATTCCTTCAAAATTTGTTTGGCTTTGGACAAAAAATCCATTCTTTTTATCTCCGGCAGCCCAACCCCAACAGCATCTGAAAACGACAATTTTTTGTCAGGTTTTTAGCTTTTTGAAGTTGCATAGCAGCGCTACGGAACTGAAAAAAGGTAAAAACAAGACGAAAAAGAGCCGTTTTTGACCAAGTGACCAAATCGCAAATAAGCTCTTACTACTTAAAATTCTGGGAAATAGCTATCTCGACCAGTTTCCGTGGCTAACTTCGCGGCCTTGAGTTTTTTTAACTATTTAGTTTCTTTTTGAGTGACTACTGCATTGAGCATCAAATTACCATACAGCATAGGCTAATCCTGTCAGCACTTAAAAGCTTGTTGGGGATTGGGTGCTTGAGCCGGCGGGAAGCTGTTTGAATTGAGCTTATGGGGCTAAATTCAAACAGCTTCTAAGTAATTAATGAGTTTTTTTTATCCTTTTTGGGTAACTGTTTCGCAGGGCGTGAGTGGGGGAGAAAAGGTTTTGCTTTTCCTCCATAAGTCGGGGCTGTTTTGGGATGAAAAGTGAAAACTTTAGCCCAAAACAACCCCGGCGAAGCAGTTGCTTTTTTTTTTTATTAAAATGCATTGCAATGAAAAAAGTAAACTTTCATCCCTGGTTTTCTATTATTGTCCTTCTACTGCCTTTCATCGGGCAGGCCCAGAAACCAACTAAATACAACACTACTTCAAAGCCTGAGACAATGGCCATTCAAAAAGAAAACACGAGACCTGCCAAAGTGCAGGGAGCTGACCAAAAGCAAAAAACAGTGCTTCCGCCCCGACCCAATTCCCTGAGCTTCGACTACGAGTCCGTTCCCGGCGACCCAATGGGCGTCAAAATTTACACCCTAAAGAACGGGATGAAGCTCTACATGAGCATCAACGATGCAGAGCCACGCATCTACACCAACGTCCCCGTGCGAGCTGGCTCTAAATACGACCCCGCCGAAACGACAGGTCTTGCACATTACCTGGAACACATGATGTTCAAAGGCACCGACAAGATTGGTGCACTGGACTGGGATAAAGAAAAAATCCTGCTCGAGAAAATATCCAACCTCTACGAGCAGTACCGCTTCGAAACCGATCCCGAAAAACGTAAGGAAATATATCGCCGGATTGACGAAACTTCTGGTGAGGCTGCTCAGTTGGTAGCTGCCAACGAATACGACAAGATCGTCAGCTCGCTGGGAGCAAAGGGCACCAATGCTTATACCTGGGTGGAGCAGACGGTTTATGTCAACGACATCCCTTCCAATGAGCTGGAACACTGGATGCAGTTGGAAAGCGAGCGCTTCAAGCAAGTAGTTCTGCGCCTCTTTCACACAGAACTGGAAGCAGTCTATGAAGAGTTCAACATCAATCAGGACAGGGATTTCCGCAAGGTGAGCGCGGCTATGAATGAAACGCTTTTCCCCTCCCACCCCTACGGCACACAAACAACCATCGGAAAGGGAGAGCATTTGAAAAACCCCTCCCATGTCAAGATTCAGGAGTATTTCAACACCTACTACAAGCCCAACAACATGGCCATTGTGTTGGCCGGGGATTTCAAGCCCGACGAAGCCGTGGCCTGGGCGGAGAAATACTTTGGCTCTTACCAGCCGGCTCCCATCCCTCCTTTTAAGTTCGACCCACAGCCGGAGTTGCAGCAGGTGGTGCGCAAAAACGTCTTTGGTCAGGAAGCTCCCTACGTGCAAATGGGCTGGCGATTTGGTGGCGCTACCAGCAAGGATGCTGATTACCTGACCATGATTTCCCTGCTGCTTTCCAATGGCAGAGCAGGACTGATTGATCTGGACCTTCTGCAAAAACAACAGGTGTTGGCAGGTAGAGCTTCGACTACCAGCATGGAAGACTTCTCCGTTTTTCAATTGTACGGCAAGCCTCGGGAAGGACAAACCTTGGAAGAAGTCGAAGGACTGCTACTGGCCGAGTTGGAAAAAATCAAGCAGGGCGACTTTGATGAATGGTTGATGCAGGCTTGTATCAAAAACTTGAAACTCAGTGAAATACGAGCGAACGAGAACAATACAGCCCGTGCTGGAAAGATGACCAACGCCTTTATCCTGGGCATGAAATGGCAAGACTACGTCTATCGCTTCGACCGGTTGGAAAAGATTACCAAAGCCGACGTGGTGCGATTTGCTAAGGAGCAATTCAAAAACAACTACGTCGTCGTTTATAAGCGAAACGGAGATGACCCCGACGTGTACAAAGTGGAAAAACCGGCTATCACACCCGTTTCCGTTAACCGCTCAGAAGTCTCCGCCTTCACCGAAGAGTTCATGGCCCGGGAAACACCGAGACTGGAACCTGTTTTCGTGGACTTTGACAAAGAGATTCAGACGAGGGATCTGAAAAATGGCGTGGAACTGGATTACATCAAAAATAAGGACAACCCTACCTTCAACCTCAACTACATCGTAGAAATGGGGAAAAACAGCGATAAGGAACTGGCCCTGGCCATTTCCTACCTGCCCTATCTCGGTACAGACAGATTCACCCCTGACCAGCTCAAGCAGGAGTTCTTCCGCCTGGGGCTGAATTTTAACGTGAATGTGAGCAATGAACGGGCATACGTCACCCTGTCGGGCCTGGACGAATCCTTTGAAGAAGGACTGGAGCTTTTTGAACACATCCTCGCTAACGTGAAAGGCAACGAAAAAGCACTGTCCAACCTGGTGGATGACGAATTACTCCAGCGCCAGAACGACAAGAAAAACAAGGGAACTATCCTGCGCGGCGCCATGGCTAACTATGCCCGCTATGGTGCAGAGTCACCTTTCACCAATGAGCTTAGCGCCACGGAATTGCACAAATTGAAACCGGAGCAGTTGGTGTCAAAAATCAAAGGAATCACGGGCTATGACCACCGCATCTTTTATTATGGCTCAAAAGACCTGAGCGAAGTGGCTTCGCTGGTGAGCAAACACCACAAGGTAACCACAAAGCTGAAACCCGTGTTACCTGCTAAAGAATTTTCAGAGCAGCCTACCGACAAAAACGAAGTCTTGTTTGTTGACTTCCCCATGGTACAGGCTGAAATTATGCTCATCTCCAAAGGCACAGAAAACTTCAACCTGGAGGAATACGTCATGTCGGAGTTGTACAACACTTATTTCGGCTCCGGCCTGTCATCCATTGTATTCCAGGAAATACGGGAGTCCAGAGCACTTGCCTATTCGGCCAACGTGTTTTACAGCTCTCCTACTAAAGAAAACGAAGCACACTACCTGCGTGCCTACGTAGGCACACAGGCGGATAAAATGCCCGATGCAATCAAAGCTATGCAGGAAATCATCGAAGATATGCCGGTTTCGGAAGCTCAAATTGAGCAAGCCACACAGTCCATTCAGAAAAAAATAGAGACAAGTCGCCTGAATAAAGACAACATCTACTGGAGCTATCGCGCTGCAAAAGAACGCGGCTTCAACCGAGATCTCCGCCGGGATGTCTATGACAGAATGAACCTGGTGACGCCCCAGGACCTCCAGGCTTTCCATAAAAAATACGTGAAAGGCCGAAATTACACCTTCCTCGTACTCGGCAGCAAGGAGAGCGTTGACATGGAATACCTAAAGACAATCGGAAAAGTGACCGAGCTATCCGTGGACGAAGTATTTGGAGAAAAGACGAGTAGTAAACCCTGACCCCAACGAGCGTTTAGGAACTTGCAGGCAATAATAAGTTGGGTTTTTCGGCCAGCGCCCAAAAGACGCCGCCCAAATGCGTAAGTTATTTCCGACACGTTCCTAAGTCAGACTTTTGAACAAACCAGGCTGCCTTCCGTTAATTCCACAAGCTGGCGCAAGATTATTTTTCTGAAATAATCTTGCGGGCAGCAATGGCTTTTGCGGAAGGCATTTTTTTAAAATCATATCAACTATTAGCAGCGCAGAGTTTTGACGGAACCTCTTAAATTTTTTCTCAAGACGCGCTCATCCTGCAAGCGAACGGAAGGGAAATGATGACTTACGTACTGTTGACTTTCTTTCTCCTTTTGGGAAAAATTGCTTCCCCGGGAGGCCCTGTTACCCAGCCATCGCAGTCAGCATTTGGCCCTGGTGGTGCGGCCTACAAGCACCACTCCGTTACTTTCCAAGATTTTTCTCAAAAGGCCTATGGATATTGGCTCTTTGAACCTGCTGAACCCAAACCCGACTCTGCACACGTTGTGATCTTCCTCCATGGCTATGGTGGCTACAATCCCATGATCTATGGAAAATGGATTCGACACCTGGTTCAAAAGGGAAACATCGTCATTTACCCCCGTTACCAAAAGAACATGTTCATGCCTAGCCCGAATAAGTTTTCAGAAAATACAGCCCGGGCAATTCGGGACGGGCTGAGCGAACTAAAGAGCGAAGGGCACGTCAAACCCATCACGTCGCATCTCGCCCTGGTCGGGCATTCCTACGGCGGAGTCATCGCTGCGGGATTGGCCGTTCAATTCGAGCAGCTCGGAATACCTCAGCCGAAGGTGCTGATGCTTTGCTCACCAGGGACAGGCAGATTCAAAGGTGGCCGCCTGGAGAGCTACGCCGGAATGCCTGCTGGCATTTCCATGCTGATTACCGTCAGCGAAGCAGACAGAGTGGTTGGCGAAGAGTTCGGCCTCAAGGTCTTCGGGGAGGCTACCCAGGTGCAGCATCGCAACCTGCTCCGCCAGTTTGCCGATGCACACGGGGAGCCACCCATTGAGGCGCATCACAACCAGCCTTACAGCCTGGATACTGCTTTCGACACCGGAGTGAGAAACTACTCTGCCAAAAAAGCCCTGCGCATTTCCACCATTGATGCTGTGGACTACAACGGCTACTGGAAATTGTTCGACGCACTGCTCGACTGTGACCGCAAAGGAACGTTCTGCAATTTTGCCTTTGGCGGCACCCCGGAGCAGACCTCCCTAGGACTTTGGAGCGATGGGGTACCCCTTAGGCCATTGGAAGCCGTCCTGCCGCCCGAATGAGTGAGTTTGTTAAAACCTACTTCTCTTTGAATTTTTTTAAAATGCGAAATCCAAAGAAGATGACCACGCTGAACACGCCCAAGAGGTACCAGAGTGCGGAAAACCCCCAAATGCCGGCAATCTTCAGACTCAGAAAAGGCCCGGCGATTTGAGAAGTTGCAATGCTCATGGAGTGCAGACCCATGTACGTCCCCCGGTTGCCTTCTGTCGAACGGTTCATGGCAAATGTGTTGATAAATGGCATGTTGAATATTTCACCTACCGATAATAAAACTATTGATAAAACGGCGAGTACTACTCCGCTGAACGGCAGGTTAAGTATTAAATAAGCCAGGCCGTACATCAACACGCCAAGCCCAATGCTGGTCAATCCGTTTATTTTGCGCTCCAGCACCAACACCAAAGGCATTTCCAGCAAAAAGACCATCAGGCCGTTTAGAGCCAGTATTGCTCCGATCACGGCTTCTGAAAATTGCCATTCCTGTTTGTAAAAAACTGGCAAGGTGGACGAGATTTGCATGAAAATAATCGTTCCTGCTGTACTTAGCAGCAGGAAGACGAGAAAGATCCTGTCCTGAAAGGGCGAAGGAGCCTTTGTCTTTTGAGCTGCCGCCGTGGCTTTTTTCTCTATCCTGCTTTTTTTAGGTTTTAAAAAAATGTGAAAAGCAAAGGCTGCTAAAATGCAGGTTAGCCCGTCTGCCCAAAACAGCATGCTATATCCTACTGTGGTAGCCAGTATGCCCCCAATAGCAGGCCCCACCGTCCAGCCCAAATTGATGGACATACGCAAAAGAGAAAATGAACGGGTGAAATGCTCTGGCTTGCTGTACGCACCAACTGCCGTCATGGTAGCAGGCCGGAAGGATTCGACAATCGTGCTTAATATAAAAATAGTGGCGTAAATCGTTTTTACACCCGAAACGTACCCCAGCCCTATGAACATCCCGCCACCCAACAGCAAAGACCAGCTCATTACTGGGTGATAGCCGATTTTGTCGGTCAGGTAACCACCGAGAAAAGACCCTGCCAGTCCACCCAGACCAAAGATTGCCATGGCAGTGCCTACTTGGCCCAGGGAGAAGCTGAACTTTGTCGTCAGGTAAACCGAAAGGAAAGGAATGACCATTGCACCGCTCCGATTGATGAAGGTCACCAAAGACAACAACCACGAGGACCGGGACAAGCCTGAAAAGGACTCCCTGTAAATGGAAACGGCATGGGCGATCATGTTTGCATTTTTTATTTCTTTAAGAGCTTGTTTGCGGTTTTGACCAAGTGACCAAATCGCAAACAAGCCCTTTAAGACACGCTCTGTTGAGCAGGTGCAGTTTTTTTTATTTAGGAACGTGCCGGAAAAAAGTTGGGTATTTCGGCGAGTGTATTTTGGGGGCTGGCAAGGCAGTGAAATAGGCGCATAGCCTTAGCTACGTAACTATTTCACTAACACAGCCAGCGCCCAAAAGACGCCGCCCAAATGCGTAAGTTATTTCCGACACGTTCCTTATTGGCTTTCAGCTAAGCATTTATACCATTGGGGAAAAACTTTAGTTCTGGCAGGCGGCAGATAAAAAAATTTAGGATGCTGTTTGGATTGGGCTGCTGGAGGTGAAAAGGATGAGTTTTGGCCTAAGAGCTTGTTTGCGTTTTGGTGCTTGGGCAGAGATGCTGTTGGAATTGAGCTTGCTGGGCAAAAAAGAGCAATTTTTTGTCAGGTTTTTAGCTTTTTGAAGTTGCGCAGCATTACTACGGAGTTGAAAAAAGGTAAAAGGCAGGCGAAAAAGGGTCGTTTTCAGCCAAGTGGCAAAATCCCCCAACATACTTTCTTATAACCAGATGGATATGATCTCACAACCGACTTAGCAGTGCGGCAGCTTCTTTTGTTTTAAAACTGCCGTGTTTGACGTATTCTTCCAGCAGACTTTTGGCCTTGTCTTTTTCTCCCATATTTAAGTGGGTCAGGATGAGGTACCATTCGGCTTTTTGAGAATAACTGCTACTCTGGTGCGATACCTTTTCGAGGTGTGCAGCAGCCATTTCAGGTTGCCCTGCTTCAAGATATGCCAGGCCCGCAAAAAAGCGGGCCGACACGTTGTCTGGATCCTCTTCAAGCGCTCTTTCAAAGTTTGGAATACTGCTCACAAACTGTCGGGTGGAATAGCTGTTGAGTGCCTGCTCCAGTGCAGGGCTGAGTAATTGCGCAGAATCGGTGCTCCTCAGACTCAGCGGAATGTCGTTTTCGTAAAAGGAATAGTATTCTTTGTACAATTTGTTGCTGCTGGGCGATTGAAATAAAGCAAGATAAGCGACGAGGCCGACGATGAGTAGAGCAGCGAAAGCTAAAGCCAGCCTGAGCTGAGGGCGAGGTTCTAATTTATGGATTACTCCCTGCGAAGGGCGAGGCAGTTTTTTTTTAAAAGCAGAAAAACTTTCCAACTGCCTTGCGGCCGGGCTGGTCGCTTGTTGGAATCCTTCCACCGCCTCGGTGCACAGAGGACAGTCGAGCAGGTGGTTTTCTACCCGGTAACGCTCGGAACTGCTCAGCTTGCCATGCGTGTAAGCATCCAATTCCTCTTTCCTGAGGCAGGTTGAGGTATTAAAAATATGCTGATGTAAATTTTTATTCATTGAAGCTCAAAGTTTTACCGGGATTACGCAATTCGCTTACTCATTACTTTGCTCAACATGATGCGAAGGTTGCGCTTACCATTTTGCAAATAACTTTTGACTTGTTTTTCGGAATAGCCCGTCTGATCGGCAATTTCTTTGTAGCTTTTATCTTCGTAGAAGAAAAGACGAATGCAGGTGCGTTGTTCATCTCCCAACAAGCTTACGGCCTTTTCTACCTCCTCCTCCATGGGAACTTCGCTGTTGAGTAGAGCGGAGAATTCGTTGTTTTCCATAAAGTCACCAGGAGGGGTTTCCAGTAGTTTCCATTCCGCCATTTTATTGGATTCGCTCTTCCGGCGTCGCATCAGAGCGATACATTCATTGCGGCTCACTGTGTAGAGGTAACTCTTGAAAGACTTTACGTTGGCAGTTGGAAGCTTGACATAGAGAATCTTAAACACCTCTGACACCACGTCGCGGCTGTCGTCTTCGCTTTTTAACATCTTCAGGCATACACCATAGGAAAGGTGGACATACCTCCTGTAGAGTTCCTCAAAGTAGGTGTCCTGTTTCGTCTGCGAAAATTTGCTGACTAACTCCTCATCGAGGAGCTTTTGCACGGATTCTTTTTTGAAAAAACGGATGGTCATTCAATCATTTTAACAGGATTGGGGGGTAAAATTAAAAAAAACCACAGTGCTCCAACCATCATTGGTGCACAGCTCCGGTAAATACGTCTCGGCGTGGTCGTCTTATAACTCTTTTGTATTTTTCCGGCTCTTCTACTTTCCAATTTTTAAACCAAAAGGCATTGAAAATGAGCAAATACAAAATCAAAAGCGGCAAAGGAGAACTGATATTAAAGAAAAGCGTCAAACTTGCCGGCCTTAAAGTCAAAGACGACGCCAGCTTAGATGAAACAAGCTACGTTAAAAAAGAGGTGCTGCCCAACCTGGGTGGCTTCAAAATCGTAGCGCTCAAAGAAGAAGGTGCCTCCTTGGATGAAGAACTCGACGAGCTTCGCCTAAAGGAAGAGGTCGAAACAGGCACGCACGTCTTCTACGCCGAAGGGGGCAACAAACCCTTGGTGCCTACCGGTGAGATTTTTATCATCTTCCAGCCAACGGCCAGTGCTGGGGAGCAAAAAACAGTGCTTGACCAGTTTAAACTGGAGCTGGTTGAGCGCAGAGGGCCTGACCAAGTAATTGCTAGGGTGACCAAAGAATCGCCCAATCCCGTGAAGACAGCAGCCTGGCTTCAGCAATTCCCCATTATTAAATTTGCAGAACCCGACCTGGACATGTTGCTCGACGAATATGCTCTCCAGCTACCGAACGATCCCTACCTCAATCAGGAGTGGCACCTGAAAAACGAAGGCTTCATTCCCGGAGCACATTATCCGACAAAAAAAGGAGCCGATGCCAAAGTCGTGGATGCCTGGCTGCGCCTCAGCTCACTGGGTGCTCCGGGGATGGTCATTGCCGTCATTGACAATGGACTGGACGTCTCCCATCCCGACCTGAAGGACAAAGTCTATCGCCCCTTTGACCTCTGGACGCAGTCCGACCGGCTGAGCGATGGCGACCCTAATTTCACGCACGGTACGCCTTGTGCCAGCCTGGCACTGGCTGCCTCCAACGGCAATGGCATGGTGGGTGTAGCTCCAAATGCGAAGTTCATGCCCGTCAGTGGCACTTCGTTCAGCGTGCGGGCTACCGAGCAAATGTTTGACTACTGCGTAAAAAACGGCGCTGACGTCATCAGTTGCAGTTGGGGCACCACAGACCCCTTGTACAGCCTCAACTCGCTGAAAGAACAAGCCATCGCCAAGGCTGCCCGCAATGGCCGCAATGGAAAAGGCTGCGTGATTTGCTTCGCCGCGGGCAACGAGGGGGTGGATTACGTGAATTTCTACGCCGCCCATCCCGACGTCATCTGCGTGGCAGCTTGCGATAGCAAAGACCAGTACGCCAGCTATTCCAATCAGGGCAGGGAGGTGTCAGTCTGTGCTCCATCCAACGGCGACTGGCCACTGCTGGCAGCGCGTGCCTGGTGGGACCCGGGAACTACCACCAGGGGAGAAGGAGCCTGGCGCTACTGGGCCGACGGTGTCAACCGGGAAGGACCGTACAAGCATTTTGGTGGCACAAGTGGCTCCACGCCCATCGTAGCCGGTATTTGCGCCCTGGTGCTTTCTGCAAACCCCGACCTGAAGGCCAGAGAAGTAAAAGAGATTTTGCAGCTGACAGCCGATAAAATCGGCAATCCTGGCGACTACATCAATGGCCATTCTCCGAAATACGGCTACGGAAGAGTCAATGCTGACAAAGCTGTTGCCGAGGCTTTGCGGCGCAAAGACAAAGCAGCAGGCACCACACCGAAACCCGTAGAAGTTTCAACAGCTGTTACCTCGGGCCAGGGCCTTTTCCTGTTTAGTGTGAAAAGGCAAGCCTCTAAAGGTTTTGGCGTGCAGACGGGCGTCTTTGCTGACTACGGCAATGTACTCATCAATGCAGAGAAGCTGCAGAGCCAGTTTGGGCAAAATATCGTGGTAAACATCAATGAGCTGAATGGCAAAACAGTGTATAAGGTCATAGTTGGAGCTTTTGACAACAGAGCTGAAGCCGCAAATCTTTTGACCAAAATGAAAGCAGGCGGAGTCGGTGGTTTTGTAAAGGACCTGTCCGAACTGGCCTGAACCCACCTGCTGGGAAGCCTGTACATTTTTCAACCTTCAAACGACCCTGGTCGAAATACCCAACTTATTGCTGACACGTTCCTAATAATCAGAGTGTTGAAAATCGTGTGTCGAAATTTCAACTGTTTTTCAATTAGTTATAAAAAATAAATCAGACTTTTTTTTGAAACAGAAGTTGATTTTAAGAGAAAGAAATTTACCTTTGCACCCGCCTTGAAAAAAGGCATTGACAAAAGATTCATTTTTTCAAATTTTAAACCAGTAAAATCGTGAATACCCGGAGTTTTAATACCGTGTCAGCGAAGAAAGAAGAGGTGGAACGCAACTGGTACGTAGTGGACGCCGCTGGAGAGACAGCAGGCAGGCTATTTTCCCGTATTGCGCTAGTGCTGAGAGGAAAGCATAAACCCTCTTATACCGCCCATGTTGATTGTGGCGATTATGTCATTGTCGTGAATGCAGATAAGATCCGCTTTACGGGTGACAAATTGGATCAAAAAGAATACGTCCGTTATACGGGGTATCCTGGCGGCCAACGCAGAGAAACGGCTCGCACCCTCATGGAGCGCAGACCTGAAGCCATCATCGAAAACGGCGTGCGTGGCATGTTGCCCAAGACCAAACTGGGGCGTGCCATGATCAAAAAGTTGTTCGTTTATGCCGATGATAAGCATCCTCATGCGGCTCAAAAACCTGAACCTTTCAAATTTTAACAAGGAAATTTTTAGCACATGGAAATGATAAATGCCATAGGAAGAAGAAAAGCTTCCGTTGCCAGGGTTTACCTCACCAAAGGTGAAGGCAAGATCAGCGTTAACGGCAAGGACTACAAAGAGTACTTCCCTCAGATACACGTTCAGACTTCTATCACCGAGCCTTTTACTGCGGTGAATCTGGAAAGCAACCTTTACAACCTGAACATCAACGTGGATGGCGGTGGATACAAAGGCCAGGCAGAAGCTGCCCGCATGGGGATCTCCCGTGCACTGGTCAAGCTGAACGAAGATTTTCGCAAGCCTTTGAAAGACAAGAAGTACCTCACGCGGGACGCTCGGGAAGTCGAGCGCAAAAAATATGGCAAACCTAAAGCAAGAAAGAGCTTCCAGTTCTCCAAACGTTAATCTGGCAATGCGCTTTTGGCTCGCAGTACACATCTGCAGCCGCCAAAACTAAAATTGCAAACTGTTAATTAAAATAAAAATGGCAAAACCTACATATCAGGAATTACTCGATGCCGGTGTTCATTTCGGCCACATGCGCAAAAAGTGGAACCCGAAAATGGCGCCCTATATCTTCATGGAGCGCAAAGGCATCCATATCATAGATCTGAACCGCACTTCGGAGTGCATGGAGCGCGCTGCAAATGCCATGCGTGCCATCGCCCGTTCGGGTCGTAAAGTTCTTTTCGTTGCTACCAAAAAACAAGCACGCGATATCGTAGCAGCTGCAGCTCAGTCTGTCGGCATGCCTTTCGTTACAGAGCGTTGGCTGGGAGGAATGATGACCAACTTCGCTACCATCAAGCGTTCTGTTAAGAAAATGCAAAACATCGAGAAAATGCTGGCAGACGGTACAGCAGCCAACATGACGAAAAAAGAACGCCTTACCCTTGAGCGTGAGCGCCAGAAACTCGAAAAAGTACTCGGTGGCATTGAAGAACTCCAGCGCGTGCCGGCAGCTGTTTTCGTGGTGGACGTCCTCCATGAGCACATCGCCATCGCTGAAGCACACCGACTTGGTATCCGCACCTTCGCTATGGTGGACACCAATTCGGATCCCAACCAGGTTGACTTCCCCATCCCTGCCAATGATGATGCATCCAAGTCTATTGCTATCGTTACCCAGTACCTGACCGGCGCCATCCGGGAAGGACTGGAAGAGCGCAGCAAGAATAAAAATGAGGAGAAGGAAGCTACCGATACCGCCGGAGCCTGACAACCAAAGACCATTCATTTTTTAACCATTTAACAATAAAGACAATGATCACTTTATCTGCAACGGATGTTAAAAAACTCCGCGATATGACGGGTGCGGGTATGATGGACTGCAAGAATGCCCTGACCGAAGCTGATGGCGACATTGAAAAAGCCATCGAAATACTCCGCAAAAAAGGACAAAAGCTCTCCGTAAAACGGGCCGACCGCGACGCAAAAGAAGGCGTTGTCATCGCCCTTGTTGCTGATGATAAAAAGAAAGGTGTGATTGTGAAACTAAGTTGCGAAACGGACTTCGTCGCTAAAAACGAAGATTTCGTCAACATGACCAAAGACATTGCTCAAATCGCACTGAATAACTTCCCCGCTACCCTTGAAGACCTCCTCAAACTGGACTACAACGGCATTAGCATTGAAGAAAAAATTACCGAACAGGTCGGCGTTATTGGCGAAAAAGTAGAACTTGCCAGTTACGAATACCTTCAGGCCGCACAGATTGCTCCTTACATCCACATGGGCAACCGGGCAGGTGTGCTCGTAGGACTGAATAAAGAAGACAGCAAATTTTACGATGCCGGCAGAGATGTCGCTATGCAGGTCGCTGCTATGCGCCCCGTAGCTGTTGATAAGGACGGTGTCTCTGCTGATATCATCCAAAAAGAGATCGAAATCGGCAAAGAACAGGCTCGCCAGGAAGGCAAGCCGGAGGCAATGCTCGAAAAAATTGCCCTGGGCAAGCTGAATAAGTTTTACCAGGAAAGCACCCTACTCAACCAGACCTTTGTTAAAGACAGCAAACTGACGGTGCAGGGTTACCTGAAGAGCCTCGACAATGACCTGACGGTGACAGGCTTTAAACACGTCGAACTAGGATAGATACCTCAAAGCCAGAAAGGGCGAATTAAGCAATTAGTTCGCCCTTTTTTGTGCCCGTTCTTTTTCATTGCCGTAGCTTCGGCTTCAGTTCTTTTTCAATACAGTGCTCAAGAGCTTGTTGAGAATGAGTAGTGGTGGAGTAGCAAATGTTTTAATTAATGACAAAACTGCACAGATAGCCGCTGTTACAGCTACGCAGAAGTACCCGTAACAGTTGAAAACTTTGCAGGATTCCGGCTTTGCCACTTCGACCACCGTACAGGGAAGCCCCCGCAGCAATTGAAAACTCTGATCCTGTGCAAAAGATGGATTATTTCTTCATCCCTAATAGTTTCATCAAACAACTTCAGTAATAAAAATGGCGATCAAGTACAAAAGGGTTCTGCTAAAATTAAGCGGCGAATCCCTCATGGGAAAACAACAATACGGCATCGAGCCTCTCATGCTCCACCACTATGCCGAACAAATCCAGGAGCTGATTGAATTAGGCGTTGAAGTAGCTATTGTCATTGGCGGAGGGAATATCTTCAGAGGTCTGCAGGCTTCAAAGTCGGGCATTGAAAGGGTGCAGGGTGACTACATGGGCATGTTGGCAACCATCATCAACGGCATGGCCCTCCAGGCAGCTCTCGAAGATATCGGCGTTTTCACCCGTCTCGTCTCTGCCATTAAAATGGATCAAATCGCAGAGCCTTACATTCGACGGCGAGCAATTCGCCACCTTGAAAAAGGAAGGGTCGTCATCTTCTCCGGCGGCATTGGCAGCCCCTACTTCACCACAGACTCGGCTGCTGCCCTCCGGGCCAGCGAAATTTGTGCTGACGTCATCCTCAAAGGCACCCGGGTGGACGGCATTTACACTGCTGATCCTGAAAAAGACCCCACGGCTACCAGGTTCGAGCGCCTGACCTTTGCCAAGGTAATCAGCCAGGGCCTCGGCGTCATGGACATGACGGCTTTCACTATCTGCAAGGAGAATAATGTCCCTATCGTCGTCTTTAATATCAACGACCGGGAGAATCTCGTCCGCATTGTTCAGGGTGAGAACATCGGAACGCTCGTAGAAGGCTAAGAGCTTGTTTGAGGTTTGGCCAAGTGGCTTAGGAACGTGTCGGAAATAACTTACGCATTTGGGCGGCGTCTTTTGGGCGCTGGCTGTGTTAGTGAAATAGTTACGTAGCTAAGGCCATGCGCCTATTTCACTGCCTTGCCAGCCCCCAAAATACACTCGCCGAAATACCCAACTTATTTCCGGCACGTTCCTAAATCTCAAACAAGCTCTAAGGCGTACTCCCTCGTTGCCCCTTGAAAAATTCCTATGCCACACGCACACACAACCTCTGGTGCCTCTGCAATCCTCTTCTTTCCTGGCACTTTAGAGGAACGAAGGAGCTTGTTCGACCAGCTATTACCCTGACAAGGTGTAATTTTATAGCTTCATTTTCGTTCATGTAAGCGTCGCACACACAAAGCCACTCAAAGGAAAATTTCACAAGTTCAACTTTTGCGATCCGATGAAATGCTATCTCTCGCTGCTCTTTTGCCTGGTGGTTGTGCTGCTGAATGGCCAGCCCGACCCTTCCCTGGAAGGATTTTTACAAAAACGGCAAATCCCCACACAATCAACGCCGGAAGGCCTGCACTACATCGTAGAGCAGCAGGGTAGCGGTGCATTTGCTGCCGAGGGGGATTACGTCCTCATCCGTTATAAAGGCAGCCTGCCCGAAGGGGCTGCCTTTGATTCATCAGAGCAGGAGGAGCCTTTCATCTTCAAAATAGGCAACCGGGAAGTGGTCAAAGGCCTGGACCTGGGAATCAGGCTTTTGAAAAAAGGAGGAAAAGCAATCTTGTACCTGCCTGCTTCACTTGGCTATCAACAATTCGGCGTGGAAGGCTCCGTGCCTCCCAACAGCCCGCTGATTTACGAAGTGGAGCTGCTCGACATCATGGATTTTGACCACTATGACCACTACATGCGAGCACAGGAGGAGCGTGCAAAGCTCAGGTTTGAGCAGCGAAAAAAGGAGCAGTTCAGGAACGACATGCTAACTATTGAAACCTATGCTGCCCAGCGGCAATTGAAAACCAGGCGCACGGCGTCGGGCTTGAGCTACGTCGTTTCCAAAGTGGGTAAAGGCCCGGTTGCGAAATCAGGAAACCACCTGAAGATCTCCTACAAAAGCTACCTACCCGATGGGACGCTGATCGAAGAATCAGTGCAACCCTTTGAGTTTGTGTTGGGTACGGCCAGCGTTATTCAGGGTTTGGAAGAAGGGTTGCAATTTTTTAACAAAGGTAGTGAAGGCTGGTTGCTCATCCCCTCCGGGCTGGCTTACGGCTCCATGCGCATTAAAAACATCCCTGCTAATTCTGTTCTGATTTTTGAAATAAAAGTGTTGGAGCTGAAGTAGGGAGCACACTCACGATTCCTGCCAGACGATGTCACCCCAGCGATTGACGTAGGCCCAAGCGCCTTTATTGCTGACCCAGGCGAGGCCGTCCCGGAAGGGTAGCACGGCGTCGAAAAGGGGTTGGATGACTATTTTCCCTTTCTTGTCCATGAATCCCCAGGCTTTGCCCGTCTTTACCTGCGCCAGACCATCTGAAAAGACGCCAGCGTCTTCAAATTGAGGGGCAATGACCATTTTTCCACTGTTGTCAATGTATCCGAAGCGACCTTTGACCTCGACCAGAGCAAGCCCTTCGCCAAAGTCCCCGGCAAAATCGAACTGGGGAGCAACTACGATCTCCCCTTTGTCGTTGATGAACCCGTAGCGATTGTTCTGCACAACGACGGCCATTCCGTCAAAAAACTCGCCGTTGGTGTAGCCTTCGATGACCTCAAATTGTGGATGGAGAAGCAGTTTTCCGCTTTTGTCAACTAATCCCCAACAGTTTTTCCGGATGACGACAGCCACCTCTTGCTGGAAGGGCATGCATTCGTCAAAAAGAGGAGCTATGGCAAACTCGCCGCTGCGGTTGATGTACCCCACGGCCTGGCCATCTGCTGCAGGCGCAAGCCCCTGGCGAAATTCGCCAGCCCACTTAAATACAGGCTCAATAGAAAACTGCCCTTCTTTGTCAATGAAACCATAACCTTTGGGGAGTGCCACTGGGGCAAGCCCTTCGCTGAAATACCCGGCATCGTCAAACTGAAGGGGGATTGCTACTCTGCCATGTTCATCTATGTACCCCCATTTTCGAACTAATTGCACCTTGGCCAACTGCTCTTCAAAAAGGCCGACGTAGTTGAACCAATGCCGGATCAGAGGCTGCCCCTGCCTGTTCAGCGGAACCATTTTATCGTTCAGCAACACCCTTGAAAAACCATTGTAAAAATCTTCTGCCTCGACGTACTGCGGTTCGATCACCACTTCGCCAATGGCATCTATGAAGCCATACTTGCCGTTTTCTCTTATTTTAAAAAGAGGTTTCTTCATCAGGAGAGTTGATAGTCAGAAGCGGCCAAGATAGAGATTAATGAGCAATTGTTTAATGATGAATGAGCAGCCAAAAAGCTAGGAAAAGATGCCTCAACAGGCTGCCCTGGCCTTCGGCTATTAGAGCATGTTGGGGTTTTGGTGCTTGAGCCGAGATGCTGTTAGTCAATGTGTCCGATGTAATCGTCTCCGTACATGATTTCAAGATTGCCTTTTTCAATGTCTCCTTTGCGGCTTTCCCGGCGCCCGCCGAGCTGCTCCTGTAGGAAATACTCTGCAATAGCCCAGAAGGAAATCCAGCTTTCCTGCTTGCGGAAGCCGTGTCCTTCTTCGGGGTAGAAAAAGTAAACGGGATTTTTACCTGCCTCGCTCAGTGCGTTGGCAAAGGGATCAACCTGGGTGTCCTGTGGAACCTGCTCGTCGAGGGTGCCCGTCGTTAGCAGGATGGGGGCGATGATGTTTTTCTGGTAGTTTTTCGGAGAGAATAGCCGCAGCAGAGCAGCACCTTCACTGATGTGAAAATCTCCTACCCTTGTGCGCCAGATTTCGTTGTCCGCAATGGGCAATTGGGAAAACTGGTACAAGTCGCTAATGCCGCTCATTGAGATGCCACAAGCAAACAAATCGGGTGCAGCACCAAGTGCGTAGTTGACGGCATACCCTCCATAGGACCAGCCCCAGATGCCGATTTTTTTCCGGTTGGCAATTCCGGCCTTAATGGCCCAGGTGGCCAGATCCACCAGGTCGTAGTGCATAGCTTCTCCCCATTGCCGGTTGCCGGCGTCCATGATTTTTTTACCTAAGCCTGTGGTGCCACGGAATTCCAGGTTGATGACGACATACCCGCGGTTGGCCAGCAACTGAAAATGCCTGAGGTAGTGCCAATCATTCCAATGCTTTATCCCATTCCAAGGCCCATCGTGGATGTAGAGAATGGTGGGCAGAGGTGTTTTGGGGGAGCCGTCCTGTTTTGACATGCCATAGGGCACATAGACTTGCACGGGCAGCCTAAGGCTGTCACGGGTAGTAAAGGTATAGGTCTTGCGGGTTGGCAAATCATATTCATCCAGATAAGAAAAATCAGAAAAAAGCCTGGTCAGTTGCTTGCGGGGGCGGTCGAAGAGATAAAAGATCTCGGGGCCTCCGTCCTGCCTGCTCACCAACCAGATGCTGTCATTTTGGCTGGCCTGCTTGTAGCTGACGCTGTTGTTGAGCTCTTTATTTAAAAAATCTACATCCTCCTTCGTGGCTGGATCCAGGCAAATGTACCTGGTGTCGCCCCAGCTGGCGGTGACACAGGCGGGCTTTCCATCCGGCCCCACGATGGCTCCAAAAGGCAGGATGTCAGCGTCGGGGTCACTTGCCAGTTCTGTCACTTCGCCTGTTTCTGCGTCAATGGCAATAAGTGAAGTTTTATCTTTGTAGGTGTTGTCTGTTGCGTAAATCGTTTTCCCCTCCGGGCTGATGGAGATGATCCTTGAGAGGTTGCCGGTACTTAGGTCGGGGCTGGCGTCGTATTTTAAGACCCCGGCCCACTGGCCCTGATATCGCCGCAGGATGATGTTTTCTCCGTTTTCCTTTTGTTGGAGTGCAGCCACCATGCCGAATTTTTTATCTAAAAACAACTGGGAAAGGTCGCTGTCCGTAGTCAGCCTTTTCAGGTTGCTGCTGATGAGGTCAAGCACGTAAATGCCCGTTTGCGTGCTGTCCTGGGCTTCGATGTTGACGACTATTTTGTTGGGAGAGCTTTCGCTCAGGTGCAGCAGATCTATTTTTTTAAAAGGAAAAACATCCAGTTTCCGGTTGGTGACGGCATTCTGGGAAGTGCTGAAAATGACCTGCTCTGCACCTTGCTGTACCACGACTACCAGGCCTTCGTCATAGGTAGGCGTCCAATTGACCAACACCCCGTCGAAGTGCCTGCTTTTTTCTGCAAATGGAAACTTGCCATTTACGAAGTAGAGTGTGCTGTCTGAGCCGTCTGCCTTTTTTTGATAGAAGACAGTCTCCCCGTCGAAGGTGAGTTTGACGTTTACTTTGTCTTTGTCCTGGAAAAGCAACTCGCGAGGAATGAGATTGTCAGGGCTTTGGGAGAAAAGGGGGAATAAGATGGTCAAAAAGAAAATCGTCGGAAAAATTCGCATGATTAGCAGTGTTCTTAAAAAAAATAGGGGCAAAGTTACATGCCCCGTTTAAAAATTGCTGTGGTTTCAGATATGTTAATTCGCCAGGGCCTAACGAGCAACCTGGGTCAAGCTGTATTCTTACTGCATCAGCGTGACATCTCCTTCAAATATTTCGACCACCCCATCAATAAATTCTATTTCGGCAAACCAGGTAAAAACTCCCGGATTCAGCAGTTGCCTCCGATAGGTGCCATCCCAGCCTGCGGTAGGGTCATTGGGCTGGAAGTTGTAGAATTCGTGGACGACTTCTCCCCAGCGATTAAATATCAGGAAGGCTTTGATTTTAGCAACTTGTGATCCTGCAAAAATCAAGAACTTGTCGTTTATGCCATCGCCGTTTGGCGAAAAAGCATTAGGCACGAACACAGGATGTTCCTTGCGCACGAATATGGTCGCCTGGTCGCTGTCGCTGCAGCCTTTGCTTTCCACATAAACCGAAAAAGTGGTCGTTTGCAGTGGATGTGCAACCGGTCTGACGCAGTCGCTGCAACTGAGCAGTGAATCGGGTTGCCATGCTATTACATCCAGGCTGTCGGCAGACAGTGTTAACAAGGCCTCCAGTTGGAGGCTGTCCCCGAGGTATATGACGTTATCGCCTTCGAGGTAAACGATCAACTCTACACTTACTTCCTCTGGCTCAATAATGTTAATGGGTATCGTGTTCTCGCAGCCTGCTGCGTCGAGCACAGTTAGTTCAAAGGTACCTGCTGACAAGCGACTAAACGTGCCATCTTTTGAAAAAGGACTTCCATTCAGTGAAAACAGGTAGGGCGATAAGCCTCCACTGACCGAGGTCACGGAAATAGACCCGTCGTTTTCGCCAAAGCAACTAATGGGCGTGATGCTGATCGTCGGCACGGGTATGTCCTGGCTAGCATAAATGACGACTACATCACTGGATTGGCAATGTAGGAAGGTGTCTGTCACCGTCAGTGTGTATGTACCCGGTACGCTGACGACAGGATGAAGAAGGGTGGAGTCTCCCGGGAATGAGCCAAAATCGGCATCCCAGTCGTAGATAATCGTGGGGCCGGCAGAGCTTGTGCTGCCTCCTAAAGTTACTTCCGTTTCATCCTCTTTGCACGTGAGTACGGCACTGGTGCCGGCATCGGCATAAGGTGCCGGACCTACCAGTATTTGGATAGAGCTATCGTAGGTACAGTTGTTTTCCAAATAAGTAAAAAAGACCTCGTGCGTGCCGACACCTGCTACTGTGGGGTTAAACGTTCCGGCAGTTGAATCGGTAATACCGGGGCCACTCCAGGTTCCCACACCTGTGGTGCCACCTCCTGACACGCTCACTTCAAGGTCGTATGCCGGGGTGAGCGGCTCCAGGCAGATCGGTGGAACAGGCGTTATCCCGATAGTCAGCGGCGGGCAATCCTGGGCTGTGCAGGTTTGTGTCACCACGACGGGCGGGCAGGCCGTATTGCCCGAAATCGTCAGTTGTAAGGTTACTTGATCGCCCGGTGTGAGGCCATCAACAAAATAGCTGTTGTCCGAAGTCTGCGTTCCTTCTGCTCCTGCAATGACTTCCGCATCGTAATTCGTGGCATTGGCGACAACAGGCCAGTTGAACTGCACAGAAGTCGTGGTAGTTGTGCAACTGATGAGGGGCGCTTCTAATTCGGGATCCACCTGCACGCTGTGGGTAGATGCAGTAGAGGTGCAGCCATCCTGTTCGACTGTCAGCGAGACATTATAGATGCCGGGAGCTGCCCAACTGACGGAATGGGGGCCGGCACCTATTCCGGGCACAGCTGTTCCGCCGTCGAAATTCCAGGCGAAGTTCGCAGTGCTGGAAGCATCGCCGGTGTAGCTGATTGTCGCTTCATCGGTGATGCAGATTTTATCCGTAGCTGTGAAGTCCGCTGAAGGCTCTGAGAAGATCACAATAGTGACCGAAGCTTCATAAGTACAGTTTTCTTCTTCGTAGGTGTAGCCGATTTTGTGTTGCCCCAGGCCAGCTAAGGCAGGGTTGAACACGCCCGTCAGAGCGTCTACGCCCGGGCCGCTCCATGTTCCCGTGCCCGTACCAGCACCTCCGGCGATGATGGGCACCAGTTGCACAGGAGAGGCTGCTCCGATGCACAGCGGAGCCACCGGCTCAATGGATACCGTAATGAGAGGGCAGTCTTTTGCGATACAGGTTTTTGTCACCACCACCGGCGGACAGGGGCCGTTGTTGGAAATCGTCAGTTGAAGTGTTATTGAGTCATTGGGCACGAGGCCGTCAACGAAATAGGAGTTTTGAGAAGTCTGGCTCCCGAAGCCTGGGGTAGCAATTGCGACGTAGCTCGTTGCAGCTGCCACGTCGGGCCAGTTGAACTGGATGGAGCTGGTAGTGGTGATACAGGTGATTTCAGGTGTTGTGAGCGGGTCTTCGACCTGAATGGTATCTGTAAATATTTCGGAAATGCAGCCCTGGCTGCTGGTGGCCCTCACGGATACAGGCTGTGCACCTGAGGATGACCAGATGAGGTTGTGTGGCCCCTGGCCTGTGCCAGGGTTGGCCATTGCCGTTCCAAAATTCCAATCCAGCGTCAATCCTGCCTCAATAGTTCCCGTGTAGGTGATCTTAGAGGCTTCTCCTACACAGACAGAAGTGTCAGCTATAAAGCTTGCCAGGGGTTGGGCATAGACCTGAATAATGATATTTTGGGTGAAAACGCAATGGTCCTCTTCGTAAGTAGCAGTAATAGTGTTGGCGCCGAGGCCAGCCTGTTGAGGGTCAAAAGTTCCTGTGGCTGCGTTTACGATGCCATTGCCAGACCAAACCAGCGTGCCCAGGCCGGTACCTCCCGTCACCGTTGCCTGAAGGTCAAAAGCTACCGCATGAGTATCCAGGCAAATGCCAGGCACAGAATCAATGGTGATGAACACATCGGGGCAGTTCTGTGCAATGCAGGTTTGTTTTGTCAAAACATCAGGACAGGGGCCATCGTCGTGCGCAACAACTTCAATCGTTACGGCATCTCCTGGCATCAGCCCGCTGAAGAGCATAGAGGTATCGGAAGTAGGGGTACCTGTGCCACCGCTGATGACATTCACGGTGAACCCATTTCCACCAGGCAGGGTATTCCAGAAAAATTCAATGGACTGCGTGGTACTTACGCAGGTGATTACCGGGGGGGGTAGTGGAGCGGCAACCTGTACTATTTGCACTGCGGTATCAGAGGCGCAGCCGTCTTCCTCCACTACCAGTGAAATAGAGCGGTCTCCGCTTGCTGGCCATTCGACGGAATGCGGCCCGGGGCCTGCTCCGGGGGTTGCCACTCCGCCGTCGAAATTCCAGCTAAAATTTGCGGTGCTGGAGGCGTTGCCCGTGTAGTTCACCGTAGAAGCAGCAGTCAGGCAAAGAGGTGAAGTCGCTGTAAAATCTGCAGTAGGCTGGGGGAAGACGTTGATCACCCTCGAAGCATTGTAGAGGCAGGTGCCTTCTTCATACGTAACGACAATGGTGTGCGCACCAGGCCCCGCAGTGACTGGATTGAAAACCCCCGTGATTGGGTTCACGCCTGCCCCCTGGAAGGTGTAGACCCCGTCGCCAACTCCTCCCGTTTGCGTCGCTGTTAGCTGGATGGGCTGAGCCGTTCCGTCAAGACAAATAGGAGCTACCGGTTCGATATTGACGCTGATGGGAGGGCAGTCCTGGGCTGTGCAGGTAATTTGCGTCACGGTATTTCCACAAGCATTCCCAGAAATGGCTTCTACAAAAATGGAAACCTGCTCCCCAGGAGATAATCCCGATATTTCGTAGGTCGTGTCGTTAATCATCACTCCTTCCGGGCCAATTGCCACATTGACCAGATACCCCGAAGCGCCGGGAATTGTGTTCCAGGTAAAAGTAATAGAGCTGGTCTGTGGCGAACAGTTGATGACGGGAGGAGGTATTTCGGAGTTGACTTCTACGGTGTGGCTCTGGGGTATTGAATTACAGCCTTCATCCGAAATTGTCAGTGTAATCGTTTTGCTTCCACTTGTAACCCATTCTACGGTGTGAGGCCCAGGCCCCGTTCCGGGTGTAGCCGTGCCGCCGCCAAAATTCCAGTTATAAATGGCATTAGGGCCTGCCGTTCCTGTAAAGGTCACGGTAGTAAAGGAATCCACGCAGATGGGCGAAGTCAGGGTGAAATCAGCAGTTGGGATAGCTTTGACGGTCAGCGTGACAGGTTCTGTATCCGTACAGGATCCACTGGTGGCCAGGACATAGTAGGTTGTCGTACTTGCAGGGGTGACGTAGGTGTTCTGCAATTGATTGGCTGTTGTTGCGGGTAGCCCCGTGTGGAAAGTAATTGTGGGATTGTTGTTGTTGGAATCTACGATGTCAAGCGAGGCTAAATCAAACCCTTCGCCTGCACATATTTCCGGCGGGCTGCCCAATACCTGGATATTAGGGCCATTCATGTTGCCAGTAACTGTTACGTAAGTGGACGAAGTACAGGGCGGGTTTTTGGCATTGTTAATAACCGTGAGCGTGTATTCACCTGGTGTTGAAACGGTTATGCTGGGTTGGTTGCTGGTGAAATTACCCGGCCCCGACCACGAATAAACCGCGTTGGAAGGCACAGACAGAGAGCCGTCCAGGGTGACTGAGGTAAGGGTACAGCTCAGCGGTGGGGGCAGAGGAGGATTGATAAAAGCGCTGGTGATAATCTCAAGGAAATTCAACGTGATTATGCTATCACAGCCCTTCCAGTTTTCGAGCGTGAAAACGTGGGGACCTGGAGGGCAATACAGTTGGTTGTTGTGTGTGACGCATTCCCCCTGGCAGACGGTGTCAGTAATCGTATTAAAACTCAGGGGAATCGGTATCACTATCACGTTGATGACGCTATCGCAACCCAACCAGGAGCTCATGGTGACCGATCCGGATTGGCAAAATTCAACGCCTCCGACAAAGACACATTGCCCCGCACACACTTCTATGGGGAGGGGAGTAGGGGGAATAGCAGGCCCGATGAGGACAGAGACACAGTCGTTGGACAGATCGGCACAAAACGGCGCTGTGGTTGAATTGAGCATATCCTGTACCATCTGCAGGTTTAGGCCAATCAATGATTGGAGCTGGCTTTGGGCTTCGTTGAAATAGGAAATGCCGCAAACCTGGTAGCTGCCAGGTGGATAAGAGGTTAAGTTTGGCGTAGGGATAATTGCCGTGATGATGCTATTCTGACTCAAGACGTAAGCATAGCCGTATTCAGCCGGATTAGGGGGGGGCACCCCCGAATACTGAGGTGTTAAGTTTAGATTTAAAGAAGGATCTCCATAGCAGCTTGCGACGGGAGCTGCGTTGAGCGAGCCGCCATCTGCATTGCAAACCGTACACGACAACGTGCCACATTCAAAAGTTAGCGAGAAGTTGTTCAGGAAACCTACATCCTGGCCGCAAATGTCGTTGACCGTAAGAGTCCAGGTGCCATTGGCTGGGGCGCCCGGCAGATTGAAGTCATTCAGGTTGCAGTTGGGAGACTGAACGGCTCCTGAAACTGGATCGGTCACTCCGCCGCAGGGCATGGTCCAGTTGCCCACCAAGCAGCAGGTACCACTTTGGCAGGGGCCCGAATTACACACGTATTGCGTATTGTTGGTCAGCGGATTAGCAGTGCCAGGTACGATGCAAACATCAACATTGTCAGCCGAGTTACCACAGCCGCCGAAGTTGTTGTTCTGGTCGGCCATGACGAGGTAATTTGTACCATTTGGAGAGGTCAGCGTCACGCTCAGGTCGCCAACCCAGGTGTGTGTAATGGAAAAACAAACTGAGGTCAAAGGACATTGACCGAGGTCATTTGGACCATTTACAGTGACGTCAAGCGTGCCCTGAAAAGTCCCATTGTCAGTGATGGGAACAGGACAGTTTCCGGTGGTTACACAATCACAAGGTGCTGATTGTGCATGCGATGAAGCAACAGTGACAGCCCAAAAAACTATGACAGCGCAGGAATAGCGGAAAACTTTACCCATCAGACTCTCTTGTTTCTTTGTCATCCTAAAAAATAGATTTCTATGTTTCTTAGTAATTACTTGGCAGAAGGAAGCTATAGCATAAGTCCAATGGCGGCAGCCGCCGCTAAATAACCTCTCTCAGGCGAATCTTATTTGCCGCCAAAGGCAGCAGTTTGACTTGTGAGACAGGCTCCTCTTTTTGAAAGGTTATCTGGTAGTTGCCGCTACCATGGACCTTTTGATACAGCCTGGCACCCTCCTAAGTAGTTACATTTTATTTCAAATGAACACAGCGGAAAAGTGAAAAAACCCTTCGCTCCGGCAGGAAGTATTTGCGCAATAGCAAATAAGCCTGTCAGGTTAGTAGTGATGAAAATGGGTTTGGCTAATTTTTCAGGAATAGAATTTTAAAAATTCACAGGAGAGGTACAGTCACTGATCTGCCAGGTAACATTTCTCGAAAAGAAAAACTTTCAGTGCAGGTACTTTTTATTTAATACAAAATATAATCTAAAAAAAACAGTGCCAAACCACCTATGCCTTTTCCTCTTTAAAAGATGGGTGAAATTAAGTATTATTTCCAAAACGGGAATAGCATAACAGAATCTGAAGCCATTTTGCGCTGACTTCAGGAACTTCTCCGAAATTAGAGCTTCTTAACTACCAGTAATAAATGTGTCTGAAAGCAGGCGCTTTAGCAACAGCCTTAGTTTTGGTTCGGTTGCTGTTGCAACAGCAATGACATCCTCTACGCTGGTTTCCCGGATAGCTTCAGGAGGGTAGCCCAAATCTGTCACGACGGAAACGGCAAAAATCCGCATGCCCGAATGTTTTGCAACCAACACCTCCGGGACGAGTGACATACCCACCAGGTCGGCTCCGATCCGGTGTAGAAAAACGTATTCCGCCGGCGTTTCCAGATTAGGCCCCTGCACGACAGCAAGGACGCCGGTGTGTGCTGGTATGCCGTATTCTTTTGCGATGAGAATGGCCTTTTCCCGCATTTTAAGGTCGTAGGTGTGCAGCAGATCCGGAAATCGGACGCCAAGGCGCTCGTCGTTAGGGCCTCGCAGCGGGTTGTCAGGGAGCAGATTGATGTGGTCCCGGATGAAGACCAAGTCGCCCGGCTGGTGAGAGGGGTTCACACTGCCCACTGCACTGGAAAGTATAATTGTACTGACACCGAGGAACTTCATCACCCGAATGGGAAATGTGACCTGTTGCAGGGTGTATTTTTCATAATAGTGAAAACGCCCCGCCATGACGACGACGGGCACGCCGGCCAGCTTTCCAAAAACCAATTGTCCGCGGTGGCTTGGCACCGTGGAGACCGGGAAGTTCGGAATGTCCTGGTAATTGATTATTGCCTCTACTGCGACGTCTTCTGCAAACCCACCCAAGCCCGTGCCCAACACGATGCCACACAGGGGTTGGAAAGTCGTTTTACTTCGGATGAAGCCAATGGCTTCTTGTATCTGCTCGTAAAGCATAGGTCAAGGATGAATGATCACATGGGGCTGATGCTGTGCAGGGAATTTGCCCAACATAGCCGGGTATTTTTTTTAAAAAACTTCCTGAGAGGGTGCGGAGAGAGGAAGAAAAATGGAGTTTTTTCTTCCTCCCCCCACAATTTGGGGTGTATTTTAGGGAATTTAAAACTTTTCCCCAATACATCCCTGCTAAATAGTTACAAAATTCCTACAAAATCATCAGGTCGATAAAATTCAACTTCCCGGGATAGTCGGTAGTGTAGTGCAAGCCTCTGCTCTCGTGCCGCATGGAAGCAGAGCGGGTAATGAGGTAGGCGATGGTGATGAGGTTGCGCAGCTCGCACAATTGAGGAGAAATGATCGTCTTGTTGTACAAATCTTCCGTTTCCTTGTAGAGCAGATACAGGCGATCCGAAGCCCGCTTCAGGCGGATGTTGGAGCGGACGATACCCACGTAATAGCTCATGATGTCTTTCAGCTCTTTCAGACTTTGGGTGATGAGGATCAACTCATCGGGCTGTGTAGTGCCCCTTGCGTCCCAATCGGGGATGGGCGATTTCATTTCGGAGACAGTGTCTATTTTTTCGGCGATATCCAGATAAATCCGATGTGCAAAGACCATGGCTTCAAGCAGAGAGTTGGAGGCGAGGCGGTTGGCCCCGTGCAGGCCGGTGCTGGTACATTCGCCCGTTGCGTAGAGGTAGTGAATGGAGGTACGCCCCATTTCGTCTGTCTTAATACCTCCGCACATGTAGTGGCAGGCAGGAGTAACGGGGATCCTGTCTTTCATGGGGTCAATGCCGATGCTCAGGCATTTGTCGTAAATAGTGGGAAAATGCGCCACGAAACCCTCCTTGTCCAGATGCCGGCAATCGAGGCACATGTACTCTGCCCCCTGGATTTTCATCTCCCGGTCAATGGCGCGGGCCACGATGTCGCGGGGAGCCAGGCTGCCGCGCTCGTCGTACTTGTGCATGAACTCCTGCCCCTGCGGTGTTTTCAGAATCCCTCCAAACCCCCTGACCGCCTCGGAGATGAGAAAGGCAGGGTTGTCCCCCGCAGGGTTGTAGAGTGCAGTGGGGTGAAACTGAACGAATTCCATGTTTTCAATGCGGCCTTTGGCGCGATACACCATTGCAATGCCATCGCCGGTGGCAATGACAGGGTTTGTCGTATTCCGATAGACCTGGCCACCGCCGCCAGTCGCCAGCACGGTCATTTTAGCCAGGAAAGTCTCAATCCCTCCGGTTTTTTTGTCGAGGGCATAGATGCCATAGCACTCAATCCCGGGTGTTACCCTGGTCACCGTATGGCCCAGGTGGTGTTGCGTGATGAGGTCTATGGCAAAGTAGTGTTCGAACAACTCTATGTTGGGGGTGTGGTTTGCCTGTTCGACGAGGGTACGCTGAATCTCCCAGCCCGTCAGATCTTTGTAGTGCAAAATTCGATTTTCACTATGGCCACCTTCCCGACCGAGGTCGTATTTTTCAGCTTTGTTCTTGTCGAAGCGAGCACCCCATTCAATAATCTCCCGGACGCGGTCGGGACCTTCTTTTACAACGATTTCCACGATTTTTTTGTCGCAAAGGCCGTCACCGGCGATGAGGGTGTCCTGGATGTGCTTGTCAAAGCTGTCCGTTTCGAGATTCCAGACGGCAGCCACACCACCCTGGGCATAACGGGTGTTGCTCTCTTCTTCATTGGTTTTAGTCAAAACGGTGATCTTTAGATCGGGCCTGCTTTTGGCTATTTTCAAGGCAAATGTTAGTCCGCCGATGCCGGCGCCTAAGACAAGGATGTCGGATTTTATCATGGTGAAAAATTGAAGTTCAAATGTAACAATTGCGCTGCCTTTTGGCTTTTGCAACTTTAGAATTACTTTGGCAGCATGGACTTTAGATGGAGAAAATGGCGGTTAATCCTGGGGAAGGGGGCGGATCGGGAGGGCGAATTTAGCCTGGAAGGCAAGGCCGCAGGCATGGATGCGGTGCTGGAGGCGCTTTACAATTCCGAACGGCAGGGTGGGTTGGGGGCCTCCTCCCCCCACGTAGCGCGCTGGCTCGGCGATATTCGGAAGTATTTCCCCACCTCCATCGTTCAGGTCATGCAAAAAGATGCAATCGAGCGCCTGAACCTCCACCGACTTCTGCTCGAACCCGAACTGCTGCAAATGGTTGAACCTGACGTCAGCCTGGTTGCAGTGTTGCTTTCCCTGAACAAAGTCATGCCCTCCAGGACAAAAGAGACGGCCCGGATGGTTATCAGAAAAGTAGTCGCAGAGCTGGAAGAGAAACTTCGGAGTCCGCTGCGCCAGGCTATTGAAGGAGCGCTGAGCCGCTCTGTGCGCAACCGCCGGCCAAAGCCCAACGAGATGGACTGGAACCGGACAATTCGGATGAACCTTAAGCACTACCAGCCGGAGTACAATACGATTATTCCTGAACACCTCATCGGGCATGGTCGCAAAGGGAAGTCGCTCAAGCATGTGATTTTGCTCGTTGACCAAAGTGGCTCCATGGCTGCATCGGTGGTCTATGCAGGTATCATGGGGGCCATCATGGCTTCCCTACGCTCAGTAAAGACGCACTTCGTCGCTTTTGATACGGCTGTGGTGGATTTGACTCAGGAGTTGAAAGACCCTGTGGATCTGCTGTTTGGGGTGCAGTTAGGAGGGGGTACGGATATAAACAAAGCTCTCGGCTATGCCCGGACGCTTATCCAGTCGCCAATGGATACCATCCTGGTACTCATCAGTGACTTCTACGAAGGGGGGAGCCAGGCGGAGATGTTGAAAAAAGTAGCGTCACTTGTCGCTTCGGGGGTGAATTTTATTGCACTGCCGGCCCTTGACGACCAGGGCACTCCTTCCTGGGATAAAGCCCTGGCAATTCAGATGGCTTCACTTGGTGTGTCGGTACTTTCCTGCACGCCTGATCAGTTCCCGGCATTGATGGCTGCTGCAATCAGCCGGCGTGATCTTCGCCCGGGGACTGGATTCCCCCAGATAGCTTAGAAGCTGTTTGGATTTGGCTGCCGGAGAGAAAAAGGACGAAAGAGGCGCCTTTTTATTCCGGTAAGCTCAATTCAAACAACATCTCTGCTCAAGCACCAAAACGCAAACAAGCCTTAATGCGCAAGTTGTTTCCGACACGTTCCTTACCGCAGTCGGAGTGAATCGCGCAGGTATTCAAACCCCTTTCCATTTTGTTGCCAGTACGCAGATTTCAGCGTTTCTTTTATCGTTCCTTGTGAGGTGATTTCTTTTCCGTTTTGCTCGGTCCAAGAGAGGATTTTGTGAGGGAACCCAGGTTCAAAGCCGATGCTGAGCGTGCGATCTATGTGCAGGTATTCGACGATCAAGAATTTTATGCCTTCTCGTTCTTCGAAGCGGACTCTCGCTTTTCGGGGCCTTAAAGGTTGATGTTGAAGCCTGGCATAAAAAGAGCCGGGAATAAGCTCTAGTTCACCTTCCCGGATGGAAGCAGGATCAATGCGCAGGCGGCACCAAAGCTCATCTTCCAGCATGGCAGAATCAATCAGGGTTGTTTCGTCCCCCTCCTGTTCAAAATAGGAATAACCGGCTATCCGGTATTTGCCTCCTTCGAGATTGAGCTGGATGAAAGAATGACCACACCAGTCTTGCGAGGTCGTTGTCGTTTTTAAGCTGTGGGGGTATTCCCCAATGTTCACAGGGGTAAAGACAGATTCCATCAGAGAGTAATCGTAGATGCCCGTGACGAAGCGATGAATGTTGTTCAACTTGAGTACAGGTATCCGGTCGCTGCCGGCATCCTGTGGGTTGTCCAGTTTTACCTGCTTTGCTTTGGACATATCCTCCGAGACAAAAATCATGACGGCCTCCCCCTCACGGAGCTCTCCGTATCTGGTTTGCTGGAGGTCATAGCTGTTTATTTCAGCTTCTCCCTTGTACCAGTAGGCGGAGAATTTGTCCTGGTTGGGGTTGCCCCTCAGGAAATCCTGACTCCCAGGTTGGCAACTACAAAAAAATAAGATGCCTGCGGCGTAAGAAAAAGCTATCAGATTGGTAAAAAGATGCATGATACAATGATTTAGCTCACGTGACCTTTCAAAATATTTCTCAAAGGTCATGTTTAATTGAAGTGCCTGACACTGGGAAAATAATTTGATGAAGGGCTTTTTGAGAAAGATTTTAGACTCTCTCAAAATACAATAGTAACGGGATTTACCAAGAAGCTGTTAGAATGGAGCTTGCCGGGGGAAAAGACACCTTTTTTCTCCGGCAAGCTCCATCCCAACAGCATCTCTGCTCAAGTACCAAAACGCAAACAAGCTCTTATTCCACAACAGGATGTAAGTGGCCAAATCACAAACACGTCCTAAAACGACAACTCTTCACATGTCATTTGACTGATTTCTAAGGAGCGTGTCGGGAATAATTTGCGCATTTGGGCGGTTCCTCTTCCGCACTGGCTGTTTTTAAAACAGTTGAGCAACGAAGGCCATGCGCTCCGCCTTGCCAGCCCTTAAATTACTCTCGCCAAGATACCCAACTAATTTCCGGTATATTCCTGTGCCGGGGTTCACAACTCTTTGCCAAAAACAACAAAGAAGCCCCCGTCCTTTGTTTAAAGAATTTCTACTTTTGCTGCGCATGGATTGTGGAGGCTAAGCTACTTCAAATTAAATTTCTACATAGGCGAGGGTGGCAATTGATTAAAATCAGGTAGTACCTACTTAGGGAGGCAGGCTTCTGCTAAGTAGTTACAAAACAAGGTCTTGCTGAAAATTCCATTTTATGGAATACGCTGAATCATTATTATCATCAACGGCTGGTTTTTTACAACCGCTGCCGGGGGTGCCTTCTCTTTTCACTTCAAATACGATGGTCGAAGTAAAAATTTTCTCCGGTACGAACTCCCACTATTTGGCAGAAAGAATTGCAGATTACTACGGACAGCCCCTGGGAGACATCACTGTCAACCGTTTCAGCGATGGTGAAATGCAGCCTGTCATCAATGAATCTGTCCGGGGGGCCTTTGTCTTCCTCGTGCAGTCAACCTTTGCTCCTGCCGAAAACCTCATGGAGTTGCTGTTGATGATTGATGCGGCCAAGAGAGCTTCTGCGGGCTACATCACTGCGGTGATCCCCTATTTTGGATATGCCAGGCAGGATCGCAAAGACAAGCCCCGGGTGCCAATTTCGGCAAAGCTGATTGCCGAGCTGCTCCAGGCTGCAGGCACCAACCGGATTATGACGATGGATTTGCACGCTGACCAGATCCAAGGCTTTTTTGATATCCCGGTAGATCACCTCAAGAGCGAGGCTATCTACATTCCGTATCTGCAAAACCTTGATCTGGAGAATATCATCTTCGCCTCCCCCGATGTGGGGGGTGTCAAACGAGCCAGAACTTACTCCAAGCATTTTGGTAAAAACCTGGTGATCTGTGATAAGCACCGCAAAAAGGCCAACGAAATAGCAGAAATGACCGTGATTGGTGACGTCAAAGGTGCCGATGTGATTTTGGTAGATGACCTGGTGGATACAGCTGGCACACTGTGCAGGGCAGCAGATATCCTGATCAAAGAAGGCGCACAGCGCGTGCGAGCAATTTGCACACACCCCGTGCTCTCCGGCAGAGCATTGGAAAACATCGAGCAGTCAGCACTGGAGGAGTTGCTCGTCTGTGATACAATTCCCATCTCTCAGGCAAGACACTCGCATAAGATAAAAACCCTCTCCACGGCAAAACTCTTCGCCAGGGCAATAAGAAATACACATGAACACCGCTCTATCTCAGCATTGTTCATTGATGGTTAACGGCCTTGTATCTGGAAGCAAAAAACGCAGAAAAAACTGCCAGCTCACTTAGAGTTTTCGAGGAAATTCCCGATTGCTTTTACCGTGTTGCTCAGCTTGTCGTAGTCTACTTTGTAATGGATAAACTTTCCATCACGTTCTGTGGCTACTAAGCCTGCCATGCGCAGTATGCGTAAATGCTGGGAAGTGATTGATTGCTCTAATTTAAGCGTGTTGTAAATCTTGTTTACGTTGATCACTTCGTTTTGATCAATAAACTCCAGTATCTTCATTCTCAGTGGATGGGCCAACGCCCTCAAAATCTCAGAAGACACCTGTAGCTTGTCATCGTTGATGCTTACCTTAGCCTTTCTCATAGAAGTCAATTTTGTCGTAATAAAAAATGTGCAAAGGCAAATATGAGGTAATTAATTATTTTTTCAAAACCATTATAAAAAAAATGCTGTAAATCGTCTGATTTACAGCATTTTTCATCAAAGCACATTAAGCAGAAATTGATGGATATTTCATCAATCGGCACTTTGTTAGGTGCTGTAATTCAATACTTTTAGTTGAAATATCTTCATCACGGGATTATTAGATTAAAACGATGGTTGATGTTTAAGCCAAATTTTGGCAGGAAAAAAAACTTGCCTGTAACTCAGGCTGCTAAATCTTCAACTAATTTGGAAATCTGAGACAGGCGATCTTTGTTTAAACCGTAAAAAATGAATTTGCCTTGACGCTCGGTTTTAACAACACCTGCACGACGAAGGATGGCCAGATGCTGGGAGGCCACTGATTGCTCGAGCCTTAGCTTAATGTAGATGTCAGTAACGGTCATCTTATCGTTCTCCTCCAGCAAGTCAATGATTCGCTGACGAAGCTTATGATTGATGGCCCGTAGTACCAGAACTGCTTTCCTTAACTCCGCATAATCGAGTTGAATCTCTTCTCTCCCCTTCTTTAGTACGATCGTTTCGCTCTTTTGCTTTCTCATATTTATGTTTTTAAATTATGTGGTTAAAAAATTGTAGAAAGAACTTTGAAGTTTTCTCTCAGATTAATAAAATCTTAATGCTTTAAATCCAAGAACTGTACCAATCAAATTCATTAGTACCCTTTGTAATAAGTAAGGAACATTAAGTCAGGGCGAAAATAAAAAGTCATTTTCAAAATAAAAAGAAAATAAAAAGTAAAATAATTTTGTATATGTTGTGTGGCTTAAATCACTTTAAACCTGCTAAAATGGCTTTTTTCTAGAAATTGTAATGTTAGGTGACTTAAAATAAAGAGGGGTGTAATAGGCAGGATCAGACCAGGCCTCTGCCATGAACGCCTCCAAAGCCAGTGGGATCATAAACTTTGATGAACAGGCAGCGACAGGGCTGAACCTGGACAGGGGAGATAAGCTCAGCAGTGAGCTGCATTTTTCCGCTCCATTTCCACAAAAAACTATGCTGCGCCCGGCCTCGAAATAATTTGAATACGAGCCACTGTTGATGGTGGCTGCTTTCATTTCTGAAACCGGTTGATTTGCTCCATCGAAAAGGCGGGTATAGACATCCATCCGCCTGGCATCAATCATTGGGCAGTACAGCGCCTCGTCGTCCTTTTCGGTGAGTAGTGCAGCCAGTGCCAGCGAACGGAGAGTGTCCACAACAAGCAGGGGCTTTTCCAGGGCATAGCAGATGCCTTTAGCCGCAGAAGTGCCTACCCGGAGCGAGGTGTACGATCCAGGCCCTGAACTCAGGGCAACTGCATCCAGCTCGCCAAGCTCCGTGCAGGCGTCGTGCAGGCATTTTTCAATGAGCAGCGTGATTACCCTGGAGTGCTCGTTGGGGCCTTCTGCTTCGCAGACAGCCACCAGCGAATCGCCCTTGCTTATACAGACAGAGCATACCTCCGTAGCTGTCTCTATGTGTAAAATCAGAGGTTCTGTTGCCATCATTCTGTGTTTTGCAATGCCGTCAATTGTTTAGAGCATGTTTGCGTTTTGGTGATTGAGCAGAGATGCTGTTGGGATTGAACTTCCGGGCTAAAAAGGTGCCTTTTCCGCCCAGAGTCAAGCAAATTTTTCAGCAATAGCTAAGAGCTTGTTTGCGATTTGGCCAAGTAACCAAATCGCAAACAAGCTCTAAAATACCCTGATCGAAATACCCCACTTATTTCCTGCACGTTCTTTAACTTTGCGGCTCAATTGTCCAAATCATTTCTTTATGATCCATCATTTGCTTCCCCGCTTTTTGTAGCTCTTCTCCTCCTGTTGCTCGGGGAGTGTGGTGCCCTTTTTCCGCAAGTACCAGGGAATGTGCCGGAAAAGAGTAGAGCATTCCGCAGCCCTTTGCAACTACTTCACACACGCAGTCGGTACCCAAAAGGCATCACCACCATGCACAAGTTATCGCCCGCACGTTCCCAAATACTTATTTCCCACAAAAGAATAAAAAAACATCGTCATGTTAGATAAACTCGAAGCCATTCGCAACAACTTCCTTCACCTGGAGGAGCAAATGTCCGACCCCGGGGTGGTCAATGACCAGGAGAGATACACCCGGATTAGCAAGGAGTACTTCAAGCTGAAGGACGTAGTGGACGTTTACCTGGAATACCAAAAAGTAGTAGAGAACCTGGAAGGTGCAAAAGAGTTACTCAAGGAGAAAGATGATGAACTCCGGGAAATGGCAAAGCTCGAGCTGCTTGAGCTTGCACCTAAAAAGGAAGAACTTGAAACGGAACTGAAACAACTCCTCATCCCCCGGGATCCCGAAGATACCAAAGACGTCATTTTCGAAATCCGGGCAGGCACCGGCGGAGATGAAGCAAGCCTTTTTGGAGGAGATCTCTTTCGCATGTACGCCAAGTATTTTGAGTCCAAAGGCTGGAAAACAGAAGTGCTGTATGAAAATGAAGGCACGGTGGGGGGGTACAAGGAAATCTCGCTGGAGGTGAAGGGTGCAGATGTTTACGGCAAACTCAAATTTGAATCGGGTGCACACCGAGTACAGCGAGTGCCGGAAACGGAGTCAAAAGGCCGTGTCCACACTTCGGCCGCTACCGTTGCCGTCATGCCTAAAATGGAAATGGAAGACGTGCACATCAATCGCTCTGACCTCAAGATTGACACCTTCCGGTCAAGTGGAGCAGGGGGCCAGCACATTAACAAGACCGAATCCGGTGTCCGCATTACCCACCTGCCAACCGGCGTAGTGGTGGAATGTACCGAGGGCAGATCCCAACACTCCAATAAGGAAATTGCCGAACAAAGGCTTTACCAAAAAATCTATGAAATGCAGCAGGAAAAACTGCGCTCCTCCATCGCATCGCAGCGAAAGTCGCTGGTAGGCTCCGGCGACCGCTCAGAAAAAATAAGAACCTACAACTTCCCTCAGAATCGGATCACTGATCACCGCATAGATTTGACCCTGTACAATCTCGATCAGGTGATGGAGGGAGACCTGGACAAGATCATCGAGGCATTGCAGATCGCTGAAAATGCTGAGAAAATGAAAGCTATGGAGGAAGTTTAGAGCATGTTGGGGTTTAGGTGCATGGGCCGAGATGCTGTTACAATTGGGCAAGGGTACCTTGCAGGCTGGCAGGGCAGTAAACCAGACGCATAGCCTTCGCTACCCAGGTTATTTCAGAGGCAGACTCCTCTTGGTACCTAGCCAGATCAGCTCATTGAACCAGCTCGACTTCGTGAGCCTGCAGCACGTTTTTCTTCTCACCTGCCAGACTCACAAACGCAATGACCTTGCAGTTGCTTTCTTTCCATTCTGCAGGCAGGCTTTTAGAAAAAGACTTTTCTATCTCTGCACCCGGTACCAGGGATTCTGTCAGGGGGGCTCCGTCGTAGTTGGTCATCATGCCCCGCAGCACGTGCTTGTGGGTGTACCCGGCGTTGGGTTGCGAACTGGCCGGCGTCAATTGCATGTCTTTTATGTCGCTTTCGGTAATCATTACGCTGAGGCGAACGTCGTCGTCGGTTATTGTTTCATCCACGAAAAGAGCCACCTTCACCTTTAATTCACGGGTAGAGCTGTTGAACTCGGGCTTGATGTCAATGCGGACTTTTGGAGCGCTCTCTTTTTCTTCTGCAATATAGCCGGCCCATTCTCCCTGCCCTAACTGGAGGTCGAATTGCCCGTCAAATTTGCTCCTGTTGACAACGGCAGTCGGATAGCCGAAAGGCTCGCCGAGGTAGCTCAGCAACTGGTCTCCTTCCGGGGTGCGGAAGTCGTATAGGCTTTGTGGATAAGGGGGTGCAAATTCACCGGCATGAATGGATACCGCAATGAGTTGAGGAGCATTGATCGCCAACAAATCCGAGATAAAAGCGCTGCCTGCAGGGCAATTCACGCAGCGCACCCCTGTAAATTCTTCGATTAGGACCTGCCGCTTCTGGTCTTTAACTGTTGTGTTGCCGCCACCGCCACCATCTGAACCGATTACGACGGGCGCAATTTCCTCACATGAACTCAGGAAAAACAAGGGGAAAACGAGAAGTAAAATGTACCGCTTCATGTTTGTATTTTTAAAAAACGCCAAAGATTCCAAGTTGGCTGATCGGTTATTAAAATGTTGAATTCACTGTCATTTTTACTCCGCTGAATGCAGGCTCAAGCCGGCAGATGCCACCAGAGCAAACGATGCCTTCCACCTGTTTTACATAGCTCAAAGATAAGCGGTTTGCTTTATAGGTGTAAGCAAGGTCGAAACGGGGATAGTGAATTTTTTTGGGTTTGCCTGAGCTTGCGTCCACAGGTGAAATCCTGCCAGGCCCTGAATTGTACATATCAGAAACGGTGATAGACCAGTGGGGCGCTACAGTGAACTCTACCAGCCCGAAAACCCAGTTCCCATAGTCCTCGCGCACCGATCCCGAAGGAATAGCGTCCGTTTTTTCAACGCTCATGTATTGCCCTTCAAATCGCAGGGATGCTTTGGAAGTTAACCGATACAGAAAATCAAAATAAGGGGTGATGCTTCTGATAGGCCGGGCATCAGGCTCTCCGTAGTACACCTCCTGGTTGTAGCTCTGCAATTGAAGCCCCGCCGTTAGTATCCACTTTCTTTTATACTTGTAATATACTTCTGTGAAGAGCTCCCGGTAGAGCGGCTCATTGTCCAGATTGTTTATCACGGAGAGGTTTACATTCAGATTAAAATTTCTGTTCACCGCGTAGTGAATGTCGGCCTGCACAGCCTGCTCGCCGATAAATTGAGTGGCCGCAGCATAACGGGCTGGCAGCCGGTAGGTGTTCACCCTGGCCATGGGAGGGATGTAGTTCAGTAGCCCCCGAACTCCCTCTTCCTGCGGGCGGGTGCGAAAATCAAAGTTCTCGGTGCGCTTCCCTTCCAAGGTCAGACCCAGCCCTTTGGCCGAATAGCTAAGGCTGGTATAAAAAACTGTACCCTTTCCCTGAATATACCGTCCCAACACCGTGTCACCCGAAACCGTAACCCGCTCTTCCAGCGGATCCAGTTGTGCATCCTTTGTCTTGTAGGCTGTTTCTACATACCAGGAAAAAGGCCCTGATGTCAGGGTGTTGTAGAACGTAAAGGCATAAGTGTTGTACTTCGGTATGAAAATGTCTTCCTTGCGATAGGTGTTCAGGGTGGCTACCAGATTGTTCATTGAACCGTCGTCTAAGGTCCGGCTCACCACGCCAAAGCCCGGAGCCAGCATTACTTTGGAGGTGTCAATGTCTATGAACCCTTCAACAGCAGCCCCCCGTAAAACGCTTTTATAGGTGTCAAACTGCTGCTTTTGCCTCCCTGTGAAAACTTTGACTTTCCAGTCGGGCAACAGGTCGTAAGCTAGCCGGATGCCAAAAAGAGCCTGGTCAATAGCCAAGGGGCGCTCTTCGTAAGCCCTGAAAATGATTCCGCTGCCGATGATGTCATAGATGTACCCGCCGGTGATGTCGAGGCTGTGAATTTTTTTATTCACGTACCAGCGGCCTATCCCGAGGTCAGTGTAAGAACCGGTGGGGTTCAGTAGGTTGGAATTGTTGAACATGTCGAAGCGGGCGCCAATGTCAAAACCCCAATTGCGGTAGTTGAGGTTAAGCCATGAGTCGGCACCGAAAAGCTGCCGGTCGTACTGAGGGGTGTTGGCGGCGCCAATGAGGGTGTCCCGCATGAAGAAATTAGCGTTAATCTCGAGGTTGCCTGTCAGGCGCCCTCCGTCGCCTGCTCCGGTGGACTCTGCAGACTCTTGCGCCATAGCCCAAGGCAGCGCAAATGCGAGGAAAAAGGTGCTGAGCCAAAATCTCGTATTCATCGTTGGATCAGTTTTGTTTTTCAGTTTTAATAAAGTAGTTAACAGCAGGTTAATTTGATTATTTTCAATGGCTCTCAATGGAATTCAGGGTAGTTTTGCACTCTTGGCATGTGACCCAAAGGTAGCCATTACAATCTGCCTGTTAATCTTTCACCAAATAAAAGTTTAAAAATATGAAGCAAGCGACAATTCTCTTTCTCTTCTTTTTCAGCTTTGCCATAGCTGCTGTGGCACAAAAAACAGTGCCCGACGTGAACGTAAAAACACTGGATGGCAAAACGGTCAACCTCAAGGAATACGCTGTAAAAAGCGGCAAAACATTGATTTTCGACTTCTGGGCTACCTGGTGTTCCCCTTGTAAAAAAGAGCTGGATGCGATTGCTGACTATTACGAAGACTGGCAAAAGAAGTACAATGTAGAGTTGCTTGCTATCTCAATTGACAACCAGCGAGCTTTGCCTAAGGTGCCAGGAATGGTAGAATCCAAAGGCTGGCCTTTTACCATTTTTGCCGGAAATGAGGAAGAAATGCGCAACGCATTCAACTTCCAGACCATCCCCCAGACATTGGTTGCAGACAAAGACGGCAATATCGTTTACGAACACAACGGCTACGTACCGGGCGACGAGGATGAATTGGAAAAAATAGTTGCTAAAGCGGCAGGAAAGTAAATTCCACCTGCCGGCCGCTACCCCCGAGAGCCTTTGCCATACTTTAATTATGGAGTTTCTCTTTCTGAGAAACGACTGTAAAATTATTTGTAATCATGACGCTCTATTCCAAAACAAAGTATCAATCAGACCTTGAAATAAAAGGACACTTAGATGTAGATGTGGATCCTTCGCTGGATCTCTTTGAGGAAATTGAAAAACTCAAGAAGGAAAAAAACGCCATCGTCCTGGCACACTACTACCAGGAGCCTGACATCCAAGACATTGCCGACTACATCGGCGATAGTTTGGGCTTGTCGCAGGAGGCTGCCAGAACAGAGGCAGACATCATCGTTTTTGCCGGTGTTCACTTTATGGCAGAAACCGCAAAGATGCTCAGCCCCGGTAAGAAAGTGCTGTTGCCCGACCTGAAAGCCGGCTGTTCGCTTGCTGACTCCTGCCCCGCACCAGCTTTCAGAAAATTTAAGGAACAGCACCCTGGCCACGTCGTCGTTAGCTACGTGAATACTTCCGCAGAAATGAAAACGCTGACGGATATCTGTTGTACCTCTACCAATGCAGTGCGCGTCATTGAAAGCATTCCCAAAGAGCAGCCCATCATTTTTGCGCCAGACATTAACCTGGGGCGCTACCTGATAAAGAAAACAGGCCGGGATATGGTGCTTTGGAACGGCTCCTGCATCGTGCATGAGATTTTCTCGGCAGAAAAAATTGCTCGCCTGCGCATGCGCTATCCCGATGCTCTGTTGATCGCCCACCCCGAGTGCGAAGCGCACATCCTCGATGAGGCCGATTTCATCGGCTCCACTTCAGGCCTGCTGAAATACACCAGGCAAAACCCCGCAACTAAATTTATCGTAGCCACCGAGGCTGGCATCATTCACCAGATGCAAAAAGCTTCGCCTGACAAAATGTTTATCCCGGCCCCGCCGGATAACTCCTGTGCCTGCAATGAATGCCCCTTCATGAAACGCAATACACTCGAAAAACTCTACGTGTGTATGAAGTACGAATTGCCTGAAATTGTTCTGCCTGACTGGATTATCAGAGAGGGCGTTAAAAGCATTAACCGCATGCTGGAAATTTCGGCGATGGCGAGCCTTTAAAATACATGGAAAAGGGATTGCAGGTAGTAGTGGTCGCAAAGGACAACACGCTCGTGCATATCGCTTTAGTTTTAGCTCTGAGGGGGTATTTTGGAAGCAAACTGGGTAGCCCCCGGCAGGAGGAGGGTGAGACCCCCCAAGACTGGAAAGCCGGACATACAACTCCGAACAGCACTCTATCGACTGTAGAAAGCCAGAGCTATCCTGGCCGAGAAAAAGAAAAGTGGAATATCCCGGATGCTGTGATGCTGCCCCCCGACTTAGAGCATGTTGGGGTTTTGGTACTTGTTTTTAGCCAAGTGACCAAATCCCTAACATGCTTTATCCCAGAGCGAGTTTCAATACTTCACCCATTTTGTCCACATAGTGGAACGTCAACCCTTCGATAAACTCCTGATTTATCTCCTCGACATTCTTCTTGTTCTCTTTGCAAAGAATAATCGTCTTGATTCCCGTTCTCTTTGCAGCCAGAATTTTTTCCTTTATCCCCCCCACGGGAAGGACTTTTCCCCGGAGTGTGATCTCTCCCGTCATAGCTAAGAAAGGCTTGACAGGTTTTTTCATAAATGCCGAGGTGAGCGCTGTGAGCATTGTGATGCCTGCAGAAGGGCCGTCTTTAGGAATGGCTCCTTCAGGTACGTGAATGTGGATGTCGTGCTCTTCGATGACTTTGGGGTCAACCCCCAGCTCCTCCGAGTGGGCCTTGATGTAGCTGAGTGCGGTGCTGACAGACTCCTTCATCACAGCACCCAGGTTGCCGGTGGTGGTAAGATTTCCTCTGCCTTTGTGAAGGCTGGTTTCGATAAAGAGAATCTCCCCCCCAACGGAAGTCCACGCCAACCCAATAGCTACACCGGGAGGCTGTGATTCCTTATAAATATCGTTGGTAAAGCGGGCAGGGCCGAGTATGGTGCTGAGGTCTTCAGACTTGATGTTGACGTTGTAAGGCTCCTCCATGGCAACCTGCTTTGCTACATAGCGCATGATACCTGCTATTTTGCGGCTGAGGTTGCGTACCCCCGATTCACGGGTGTAGTCCTGAATGACTTTTTTCAAAACCGTTTTACTCAGGCTGACGTGCTTAGCCTGGAGGCCGTGTTCCTTTCGCTGTTCGGGAATGAGGTGGCGGCGGGCAATCTCGATTTTTTCCTCTAAGGAATATCCGTTGATGTAAATCATCTCCATCCGGTCGAGCAGGGCTGGCTGAATAGAGGAAGTCGAGTTGGCCGTAGCGATGAACATGACCTTGGAGAGATCGTATTCCAGCTCCAGGTAGTTGTCGTAAAAAGCGAAGTTTTGCTCCGGATCTAACACTTCCAGCAGCGCAGAAGAGGGGTCGCCCCGAAAGCTCTGGCCGACTTTGTCAATTTCATCAAGTATGAAAACGGGATTGCCCGATTCGGCTTTCTTGATGGATTGTACGATGCGCCCCGGCATAGCACCTATGTAGGTTTTGCGGTGACCCCGGATCTCTGCTTCGTCGTGAAGCCCTCCCAGAGACATGCGGATAAACTTGCGCTTGATGGCCTTGGCAATAGATTTCCCCAGCGATGTTTTTCCTACGCCCGGCGGGCCGACAAGGCAGAGGATAGGCGCCTTCATGTCGCCTTTCAGCTTCAACACGGCAAGGTGCTCCAGGATGCGCTTTTTCACCCTGTCCAGACCGTAGTGGTCCTTGTCGAGTACTGTTTCGACTTTCCGCAGGTCAAAATTATCCTTTGTGAATTGACTCCAGGGCAGGTCAAGCAGGATTTCAAGGTAGTTCATCTGGATAGCATATTCTGCTACCTGCGGATTCATCCGGCGCAGTTTGTTGATTTCCTTCTCAAATGTTTCACCGACAGCTTTAGGCCATTTTTTACTTCTCGCCCTGTCAATGAGTGTCTTGAGTTCTTCTTCCTGTGGGTCTCCTCCCAGCTCCTCCTGGATGGTTTTGAGCTGCTGGCTGAGGTAGTAATCCCGTTGTTGTTTTTCTATATCGGTGCGTACTTTGCTCTCGATGCGGTCTTTCAGCTCCAGCAACTGCAGTTCCGTGTCCATTTGCTCCAGCAGCGACTCGGCCTTTTCCAGCAAGTTGTTCTTTTCCAAAATGGACTGCTTGGCTCCCAGTTTAGCACCCAGGTTCGAGGCGATAAAATTGATTAGAAAACTCGGATTGTTGATATTCCGGATCATGACGACCGCCTCAGAGGGAATGTGCGGCGAGAGATGGATAATCTGTCGGGCCTTGTCTGTGATGGAAGCGATGACCGCTTCAAATTCCAGCTTGTCCTTCGGAACTGTATAGTTGAGTTCTTCCACCGTTCCCTGCATGTAAGGCGATTCAGAGACCATTTGTAGCAGCCGGAAGCGCTTGCGCCCCTGGAGGATCGCCGTCGTCGTGCCATCATGCATCCGAATGAGCTTGATGATGCGTGCCAGGGTGCCCACCTGAAACAAGTCTTCAACGCTTGGATTTTCAATTCTGCTATCGCGTTGAGAGAGTACTGCTACGATCCGGTGCTGGTCGTATGCTTTTTGAACCGCATGGATGCTTTTGTCTCGCCCTACGGTAATGGGGATGATTACACCCGGAAAAAGAACCGTATTCTTAAGTGCCAGCACGGGAAGCACTTCGGGATAAGTGTCTTTGATACTGAGTTCATCCTCTTCTTCAATAGTGATAAGGGGCATAAACTCGCCTTCTTCGTCAAATCCCTCAGGCGCATAAAATTCTTCAAGTAAAGGCATATGTCAGGTTGGAAATTAAAGCGTGGAAAGTAGCATTTGAATGGCAATAGCTTCGTTTCCAGACTAAGGAACGTGTCGAAAATAACTTGCGCATACAGGCCGCTGCTTTTAGGCGTTGGCTGTGTTGGTGAACTGAGGTGGTGTGCCCGTTAGAGCTTGTTTGCGATTGGGGCACTTGGTCAAAAACGGCCCTTTTTCGTCCTGTTTTCCCCCTTTTTTCAGCTCCGTAGCGCTGCTACGCAACGGAAAAAAGGAGAAAAATTAACGAAAAATTGCTCGTTTTCAGATACTGTTGGGGTTGGGCTGCCCGAGATAAAAAGAATGGATTTTTTGTCCAGAGCAAAGGAAACTTTGAAGGAATAGCCTTCGCTATTGCTGAAAAATTTGCTTGGCTCTAGGCGGAAAAGACACCTTTTTAGCCCGGTAAGCTCCATCCCAACAGCATCTCTGCTCAAGCACCAAAACGCAAACAAGCTCTTACACTGCCCTGCCGGCCCTCAAATGGTCTTTGCCGAAATGCCCAACTTCTTTGCGGCACGTTCCTGATTTTTTGCGTTCTGAAATATTAAAACGACGCGTAAAGTTACGATGGAATCTTTGTCAAAATGACAATCAGCTTGCTTTTTACACAGTAAACGCTGTTGGCCAAGTTTTGTGCCATCCACCTGGCAGACACTTTCAAATACAAGTATTGACAGGTTTTGTTCTCGCAGGCATCTGTTTGACATTTTTTTAATGAAAGTGCGCCAAAAAGTCAGGAAATACCCAAGCCGACTACGAAGACCAGATTGACGGCAATTACAAATGCTGGCAAAAACAAAACTCCGCTTTTTGCATATGGCAAAGGCTCCATTTTTCCTTTGCTGTTGATGAGGGGCATGTTGGGTATCGCATCGTACACCAGGTTGATGGCCGGATTGCGGGGATCGAACAAAATGCTTTCGGTAGCTTCGTCCTCCACCTGGCTCACCTCGTGGGTGTAGCAGGAAGCCAGGTAGAGCACGCCTGCTTGTTCGAACCGGAAGAGATATTTGAAAACCGGCGATGTCTCTACTCCTCTTTTTGCTACCCTTCCCGTTGCCAGCTTCTCCACCATCTTGCCCTGCGTAAAATTACCTGTTTTTAAAAGCCTCAGCGTGCGAAGGCTCTGCTGCGAGGCACCAGCAATAATAATTAAGCCTGCCAAAGGGAAGAGCAGCAGCAGGTTTACCTGCCAGCGATGAGCGCTGCGCTCTAATCCCACGATGCAATTGACCCTGGGATCCCGCGGGTCGTACTGGATAAAAATGATTTGCCCCACATCGAACTTTTTCCCTGCCGAATAGCTCGTGCCTTTGTAGCGGTAGCCGCCGAGCGCAAAAGAATGGAGATACCGCCAGACCCGCTGCCCCTGCTCCTTTATTCTCGTAGAATCTGCCTCCAGAACAACGCCGGCCTTTTGCTCCCAGTCCGTGATGTGGCTTTTTAAAAAAAATTTCACGTCTGAGTTGATCGTCGTCGTCCAGAAAAAAACAGAGCCTATCGCCAGCAAAAACCAACCTGCCTGGCTGACCTGGTCGCCACACAACAGCACGGCCTGCGTGAACCAGCTCAATCGCCTGGGAGACAATTCCCGGAGTACCCTCGTATTTTCCTTCGGCTCAATCATGCGGCGACTTGCTATTTTTGCTCAAAGTTAAATCTTGAAAACTGAATTGTCCCATTATCTGATAGCCTGAACATTGAACTGCTTTTTCTAAGAGCTTGTTTGCGTTTTGATGCTTGAGCAGAGATGCTGTTGGGATGGAGCTTACCGGGCTAAAAATCCATTCTTTTTATCTCCGGCAGCCCAACCCCAACAGCATCTGAAAACAAGCAATTTTTCGTCAATTTTTCTCCTTTTTTCCGTTGCGTAGCAGCGCTACGAAGCTGAAAAAAGGGGGAAAAGTGACGTAAAAGGGCCGTTTTTTAGCCAAGTGACCAAATCGCAAACAAGCTTTAAACATTTGACAAACAAACTCTGATTTCAGGCAATCTGAAATTGTATCATCTACCCTCAGTCGGCATAGCCATGATTAAATGCTGTTCATTTCTGCTTGCTTTCTTTTTTCTTTCAAATTGTATCGCTGCGCAAAATTTGCGGGGAACCGTGACGGATGCCGATACCGGCCGGCCACTGGCTGGCGCCAGCCTGCGCCTGTCGCAGGAGGCACAGGCTGGTCCCGATATGGAGCAGGCTACTGATGACAAAGGCGTTTTTCTCTGGGAAAGGATTGTGCCGGGCCGTTACCAGCTTCAGGTATCCTACGTCGGCTACGAAACGCTCAGCATTGCCGAAGTGCAGGTAGAAGCAGGCCACGAAACCGTGCTGCACGTGCAGGTTCGCCAGCAGAGCGAAACCCTGAAGGAAGTCGTCGTGAAGGCGCAGTCCCGCGGCGACGCTGACGTCTATCCGCTAAGCGTTTACACGATGACGGTGGAAGAACAATTCCGGTTTCCCACTACCTTTTTCGACCCGGCAAGGCTGCTCATGTCCTACCCCGGGGTGGCAGCCAACAACGACGGCACCAACGTGATCTCCGTGCGGGGCAACTCACCGGGCGCCCTCAAGTGGCAGCTCGAAGGCGTGGAGATTGTCAATCCCAACCATACCGCCAACGGCGGCACTTTCAGCGATCGCCCGACGCAGGCTGGTGGCGGTGTGAACATCCTCAGCGCACAGCTACTCGGCACTTCTAACTTTCTCGCAGGTGCTTTTCCGGCGGAGTACGGCAATTCGCTGGGCGGTATCTTCGACATGCAGCTGCGGCCAGGCAACGACCAGAAGCACGAGTTCACGGTGCAGGCCGGCCTTATCGGCGTTGATCTGGCAGCGGAAGGCCCTCTTTCCGGAGGCAGCAGCAGGGCTTCCTATCTGGTCAATTACCGCTACTCGTTCATCGGCCTTCTGACGGCGATGGGGGTGGATTTCGGGGATGAGAAAACGGCTTTCCAGGATCTGTCGTTCCACTTTTCCTTCCCTACGGCAAAAGTGGGGCGCTTTTCCTTCTTTGGCTTGGGCGGAAAGAGCTACACCCTGTTCGATGCTCTGGCCGACAGTGCCCAAATTAAAGAAGACAAGCAACGCTACGACATTGATTTTCAATCGAAAATGGGAGCAGCCGGACTGATGCACGTTTTGCCCTTGGGTAAAAAAAGCGCATTGCGCTCTGCGGTGCTACTCTCGGCTCTAAAGCATGAACGAACTGCCGACCTGGTGGCCAGCCTGCCCGCTGGAACCGGAGTGGAAGCGGATGCGCTCGCAGAGAGGAAATTGTCTTTCTCCACCATTTTTACCCAAAAGATTAACGCCCGCCAACGCCTGAAAGTGGGCTTGCAGGCTTCCCGGGAGTTCTCGGAGTTCCAGTCGCTCTACAAAGCAAAACCCAGCCCGCTTTCCATTGACGGCCGCCTGAATGGCTGGCTACTGCAACCCTTCCTTGAATGGGACTTGCAGTTTTCTCCCCAATGGGAGCTTACTGCCGGTATGCACCTCAGTCATCTTTCCCAGGGAGCCGGAAGTATCTCCCCAGAGCCTCGCCTTGCCATTAGTTTTTCTCCGAAAAGTCATCTCCGGCTGAGCATCGCCTATGCCAGGAGCAGTCAGATGCAGATGCCGCAGATTGTTGCATTCCTCGACAAATCCTCGAAAGGGAAAGGCTTAGCGGGTGCTCATCACCTGGTGTCGGGTTACCGGCAGAAACTGAGCAAATCACTGGTTCTCAATGTGGAAGCCTACTGGCAATGGCTTTTCAGAGTGCCGGTTGTCCACGACGCTTTCGGCACCTTTTCGGCTATCAATCTGACGGATTTTTCGCTCAGCTACCTCGCAGGCTCGCTGGTACCGGTGGGGGCATCCTTTTCTGCAGATGGCCGTGGCCGCAACTACGGATTGGATATTTCCCTGCAGAAATTTCTCCTCGACCGCTACTACTTTCTGTTTGCAGCATCGCTCTATCGCTCAGAATTCACCGTGAACGGCAACACCTGGCATCGCACGCGCTTTGATGGCGGCCATGTGCTGAATCTCACCGGCGGCCGGGAGTTTTCAAAAACTAAGAACGGCAGGATGGCTACTAAAGGCATCAGTGCCCGCATCGCCTGGCTTGGCAGCTTCAGGGATACGCCCATTGACGAAGAAAGCTCGAGAGAACAAGGGTACACCGTGTATCGCCCGGCAGAGGCTTTTACACTGAAACAGGACGACTACTTCCGCATAGACTTGCGGCTCTACCTGAAATGGAATCGAACAGGGCGCAGCAGCATGGTTTTCCTCGATATTCAAAATGCACTGAACAGGAAAAATCCTCAGTACAGTTACTACGATTCCGTGCAGGAAAAGATCCTGACGAAAACCCAGTTGGGTTTGATCCCGGTTTTGAGCTGGCGGATGGAATTCTGATGACATCAACGCTGGCCAGTGGGTGGGGGAGCTTGCCGTTAAGGAACGTGTCGGAAATAACTTACGCATTTGGGCGGCGTCTTTTGGGCGCTGGCTGTGTTAGTGAAATAGTTACGTAGCTAAGGCTATGCGCCTATTTCACTGCCTTGCCGGCCCCCAAAATACACTCGCCGAAATACTCAACTTATTTCCGGCACGTTCCTAAACAATGGGCATTTTACCTCCTTGAGCATAGCAGGGAGGCCGTTTGGCAGCTCCGTTTTTCAAAAAACAAAAACGCCTTGCAAGACTATGATTTGCAAGGCGTTTTTGCTTAGAAACAATCGTTGGACTATCCTTCAGTGGTAACGCGGATGCGTTTTCTTTCTTTGATGCGAGCTTTGGCACCAATGGCACCCCGGAGGTAGTACAACCTCGCCCGGCGCACTTTGCCTTTTTTCAACACCTGGATATCAGCAATGGCTGGAGAAGTAATCGGGAAGATGCGCTCAACGCCGACGCCATTGGATATTTTGCGAACAGTGAAGGTTTTCGTAGCGCCGGTACCTTTGATCTGGATGACGTCGCCTTTGAAAATCTGAATCCGCTCTTTACTGCCTTCGATAATCCTGTAACTGACAGCTACATTGTCCCCCGAACGAAACTTGGGGTAGTTTGTCTTTTTCGCTAATTGCTCGTGAACGTAATTAATGGCGTCCATTTTTCCGCTATTTATAATGATGGTTATTCAAAAGAGGCGCAAAGGTAAAGATTTTTTTTACCCAAAAGCAGTTTTTTGGAAATTTCGGGGAAAAAATTAATTCTGCTGATCCGGCTGTAAAACTCTTGCCTTTTTTAAGGGAAAAACCAACTGCTTGGCGAGAGGCGCTTTGGGGGAATCCCCGCTCCCTCTGTCCCCCGCTTTCAGGGGCTATTGAGAGAAAACCGCCTGAAAAAGAGCACAATTTACCTATTGTCAAAGCGGAGGAGCGTGCTGAAGACAACGAACGCCGCCAATACCAAAAATACATACAGCAAAAAGCCCAGCTGATTGCCGGTGCGTTCCTAAGAGCTTGTTTGCGATTTGGTCACTTGGCTAAAAAACGGCCCTTTTACGCCACTTTTCCCTCTTTTTTCAGTTCCGTAGCGCTGCTACGCCACTTCAAAAAGCTAAAAACCTGACGAGAAATTGCTCGTTTTCAGATGCTGTTTGGATTGAGCTGCCGGAGATAAAAAAGGCGCTTTTTTAGCCCGGTGAGCTAAATTCAAACAGCTTCTCATTACCTTGTCGCTTGCTGAAACAAGAGAGCTTGAAATGTGGTACAAAAAGCAGCCTAGCTGCTGGAAAAAGAAAATTGTGCAACCTCGCATTTGGGAGTTGGCAAAAAAGGTTCAACAAACTCCTTGTGCAAGCGTTAACATACCGCTGGGCAAAATCCGGTTAGACACAAAAAGCAAAATGTGCGGATTTTAATTTTACCAAAATAAAACCTCTTTACTCATGGTATTCGATCTTGATCTCATTAAGAAAGTATATGCCGGACTCCCCGGCAAAGTAGAAGCTGCCCGCAAAATACTGGGCCGCCCAATGACGCTCACCGAAAAAATCCTTTACACCCACCTTCACCCCGAATCTCCTTTGAAAGAGTACAAGCGTGGTGAAGACTACGTTTTTTTTGCTCCCGACCGGGTGGCTATGCAGGATGCAACTGCCCAGATGGCTCTGCTTCAGTTTGACATGTGTGGGCGGAAGACAACGGCCGTACCCTCTACTGTACACTGCGACCACCTCATACGGGCAAAAGAGGGCGCACACCCCGACCTCGAAGCTGCAATTGGCACTAACAAAGAGGTGTACGACTTCCTGTCCACCATTTGCAACAAGTACGGCATCGGATTCTGGAAGCCCGGAGCCGGCATCATTCACCAGATCGTTTTGGAAAATTACGCCTTCCCTGGCAGTATGATGGTGGGTACGGACAGCCACACGCCCAACGCAGGCGGCCTGGGCATGATCGCTATTGGTGTTGGAGGAGCAGATGCGGTGGACGTGATGGCCGGTATGCACTGGGAACTTAAAATGCCAAAGGTTATCGGCGTTAAACTGACGGGGAAAATGAGCGGTTGGACTTCTGCCAAAGATATCATTTTGAAGGTGTCCGGCGTCCTCACGGTGAAAGGTGGCACCGGCGCTATCGTCGAATACTTTGGCGAGGGTGCCCGCTCGCTGTCCTGTACAGGCAAAGGAACCATTTGCAACATGGGAGCAGAAATCGGTGCGACGACTTCCACCTTTGGCTACGACGACTCTATGAGCCGCTACCTGCGTGCTACCGGCCGTGCGGAGGTGGCCAACCTCGCCGACCAGGTGGCCGACCATCTCACAGGTGATCCGGAGTGCTACGCAAATCCTGAAAAATACTTCGACCGGGTCATCGAAATTGACCTCTCAACCCTGGAGCCGCACATCAACGGCCCTTACACCCCTGACCTGGCATGGCCTATTTCTAAATTTGCCGAAGCGGTAAAAGAACACGGCTATCCGCAAAAACTCGAAGTCGGCCTCATCGGCTCCTGTACCAACTCCAGCTATGAAGACCTCGACAGGGCTGCTTCACTGGCCAAGCAGGCCGTTGCTAAAAAACTGCACGCTAAAGCTGAATTTACCGTCACCCCTGGCTCCGAGCAGATTCGCTATACCGTAGCCCGGGACGGGCAGTTGGAGGCTTTTGAAAAAATGGGAGGACTGGTGCTGGCCAATGCCTGCGGCCCCTGCATCGGTCAGTGGGAGCGCCAACACAGCGACCCCAATCGCAAAAACTCCATCCTCACCTCTTTCAACCGCAACTTCTCCAGGCGCAACGACGGCAACCCTTCAACCCATGCCTTCGTTGCCAGCCCCGAAATCGTCACCGCTATGGTACTTGCCGGTGACCTCAGCTTTAACCCACTCACTGACACGCTGGTCAACGATGCCGGAGAGCAGGTAAAACTCGACCCACCCGCCGGCCTGGAATTGCCACCTCGCGGCTTTGATGTGAAAGATGCTGGCTACCAGGCTCCTGCCAAAGATGGCAGCAAAGTACAAATCGCGGTGAACCCTCAGTCGGAGCGCCTGCAATTGCTCACCCCCTTTGAGCCAATCACACAGGGGCAGTTGAAGGGCATGCGGGTGCTGCTCAAAGCCCAGGGCAAATGCACTACGGACCACATTTCGATGGCAGGTCCCTGGCTGGCATACCGCGGCCACCTGGAAAACATTTCCAACAACTGCTTTATCGGTGCCATTAATTACTTTAACGGCGAGGCTAACAAGGTGGCCAACTACGTAGATAGCACCCAGGAACCCACTTTTATGGCCGTGCCCGACTCTGCCCGGAAATACAAAGCCGCTGGCATCGGCACGGTAGTCTTTGGTGAGGAAAACTACGGAGAAGGCTCCAGCCGAGAACACGCTGCAATGGAGCCACGCTACCTCGGCGTGAAGGCGGTAATCGTGAAATCTTTCGCTCGCATCCACCAGACCAACCTGAAAAAACAAGGCATGCTGGCGCTTACTTTTGCCCATCCTGCGGATTACGAAAAAATCCGGCAGGATGACCTGGTTGACATTCCGGACTTTGAGGAAATGACGCCAGGCAAGGACCTGACGGTCGTCCTACACCACGCCGACGGCTCCGAAGAGCGCTTTGCCGTGCAGCACACTTACAATGAAGCCCAGATTGACTGGGTGCGCGCAGGGTCGGCATTGAACAAGATACGGGAGGAAATTGCGGCATCATCGGACCACTGATTCCCGGGTTGAAATTTTTTTGCTATCATCTGGCAACGGCAGGTTGGGTTTAGAGCCTGTTTGCGTTTTGGTGCTTGAGCAGAGATGCTGTTGGGATGGAGCTTACGGGGCTGAAAAGTCGTCTTTTTTCGCTCAAAGCGAAGCAAATTTTTCAGCAATAGCTTTGGCTATTTCTTCAAGGTTTCCTTTGCTTTGGGCAAGAAATCCATTCTTTTTATCTCCGGCAGCTAAATCCCAACAGCTTCTGAGAGCTTTATTCGTCTCCAACGGTAGTGGTTTGACTATGAGACAAGCTTCAGCCAAATAGTTGCGTTGAAGTTATCAGGGTACGGAGGCTGCTCCGCTTGAGAAGCAGCAACGCGCAACTTCAGAGACGGGAGGAGGTTTGTAACAAAACGATGAAGTTTATCGGCATTTTTCTGAAGTTTGCAGAATTCTTCCATGCCTTATCGAACTGCTCGTGACTTTATGGCATTATTCCATCAAAAAAAGGCAATGCAGCTCCCGCTGCAGCGATCTTTTTCATTCACCAGGCCCCGTACCGGGAGATGCGGGCGCTTTCAAAACAAAATATTTTTGCCAATGAGACCTGTACTCATCCTTGCAATTGTCATTCTCGGCCTCATCGCTGTATTCTCCGGTTGTAGCACTTACAATGGTTTCGTCGAAAAGGAGACCACCGTGGAACAAGCCTGGGGCAATGTGCAAAGCGCCTATCAGCGCCGCGCTGACCTCATCCCCAACCTGGTAGAAACCGTAAAGGGAGCTGCCAATTTTGAGCAATCTACGCTAACTCAGGTAGCAGATGCACGTGCAAGAGCTACCAGCGTGCAGGTGGATCCCACCAACCTGACGCCTGAAAAACTCAAAGAGTTCCAGGCTGCACAGGGAGAGTTGTCGTCCGCATTGGGCCGGCTGCTGATGATCTCTGAAAATTATCCGGAACTGCGCGCAACTGAATCTTTCAAAGAATTGCAGTCCCAGTTGGAAGGTACTGAAAACCGCATCAAAGTTGAGCGGGACAAGTACAACGGTACGGTGGCGGAGTACAACGCCGCAGTCCGCAAGTTTCCGGCTAACTTCTGGGCAGGCTTGTTCGGCTTTGAGAGGAAAGCACAGTTCGAAGCAGACCAAAGTGCGCAAAACGCACCCAAAGTCCAGTTTTAAAAAGCCCCTTCGTTGAGGGGCGGTATGGCCGCAGAAGTATTGCTTCGGGCCATATCGCTTTTCTGTTGAACTTTTCAAATGATAGACTTTTTCAGCATAGACGAAGAAAAACGAATCGTCCAGACTATACGGGAAGCAGAAAAGCAGACCTCGGGTGAGATCCGCGTACACCTCGAATCCGACTACCAGGGGGCAATCCTGGGCAATGCATACCGCACCTTTTTCGCTCTGGGCATGGAACGCACCAAAGAACGCAACGGCGTCTTGATCTTCATCGTCCCCGGCAGGCGGGAATTTGCCATCTTCGGTGACCGGGGAATCAACGAAAAAGTGCCCCCAGGCTTTTGGGACGAAGTGCGGGATGTCATCCAGGCCAATTTCAGAAAAGCCATGTTTGCAGAGGGCGTTTGCCAGGGAGTGAAGCTGGCAGGGGAAAAGCTCAAGGAACACTTCCCCTGGAAAGGTGGCGATAAAAATGAACTGCCCGACGAAATCTCTTACGGTAGATAATTTGTAACTACTTAGAAGAGTGTAGGAGGAGGGAAAAATAATTTTTTTCCCTCCTCCTACACTTGGAGATTGTACCATAAGCCCAATGGCGGCCGGCAGCCACCAAATAACTTTTCAAAGAGGAGTGTTTTTAAAATTTCAAAGAAATCTTAAAAAAAACGCTTCCCTTTGAAGAATCCTATTCGCCGCTAAAGGCGGCAGATTGAATTGTGGGACAGGCTCCTGCTAAATAGTTGCGACAAATTAAAATGAAAATATCCAAACTGTCCATTCTCTTGCTGCTTTCCCTGCTGTTGCCACTGTTAGCCGCAGCCAAGCAGGTGCCTCCTCCGCCCAATCCTCCCCGTTTGGTCAACGATTACGTAGGAATACTGAGCAGCTCAGAAGCAGAAGCTCTGGAACACAAACTCGTCGCTTATGACGATTCCACCTCTACACAGATTGCAATCGTCATCGAACAATCTCTTGACGGAGACGATATCTTTGACTACTCCTACCGGTTGGCCGAGAGTTGGGGCATTGGCCGAAAGGGAAAAAACAATGGCATTCTCCTCTACATTGCCATGGATGACCGCAAGCTGTACATCCAGACCGGATACGGTACAGAGGGTTTTTTACCTGATGCAATGGCCCGGCGCATCATTGACCAGGTCATCGTTCCCGGGTTCCGCAGGCAAGCCTACTACCAAAGCCTCGACCGGGCTACCGACGTCATCATCCAGCTTGGCTCAGGCGAATACTCCAACGACGAAGTAAACAACGGCTTTGACGACATTTCCGTAATGACCATCCTTATACTCGTCATTATTTTCATCGTGATCATCCTCATCATCAGCAAAGGTGGCGGTGGTGGCGGTGGCGGTGGCTATCGCCGCAGTGGCCGCTACGACTCCAACGGCGGATGGATTATCTTCGGCCCGGGCGGCAACTGGGGTGGCAGTGGCTGGAGTGGTGGCGGTGGCGGCGGCGGCGGTTTTGGCGGTTTTGGCGGCGGCAGTTTTGGCGGCGGCGGAGCAGGAGGTGGTTGGTAGGTAGAGCGTTCTTCTGGGCGGGTTCCTCCCCTTTCAATCCGCTGTTTTTAAAACGTAAGAGCCGTTGTTGACCAAGTGACCAAATCGCAAACAAGCTCTTAGCTATTGCTGAAAAATTTGCTTGGCTCTGGGCGGAAAAGGCACCTTTTTAGCCCGGTAAGCTCCATCCCAACAGCATCTCTGCTCAAGCACCAAGACGCAAACAGCTTCTTGACAGAAGGAGATGCCCCTTTTGGGAAAAACTTTCAGTTTCTCCAAAAAGCATCCCGAATTGTGAGAGGAGGAAGAAAAATTTCGTTTTCTCTTCCTCCTCTCACACCCCTCCCTGATAGAGCTTTAAAACAATTTTTAAAAAAAACAGAATCTCAACGCAGGAGTAAAATTCCGCTATCTTTGCCGCGCTTTTCACAAACACATATTAGAAAATGTTAACAGCGCCTGCCTTCCGGATCAATTTCAAGCGTGAAAAATTGAGCAATAAAACGCTACTGACGCTTTACCGGAACATCCTCAAGCCAAGATTAATCGAGGAAAAAATGCTCATCCTGCTGCGACAGGGGCAAATATCGAAGTGGTTTTCAGGCATCGGCCAGGAAGCTATCGCCGTCGGTGCAACCAGCGCCCTGCTACCCGATGAACTGGTCTTCACCCTGCACCGCAACCTGGGAGTATTCACGGTGAGGGACATGCCCCTGGCCAGGCTCTTTTCCCAGTGGCAGGGTAAAAAATCGGGATTCAGCAAAGGGCGAGAGCGCTCCTTCCACTTCGGTGCCTTAGAGTACGGCATCGTCGGCATGATCAGCCACCTGGGGCCGCAGCTCTCCTTAGCTGATGGTGCAGCCCTGGCCTCAAAACTCAAAGGAGAAAAAAAGGTAGCCTTGGCGTTTTCTGGCGAAGGAGGAACCAGCGAAGGAGAATTTCACGAGGCACTCAACGTCGCTGCCGTGTGGGACCTGCCCGTGATCTTCCTGGTGGAAAACAACGGCTATGGCCTTTCGACTACGACCAGCGAGCAATTTCGCTGTGCGCACATTGCCGACAAAGGCCCAGGCTACGGCATGAAGTCCGTCATCCTTGACGGCAACGATATCCTTGAAGTTTACAACACCATCTCAAAGCTGGTAGCAGCGATGCGTGAAAACCCACATCCCGTGCTCGTAGAGTGCAAGACGTTCAGAATGAGAGGTCACGAGGAAGCCTCCGGCGTCAAATATGTACCCAAAGAACTGCTGGAAGAATGGGCAGAGAAGGACCCTGTTCTGCAGTACGAGCGCTACCTGCTGGAAGAGGGGATATTGACGGAGAAAAAGGCAGAAGCTATCCGCAGGGAGCTAAAGGAAGAGATTGCTGCTGCTTGGGAAATCACTGCTGCCGAACCTGAAATTGAACCCGATACCGCCGAAGAACTTGGCGACGTGTATGCCCCCTGGCCAGCGGGCAGCATCCCTGCTACTGCCAGCAGCCCAAAATCGGAAAAGCGCTTCATTGATGCCATATCGGATGCTCTGAGATTGTCCATGAAAAAGTTTGACAACCTCGTGCTGATGGGTCAGGACATCGCAGACTACGGCGGTGTCTTCAAGATAACCCAGGGATTCGTCGGGGAATTTGGCAGAGACCGGGTGCGCAACACACCTCTGTGCGAGAGTGCCATCATCGGCACAGCACTTGGCCTCAGCCTGAAGGGCTACAGAGCCATGGTGGAAATGCAATTCGCTGATTTTGTGACCTGTGGCTTCAACCAGATCGTCAACAACCTGGCAAAAATTCACTACCGCTGGGGCGCCAACGCCGGTGTCGTCGTGCGGATGCCGACTGGTGGAGGTGTCGGTGCCGGGCCATTCCACTCGCAAAGCAACGAAGCCTGGTTCGTTCACACACCGGGGCTGAAAGTGGTTTACCCATCCACCCCTTACGATGCCAAAGGCCTGCTGGCCGCTGCACTCGAAGACCCCAATCCCGTCCTGTTTTTTGAACACAAAGCCCTGTACCGCAGCCTTTCAGAAACTATCCCCGACGACTACTACACCGTCGAGATTGGAAAAGCCAGCATCGCCCGGCCAGGCACAGCGCTGAGCGTCATCACTTATGGCATGGGCGTCCACTGGGCGCTGAAAGTTTGCGAAGAAGAAGGCATTGATGCGGAAATTCTCGACCTGCGAACCCTGCTACCGCTTGACTACGATGCTATTGCTCAAACGGTGAAGAAGACAAACAAAGCCATCTTGCTGCACGAGGATACCCTCACCGGTGGCGTAGGTGGAGAAGTGGCAGCCTGGATTGCCGAACACCTGTTCGAGCAGCTCGATGGCCCCGTGCTGCGGGCAGCAGGACTGGATACTCCCGTCCCCTTTGCCATTCCGTTAGAAAAAAATTACATGCCGGTAGAACGCTTCCGGCAACAACTGCACCGCCTGGCGGCATATTGATTTTTGGAACTATGCCGGTACAGTGAAAGGAGAAAAAGAAAAATACCCCTTGTTCTTTCTGCTCACAGAACAGGAGAGTTTTACATTTGCGAAAGGGAGGCCTCATTTCAAAACCAGACATGACTTATGAACATTCTGCTCTTCACCGAAGAAGAGATACTCCTGACAACACTTGAGTATCGCTTTCGCAAAAAAGGCTGGAACCTTCAGATTGCTAATAGTTTCAAACAGGTTAAAGAAAAATTTAAAAAGCACCTCCCTGACCTGGTGTTGGTGGACTTACACCTCCCGGAATACAGCGGCCTGGACATTATCCAGTTTTTACAAAAAGAAGTGGATTCTGAACTTCCCATATTGGTCATTTCAAGTCTGGAGGCCGAGAGCCTCGTGCTGGAAAGTTTTCGCTTAGGCGCATCAGATTTTATTGTTGCCCCCTACAAATCGAATGAATTGCTCCTTCGCATCCAGCGATTGCTGGGGCAGCGCAAAATGGTGAACTGAGGCCAAATGCCGGTTAAAAGGGGGCAATGTATGCTCTTTTTGTAACTGCAAACAAGCACATGGTGGGAAGGGAGAGAAGAAAATGGTGCCCTTCCTGCTGCTTTTCATGCTGTTCTTACACTGAAAATAAGAGTTTGTTTGTGTTTTGGTGCTTGAGTCGAGAAGCTGTTTATCTCCAGCAGCCGAATCCAAACAACTTCTTACAATTGGAAAATGATATGAAAGGAATTATCCTGGCAGGTGGCCTCGGCACACGTCTCTACCCACTTACCCTGGCGGTAAGCAAGCAATTGATGCCCATCTACGACAAGCCCATGATCTACTATCCCCTGTCTATATTGATGAAGGCAGGTATTCGGGATATTCTCATCATCTCCACCCCCTACGATCTGCCGAATTTTGAAAAACTCTTGAAAGACGGCAGCGAAATTGGCTGCAATTTCTCCTACATCCCTCAATACGAGCCCAATGGCCTGGCACAGGCCTTCGTTCTGGGTGAAAATTTCATCCAGGGCGAAGCCGCCTCGCTGATCCTCGGCGACAACATCTTCTACGGTGCAGGCTTGTCCGAGCTGCTCCGCTCCAGCAACAACCCCGACGGCGGCATCATTTTCGCCTACCAGGTCGCTGACCCCGAGCGCTACGGCGTGGTGGATTTTGACGAAGACCTGAACGCATTGTCCATTGAGGAGAAGCCGGTGAATCCCAAATCCAATTACGCCGTTCCCGGCCTTTATTTCTACGATAACCAGGTGGTAGATATTGCCAAAAACCTCAAACCCAGCCCCCGCGGAGAGTACGAAATCACCGACGTGAATAAAACGTACCTGGCGATGGGCAAGCTGAAAGTAGGAGTCTTAGGTCGGGGTGTGGCTTGGCTCGACACCGGCACCCACAGCTCCCTGCTTCAGGCAGGGCAGTTCATCCAGGTTATTGAAGAAAGGCAGGGGTTAAAAATCGGCTGCATTGAAGAAGTAGCCTGGGAAATGGGCTTCATTGGCGATGCCCAACTGGAGAGCCTGGGGCACAAATACCTCAAAAGTGGCTACGGTGAGTACCTGCTGAAGTTGTTGCAATAATTACACGTTCCTTAGAGCTTGTTTGCGTTTGGGTGCTTGAGCAAAAAGCCTTTTGTTCGTTTTTGGCTTTTTGAAAAAAAACAAAGGGCTGGCCGGTTGATAAAAGCTCCCGACAGCCACTTCTCCAAAAGCTCAGACTCTCCGGCCCGAAGCAGAGACAAGTGTCCTGTACTTCTCCTGCCTGCCCTGGTTTAACCAGGGTGGCCCCGATGGTGAAAAAAAATAGCTTGCTGTCGTGTCATCCTTTCTCTGCGAGCAACCCGGGGTATTTCTTTTGCACCTGGAGGACAAACTCCCCAAACAGCGTGTTGGCCCAGGCGAACCACTTTCGGGAAAATTTAGAGGCGTCGTCCTTGTGAAAAGACTCGTGCATGAAGCCGGTACCGGCGTGGGTGGACACGAGCATGTCGAGGCATTTTTTGACCTCTTTTTTGTCCAGGCTGGTGATGCCCCGCAGGATAATGCTCATGGGCCAGATGGTGTCCATGCCCGTATGCGGCCCGCCGATACCTTCCGCTACTTTTCCCTTGTAAAAAAACGGATTGTCCAGTGAAAGCACCAGCTTGCGGGTGTTGAGGTAGAGGCGGTCGTTGGGAGCAATGGCTCCCAGGTAGGGCAGCGACAACAAGGAGGGCACATTGGCGTCGTCCATCAGGTGGAAACTGCCATAGCCGTTTACTTCAAAGGCGAGAATCCGCCCGTATTGTGGGTGCTTCAGAACGGCCTCCTTTTTACAAGCTTCCTTCACCTGTTGCTGTAAGGTTTTTGCTTCGGTAGCCAGTTGCGCATCGGCGATAGCGGGGATGGCGAGCAACCCGGCGAGGTGCCCCAGTGCTTCCACGGCAAACAAGTTGCTTGGCACGAGGTAGGGAAATAGGGTAGCGTCGTCGCTGGGTCGAAAAATGGAGCAGATCATCCCGTTAGGCTTCACAGGGTAGCCGTAGCCGCTGAGTGGCACGCCGTCCGTAGCCCAGGCGGTTGTGCGCTGGAAGGTGTAAGGCCCCCGCCCCTCAAAGCGCTGTTGCTCCCGGAAGGTTTTCAGAACCAGCCGCATGGCCTCCTTCCACGCAGAGTCAAAGGGGCTGGTGTCACCCGTTTGTTGCCAGTACCCCTGCGCCAGGCGAATGGGGTAGCAGAGGCTGTCAATTTCCCACTTTCGCTCGTGGATGCCTGGCTTCATCTCCGTCAGGTCGTCTTTCCACTCGCTTTCCTTGTTGAAATCTTTGTAAAAAGCGTTGGCATACGGATCGAGCAGGATGCAGTTTGTTTGCCGGTGGATGACACCCCGGATAAGCTCTTTCAGCCTGTTGTCCTTGCCCGTTAGCGGAATGTAGGGCCATACCTGTGCGGTGCTGTCCCGCAGCCACATGGCGTCAATATCTCCGGTGATGACGTAGGTGTCGGGCTGGCCATTGATGACCTCGAAGTCCACGGTCGTGTCAAGGGTGTTGGGGAAGCAGTTTTCAAAAAGCCAGGCCAGCTCCGGGTTGGCAATCTGCTTTTGCATCTGCACAATAGTTTCTTCCACGGCAGTGCTGGTGAATTTCCGGTCGGCCATCGGGGGCCTTTGGGATTCAAAACGGTTTTGCCCTGAAGCCGAAATGCCCGATGACTTCAGCAGGATTGCAGCAGTGGCGATGCCGGTAGTGCGGATAAATTGACGGCGTGTCTTCATCACGTTTATTTTGTAAGGATTTAGAGCTTGTTTGCGATGGAATCCTTTGGTCAAAAACGGCCCTTTTTCGTCCTGTTTTCCCCTTTTTCAAATACGTAGCGCTGCTGTGCTACTTTAAAAAGCTAAAAACCTGACAAAAAATTGCTCGTTTTCAGATGCTGTTTGAATTGGGCTGCCGGAGGTAAAAAGACGACTTTTTAACCCGATAAACCCCATTCAAACAGCATCCCGGCTCAAGCACCAAAACGCAAACAAGCTCTTAAGGAGGATTGCTTTTGGGTGAAAATTGAGGATTTTTACTCAAAAGCAACCCGATTTGAGGAAACAAGGCGAAAAAAAGACCTTGGTTGTATGTCAAAGTTTTTTAAAACAGCACTTGCTGTTGCCCGCAGGCACCCGCGGTTGTGGAAAATCTTCAATACCAAAAATTCAATTCCTCCCTTTTTTTCAAAACAGCACTCTGGAAACCTACCCTCCGATTGCATCATACACCGCCTGGTGTATCCTGGGTCGAATGTTCAGTTCGTATATCGCCTGGCTGGAGCGGTAGGGATACACCCGATTGCTGAAGAAGATGACGATCAGGTTTTGAGCGGGGTCAGCCCAGAAGAAAGTTCCCGTGTAGCCTGAATGGCCGAAGCTGTCCGGCCCCGCAGACCTGGAGATATAGCTTTGCCCGGCATCGTACCGGATGGGTGGCTTGTCGAATCCCAGGCCCCGCCGGTTGCCTTCCTCGCAGTACTGGCAGCGGGTAAACTCCCGAATGGCTGCTTCCGAAATGTAGCGCCTGCCGCCGTACTTGCCGCCGTTGAGGTAGAGTTGTACCAGCTTAGCCAAGTCGTTGGCTGAGCCAAACAGCCCGGCGTGACCGGAAACACCTCCCAACATGGCTGCCGTTTCGTCGTGAACGGTTCCGTGCACTTGAATCTTTCGGA
>WBZO01000111.1_pt1 | contig 216309 bp, 179 predicted proteins | sample 5204261 | NCBI WGS metagenome assembly WBZO01 (sample SAMN12412400, study PRJNA552823) | activated sludge metagenome | isolation source: activated sludge from anammox sidestream of wastewater treatment plant... | place: USA: North Carolina | collected 2017-09
ATGAGCAAGCAATAAAATCAATAACCGGAAGGAGTTTGAAAGTTGTACGCGAACACATTAAATTGTATAAAGAGTTAAACGAAATACCATAATAATTTAAAGGCGACAGGTGTCGTAATACTAAATAATACAGTTTGTTTCTTTGTTTTTTAAACTCCAATTAAATGTCAGCAAATATTTATTAACCATCGAGGTTTGAATGACTTTAGAACAAGAGTGTTAATCTATAAAGTAAATAATCCCTATCTCAATATTACCATCTTTTTTGTTTGGTTGTAATTAACTGTGCTCAAACGATAATAATATAATCCACTCGACAAATTGTTGGCATTAAAAATAAATTGATAAGTTCCTGTAGTCAAATCACTGTCAACCAAAGATTCAACTATTCTGCCTAGCTGATCATAGACTGTTAGATTTACATGAGTGTTTTCGGGCAATGAAAATTTAATTACAGTTGATGGGTTGAAGGGGTTAGGATAATTTTGATAAAGTATGTATTGTTCCGGAACTACTGTAGAAATATTCATCACCTTGACAGTACCACCCGTGTAAGTTTTTAAAAACAATCCACTGTCTCCAACCGCAAAGCCGGTATCCTGATTGATGAAGTAAATACTTTTAATATCCTTTGTCGTTCCGGTCTCTTGCTTTACCCAGTCCGTTCCGGCATTGCTCGTGTGTAGAATATATCCGCTATCTCCGCATACCCATCCGGTTTTGTTGTCTATAAAAAAGACATTGTTGAGCGTATCACCTGCTTGCGTTTGGCAGAGCGTCCAGTTATATCCGCCATTAAAAGATTTTCCTATTCTACCACTAGACCCTGAAACGTACATTGTATCTCCGAAAATTTGAGATATTGAAGGAGCAAATGTTCCAATGGCTGTTATATAGTCCCAATTCGCACCATAATTAGATGACGTTATAAGACCAGTTCGGATAGCATATATTTTATTGTCCGGATCTATTTTTATATCAGTAAAATCAACTCCACCAAGATATACTAATTCCCACATTTTACCGGCATTGGTAGTTCGGTAAATTTTTCCAGTTACATAAAATTGCGGAGGAAAACCGTATTGACCAAATTCGTTTCCGCAGACAAACGCTGTGTCTTTATTAAGTATCAATCCCTTTCTCATTATTATTGTGGCAAACGTACTACCGGGAACCGGATTTATACCTCCGCCATATTCCCATGTTTCAGCACCATCATTCGTCATAAAGGGATAATGTCCTATCAATATGCCTGTTTGGTCATCTAAAAAATAACCGCTTGCCGCCCAGCTTGGTGTTTCGTATGCCTGCCACGTTTCACCGCCGTCTGCTGTTTTATACAAATTAGATGACCAGCTGAAAGCAAAACCGGTCTGGGCATTGATAAAGTTTATGGAGGTGAGCTTCGCTGTTCCGATATTGGATTCTATCCACGGGGTTTGCGAGTAAACCGTCTCCACAAATAAAAAAAGTAATATGATAATCGTTTTCATTTTAGAAGTACCAACCTTTCAATTTTTGTCTGTCTATTTACCTTGAATGTATAAAAATACACTCCGCTTGATAATGTGTAATTATGGGTATCAAAAATAATTTCATGCGTTCCTCGCTGCCTAAACTCGTTTACCAATACAGCCACTTCTCTGCCAATCATATCATACACCTTCAATGATACAAACCCGTCTTGAGGTAAGTTAAACTTAATCATTGTTGACGGATTGAATGGGTTCGGATAGTTCATAGCCATTATTACGTTATCTTTTCCCGTTGAGATGTTATCTTGCTCTCCGCACAATGAACAGCTATTAGGCGATACTGCTGTTACCTTCCCTCTGTCAGATAAAATAGATTCCTGGTCAGTGTTATCAACTGCCATTATTTTATATCCGACTAAATAATGGATAGGTGGCGGTGTTCCTCCTACATGACTACCTGCCGCTAAAATCGTATCAACATAATACGGCGTGGAATCCTTGTGTATATCAACCATAGTCAAGCAACTGTAACTCGTTGGCTCGTTCATATTAGGTGAAATCCCACGATACACTTTATACCGTTTTAAATCACCGGCACGGAGCATATCCAGCTCAATGTTATGAACCCAGCTAACCGCTGTATAGACCACATCAGGAAGCGTTGTGTCAATATGGTATTCACCTCGTACGCCGGTTGGTTTTGAGGGTGGAGCGTCAAGCAGGTTGTTGAAATAAATATTGACTACAACTTCACCGGGTCTGGCTCCGCTGTCCACAATTTCTATAAGCAAACTGTCATTTTGATTGGTAACCGGTAAAGCAGGATTGCTCCACGGTGAATAGATTTGGTTATACCCCACATCAAAACAAGTGTTACTGTCTCCGCCTATTCCTCTATAGGTTATTGAATCAATCGTAGCAAAAGGATTTGGGTTAAACTGATTAGGAATAGGATTACAAGAAATATCCATTACCCTTTTATTAAGATAAAACGTTGAAAGCCCGCCAAGTCTGTCAGGCGTGTCGTGATGCCAGATGTTGTGTGAAGGCGTGTAGTAAGTTATTTTATGCCTTTGATAGGGGCTGACAAAACATTGCTGCCAGTTCCATTTTCCGTTCGCACTTTGGATTTCAAAAATTCTTGTTCCCGTTCTTCTGTAAATCACCAAACCGGAGTCAGATTGAAGGGGATAACGGGGATCATCGGCTCCCCATTTCCATGAGCGGTAATTCTCGGTTGCATAGTAACTATACCTCCTCCTGTTCTCTATATAAATTGCATCACTTGTTCTTTGTATTTTAATAAAATCACCAGTGGTTACATAGTCTCTTAGTGTAATAGTAGTGTTTGAGGTTGGCGTATAGTTATTGCCAAAGTTCCAATTGTATTTTTCTCTATCAACCGCTGAAGCGAAATTTCCGCCGTTCATATTGTATTGACCCATTACTCCGCTATGACCTGAGCCATACGTATAATGTTCGATAAATTCGTGAGTCATTACACCTATTGACCACCTATCCGTCATTTCCTGTATGCTGCCTGATCCGGGAAATCGTGCGTCAATTTTGTGCCCGCTTTTGGTTGTATAGTCAGGTTGACCGGCAAAACTTCTAGACAGTCCGCCAAGACACGCAATACCGGTGTAACTCTGCCCATCTACTATATGAGCATTTGCGAATCTAAAAACAATAAAAATAAAATCAACTACACCGTCAGGTTCATTTTTGTTACTGTTTTGATTGTAATCGCAGGGGTCTAACCTGTCGTATAACGACCAGTCAACATGTTCATCAATTTTTTCAAGAACCTCTTTTGTTACATATCCCAAATTTCTGGTAGGATATGCATAGTAACTAATTTCGTTATCTAAAACTACCAAGTCAGGATAGACATCACCTATTAACCAGAACTTTCCGCCGCTCATATCCCTGAACAACCCAGTTAAAGAAGGATGCCAGACGTTAGTTGTGGTCGGACAAATGACCGAATCTGCCCATGTCGGTTTTTGCAAATAAGATGAAGCTGGCCAAAACTGTTGTAATACTGAGCCATTCGGAGTTTCATAATCTCCGTCAGGATAATTCACAAATACTACCAAGGCTCGTAACGTATCATTTTGAAGTGGAAAGAAAGGAAACTGGCTACACATTGCACCGCTTACGGTAACATCTCCGCAGTAAAGATGAGGAGCGGTACTAAAAACATAGTTGTCAATTTGAGAGTAAGATTTTGCAGGCAGTAACATCATAGAAAAAATTAAAACAGGTAAGAAAAGTTTATCAAGTATTGTTTTACTTGTGTGTGTGTGTGTGTGTGTGAAATTCTCATTTTAATACTCCTTAAATTATTTTAAGATTACTATTAAAATGAATCCAGACAATTTAACCTGGCTTTTTGAATTCAAATAAAACGTATTCTATTCTAAATTTATAAACAAGTGGAAAATTACTCGTAGGTAAATATGAATATTTCCGTTTTCACAATTCCGGTGCACAAGCGGATGCTATGGATTCAAATTAATTCAAAGTGAGCTTTTCAGAAAGGAGAATATTTTCTTTAACTAAATACAGGTCTACAACACATCAGTAATAGCGATGTGATTTGGAAGAGTATAATTTAATACCGTTAAATATGAACTGAGTTTTTACTGCCAATATCCTTCATTCAAATTCACTAAGGTTGTTTGCAGGTGGTCTGTTGTTAAAATTCCAACCTGGTAGCAAGTTTCAACAATTTAAAGAAAATCCGTTCTTAATATTAATTCATTTCCATTCTTTCTATTTTATTTCACATTAAATTTAAAACATACCAAATGACACGAACCATAAAAGCGCCGACCGGAACTAAAATAACCTGCAGGAACTGGATTACTGAAGCAGCAATGCGAATGCTTATGAACAACCTCGACCCCGAAGTTGCGGAGAGGCCGGATGATCTCGTCGTTTACGGAGGGAGCGGGAAAGCCGCAAGGAACTGGGAGTGTTTCGACAAGATTGTTGAAACACTCAAACAACTTGAAAGCGATGAAACGCTGCTGATTCAATCAGGCAAACCCGTTGCGGTATTTAAAACTTATCCTGATGCACCACGGGTTCTGATTTCAAATTCACAGATCGTGCCTGCATGGGCAAACTGGGACGAGTTCAGGCGGCTCGAATCGCTCGGATTGACTATGTACGGTCAGATGACTGCGGGTTCGTGGATTTACATCGGTACACAGGGAATTTTACAGGGAACTTACGAAACGTTTGCAGAGTGCGCCAGAAAAAATTTCGGTGGTTCGTTGCAGGGCAAATTTGTCCTTACCTGCGGTCTCGGCGGGATGGGAGGCGCTCAACCGCTTGCCGCTACACTTAACGGGGCGGCATTCATCGGTGCTGATGTTGACAAATCGAGAATTGAAAAGCGAATTCACGATGGTTACTGTAATATACTTTCCGAGAACCTCGACGAAGCGCTCGAACATGTTTTACGTGCAAAGGAAAAGGGTGAAGCGCTATCGGTCGGGCTTGTGGGAAATGCGGGTGATGTGTTGCCTGCAATTTTAGAAAGAGGAATTATACCCGATGTTGTAACAGATCAAACATCCGCACATGATATGCTCAACGGTTACGTTCCGATGGGAATGTCATTTGACGAGGCACTCAAGTTAAGAAATTCCGACCCGGAAAAGTATCAGGAACTGGCTCGGAAGACGGCGGTGGTTCACTGTCGCACAATGTGGGAGTTCATGCAACGTGGTGCTGTTGTATTCGATTACGGTAATAACCTGCGCGGTGAAGCGTACGATAGTTGTTTCAAATCCGCGTTTGAGATTCCCGGTTTTGTACCCGAATATATCCGCCCGCTTTTCTGTGAGGGGAAGGGGCCGTTCAGGTGGGTTGCGCTTTCGGGTAATCCGGAGGATATTTACACAACCGACGAGGCTATAATGGAGGCGTTCCCGGAAGATGATTTATTGCACCGCTGGTTGAAAGCGGCACGGGAGAAAGTGCATTTTCAGGGATTGCCCGCGAGAATCTGCTGGCTCGGCTACGGCGCAAGGGCAAAAGCGGGGAAAATCTTTAACGACCTGGTAAGAGACGGGAAAGTATCAGCTCCGATTGTTATCGGGCGTGACCATCTTGATTGCGGAAGCGTCGCTTCGCCTAATCGTGAAACGGAGAAAATGCTTGACGGATCCGATGCAATTGCAGACTGGCCGATTCTAAACTTCGGATTGCACGCAATTGGCGGCGCAAGCTGGTGCTCGCTCCATCACGGCGGCGGGGTTGGAATAGGTAACTCGATTCATTCCGGGATGGTCATCGTTGCCGATGGTACTACCGAAGCCGAAGCACGGCTCGAACGTTGCCTCACTTACGACCCGGGGATGGGAATAGTGCGCCATTCAGACGCAGGTTACGAACTCGCGAAAAGCGAACAGAAAAAGTTCGGTATTAAAATGCCAATGGAGGAGAAATAAAGGCTGAGCGGGTATATGAAACAGTGTGGATTTTAGATGTACTTTGTTATAACCTTATTTTCGTTCGATAAAATGAAAACCGTATATTATTTTTTCACCGATTCGATTTTTCCAACCGGGAGCCAGTCATCCATATTTCCGTAATTGCTTTTATCTATTTCGAAGGCTTTCACCTCCTCAATTTTCTTTAACTCAATTAAAACTAAATATCTTTTCCCCGCCCATTTTTTGATCTGGTTACCGGATAGATTGAGTTCACTTTGATTTTCCTCTACCAGTGCAACTGATTCCTCCGGCGATAATTTATCGGAATTAAAAACGTTGTTAACCGTTGCTTTGGCTTTTACAACGCCTTCAGCGTTATTGTTGATAAAATATAAAGTGTCATCCTGATTCACCCTGCCGTAAGGTAATTTCCTGCCGGTTGCACCGCGGATGATCATTGTCTTACTTCCATCAAGAAGTTTCTCCAGCTCATTCGCCTTCGCGTCAAGATAAACAACATGATCCATTTATTTCCCTTTTAAATTTTAGTTGAGTTAAATTTTTATTTAAACGAGGTTCTGTTTTTCAATCAGGATTTTGTATAATTCTGGAACAATTTTTCAAAGGTTTAAATTGCAACCTGTTTGACTGTACAAAACTTACACAACAAACATATTACTCATTATTGTTAGAATGTGGTACTCTTAGATTAGGATTTTTTGTTTTTAAGTTTAGCTCCGTTTTATATTCTTCTTTTGGTTCCTCAAATAAAAATAATTCAAGTTCGTTCTTGTTGTTGAAACCACCAATTTTTTGTCTGAATGAGGCTGCTGTTTTTGGGTTATCAATTTCAAGTTTTCTTTTTTTGCTTATTGTTAAAAATTCTTCTTCTTGGTCAATTCCGAGGAATCGCCTGTTTGCTAGATTAGCAGCGATTCCTGTTGTCGAACTACCTGTAAAGGGGTCTAAAATCCAAGCGTTCGGCTTCGTTGAAGCCAAAATAAGTCTTGTCAAAACCGAAAGCGGTTTTTGTGTCGGGTGTTTACCACACGATTTTTCCCAAGGTGCAATTGCCGGAAGTTTCCAAACATCTTTCATTTGTTTGTCTGCGTTCAATTGTTTCATTAGTTCATAATTGAAGTAATGAGGAACTTTCTCGTATTTTCTTGCCCAAATAATTTGTTCGGTTGAGTAAGTGAAATATCGGCAAGAAAAATTCGGTGGGGGATTGGTCTTTTCCCACGTGATAATGTTTAGAATCTTAAAGTCTAACTCAGTCAAAATTTGACCAACTGAAAAAATGTTGTGCATTGTTCCGCTGATCCAAATCGTTGCATCATCTTTCATTTTGTCACGAACCAATGAAAGCCATTTGCGATTGAAATCATTTATGTATTCGAAGCCGTGTGATTTATCCCATTTCCCTTTGTTTACACTAACTATTTCCCCACTTTGAATTGAAAGTCCGTTGTTGGATAAAAAATAGGGTGGGTCGGCAAAAACCATATCAAACTTATGTTCAAATTGAGGCAATTGTTCTATTATGTCCCCTTTTAATGAATCTTAAAATTCTTAATAATCTAAGAATAATTTTCCTGAATAAAAATCAGATACAAGTTTTAGAGTTATTTTAAAAAGAGTTTTAGAAAGACCGAAACCTTCTAAATATTCACTATCAACATAAGTTTGTGAACTTCCTGCATCAAGTGCAATTAGATTAGCATCTTTAAATAATAGACCATTTGCAATCAGTTGGTCTCTTAAAATAATTCTTGGGTCATTCATTTTCATAAACTTCAATTTCGGTTGAAACATAATCTTCACTGTCTAAAACAATTTCTTCATTCTTAATATAATTGACGAACTTTTGAAATTGCTTCATCCTTTGTTTCAGCTTCTACTTCAATTATTCTTGATAAAAACTCTTGAATTTCAATTTTAAATGTTTCCATATTTAATCTTTTTGTATTTACCACGACCGACAAAATCAATTATGCCTTTATCACGAAGTATTTGTAGTTGTTGCCTTATTTTATCTTTAATGAAATTATTGTTAGGATATTTCAATCTGAGTTTTGGTTCAAATTTATAAACTTCTTCAAGGTTAAATTCATCAGTAGTAATTTCATCGACACACTTCATAACATCTAAAATCCATCCTTTTGCATCACTAGATTTCTGTCTTAGAAATAGAGTTTTGTTAAAGGATTGATTGACAACATTAGGGTCAATTATCTTGGTGTTCTTAACTAAAAATACTTTGCCTGATTCAGCTACTTTAGAAATATCAATATTACAACCTATCCATCCTGCTCTTCTGGCAGTTGGAGCTAATGGTGGTCTTTTTATTAGAATTTCTTCTGTAAAAAATTGCTTTGGAATAATCAGAAAGTCGTTAACACTCCAATTCTTTGAATATGTTAGAAAGAAAAAATTCGGATTATTTTCAGAGTATATTCTTTCTATCATTGTTGAGTAAGCGCCATCAGTAATTGTATTGGAGAGTTTACCCCCTTTGCTTTTTAATTCAAATTCTTCAGAACACTTTTTGCAGTAGAAATCAGCAACTGGTCTATTGTTTTCAAATTCATTTAAAGGCAAATCACCGCAACTTGGACAATAAGAATTATTTAGAACCCAATTTTCTGTGAGAATTCTCGCTTTTTGAGAATTACTTTGATAACCTTCTGCAAGTTTTAAGTTAAACGACAAGTTCATTTTTAGCAGTAAGTTGCGTTAGGGATAGAAGTGGAAAGCCCGCAGCGAAGCGAGGACTTGTAACGGATAGCCCGACCCGATAGGGGAATGTCCAAATAAAACTTTCTGGATTGGCATTGATACTTCGTCTCGCATCTACTCTTTGTATGTTGAAGTCAGAATATAAGTCATCAAAGAAATTATCGTTTTCATCTATGCCTTTAACGTCTGAATTGCTTAAAATCCAAGTGTGTCCCAAAGTGTCAAGTTTGTGGCAAAAATCTCTTAGTCTGATTTGTTCTGCATCGTTAAACTCGTCTTTTGCATACGAATTGAAACTTGAGGTTTCGCTCAAAGGTTTGTATGGTGGGTCGAAGTAAAATAACGTGTTGTTGTCAGCGAATTTTAGAGTTTCTTCATAGTCGCCACAAAGGATTTCCACTTTTTGTAACACTTGACTTACTGCCAAAATATTTTCTTTATCACAAATAGTCGGTCTCTTGTAACTGCCTATTGGAACATTATATTCATTCTTTCGATTCACCCGATACAGTCCGTTGAAACAAGTCCGATTGAGAAAAATAAACAAAGCGGCTTGTTCAATTTGTCTTTCATTCCTTTTGTTAAACAAATTTCGTTTTTTATAATAATATTCTTTTTTGGCTTCGTCCTATCCTTCAAGTCCGTGAAATTCGTTTTGTAAGATTTGAAGTATTGAAATCAGTTCTTTTGGTTTCGAAGCTATCGTTTTGTAGGTATTTATTAAGTCTTCGTTAACGTCGTTTATAACCGCTTTTTTAAGTTTTGGAAAATTGTTTAACATCCAAAACAAAACTGCACCGCTTCCAACAAATGGTTCTATGTAGGTAAATTTGTTTTTTGAAATGTCTTTTGGCAAAACCTTTTCAATATCGTTTATGAGCTGTGTTTTACCACCTGCCCATTTTAAAAACGGTTTCGCTATTCTGTCTGTCATTTGTCCTTTATATTAAAATTTTGAGTTAAGCAAATTTACAATTTTCAATCTTCTTAATCTTCGTTTCGATCAGTTAATTGTTAACAGATTTGTTTACACGCTCGTTTTTTAGGGTTGCACACAACGTCTGTCAGCTTGCCGAAGTAGAAGATTTTTTCCGATAAACTTCAATCGAAGCCGTTTAGCCCCGCTTTTGGCAATATCTTGTTACCGGTTGCTCTACTTCTTTCATTGTCGTCCGGGTTAGCGTTTGAATTTTGTAAAATGTTTATCAATCTCTGGTCGTAATTCAACACCCGCTTGCTCAAAACAGTCTAACAAATCGGTGTAAGTTCCTTCACCGGCTAAGAAGTCCCAAAACTCTGCTGCAACTTTCACTTCTTTTTTCAAGTCCAACATACCTTTCATCGTCCAACGCTTATATTCTGCTGGTTCGTAAGGATTATAGGGAATAGAAATTAGCGTATTTACTTTCGCTTTCGGATGCTGATAAAAATATACAGCCAGCCATTCAAGCATGTTTCTTTTGTAAGAAATAAAATCTCCTTTGTTGGGCTTTACTGTTTTTAAATCAAACATGAAAATCTCATCTGTCTTTGAAGCGAGAAACAAATCAACTTTAACGGACTTGAGCTTTTTCTCTTTCCCTTTTTGAGCAACTTTTCTAATTCGTTCCGTTTCGGCTGCTTTATTCACATCACCACCCACGGATAAATCATTCATGATTTCCTGAATTTCATTCTGTGCCTCGTCTGTGATTATTTTTCCAAGTTCATATTGAGAGTAAACCTTTTTAAAAATTCCTTTTGCAAGTTCCTTTGCAACAGGTTCGTAAATTGAAGTTCCAAAAGTTGTATTGAGAGATTGGATAAATGAAAACAAAGCCATTCTATCTTTTCCAAGTAGCCGGAAATGAAACGGCATATTTTCCGTTTCAGGTTTGTAATTCAAAAACTTTTGCCGAAGGCAGACCTTGATTGTTTCAGTTACTTTGTCTTTGTGTTTTCTATTAAGTGCCATTACTTTTTCTTTAAGTGGAAAATGATTTCTGAATATGCACCTTTGTCTTTCTCGGTGCGGTTTAATACAGGTCGCTTGAACTGATTAACGATTTTCATTCCTGCATTTTCCGCAATGGTTGGATACATGTTGTATTTATCATTTGCCACTAAGAAAATATCATAATCTGAAACGAGATATTTTTTAGTGTTGTTTAGCACATCGCTTATGCCTTGAATGTATGATAGCTTTGCTTCCCTACCTTGCCCTTTGAATAGTGGTCCTATTTCTAACTCATCGTGTCTGTCAAAGCCGAACAAATCATAGGCGTAAGCATGTTGCTCGTGATAGTCAATCAAACCGACATAGGGCGGTGAGGAAAAAATACCTTTGATTTTTTTCTTTTCTGCTAATTCTGCGAAAGCTGAATTTTTCTTTTTGAGTTCAGAGAAAATATCAATCGTTCTGCTGTCACCAGTCAAGCAAACCTGAAAGGTTTGCGTTCTTAATTTGTCAAAATGAGCAAGCCGTTTAACTGTATCTTTTGTATAGGTTTCCCACCATTTGAGAATTGAGAAAAGTGGTTTACACATTTTACCATGCTTTGCACAATAGTAAGTTGCAGTAATCGGCTCTAAAAGAGTGGCAAGATCGGCATGTGTCGTTGCTCTGCAACTACGAATTGTCCGACTTAGAATTACGCTGATGATCTTTTTTGTATTTGTGTTTATGATTTTCTTGATTTCGTTGAAAACGAAATCAATTTCTTCTCTGATATGTTGCGAATACCACTTGTCTAAGAAGGTGTTTGCTTTGTCTTGGCGAAGTTTTATGTTGTATTGCTTAACAAGTTTGTTGTAAATAGGCAGGAACTCTTTCTCCTTTTCTGCTCCAAATTGTGCTTCGTCAATTTCTCCCTGTCTTAATCTGTATTTGTATTCGGGAACGGGAAAATGTTCGTTGTTAAATTCGTAAAGTGTTTGCAACAATTTTTCCTCAAACTCTAAAGTGTGAGAGTTGGTTAGAAATTCTCGTAATCCTTTTGTGATGCGGTTGATTTCTGTTTGCACATCTACCAAATTGTATTTGGCGACCTTGCAGTTTCCAATAAGAGCGTTGAAAGCCGAAACATCAATACCGATTGCATTCATTCCAAGTTCGCATGATTGAACCATTGTCGTTCCGCTACCGGAAAAAGGGTCAAGGATGATGTCGTCCTTTTTGAAATAGGTTTCTGTTTTGAATTTGTCGGTTTTGCTGTCAAGGAAATACTCTACAAGTTGAGGTATAAACTTTCCCTTGTATGGGTGCAGGCGGTGAACATGCTTTGTGGTTTCCGCTTCTTTGTATTGGTCAAAAGACAAAGCCCAGTTTAAGTCACTGCCGAGTTGGTCTTTCCAGGAAACTTCACGGTGTCCGTTGTAAGATTTGTAGTAGTTGGTTAAGTCCTGTTTTGAAACTTTTGTTGAGCCATTGTTGCTAATCTTCTTTATCCGTCCGTATTGAATGAGATAAGAAATGTTAGCAGTCGTAACTTTCTTGCCGGTGTGCTTTGTCGCCCACTCGCTTGCCTCTTTTATCGTCAGTAATTCGTCTGTCGCTATCATTTTTAATTCAGTTGTCAAGTTACACAAAGGTAATTTTTTGGTCGGTCAAGTCAGTAGTAAGTTGTCAAATATTTTGCACAAAGTCCGTGGCAAAAGTCTGTCGGTTGATAGTGTCTCGGTCGCAAAAAGAGTTACCGGTAACGCTTGACTAACTGCCAAAATATTTTCCTTGTCGCAAATGGTTGGTCGCTTGTAACTTCCTATTGGAACATTATATTCATTCTTTCGATTCACCCGATACAGTCCGTTGAAACAAGTCCGATTGAGAAAAATAAACAAAGCGGCTTGTTCAATTTGTCTTTCATTCCTTTTGTTAAACAAATTTCGTTTTTTATAATAATATTCTTTTTTGGCTTCGTCCTGTCCTTCAAGTCCGTGAAATTCGTTTTGTAAGATTTGAAGTATTGAAATCAGTTCTTTTGGTTTCGAAGCTATCGTTTTGTAGGTATTTATTAAGTCTTCGTTAATGTCGTTTATGACCGCTTTTTTAAGTTTTGGAAAGTTGTTTAACATCCAAAACAAAACAGCTCCGCTTCCAACAAATGGCTCTATGTAGGTAAATTTGTTTTTTGAAATGTCTTTTGGTAAAGCCTTTTCAATATCGTTTATGAGCTGTGTTTTACCACCTGCCCATTTTAAAAACGGTTTCGCTGTTTTATCTTTCATTTTTATATTATGCTTTGTTTTTTAATACCGGAGTTTATTAATTAACACATTGACGGATAGTTAAACATAGCATAGTTTCTTAACAAAAATATAAATTTCTTCATTTAAAATAGATTTCTTAAATAAACTAAAAATAGCAAAAAAATTTCATATAACGACAAACCAACTCAACTTAGTACAACAGAATTTATTATCACGAAAATCTCATCCATAAGAAGTATTTTACAACATGCCTTTAAAAATAGCCCTCCATTCTTTTTCGTATTTAAACTCGGGGATTCCAAAAGACCAAACGGGTAACGGCGGTGGATTTGTTTTCGATTGCAGGTTCATAAATAATCCCGGAAGGCTTGAGGAGTTTAAATCACAAACCGGTAAAGATACTTCGGTCATAAATTACCTTAACGAAGATAACGCCATGCAGGAATTTCTGGCTGAAGTTAATTCAATTCTCACGAAAGCCATAATGAACTACCTCAACAGAAAATTTTCTCATCTCATGGTTTGTTTCGGTTGCACCGGCGGTCAACACCGGTCAGTTTATTCAGTTGAGAAAACAAAAGAGTTCATTCTCAAACATTTTCCGGAGGTTCGGGTTGAAGTTATTCACAACGAATTCCCGGAACTAAACAATACCTGAATTGGACAGGACAATTTATCCGTCCTTTGAATTTAAACTGCGCGAGCGGAAAACTTTCATACTACACCTGATATCGCAGATTTTCAGCGGTGTCGCAACCGGCATACTGATCCTGCAGGACATTATCCTGAAAAAATCTCTCGGTAGTTCTGATTTTGACGTTACCATCCTGATTTACCTGATTTCTACCTCATTTCTGGTTTCAATCTATGGCGCGGAAATCATCAACCGCGCAACCACAAGGTCAAAGACAATTTTAACTTTAGGAATTATCGGGAGGACTCCGCTTTTACTAATTCCATTTTTTGAATCAAAGTTTTATTACATAGGCGCAATAGCTTTTTCAAGCTACATAGATGCGATGTTGCTTCCGGTCTGGAATATTGTGTTCAGACATAACTATTCAACCGAAAAACGAAGTTCACTTTTCTCTTATGCTTCAAGTCTGCAAACGGTAATGTTGCTCATTATTACAACCTTGTTCGGTTTTTTCCTCGATAAAAACGATACTCTTTACAAATACATTTTCCCGATGGCAGGGATTTTCGGGATGCTTTGTTACTTCAACCTATCGCGGATGATGAAACTTGTACCTGACTCGCAGGAACATAAATCCATCGCAGCAATGTCAGTTGATTTAAAAACCGTAAAGGAGGTTTTAATTCTGCCGTTGAAAAATACCCTCAGGATTTGCAAGGAGAACAAACCGTTTTTCAGATTTGAGGTTTACTTCTTTTTGTACGGAATGGCATTTATGATAATGAGCGTTGCGATTCCTCTGTTTCTCGTTGAACAATTGAAACTTGACTACACCCCCATTTCTCTGGCTCGGGGATTAATATTTCACTCGGCGCACATAATCTTTACTCCGCTCATGGGCAAGTTGCAAGGGTCAGGACATCCGGCGAAGTTCACCGGGTTAATTTTTATTTCTTTGATGTTATTTCCATTAACGCTGATTTTTGCGGGATACCTCGGCGATGACGGACTGACTGATCTGGAAATGTTTTTCTTTTACGCATGTTTTTTCATTTTCGGAATCGGGATGAGCGGAATTACGATTTCATGGGCGTTGGGGTCAATATTTTACGCTCCCGAATATGAAGTCTCAAATTACCAGGCAGTTCACGTAACGCTTACCGGCGTGAGGGGGCTGTTCGCCCCGCTCGTCGGATATTTGATAATTCGAATTTTTTCAATTGAAATTAACCTTGTTATTTCGGCATTGCTATTTGCACTTGCCGGCCTGATGATGATTAAAGAAAGCAGACTGAAGTATTCTTACGGTAAATTATAAATCTCTGAACCTGTTCCATAATTTTTTTGCGTGTACCAGAAATTCATCCGGCGTACTGTTAAAAGATGGATCCACATTCATCAACCCCTCATATTCCGAAACAGCTTCCGGTTGACTGACCACATTGCTTCCCCTGATTGCATATTTTGTCTTCCCTTCGTGCATTATTAGTTTTACATCATCCGGACTCACATCACCTTTGCAGGAGAGCGCGTACATAAATGCAGTTTCAGCAATCCCATTATCATCAAGATCAGTAACCGAAAGCGAACGCGGAAAATAATCGAGACGAATATCAACCGGACATTCCCTGATGAAATCTGTTACTCTCCACAATAGTTTTGATTCGCCGTCGTTCATCAAATAGTGGTATGCATACAGTTCTTTATCCCTGAAATCTTCACCGTTGGAATTCGGGGTGGGGAACTCATCTGTCAGTGTTATAAAAATCAGATTGTTGCCGTTGTTATCTTTCCATGAAGCGGAAATCTGATGAATACCTTTGTACTTTATATTTTTAGGGATTTGTACATCAAACTGCAGGTCTCTTATTCCGTTCGGTTTTTCTTCTTCTGAAATAACTTCATTAACTTCCCCAGCCTTTTCATTAGTTTCACGAACGATCTCGCCTGACTGTTTCTCGCCCTCTTTAATGGATATTTTGTCTTTGTTGTTGCAACCAACTACAATGAAAATCGCAACCAGAATTATTATTGATCTCATTTTTTTTCCGCAATATCTTTAAATTTTCTTCCCCTTTCAATGCAACTTAATTATAATTGAGTAATATAAGACCATTTGTTTCAAACTAAAGAAAATTAAATTTCATCCGTTTACGTCGTACAGATAAACTGAGGGGAGATCATTGTTTACAATGGAGCCTTTTATAGAACATGGAAAGTTCTGTTCATTTTCTTTAACTTTAACCAAAGAATGAATAAGTTAACAATATTTGCAGCGATTATTTTCGTTGCCCTCACAATAGTTTCATGCTCTAAATCCGAGAATCCGGTAACACCACCGCCACCGGATGATAACCTGATTAACCTTGGAACACAATCCGGAAACGGTATGACAATTGTTTTATACTCGGATAAAAATCCGTTTGTTGGGTTCAATAAATTATTTCTGAAAGTAACGGACGATGCTTCGGGCAATATTGTAACAAACGCCATAGTTACCATAATGCCTTTATTGAATACCGGCACAACAAACTATTCGGCTCCGTTTGAAAATCCTTCCGGTACTTCTGCTGCAGACGGAAAATTTTCCGGTGCTGTTGTTTTCATCATGCCTTCATCTTCCGGAAGCTGGACTATTGAAGTAAGCATAACAAACCTGCAGAACAATTCAAACACAAATGTATCATTTCCGGTTAATGTAACAGAACCTCTATATCCCGTTGTAAAGCAAAAAACCATTCAGGGAACGACATACTATGTTTCGATGATCGAGCCGTCGTTACCAAGAGTTGGAATAAATGATATGGTCATTAAAGTAAACCGCATGGAATCTGTTACAAACTATCCGAACGATTCTACTTACACGTTTGATATGTATCCATGGATGACCTCAATGGGACACGGATCGCCCAATAATATTTCACCGGTTTACACCGGGAACGGTTATTATACCGGCAAAGTAAACTTTACAATGACCGGCGACTGGAGGATTAACCTGATATTTAATGAAAATGCAACACCGGTTGATAGCGTAGCATTCGACCTTGAATTTTAGTTATACATTCAATCTCTGAAAGCATCAATTCCGTTTATATAAAATCATAATGAATCTTACACTGAAATTTCTATTCATTTGTCTTTTTTCATTTTCGGGAGTATTTGCACAGGAAAACGATTCTTTATTTAAAGAATATATTCTGGAAAAGGAGATAAACGTAAACTTCAACCGGATAGATCTCACAAAGGAGGAGACTGGTTTTCACAAAAGCAGTAACCTGAGTTCTACTGAAGAAATTCTCTCAAGGTTCAGCGGTGTATCGTTTATCAGGCGGGGAAACTACGCACCGGAACCGGTTATCAGGGGATTAAACACGAACCAGATAGATGTAACAATAAACGGAATGCGGGTAATGAGCGCGTGTACCGATAAAATGGATCCGGTTACTTCTTACGTTGAAACGCAAAATCTCGGGGCAATTGATATTTCAAAAGGTTCCTGCCATTCTGAGGTCGTATCCAATATTGGGGGTAAAATCAATCTTGATATGCTTACGCCGCAGTTTAGTTCACACTTTTTATTTAACGGTAAAGTATTCTCCGGTTACAGATCCACTTCCGGAAATTACAAAGGTGGACTTGTAGTTGCGTTATCAGATGAAAATTACGCATTAAATATTAACGGCGGTTACAATAATTCCGGAGATTACAAAACCGGCGGCGGTAATGAAATTGAAAATTCCGGGTTTGAAAAATACAATTTTTCTCTCAACGGCGCTTACAAATTAGACGAATTTAATATTCTTCGCATTAGCGGAATTTGGGACGATGCTTATGATATCGGATATCCGGCTTTATTAATGGACGTCGGATCCGCAAAAGCCAGAATTGCCGGACTTGACCTTGAATCAAAGGATCTTTTTGATTTTTTCAACACACTTAATTTTAAAGTTTACTTCAACACTATTGACCACGTTATGGACGATTCGAAGCGCAATAACGGGTTCAGGATGGATATGCCGGGTAAAACTAAAACTTTCGGAAGTTCACTGACTGCAGGTGTGCTGTTTGATGAAACGACTGCTGTTACTGCGGGATTTGAATTCTTTAACTCACTCCACAGTGCGGACATGACAATGTACTTCGGAAATTCTAATCCAATGTATATGGTAACCTGGCCTGACGTAAGAAAGAACCAGTTTTCATTTAAAACTTCATTGAGAAAATATTTATCAGATAAGTTCAGTGTTGAACCGTTTGCAGGATTTGCGTTTGTTTCATCCGATATAGAGAGTGAGCTCGGATTTAATTCGCTTCAGATTTTCAATCCCAATGTATCTAAAAAATCTTCGAGAAATATTTATTCCGGAGGAATAAATCTATACTATCAATTGTTCGATCCGTTAACGCTATCGCTTTCATCTTCTTATTCGGAACGTTTTCCGACCGTCAGTGAAGAATTCGGTTTCTACCTGTATAACCGGTTAGATAACTTTGACTATATCGGTAATACCGCTATTTCCAACGAGAAGAATATTCAGTTTGAATTTAGGGCAGATTACAATGAAAGTGATATCGCCGTCGGGACGAGTATATTCATATACAGGTTCACCGATTATATACTTGGCAAGCGAATGGTTTCAGTCGGACCAATGACGCCGGGTTCGTTTGGCGTTAAAATGTACGAAAATTTCGATAATGCATTGCTGGCGGGGTTTGAAGCTAATTTGATTTTTTTGTTTAAAACAAATTTTGTTTTTTCCGCCGGAATAAGTTATTCATACGGCGAACTTGCAAACCGCGACCCACTGCCACTTATCCCCCCACTTAACGGTGTACTGTCAATCAGGTTCACTAAACCAGACTATATGGTACAACTGGAACAGATACTGGCAGCGAAACAACACCGGGTTAATACCGATGCTGGTGAAAGTATCTCAGCAGGATACGGACTTATGAACATCAGAGGTGAATACACTTTCAATGATATTGTAAAGATTAATTTCGGGGTAGAAAATATTTTCGACAAGGAATATTACAATCACCTTGATTGGTTAAAAATTCCGCAATCCGGGAGAAATTTTTACGGTGGGATAGATTTAAACTTTTAAAAAAGTTTGTCCCGTTACATGTGCGTTTAAAGGATATTCAGGTTGTAAATTTCAGTTGCTTAATCGTTGCAATTCATCCCTGAGTTCAGCCGCACGTTCAAATTCCAGATCTTTTGCAGCCTCTATCATTTCTTTCCGCAATTGCTCAATTAATTCCTTTCTCTGTTCGTTCGATGTTTCGTCCATCACCGGTTTAATCATAGCTTTCAGTGCAGTGTTCACGGATTCATCTGATTTAGATTTCCTTTTATATGTTTCATTTTTCGAAATTGAATCGGCAACAATTGTAGTTGATATTATATCTTCATAAGATTTATAAACGGTCTCAGGTTGAATATTGTTTGCTTCATTGTACTCCTGCTGAATTTTTCTGCGTCGGGCAGTTTCGCTGATAACCTTAGACATTGATTCAGTAACTTTATCTGCATAAAATATAACCATACCGTTTACGTTTCTGGCAGTTCTCCCGGCGGTTTGCAGAAGTGATTTTTCAGATCTGAGGAACCCCTCTTTGTCTGCATCGAGTATTGCTACAAGTGAGACTTCCGGCAGGTCGAGACCTTCCCTGAGGAGATTAACACCAACTATTACATCAATCTTACCAAGCCTCAGATCGCGAAGTATTTCGACCCTGTCGAGGGAATTAATTTCCGAATGAATGTACTTAACCCGAACGTTCAGATTCAACAGGTAATCTGTAAGGTCCTCGCTCATTCGCTTGGTCAACGTTGTTACCAGTACCCGCTCATTTTGAACAGCACGTTTTCTGATTTCATTTAGCAAATCATCAATCTGGTTTTTAACCGGCTTAACCTGAATTTCCGGATCAAGTAATCCGGTGGGACGAATTATCTGTTCAACAATTACTCCTTCACTTTTTTCGAGTTCATAATTACCCGGAGTCGCGCTTACGAAAATAACCTGTTTAATCATTGACTCCCATTCCTCAAAGGTCATCGGTCGGTTATCAAGCGCTGAGGGTAAACGAAATCCGTGCTCTACAAGCGTTTTCTTTCGCATACGGTCGCCGTTATACATCCCGCCAATCTGCGGAACGGTAACGTGTGACTCGTCCACTACAAGCAGGTAATCCTCCGGAAAGTAATCGAACAAACACGAAGGTCTCGAACCGGGTGGTCTGCGATCAAGATGTCTCGAGTAATTCTCGATTCCGTTACAGTATCCAACTTCCTGAATCATCTCAATATCGAAATTAGTGCGCTGTTCCAGTCTCTGCGCTTCAACATATTTTTCTTTTTTCTGAAAAAATGCAATGCGCTCCTCAAGTTCTGCCCTGATATCATCAATTGCAAGTTCAAGCTTTTGTTTATTCGTTACAAAATACTTGGCGGGATAAAGTACAACGCTGACATCTTTACCGATTATTTTTCCGTCTTCTGCATTTACATAGGAAAGTTTCTCAATCTCGTTATCGAATAGCTCTATCCTTATCGCAGTATCAATTTCGTAAGCCGGAATAATTTCAATTGTATCTCCCCTAACCCTGAATGTTCCTCTGGAAAATTCATAATCATTTCTGACGTAGTGAATATAAATAAGTTTATTTAAAAGGGCTTTTCTTTTAATTTTCTGACCTAGCTTTAAAACCAGAACCTGTTCGGCATATTCCTCCGGTGCCCCGATACCGTAAATGCAACTCACTGATGATACAACAATGACATCTTTCCGGCCTTCAAGAATCGAAGCTGTGGCACGAAGTCTCAATCTGTCAATATCTTCATTGATTGAGAGATCTTTCTGAATGTATGTATCCGTTGATGGAATGTAAGCTTCAGGTTGATAGTAATCATAATACGAAATAAAAAACTCAACCCGGTTATCCGGAAAAAATCTTTTGAATTCACCATACAACTGTGCGGCGAGCGTTTTATTGTGCGACATTACAAGAACGGGTTTACCGATATTCTGTATAACATTTGAAACCGAGAAAGTTTTGCCTGAACCGGTTACACCAAGAAATGTCTGGTACCTGTCTCCGCGTTGAATGCCCTCAGTTAATTCTTTAATCGCACGGGGCTGGTCACCGGTAGGTTTATAGCCCGAAATGAGTTTGTAATTCATCGAATGAAAATTATGAAAATATTATATCAGATGAGAATGTGAAGTTAAATGCTATTCAATTTTTGTTACAAGGTTAATTTCTTTTAGGATGGATTCAATTTTCATTAAATCTTCCATGTCGCCTGATTTCACAACTGCTTTACCTTTGGTATGTGCTATAATTGCGATTTGTTCACAGTGTACAAGATCAAAGCCGGTTGCTTTTTGCAATTGTGTAATCACCTCTTCCCAAAAATGATTCGAATTAAATAAAATCAATTTCCTCTCGACATCCTGACCAGTTCCTGACCCGGAAAATGTTTTCACTTCTTCCATAAATCATTTATTGATTCTTACGGGTAAACGATGATATTACTTCACAAACCGCATCCTGCACATCTCTCGCATGTTGCCAGCCGCCGGAAAATCCATTGTTTACAATATAAAACATCAGAAGCTCATTATCCCGCGATACAGTGTAACCTGCCAGAGCGCTAACGGAATTCAGCGATCCAGTCTTCGCCCTAACATTTCGCTCTGCTTCGGTGCCAATCATTCTTTTCCTTAACGTCCCGTCATAACCGGCTATTGGAAGGGAATTATAGAACATATCGAAATTTTTTAAATCATCGTACATAATTTTCAATAGCCTCATAAAAAGATTTCCTGTTACTATATTGTATCTTGTCAAACCCGATCCTTCGAGGATTTCGTATTCGTTCCGGTCAACCCCCTTTCTTGTCATATAATCAATAACTGCGTTCGTTCCTTTTTGCAATGTGCCCGGCGGGGATTCGTTTACCGCACCAATTACTTTAAACACGGAAATTGCTGACAGGTTATCGCTTGCTTTGTTCATTTGGATAAGGACATCTTTGAGCGAATGAGAAAACTCGGCAATCTGAACAGCACGCGGTGGTGTAACTCCGGAAACGACTTCGCCCGAAATTGTAACGCCGTTAACTGTCAATTCGGAGGTTAAAAGATCCGCCGCATAAAATCCCGGATCGCCACCCATGTTATTCTTGTCAATATTAATCCCTGCAACATAAGGCCAATACTGTTTTTTTGTATCTCCGGAATAATAGTCTGCTAAAGCGTAATAATTATCATCCAGAAATGAATTATCGTAAATTATATTTCCGTTCACCTGTCGTACTGTTTTTGCTACCTCTTTTGCAAGCGTTGAAATATCGCCGGAATACAAATCGGGATCTCCAAATCCTTTCAGGTAAAGATTACCGTTTACTACTCCACCGGTAACATTTGCATCGGAATATACTACTGTCTTAAACTTATAATCCGGTCCAAGCACATCCATTGCAACAATTGAGGTAACAAGTTTTGTAACTGACGCCGGAATCATTTCCATACCAGGATTGAGAGAATAAATTACATCTCCGTGTTCAGTGCTCATCACAATACAAGACACATTTCCGCCAATCGTTGAAAAGATTGAGTCAATTTTTTCCTCATATATGTTACCGGCTTTTGCGTTGCTGAAAATAAAAAATATCAGCAGGGTAATTTTAAATTTTTTAATAATCCTCAAATATAATTTTATTATTGAATTAAACTCTTTATAATTTTATTTGAATCTTCTAAAACTTCGATTGTATTGTCGAATGTAATTAATTCCTTAGCCTTATCAAAGTCACACCAGGTATATTCCATAACCTCGTAATTATCGGGCCTGACAATTTCACGTGTATTAGCCTGTCCAAGGTAATATTTCACAGTTTTTTTTATCGGCTTTTGCTTGAAATGATAATTATATTTCTCTTCAAATGAAATCGATTCATCTTTAATATCAATATTCTTCAATCCTGTTTCTTCTTCAAGCTCCCGCGTTGCTGCCTCTATCTCAGATTCACCATAATTTTTGTGTCCCTTTGGAAACGACCAATGACCTTTTTTATGTTTTATAAGCAGAAATTCAATTTCACCTTCATTAATCCTGAAAATCACAAAACCGTATGAACGATCTTCTAGTACCATTTAAACCTCTTCAGATTTTACTTCCTGCCAAAGCGCATCCATCTCAGAGAGCGACATTGAATCAAGTTCTTTTCCAACTGATTTAGCTTTGCTTTCAATTTTTCTGAATCGTCCGGAGAATTTTTTAATTGTTCCTCTTAATGCGTCTTCCGGATTTACTTTCAGGAAACGTGAATAATTCACAATTGAAAACAGCAGATCCCCCAATTCATCTTCAATTTCTCTGACGGATTTTCCGTTGTTGACATTAAAGCGAAGTTCTTCAAGCTCCTCCCTTATTTTTTCAAAAGCCGGCTCCGGAGCATTCCAGTCAAATCCAACTTTCGAGGCTTTCTCCTGAATTCTGTACGCTTTTAACAGCGCAGGTAATTCAGCCGGTACACCGTCAAGTGCGGAAGTCCTTCCTTCACGCTTTTTTAACTTCTCCCAGTTTGCTTTAACCTGTTCGGCGCCATTTACCTTAACATCGCCAAAGACGTGTGGATGGCGGTCAATTAACTTTTCCCTTACGGTTGACATTACCTCGAAAAGATTAAAATTATTTGCTTCTTCAGCAAGCACTGAATGGAAAATAACCTGTAACATTAAATCACCAAGTTCTTTTTTCAATTCAACTTCGTCTCCCGTATCAATTGCTTCAAGTACTTCGTATGTTTCTTCCAGCAGGCAACGGCGCAGTGACTCGTGCGTTTGCTCCCTGTCCCAAGGACACTCAACCCTTAGTTTCTTAACAAGTCTATAAAATCTGATAAATTCTTCGGAAAGCGCTTCTTTTTTGTACATGCTTTAAATTTAGCATAATGTACAAAAGATTTCTAATCAATAATTATTCATCTTATACTGCTATATGTGCTTCGGTTTCGTTTAAATTTCATTAGATAAAAACAGGACTGTCATAGCTCAAAAGCATCCATAATTTTAATTATTTCCTGAACATCGTCCGATTCGAAACCTGAAATTGTATTTTTTAAAAGGCTCAGTTTTTCCAGTTTGTACTCAGGAACTATTTCACCGCTTGACTTTAGGGCAAGAATATCCGATAGTAACAGATGAGCAATATAAAGTTTTTTCGGGTCAAGCTCAGTAGATTCAATCGCTGCGAAATGACCGAATGAATTATTGTCCATTGAACAAATAGTTTCAAAATCGAGAATTGAAGATTTGTTGAACTCCGAAACCGCTTCATCCCGGATATGACAAAACGGTTCTGTCTCTTTTTCGTTGATATATTTCTTCAATGCAAGCGATAAGGATTCAATTCTTTTGATAAGTTGATCTTTTTGAATTATCATTTGAGTTTTTTAGTGAATATAAATTTTCCTGATTACACCTTAAAGCGTAGAAAAAGTACAGGGTTTTTATGGTCTGTATCAAACACAAAATTTCCCTTGCGATTTCATTATCAATTAAGTTTGAGCAGCCGGTTATCAAATACAGAACTTAATCTGAATTGAATCACATAAACAAATGAGATATTTTCATTTCAAAAATAAATCTTAACGACATGATAATTGGTGTACCGAAAGAAATAAAAACAAATGAAAACCGGGTTGCACTAACTCCCGGAGGCGCTGAAGTTCTTAAACAAAACGGTCATAAGGTTTACGTTGAAACGAACGCCGGAATTGGCAGCGGTTATACTGACGCCGACTATAAAAAAGCAGGTGCTTTAATACTTAAAACATCGAAGCAGGTGTTTGATATTGCAGAGATGATTATGAAGGTAAAAGAACCTATTAAACCTGAGTATAAGAAAATCAAAAAAGGTCAGATTGTTTTCACCTATTTTCATTTTGCTTCGTCCAAAGAGCTGACAAAAGCAATGGTTGACAATAAATGTATTTCAATTGCATACGAAACTGTACAGAAGAGCGACGGATCGTTGCCATTATTGATTCCGATGAGTGAGGTTGCCGGTAGGATGGCTGCGCAGGAAGGTGCAAAGTATCTTGAAAAAGTAATGGGCGGACGAGGCGTTTTGCTCGGCGGCGTTCCGGGGACTGAACCGGCTGAAGTTATCGTCCTCGGTGGCGGAATCGTAGGGACGAATGCTGCTAAAATAGCTGCAGGATTCGGGGCACGTGTAACTATCATGGATAATAATCTTTACCGGTTGAGATATCTGGATGACATAATGCCGAAAAATGTTACAACCATGATGAGCAGTCCGGTAAATATCAGACAAAAAATCAAAACGGCTGACCTCGTAATTGGCGCTGTTCTGATTGCCGGAGCTAAAGCCCCTAAACTCGTTACACGAGATATGCTTAAACTTATGAAGAAAGGTGCCGTTGTTGTTGATGTATCAGTTGATCAGGGCGGTTGCATTGAAACATGTAAACCAACAACGCATGAAAACCCAACTTTCGTCGTTGACGACATAGTTCACTATTGCGTTGCAAATATGCCGGGTGGAGTTCCGTTTACCTCAACCATTGCCCTTACAAACGCAACCCTCCCCTATGCTCTGCAAATTGCAAATCTCGGTTGGTTCAAAGCCTGTACCTCAAACGAAGAGCTAAAATTCGGACTCAATACTATAGAGGGAAAAATCGTTTATAAAGCCGTTGCGAATGCTTTCAATTTTAAATATTCACCCGTCGAAGAAGTTTTGAAAGAATATTCTGAATGAAAATAAGAACCTTGTTAGCTCAAAGTAATTTTACCTAAACTACAAATAAAATGGTAATCTTTTCAGATTGCCATTTTTAATTTATTTGTCTGAGATAAATTTATTAAATTTTCCAAGCGGCTATTTCAGTGTGTACTGCACCGCTTCGGTTCAGGATACTTTTCATCAAACTAATTTTTTCTGCGAAGAATTCTATTCTGAATTTTAAATTCTGATTAGTAGTCTTTGTAAATTTTAGTTCCTGATTTTTACATCGTGCAAAAGTTATATGCGGTAAAAACTTCTTTTCTTGTTTAATACCGATTCCATTAAACTCCCTTGTTATCTTTTCATGAAGGCCAAACAATTTCTTCAGGTCGCCACCGAGATTAAAAAATATCACCCGCGGATGAACCGGATTGGGGAGAAATCCAATCTGATCTGTAAAAAGTTGTATACCCGTATTATCTTTGTGAAGTGCAATAGCTAAAGCATTTTCAATATCGTCAATTCGTTGCTCACTAACTTCGCCGATAAAAAACAGGGTCAGGTGCAGTTTTTCAGTTCTCTCTTGTCTGATGAATGTGGTTTGTGTATGATTTAATCCCGATAGGAACTCATCCGCTTTATTTGCAAGCTCCCGTTTTGTATCCCCGTCTGGATTAATTGAAACGAAAAGTCTCATAGATGTAAAATTTATAAATTGAGCTTTCTGAAACTGGTATAAACGAATATCGTTATCGTACAGTGGTCTGTCATAAATTTTTTAATCCGTTTCTGTTATATTGAAAATGATATCAATCTAAAATTAAGATGAATGCAACAATGTTAAAAGTTCTTTTCCTTTGTTCAGTTTTGTTTTTATGTGCAAGATTAAATGCACAGGTTGAAAATGTTCCTTTGGAGGATGAAGTTTATGGCTTTCTGAAAAAGCTGAGCGTAAAGAAAATTATCGGAAGTATTGACGATGATAACCCGAATCTATCGACATTTGAAGTTTCTCAACTTCTCAAAACAGCCTTAAAGAAATCCAAACAGCTCAGCGAAGTTGAACGAAAGCTCATTTCAAAATTCAGAGTAAAGTACGACTACGAATACATGAATAGCGAGAATTCCTACCAACTCATCGGAAGTGAAAACGGATTTAAACGAAGTACATACGATTTTCTTCGCAACAAAGAAGGATATCTTTTTACATACCGAACAGATAATGTTTCATTTTTCTCAAGACTTTCTGCGCAAGGGTTAGTAACAGGTGAACTCTCCGGACAGAATAAATACAGCTCCCGTGTTTATAATGTTTCCTTGAATTTAAAAGGTACGCTTTTTAACAACCTTGGATACAAATTCGGATTTGAAAGCGGCGGTATTGCCGGGAATACATCGTTAGCATACAAAACGTTCAGAAGAGTTTTTCTTGGTACCGAAAAACAGGATATTTCCGGCGGCAAATACAAAAATAAATTTACTTTCATAAACGGATATCTGAAATATGAAATATTACCTTCAGAGAATATGAAGTTATCAGTACAACTCGGCAGAGAGAAAATAAAGTATGGATTGGGATATTCGCAGGGGTTAATATTTTCGGGAAATCATGCTGATATGGATTTCATTAAGTTCAATTTTAAATACGGTTTGTTTAATTTCTCCTCCCTTACCGCATCTACGAATGAAAACTTCATCAAGGATAATGAGCCATTTACAAAATATATTGCGATGAACCGTGCGAAATTTTCCTTAAATGATCTTTTCGATATCGGCATTGGTGAAGTGATTGTATATTCCAGACCATTTGAGTTGGCATACCTCAATCCTCTGATGTTTTATAAATTCGCCGAGTTTTCTCTACAGGACAGAGACAACGGGTTTATGTTCTTTGATTTGCAAACTCACTTCATAAAGGGTTTACAGTTTCAGGCGACTTATCTCATGGACGAAAATATTATCTTTGATAATCCGTTCGATTTTTCACGATCCACAAATAAGGTTGCGTTGCAGGTTGGAATGTTTTCTTATGAACCATTCGGAATTCCCGATTTGTCGTTCTTCACCGAATATACTTTAATCAGACCTTATGTATATTCACACCGGAGCAATAAGTCAACTTTTACTGCGCGCGGGCATATTATAGGTAATGAAATCGGTCCGAACGCCGATCAGATATTATTTAATTCTGAATATTATCTCTTTGATAACTTCATTATAAAAGCACAATATAGCAGAACAAGAAAAGGAAAGAATATTGTTGATGAAAACGGCAACATGATAAAAAATGTTGGCGGTGATGTTTACGTACCGCTCAATGAAGCTTTGGATCCCAAAGTTGCTCCATTTCTCGATGGAATCAGGGCTAATCGGGATGAGCTGTCGCTATCAGTGAAATATGAACCATTGCTCAATATCAGGTTAGAACTCAATTGTATTTTTACAAAATACTCCGAACCTGAGTTAAATATAAATACATCTGACTCGTTCGCGTATATGAAAATCGGGGTGGGAATTTAATCGGAAGAAAAATTCACTTGAGAAAAAATCTTATACCGGTATTTTACACACACGCGATGGTAATTCAGTGGTAGAATGTCAGCTTCCCAAGCTGGACGTCGCGGGTTCGAATCCCGTCCATCGCTCCAATTCACGTGATAAAAGTCATTTGAAAATAACAACATCTGTTCTATAATTGCCACCATTGAATAAGCAAAACTCCAAAGAACGATTTTTTAATTAACCAAATTTCCAATTGTCGTTTTTAATTTAAAAACAAAATGAAAAAGAAATTACTATCCAAACAAGCATTCTTTTTGTATTACCTTGTAATAATGGTAAGCGTATCGGTTGTTGCTTATTCTTTATCCACAGGAATTACCGGGCGGACAAAAAAAGGTTCTAATCCGGGTTGCATGTGTCACGGCTCACAACTATCTGCCGGCGTTAGCGTTACAATTTCCGGACCTGATTCAATCGCGACTGGTGATACAGCTAATTTCAGCCTTACAATTTCAGGCGGACCGCTGGTAGTCGGGGGCACCAATATCGCATCCTGGTCAGGCGATCTGAATATTGCCGATGCTACGCTCAGAAAACAAAACGGTGAATTGACTCACGTTGCACCGCTGTCACCGGTAAGCGGAACTGTCACTTTTAACTTTAAATACACTGCGCCTGCAAATCCGGGCAGCGATACAATTTACGCTACTTCCTTAAGCTCGGATAATACGGGCAGCACAACTGGCGACCAATGGAATTTTGCTGAAAATAAAGTAATCAACGTTTACTCAAGCACCGGCATTATCAATAACGGAACAACGGTCGAAAGCTACTCGCTTATGCAAAATTTTCCAAATCCGTTTAATCCCGTAACAAAGATTTCATTTTCAATTCCGGAATCAGGCGTTACCAAACTCATCGTTCGGGATTCTGCTGGGAGAATAATTGCGACCTTAGTTAATGAAGAACTATCCGCCGGCTTATATGATTACATTTTAGATGGATCAAATCTGTCTTCCGGAATTTATTTTTATACCCTCTCTTCCGGCGATGTTAACATTACTAAGAAAATGGTTCTTACTAAGTAAATGTAAATTTTTCTGTTGCAAATTTGTTGTTTGGCGGTACACTAAATTTTCGTACCGCCTTTTTTTTGCAATTTCGTTTATGTCTTATAAAAAGGAATAATTAGTCTTATTTTAACTGATCATTAAATTCTGCAATGATAGTCTAATATCGTCCATGTGTCTTTGCGGATATTACCGTACTTTCAATGCTCATACGGAGGTTAAAAATTTTGGTGAATATTTTCCGGCTCATATTCTTTAAACAACACCGGTGAACCTGTAGTTAGAACAGTAGTTATCGCATTTAATCAATATCTGATGTGCAATCAGATATCGGTTCGGTCAGTTACCGAAAAATAAAACCGCAAAAATTCGGAAGACTTGTTAATGTTGTTTTCAACTTAAACTAAAATATTCTACCCGGAGCAGCACCGGAAGAGTAGCTTATGCAGTTATTTCGGGTATCAGATTAAGCCGCCGGAATTAACCTCCGTTTGACAGTAAACAATTGGGGTGCATTTAAGATTTATTAAAAGTATTCGAAGAATAATTTAAACCTGCACATTTTTATTCAAATCGAAAATTAATATGAACAACATATCAAAAGCGCAATTGAACGTTCTGATTTTTTTATTTGCAATAGTTGCTGTCTTTGTATTGGGAGTAACTCTTTTATCGCTTGGCAGCGTATTGCTCCCGTTTGTAATCGCAGTTTTGATTTCTATTATATTCGATCCTTTAGTCGCATATTTAAAATCTAAAAAAGTCCCGATTTTCTTCTGCCTATTGATTGTTTTCTTTATTTGCACGATTGTTATTTTTCTCATTGGACTTATAGTATATTCAAGCGCGTTAAATGTGTCTGATGCCTTGCCATTGTATGAGCCGAAGTTCAACAGTCTCATTTTAAAAATTGAAAGTATCGCAGAATCCATAAGCACTTCATTTGGAGTAAACTTTAAGGAACTGAAGTTCACAGATCTCATTTCATTCTCCAAAGTTTCAGAATATGCAGGAACAATCGCAAATTCGTTTATAAATATCATTAGCAATACTGTAATGGTTCTGTTGTTTATGATGTTTATCCTTGCGGGAAGCGGCGACCTTGAAGCTAAAATCCGAAACGGTTTTACTGAGAGCGAAAGTGAACGAATCGTTTCTGTAGTTCATAACATCAGCAAACGGGTCAGGCAATACCTTATAACTAAAACTCTGATAAGCCTGATAACCGGAATATGTTACGGATTAATATTGTGGCTGTTTGGTGTTGAGTTTCCGGTATTCTGGGGATTCCTTGCATTTATACTGAACTTTATACCGAATATCGGATCACTGATTGCTACCGTCTTTCCGGTTTTACTGGCATTGCTCCAGTTTGACAGCTTGGTTACGACGATAATACTTCTAATCGTATTAGTTATTATTCAAAACATCTTCGGCAACGTGCTTGAACCGAAAATGATGTCAGAAAGCTTAAACCTGAGCGCCTTATTGATTCTAATAAGTCTGATTTTCTGGGGATGGTTGTGGGGAATTCCGGGTATGATACTCTCTGTTCCGTTAACGGCAACAGTTAAAATTATTTTTGAAAATATCCCTCAATTGAAGCCGCTGGCAGTACTTATGGAGGGTAAAATTACAAACGAAAATAATAAACCGGTTTAAGTGATAAAATAAAATTTTCATTGTTATCCGGCTACAAAGAATTTTCATTGTTATTTATTTTTTATTGTAAGTTTGTTCGGGTTTTGTTAAGTTAGCTTGTAAATCAAAAAATAAATGGGGGACTTATGTCAAAAAATTTATTAAATGTCAAACTTTACGTTTCTTTTATTCTTGCCTTTTCGCTTTTATCTTTCAGTATGATATCTGACGACGATATCAGAGACGCTGATTTAAAAGAAGCACAGAAACACTCACAGGTAACAGATTTCAAAGTATATACCCCGCCAGTCATACAGACTTTAATGGTTGGAAATACTACTTTGGGTTCCGGTTACAATCTGTTAGACACATTAACACTCACTGCAAATCCCAATTCACCTAACAACGGTGGTGCGGCAAACTGGGCGATCTTCTTCGATCTTGTTGGAGGTGCACAGGAACTTTCTGTAGTGCAAATGAATACTGCAAGCACTGCAACTGCGGGAGCAACTTTCTCTGTTGAGATATTTACCCGTTCAGGGACTGCGCTGGGTGGACCTGTAAGTTCAGGGCCGGGAAGCTCAAGTGCAGGTTGGACTTCGCTTGGTACAGTTTCGGTTTTACAAGGTCCGGTTAATGCCGGAATGTCTGAAATTTTTAATATTCCTGCGATTACTGTACCTGCAGGCGATACTGTCGGTGTAGCTGTAAAATTTACCGGAGCCGGACCACGCTATTACGGAACAGGTACTCCACCCTATAGTACTTACTCTGACGCTAACGTATCACTAACTACCGGTGATGCGCGAAGTGTGCCATTTACACCATCAGGAAGCTTTTTCTCTTCACGGGAATTTTGTGGATCAATCCGTTATTTTGTAAATGCTGGTCCATCGGGTGTTTATTGTGAAGACTTTGAAAGTTTTACGGTCGGCGGACGGCTTGCATGTCAGGATTCTGTTAACTGGACAACCTGGAGCGGGGATCCGTGTAACACAACAGAAGATCCGCTTATCTCCAATACACAATCGTTTAGTCCAACAAAATCTGTGGTAATTACACAAAACAATGACCTGGTTAAACCGCTCAACAATGATACCACAGGTATTCAAAAAATCTCCTTTAAGTTCTATGTACCAACAGGTAAAGCAGGTTACTTCAATACTCTTGCAACATTCGATGACCCTACTTTCCACTGGGGTATGGAATGCTACTTCGATGTTGGCGCATCCGGAAATAACGGAAGATTATTCGGCGGTTCATCAGTAGCAGTACCGTTCTCATATGCGCACGATACATGGCAATCTGCAGCATTAATAGTTAACCTTGATATTGACTCGGCAAAATTCATAATAAACGATAATGTAATTCACGTCTGGAAATGGTCAGCAGGTGCGAATGGTAACGCGGTTCCAAAGCGACTTGCTGCAAACGATTTCTTTGGCGCAACTGCTGTTGATGAGTTGTATGTGGATGATTATTGCTTCGATCCGAATAGTAGCTGGATTACTACAAATGTTTATTGTGAAGACTTTGAAGGTTTTACGGTCGGCGGACGGCTTGCATGTCAGGATTCTGTTAACTGGACAACCTGGAGCGGGGATCCGTGTAACACAACAGAAGATCCGCTTATCTCCAATACACAATCGTTTAGTCCAACAAAATCTGTGGTAATTACACAAAACAATGACCTGGTTAAACCGCTCAACAATGATACCACAGGTATTCAAAAAATCTCCTTTAAGTTCTATGTACCAACAGGTAAAGCAGGTTACTTCAATACTCTTGCAACATTCGATGACCCTACTTTCCACTGGGGTATGGAATGCTACTTCGATGTTGGCGCATCCGGAAATAACGGAAGATTATTCGGCGGTTCATCAGTAGCAGTACCGTTCTCATATGCGCACGATACATGGCAATCTGCAGCATTAATAGTTAACCTTGATATTGACTCGGCAAAATTCATAATAAACGATAATGTAATTCACGTCTGGAAATGGTCAGCAGGTGCGAATGGTAACGCGGTTCCAAAGCGACTTGCTGCAAACGATTTCTTTGGTGCAACTGCTGTTGATGAGTTGTACGTGGATGATTATTGTTTCGATCCGAATAGTAACTGGACTCCTACAGGTGTAACACCTATCGAATCAGAAATACCATCTGATTACAAACTAGGTCAGAACTATCCGAATCCATTCAACCCAAATACCACTATAAACTTTACGATTCCGAATTCTGGATTGGTAACGCTTAAAGTATATGATGTTCTCGGAAAAGAGGTAGCAACGCTTGTTAACGGTGAGCTCCTGCCAGGAAAATATGAATACAACTTCAACGCTGCCGGTCTGTCAAGTGGTATTTATTTCTATGTATTGCATGCTGGTGATTTCATTGCTACAAAGAAAATGACGTTGCTGAAATAAACGGCATTTCTTAAATCTGTTCGAACCCCCGTGGTGTGATTGTTTGCACGGGGGTTTTTGTTTTTAGATCGAAAGTATTAATTAAACCGAAATGATTCCTGACCGCAATTTCTTCTTCTTGATATTCTCTTCCCAATATTGCTTCCGAATTGAACGAAATTAATTTTTTATTGATACTTTGAAAACTGCGTTTGTATTTGAATGATTTTATGATCGAGTAATTTATAAAGAAATGTATTTATTTTCTTAAATCTGCGGAAAAGAACAAGTGATCGGATAAAGTTAATTCAGGTCGTTCTGAAACAATTAACTACACATCAAAAAACTTGTGTGAATATTTTTAATCCGGAATGTTATTCAGGTTCTTAATCCGTAAATTAGCAACCGATGGCAAAGTGTGTTAATAAAATCTTAAACTCTTTAAAAGTTGGTTGATTTATATAATCAGGCTCATGAACTTTACTCAATTCCTACAACAACCGAACAAACCGGAAAGAAATATTTATGCAATAAAATATTTTATTATGTCAATTACATTAAAGGACTTTATCACAGCAAGAGATTCGGAACAGTCGCGTTTACTGTTATTGAACAAAATCAAATTAAGTCAACAGAATTTTAATGAGACTAAGATTTTCCCGGAGTTTCAAAACCTTATCACAATACATGAAACTATTATTAACATTCTCTCAAACCGTAGCGGGATCTATATTAAAGAGTATGCGGGTAAATCTGATTTCATTCAGGGAAACGAAATGAAATCTCAGAATAATAAAGATATTGAATCACAATTCAGGTTGATGGAGTGGATATTACCTTACCTGAAAGAATTGCTGGAACAGGGCAGATATATTTATGAGTTTGTTGAAAACAATATTAATATTGAATCAATTGGTATAAAGAGCGATTACAAAAAAGATGGATATCTTATAATCCCGGATAATCGTCAAAAAGTATTCCGGATTTTACGTTACAATTGCACTCTCTATAAAATTCTAAAGACCCGCGAAGTTGATAATTACTCATGGAATGTTATTATTGTTCCAAGGGAATTCTTGCGCAATTACCTGCTTGCTAATGATATCCTGAATCAAATTATCTACCTCCTCGATACTGAGTTAAGTTTCCCGTATAACGAAACAATATCTCCAATCGCACGGCGGAAGTTTATAAAGTTTCTTGAAAAAGATCCTGACTGTTGAAACAGATTTTTTCTGTCGATGACAACACATTAGATTACAACTATCAAAAATTTATATATCCAAAATTGAATCCCGCCAATTTTAAAAGGTTTCTGTAAATAAAAATTGACATACAATTCTAAAAGGAAAGAACCGGAGTTCTTTCGAACTCCGGTTCTTTTTGGGGATATTGCGTGGAAGTTGTGGTTATGCTGCTTTTGTATCCGAATTAGCGTGATTTTCTATAAAACCTGCAATTTTGTTAACAGCTTTAGTGAACTCCGGAATTGCATTATCGAAGATCATTATTGAGTTGTAAACATAAGAATCGTCCTTTTTCGTGGACTCAACGATTTGAACGTATGGATCTCCTTTCTGTGTTTCTTTAACGTTCAGGAAATAGGTTTTGCTTCCGGCTTTTACCGTTTCCTTGTGAATTGCTTCTTTTTTCTTGTTTTCCATTTTTTTCTCCTTTTATGGATTTTTTAGGTTTACCAAAATGATTTATAGTAAATTGTCTAACATGGAATATATTTCCAAAGAGAAATTTCCTTGATTGTAAAATTTCCGCAATACAATAAAACGTTTCACAATTAAGAATAAAAAAAACCCGGCTATGCGGGTTTGGTTAAACTGAAATACTATCAAATAATTTTTTTATTCGGAGAAATATCCCTGCTTACGCAATTCGTTTAGGTAACGGATAATCAGCTCTTCGTAATCCCGATTGTAACCTTCACTTTTTATTTTTAAAAAATCTTCTTTGAAAGCATTAAAGGAATTCGGTCCTTGAATAACAATTTCGGGTGGAGATATTCTCACAAAATTTTTGCCGGGATTTGATTCCCGCCGTTGCTCAAAATCTTTTTCTCTCTGGGAGAGTTGTGCATCTAACATTCGCGATATGATTTTATTTTGTCGCTCAATTGTTTCTTTTGATATATCGTAATCTTCAAGTTCAGATACAACCTCCTGCATTTGCTTTTGAATTTCATTTAGATTACCAAGCAGTTTTTCACCGGACATTTTTCGCTCTTCTTCAAACTCTTTGTTTAAGTTACCCAATTGCTCGCTTAACTTTTGTTGTTCAAGTTTCAACCTATCTAACTGTTGCATTTGTTGCTGGGTAAGTTGCCCCTGTTGTCCGTTTTGACCTAGCTTTCCGTTCTGGCTTAACTGATTCATTTGCCCTGCGAGACCTTGTTGTTGCGCAATAATCTCTGCGAGCTGTTGCATTAGCTGTCCCATTCTGCCTTTACTGCCTTTTCCATTTTTTCCGTTCTTACCTTGTTGTTGCAACTGGCTAATCATGTCTCCCAACATTTTCGCTGCATTATCAAGAGATTCCTTCGCTTCTCCCTGCTGTTCCGTTGCTCCGGATTTATCACCTCTCTTAATGTTATCACCTGCTTCCCCCATTTCATTGTATGCATCACCAAGCTCTTTTCCAAGTTCCGGCGATACCATATCCCCTGCGTTATTTAATAATTCATTTATATTTTCCGATAGCCTCTGCTGCAATTGTTGTTGTTCAGTGCTACGGCTTTGCATATCAGCTTTGTTGTTCTCTTGAGTTTCACCGGTCTTCTCTTTTAAGTGTTGTTGGTCTTTGCTTAACTTCTCTATGTTTTGCTTAATCTCATTAAGCTTTTGCATCATCTTACCGCCGGAATTCTGCATTTGCATAGCGCTTTCAAGTGCATCCTGCATATCTTGATTGAGTTTATCCAAATCATCCATGATCTCCTGTTGTGTTTGCTCGGAACTCTCCTTTTGATTTTGTTGTAGCTGTTCGCTGGATTGCATCATCTTTTGATCTGTTTTCATTTGCTGGAGTTGTTTCAGTAACTTTTCTAAATCATCCGGGTTCATTTCATTTTCCATTTTCCTCATTTCATCTATTAACTCTTTAAGCCCTTCTTTAAAATCTGACAAGTCGTCCTTAAGCATATCCTGCCGATTGGAAAGTTCCTCATGATTTTGCTTATCCTTTTCATTCGTTAAACGTGTTTCATCGAGAAGCTCTTCCTGCTTCGATGTTATTTCATCTAACTTTTGTGTAAGCTCACCGAATTTTTGCAGGTTCTCAATTTTTTTCATTATCTCCATTACCTTTTCAAGATTTTTCCTGAATTGTTCCTCGTCAAAATTAAATTGTTGCATGAGGTCCCTTGCTTTATCAGGATCATTATTCTTCAATGCCTCTCTGAGTTTTTCCAATAATTCCTGTAGTTCAGGTGTATTTATTTTGTTAAATAATTCCTGCATCTTCATATAATCTTTTAATGTCTTTTCATTTAACAGACTTCTCTTCTCAAGGTTGTCAAGCGCTTCATTTATCTTTTGTTGTGTATTGTTTAAAGTGTTCTGAAGATTTTCTATGCTTTCCTGAATCTGGCGACGCCTTTGAGGATCGTTTAATCCGAGTTCTTCGTTGGTTTTATTGAGGCGTTTGGATTCTGTCATTAACTTCTGAAGCTCTGATGCGTCCTGTGAAATAGATAATAAATCTGCCTGGATTTCCCGCGTTTTCCATTCTGTAGTTTGCAATAGCTCACTGATACTTTTATATTGCAGAAATTTCGAGCCCGACCTCGATGATTTCCCGGTGTTATCGGTTACTTCAAGATAATATTCAATCTGTTCGTTTTTTCCGGGTAGTGTATTTGAAAAATTCCACATGTAAGGCACTTCGAGAATCTTCGCATTCAGATTTTTAACCGGAATATTTGCAACTGTAAATTTCCCGCCGGCGGAAGTATTTAATGAAGTCTTGCGGTAATTCAACGTCAGACGTGAAAACCCGTAATCGTCCGTAATTCGACCTCTGATGAGTATCTCTCTTGCGGAGTTTATTATATGGTATGTTTCATCAGGCTCTATAATTGTAACTGTCGGCGGTTCATCTTCAATAATTGTTAATTTATATTTGCGAGGATTTTTTATCCCGTTCCCGTCAATATCTTTAAGGTGAAATGTATATTCGGTCGAGACGGATACATCAACACTACCTTCGGCAAAACGGGAATTGACTTCGAAATAAAATATTTCATCGTTGATTTTTATACCCGCTTCTTTAAGTTCTTTATTCGATTCAAGTTTAAAGTAAACCTTGCTGCCCTCCGGAACGGTAACGTCACCGATATTTTCAGCTAATTCTCTTGATGGTATTCCGGTAATTGCAGGCGGGTATAGCGCAATATTAAACTTTTTAACTATGGGATTTTCTGAAACGGTTATTGTATATTTATCCGATTTAACTCCCTTGAAGTCCGCATAATAACTTAAAGTCCCGGTAATATTTTTAATTTCAAACCTGAAGTTGTTTCCTGAAACACGTTCGCATTCTGCTTTTTCTCTGAGGAGTTCCATTCCATCCTTCGTTAAATCGAAAACATAGAGATCAATATTATCAAATTCAAATTCCGGATCGTTTGATGTAACGAAAATATTTACCGTTACGTTATCGCCTTTTGGTATCTCAATATTTCCCGGTGAAAGATTAAACCTTACTCCGAGATTTTCCGGAAGAAATTCGAAACCATGATTGATATATCTGTTAAGAGCACCGCTGAGTTGAGACGGAAATATTATAAATAAAGTAACAATTGTAACTAATACACCGGCAAGAATGTATATCTGTTTTCTCAACGAGGAAAATTTTATAAAACTTCCCAAATTCCGTTGTGCGAATTTTTTATCGGCAAGTTCAAGATCCGCCTTTATAAGATCTTCGGAAAATATTTTCTCCGATCTGCTCTTTTCATAAATTGAGAGTGTGTTGCAGAGGACATCTTTTACATCCGGAATTTTATTCCCTACCTTTGCCGAATATTCAATCGGATTGAAAGATTTTAATATTCGAAGTATTTTAAATAAGAATTCACCAACTATCATCAGCCCGGTTGTGATAAAAGCGGAAAGAGAAAAATAAAATATTGATGTTCGCAATGAACTGCTGAAGTTATAAACAGCTTCAAGAATGAGAAGAACTATAAAGAGCGCAACAATGGAAATAAAAAACCATAAAAGGTTTTTCGTCAGATAATATACGGCTTCCCGTTTATATACATTACCCAGTTTCGAAACGAAACGATTATATATGATTTCAGAACCGGTGATTATTGACGACATATTAAATTAACCGTTGATTACTTTAATTGTTTCAATTATTAACTTACCGAAGAACAAATATGATTTCAAGATATACCGTAATTGTGGACAACAATTTTAAACTGAGATAAATGAAAATAAGTTTACAATTCAGGAATAATTTCATTTTAACTCTGGTTATAATTTTCCTTTTTATCTCATCTGTTGATGCTCAGGTTCAAGTGGGATACGAGTTATGTTCCCGCAAAAATCAACTAAGTTTAAATCTGAATTCTGTTTCAGATTATCCGGGCGATATCTCAATTGACGCAGTTTATTATTTTCTAGATCTGGAGATTAAAATTTCCCCGAACCTGTTGATCGGCGCAGTAACAGGAACTTATCGGATTGTTCAATCGGGAATTAACAGTTTCTATCTTGATTTCTCTTCAAATATGTCAGTTGATTCAGTAATATTTGAAAGTCTGCCGTTGAATTTTCTTCATTCCAATGACAAATTAAAAATTTTTTTTAACTCACCATTCTCAAAAGGAGATATAGCAAGTTTAACAGTTTACTATAATGGCGTTCCCGATCCGACCGGTTACGGAAGTTTTACTTTTGGAACTAATGAAGGTGAGCCTTCGATTTATACGCTAAGTCAGCCTTTCGGCGCAAAAGACTGGTGGCCATGCAAAGATACTCCCGGCGATAAAGCTGATTCATCAGAAGTGTGGCTGACAACAGAAGCCCATAACTATAACTTATCCGGTGTCTCAAACGGAGACCTTTACTATATCAGGTATAACAATAATGGAACCCGAACTTTTATGTGGAGAAATTCTTATCCGATTGCTCCTTACCTTATCTCAATTGCTGTTTCTGATTATGCACTTTATGACCAATTCTGGAATTATTCGTCAAACAATTTGATGCCGGTTAAAAATTATATCTATCCGCAACACTTGCAGGAATTAATACCGCAATTGGATAAAACTATTCCAATGCTGGACTTTTACTCCGGATTATTTGGAATCTATCCGTTCTATAAGGAGAAATACGGACACGTGGAGTTCGGTATCCTGGCAGGAATGGAACATCAGACAATTTCTTCAATGGGCGCATGGTATGACGGAATTATCGCTCACGAACTTGTACACCAATGGTTCGGCGATAAGCTTACGTGTGCTGACTGGAACAATATCTGGTTGAACGAAGGATTTGCAACTTACGGTGAAGCTCTATGGCAGGAATTTAGCTATGGTGATATTTACTATCGCAACTTTATTGACAGAATTATGGTGGATGCAAAACGAGCAACCGGGACTATATACGTTCACGATGTATCCTCCGTTGAGAATATCTTCAATCCGTTCAGAACTTATGCAAAAGGTGGGGTTGTTCTTCACATGTTGCGAGGTATCGTCGGCAATCAGGTTTTCTTTGACATACTTCATGCTTATGCAAACGATCCACGATTTGCATATAAAACTGTTGTTACATCCGATTTTCAACAAATATGTGATAGTGTTTCCGGAATGAATCTAGATTATTTTTTCAGTCAATGGATTTACGGAGAGAACTACCCGAAATACAATGTTGATTGGTCTTTCAAAAATACTCAGGGGGTTAATTATGAAATTGACCTAACAATTACACAACCGGTGAATTCAAATCCACAGTTTTTCACAATGCCGATTGAGATCCAAATAAAAACTGATTTAGTAGATACGCTCATGAAATTTTTCAATAACAGCCAGTTGCAGATTTTCAATTTTACGCTTCCCGGAAAACCACAATCAATAATTGTTGACCCTGACAATAAAATACTAAAAGAAGTACACGGTAATATTTTCGACTTACCGGTAAGCTTCCGTCTGGAACAGAATTACCCTAATCCATTCAACCCGGCGACTACAATAATATTTGAACTTGGAAGAGTTTCAAATGTTACTATTACGGTTTACGATGCGCTCGGTAAACATATTCGTACACTTGTTAACGAAAAACTACGGGAGGGGAGACATGAAACAACATTTGATGCAACAGGTCTGGCTTCAGGTTTGTACATTTGCAATATCAACGCTGTACCGGAGGATACCGGTTTCGAAGCGTTTTCTGATTCAAAGCCAATGTTGTATATAAAATAAAATTCCCGAAGATTTGTTTTTCGGACATAACCTCAATGATAAGTCATAATCAATCAGAATGAATTAAAACTTTGAGTCATCAATTTCGTCCAACCATTTCTCTGAAGCTTCCACACACGACTCAATAACGTTATCATCAAACGGAGATTTTAAACCTGCCAATTCGACTAACTGAAGGAACGGCTTACTTCCTCCTGCTTTACAGAGTTTAATATAATCGTTTAATGTTTGGTCGAAGTTGGTTTCTATTTTGCTGCGGAACTGTAATGCACATATTTGTGCCAAAGCGTAATCAATATAATAGAACGGCATCTCGTAAATATGCCCTTGTTTCTGCCATCTGCCGCCGGATTCAAGAAACTCGTTTCCATCATAATCGAGGTGTGGCATGTACTCTTTTTCCATTTCCCGCCATTTAGATTTCCTTTCTGACGGCGATGCGTCCGGATTTGCATAAACCCAGTGTTGGAAATCGTCAACCAGTACACCATAAGGTAAAAATGACAACGCATTGCTAAGGTGAGAGAATCTGAACTTTTCGGAATCTTTACCAAAAAAATAATCCATCCATTTCCATGTAATAAACTCCATGCTCATTGAATGTATTTCGGCAGACTCCATCGTCGGTTCTGTGTATTCTTTCAACTCAAAATGTCTGCTCATGTATGATTGGAATGCATGGCCGGCTTCGTGCGTCAATACTGTAATGTCATCATCCGTTTTGTTCATGTTTGCAAAAATAAAAGGCGAATGGTATTTAGGAATATATTCACAGTATCCCATATCAGCCTTACCTTTTCGTGAGTATAAATCCATGAGTTCGTTATTTGTCATGAAGTCAAAAAACTCTCCGGTTTGTGGTGATAATTCCTTATACATTTTCTCACCCTGCGCCACGATCCATTCAGGATTACCTTTTGGATTTGCGTTCCCCGATTTAAACATCAGGAAAAGGTCATAGACTTTCAGATTATCAAGTCCGATACGTTTTGCCTGACGCTGTCTCAATTTAGTTATAACAGGTACAACGTATTTTTTAATCTTTTGTCTGAATTTATCCACCATTTCAGCATCGTAATCAATCCTGCGCATCCGTGCATAACCAAGTCCGATAAAATTTTCATAACCGAGCACCTTCGCCATATTCGTTCTAAGTTTCACCAAATTATCAAATATGTTATCAAGTTCATCGGCTTTCGAAGCGAAAAATCCCCAATAAGCGTTGAACGCTCCATGCCGGATTTCCCTATCCTGAGATTCCATGAATGGTTCAAGTTCCGGTAAGCTCAGATCGCTGTTATTGAAATTTATCTTTGCGCTTGCTTTAAGTTTCATGTAGCGATTCGATAAATGGTTTTCCTTTTTAAGGTCGTTGACGATATTCGGACTTATGGTTTTTACAACTGAACGTGCAACATCAAATAACTGACTCCCGAACCTTTTTATCAATCCTGATTTATGAGGTGAAGCGTCAAGCGATTGGTAAAACTTTGATACAAGCTCTCGATATTCCGGAGAAATTTCATCGAAATAATCCTGCTCTTTTTCATTGTTAACATCTGCCGTATTAATTGAATATCTAATAAAGGCTATATTCATCATTGATTCAAATTCTATTCTAATTGAGTTTATCTTTAAGATAATTTCTTCCTGTCTCCGAACTGTATCGGCTTTATTGAAATCATCAATCAGTTCTTCAAATTGCAATCTGATAACTTCAATTGATGGACGCTTATAATCGAATTGAGAAAATTTCAATTTTGGTATATGTTTAATTTTAATAATGGGGTTATAAACTTACGTATATCTTTTTACGATAGAAATTCACTTTCATTTTTCAAAGAAACTTTTTTGTGTTTGGGTTCATTTTCATTTAAATATGCAACAACACTTTAGAAAAAATATTATAGTATTATTTGTTCTGTTAATACCGGTGTCAGCGGTTGTTTCACAGATAAGTATTCCAAAACCGGACGCAACAACTAATACTGAAAATACGAAAGCAAAGTGGATAAGTTGGGCAATATTTCAGGCTTTGCCTGTTCCGGTTTATACCGAAGATGCCGGTGAATCGGATAGCAGATTACAATTTGGCCTGAGGTGGAATGTTACTCCAATCAATATTTCATTCAACGCGAATAAATACGTATCCGACGTACAGTTTTTTATGGTTAACCCGGTCAGGAGGTTTACGGGATCAATAGAATTATTTGTACAGCCTGAATGGGCAACTGCGGGTTTTAAAAACGCAGATCTTAACAGGTTTGGCTTAGGAATCGGTTCAAGAATTTTCGTTCCTGTAAAAAATTACGGTGAAACTTTCGCTGCTTCTATCGGAGCAAAATATACTTTCAGGGGTTCGGAAATGTCTGAGAAAAACGGATACTTAGGATTCGAGGGAGGTATTTATGCGCTATACGGTATATTCGGTCTGCAGTTGAATTATAATCTCGACGAACGTTCAAGATATAATGTCGGTCTTTATTTTAAATTCTTCTAATTTTAGGAATGAACTTTCTTAAGAAAAAAATCTTAGTGCTTTATCTAATGTTATTGACTATTCTATCCGGTTGCGGTCTGCTTTCAATCGGTATTGAAAATATGAACGATGCAATATTTTCAAATCCAAAGGTTGTAAAAAATAAAATCACTAATCCGGTTAGGGATGATGTGAAATTATCCGCCCTTTGGGTTGGACACTCCACTGTTTTGCTTCAGATGGAAGATAAAGTTTTACTTTTGGATCCTGTATTTGAGGATGCAATCGGTGTAGTCATGATGAGAAAAACCGAAGCCGGCCTTGATATGAAAAATATTTCCAGGCTGGATCATATTCTCGTTTCACATGCACATATGGATCACATGAGTTTGAAATCTATTGGCGATTTGAATGAACTTTTTCCGGGTGCAACGTTAATCTTTCCTCAGGGAGCTGAAGAATTCCTGCCAGATTACCCAAACCTCGATATGATAAGAATGAAAACAGGTAATTCGTATTCAGCGGGGTTTGTTGGCGAATCAAAAATTTTTGACGGTTTAAAAGTTACAACTGTTTACGCGTTGCATTTCGGAGGAAGATATGGCTTCGATAGTTATTTGTGGAATTTGCCGGGTTGTACCGGTTTCATTATTGAGTATAATGACCTCACCGTTTTTTATCCTGGTGATACCGCATACGATAGTGTCGCGTATAAAAGTCTTGGAAATATGTTCGATATAGATCTCGTCTTAATGCCTATCGGGCCATGCAGGGATTGCGAATTGCTTACAAACTTTACACACGTTACCCCGTTTGGTGCTCTATTGCTATTGGATGACCTGAAGGCTGATTACATGATTCCGGTACATTACGGTTCGATTAGTTACAGGCGCGATCCGGATATCCCACTCTATGCATTGAAGCAATTGATAAACGACGCGTCACTCCAATCCGGATCAACAAATAAACAGTCTTACTCGGAAAGAACTATAATACTCGATGAAGGTGAACAATTTATTTTCAAATTTATGGATGATAAACCTAAGCCGGAGAACAAATGAATAGCTGTTCCCATTTTCCGCTTACTAATTTATTTCTTTCAAAATCTCCATAAATTTCGTTTACTTTTAAACCACTTGACTTCAACAAGTGAATCATTTCAAATTTATAAAAATATCGCATTGAAAAATCTTCCCTGAATTTTTTAATCCCGCTATCTTCATCCCATTCAAAGACTGTTATAAGGTTATTGATTTGTTCAACTGGATCAGGTTCGATGGTTACATATCGCCTGAGTTTTTTCCCGGGTTTATACTCACCTTCAAAATCCATTAACGTTTTAGTTGGGTGATGGATTAAATCTGGCATCGGATAAAAAAGGTCTATTATTAATTTAGCGTTTTCATTCATTGCCGATTTTGCACACTTCAAAAATGATTGTTGGTCGGCTATTGTGAACATGTGAGAAAATACACGAAAAGGAGCAATGATAAGGTCAAATGTCATATCAAAATTAACACTCCGTGCATCGGCAACTGAAACTCTGTAGTGATCTTTCTTTTCTATCTTTTGTTTTAAAATTTTTATCATGTTTCTACTTGCGTCAATACCGTAGATATCAGCACCGGCTCTCAGGGCATCAACAAAAATTCTTCCCGTTCCGCATCCAATTTCAAGAATTTTACCATCACAATTTAAAATCTCTTCGAGATAAAATTTTTTATCTACAGGCGATCTGAGCTTTTCATATACTGTGTCATAAAACTTTGAAGTTGTTGCAAAGTATTTTGCCTTGTACCTCATGCTTTGAGCGTGATTAATTTATTTGTTGATACATTTAAATCTTTTTATTTTATTTTTTCGTTGCCGTAAAACATTCATATAACCAACTTAAAAGGTTATCTCAATATCGCAATTTATTTTTTATTACTTATTTTAACTGGCTTCAAACCCGGTTTGGCAATAATTTCTTTAAGAACTATTTCAATAGCCTTTTCCAGTTGCGGGTCTTTACCATCAGCGTAATCTTGCGGTTTAATGTCAATCTCAATATCTGGTTCGACTCCGTAATTTTCAATTTTAAAGCCAACATCAACGAACCAGGTAGAAAACTCGGGTTGGGTGGTAATAGTACCATCAACCAACCAATTGCGGGGCCAGATACCGACTACACCTCCCCATGTTCTTTTACCGATTAGTTTTCCGAGTTTCATTAATTTAAAGACATGAGAAAAAATATCGCCGTCTGAACCGGCTTTTTCATTTGTAATTGCAACCATTGGTCCGGCGGGTGAATCAACCGGATACGCTTCTGCCTCCATCCAGCGCGGTATTCCGTAACCAATTCTTTTCCTTGCAAGTTTTTCCAGAAGTAACTGTGAAACGTGTCCGCCTCCGTTGAACCTTACATCAATAACAAGTCCATCGTATTTTAACTCCGATAAAAAGTAACGATGAAATTCGGAGTATCCCCTCGCTCCCATATCCGGAATGTGTATATATCCAACCTTATTCTTGCTTTTCCTGTGAACATAATTTTTATTTCTCTCAACCCAATCACGATACCTGATACCTGTTTCATTTGAACAAATTTTTATGTTGACGGTTTTAAAATTTTTACCGCCTGAATCAGAAATTTTAAGATCAATTTCCTTACCGGCAAGGTTTGTTAGCCGGCTGAATGGATGAGTTTTCCTGTCGGTACGCACTCCGTCAACCTCTACAATCTTCATTCCCGTAGAAATATTAGTGCCGGGCCTCATAAACGGCGCTGTATCTTTTTCGCTCCACGCATCACCTTTTACAATATTTTCAATTGTGTATGAATCTGTTTTATTGTCGTAATTAATATCAACACCAAGGAATCCGTGTTTATAAACCGGCGACATTCTGTACTCTCCACCTATTTCATATGCATGTGAAGTGCCCAATTCACCCTGCATTTCCCAGATCAAATCGGAAAATTCACCCCTTGAACCAAGCCGGTCAACCAGAGGGTAATAGTTGTCGAAAACGTTGATCCAATCAATGTTTTGCATATCCTGATTCCAGAAATACTCCCGTTGCAATCGCCATGCTTCCTTGAACATTTGTCGCCATTCGTCCGGATAATTAATCTCAAGGTTAACTCTGGAGAGGTCAATCCATCCATTAGTTTCAGAATATCCGTCGCGCTCTTTCGTATATTCCGGAGCATTCTTTGTACATTTCAATAACCTTAGTTCTTTATCCATTTTAACCAATAGTGCATTTTTGTTACCGGAGATGGTTAAATCTTCAACCCGTTCGAATACCTGCTTTTGTTTCCCTTCCTCGAAATCAAAACTATACAGCGAAGTTGTTACGTCACCTCCATTTTGAGAAGCCCACGAAGTATTAAGCGAGCCTTTGATAGTATCAACAAGATAAAAAAGTTTTCCCTTTGCGGCGACAAGATTTGAATAAAGCGCGTCACCTAACGGAAATGCAACTATCCGATCGGTAATACCTTCTAAATCAACTTTAAATCCCGATGAACCTTTGTCATGATCAGGATTAACGGATTTATCTTCATCTAATATTGGCTTTGGTTTACTTAGAAAAGGGGGGTTTACATCTTTTGAAAGTACAAGCGCATACAACCTAAACGACATAGGGAAACCTAGATCAAAATGTGTCGTATCGTAAACAGGGTCGAACACGCGCGTTGATATAAAATAAAGGTAATTCCCTTCCGGATCAAAGACTGGATTATAATCTGATAAAACTTTGTTGGTTACCTGATGTGACTTTTCATTCTGTAAGTCGTAAAGGAAAATCACAGAATCTCTTATAGAAGTTGATGATGCATAAGCTATCCAGTTTCCGTCCGGTGACCAATCGAAATCATCTATAGGTTTATAAATATTTTTTGTAACAAGTTTTGAAGCTCCGGTTTTCAAATCAACCCAGATTAATTCACTCCGGTGGTTCGATAAGATAAGTTCATCCCTTTGGGGATTAATTTTCATCTTACCCGGAATTCCGATATCAATTTTTTCAAACCTCTTAGCATTTTGAGGATTTTTAAGGTTGTAAACCTCGAGTTTGTATTCGCCACTTTCGTCTGATACGGTAACAATCCTCTTTCCGTCATTAAGAAAGTTTGTACATTTATATCGAACAGCTGCCCTTGATCCATGCTGAACTACCGCACCATTCCAGTTTCCAAATGAGAAACTTTTTCCACGCGAATTTATCGTCAGCGAACTTCCATCGTTTGAAACTGAAAAGTCTGTCAGGTAATTTATCGCGTTATGGAATTTTCTGCTAAGTTGTTTCCTGCCTCCGCGATAATCAATTTCAATAATTTCACTTTTATTATTATTCACATCGTATCTGAAGAGGTCTCCGCCGGCATGATAGACAATAAATTTACCGTCGGTGTGTGCGTTCCTTACGTAATACTTTTTGTGTTCGGTTAGTTTTTGAATTCTCTTTCCGCTCAGATCTGAACTGTAAAGATTTGCAATTCCTTCATGGTCAGAAACAAAATATGCATTCGTACCGATTAACATTGTCCCGGCAATATTACCGTTAATATGTTGAAGAAATCTTTTAAACACTCCGTTACCGTTCCTATCAATCCAAAGGTGACCTGCGGTTCCGCCCCTGTACCTTTTCCACTTTGCTGGATCACCAATATTCCTTCCGATTAAAGTAACATTTCCGTTAAAAGCTATTTGCGTCGCTTCTCCAAATTTGAGTTTTTTAAATTCCTTCGATTCTATGTCCATTTCGTAAAGTTCGTAAACAGAGGGAAACGCCTGTCCATAGTTGCTCCTGAATATCAGCTTGTTTTTCTTCCATGTAACCGGAAAGGAACTCATTCCAAAAAAAGTTATTCTCTCGCTTACGCCGCCGCCAAATGGCATTAAATATATTTCACTGTTCCCTTCGTCCCTACCCGTGTAAGCAATCCATTTCCCATCTTCAGAAATCAACGGATTTAAAACATCGCTTAATACATTTGTTAACCTTATTGCCCGACCGCCTGATATCGGCACCTGCCAAAGGTCGTCTTCTGATACAAATACAACAGTCGATCCATTGACACAAGGATAACGATAGTAACCTTTTTGATTCATAATTTATCAGTTTGTAGTTTTTATGTTTTTTGAGTTTACTGTAATATTTTACTTTTTTTCAACAACACGTTTTAAGCTATGTTAAAAAAATCATTGAACCAACGCAGTGTTTGTATTATCGCTTTCAAATAATTCTTTTTCGCGTTGCTCCCTTAGCTGTTTCGTGTATAAATTATAATATTTGCCTTTCTTTATCATAAGTTGCCTATGGCTACCGTCTTCAACTATTTCTCCGTTTTGAACAATGAGAATTCTGTTGCAGTTTTTGATTGTAGATAATCTGTGCGCAATAATAATTGAAGTCCTCCCCTTTATTATTTCGTGAATGCTGTTTTGAATTCTCGCTTCGGTTAATGTATCAATTGAAGATGTAGCCTCGTCCATGATAAAAATCGCCGGATTTGCAAGTACAGCTCTCGCAAACGAAACGATTTGTTTTTCGCCCATAGAAAGATTTTCACCGCCCTCACCAACCTGTTCATTAAGTCTGGGAATAAAGTCATCTGCGCTTATGAACTTTAAAGCCCGTATTACATCATCGCCTGATGCATTGGAGTTCGAATATTTTATGTTTTCCATTATCGTTCCGCTAAAAAGATGAGGCGTTTGAAGTACAACACCAATCCGTCTGCGCAGGCTTTCAATTGTTTTATCCATGTAATCTTCACCATCAACTTTAATAACTCCGGAAATTGGTTCATAAAATCTGCAAATCAAGTTTATAATGGTAGATTTGCCGCCACCGGTTTCTCCAACAAGAGCAATTGATTGACCTGCTTCAATTATAAAGTTGATATTCTTTAATACCGGTTTTCCTTTCTCGTAATGAAAAGAAACATTTTTAAATTCTATCTTTCCTCTAATATCTTTGAAATCTGTTGCTCCCGGTTTATCGAGTACAGAAACACTTGTATCAATCAAAGAGAATATTCGCTCACCTGCTGAAATGCAACCTTGCGCCTGCGCATAAAACCTTGAGATATCAAGTATCGGTTCATAAATCAACGTAGCGTAACCAAAGAAAGCAGCAAGGGCACCAATTGAAATTTCCGGTGGGAAATCCAATGCCATACTACCGCCCCAATAAATCACAATAGCAGCAGCTACCGAACCACCAAATATTACAAGCGGAGTATAAAGTGCTGAAAAGAATTCGGATTTGTAAGACGATATTCTCATCTTCTCGCTCAATGAATTGAACTCAACCGAAGCCCTTTGCTCCTGCACCATGCTTTTGTTAACTTCTACTCCGGTAATATTTTCATTAAAACTTGCTGTGATTTCACTGTTGAATTTTCTTGACTCACGTGAATATTTCAAAATTAGCATTCTTATGCGCAGAGAAATCAATACTAACACGGGAATTGTTAACAGTACTACCAGAGCGAGTTTCCAGTTAAAAATAAACATTGCAGATACACAGAACACTATCATACCAAATCCCCAGATCGCTTCTATCATCCCCCATGAAATTAATTCCGTTACTTTATTTGAATCTGAAGTTATCCTAGACATTAACCAACCAACTGCAGATTTATCGTAAAATGAAAATGATAAACTCTGCAATTTGTTAAATAAATCCTGCCTTATATCGTACATTACGAATTCCTGTACCCTTCCGGCAAAGTTAATAAAAAAGTAAACACTAATTGCAATCACTAAACCCATTATAAAGTAAATCCCGGAATAGTACCATACCATAGTCAGGTCAGTATCTGGTGAACTTCCGGATTTGGACGTTTCAAAATAACTGGTAACAGCAGGGATAACCGCGTTATCAATCAATTTCATCCAGATAACCGGCAGAATGGCTTCAACGGCAGCAACAATTAAAACGAATACAATAAACCCAAACAACCATTTTTTATACCGGAGACTATAACCAAATAATCGCCTGAAAAAAGGGATGAGCGCGCCTTTATTTGTAAAGTTTTTTTCCTGAAATCGCCTCATATTTATCCTTGTTTTATCTCGTTTTCAATTTCTTCCTCAATTAACACCTGTAGGTTGTAAATCTTTTTAAAAAATCCGTCTATTGAGAGTAAATCCTTTTGTGTTCCTTGTTCAATTACTTTTCCTTTGTCGAGTACAATAATCCGGTCGCAATTCTGAATGGATGTAATTCTGTGTGCAATAACAAACGAGGTTTTATTTTTCATAATCTCAGCAAGAGCTTTTTGAATTTCGAACTCTGTCTCTGTATCGACTGCAGATGTAGAGTCATCCAGAACAAATATATCCGGATCAGTGAGCAAAGTTCTTGCAATAGAAACGCGTTGTTTCTGTCCACCCGATAAAGTAACTCCTTTTTCACCGACAACTGTTTCATACGACTGCGGAAAGATTTCGGTTATTACATCGTGTATCTTTGCAGCTTTTGCTGCATCAATTACTTCATCTATGTGTGAAGACGGATTGCCGTAAGCAATATTTTCTTTCAATGTCCTTGAAAAGAGGAACGGCTTTTGCAACACCACACCAATTCTATTTCTTAGCAACTCTTTTGAATACAATTTCAAAGATTTTCCATCGAGTAAAATTTCACCTTCATCCGGTTCAAAAAATCTCATCAATAAGGATATAATCGTTGATTTCCCTGAACCTGAAGGTCCAAGCAGTGCGATTTTTTCACCCGGTTTTATTTTAAAACTAATATCGTTCAGTACATGTTTTTCGTTACCATCAGGATATCTGAATGAAATATTCCGGAATTCAATCTCACCTTTCAGTTTACCGTAACCATTCTCATTAATACCTGTACGGTCTTCCGCCTGAAAATCCAGTATTGAAAAGATTCTCTTTATTGCAACCGTTGTCATTCCCATTTCTGCAACGACTTGTCCGACTCTTCTCAAGGGCCAGGTTACAAGCATTGCATAGGAATAAAATGCAGTAAGCTCGCCGACTGTTATTACTCCGTTCAGTGCGAAATATGCACCCGCGAAAACCGAGATTGACATTTGTGTGTACACTAAAAAATCCGAGAATGGCCAAAAGAATGCATGAAGTTTCAATAATTTTATTCCCCATTGGCGTTTGGTTTCATTTTGATTTGTGAATTTTTCAATTTCATATTTCTCTTTTGCAAATGCTTTCACCACTCTAATTCCCGAAAGATTTTCTTGTACTATTATTGACAATTTATCCTGCTCTTTTTCGTGCTTAGTCCATATTTCACTTTCCTTTTTAAAAAATATAACCGACCCAACCGCAATAACCGGGACAAGTGCAACTGCAATTAATGAATAGATAATATTTATGCCATACATCATAATAAATGCAGCGATAAAAATCGTAAGTAGCCGAAGAACGTCAACAACCTGAATCGAAGCAAATTTCCTTACCGTTTCAACATCACCTGTACAACGTTGTATAAGCTCACCGGTAGGTGTTTTTGAATGATAAGCTAACGGTAATGCCTGTAAGTGAGAGAACAACCTGTCACGAAGTTTCTTTATCGCCTTTTCGGTTGACGATGCTGATATGGCGCTTGACGAAAATGTAAAGACTCCCCGTAGCAATGAAATAAAAAGAAAAATCAAACCTAACCAAATTAAAATAATATGCAGATTGTCCGTACGTAGCTCGGGAAGCATAGAATTAAATAATGTCGTAATCATCCCCGTACCACCTTTATACGAATCAGAACTTACTGTAAAATATGCTACAATTTTGTCAACTGTAACTTGCAATACTTTCGGTTCAAGCATTCTTATTGCCGTTGCGATTATAAGCAGCACTGATGCAAAAACGTAGTTATGCTTCCATTTATCGAGTAGCTGAAAAAGTTTCTTTACATTTTCCATCGAAAGTAAACTTGAATAAAATTGATAACAAATAATAATTCCTGAAAAAAAAACCGCGAATCTAAATTTGATCCGCGGTTATTAAAATTCTAAAACTAAGGGGTATTACATCTTTACATTCCTCCGTTTAACCCACGGAACTGACCGGATAAAATTATCTTCATATACTTCTATTACCACTATCGGTGTGAAGACTATATTTTCGGTTAAAATTATTTTCATTTTTATAGCATCTGCATATTTGGGTTCGTGGATAACTTGCGTTTACAAAATTAAAAATTATTAGTTTTACTATCAACAAGAACCAGGTAATATTTCGATAAAATTTTCGGAAGGTTTCATATTTTTTAAAAAAGATTAAATCCTTTTTAGGTGGACATTAATTCTCCGGATGATTTTATCTTTTCAGTTAACATTATCATTGTAGTAGTTAATATTCAGTTTGAACATGTTATAAAAAAACCGGCAGCCAATGACTGCCGGTTCACTTCTTCAACCTACAACCGCTTGCCGAATCAAAAACCTTGTTCACATATTTCAGATGAAGTTAAAAAGTTCCGGGGCATATTATTTCTTTGCCGTTTTTTTAGCGGTGGTTTTCTTCTTAGGTGCAGCTTTCTTCTTAGGTGCAGCTTTCTTCTTAGGCGCTGCTTTCTTCTTAGGTGCTGCTTTCTTTTTAGGTGCTGCCTTTTTTTTAGGCGCTGCTTTTTTAGCCATTTTTTCTCCTTTATTTAATGGTAAAAGCAATACAAAAATAACAATAATTATTTTTTAAATAAATCAAATTGATTTTAATTTTTTCTTTCAGTATGTAACGGTTTCTTTTTTAAAAAAACAAAACTTCTGGAATCCCTTTACTGGTACGGGTTTTCAGAGGTCGTGATTATATCAGTAAAACTATTCCCAAAAAATTATTTTTGCAAAATAAAGTTTTTCAATTAGTCTTATTTATTTTTTAACATTTTTAATGCTGCTTCTATGTTCAGTTTTCCCCAGCCCCATGAACTGTTCGGTACTTCACCTGTAAATTTATCTTGTGTTGCTGAACTAAAGAGTATTTCTTTTATCTCTGACTGATTTAACGTCGGTTCATATTGCAGCAATAAACAAACTGCACCGACAACGTGTGGAGCAGCAGAACTCGTACCACTGAAAATTGTTATGCCGTTGTTTGGAGATAGTGAAAATGTAGAATGTCCGGGCGCTGTAATCTCCGGACCTATTTTCCCTGTAATGTTATATCCCCTTCCGCTGTAATACGAGAGGTCGTTAATTTCTTCATCAAAACTAAATGGAAAGTTTACAGTATATGCACCAACAGCTATTACACTATCTCCAGTGCACGGAAAAGTTACCGTCGTCTCATCTGTCGTGTATTCGTTCCAATGAGAGTTTCCAGCCCACGATTGAGAAACATCCACAACATATCCGTTAATCGTTTGAACTTTCTCTGAAGTAACATCGAACGTCCAGTTTCCTTCAACGCTCCCTGAATCGCTCCTCGAAAAGCCGAATCTAAACATTACTGTACCCTTTTGTGATACATCACGGGAATAAATGATATTATACTTACCCGTTTCTATTATTTCACTGCCTTTGGTCAATAACGGAGTTTTATTTCCATCAGGGGTTTCAATCTGAAATGAAATGAAATTGTCTTTGTCAGTCCAAATGAATGAAGTAAACACACCATCGTTAATTTTTCCTTCCGACATTTCCGGACAAGTAATACTGTAAGATTTCTTTTCTCCTGATTTCAAAGTATCCTTCAGGTGCATATTTGCACCAGCAAGGTTTCCAGCGCCACCAATTACAACCTTACCGTTCCGGACATATTCGTTCAGCATTTGCTCTTCCATTGTTGAACCATCCATAAACTCCCAACCCCATTCTCCGTCTTCAATTAAGATTACGTTAACTTCTTCATCAATTAAAAAATTAATTAGGTCAGGAAAATTTCTGACAAATCTGGGCGTATATTCATATTTAATATTTGCAAAAACCATTTCTGCATCAGGAGCAATTCCGTGAATTCTTTGTACTCCGTAGTGTCCACCCATTACGATTCCTGCAACCCCGGTACCGTGAGAAACAGAATCCGGTTCGGTTTCAATAAGGTCAATTCCCCGGCGCCTGATATTACCATCCTTTTCTCTTACCGCTCTGATTTTTGATGTTTTGAGAGCAATCAGGGTTTCCTGTACATCTAAACGTTTATTATCATTTTCATCAATAGCAATAAACAATAATTCACCATAAGTTGGATCGCTTTCTTTGAAACCAGATTTAGGCCCGTAATCACGGTAACCATTGCCGTTTGCATCTAAATAAAGAAAATCCTTATCAATTGTGAAAGAAGCAGACGATGGTCCAAGCATCCCCCAGGTCTCATCCCGCATTTTTAATATCCTTAATTGTTCATTTGCATCAATAACATTATTACCGTTAAAGTCGATACCATCTATTCCCTGCGTAAACTTTCCATCTGATTCTACGTCTATCCATTCGTATTTCCCACCGTCAGCAAAAAAGAACATAGGATGAAAAACATCAACTCCCGAATCCATATCACCAACAACTACACCTTTACCGGTGAGAATATTTCCGTTTTTATCGTAGTATGTTTCGGATAATCTGGTTGTAACAACAATTTCACCAAACGGACTTTGCGCATAAATCAGCACTGGAAAAAGTAGGATTAATAAAATTATTTTTTTCATTTTTGATTTTTTTAAATTATTCCGTATATGTGTTAATGTTTTTGAAAGTTATAATACGAAACAGAAACCGTTTATAACGGTCTTAGTTTCTGTGAGAGTGGATATATTCTTTAAAAAGGTCATCGTCAAAATTATAATTCAACTTCATCTCTTTCACCCTGTTTGCACGTTCCCAGTTTATCGTCCTGTTATACGCTTCTTCTTCTGTTGTTAAACTTTCATATTTTAAAAGGTTCCTTATTTTTGTTGAATCAATAACAAGATCTTGTTGAGGAAACTCATCATCACTTTTCGCGGGATAAATTATTACTTCACCTGTCCAGCCAACAATATGTGCAATCCTTTGGATAAATTCTTTTTCGGTAAAGATAGACGTTTCCGCAACATTAAAAATTTCACCTTCTGCGTTCTTGTTCTCAATTGCCAATACAATTGCATGGGCAGCGTCTTCAACGTAAATCCTGGTTGTTTTCCATCCGGCTGTTCGTCCATCTATAATTATGAACTTTCTATTATCGTCCATTCGCTGAAGATATTGGTGAAACCTGAATTGATAATCCTTAGGACCGTAAACCATAGGCAGCCTTAAAATTGTCCCCTTTATGGAATCGTGATTTAACACATTTCTTTCCACCAGAATTTTTTCATACCTTTTCATACCATTAGATTTTGCGTGATATCTGAACGGGAAAAGTTTATCCCGCAACGGGGATAATTCCGTGAGTGGTGTAACATCCGGTGGTCCCGGTTCGAGACCTGTCAATCTGCCATACGCACGGTAAACGTCGCAACTACTGATTGCAACTACTCTCCCAACAATTCCTGATGCGGTTTTCATTAAATTATTGGAATCCTCATCGCCAATTGGAATCATATCTACAATTACATCCGCCTGAATAGAATCAAATTTGCGTTTGAAGGAAAGTAAATCCTTTCTATCTCCCTTAATGTGGATAATATTTTCAGGAAAATCTGTATGATTATTCCCCCTATTAAACAGAAAAACTGAATGCCCCCGTTCAACCAGTTGCCTCGTTACAAAATACCCGATGAACTTCGTTCCACCTATAATCAGAATGTTCATTGATTTAGATTTTTTTACTTTCATTAATTTTTGCTTTTATTTCGTATAGTATTTTTATATGTTTCATGTTTAGTTCTACATCAATTTACCGGTACTTTGGGGGAGGGTTCTGTATCAATTTAAACACATAATGTATGAAATTAAGTACAGAACTGTTTGGTCTCATAAAATCGCTTACAAAAAGCGAAAAGAGATATTTTAAACTTTTCGCATCCCTTCAGGGCGGAGAGAAAAATTACATAAAACTTTTCGATGAACTTGAAACTCTCGATGAGTACAACGAGAGTGCGATAAGAGAAAAGTTTAAGAATGAAAAGTTCATAAAACAACTCCCTTTTACAAAGAACTACCTCTACCGGCTGATAATGAAAAGCCTCCTGTCGTTTCATTCCGAAAAATCCCTCGACTTGAAACTGTGCGACATAATTCAAAACTGCAAAATTTTTTACGCGCGCGGTATGTATAAAGAGTTTTTCTCAAATATCAGAACAGGAAAACGTTTAGCGGAGAAAACGGAGAGATTTAATTTCCAGCTTCAATTTATTGAAATGGAGAAAGTGGTATTTTTTAAAAAGGTGATTAAATATAAAGACGAATCAGAAATTCTCAGACAAGAGGAAGAAGTTAAAAGAATCACAGAAAATTACAATGCGTATTCAAACCTTATCGTTGAAACTGTAAACTTTTTCAGGTTGCATGGAAGAATCAGGGACGATTCGCTAACCGATTTTGTAAACACAAAGCTCAATCACGAGTTGATGAGAACACCACAGAATGCTTTATCTGTAATGGCAAAAGAGGCTTATTACCGGGAGTTGATGCACCTTTCAGATTTGTTGGGCGATTTTGAAAAAATGAAACAGTATTGTCTGAAGAGGTTTGAGATAATCCAGAATAACCCTCTGCAGTTTGAAGACCGGCTTTTTAATTACAACGGAGATATTTTAATTTATCTGATATTATTAAACATCCGGTTGAAAAATTTTAGAGAGGCTAACAAGTTCATCCGGGTTGCGGAAAAGTTTTATTCGAAAGGGACTATTGATGAAAATGATTTCTTTATAATTAAGAACTATGGATTACTTCAAATATTTTTCAAACAGCGGAAATACAAAAAAGCTGCTGAGTTAATTCCTGAAATTCTAGGTTCATTGAGATGTAGAAAAAATAATTTCGATAATAACTTCAGGATATTGCTTTTTTTTACAATGGTAAATGTTCTTGTTTTGTCTGACGAAACCGAACAAGCCTTAAATTTCAATAATGAATTACTCAACGATGAAATTATAAAAATAAGACAAGATATTAAATACTACGCTGAGCTTGTTAATATTCTCATTCACTACGAACTTGGAAATCATACTTTGGTTAAGCATTTAATCAACTCTAAGTTCCGCTATCTGGAAAAGGCAAAACGTCCTTTCAAGATGGAAACAATTCTCCTCGGATTTATAAAAAAACTCCCTTCGTTTAAAAACGAAATCGAAAAACTTGATAAAATGATTGATATAAAACGTGAACTGGAAATCCTGAGAAATGATAAGTACGAAAAAAATGTTTTCGATTATTTTCCGTTCGATGAATGGATTGAAAAACAAATGAAGTTTTTGCAGGAGGGAATTAGCAAATAAATAAGCGGTAAACTTTAAATATTATCGGTTACCTTCCCAATCGTTTTTATTGAGCGGATATCCTGTTTCTAAAAATGCCTTGATGTTGTCTAATGTCCATTCCCAATATTCCTTTAATTGTTTCAATGAATTTTCATCGTGAATATCTGTGTGTTCAACGAGAATTTTTATAGTTTCGTAGTCAATTAGAATAATATTGATTGTTACATCACTTCCGGGGGAAAGGTCGTTTCTGTTCCATTTAAACGCAACCCGCTCAAACGGTCGTAATTCAGTATAGGTCCACTTATCGCCGTTTTCATTCTCAAAACTTCCTCCAATTGTTACAGACGCTTTGACTTCCATCTGTTGCCAGATTGTTGCTTGCTCAGGAACTGTAAAGTTATTATAAAAATTTCTCGGTGTGCTGTTGATAAACTTTTCTACTTCGAGTTTCATTAAACTTTTCTGTAAATATAAAAATCTGAAATCATAATTTTGAGTTAGATATAAATGACTTTTTATTTTTTGTTGTTGAAATTTATACGTCCTTTAAGTTTTAGAATTATTAATCGGGAATCTGCCCATAACCTTTGAAGATTGACGATTGAAATAATCATTTCATTATTTTATAATTCAATTTAATAGAATGATTTTGATTTTTTATCAGAAAATTTTTATTCTTTTATCCTGTAATGCCCACTGATTTTCCAGTAAAAAAGTTTATCCTCTTCTGCTACAAATCCCGGATCGGGGTGATTGTGAATAACCCAATACCTTCCGTTTACAATTTTATCGGATACAATTCCAATGTGGTCACTGTTTCCGCTTTTTGCCATATCCCAAACCACTATATCTCCGGGTTGCCAGTCATCTTCTGTATTCAACTGGGTCCAGTATTTTCCAAACCACACTTCGAGGTTCATGACTCTCCGCTGGTCAATATTAGGGTCTGGCTTTTTAGAACTCCATCGGTGCATTGGATAATCTTTAACGGCTTTTTTAATATCTTCATTCAGCGCTTTCTGAAGGTCTATAACTTCACCCAATCGTAACGCCCGTATGATCACATCCGTACAGACCCCAATGTCCGGATTAATATCACCACCCGGGAAAACCCGCTCTCCGATGTACTGACCTTTATCGTTATATTCCGTAATATAATAACCCATTGTCATATCGTATTCATAACCGTGTCGCAACGTTAACTTAGCACCGTTTAAAACTTTCCTTTGACCGGGCGTAAGTAAACTGTCGGGAGTGGTCAATTTTTCTATTGTCTCGATTTCTTTTGATATACGGATGTTTTCATTGCTGTCTTCATTGCAAACAAAAAACACGAGCAGTATTAAAACCAGAAAATTCATCTTCATTTTTTTAATACAAAGAAAAAGGTTTTAAGTTTAATTTCCAAAGCAGTATTAAAATCCATCTTTTGATCCTATGTAAATCTTACCGTCGTAAACTATCGGTGTTGCTTCAAAAGTTGTTCTGAAGTCATCAGTTAGCATCAGTTTTAATTCATCGTTCACTCTGAATAAGTACAATCCGTTATAGCTTGCAGCAATAACAATATCGTCTATTATTAACGGCGACGAAATAGACTGACCGATTTTATATTTATCGTAAATCACAGGTGAATTAAAAAATCTGCTGTTATCGAAACCTTTTACTTTTCCGGAAGCATTGATAGAATCAGTATCTATCAGATAAAGATAACCGTCAATTCCGGAAACGACAGCAAGGTTACGATTATTAATTTTTTCATACAAAGTATTCACTGCTGGAGAGCTGACAATTCCACCTGCCCAATCAAGAAAATTTTTATTTCCTGTAGGCAAAAACCACTCAACTGAATATTCGGGTTCCACATTAGGATTAAGTTTAAGCAATCCGCCATTGCCGGGAATGTACTGTTTTTCGACCGGCACGAGTAAACAACTATCGTTAGAAACAGCAGGGGTACCGTCAAGATCTGAACCGATTGGATATACCCAGTCAATTGTTTTTGTATTAAGGTTATATCCGTACACTGATCCACTTCCCGCTGCTATATATATTCTTTGTCCCAATAAAACAGGGGAAGACTCAATTACAATATTTGACCGGTTTGGCGCTTTTGGAAATAAATTAATTTCTTTTATAATAAGCGGTGTCGTGTAGTTTAATTTATCATTAAACCTTAACGGATCCATCACAGAGAAAACCCCGTTTTCAAAACCTGCATACAAAGTATCGTTAATCAATAATGGAGATCCGTCTGCGTCCCGGCTGAAACTTTGCGTTTGCCTGACGTTGAACTTCCAGATTGATTCCCCGGTAATAGCAGATATTGCTCTGAAGCTAAATGCATATTTTGAACTAAGTGTCGTTCCGTAACCGCGACGACTTCCCTGAGCAATAACATACTTTCTTGTCAAATCTGATTCTGAAGTCAGCGCAAAAATCGTTCCGGTACCTTTAATGACGTCATCAAATTTATATTCCCAGATAAGCTTTCCATCAGAAACTCTGAATTTTTTAAGATTGTGGTCAAGAGAACCCTGATACAAATAAAGCGAATCGTTTTCCAAAGTAAGCAACGGTTGCCCTGTCCATCCCGCACCTTGCCAATATTGATTTCCGTTTTTTCGGTATGAAGAGGATTTGCCAATGCCGAGATGAATTTTCCATTTAACCTTGAGTGAATCCGGCGGGTTTTTGCCGTAATAATTTCGTTGCGCTGAACCTCTGAACGTACCTATCAATATCTGAAAATTTTCACCAGATTGTTTATTCGGCAAAGTATCAGAATTCGTACGATTGGAAATTGTTGCCTGCCGGTTATTGCAGGAAAAAATAAAAAGTGCTGCTATTAAATATATTACCCTAATCAATTACAGAATCTGATTGCGAAATTACAAATGCTATTCAAGAAGATTAAGTTAAAATCCAGAACCTGCAGAACTGAGTTTTTATAAAAGCTAATTTTCCGGCTGCGCTATATTGAACTTTCTGATTAATTTAAAAATTAATATCGTTCCTTAAATAATATTAATTCAAACCATATTTTTTTATTTTTATCGAAATTCTATTTTTATGATTATAACAGAAAATACTTTACTTTTCGCGGACCGATTAAAAGAATCGGGGTTTGATATCAATACAGAGAAACCATCCACAGGAAAGTTCGGTGATTCAAAAGCAATGTCAGATTATCTGATAGCCCTTATTCTGGAGGGGAAAAAAACAGCTACATGCGGATTGCTTGAATCATGGAAAAAATTTGAAGAACCGGTTCCTACTGTCGGCGATATTGAAATTGTGCTCGATTGGAACGACGAACCTGCTGCTGCGATTCAATATACCGAAGTTGAAATTAAACCGTTTAACCAGATTAGCGAAGATTTTGCAAAGGACGAAGGAGAAGGTGACGGCTCGTTTCAGTATTGGCGCGAGGCACATTTGAAATTTTTCAACCGGGAGTGTAAATTAATGGATCGGGAGTTTTCCGAAGATGACGAAATCGTTTGCCTCAGGTTTGAGCTCGTCGGCAAATTTGTGATGGAAATGTAACCGGTTATTAAGAAATATTTCTTTTTATTGACAGTTTTTCCACCATCAAGTCTGATAGCGGATCTGAATACGTCCCATAAGCGTTGACCAATACTCCTTTGAGTCCGTCTTTGGATTCAATTGCATATACAATTGAACTGTCATCAGGATTTGATTCACCCTCAAACCTAAAAAAGTCAACTATTTTAAACTGATCGAGAGGTAAATATTCTTCCCTGCCACTACAAACAATACAATTCTCTCTCAGATTGAAGTTCTCCGTATAACCTTCAGATTTCAGATATCGGAGCAATTCTACCATTGAAGAAAAATCTTTTCTCATTACTATTTCTCCCATAAATGATATTTAATTCCAAACGGATCTGCCATCATTATGCTTTTGTTTGAATAAACCTGTGTCAGGACACAGCCGTTTTCTTCCATTAGTTTCAATGTCTCTTTTACGTCGTCAACTTTGAATTCAAAAAAGGTTACACCCGGCATCTTCTCGTCATTCTCGATATAAAAATTAATCCCATCTTTTTTAAAATGTGTCTCGAAATCTTTTCGGTTAACAATCTCCATACCGAGAACTTCCTTGTAAAATTTAATTGCATCGTCATATTTTCTGACTTTGATTGCAATGTGCGGACTGAATTCAAATTTCATTTAATATTTTTTTAAATTAAACCTAAACAATTAAAATGCCAATACTATCCGATTAATCAATACACTCACTTAATAAGAATACAATCTCGAATCCAGTTTTATCAAGCTTTGCATTATATAACAAAAATTTACTGAAAATATTCCTTTAAGTTCGCGGCAGTTTTCTTTCCGGCCGACCTTTCAATTATATCGAAGTTCGATTTTATTATCTGCTTTATTTTATCAACCGAACCAAATTCTATAAGAAGTTTCTTTGCAGTCGCTTCGCCAATTCCCGGAATCTCTTTAAGTTCAGTTGTTAAAGTTCTTTTCTCCCGAAGTGCTCGGTGAAATGTAACCGCAAATCGGTGGGCTTCATCTCTCAATCTTTGTAACAACTTTAATCCGCTCGACATATGCGGTATTGATTGTGGTTCAGAATTACCGGGCAAATAAACCTCTTCAAGCCTTTTAGCTAATCCGATTACCGGGATATTACTGAGTCCGATGTCAGACATTACCTTAACCGCAGAACTAAGTTGTCCTTTCCCGCCATCAACGACTATCAGATCGGGTGGTGAACCGAAACTCTCGTCGCTTTTAATTTCAGCATCAGTTGTATAAGATCTCTCCGCAATTTTTCTGAACCGTCTGTATATCACTTCGCGCATGGAAAGAAAATCGTCGGGCATCCCGGTCTGATTCATAACATTGTATAGTTTGAATTTTCTGTAATCGGATTTCTTTGGCTTACCGTCAATGAAAACTACCATTGATGCTACCGAATCAGTCCCCTGCGTATGCGAAATGTCGTAACATTCAATTCTCTTGGGAAGTTTATCCAATCTCAAATCCCTTTTCAAAGCCTCTACCGAGTGCGGTATAAATTCTCGTTTTAATCTGGTTAGTTGTAATTCATCAAGCATTAACCTTGCATTCTTTTTTACCATGAATACAAGTTTTGCTTTCTCTCCGATTCTGGGAATTACAAACTCAACTTTTGAATTTTTCTTTTTCGATAACCATTCAAGGAGCGTATTCTGATTTTCTAATTGTTCTTCAAGATAAATCTGGTCGGGAATATAATCGGACTTGGTGTAATAGCTTGATAAAAATTTTTCAGTAATATTGTCGTTTGATTCTTCGAGAATATTTGTAAGCATATAATGACTTTTACCGATAACTTTGCCGTCTCTTATTTTAAGCACCATTCCACAGGCATCGTTATCTTCCCTTTCAATTGCAAAGATATCACGGTCGTTTATTTCTTCATCAACCATTTTTTGTCTTGATGAATATACTTCGATTGCTTCAATTTTATCCCTGAGTTTAGCAGCTTTTTCAAACTCCATTCTTTCTGCATGTTCATTCATTAAATTTTTCATTTCCCTCAGGAGTTGGTTTGTTTTCCCATTGAGTAACTTCGCCACCTGATCAATCATATTATTATAATCCTCTCTGCTCTGGAATCCCTCGCACGGACCGTCACACTTGTTAATATGATAGTCGAGACATACTTTGAATTTCCCCGCAGCTATACTTTCCTCTGTAAGGTTCAGCTTACACGATCTGATTGCAAAAATATCCCTAACAGACTTAAGCGCATAACGCATATTTTTTACGTCGGTATATGGACCAAAATATCTTGAACCGTCATTACGTTTCTTTCTTGTTGGAAATACCCTCGGAAATGGTTCATTTGTTATAACAATGTACGGATAAGATTTGTCGTCCTTGAGATTGACATTGTATCTTGGTTTATGCTCCTGAATAAGATTAAGTTCAAGTATAAGAGCTTCAACTTCATTATCGGTGGTAATTATTTCTACATCGGAAATTTTTTTTATCATCACACTCAGGCGAGTAGATTGCTGGCGGGACTGAAAGTAAGAACGGACACGGTCCCGAAGAGATTTGGCTTTACCGATGTATAAAAGTTTGCCCTTTGAATCTTTAAATTGATAAACACCCGGTAATGCTGGCAGATTCCTGAGTTTCGCAGAAAGGTAATCGTTCGCCCCTTTGTCACTATTGTTTTTCATCTCTGTAAAAAAAACTAACCCTGTTTTTCCTGGGTTAATTCCATTAAAATATTCCCGGTGGATTTTGGGTGAAGAAATGCTATCAACATATCGTCTGCGCCGGTCTTTGGTGTTTGGTTAATTAAACGGATCCCGCCGGCAGAAAGATAGTTTAGTTTCTCAAATATATCGTTGACCCGAAATGAACAATGGTGAATACCTTCACCTTTTTTTTCAATAAACTTAGTAATAGGGGAATCAGGAGATGTACCTTCTAAAATTTCAATGTCCATATTCTCAATTCTGATTTTTTGAACGATAACCTTTTGTTCTGCTACGTGTTCCGGCGATGAAGCTTTGGCGTTAAAAATTTTTTCAAATAACGGAACTGAATCCTTGAGAGATTTAACTGCTATACCTATATGATCGAGTTTCATTGTAATGTTGTTTATCCGTTCAATAAGGTTTATTTCTTTTTACATATTAATTTTATTACTCAGATAAATTCATCAAGTCCTTTTCGTTTTAAATAGTCAGTAACTTCCTTCACGTTTTGAGAGTCGCCCCGTTTGCAAATCAGTAATCCATCTTCCGTGTTTACAATCAACAGGTCTTCAACTCCAACAGTTGCCACAATTATTTTATCATTTAAGATGAGACAATTTTTTGTATTAATTGTAACCGTTCTGCCAAATTTAACGTTACCGTTCGCATCTTTATCTTTGAGATTATAAATTTCATCCCATGACCCGAGGTCGCTCCAACCGAAATTACTTCTTATTGTGAAAACATTTTGAGATTTTTCCATTACGCCGTAGTCTATTGAAATACCCTTAATCCGAGAATATTCAAACTCCAGATACTTCTGAAAATCGTTCGATAAAATGTGTGCGTCTAGATTGACAAGTGATTGATAAAGTTCGGGAAGCAGGTTTTGAATTTCAGCAAGCATAGTATCAACCCTGAAAATAAACATACCGCTGTTCCATAAAAAATCACCACTTTCAATAAATGCTTTTGCCAGTTCAAGGTTTGGTTTTTCAGCAAAGGTTTTAACTTTAAAAACTTTCTCTGAACTTTCACCGTTTTCATTTAATTGAACCGGTATCATTTTATCGAGGTTGTACTGGATGTATCCATAGCCTGTTTCAGGATGGGTTGGGGAAATTCCGAGAGTAACAATACCACCGTTTCCTGTTACAAAATTCAAACCGCTTTTTATGACCCTTTGATACTCAGAAACGTTCTGTATAATGTGGTCGGATGGGATTACAAGCACGTTTGCCTTCTTGTTGAACTGCCCGATGAACAAACAGGCAAGTCCAATACAGGGAGCAGTATTCCGACCGAAAGGTTCGCATATTATATTGTCTTCCGGAATTCTTGGAAGCTGTCTGTGTACTTCAGCTTTATAGCTCTTATTAGTTACAACAAAGATTCTCTCGTCATGAAAAATATTTGTCAGGCGCTTGTATGTTGCCTGTATCATGGTTTCATGATCGTTCACTATTTTTAAAAATTGTTTCGGATGTTTAGAGGTACCCTTTGGCCAGAATCTTTGTCCTATTCCGCCCGCCATAATTACAGCATAGTTATTCATTTTTTTTCTTATTTTGGGTTTCTATATAAATTTTTGCGGGATCATTTAGATACGAAATGAATGTATCCAGATCTTTTGTCGGTTTATTAAGATAGATTAGTTTGAAATTATACACAATGTATCCGTAAATCTGTTTTGTCAGATTGTCGAACGGGTTCATTCTGTAGTTTTGAAGATATTTAATGAAATTGTAACTCCCGTCTGCCATCTGTGCCAGTTTTGGAATTTGAGATTCTTTGGCAATCTTGATGATGTCTTTATAAATTAGCAAAGTAGCTGATAGAAATCTTAATCCTTCGTAATGCTTGAATTCTCCTTTAATATCCTCAAGTCGGTTAAATATATTTTCAAGCTCTAAAATGTAATATCGTAGTCTTTTTGCATGTTTGTCCTTTGAAGTTGATTCAGGTACTGTAGTTTCTTCAGGTTTTTCCTCCGATTGTTTGTTTTCTTTTTGCTGGTTAAGTGACTCTAGAGATTTTATCAGGTTGTTGTGCTTCATATAATCGTCGCCATTCAATATTGATTCAATGGCGTCCAAACCTTGCATCATTAATTTAATCTTATCCTGTGAAATTTCTGTTTGATTTTCTGATTTCAAATAAAAGTATTCGCAAATTACTGAATACACCTGGGAGATTAACGTAAACGAAAGTTCACTTGCTTCTTCTGAAAGTGATTTGGAATTGGTTATAATATTGTTGATGATTGACTTTGCATCGCTATCATTAATTGATTCGAGCAGGACTTTTTCTATGAGTGTATTAAAGTCTTTTCGTAAATTTTGATTTAAGTTGAAAATTTTGTTTTCGTACTCTATCAGTTTTTTGTTCAGGCTTAAATTTATCTCTTCTTTGGTTTGGTGTATTGTTTGAATTGGTTTATTTTCATCGTTAGATTTTTTTGTTTCAGGATTTGATTGTTTGCTTTCAGGCGTTGCTTCCTCACGGATTTTCGCAGACTCGAATCCGTACAAATCTTCAGGAATCTCTGCACGACTGGTAGAAAGTTCACGATAGTCGGATTTCATCGTTTCAGACATTTCCTCTATTGAGACGGATTCATGAAATTCTTCGTCCACAAGTTCATTTGTAATTTCTTCAACCTTGAACTTTGTTCCTGAAAAACTCTCACTATCTATGTCTGCATCGAGTTTACTTTGATCATCGGAAATAATGAAATTGGTTTCTTTGCTAATATCAATGTTGTTCAGTTCAGATAAAATAAAAGATGAATCTTCTTCCAGGTTTATCGGAAAATTGTCATAAGATATTTTATGGTCGGATATTTTTTTTAAGATGAATGCAAGATAGAGTGAAAAATTTTTTAATGAGGGAATCTGAGATAAAAGGAAAACTTCTTTCAATAAATCATCCGAATTTATCAGCCGATCAATAATGCCTTTTATAACTACGAGGTTTTCGTTTGTGATCTCACCGTTGTTAATTTTTCGTTTAACCTGTTCTAACAGGTATTGCATATAATATTTATATTTGGTGTGCTCTTGCATTCTGAAAATATATTAATAAAAAAGATTAATTAATATAAACCCGTTCAACCCTCGGAGCAATCATGCACAATATTTCATAGGGTATTGTTCCAAGCTTTTTTGAAATTTTATGTACGGGATAATTTTTACCGAAAATTTCTACAGTATCCTCAAGTCTGACTTTGCTTCCGGTAACGTCAATCATTATCCAATCCATACAAACATTGCCGACAACCGGAAACAGTTTTTTTCTTATGAAAACCTGGCCTTTATTTGAGAGCAGTCTCGGATATCCGTCGCCGTATCCGACCGGAAGCGAAGCAATGGTGGAAGTATGTTTAACCTTGTAAGATCTGCCGTATGAAATCGTATCTCCCTGTTTAACTTTTTTTATAAATTTAACTTTTGTTTTAAATGTCATAACAGGTTGAATCCTGTCAGGTAATTGGAGATCCTCCGTTGGTGAATAACCGTAAAGTATTATTCCTGGCCTGATCATATTGAAAAATTTCAAAGAGGGGTTGTTGATAATTCCACCGGTATTTTGAATGTGTTTAAATTTTATTTCACCGGTTTGCTGTTCAACTTCGCGGACGATTTCTATAAACTTATTAATTTGTCCGGCTGTGAAATTATCGTCAGGAATTTCTGATGTTGCAAGGTGCGAATATATACCCTTAATTTTTAAATGCGAAAAATTTTTTATTTTTAAAATTGAATCATAAGCTTCAATTATGTCTAACCCTATCCTGTTCATTCCTGTATCAATTTTAATGTGTACGTTGACTGAAGTATTAACCGAAGTGGCAACATTGTTAAGCATTTCTGCCTGGCCGAAAGAAGAAATCCCGACTTCAATTCCATTTCCGATTATCTCCTGTATTGATTCTCTCTCTTGAGGGAGAACACCAAGACATAAAATCGGAATTGATCCGTGGTTGATTTTTTTCAAATGGGTTTTAAGAAAAATACTTTCACGGTAATTTGCTGTTCCGAAATAATCAGTTCCGCTTTCAGCCAGAATTTTAGATATTTCAGAAATACCGTGGCCGTATGCGTTTGCTTTTACAATAGAACAAACGTGCTTTATACTTTTCGTGGTCTTTTTTATATTTGACCTTATTCCTTTAAAATTTTTAATGAGTTGTGAGAGATCTATCTCGGCGTAAGTATCGGGTAGCATAATAGAATTTTTCAAAATTATAAAACGTTGATTGTATAAAATATTTATTAATTTTTCACCGGAAAATATAAACGTGAGAAATAGATTCTTGACAATGAAAATCAGTTTACTTAATATTAACTGTCCTCAAATAAACCGAAACACTTTGTTAAAATTTTGTTAATAATTTTTACCTGTGCGATTTTTACAATACCCGACACAGTGGTGATTTTAGAGTTATTAACAACCGTTGTTAAAAAAGATTAATTGTGTTTATAATTTACTGAGTTTATATGGTTTATCGCGGCTCTGAATTGTTTAAAAATCCACTTTAAATTTATCATTTTTGTATATAAAATTTACCGACAGTTAAAGTTATTTTTTAAATCTGTTGCTTTTGTTAATAAACCTTCAACCTCTTTAGTGTGATCAAAGTATCTGCTGTTTCAAAAGCTGAAGAATTAAATCAGCCCAAAGATACACAGGAAGCGAAAGTTGTTTGGGAAAAGTTTTTAAAACTTCTTGAAGATAGTTTAAAACCATCTGAAATTACAACGTGGTTTTCTGTTATCGAACCGATTAGTTTCGATAATAATATACTGACAATCTCCGTGCCCAGTAAAGATTATTATGGAATCATAGAGAAGAGATACAATAAACAAATCAGTGCAGTAATAGGTAGTGGTTTACTCGGGGAAAACGGAAAGTTAGTTTACAAAGTTGCTCAACTTGAACTTTTTGTAACTCCACCAGACAATTCACTGACTACAGAAAATGAAAACGCAACTTCAAAGGAAAACATTAAACCGATTGAAATTACTCCGGAGAAAATTTATTCAGATAGCGAAATATTTTCATCTCCAAATTTATATTCTAAAAATACATTTGATAATTTCGTTCGGTCGGAAAGTAATGAATTAGCGGTTGCGGCGGCATGGGCAATAACAAATAACCTTGGAAAGATTTATAATCCTCTTTTTATATATGGTGGTGTGGGTCTGGGTAAAACTCACCTGATACAGGCAATAGGAAATGAGATTAGAAAAAAGTATCCTGAAAAAAAGGTTTACTATACAACTGCTCCGGATTTTACAAAACAATTCACCGACAGTATCGCCAACAGCAGAATATCAGATTATTCATCAAATCTATTCGGAACAAAAAAACTTGATACGTTTTACAGAAATCTTGATGTGTTGATTATAGATGATGTTCAAAACTTAAGCGGAAAGGAAAAAACGCAGGACTTCATGTATCAGATTTTTAACTCTCTTTTTAATGAGAAAAAACACGTGATTTTTTCAAGCGATAAACCAATTAACCAAATTAAGGGAATTGAAGATCGATTAATTTCAAGATTTCAGTGGGGTATGACTGCTGACATTCAACCGCCGAACTGGGAAATGCGGGTTGCCATTGTAAAGAAAAAGTTTAAAGATGCAGATATAGAAATTAGTGATGAAATAGCTCATTTCACCGCAACAAACATAAAGGAAAGCATCAGGACAATTGAGGGATGCGTTATTGGAATGATTGCAGAGAGCGCTTTAGTTTATGAGGGTGAAATAACTCTTGATATAGCAGAGAAAGTTATAACAAGGGTTGTTGGAAATCCCGGCAGAGTTAGAAATATCTCGGTTGATTTGATTATTCAAAGTGTTTCCGATTTTTATCGTATTTCAGAAAGTCTAATACTTTCAAAGAAAAGAACTAAAAATGTTGTTAACGCAAGGCAAATTGCAATGTATCTATCTAAAGAAATGACTGATTTGACGCTTGAACTAATCGGATTAAATTTCGGGGGTAAGGATCATGCTACTGTACTGTACGCTTATAACAATGTTTCTAAACGTATAGCAAAGGATAAGGAGTTCATGAAAACAATTAATTCAATCAAAGAAAAAATTAAAAACAATTAATATAATTTTACCTTTTAAATTTTAAGAAAGCTGACTTGATCAGCTTTTTTTGTTAATAGGTTTGTTTAAAACCTGTGGAAGAGTAGTTAAAAATCTCAACTTATAAACAAAATTTTTTATTTTTAATTTACGCTTGTTATAAAGTTTCTTTTCTTAAAGAATGTAATCTTACTAATTCACATTAAATATACCTCATAACGTATTTACTTACTTAAATGTTTTATAACGTTTCGATATTTTTAACATAATTAACATAACTAATACTATTACTAAATTTTTTATATAATGAAGTAATTAATGATTGAAAAGTTATCAATAAAAAATTATCTCATTATAAAAGAGGTTGAATTAAATTTTACAGATGGATTGAATATCCTTACTGGTGAAACCGGTGCAGGAAAAAGTATTATATTGGATGCACTTTCAATGATACTTGGTGAGAGAGCTAATTTTTCTCTAATCCGAAAAGGAGAAGACAGAATGGTGATAGAAGGTATGTTTGATATAAGTGGCATGAAATCTGTGAAAACATTTTTGAGAGAAAATGATTTTCAAATTAATGAAGAAGTTTTAATAATGAGGCGGGAAATTATGAGAAAAGGTGTAAGCAGAAACTTTATTAACGATTCACCCGCGTCTATTAATCAGTTGAAATTAGTGGGTGATATTATGGTTGATATACATTCACAAAACGAACATCAGGCTTTACTCAAAAAAGAGACTCATTTATCTATTTTAGATTCTTACGCCGGATTAGAAAAAGAAGTATTGAATTATGGAAATCATTTTGTTGAACTCAGTGAATCTATAAAAAAACTCAATGAGATGATATCCGGTAGGAGTGAAATGGTAGAAAAGAAAAAGTATTATAATTTTCAGCTAAAAGAAATCAATGAAATTAATCCTTTAGCCGGTGAATATGAAAAGTTGGAGAAAATATTGGAGAAATCTGAAAACAGAGAAGAAATAAGTATTGCAATATCTGAAACAATAAATTTGTTCAATGAAAACGAAAAAAATATTCTTTCACAGATTTCAAAATCCTTAAAAAATCTTGAGAGAGTTGGTAAAATTGACTCGGAAATTTCCGAGATATTGAAAGAGGTAAACGAAGCATACATAATTTTAAAAGATGCTTACGAAAGGCTGATCTCATTTTCCGCGGATATGGATTTTGATTTAAATGAAATTGAAAAAATCAGGGATAGGCTTGGAACTTTATCGTTTTTGAAAAAGAGATACAACCGCTCTATAGATGAAATAATAGAATTTGCAAATAGACTTAAAGCTGAAATTGAATACGCCGAAAACTACGATGAAGAAATTGAAAAAACGGAAAAATTAATTTCTGAAAAAAAAGGTACGTTATTTAAACTTGCGAAGGAACTCTCTCAAAAGAGATTAACAATTGCAAAGGAATTTGATAGGAAGACGAACGGGTATTTGAAAGAAATTGGGTTAGCTGGTGCAACATTCAAAACAATGATTAAAAACAACACAGCTGAAACAGAAAATGAATATACAATTGATGGCAACATAATGCTTTCATCAAAAGGGATTGATGATATAGAATTTTTAATTAACACAACAAAGGGAGGTGATTTTACTTCGCTTAAAAAGACGGCATCAGGTGGTGAAATATCGAGAGTAATGTTAGCTATAAAAGCTGCTCTTGCCGGTAAAGATGAAATACCTGTATTGATATTCGATGAAATTGACACCGGCATCAGCGGAAGTACTGCAAGCAAAGTCGGAAAACTTATGAGTGAATTATCGAAAAAGCGGCAAATTATCGCCATAACTCACTTACCACAAATAGCGGCAATTAGCGACAATCATTTCAGTGTTTCCAAAAAGGATGAAAAGGAAATAACAACAGCCGAAATAACCATAATTAGAGGTGAACAAAAAGTTGAAGAAATTGCGAAGATGTTAAGTGGTGAAAAGTTAAGCGAAAATTCAAAAGATACAGCACGTGAGCTAATAGGTGGTCATATCTAAATTTAATCTTACTGAAATACTTGTTAAATTGCTAGAACCCAATTAATATTTATGATAAAAGACTTTATTAATCTCTCTCAAGAAGAGCAAAATATATTAATAAACGCGCCAGCATATGTTACAATATTAGTAGCAGGAGCTGACCATAATATAGCGGAGAAAGAACTTGAGTGGGCAACTAAGCTGCCCATATTCAGGAGCAAGAAAGAGCAATCAGTATTAAGTGATTATTATATAGCAGTAGAGAAAATCATAGATTCCAAACTTCAGGTTCTTTTATCAGAACTTCCCGAAGACTACGTTGAAAGGAATAAGGTAGTATCAAACGAATTAAAAAAACTAAATTCAATATTGCCAAAACTAAACAAGGATTTTGCAATTGAATTATATAAAAGTCTAAAATCTTTTGCAGAGCAGGTTGCAAGGGTATCGGGTGGAATTCTTGGCATTTCAGCCATAAGCCCGGAAGAGAGAGAGATGATAAAACTTGATATGATAAATCCACCGGGGAATTAATTTTAATTCCCGATAAACTTTATAAAATGACAGAACATTCAGGAGAGTTATCAGGTCAATATATGAAAACCCAATCACAATCACCCAATCTGAATATTTCATATATAGACAAACTCCTTGAGCGGGCATCATCGTTAAAACGAAAAAACCCGTCACAATCCCTTGAGTTCAGTACCAAAGCATTTATTCACTCAAAAGATACTGACTATTCAAAAGGAATCGGATTAGCTTACCTTTATTCCGGAATTGCAAAATGTAACTTACAGGATTTCGAAAATTCGTTAATGGACCTTTTCAATGCACTTGATGTGTTTGAAAATATTTCCGATACGCCAAATAATATCGCAACTCTCAATGCTATTGGAATGACTTACAATGCAAGCGGACAATATAAAAACGCAATTGATTTTTATACTCAGTCCGTTTCTGAAGCGAAAAAAGCAGATCAAAAAAACGAAACGTATGCAGCAATACTTAATAATCTCGGTATCGCATACCAGAATATAAAAGAATACAGTAAAGCGCTTGATAATTATGTTTTGTCGTTAAAAGCATACTCCAATATTAACGATGAACAGGGTGAGGCAATTGCGCTTTCCAATATTGGAATCATTCACAGCCTGCAAAACAATAACCTTAATGCTGTAAGTTATTTTGAATCTGCGCTTGAAAAAAAACTGAAAACGGGAGCGGACAGTCAGTCATTGCTTAATACATATCTTAATATTGCAAATGCCGCGATAAAAAATAACGATGCAGAAAAAGCAAAAGTCAATTTCAAAAAAGCGCTCGAGTTTGAAAGTGAAATTGAGGACAGTCAAAAGAAATATTCAATCTATGATTCGTTAGGAAAACTTGAAGCGCTCGCAGAAAATTACGATGGTGCGCTGAACTATTACAAAAAGGCACTAGAGCTTATAAAAGAATCAGACAATCCGGAAGAATTTATAAATACAAAACAAAATCTATCGGTTTCTTATGAGCTCAAAGGTGATTACAAAAATGCTCTGAAAAACTGGGTTCAATATCAAGAGGCATGGAAAAAGTTTATTACACAAAAATATTCAAACGAGATAAAGGATTTAAGAGAGAATATAAACGTACACAAAGAAGACGTAAAATCCGCTCTTGAAAATCAGTTTGCTGAAAGAATATCGAAACTGAATGATAACATAAAATCGTTAGAATCAAAGAACGAATCATTACAAACCGAGATACAGGGGCTCATAGGCATACTGGAAAAAAAAGTAAAAAAACCACTTATAGATATTTTAGGATTTTCACAAATTCTCAGATCAGAAGAAAGCCAGTTTACGAAACCGGAAATTAAAAATCTCTTTTCAGAAACAGAACAACAGGCGAAACAAACATCGGAATATGTTTCAAATATAATTGACTACAAACAAATAGAAACCGGAAAGAAGAAAGCGCAAATCGGACCGGTTAACATTTCTTTGTTAATTTCATCGGTAATAAACTCCCACAAATCTACGGCTAATGAAAAAAACATTGTTATCTTACTAAAATCCGATCCGGAAACAATATTTATAAATTCTGACCGGGCGATATTGTTACAAGTGTTCGATAACCTTATCTCTAATTCATTAAATAATTCACCGCCAAATAAGGAGATTTTTATTAAGCTACTTGATAAAGGCGAAAGTGTTAGATGCGAAATAAAAGATAATGGTTCAGGATACACCAAAAGCGAAATAAATTCTATTCTTAATAAAAATGTAATATCAGAAACTACATCAATCAACGAGCTGAACCTTGTAATGGTCAACAAACTTTCAAAACTTTTAAACTATGAATTCTGGTGTGATTCAGACCCGGGAAGCGGAACAAGTTTTGTGCTCGAATTCAATAATAACATTTCATGATTTAGTCCGATGCGGACGTAAACGGTTCAACTTTATTTCTAACTGCCGGAATCGTTTTCAAATAATCGTAAATTGCTCCCAGATCTTCATCAGTCATTCCCGCATACATTGTCCATGGCATTATAGTCTGCAGCTCACCATGATTAACTTTTATATTCTTTGAAGCATCAGGTTCGAAGTGTTTGAACCTGTCAATGAAATCTTTTTTTGTCCAGTTCCCGATACCGGTTTCTTTATCGAAAGTAATATTTACAGATCTAATAATTGATCCGTCTTCCTGTTTGAATTCCATTCCACCTGCGAATGGTGCCCCCGTAAACTCACCGCTCTCTTGCTTCGTATGGCAATCAAAACATCCGGCTGCAACGGTGAAATATTCATTTCGGTTTTCATTTTTCTTTAACCGGAAATCAGGTTTCGTAGGAAGTGTGTTTATAATTAAATTCATCGGAAAATCGAAATCTGGTTCTGGATAACTTCCATCTTTTGATTCAAGCGTTCTGAGATATGCAATTATATCGTAAATGTCTTCCCGCTCCAGTTGACCGAAATTCTTATAAGGCATAAGCGGAAAGAGCGCTCTGCCATCTTTAGAAATTCCGGAAGTAATAGCTCTGAAGATTTCAGCGTCAGACCAATTTCCTATTCCCGACGGGGTAATATTTGTTGCATAAAATGTTCCGGGAAAACCCATTTTTTGATTAAACACCTCACCACCTTCACCTTCTGTACCGCCTACAAGCGGCGCGCTGAACTTACCCCAATCTCTTTTAGAGTGGCAGTCAACGCACAACATTACATGATTGGCGAGATATTTCCCGCGCTCAACTCTCTCAGGAGTAACTTCAACCTTTATATCTTCAAGAGGTGGTGTATCGGGAAGGAAAAAAACAAGGTAACCCACTAAACCAAGTAATAAAACCAGCAATACTGAAAATAAAATAGCAATATAACGTAAGATCTTCTTCATTTTTGTTTTGTTTAATTTTCATTTGTAAAATTTTCTTAACGACGACACAGAAATTTACGAAAATTAAAACGGTAAGTTACCCAACCGGAAACTCACTTTTTTACGAGCAAATATAAATAAATCCGGACAGAAAAAAAATAACCCAGACACCGAATCCAGATTAAAAAATCAACTATAAATTAGTAGTCTTTTTATTGATCATTAAAGAGGGGAACCGATATAAAAATTTCGGAACTGACAGCATTTCTGTATGCTGTTAGGGATTCTTCAGATGAATCAATTCTCATATCGGCGAGGTCGCCATTTGAATGAACAAAGTTTGAGTGCCACCAGCTTACGGCTTTTATTCGCGGGAAATTGCCGTTTGCCAATCCATTGAGCGCATCGGTAATCCAGGCGGATTTTGTAATGTCTCCGCTGTTCTCAACCGTTGCAAATTCAAGGATTGCAATCGGTTTACTTTCGGTTATTGATGACAGTTCGTCATATATTTCGCTGAGGGAGTTTGTTAATAATTTCGCATCTTCTCCCGGTATCTGAGAACCGTAAATACTCACTCCAATCCAGTCAATGTATTCATCACCGGGATAGTAATTTGAAAACTTGTTCCATTCTTCCACCGGCCAGACGACACCATTCAAGTGCAGAAACCAGGTAATATTATCGGCTCCGGAATCGCGGGATAAATCAATAATGTGTCTGTAAGTTTTAACAAAAACCTCCGGTCCGCTGTTAAGTACAGCGCTCCAGGGAAACCAATTTCCGTTTACCTCCGTACCGAATTCTACAAGCAATGGGCTTCCAAAGGTTTTTGCTTCTTTGAACCATAACCTAATGCTGTCATCGTATTCACCGGATAATATCCGTTCAAGAGAATATCGCGGGTCAAGTTCACCTGTTCGCCAATCACTTCGGGGCATTATTCTAATGAAGGGTACCCTCCCCGAATTCCGGATTTCATTAGCATTATTCACAGGAAATTTTATACCGTTAAACCAGTTGTTTGAAAAATACACCCAGGTTATTTCTTTACCTGCCAGAGATACGAAATCATTAATCAACTCTTCAGTAACAACATCTTCCGTTGCTCCCATACCCGGAAAAGCCGCATGATATATACCACTTTCAGGGGCTAACAGTTTTTGTGAATATAATTCGCCATACGTCAACGATAAAAAAACCGACATGAGAATTACTCCCCGTTTCATTAATCTTCAAAAGTTAAAGTTTCAATTTCATCCGTTTTACAAACCAAAAGTAACACTGAATCTGCCGGTATTGCATCAGACGGAAGCGGGTTGATGTTGATTTGATCCAACAATACATCTTTTATACCAATTACATTAACACCATATTTTTTTCTCAGGTCAAGCTCATTAAGTGTTTTCCCAAAGAATTTTTCAGGTGATGCAATTTCAATCATGCTATATTCCGGAGCAAGAGGAATATGCGCTATCAGGCTTGACATACTCAGGTTCTCCGCAAGTCTCGCCGCACTGTCTTTTTCGGGGAATATTATTTCCTGAACACCGAGCGATTTTAAAATTTTCCCGTGATCCTCGTTTTTAGCTTTAGCAACAATGTGCTTAACCCCGATATCTTTCAGATACAAAACTGTCAGCACGCTCATTTCAATATCTAATGCCGATGCTACAATAACCGTATCAATATCTTTGTCAAGGAACTCAGAAAGAGTATTTATATCGCGAGCATCAGCAATTACTGCGTCGGTTACACTGTCTTTAATTTTCTCTATCACGTTCTTGTTGATATCAATTGCAAGAACCTGATTACCGAGCTTGTATAATGATGTGGCGATATGATAGCCGAACCTTCCAAGACCGATTACGACGAATTGTTTCATAATAAATGTTTAAACGATTAAAATATTTGCTTCAGGGTACTGATAATTTATAGCTTTTGTTTTACCAATCAGGCTGTAACCAACCAACAGCGGCCCGGTTCTTGCGACCAACATCACAATTGACAAAAGAAATTTTCCGGGTGATGATAATTCCTGAGTAATTCCTGCTGAAAGCCCAACTCCGCCAAAGGCCGATACTACCTCAAATAAGATACTTAGAAAATCAGCTGATTCAGTAAGCGATAAAACCAGTACCGAAAAAATAACCAGCATTAATGCAAGAAAACTAATTGAAAAAGCTTTTGCTATTGTAGTCGGATGAACTGAACGATGTAATGTGTTAACATTTTTTCGATCCCGGATGAACGAGAATAGCGCAAGCACCATTATTGTGAATACCGTTGTTTTTATTCCGCCACCTGTTCCGCTCGGAGATGCGCCAATGAACATTTCAATTATCAAAATTAATTGAGATGAATTATTCATATCTCCAATATTAATGGTATTGTATCCAACAGTAGTTGATGCCGATGCTGATTGGAAAAACGCAGTCAGAAATGTATTGTCAACATGATTTGGATTAAGGATTGACTCAGCTAACCAGATGAAAACAGTTCCGGAAACTATAATTATCAAAGAAACCGAAACAGCAATTTTCGTGTGAGTGGAAAGTTTGTACAACCTTTTCTTTTTTGTGAAAGATTTAACGTAACCCGATAGATCATGCAAAACAAAAAAACCGCAACTGCCGAGGTACGACGTCAGAATCACTACGAAGACGATGTAATGGTTGTCCGAATATGCCGATAGGTTATCTGGGAACAATGAAAATCCGGCAGTGCAAAATGAAGAAATTGAATGAAAGACGGATTGGTAAATAGCTTCGGAAAGATGGAACTCGCCGATGAAATGTAAAAATAAAAGCAGTGCAGAAATCCCCTCAATTATTAAAGTGTATTTGAAAACTTTAAATACGAAAATCCGTATGTCAAGATTTGAAATGCTTATAGAGTTTTTAATAAGCATTTTATTAACGAGCGAAAGTTTACCCCCGAAAACAAGAACAGCAAGCGCAAAAATCATCATATAACCAATGTTACCTGTCTGTATCAGGAAGAGAATGACCAATTGTCCGAACAAAGAAAAATAAGAACCGGTATCAACCACAATTAACCCGGATCCAGATATAGATGATGCGGCAGTAAATAGTGAATCTATAAAAGAGAGCCTTTCGTTTCCTGAAACCGAAACCGGGAGTGTAAGCAGAGATGCGCCAAGAATGATAAAAAGTAAATAACCTATTAATAAGGTTTGTGCCGAGGTTAGAACTTCTAACCGTATGCGTTTCAAATTGAAAGTTTAATTCAAGGAGAGTAAATAAAACAAAATTTACCGAAGATAAAATGTAAAAGAAAACCTGACTCTATAACCCGTAAAAGTTTAGCAATAGTTTAATCGTTGTTTGTGAGGACAACAATCACTGTTCTCAGTATTCATATTAGAACCTGATTTACGACTCTCAAGGGTTGTACCTGTCGGTTAAAATTAAATAAAACGGACACCATTTTCATATATGATGTCCGTTCATTTTTACCACAACCATATTATCCCATCATTTCACTAAAACCATCCTCTTTGTTATCACACTTTGTTTTGTTGACAATCTATAAAAGTAAACTCCACTGGCAAGGTTCGATGCAGTGAAGTTGTATGTATAATAACCTGGTGTCAATATTTCGTTCACAAGTGTTGCTACTTCTCTACCGGATAAATCAAAAATAACGAGCCTGGTCATTCCTTCTACGGGAATCTGTATGTCAATTTTCGTACTCGGATTGAACGGGTTCGGGTAGTTCTGAGACATTGCGAACTCATTTGGTATCCCGATTTCGACCTCATGTCCGAGTAAAATATCTGCTGTTGAATTTCCATTCACATCTATCGGAGTAAGCTTGTATTCATACGTACCTGTTACAAGGTTTTTGTCAAGGTAAGAGTACGATCGCGGCTCGTTGACTGTTCCACTTCCTGCAACACTACCAATTGTTTTCCATGACTCGTTCTGTTCTCCGCTCGGGACAATATTTCTTCTCTGTATGTCAAATCTCATGTTGTTCTCTTCCCATGCGGTAGTCCAGTTAAGCGTTACATTATTCTTATCAACATTTGTATTGAACTCAACGAAGTCAACCGGTAAAGCACCATCATTTTGAAGCGATACTTTAAATGAAGATTTAGATGGATCATCGTTCGAAATCGTTAGTATCGCATTTTCGGAATTGTCTGTTGGAGAGGCTGAATTTCTATCAAGCCCCGAAGGGTTACACTCAATTTTAAAAAGTGTACTATCACCGGGAGCGACGAGCAAATCAGGGGAGTTGATAACGTTGAACTTTTCAGGGTAGTCCCCGGAAATTGTATATGTGGAAATCGTCAGAGCCGCGGTACCAGTATTTTTTAAATAGAAATCAATCGTATCAACTTCTACAACCGAGGGAAAGTAAACTATGGTATCATTTTCGCTGTCATGTCTGACACTGGGCGAAAGAGTATTTTCAAGCCCTTTTAGATAAAGCTGTAATGAGTCACAGTAAGTAAAATAACTTGAATAACGATCTCTTCCGAGAAATTTCCAACTACCTAATGCATCGGTTCCTACCAATCCTGCAAAGAAGGGGTTATCAGGTTTATATTCTCCGCCTGTCCACAAACCGGTATTCGAAAAATCATCAAACCAGAATTTATGAGCAGTATCATTTACTATACATCCGTTTAATCCCCCGGATGGTGTGCTTGAGACATTTAGATAATTTTGTGCGTACATACATTTCCGGTAATTAGCAGTATCAGTACCCGGTGCCCAGAGACACAACAGACTAAGATCGGTCATCCTTGCGTTTCTGACGTGGAGTTTTACGCTTACGTCAAGAACAGGAAAAGATGTTGGAACAGTTATAACAGGAGAAATGCTGTGGCTGTAATTGAAGTTCCAACCTGATATTTTATCGGTAAATTCAATGAACGTTCCAATTGCAAAGTAGCAAAGATTAGAAAAATCCAAAGAGGTTGCATGTAACGGGAAAGTTGATTCATTACCTGCTGCGTCTCGGGATCTGATGTAGTAGTTCACTTCGGTTCCATATCCGGTACCAGGGATGTAAAATGTAAATTCGCTTCCGGAATATGAATCAGCAGTTACGGAATCAAAACTGCCCCATGAACCACCTATTGTCCTTTTTCTGTAAAACAGTTTTGGCTGATTATCACCCGACGTAGGAACAGCTGTCCCGTCATGGTCAGTGATTTCAGCGGTAATTTTCGTTGGGTAGGTACTTGAGTGCGATTTGATATTCTTGTGTGAAATTGACGGCGGAACTACGTCAACACCTGCCGCAAGCCTAACGGAGTTGTAAGCGTTAACCCTGCCATAACCGTAATAGCTGTTCCACTTGCCGTAGGGTTTATCTTCATCGTATTCCACATTATCAATCTTCTCGCAACCTTGCGAGAGGTACTCTAATACTTCGGTTCGGGTCAACGTAGGGTCAACCGAAAGAATCAAAGCAGCTACTCCTGCAGCATTAGGGTACGAGGCTGACGTACCATTAAACGTTGCATCGTAGCCTCCACCAGGGGCAGTTGTATAACAAATAGTTGGAGCGACAACCCCGAGATACTCTTCAGAAGACCGACTTCCATAATTTCCACCCCACCAATACTGGCTGCCGCTACCGGGGGATTTCTTATTATCATGAAATGTTGAAGCACCGACAGAAAAAACATTTTTATATGCAGAAGGATAATTTGGAGGATTTATCCCGTCATTTCCGGAGGAAGCAAGTATTACTGTCCCCAATCCGCCTCTACCCTTGATTGCATTCGTATCCATAGCGCTTTCAATAGATGCAGATGGTGGACCCCCACCCCAACTATTGCTCATAACATCTATATCATTTTTAAAGGCGGTATCCAAAGCCCGGATAATTATTGTATTTGATGTAGAACCCTCGGCATCGAAAATACGAATTGACATTATCTTACAACCCGGGGCAATTCCTGAAACTCCTATAGAGTTATCCATTGTAGCCCCTATTAGTCCGGCGCATTGTGTTCCGTGACCGTAAGGATCATCCGGGACTGAATATACGTTCGTTATAGCATCATAACCCATTAATACATTTGAGACCAGGTCAGCATGAGCAGAATCGATACCGGTATCAACTATTGCAATCTTAATTGATGGACTGCCGGTGGTATGGTTCCAGGCGTCTGACACCTGCATATCAGCGCCTGGTAATCCTGTTGTAGTAGTAGCATCTCCCGATGAAGCAATCCCACCTGTTGTTATAGCCTGCCCGGTGTTTTTCAGCGCCCACTGACTCGGGAAATACAGATCGTTGGGTATATGGTTAAGGAGAGACCATTCGGTAAATCCAAAATTTGGTTCTACAAACTCAAACAGTGTAGTGTTTCTGTATAACTGAGCAAGGTCAAGCCCGTTTAGATTGTTATCGTTTTTTGTTTTTATCAGAAAAGTCCTTGAGTTGCTAACTTCTCCGACGATATAAGTTCCGTTCTGTTCATTTAAATAATCTAATAAGTTTTTATCGCTTTCATTCCTCAGGCGGACAATGATTTCGTCAAGTGGACATAAAATTACCTTCGGATCATCACCATAATAAACTTTTGAGACTGTTTTGATTTTATTGCTTCTGCCTGCAATTAATTGTAAGACTGCGTCCGTGTTTAAGAAGCCCATCTTGTCAGATGATTTTATCAGCCAGGTGTTTGGAAATACTTGGCTGACTGTAGTTTCTAATCCAGCGACCGAAACATCCAATTCGTTTCGTTGTTCGCGTTCTGTAATTTCCCCCTCCTTGAAAAATACCATAATCCTGTCGTTCCGTGGGACAAGGTCGATTTTTTTGTTCCAATAATAATAATGATTAACAGAATAAACGGTTGATGAGAACAAGAACAGGAGTGAAACTACTGATACAAAAAAAACAAAAGTAAATTTTTTTCCCATTTTATTCGATTTTAATTAAAAAATATTTTGCTAGGAGATAATTTAAAACAAATAAAAAAGAGTGTCAATTATAATTATATATAACAATGCGAGTTGAAAATTTGGCAGTTAAAAAGGAGTCACATTACAAGGTTGATATAATTTTTGCCTTCTCAAATGAATTTAAAATCTAAATCATAATAGCAATATTAGACTGATTTTTTTTAACAAATAATTTACAACCCATGTCAGAAAAATTCAGAAACTTTATAAATGGTGAATGGCTGGATTCATCAGGAGGAGAAACGTTTGAAAACAGAAATCCTGCGGATAACTCCGATCTTATAGGAATATTCCCGTCATCAAACAAACAAGATGTAGATGACGCGGTAAAATCAGCCCGAGTTGCATTTGAAAAATGGCGATTAATACCTGCACCGAAACGCGGTGATGTACTTAAAGTTGTGGGCGATAAAATGCTTGAACGGAAAGATGAAATATCATTTGAGATGACCCGTGAAATGGGAAAAGTTTTCGCTGAAACAAAAGGCGATACGCAGGAAGGTATTGATACTGCATATTACGCAGCTTCCGAAGGCAGGAGATTGTTCGGGTACAATGCTCCAAGTGAACTTCCAAACAAAATGAACCTTAGTTTTAGGGTTCCGATTGGTGTTGCAGGGCTAATCACTCCTTTCAATTTCCCAATGGCAATTCCAACGTGGAAAATGTTTCCTGCGCTCGTGTGTGGTAATACAGTAATAATCAAACCGGCAGAATTAGTGCCCAAAACGGCAACTACACTCGTGGAAATAGTTGACGAAGCAATGAAGGAAGTTCTCGGTAAAGATTACATCCCGGGAGTAGTTAACCTTGTTCAGGGAACCGGAGAAATTGTTGGTGAAGCTATGATATCGCACGATGGGATTGACCTGATTTCTTTTACCGGATCCTCTGAAGTCGGCAGCCATATTAATTCAGTTGCAGGTAAAATGCTTAAAAGGGTTTCACTGGAGATGGGTGGTAAAAACGCCCAAATCGTAATGCCAGACGCCAATATGGAACTTGCACTCGACGCGGTGCTTTGGGGAGCTTTCGGAACAACGGGTCAAAGGTGTACTGCAACATCAAGGTTGATTCTGCATGAGAGCATACACGATTCATTTGTTTTGAAACTAAAGGAGAGAGCGCAGGCGCTACGGTTGGGTTACGGCAACGACGATAACGTTGATGTAGGTCCGGTAATTTCACAGGAGTCACTTGATAAAATTCAAAAATATGTTTCAATCGGGCAGGAGGAAGATAAGGCTGAGCTCATCATAGGCGGAAAACATCCTGGTGGCGATCTTTCAAAAGGATTCTTTTTTGAACCGACAATTTTTGTAAATGTTACCAGAGATATGAGAATAGCACGAGAGGAAATTTTCGGACCGGTGTTGTCCGTTATCAAATGTAAGTCGCTTGATGAAGCAATTAGTATTTTAAACGACACAAAATATGGATTATCGTCGAGCATTTTTACCAATGATGTCAACGATGCATTCAGAGCGGTGCGCGATATTAAAGCCGGGATAACTTACATAAACGGCGCTACAATAGGAGCAGAAGCTCACATGCCGTTCGGTGGTGTAAAAGCTACAGGAAACGGACATCGTGAAGGAGGGTGGACGGTTTACGATTTCTATTCGGAATGGAAAGCAGTTTACGTTGATTACTCGGGAAAACTACAAAGAGCGCAGATAGATAATTATTGATTTTAAAATTAATCAAACCGGAGGAAAGAGCAAATTGTATCAGAAGTCCCAAGTTTTCCCCTTGCAAAAAGGAAGTTCAGTCAGCGGTCAAAATCAAGTTTAATTCAAACCAAGAAACTTTGATCACCGGCAAAGAATGGGAATTATACCATAACATTTATTGATTTAATATCCCCTGAATTGTAGTTAAATATTTTGCAATGTATTCATCCTTGTGTTTCCTCCGGTATTGCATAATAAATCTCGGGTGCTCTAGAATTTTTAAATCGTTAAAAAATTTAAACTCATCATTTAAACGTTTGAGGTAACCGTAATTTTTTTTACCAAGGGAAATTGCAGTTTTATAAAAGCTGTTTAGGTAAAATTGTTTTTCAAATGAATCACGCAAGTGCGGGAACATTTTATCAGTAACTTTTTTATCGTCGTAATAATTAAAATTTTTTCCGTTTCTGATTAATGCAAGCGGATAGACGGCAGTAAGAAAAACCTTAGAGTAAAACTTTCGAGCCCCACCAAATTTATCTATCATTTCATAAATGAATTCACTCGATATTTCCTTTCTCTTGTTCAGGTGATTTGTAATACCACAGTTTGATTCAAGGGCGACGGGGTCAGTGAAGGAGATGCCGGTTATTCCGCCCCCGAATCTACCCGGATTTATTCCGAATATTATTACCCGCTTAGATTTATCATTGAAATATTTTGTGAAGAATAATTCGCAAAGTTCCATTACATTCGGATCTCTGTATGGGTTCATAAAGCTAACATCGTTACCGATTTTTTCAGGTTCACTTACAGATTTTAAGAAGTGCAATATCTGTCGGGAAAAACTATCATGCATTTCCTTGCTGGTTTTATTTCTCTTTGTTGGCAACGATGAAATAGGTTATAATGGGTATAAAAATTATTGCGGAGTAAACAATGATACCGTAATGATTGAGGAACAACTTAGCTTCATACACGGATTGGATAATCTGAATTTCTATCAAAATGAACACGAGCAGTACTGAAGATTTCATCAGTTTTCCAAATGCACCTGCAAGCTCTTTTTGTATCTGTTCGTTGTCAACCGTGATTGTAACGGGATATCGATAGTGGAGCTTTAATTTTGGTAAAATTGAAAGTAGTACAAACTGTATGGTTGCAATCAGTGGTAAAATCAAAATAGTAACTTTGTTCCCGAATGATGTTGGCTGTCCGGAAAAATTGAAATGATATGGAATATCATCCGGCAACTTTCCGTAAAAGTAAACAGGAATAAAAATCACGAGAAATAAAAGCATATATCCGGCAGGAACGCTTAATTTTGACGCATTAAGGAAATTTTGAGTCAGATTTGATTTTGTGGCTAATTTATTTTCCAAATGCTATAGTTTAAAAATAGTTTAATGCAGGGAAACTCAAACTTCAACCAGATACAAACAGGTATGAGTAAAGTTACAGATGGTAATTTAAACTTCAATGCAGATAAAATTGAGAACGGGGAACATAGTGGAATTGTAAGAAGAAAAATCCGTTGTTTCAAAGCAGACATATGTAACTCATCTTCAGCCCGGTTGAAAAACAATCAAACAAGTTGGACAAAAGTTGTTTGAATTATAATTGAAGCAATAGATATTTCTGTATGTGCCTTTAAAAATTTCCTGTAATTAAATCTTTCGTAAGAATAATTAAACGATGTTACAACATTATCAGTAGTTGTATATGGTTTCGAGTTCGTCTGAATCATATAATTGTTTTACTGTTATAAAATTATCTTTGAAAGGAATATTGTCGCCATAAGTCTGGCGAAGCAATTCTTTCCCTTTCTTATCGAAGCTGAATTCGTCTAATTGCTTTAGAGCGCCTAGTTTTACACCGGTTGCATCTTCAATGACTTTATAAACCAATTCAGCATTGTAAAGTAAATCATCTGACCAGTTAAAATAAATATCTTTGTTTTTTCCCGTGAACTTTAATGCCTCATTAAGTAGCCGATCGCCCTTAATTTTTACATTTCTCAAACGTTTCACGGTAAAATTTCCGTTCTCCCCTTTTGGTATCCACTCTTCCAAAGGAGTTAACACTACTTCACCATCAGATTCCAGCACGTAGTAACCCTTTCTGTAATATAATATTATACCGACCTGATCTATTGATGAATCGTTAAGATAACTCATTAAATCATTTGTCCTGACCTTTTTAGATTGGAAAACAATATCACCTTCTGAAAGTAAATTACTCTTTGTCATATCCATGACAATATCTGGAGCAATTGACTTAAGGTGTATGGGGTCGTAAAAAGTTCTTTTTAATAACGTAAAACTTGCCCATAGTCCAAGAACTGTTACTACGAAAAGTAAAACGATAAAAATTTTTTCAGAAGGTGTTTTGGACATTGACAGCAAAATTTAAATTCACATGAAAAAATTGTGCAGGTAAACTCGTTTGAAGTTGTTATGCAAATATAATAAAAGAAGTAATCATAACAGATGATTAATAATTAAAAAAATTACCCCCGCATGAAAATCATCAAAGCGGAGACATCTGTTGTTCGAACACCTGAAATTCTCATTGCCTGTCCGAGAGTTGTTGGCCTTATTGAATTAAGTTTTTCTCTTCCTTCAGCAGACAGAGACTGAATTTTGTCATAGTTAAAATCAGGGGGTATGTTTATTGATTCATTCCTTTCGAAGTTTTTAATTTGTTCGTGCATCCTTTTTATATAACCGTCATATTTTAGTTCAATTTCAATCTGACTGAGCGTATTTTCATCTGAGAGAAGATGTTCCCTGAGTTTTTCCTGCCCTGTAAAGTCTGCGAGATGTAGAATTTCCTTGAGCGAAACAGAATTTCTTCTGACAAGATTTGAAATGAATTCACCAGAAGAAATATCGGATGAACCAATTTCATTGAGATATGTATTAACCTGTCGAGGGCTCAAAGTGTTTGCTTTTGCAAAATCCAATCCTGCTTTTATGAGGTCAAGTTTTCCATCAAGGATTTTAATGTATTCATCCTCAATCAATCCAAGCGAATTACCGTATTTCATTAATCGAATGTCAGCATTGTCTTGTCTCAACACCAGACGATACTCGGCATTTGAAGTAAACATTCTGTACGGCTCTTCCGGAGTTTTGTTGATTAAGTCATCAATTAGAACGCCAATGTAAGCTTCGCTTCGTTTTAATATGAAAGGAGGCTGATTTCTAAGCTTTAAAACGGAATTAATTCCCGCTATCAATCCCTGTGCCGCAGCTTCTTCATATCCGGATGTTCCGTTTATTTGACCGGCTGTATAAAGATGTTCAATTAATTTGGTTTCCATTGTAGCGTTGACTTGCCAGGTTGGAAAGAAATCATATTCTACCGCGTATCCTTGCTTGACGATGCGAACATTTTCAAGTCCGGGTATGGTTCTCGCTGCAGTTTCCTGAACTTCAAGGGGCAAACTTGTTGAAAATCCGTTCATGTAAATTGTATTGCCATTGAGTGTTTCCGGTTCTAAAAATATCTGATGTCTCGGTTTATCTGAAAATCGGTTAACTTTATCTTCGATTGACGGACAATATCTCGGACCGGTGCCTTTAATCCTGCCGGAGAACATGGGCGAATCACTAAAACCTTTTCGCAGTTCTTCGTGCGTTTTGTGGTTTGTATATGTAAGATGACAATCAACTTGTTGAAGAAAAGGGAATCCGGTTTTAGTTCTGAAGGAAAACGGTAACAATACCTCATCTCCCGGAGCAGGTACTGTTTTATCGAAGTCAATTGTGTTGATATCTAATCGTGGTGGTGTTCCGGTTTTTAATCTGCCCGTTTTGAATCCGAGTTTCATCAGGCATTCAGATAAGCCCGTTGCTGACTTTTCACCAATCCTGCCGCCCAGTGTTTGATTTCTCCCCGTGTGCATAACTGCATTCAGAAATGTACCGGTTGTAATTATTACTGATTTACAGGTTATGTAAATTCCTGATTCGGTTTTTACTCCTTTTATTATGTGTTTTGGTTTGTTGACTCCGTCACCGTTGGTATCATCAACTATCAATTTTTTCACCATATCCTGAATCACCTCAATGTTTTCATAGGATAAGATTAGTTTGGTAGCTTCTTTTGAATAAACTTCTTTATCCGATTGGCACCTTGGAGACCAGATTGCCGGTCCTTTTGAACGGTTTAACATTTTAAACTGAATCCCTGAACGGTCAGCAAGTATTCCCATTACTCCACCAAGTGCATCAATTTCTTTTACAAGGTGTCCCTTAGCTGTTCCTCCAATTGCAGGATTACAACTTAACCTTCCGATTGCGTTCAAATCCATTGTAATTAATCCTACCTTCATTCCCATTCGCGCTGACGAAACAGTAGCCTCTATACCCGCATGTCCCGCTCCAATAACAATGATATCGTATGAATTTTTCATTCGGGTTTGTATTCTAAAATATATTGAAAAAAACGGAAAATTTTCATTTGTGAGAGATTTATTAAGTACATTATCAACGTAACAGAGAACCATTATAATTCATTTCGTAAAAATTTTTTTTGTTGAAATTTATTATTGATAAGGTGAAACTCATTGACAAGAAAATATTGAGTAATTTCTGTTTCAGATTTCTATTGAAACACTCGTCCAATTTTTGTGTTGTTCACCACAATGAAATAAAAACCCATATTCTGAAAAGTTAAAAACGCGTATTGAGCAAGGTGAAATTTATATGGATTTTTCCATTTTTTTCAACATTTTTATCTAAACACAATCTCTAAACCAAGATAAAAACCGTTTTAAACGACGATTAAATTAAGAACTATAATAATTGATTGTGTTTTCAGGTTGTCAGATAAAGCAACTATCAGTAATTTATATAAATATTTAACAAAGAATGTTACGAAAAGTCAAAAACACTAAAACTATATTGAGAACATTTAAACAATTTTAAGTTATCAACTTCAGGTGATGCTCTACCATTGCAAAATTTAATGCAACTTAGATAACCGGTATCAATAATCCTTCAGAATATGTTAATCGCTTTTATAGCAGATAATACACATAAATTTCCCCCTGATTATAAATGCAAAAGGTCAAAATTTTATAACTTATTTTGAGGAAATAATTTCAATAGTAAAAATCGCAAAGCAATTCACCAGTTACATAACCCAATAATTGCTTAACTGAGCTGGCGAAATTTTAGCTTACATTTTAGTTAAATTTTCCAGCGTTGAAAGAGTTTTCAATATATTTGGATTAACGCTAAAAACTATTTTGAAATAACATTTCCTGTCATTTATCTAACTATCACCCAACAAATGATAAACGAAATTATTGTGGCAATTAAACAAGTTCACATTTTAGATATTATTTTCTCCACTAAAAGTTAAGAGATCAAGGCTCATTTTTAGCAACAGGCTACAATTGAGCTATAGTTGAAATTGAAGAATCTAAAATTATTGGATCGAATAATTGCTACAAACCATACTGCTTAACCAACATTCGTAATTGGTGAATATAAATCCTAAATAAAAAATCTGTTTTTGAATTCTGTTACAATGTTGGATTAGTTTGTTTCACTGTAAAACAGGGTCAGTTTAAATTAAATCGTTAGATTTAACCAATACATTTCCCATCAAAAAATGAGCATTGTTTTAATTGTTTCACGTGAAACAAAGATTATAGTTAGAAACAATATGCTCAAAACTTAAAATACTATCCTAATAAACATACCAACATTTGAAACCGTACAAACAATTAAATAATCATATATTAAGAATATTATTGTTATTCAAGGTAACTAGCGTGGACGATTTAATATTTACTATATCTCTCATTCCGTTTGTGAAAAATTGGTTCAATGCTTTAGTCACTCCATCCCATTCGCCATAATCGTGCCAAATTATGATCCCGGTAGGTTTGATTAATTTCAAAGCTGTCTTTGTGTCGCAAACAACATAATCGTATGCGTGCGATCCGTCAATAAATACCAGGTCAGCTTTACCGAAATAATCAGACCAGTCAAAAGCTGCGGAGTCACCGTAAACCTGAGAAATTTTTTTTGCATAAGGTTTCATTTCCGTTGGACAGTCAACAAACCTTTCCCCCGAAACTGGTTTGTTTACAAAATATTCTTCAAAGGGTGCGAGTTCAAACTTAGTTTCTTCATTTGGCGGCAGATCTAAAGTAACAATCTTTGTTTTAGGTGGAGAGTTTACCGCAAGGTTAAGAGTTGTCCGTCCGTCAAATGTTCCTATTTCAATAATCAGTTTAGGATCGGTTAAATTTCTCACGGCGGTACAAATCACAGCAAGTTCAAAGATTGTAATATTTCCATTACGTTGTTCAGGTTCAACAATTTTTATTTGTCGCGCAGAAAATACCTTGTTCCACCTGATTTTTTTTAGATGTTGTATTTCTCTGCCGGATTTTTCTCTGCCCAATAATTTTTTAATTGCCCGCTTCGTTCCACGCCTTAAATCATGGATTAAGGGGAAAAGCCTAAGGCTGTAAATACTAAGAAATGTATTCAGAATTTTATTCAGAGTGTATTACGATATAATTTTTCAAATCTAACAATTTTAGTTATGAAATTATACTGCGACTAAAGAATTTTTTAAAAATATAAATTGCACTATGCTCACAAGACTGTCTCGAATTCCCGGCTGGTTTTGAGTTTATAAAAGTGAATTGATATTTCTATAATAATATTTTATTTCATTAATGAAAATATTGTCAATGAGGTTATTACAGATTTTTTTACTTTCCATATTGTGGTCGTCTCAACTTTTTTCGCAATTCAATATAAAAGGGAAGATCACAGATGAAAGAAATTTTCCGGTCAGCGGTGTAAAAGTAAGCATTCCCGGTGTGGTTACGTCTAAATCAAATGATGCCGGTGAGTTTAATTTAATTTCGTTTACAAAACCATACGATCTGTTTATAGTTGATGGTTCATCCCGGACAAGTGTACTATACAGTAACTTATCAATTGAAAATCCCGAACTCATTTTATTCGGAGTAAAAAATTCACGCAATACATACATTGAACCATTAAAAGTAACTTTTCCTGAAATACCTTACGGAAGATCGGCAATTGTAAAGTTCATAAGCGAGGATGTATTTTACTCTGCTGAAGTGATATCTGCATCTGGGGAAACCACGAAACTGTTGACTATCGAATGGCCAAAGTACTCGTCAACACTTAACGGAAAGGTTATCTACCTTGAACGTGAACAGTTGGAGTTTACCCGGTTTGGTGAGAAGACAATTACTACTCAAAGTACAAACCCGAATCAAAGTGTAAAATTTACAGATGCCGATTTCAACCGGAATCCGGGTTCATCCACGATATACCTCTCCTTTCCGATTTTAAAATATGAGCTGAAGGGATATGACGTTTTTGCAGATTTTCTGGCATTCAATCGAAACTCTGAATTTAAGATTGCCGGCAATAACGGAGATATAGTTTCAACAAAGGTTTTAGTTCCCTCGTCGTTACCGTTTTCGTACCGTCTGAAAGTTCGCGGATACGGGTTTGGCAGCGACGGATCAGGGTTTGAAAATATTGTTTTTGCATATCCGGGAACTTCGTACAACCTTGAAGAACTTTCGCACCCGGTTCTGCTAGCGCCTCAAAATAACCTCATCGGATACAACAAAAACACTCTGTTTGCGTTTGAATCCGGGTCGGGTGCGGGTATTTACCTTTTACGTTTCACTTCATTTTATCCCGAGGGAAATTTCTATGTTGTTACCACTGATAAAAATTTCATTAACCCGGTTGAGCGCTCCGGTGGAGTACTTGACGGTAACGAATTCAAATGGCGGGTTATGAAATACAGTCCATTCAGCAGTGTTGATGATTTTGTAAAACAAAAGTTGTTTGCAAATGATATGGGTTTTAAACAAATCACCATTTCAGCAGAAAGAACTTTTAAAATTAATGCGTATTAAAACCTCCTGTGATATATTAAGTGTAGAAACCCCGTAAGAAATTATTCAACACTATGTGAGAAAGATGCAGTAGAATTGTGTACTTTTCAGAATTTTCTCTTAAGAAAGGATTCATTTTTTCGCCAGTTTTTTCTGACTTTTACAAACAAATCCAGATATACTTTTCGTGAGAGGAATTGTTCAATTGAAATTCTGGCGGTTGTTCCGAGTTGTTTTAGAGCCGATCCGGATTTACCGATTATAATTGCCTTCTGAGTTTCCCTGTCAAGAATTATATCCGCTGAAATGAAACTTCCGTTCCCTTTCCTGTCCTTGAATTCAGTAATTTCAACAAACACACTGTACGGAATTTCTTCCTCGAATAGTTCGAGTATTTTTTCACGAATTATTTCAGCAACGAAAAATCTCTCCGGTCGGTTCGTTAATTCATCAGGTTCGAAAAGAAAATTTGATTCGGGTAATGAAGATTTAATTTCTTCAATCAGTTTTTTAATATTAAAATGATACTTCGCCGATACGGGAATTAACTCATCGTTCAAAGATTTTCCACTAATTTCAGAGATCTTTCTCTCAAGTTCACTTTGTGAAATCTCGTCAATTTTATTTAAAACCGTAAGAGTTTTTTTTCTCCTGAGGAAATCACGGTATGGCTCAATAATAATTAATTGATCCTGTAAACGTGGTTGGGTAATATCAATGAGGTGAATCACGGTATCGGCATCATTAACGGATGAGGAAACTTCTTTCATCATGTACGATTGCAATTCATATTTCGGCTCAATTATACCCGGAGTATCAAGTATAATTATTTGCGAATCCCTATCGGTATATATACCGGCGATTTTATTCCTGGTAGTTTGTGGTTTATGGGTTACAATACTAAGATCAACCCCGATAATTTTGTTCATGAGGGTTGATTTACCGGCGTTAGGTATGCCGAGAATGGCGACGTATCCGCATTTAGTCATTCAACGATTTCAAGTTGATCTTCAGAGTTTATAATAATCTGAGGCCTGCCTTTGTATTCCGATATTTTTCCTTTAAGTTTTACAGTCTTATTTTTGTAGTTGAAAATATTTTCAAACGCGTCAAATTTTTTTGCAAAAATCACACCGGAAAAACTATTATTCGGAAATTTTTTATCGAAGTTAAGATAAGCAACCCGCTCATTTTTAAATACATCAGCAACGTATCCTTCTACAGTCAATTCCTTTCCAAGATATCCCCGCGCTTCTATCGGCTCAATTACGGTATTTTCCTCGAGATTTTCCAAATGTTCGTCAGGTTTACCGGAAACAGAGTCCGTAACTTTATCTGTCGAATATTTCCCACTGATGGAGTCTGCGTCTCTATTGAACTTCTTAATTCCGATTACATTTTCATCATTTGAACAACCCAGCAAAAGAAGTATAATAGAGAGTGAAATTAATGTCTGTTTCATAACTTTATTTTTTCCTCAAAATTATATATAAATATGCTGTGAGCCAAAGAGAAATTTCTTTAAATGTCAAAAATTAAGAACAGGTTATGTAATTAAAATCGGGAAACCTTACATATCATCATTTTTTAAATCTAATGGATTTCTTTGGCGTAATATGGAAACTGGTTCATTTTTAAATTCAATAAATTTAATTTTCACATTTACTCCGCATCCGATGCAATCAATTCAAACAAAACAAGATGGGGAATATATAAAACTAATTAATAAACGTAGCTTCGGAAAAACGACAGAAATCTTTTTAAAGGATATCAAAAGGTATTTACAAATGAACCTTATCTCATTCTAAATATCCCCGCGCTGCTCTTATAAATTTATCCGCTTCTACTGAATACGATGGATTGAGTTTTTTCGCAAGATTCATATCGTAAATACAATCACTGTAATTTCCAACCTGGTAATGAACCATACCTCTGCTCAAGAATGCCAACGCATAATCGGGATTGAGATTTATTGCCGCAGTGAAATCGTTCAGTGCATTTTTAAAATCATCGGTTTGAACATGCAGGAAACCTCTGTTATAGTAATAACCCGGTACTTTTTGCTCAAGCTCAATTGCCTTGTTTAAATCCATTAACGCCAGATTGTATTTCCCCAACCGTCCGTATAAATACCCCCTGTTGTTAAAAGCTTCTGCAAACCCGGGATCAATCTGAATAGCCTGGGTAAAATAGTCAAGCGCTTTTACTGTATCACCGGAATTTTGTGAAATCAATCCTAAAATATTATACGCCATACTTAATTTGTCATTCAGCTCGATAGCTTTCAAAAGGTCGGATTCTGCAGCTTTGAGCATATTTAATTTATGATATGATAACGCTCGTTTATAATATGCTTCGGAATTTGTTTGAATTAAATTGATATAATTGGTAAATGAATTGATAGCATCAACATCCTTTCCGGCATTTTGCTCGCGGACAGCTCTGTTTAATATATCGTTTGGGTTATTTTGTGAATATAACGCAGTTGAAAATGATAATATGAATAACAAAAACGATAGAATATATTTTGGTTTCATGAGTTTTTCGGATTTCATTTAATTATTGAAAGGGTTCCTGATTAAATATTTTAGGTAATAATAATTTCTAATTCGGAAGAGCAAATGTATTTTCTACAAGAATAAAATTATCATTCCTTTTCCTCAATGTATTTTTCTGCATCTTCAATGTAGCTTTTGACCTGGTCCTCCAATTCCGGGTTCAATTTTAGCCCTGTTTCAAAGTCATAAAGTGCACCTTTAAATTCTCCGGAGTTAAATTTTGCTATTCCTCTTCTGCAATATGCTTCACCGTTTTCCGGGTCATAGTCAATCGCCTTATTGTAAATCGTAATTGCTTTATTGTGTTCGCCTATATTGTCATATAGTGCACCGAGTTGAATAATGTTTTTAACTGATGCTGGATTGAGTTCAACTGCTTTCGTTAAATTTTTTATTGCGCCAAGGGTATCATTAGAATAGAAAAGAACCAATCCAAAATTTGCAAACGTATCCGGATTCGTAGAGTCAAGTTCAATTGATTTCTCAAAATATTTCATGCAATCAGAGCTCTTTCCTGACTTAAAATAAGCAATAGCAATTGAATTTAAAACTACGGCATTGGTGGAATCTATTTCCAGTGAACGTTTGTAATTTTTAATTGCCTCATTGTAGTTATCAACCAGCATTTCCAGATTTCCCCGTATCGAATAAATTCTCGGATGGTCGTCAGATATTTTTTCAGCTGCAATTAAATCTTCTGCCGCCAACGATAACTTACCTGAGAGAGAGTAGTAATCGGCCCGTAGCAGATAAGCATTAATATCATCAGGTGAATCCGTTAAATGGTCGGTCAGGAGCTGAATTGCTCCTTCGATATTCCCTGAACTAAATAATTCCTCCGCTTCTTTTAGTTTATCATCGTTCGCGAATGATGTAAAAGGAACAAGAAAAAAAATAAACAGAGATAAAGTTTTCATTTCAACCTTTCTTGTGAGTTCTGCTAAAATATTCTTTTAATAAACGAATTCCCGATTCCTCCATTTTTTTGCTGAACATTTCTTTATTGTACCTGAACACGAAATGAGCACAATCATTTTCAAAATTAAATTCAGTTACAAAAATACTTTTATTATCATTAAAGAATTCTATTGAACCGTTATACCCACACTTGTATTCAGGCGAACTTTCACCGCTGATTGAATTAATTAAAGTGTTAATATCTTGCTTTTGTTCAATGGTAACAATTTTATCGGGGTCAGATACCGTGTTTGTTCCTTCATCGAAGAAGTAAATTGTAATTTTATCTGCTTTAATTAGTTTTTCCTGGAGTCCGGGAATTATATTATCTTCACAACCATAAATTAAAGCTGACAGTAGAAATGTTATTATCAGATACAGGGGTGAGATTTTCATGTTAGAATTTTATTGTTATATGAGCATTGAATAAGCATGATTAAATTATTAGTTTTATCTCTTATTTTAAAACCAATTTTGTAGATGAATAATACCGTTTTGTACCGAATCATAGGTGCAGCAGTTTTCTTAATATCGTTTGTAATATATTTGCTGACAGTTCAACAAACGTTTGCTTTTTGGGATGCAGGTGAATATACTGCGGTTGGCTATATTTTAGGGAACTCTCACCCTCCGGGTACACCAACCAATACACTTCTTGTCAAAATTTTTACCTTAATTTTACCATTCATTTCCGAAGTTCCGCTCAGGGCTAATTTGCTATCTGTAATTTGTTCGAGCATTTCGGTTATGCTGGTTTATCTTGTTCTGATAAAAATCCTGAAGATATGGAGAGGTGAACCTTCCGGAACAATGGATGCTTTGTTTGTATGTTGTTCAGCAGCAATCGGTGCGCTTTCACTTTCGTTTGCTGATACAATTTGGTTCAATGCGCTTGAAACCGAAGCTTATGCGAATGCTTTATTTTTCGTAACAATTATTTCATGGCTACTGATGGTATGGTGGGAAAAAGCAAATGAACAGGGCAGCGATAATATTTTCATTTTAATTGCCTTTTTAATTGGGCTTGGGATCGGCTCACACCTGCTTGTAGTTCAGATGCTCATCATGGCGGTTTTAATTTATTACCTTAGAAAATTTGAATATTCTAATTTAGGCTTTTTGAAAGCACTTGCGGTATCCGGTCTCGCTTTCGTTGTTGTCTTTCCGATTACAGTTACAAAGATTCCTAAGATTTTTGAATATGGTCTGATTGCAGTTTTGATTTATGTCGGTTTGATAGTTTACGGGATCTACTATTCTACTGTTAACAAAAAACCGGTTCTTCGTCTTGCGTTGCTTTGTTTGTTTTTCGTTAATGTAGGTTATTCTACGTATGGGATGGTTTTTCTGAGAGCTGATATTGTAAATCTTCCAATCAACCAGAATGCACCTAAAGATATGGAGCGATTTATCGCATACATGAACCGGGAACAATACGGTGAACAACCTTTAATCTGGCCAAGGCGGTACACCAATATGCCCCACCAGCAAATCACCTATTCAAATTACTCAAGTGATTTATCGTTCATGTGGGAATACCAGATAAATGAAATGTACCTTAGATATCTTTATTGGAATTTCATTGGCAGAGAAGGACACGATCAGGGAGACGGAGTTGACTTCTCGAAATTTTTCGCTATACCGTTTATAATCGGGCTTTTTGGATTGTTTTACACTTACTATCGAGATAAGCGGTTCGGCCACCTTCTTCTTTTGATGTTCATTGTCCTTGGCGTATTGACGGCACTCTACCAGAACCAACAAAATCCGCAACCGCGAGAACGTGACTATTTTTACTTTGGTTCGTTTTTCATTTTTTCAATGTGGATTGGAATAGGGGTTTCGGGAATTATAGATTTGATCAAAGAGAAATTTATCGGGCAAAGTGCAAAGATTTTTTCCATAACCGCAATAGTATTACTTTTCGTTTTCATTCCTTTTAATATGGCACGAGTAAACTATGCCTACAAAGACAGGAGTGTAAACTATTTACCTTATACGTATGCTTATAATCTTTTACAATCTCTGGAGAAGGACGCAATTCTTTTTACAAATGGTGATAACGACACATTTCCACTTTGGGCATTGCAGGCAATTTACGGTATCAGAACGGATGTGAGGGTTGTCAACCTTTCACTTGCGCAGATTGATTGGTACAATCTTCAACTAAAAAACGAAAGACCTTACGGAGCATTACCTGTTCCGTTTACTTTCAACGACGTTCAGATTACAAAACTTCAGCCGGTTCAATGGGAAACTAACCGGGTTGTAAAAATACCTGTACCCGTATCCGCCTACCCTGATACTATGCAGACCAAGCCATCAGAGCTTTCTTTTGTAATGCCTCCAACTATCAGACAGCAAAGCGGTAATCAGGTTATTACCGCCGTTAAAGTAAACGACCTTGTTGTGCTTGACATAATTAAAGCCAACAACTGGGAGAGGCCGATTTATTTCTCAATAACAGTTTCCAGTGATAATTATATCGGGCTTGATGAATATCTCCAGTTAGGCGGGATGGCTCAGAAGTTGCTTCCGTACAAGGTTCCGATGAATTCAAAAGGATTGTCATTGAATGAAGAAATTATGCACAAGTCATTGCTCGAGCCCGTTGATGAAGCAAGCTCAAGTCCGCAATACGGTTTTATGTTTAAAAATTTAGATAATCCAAAACTATTTCTCGATGATGTTCAACAAAGGATGATTGATACGTACCGAGGGTTATTCATGAGGCTTGCTTTGTGGTACGGTGATATACCAGAGAAAAAGCATCTGGCATTGAAGACTGTTGAGACTATGGAACAAGAGCTACCCGAAACAGTTGTTCCAATGGATTACAGATTGAAATATGATTTGGCAATTTTACTTGAAAGCCTCGGCGATCAGGAAAGGTTTAACCGATATGCGAACGACGTAATCGAGGGGGCGAAACTTGAGATAGAAAAAAATCCCGGAAATTTCCAAAGATCATATAACCCTTACCAATTGAGTATTGAAATGCTTGAACTACAAAAGCGTGATGCGGAATTACTCGATATGTTGTTGAAGGTTCAGGCATTGAGTCCGGGTGACCAAAAAATTCAACAAAAAATAAACGAGGTGAAGTCACGGTTGGGTAAATAGAAAATGACTTATCTGATATCTTTGCTGATTACAATAGCATCAGAATATATCGTTCTGATGCTTTTTTGTAGAAAGAGGTTTGTTGTTTTCCTGTGGTACATAGTTTTGATTAATTTGTTCACCCACCCGATCGCGAATATTTTCTATAACTCTTTATCAAATGAATTAACTTCAAATATAAATGGTATCGAACTTCTTCCGTTTTTTGTGGTAGAAATATTTGTTGTCTTGGTTGAATGGATTCTGATAAAAATTTTATTTGAGTTCTCGTATTCAAAAAGTTTTATTATTTCGTTATCTTGTAATACTTTTTCCGCTTCATTTAGTTTTTTAATTTAATCTCTTAAAAATGAAAACACTGAGCTTAATAATTTTAAGTTTCTTTATTTCCATCCCAGCTTATTCAGATGTGGTAACCGAGGGAGAGACAACTGTAAGCTACGAATTCTCAATTGAAGGATTAACTGATCTAGCCGGCTACACCTTCGTTGCTTATCCGGTTAATATTTCCGGTGGAAGTCCGGTTAATGAACTCTTTATACTTGAGGGAGATAAAACATACAGCTTTGTCGGCAAGTATTTTGATCCCGATATTTACGTTATCGAAACAGAAAAACTTGATCCTGAAAAGCTAACTAATCAGGTAGATTACGGATACACGGGTGAAGATGAATCCGGCGATAAAATATTGAATTATCTGAAAGAGAATTTTACTATGATTGGCACAATAAGCTCTGTTTACAGCGTTCCAGAATCTGTAGATTATTCCTCTGTTAAAGATTTATACATTGTATCCAAAGATGAGAATGGAATTAAGTTATCGTTTTCAAAGCGGGAATTTTATCAAAACGGTAAACTATTAAAAACTTCCGATAAAAACGATCTCAATGAAGATATAGACAGCTCCTTTAATTTCAAATATATGATGTTATCAACTTCAATCCTCGCATTGTTAACTATAGTGTTCATTGTTCTCAAGAAAAGAAAATTTGTGAAATGAAAACCCTTTTGTTTTTCATTTTGGTTTATCTTGTAATTGGCAATTGTTTTGCAGGCGAGGTTACGTCCTGGCAATGTGAGATGAATTCTTTTTCGGTTACAGGTAGCGCATTTGATGAATTCAGATTCGTTGCGTATCCTGTTAATACCAGCTCCGGTGCGGCAAATTACGAATTTATTGAAATTGAAAACGGAAAAATTTACGATGTAAACTGTGACGGGATGCGACCGGCTATATACTCAATCCAAAAAGATCATTACGACCCGTCCGAAATCAGGGGTTTAATTGATCAACGATTAGGACCGGTAACACCGTATATAAAGGAAGTTACAAATCTTCTCAAAGAAAATTACTACGAGTTGATTCCTGAAATTAAATGTTTCCCGTCAGAAGAGTGTTCTCCTGGTGGCGGAAAGCAATTCTCCTATACCGTTGCAATAGTGAACGGTAAGCCGGAAGTTGTTGAAAGTAAAATTAACGCGCCGAAAAAGGGTTCACCCGAACAAGGGATAAATCAGGAAGAAATTTTAAATAATCCGGAATCGAAAACAAGAAGTATTGTATCGCTTTCAATATTTGCCGCTATCGGGTTAGCTACAATTTCGTTTATAAAAAACATGTAAAGTGAAATCAAAAAATCTTTTACTGTCAGGTTCGTTAGGGCTTGCACATGGTATTGCGGATTGCTCATCGGGGTTACTTCTCGGAAGTCTCGTTCATACCACGTCCACGCTGGAAGTCGGAATGATGGTATTGATTTATAATATTCTCGCATTCGGAACCCAGCCATTAATCGGGCTTTTAACCGATAACAATCAAAATCCCAGAGCTACCGCTTTAGCCGGAATCGGGTTACTCATCGCAGGCATTATCGCATTTCCGTTTTCAGCCGAAATTTCCGTTGTGTTAATCGGATTCGGTTCATCGGCTTTTCATGTTGGTGGTGGAGGATTAGTTTTGCTGTATTCCAACGGTAAAGCAGGTACCACAGGGATGTTCACTTCGCCGGGTGTTATCGGTCTTGCTGTCGGCGGTTACTTTGCTTCTATAAATCAAATCTCTCTTTATCCACTTATAGCTATGTTGCTTGGATTAGGAGTTCTCATTGCAAATATTAAACTCAATCGTGTGCCGTACAGATCTGTTTCGGAAGAACATATACTTGAGGGGCATGATGTGATTATGATAATTCTTTTATTGGCAATTTCTCTCAGGTCGCTTGTATGGAATGTGTACAGCTATATCAATCAGGGTGATTATTACATTTTGCTTGCAATTGGATTTGCCGCATTCATCGGAAAAATATCCGGTGGATTCATTGCCGATAAGGTTGGTTTAAGAAGGTACATCTTAATAGCTTTGATTATAGCTGCGCCAATTTTATTTTTTTCAGGTCAAAGTATAATTTTGCTTATGATTGGCGTTGCCTTGCTTCAGTCAGTAACTCCGGCCTCTATTTTAGCAGTATCGGGATTATTGCCGAAGATGCCGGGAACAGTGTGCGGCTTAACACTTGGACTTGTAATTGCCGCAGGCGGGTTACCGTACTATATCGGATTTAATTATATTAGTTCAACATTGTGGATTTCCGTTTTGTTAGGTATTACAATTTTGTTTTATTACATTGCATTGTATCTGCCTGTAAGAAAGAAAGTCAGGGCAAGTTAGTTTTCATATAGAGAGAAAATTTCCAAATACATCTAAAATATTTTTGAACTTTTAATACATAAACCAATAACGTTATGCTAAAAAAAATCATTTTTTCTTCAGGTAGTCCCGGGACACACGATTTAGCCCTGATGATTCTCCGAGTTTTTTTCGGGACGTTTATTTTCATTGGTCACGGCCAATTCAAGCTTTTCGGATTTAGCGAAATGGCGGATAAGTTTTTCGATCCGTTTGGATTTGGCCCACATATATCCCTTTCGCTCGCCACAGCTGCAGAGGGGGTTTGTTCGGTTCTGTTAATTATAGGTTTTCTGTCAAGACCTTCCGCGCTGTTACTCGCGTGTACTATGTTCGTGGCAATTTTCTTTTTTCATTCAGCCGATCCTTTTTCGGTAAGAGAGATGGCGTTACTTTATTTCGTTGCCTTTATTGTTTTATTAATTACCGGACCCGGTAAATTTTCAATTGACTACTTAATCGGTAAAAGTTCAAACCAAGACAAGAAAAGTGTTGTTTCAAGCGGATCTGAATACGAATAAAACGTTTATAGTAATTGACTTCATCAGCTATCTTTTGTAGTTTAGTTATAGTTCTCTAAAATTTTGTATGGGGTGCTATTCCGTGTTTCACGGATTGGCTGAGAAAATACCCGATGAACCTGATCCGGATAATGCCGGCGTAGGAATTAAAAATTTAACGTTTATAAACTGTCTCTTTAAATCAGGTTCAGGGCAGGGTGTAAACGTTTTTTATTTTGTTTCAAAATGAAAAAATTATTTGTAGTTCTTTTAATTATTGTTCCTATATCCCTTCGGGCACAGGATAATGATTCTGTAATTTACAAAACGGAAACTATTGAAGTGGATGCGCTTCGGGGTTATGAAGGTATCACACCGATTACTTTTGAAAATGTTGACCGTGAACAAATTGAAGAGCGCTACTGGTTACAGGACCTCCCGATGTTCCTTAAAGGTTCGACAAGCATAAACACTTATTCTGAATCCGGTGCATCGGTGGGGTATTCGTATTTAACGCTTCGCGGGTTCGACCAGCGGAGAATATCAATTCTCATCAATGGAATTCCGCAAAACGATCCTGAAGATCATCAGGTTTATTGGGTGGATATCTCCGATCTTACATCATCGGTTGATAATATTCAAATTCAAAGGGGAATAGGAACTTCGCTATACGGTTCCTCATCAGTGGGTGGAGTAATAAATATACAGACAATTGATTTCTTCAGGCGGAAATTTCTTAACCTAAACGCTGGAATCGGAAGTTTTAACTCTACCCGCTTTTCATTAGAATATTCATCAGGGCTTATTGGTGACGGGTACGGATTTTACGGCAAGTTCACAAAAATAAAAACTGAGGGATATCGGAAACTCTCGTGGTCTGACCATTGGCAATACTTTCTCAGTGCAGGTAAAATGCTTGATGAAAACAATGTGCTAAAGCTCAACTTCTTTGGCGGACCTATTAAAAATCATCTTGCATACCTTGGCGTTACAAGGCAATATCTCGATGGCGAAATTACAGGCAACGAACGGGTTGACAGACGTTATAACTTCCTTGATTTTCCGAATGAATCAGATAATTACAATCAACCACACTACGAACTTGTTTTGAATTCACAAATTTCGGAAAACATTACACTGTCAAATACTTTAAGTTACATCCGGGGAGACGGTTTTTTCGTAACAAACTATCCGGTATATTACGGACTTGACTGGAGCTATTTCCGGCTTCAACCTTTCTTCACACCTGATTCAACAATCTACAACCCAGATTATTACCGGCGAAATTCAGATGGTTCACTTTACTTTGATCCTGTTCACGGATATCAGATAGTCAGAAGCAATCTTGTTACAAATCTTCACGTAAACAATAATACACTTGGCTGGTTTCCGCGAATGAAGTCAGATCACGAAAACGGAACGTTAATTGTTGGCGGTGAAATTCGGCTACATAATTCTGAACATTACGGCGAGGTAACCTTCGGTGATGTTCTTCCCCCGGGTACTGAAGAAAATCATTTATATTATTTCTACAACGGAGGGAAAAGCACGTATTCAATCTTTGCAAATGAAGTTTATAATTTCACTCCCCAAATAACCGGTATGCTTGGTGTACAATTTGTTTACCATAAATATTCAATTAAAAACGACAGATTCAAACCTTACGCATTCGATGTCGGTTACAAATTTTTTACGCCTCGTGTTGGTTTGAATTACAAGTTTGATGAAAAATTCCGTGGGTTTGTAAATATCTCAATGGCAAAACGCGAACCAAGATTAAAAGATATTTACGATGCAGAAAATCCAAACTCGCGCCCGAATTTTCAAACAATAGATATAGAAGCCGGAATTTACGAAGATCCGTTGGTTAAACCGGAAGAGATGTTAAATTTTGAGCTTGGTTTTGGATTTACAAATGATCTGGTTAAAGCGGATCTTAACTTTTACAGGATGAATTTCAGAAATGAAATTGTAAATAACGGGCAACTTGATAATGTAGGCCAGCCAATCTCAGGTAATGCCGGTAAATCCGTTCATCAGGGAATAGAGCTTGAGTTCGAATATTTCCCGTTCAATCGTTCAGGTAAACCTTTGCTGAAAGGATTTTCACTTGGCGGCAACCTGACACTTTCACAAAATTATTTTACCGATTATATCGAGGTAATCGGAGCAGATAAAAATGGGAATGTGATTTACGGAAATGATTTCAGTGATAACAGAATTCTCTTGACGCCTGATATAATCGGAAATCTTTTCTTCAATTATCACCTCGAGGATAATATTTCAGCTTTTGTTTCCATTCAGCATATAGGCAAACAATACCTTGATAACTCTGAGAACGAGAGGAAGAATCCGGATCGACGAAATGAAGCCGGTTACGTTGATAAAATTATAGACCCCTGCACTGTCGTTAACCTGGGTGTTAATCTGAATGTCTCTCCATTATTTAACTTTAACAATTTACTCCCCAAGGCTGAGATACAGTTCAGAGCAGAAAATCTCTTTGATGTTTTATATGAAACTTCAGGTAGCGTTGACTGGACAGGAACCCCATATTGGATTCCTGCTGCTGACAGGAATTTCTACGTGAATCTGAGTGTTGGATTCTAAGTAAACTGGTCTATAGTTCGATTGGATAATTCTGATTTAAAAAAGCTATTCGATTATATCGGGTAGCTTTTCTTATTGGCAAATGAAAAAGTGTTGAGTAGTGAAACCTAAATAAGGTAATCATTTTGTCGAGAGTACAAAAGTTATTGTTGCTATAATCGTATAAAGTTACATTTGAAGTTAAATTTCTTATTGTCATTTCATATCAAAGTAAAGATTTTTAGTTTATAAAATATGATTCAACCTCGTTTAGTTACAAAAGCTGATATTTTTAAACTCAGGCAGGATTTCCCTATTTTAAACCAGGATGTGAACGGTTTTCAATTTGTCTATTTCGACAATGCAGCTACTTCACAGACCCCGTTGCAGGTAATCAGTGCAATTGATGAATACTATCTGACGATAAACAGCAATGTGCATCGAGGTGTGCATTATCTCAGTAATAAAGCAACTGAAGCATTTGAAAGCGCGAGGGAAAAAGTACGTAGTTTTCTGAATGCAGCATCTACGAAGGAGATAATTTTTACGCGCGGAGTTACCGAATCAATCAATCTTGTTGCATATTCTTTTGGAATGGATAAACTTAAAGCCGGCGATGAAATACTAATAACTTGTATGGAGCATCACTCTAACATTGTTCCATGGCAGTTTGTCTGCGAACGCACAGGTGCGAGACTCATAGTAGCGGATATTAACGACGATGGTTCTCTCAATATAGATTCATTTCGGAACTCATTATCCGAACGGACAAAGCTCGTTTCGTTTGTACATATTTCAAACACGCTTGGTACAGTAAATCCGGTTAAAGAATTGACAGCGCTTGCGCATTCAGTCGGGGCAAAAGTTTTAATTGACGGAGCTCAGTCATCACCACACGTTGCTATAGATGTCCGTGATATTGATGTGGATTTTTACACAGTATCGGCGCACAAAATGTACGGTCCGACGGGAATTGGGGCGCTATATGGAAAAGAAGAGTTGCTTAACTCAATGCAACCGTTTCATGGTGGCGGTGAAATGATTTCAAGCGTATCTTTTGAAAAAACGTTTTACAACGAACTGCCTTATAAGTTTGAAGCCGGAACTCCAAATATTGCCGGTGCAATAGGGTTCGGTGCTGCTATTGATTACATTACCAGGATCGGATATGATGTTATCGCAAGCGCAGAGAATGAACTGCTTGAATACGCAAGCAAAAAACTTTCAGAAATCGGAGATGTTGATATTATCGGAACAGCGCATGATAAGGCAAGTGTGATTTCATTTAATATTCAGGGAGTTCACCAGTACGATGCCGGCACTATCCTTGACCAAATGGGGATTGCAGTCAGAACCGGATTTCATTGTACTGAGCCTTTATTTAAACGTTTGAGCCTCGACGGATCTATAAGGGCATCTTTTGCTTTCTATAATTCGAAAGAAGAGGTTGACCGCTTGGTTCAGGCTATTGAAAAGGTAAAAAAAATGTTGAAGTGAATATGGAAAAGAGCCACTCAATTTCTGAGATAGAGAATCAAATTATTGACGAATTCAGTATATTTGAAGATTGGGCATCAAAATATGAATACATTATTGACCTTGGAAAGACTTTACCGCCGATAGACGATAAATACAAAGATGAAGAACATAAAATCCACGGCTGTCAATCGCAGGTTTGGTTAAAAGCAGATAACGACAGCGGGAAATTAATTTTCAGCGCTGATAGCGATGCAATAATTACGAAAGGTTTAATTGCGTTACTAATCAGGGTTCTTTCAGGTCGGACTCCGGCTGAAATTGAGAGTAGCGAGTTGACTTTTTTAAATAAAATCGGTTTGAAAGAACATTTGTCGCCAACGAGGTCTAACGGTCTTACGTCAATGGTTAATACGATGAAAACTTACGCAAGACAATTTGAAAATAAGAATTAAAAAAAATGAACGAACAAGAAAATAAAAAACCCGTGCAGTCATCCGCAACTGTTCAAAACAGGGATGAATTAAGCGATAACGGGAGCATTTTAGCCGATAACGGAATGACACTAAAGGAAATTTACGATGAAGCTGTTAAAGTTTTGAAAACGGTTTACGATCCGGAGATCCCTGTAGATATTTACGAACTTGGATTGGTCTATGACATTAAAATTGCAGTTAACCGCGACATTCTAATTATCATGACACTTACCTCACCGGCTTGCCCTGTTGCCGGGACACTACCAAAAGAAGTTGAAGAAAAGCTCAAAGAGCATCCTGCAATTAACGACGCAAAAGTAAAAATAACTTTTGATCCGCCGTGGGAAATGAGTATGATGAGCGAAGAAGCAAAGTTTGATTTGGGTTTTATATAATCAGATTCACGTATAGAATGAGTAAAACTCTCCACAAGATACTTGTTAAAAAAATCATAAAAGAAACCCCAGATACAATTGCCGTTCAATTCCTGATTCCCCCGGATTTATCAAACGAATTCAATTATAAACAGGGACAATATTTATCAATGCAGTTTGTGATAAACGGCAATACTTATCGCCGTGAATATTCTCTTTGCAGCAGTCCGTATTATGATGAACCGCTTACAATTGCTTCAAAGCGTGTGGGTAACGGTACAGTTTCAAACTTTCTGTTTGAAAAACTAAAAGAAGGTGACGTTATCCAAAGCTATCCACCGCAGGGGAAATTTTATACTGAGCTTAACAGAAACAACAAAAAAACTTATTTCCTCGTTGGCGGCGGGAGTGGAATCACTCCGCTATTCTCTATACTGAAATCAGTTCTACTCGTTGAACCTAATAGTAGAGTAATTTTATATTACGGTAATCTTAATCATTCCTCTATTATTTTCAAAAAAGATCTTGATAACCTTTCTGATATATATAAAGGTAGAGTGGATGTGTATTATACTTTAGAGGAACATGGTGAAGACTGGAATGGATTATCAGGCAGAGTTAACTCTGAAACTCTAACGAAAATAATAAATGATAGCGATATCACCCTTAAGGAAAGTGAATTCTTTATTTGCGGTCCGGCGCAGATGATGTTTAAAATAAATGAGGCTCTTGAACAGATTGGCGTTAATAAAGAAGCAATTCATATTGAATATTTTTCACCACCGAAAAAAGATTCAGATAAGACAACGGATAATGAGAAAGAAATTTATTCAGACAGGAAAGTTAATGTTATATTAGACGACGAGGAAACGATTGTAAACGTTCCCGCCGGTACGGTTATACTCGACTCGGCAATTGCTGCCGGAATGGATCCACCCTATTCCTGCAGGAGCGGTATATGCACAACCTGCAGAGCAAAACTACTTTCAGGAAAAGTTTATATGGATGTGAGCGAAGGTTTAACGGATGATGAGATTAAAGAAGGATATATTCTAACCTGTCAATCTCACCCGTTGACTGACGATGTATCAGTCAGATATGAATAATCCGAATTACTCTATCACTCCGTTAACGGTAATGAAAAATCGCGCGGTATCAACTTTGATATCATCTGGAGAGGTGTTGTAGATAATTACTTCTTCTTCGGCTTTTGACGGAAAAATTTTCATTGTTTCATTTCCAACAATTAATCTGACCGGTATAGAAAAAGTTTCAGTGTCAGTGTTCCAGTGATATTTGATTACTGTATTATCGCCACTTTTATCGAATTTGATAGAAAGGTCGGGCAACGATGTAAATTCCAGGTATTGCCTGAAAAAATCATTTAGATTCATTCCGGTTTTTTCGTTTATGAATCCGATGATTTCTGTTCCGTCAACCGAGCTATGGCGAAACACTTTATTCAATTCGTAAAGAATCTCCCACCACAATTTATCATTATCTATAACGTGACGCAAAGTGTTTAACATTAACATCCCTTTTTTATACATATCAACAGAGCCGCGTTTATTTAAACCGAATTTACCGAGGATAGGCGAAATATTTGTTACCTGTTGAACGTGATCATTTATATACGTCAGCGCCGCATCATAACCGAAAACACATTCTACATATACTGCTTCGGCATAAGTTCCAAAACCTTCGTGTATCCACATGTCCGCAATATCGTTAGAAGTAATGTTATTGCCCCACCATTCATGAGCGGATTCGTGAACAATAATGTAATCGAACTGTTTTCCATACTCCGAAACCGATATACCACGATATCCGTTTTTATAATTATTACCGTAAGCAATTGCACTTTGATGTTCCATACCGGCAAATGGGGTTTCGATTATTTTATATCCGTCTTCATAAAAAGGGTACTTTCCAAATTTACTCTCAAAGCATTTCATCATTGTCTCAACTTGTCCGAATTGTTCTTTCGCCTCTTCTAGATTATAGTCTTTTACATAGTAATCAAGAGTGAGAGTATCGCCGTCGTAGCTGATTAAATAATCGTTGAAATGTACAAATTGACCGATATTGAGACAGACGTTATATGTATTTATTGGATTAGAAACATACCACTCGAAAGTCGTGGATCCTTGATATTCTTTTACGCTTCGTAACCTGCCGTTTGAAATATTCTGCAATCCTGACGGTACACTGACTCTGATTAAAACACTGTCGGGCTTATCTGATTGATGGTCTTTGCATGGATACCATGCGCTTGCTCCGAGACCTTGTACTGCAGTTGAAATCCACAGGTCGCCATTATCATCATAAGTCCAAACGAACCCTCCATCCCATGGAGCCATCGGTGCAATCCTGGGATTACCGTAATACTGAACCCGTATTTTATCAAAAACGCCGGTTTTGTATTTACTTGAAAACTTTACGTAAAAAGTATTTTCATCTCTTGAGAATAAAAGTTCATCCCCTGTTGAACTTTGTACACTAGTTATCTCCAAATTTTTAAAGAGATCAAGTTGTAGGGAATCAATGTCATTTATTATTTCAAAATAGATGTCAACGTAACCAAGTATGCTACGATAAACGGTATCTACGGTAATGTCCAGTTCGTAAAACTTAACATCGAAACTTTGCCTGTTTTCAGACAGAAAACCGCGAAGCGAATCTGAATGGGTTGGTGTTGAATTAGAATAAATTTGCGCAAATGCACTAATCGGATATAAAACTGAAAGGATTATGAACAATTTGCAAACTTTCATAAATGTAACTATGAGTAGATTAAAGTTCTCAATGTAAATTTAGTGAGTTCGGGAGTCTCCCGAAACGTTACTGAACCGGATATTAAACAGATTAATATTTCCGACGGATCAACATTATTATAAACACATTTACCATTGTAAACTCACATAGAATTTGATCCGTTCAAATAAATCAGGAAAAGCATCAATCGGACAGAAGAGTAAAGAAATCTCAATATTGTTTTCTATCAGTTTTGTTTTCCCAGATTTTGAATACTTCCAGACATTCGGTTCGGTTAATCATTTCGACTTTAACCTTTTCCGGAACGGATTTCCCCTTAATCACATTGTAAATAAACTCATCATCAAATCCAATTTCTGCGGCATCTTTCTGTGTGCACCCGTAAAACAGTTTTTTTATTTTTGCCCAGTGTATAGCTGCGAAACACATTGGACAAGGTTCGCACGAGGAATAGATTTCACAATCGGACAGGTCGAATCTACCGAGCAATTTAGATGCTTGGCGAATAGCGACTATTTCTGCGTGGGCTGTTGGGTCATTGGTTTTTAAAACCTCATTATGACCACTTGCGATTATTTTACCACCTTTAACAATTACCGCCCCGAATGGCCCGCCGTGATTTTCAATAACACCGTTGTGGGCTTCCTCAATAGCCACACTCATAAATTTATTCATTCGATTCCCTTATTTCTTTCAGTAGGTCTTTGGCATAAGTAACATCCTCCGGCATAACCTTGAACTTTACCGGTCCTGTAATTGGATTAAATCCAGTGCCTAAAACTCCAACTCCGAATAAATCCTGTACACCTTCACCTTCTGCTAAATATTTAATCCCGGCTTCATCAAATATGGATTTTACCAATGCAACAATTCCTTCGTGACCGGTTTCATATACCGTAACTAATCTTTCGTGATCTGCTTTTTCCTGTTCAGTTTTGTTCATGAATATTATTTAATTTTTTAATTTTGAAAAATAAACTCAGATAAATCCCGCCGTAAATCAATGCAAATACTCCGAGCAATATTATGAGCGCAATTGCCCCTGCAAAAGCGTCAACCAGAATTAACAAACCGAATATAATTGAAAAAAATCCGTTAATAATATGCAACCATTCATTTTTTATAAGTTTCCTTAATTCAAAAGATGCGGTTATTTCTAAAATACCAATGAAAATTGCCCAAAAAGCAATGAAGTAAACAATGAATGTTGCGATAATATCCGGTCTCATTATGGTTACAAAAATTATTATAAATCCTGCAACGATATTCAACAAACTGAATACAAACTTTAAAACTCTGTTATGGGTATCAGGGTCAATGGATGAGAGTAAACCAACTGTGCCACCGGCTACCGTAAAAAATGCAAAGATATAACCTGCAATTACGGTAAGTGAAATGGCGGTCATTCCGGGTGCGAATAATGCAGCAAGTCCGAAAAAAATGAAAAATATTCCGGTAAACAGATAGTATCTTTCGCTCTTGTGTAACGATTGTTCCATCTTATTTTGATTTATTTTTTGCAATACATTTTACTTCAATAACAATTGGAGTTGGATGTAAACTAATACCAAGAGTGTTACGTTACAGCAAATTATCTTTATAGTACTCCGAATAGAATTTATTAAACTTTGAAAAATCGTTTTCATATCAATAAGATACACGGTGATATTAATAAGGTCGTTCCAGCTTGCGCTCGTATCCTCAAGTGTTAGCTTAAGATTTTTTTTACACTAAATGGCATTGTAACTCAATGTAGTATAACAGGACATTCCCTGATCCGCCAAGTTCAACTCCGGGAATCTCACTTATATTATGTTCACAAAGTCCAATTACGGAAAAGGAAAAGCAATTCGTCCACGCTTCTTGTGTGCGGATGTTTTCCTACAGGTTCAGGAGTTTTATCGGAAAAAATGATTAGGTTTTCCATATGACAAAATTAAAGAAATTTTCATTTAAATTAAAAAAGTTTTATTAAATCCTTTACCTGATTTGAACTAAGCAATATTTTTAAATCCAACAGTCAATTTTTAGAAACCCGATAAATCGTTCAATTGTAAATCAGTATTCAGGGTTTAATACAAACATTTTTTGGTTCAGTGAAAAATCTGAGCGCCTCCCATCCGCCTTCCCGCCCAATTACGGAATTGTTCATCCCGCTAAACGGTGTTCTGAGTTCGTGAAGCAACCATGTATTTACCCGGACTATTCCTGAACGGAGTTCAGCTGCCAATCTATGCGCTCTTGAGAGGTTACTTGTCCAGATGATTGAGGCATGTACGTAGTCTGTATTGTTCACCATTTTCAGCACTTGCTCCTCATTTGCAAACGGTATTAAAGAAACCACAGGACCAAAGATTTCATCCCGATTTGTGCGACAATCAAACGTGAGATTTTCAATCACGGTTGGTTCGAGGAACCATCCGTTTTTGCATCTACCTTCGGGCCGGACGGTATTTCCACCGGTTAAGATTTTCCCACCTTCACTTTGAGAAAGCTCAAAGTATGAGAGTATTTTTTTGTAATGTCCTTCCGATATAATTGCGCCGATATCCGTAACAGAATCAAGCGGATCTCCGACTTTAAGTTGTTTTATTTTTGAGAGAAAAGCTTCTCTGAATTTGTCATATATTGATTGTTCAATAAAAATTCCACCAATGTAATTTTTAATTGTTTTCATTCCACCCTATGAAAATCAAAATATAGATACTAACAATTGAAAGTAATTTAATTAGACATGGTTTTTGTTAATCCGTATCAAACGATATATATTGATTGAAAAAAACCACAGAATTAAAACACCGGTTATTTTTGCTGAATATTTCCGGTACTCTTCTAATCCCTCAAAATCTGCATAAACCCTAAGCAACACTGAAGCAGCAATTGATAAAATCCAGAAATATCCTTCAGCGGTATTAAACACTCCTTCATCTGTTATTTTGAAACGATTGTTTACTTCAATTAAAGTTATTATTGCCGTTAATATGTAGCCTATAAAAAATGAGTGAACAGAAGCATCATATTGAAATACCATTATTGTACCGATGATATAAATTAACCCGGTTATCAGAAGAAATAAATGAGAGAGTATAATTCCAAGAATATAAACAGTTTTAAAAGGCGATTTGATTTTCAGTACAATAAACGGAATTACAAAAGAACATGAAATCAATAAACAACCAAGAAAATATTCACCGTTCGCATGAAACGGTATAAATGCAGTCAGAATAAATAAAAGACAAAGTAAAAGGGAGACCATTTTCCGGTATCCGGTAAAATTTGTATCGGTTGTAAACGCAGATAATAATATCAGTATAAATGCGCCTGTCCAAAAAGGTATAGCAATGGGATAAAATCCGGTCATGAATAATTTAAAATTACCAACGATCATCATTAAAGTTGAGGAAAGTAAAATAATCTTTCTTACGTTACTGAAAGAATTTGTTTCGGAAAATAAGAAGAGAAAAAACCATATGGCAATTAACGTTAATAACAGGAAAGCAAATTTGTTAAGGTTCAATAGCAGTGGTACAACTGAAAGCATATTAAATATCGGGATCAGGTAATATTTTTTTTTCCGTGATTCGTATATGAAATAAAAAAATACGAGCGATAGGGTAAACGATAGAACGAAGATTGCGCCGTGATTTGCCATTCCGTGAGTAAACGGTAAATTTAAACCTACTCTGATCCATCCTGTCCAGATAGCAATCAACAGTATTGAAACCATGAAAACCGCAATTATATTTACGATAAGCTTATCTTTAAAAAACTTCACGGTTAATAGAGGAAGGATAAGTTTGCAAAACGAAAACTATTAAAATCATCTTCGTTAAAAAAGCTAATAACTAAAAATAAATTTATTGTCAGGAGATTTATACCAATGCTTTTCGGGCAATACGGGTAAAAATAATTATCAGCGCGGAAATGATTTTTATATCGGTTATTTTAAAAAAACGGTAATCTTTTTTAAAAACTCTTTCGTGCGTAAAGTCTGAGAGAAACGATAAAAGGAATAATTACCCAAACACCCATTAAGACATAAGTTGAGATTATTGATAAAGTAGTGCCGAATAAATTTTTCATAAACGCACTTGTGAACCCCATCATTGCTGATGTATCAAGAAAGAGGAGAGTATTAATTCTATAGAGATCTATCGGGTTAAGGGAAATTAAAACTATCAGAATTTTTTCCAGATTGAAATCGCTGAAATAGAAAATTACCAATGCAAGTAATGAATCGTAAACGAACGCAAAGAATAGCCAAAGAAATATTGCAAACGCAATTCCTTTTACCTTATCATTAAAAATAACCGAACTAAGAACGGATACGGAAGAGAATATTAAAATTATTAAATAACCCGGTACAAGCACATGTACCATATAACCCGTTCCATTCATTATGATTGTAGGTATAACAATCCCAACGGAGTAATAAAGTGAAAGTACAATTATAAGTGACAGATAAATGGATACGACAACGCTGAACCGGCTGACAGGATTCGTTAAAATAAATTCCATAGACTCTTTAGAGCTGTAATAATAGATAGCGCTGATAAGAATGCTGAACAGAGGTAGTATCATAAGGTTCATATTGAGAATGCTGACAGCTGCTTTAGAAGAATCGGAGGAGAGGTCATTTATCAGATACGAAAAAATAAACAATATTAATCCATTGAGCCAGAGCGCTTTATTTCTCATCAGGTCTGATACGAGATATTTTGAAAGATTATAAATCATAATACTTCATTTCCTACAGCTTCATCAGATTTGAAATAATTGAAAAGTAATTCCATATTCATTTCGTTGAAAGGTTTATCAAAAGTGATTTTACCTTCTGAAAGGTAAATTATTCTGTCAGCGAGCTCACTTACTTCTTTAAGTGAGTGAGAAGTCAGAATAACCGTTTTCTTTTTTTGTCTCTCCTCCTGAATTTTCATAGAGAGCACGTGTGACGAAAGCGGATCGAGTCCGGCGCCGGGTTCGTCGAGGATGATTACTTTAGGAGAGTACATAAAAGCAATGGCAGCGCTTACGCGTTGTTTCATTCCACCGGAAAGTTCAGAAATCCTTTTATCGATGAATTGATTTATTCCGAAATATTCTGCCATAGTTTCATCCGGCGAATAATCGTTTCGAAGTTCGTTGATGAGTTTCAAAACTTCCTTTACCTTTAATGCCGGCGGAAATGATGGTACCTGTGGCATATAACCAAGATTTTTTCTGTAAAGAAATTTTCCGGTTACAGCTACATTGTCGTATAGTACATCGCCTGATGTAGGTATAACTAGCCCAAGTATTGTTTTCAGCAAAGTTGACTTTCCAGACCCGTTCGGTCCCATAATGGCAGTAATTTCTCCCGGATAAAAATCAATACTTACATTATCAAGAGCTGATTGAATACCGTAAGATTTCGTTAGATTTTTTAATGAAATCATTTTATTATTACTTCCATAAAAGGGTAGTTATCAATGAAATCAACCGGAGAGACCGACGGAAATTTTGTTTCTGCAAAATCAAGCAGATTTACTATGAAACTTTTCATAAGGAACGAAGCTTCGGGACTTCGTTCAACAAGATAACTAAAGAGTTTCACCGGATGGTGGGGAATATCACCGATCCCGTCACCGTTTAAATCGAATCCGTCATAACTGCTCCAATAATTTCCATCAATATTGTTAACTAACTTCCTTGAATTTGTTGAAACATCAAAGGTGTTTGATATGAAATTGTTCTGCGTAATTTCATTGTCGTAACAACTTCCCAGAATTTTTATTGCCCACCCGTTGTGGAGTAATTCATTTTTTGTAATCAGGTTTCTATTTGAACTTTCCATGTAAATACCTGAAGTATTTCTATTAAAAATATTTCCGGTTACCGTACTTTCGTTTATATCCTTCAGAAGCAAGCCGTAGGAAGCAGGTCCCCAATTATCACCGAAGTAATTATCTTTCACTAAAACTTTGTTAGTGTACATTACTGCCACCCCTGCGCCGTTTTTGGTTAATATATTCCGTATATAGGAATTGTTATTTGAAAACATGAAATGTAATCCGTACCGGAGGTTATGCATAGATCGGTTGAACTCATTTGAGGAATTAGTTACAAACTCCAGATAGATTCCGTCTCTGTAACCCTGAATAAAATTGTATGACGTAACTATACTATCGCATTTCCAGAAATGAATACCATTTCCGGAAGAAGATTCTGAAACCGGTTTTGAGATTAACTTATTGCGTTTGATTTCGGAATTTGCAGTATTTGCAAAATAAATTCCAAATTGAGTGTCGAGTATAATATTATCAGTAATAGAAACGTATTTTGAGTTTGATACCTTAATTGCGCAGATTTCTTCCGAGTAACTTAGCCCGGTATTCCTGATCACGAATCCTGAAATTGTAACCGAATCGCTTTCAACGAGAAAGCCGCTCCCGTTATTTTCGCAATCTAAAACGGGATAATCATTTCCGATTATAGTAACCGGGAAACTAATTTTAATTTTATTTTCCGAATACGTACCGGGAGGAACAATCAATGTATCGTGCGGTTTTAACTGAGCAATTAGTTCAGCGATAGTTTTAGAATGAACAATATCGGGTACTGTCAATAGTAACATTAATGAACAAAAAATGATAACGAACCTAATGTACTTTATTGTTGTGTGTTTTTTCCCGTTCAAATTTTTCAAGCAGTTCATTCCAGTTAAAAATTTCACCGCCAAACTTTGTTTTATATTCTTCAGCAGTATTCAGGTTAGCAAACCCATTGAGAAATTCACCCATGGGGCTTTTCAGCTTCAGACTTATGAGATAGAAAGAACCTTCAGCAGGAATTAAAACTCCCGGATTAGTAATATCGGTAATATATTTTTTATACTCACCGTTGTTTTGCAGGTAATAGTTTACCATACATTCAATTGCATCAAAATTAAAATTTTTTCCCTTCGGTGTTACTAACTGTGCACCGTATTTGTTATCAGAAATTCTCATTATACAATGGTCGCAGACATCTGAACCATAATTAATCGGAACCGGATTATCGCTGCATCCAATCAATAAAAACAAGGGAAGTACGGTAGTTAATTTTCGGGCAGCTGATAAGTTAAAAAATTTTTCATACGACAGGACAAACAAAGCAATCAAACCACCAATACCAATAATGATACCACCCAGATCAGGATAAGAATGTGCCCGGAAATTCAGTAAATCTTTTGATCCGATTAAAGGAGGTTGATAAGTCATACCCGGAATTTTTATCGGTGCCGTCGGATCAAGGTTATGTCCGTAATTGTATTCCCAAATATAAAAATCCACTATACCCACAATTCCGGCAATAATAAGAAGCACTACCCAGATTACGAGCAGTGATTTTTTATTAATTATTGCTGTTAATAATCCGAATAAAATCAGAAACCCAAGTATAAATGGCATAAAAGTTAATTCCGGTATAGATTCAGGTTCTATAAGGTCCATACCAATATAGTGATTCAATCCGTTAATTATTTCAATATCTCCACTCATTGAGCTGATATTGATAAACATCTCGAGCCCCTCAGGATATTGAGGGGCCTCGAGTTCAATGCTCCATATAGGTAAAAAATATGCAGCGATCATTATTGTGGATGCAAGTGCAATCAGTATTCTGTTAATAGGTAGCATACCCTGAAAAGTTTAAAGAGTTTATGGATTACCTTTGTTATCACCTGTTCTGAAAAGGATCGGCGTACCCGAACCGCGCGGCGATACTCTTGCATATCCGGTCATTTCCTGGTGCAGAGCCGAACAGAAATCAGTACAATAATACGGAACAATTCCTACACTGTTTGCGATCCATTTTAAAGTTCTCGTTTGCCCGGGCATAATTAAAAGTTCAGCATTGTTATTTCCCTTTATCGCGAAACCATGTGGTATGTCCCAATCCTGCTCAAGATTAGTTACGTGAAAGTAAACCGTATCGCCAACCTGAATTCCCTCTATATTATCAGGTGTAAGGTGCGATCTTATGGAAGTCATATACACCCGCACAACATTACTACTTTCTCTGACAACTTTAGCATCTTTCTCGTTTTTAATTGCATGGGGGTGATTATTTTCCCCGATTTTATATATCTTCAGAGAATTCTCCATGATTTTTTCAGTTGGCATCGCCTGTGCGTAGTGTGGTTCACCGATTGTCGGAAACTCACCCAATAAAACCATCTTATCACCGGAAATATCGTACAGTTGTGATGACTGCACAAGTTCAGGCCCGGTTGGAAGAAATCTGTCTTTGGTTATTTTATTCATAGCGAGAACATATTTTCCCCACGGCTTTTTACTATCGCCACCGGGGATCAACAAGTGGCCGATTGAATAATAAACTGGTACACGGTCAAGTACTTCCTGTGTTGCTACCTTCCATTTAACTATTTCTGAGGAAACAAACATGGAAGTATAAGCATTACCATTATCGTCAAACTCAGTATGAAGAGGACCTAATCCGGGTTCCTTAACTTCTCCTGCGAGGACTGCGTCGTATTGAAGGACGGGAATTCCATCGTAATCACCATCAAAAGATTTACCTTCAATTGCTTTTATCATTTTTGAAAATGAAAAGACCGGAATAACGGTTGCTAATTTACCGCCACCTACGATGTATTCACCACTCGGATCAACATCGCAACCGTGCGGCGACTTTGGACATGGGATAAGATAAGCAAGCCCTTCTGAATCCTTTGCGGTGATTGTTTTTACTTTTGTCAGGCGATTGGAAGTCGCTGTATGGGTTGTCTCATCGTATTCGTTGTTAAAGTATTCGGTTTCAATTTCATTGAACTTACCATCTCTGATTAACTCTTCTGCTTTTTTCCAGTTAATTGCAAGAATGAAATCTTTGTCGTTTTGGCTGGCATTAATTTCAAGCAATGTATGAGCAAGTTCGGTATTATAACATGAAAAGAAGAACCAGCCGTCTGATGGTCCTTTTCCTGCGTGGCTCAAATCAAAGTTGAATCCGGGAAGTATTATCTGAAATGCAATATCCATGTTGCCATCTTCCTTATCAATGCTGATGAATGATACTGTTCCCTTAAAGTTATCTTTATATGTATCAATCGGAACGTCCTGATTCGGAATTGGTAAACTGAACCTTGTTCCTGCAACGATGTATTCACTATTTGGTGTTATGAAAGGAGATGAGTGGTTTCCTGCACTGTTCGGGAGTTCAATGATTTCGGCAGTTTCAAAAGTTCTCAAATCAATCCGAGCGACTCTTGGGGTGTTGTTTCCGTTTATGAAAATCCAGCGACCATCAGGTACGCCGTCAGTTTGAGACAACTCACTGTGGTGTGAATCATCCCAGGGAACAAACCCGTGCGAGGTCATGAGCATTGGTTTAGTTTCCTCGGAGAAACCGTATCCGTTTTCGGGATGGACTGAAAATACCGGGATAATTCTGAACAATCTTCCGGAAGGAAGCCCGTAAACGGACATTTGCCCACTGAACCCACCGGAGACAAACGCATAAAATTCATCGTGCTCACCCGGTGCAACGTAAACCTTTTCGGCTGCGTTATCGCTTAAGTTTGGTGAACCTTCCTGTTTCCTTCCACACGATGTAAAAACAATTGTAGTTGAAAGTACAAACGCTAAAAGTAAGAAAAATGAATTTTGTGTTTTCATGGTTTTGTTTTTTATTATTGATCTTTAGAACGGAAGTATTCTAAAATTGCCCTTGCATCATCTTCCGTTACATCCTGGAAGGTCATTTGCAATAAATATTCCTGATAAAGCCTTTTGGCTTCAGGGTCTTTTTGTGTCATTTCTACCGGGTTCAGCATCATGTTCATTATCCATTCAGGTTTTCTTTTCTTTGTTACACCTGATAACGGAGGTCCGGTAAATTTCTCATCGAATTTGTGGCAAGCAGTACATTTTGCCTCAAATATTTCTTTTCCCTTATTTACTAAGTTCTGATCAATGGTTGCCGGAATTTCAATCTTTTTAATTGGTCCAATTCCTGTATCAGATGCAACCTCTTCACTACACCCTGAATATATGAAGGATGTAATCGCAATAATTACTCCCAGAGCTAAGTTGATTGAAAGGATTTTAATAGCTCTTTTTTTTGTGTTTTCCATAGTTATTTTTTTAATTGTCTTAATAAATAATTAAATTTTAGAAAAGGTAAATTTATTTCATACTTCACCCTTTCCTAAATTAAACAATTTAGTGTAAATTCAGTTTTAAAAATCTATTACAAATTACTTAAATTAAAGTATAAATTGTATGATTTGCGTCAGTAAAAACCATTTTCGTTTTAATAAAGTTCGTTTGTTTTTTGTAAATAAATAATGATAATATAAGTGATAATAAAAACTACTATTATGTAGGACTTAATTTATTGTTTTTGGTTGTTAAGAATCAGTACTTTCATTTGAGGGGGAAAAAAGTGGAAGGTAATCAATGGATGGAAAAGCTACATAAAAAGTTTATTACAGAAATTTTTTAAATAAAAGTCCTTTTGGGATTATAAAACTACTTGTCGTACTAGAGTGTATGAAATCTTTAGCTGAAGCCAGAGCATAGCCGATGTTTGTAAATATTGCAGTATATATGTGAATGAATCTGTTTATGGAAATTGAATTTCAGAAAGGTGATTAATCTGTTTAACTTAACTATTGTGCGCCTCTAAACACTCAATTATTTTATTGTTTGCCTCGCGATTTCCGATAGTTATTCGTAGGGATTTATCTTGTCCGAAAATTTTCAAATTGCATATCAGGATTTCCCGATCCAAAAGTTTTTCAAATATTAAATCCTTTTCCTGTTCATCATCAAACGACAAATAAAGAAAATTTGCTTGTGATTCTATTACATTAAAACCTGAATCCTTTAAAGAGCTGTAGAGATAATTTCTTTCTATATTATTTTGTTCTTTACATTCTTGAATAAAGTTTTCGTATTTTAGAGCGATAATAGCTGCCTGTTCGGAGATTAGGTTAAAGAAAAATGGTATTCTGTTTTGTTTCATTCTCTCCGACAAGCTTTCCTCTAAAACAGCGTAACCGATCCTGAGTCCCGCAAGTCCGTAAATTTTTGAGAATGTACGGACAATCACTACATTCGGATATTTTCTCTGCAAAGATAAAGAATCGGGGAAAGTAGTATCGGTAACATATTCAAAATATGCCTCATCAATTACCACTAAAATCTCAGGGCTGATTTCACACAACAGTAATTCAAGTTCTGAATTGGAAATGATAGTACCTGTCGGGTTATTCGGATTTGCGATGAAAATCACCTTTGTTTTATTGCTTATTAACGGGAAGATATTATTTACGTCACACACAAAATTATTTTGTTTCGCGAGGTGGACTTTTCTCCTGTGAGATTTCGCTACCTGTTGGTATGCAACAAAGCTTCTATCAAATATAATAATTTCTTCATCGGGTTCAACAAATGTTTGCACAATTCCATCTATTACTCTGACCGATCCTCCGCCGGTAACAATATTTTGTGGTGATACCGAAAATTTTTCCGCAAGAATCTCCTCTAGTCGTCCTGAGTGTTGTGGATAGAGGTTAACGTTTGTAATTTTATGGTTGATGGAATTTAAAACTTCCGGAGCACAACCATAGAAATTTTCGTTTGCATTTAGTTTTATTACTTTACCTCTATTTGACATTTTATTATATCCTCGATAATTGATTTGCTCAAGTTGAAAAGTACTTTTTCCCTGTACCATCTCGTTGCCCTTATGTCGCTTATCGGATCGGAATATTCCGATACTTTCAATGCAAAACTTTCAGCGTCTCTTTCAGTAAGTGCATTAATATTTTTTCTGTTTATGAAATCGCACGCTTTGGCGGTGAATCTTATCGTTGGCGCTACAGCGCCGATAGCAAATCCTGATGTGAGAATTTTATTAAAACCGTCAATCTGAATGTGATATGCAATTGAAACAACCGAACATTCCATAGACCTCCGGGTACCGATTTTTATAAAGGAGGAAAAGAGCTTAACAGTATTCTTTTTATTTCCCGGGATGATGATTTCATAGAGAAGTTCACCTTTTTTCAATGCTGTTTGTCTTGGTCCCTCGAAAAAATCTCTTATACGGATCTCTCTTTCTCCATGAACTCCGATAATAACACACGTGGCATCAAGTGAAACTAATGCACAGGTGATATCGCCTGACGGTGAAGCAGTGCAGATATTACCCCCGATTGTCGCAACTTGCCGGATTTGTGTTGAAGCCAGATTATAAGCTGCTTCCCAAAGCACAGGATAAAGTAATTTTATGTTCAGATTTCTTACAATATCATTTGCAGTTACCCCCGCTCCTAATCTGACAGAATTCTTCGTTTGTGAAATCCCCCTGAACTTAAAATCATTTATTTGAGATAAATTTACTAAAGTAAGGTCATCTTCCGGGTTCCTCTTTAATTCAATTAAGATATCCGTACACCCTGCAGCATAACGGTATTTCCGATGCTTTAATTTTTTTAAAACAAGAAAAAGTTCTTTGAAACTTTGCGGGTTTATTAATTCAAAATTCATTTTCCGTTCCGGACTGTTAAATTCTTCTTTGTTCGGGAAGTCTGCTTCCCGTTGATTGCCCTTAATACGCGTTCGGGAGTAATCGGTAGTTCCAGTAGTTCAATTCCTAAAGCATTGCAGACAGCGTTAGTAATGGCTGCAGCGGTTGGAATCAAGGGAGCTTCGCCCACACCTTTAGCGCCGTAAGGTCCGTGGCGGTCATTGGTTTCTATTGGCGTAAAATGGATTTCGGGGATATCTGACGCAGTGGGAATTTTATAATTATGGAAATTTGAATTAAGAATCATCCCACTGTTCATCAGAAGTTCCTCACAGATTGCGTAACCCAACCCCTGTAAGACGCCGCCGTGAATTTGACCTTCCAATAGCAACGGATTTAGAACTTTCCCGACATCCTGCGCAACATGCACCTTCAGAACTCTGACATTACCGGTATAGGTATCAACTTCTACCTCAATTGACTGGGAAGCGAAAGCATATGTACCTGATACATTACCTTTGAATTCTTTATCTTGAAATTCACTTAAAGGTTCGTAAAAATAAAAAGCAATTGCGAGTTCGTTTGGTTCGGTGAATTGCATTTCTCTCACAACTTTATCAATTGCAATTTTTGACCGGGTTTGGTTTGAAAATAGATATCCGCTCTCATAAATAAAATCTGCAGATGGTTCGTTCATCAACTGCCGCGCTTTTGCGTTCAGTTTATTTTTTAACTTTTTGATAGCTCCGAGCAATGAATTTCCGGCAACAAAACTTGTTCGTGATGCATGGACACCAACATCCCACGGTTTGATATCAGTGTCTGAATTAATAACCTTTATCTTGTTTAATGCAATTCCAAGTTCCTCAGCTGCTATCATTGCCAGAACCGTTTCAGAGCCCTGCCCTATTTCATTCGCTCCGGTGATTATGGTACAAAATCCGTACGGATCGATCTTTACTATTGATCCACAACCATCTGAACGATAAATCTTTGCCCCGCCACCAACGTGAAGCATGGATGCAAATCCGATTCCCTTCTTATATCTTTCGTTTGATGTTGTTCTAATTTTGGTTTTCGAACTTTTAATAACCGATTCCAGGCATTGCCTGTGACCACAGGTCTGATAGTGTAATCCCTGTCCTGTTATCTCACCTTGTTCGTTTGCGTTGATCAAGCGGATTTCATCTTTACCCATTCCGATCTCATCAGCCAGCATATCAATCATTCTTTCGAGTGCAAAAGTTGCCTGCGGATTACCATAACCTCTGAATGAACCCGCAAATACATTATTAGTATATACAGCCGTTGCGTGAAAGTAACACGCCGGAATTTTATATAAAGATGAAAACGCCTGCATAATGACAAATGGTGTAGTTGCCCCCCACGAAGTATAAGCTCCGTTATCTTTAATAACATTAACTTCCCTGAACGTGAAATTTCCCTTACTATCAATACCGGCGGTTAAATCAATTATCATTGGTTGTCTCGTTGGCGATGCAATGAACTCCTCTTCCCGCGAATATAATATTTGTACAGGTTTGCCGGTTTTAATTGATAATAGTGCACAGATTGGTTCAAATGGATACATATCTAACTTGCTGCCAAAACCACCGCCAATCACAGGTTGAATAATTCTGATATCCGATGGATTCATTTTCAACGCGTGAGCCATATCGCGCTGATAGAGAAAAGGTACTTGAGTAGAACTGTACAATAAAAGTTTACCATCAGATTGACTGTATGCTGCCGTAATATTGCTCGTAGCCATACAAGCATGGGTCATCCTCGGAAGACTAAATCTTCTGGTCAGTATAATCTTGCTTCGTTTTTTTTGTTTTTCAAGGTTTCCGTGTTCGTAATGAAATTCACCTGCGATATTTTTATTTTTAAAATTCCCGATGGAAAATTTATTAATCTTCGGGGCAGAAGGTTTCAGCGCCTCGAATGGATCGAATACTCCCTTTCGTTTTTTATATTTTACTTTAATTAAACTAAGTGCAGTTAATGCTATTTCTTTTGTTTCTGCAGCAACTGCTGCTATTTCATCGCGGATACAATTTACCTCACCTGCTTTTATAACCGGATGGTCGCGTTTGAAACTGATATTGTTTGTGTCAATATCATCGGCTGTAATCACGCAAGCTACACCAGGAAGTTTTTTCGCTTCAGAAACATCAATCGTAAAAGTTGCACTCGGATATTTTGTTCTTAATATAGCGCCATGCAACATACCGGGAAGAACTATATCATGTCCATAAACAGCTTTACCTGTTACTCTGATACCTGCATCGTGTTTTGGTACAGGTGTACCGATTATTTTTGTATCAGTATTCAACCCGATTTTCTTTCTACATTATTAATAAGCTCGAGAGCTGATTTTATTATGTTCACATAACCGGTACATCTGCAGAGATTTCCCTCAAGCCATTTTTTCACATCGTTCTCAGTTAACTTTGGTTTTTTACCGGTTAGTTTAGAATTGACTAAGTTCTCATATTCAAACATCAGCGCTTTAATAGAGAGCGCCATTCCTGAAGTACAAAACCCACACTGTACCGCGCCGTTTTTTACTAATGAATCCTGAACAGTGCTAAGTGAACCGTCATTGCACGATAGACCTTCGATTGTTGTAACTGTTTTACCGTTTATATTTGCAGCGAGGTACAAGCATGAATTTACGGGTACATCATTTATTAGTACAGTGCATGCACCGCATTCACCTTCGTTGCAACCCGGTTTGGTACCTTTCATGTTGAAGGTATTCCTGATAAGGTCAAGTAATAAAGTAGAAGCGGATATTTCAGCTTTAACATCCTTACCATTAAGGTTAAAGTTTACAATAAAAGATCCTGTATCTGAATTTTTCACTCCTCTGAAAATTAAACTGTTTGTGGATTTATTAAATATTCGTAACCCATTCTGAATGCATTGAGAGTTTGTCTGATTTGGATTTCCGGTACAGTTCGGCTGATAGCCTCCTCGATTGATTGTACTGAAAGTGGAAATTCATTAATACCTGAAGCAATTCCCACAAAGAATACATTATGGTGAATAGTATTGATTCCCGCAGGAAATTCATCCACATAAACAACTTTCTTGCATTGACCGTTTAAATAATCTGTGAAAGAGTTTGTATCTGGATACTGCACCTGACCGGCATTTACAGAATGAGGTAATATCTTATTGTTACCAAATATAACAACACTTTGACGGTGAATGAAATTTGTACACCGTTGGGTTTCCAGTGGCTCAAGTCCTATTAAGAAATCAACATTAGCCTTTCCGGTGAAACCGGTATTGAATTCACCTAATCCGATACCGGCAGTTACCGTACCACCCCGTTGGGACAATCCGTGAATTTCACTTACACATACGGGAATACCGGAAATTACAGCAGCTTCAGCGATAAGATTTGTGAGGTAAACGATTCCTTGTCCGCCAACTCCGGCGATTAATATTTTAACGTTTGTTTTCATAGCGGTACGGATTGATTAACTAATACCGGATCGCTAACCCAATGAATAGCATCGTTCGGGCAGACATCTATGCACAGCCCACACAAGGTACAACGATCATCGTCAATTCTGACTTTACCGTTAACTTTTATCATTGCCGGACAACCGAAGTTATCGATACAATGATTGCATTTCATACATGATTGGTACAAATTAAATCTTTCAACTTCATCGCGTATAGTCTTAAGTTCTAACCCTTCAATATTGCCGGAATTCAGTACCGGTGTGTAATCAAGTAATTTCCCTTTCAGGTTGTTCAATTCTTTTAATGCTTTTTCTCCCTCATAATTGAAACCGTAATTCTCGAGTAACTTTCTTACATCAACAGCAGCCTTTTTACCGGAAGCAATTGCTCCGATAACGCTCATACTATTACCGGAATGTATATCGCCTGCAATGAAAATATTTTTCGCTATAGGGTTGTTTTCGTGCGAAAAAATTCTGCCACTGCTATCAAATTTATTCCGGTTGATTTCAATTAACGCATCGCTGTCAGAGGATTGACCGATTGCTGTTAAAATAAAATCGCATTTCAGTTCACATAGAAATTCTTTATTTGAGAAGGAATTCAGAACAATATTTATTCTATCTTCACAACTACAATTCGAAACGTAACTATCCGGAATAATTTCAATTCCCTCAGCTTTCGCATTTGAAATTTCTTCAGCAAAAGCTGGCATGTCATTTTCTTTTTCAATACAGGTTATTATAACCCTGTTTTTAGGGTTGAGTATTCTTGCCGCCCTTGCTGTATCGAGTGCGCTGTTTCCACCGCCGATAACGACGAAGGTTATTTCTGCAGTAATTTCAGAAATACCGCTGTTAAACTTTTTAAGAAATGTCAGAGCATCTGAACGTTTTGATTCCGGTACAGACATCTCAATTAAATCAAGTTTCTTTGAGTGCCACATACCGATTGCGAGTATAATTGCATCGAAACTCTCTGAAAGTTCGGTTAAACTGTAATCAGTTCCCAAAACGGAATTGAAATGAAATTGAACCCCCATTTTTTCTAGTTGCATTGCCTCATATTCAAAGCCTGATTTATCCATTCTGAACCATGGAATTCCAAAAGCAACCATACCGCCGGGTTTATTTTGCTTCTCAAAAATTTCCACTTCATATCCGTTTTGAACGAGATCATACGCAGCGCTCAATCCCGAAGGTCCGGCGCCTATGACTGCAATTTTTTTATTTTTCTTTTCAGCATTCTTTGCCCTTGAGATTGGTGCGGAAAAGTCAAGATAGTTATTGTCAAACGATGAAACGAATTTTTTTAATGCTTTAATTGGAACATTACCGGTTGAGATGTAAGAAATTTCTTCATTCCACTTTTCGTCTGTTTCAATTTTCATTAGCTCACATGATCTATGACAAATATCTCCGCAGGTTTTTGAGAATAACATTTTATCCCGCACAATCTCTACTGCGGACTTATAATCTCCCTCGAGGATTGAATTAAAAAAACCATGATTACAAATATTTGCCGGACACAACTGTAACTCTCCGGGAATGGAAACTTCTGCGAATAACTTTGCCCGTGCCCGTGAAAGATTACTTCTGGAAGAGTAGCATCTCGAACAGACAATGGCTTCATCATCGTGATTTGCACAAGTATTACACAATGATTCTTCGACAATTATTTTCTTTTTTACAGGATGCAAATCTATAAATTCGGGAAGGAAAACACATGGCGCTTTGGCAATGACAACAGAGATTCCCCGGTGTTGCATAGCTTTATTTAACTTTGCAAACCCATCACGCAGATTAAACGGATCGAATTCCTCAACAACTTCAATACCTAAACCTCTCAGCAACGGGGCAATTTCAATCTGATTATACTTTGGTAGATTTTGTGACGCACCCGGATGTGACTGTCTTCCGGTCATTGCGATTGTCCGGTTATCGAAAATTACAACCAGAATATTTGCACGGGTATAAACTGCGTTAACCAATGACGCAAGTCCGGAGTGGAAAAAAGTTCCATCACCGACAAGTGCAACAGTTTTTAATGGTTTTGGACTATTGCAATGTTGGTTATTATCCTGATCAACATCTATAATTTTTGAATTCTCATACCGCGTCAAAGCTTCGCTCAAGCCCTGCGCCATTGAAATACTCATCCCCATGTGATTGATTGTATCTATCATTTTAAGAGGTGGTAGCGCCCCCAGCCCGAAACACCCTATATCGCCGCATAGTATCAACTCGCTTTCCTCTCGCGGAATTACAAGTTTCAACAGGTAAAAAGTTGAGCGGTGAGGGCAACCTGCGCAAAGCACCGGTGGTCTTGGCGGTAAGAGTTCGGTAAATTCTTTCACATTTTCAAGAGGTTGTTTTTGAACTTTACCAATTTGTAGATCTAAAAACTCAAACAAAGTTTGTTTTATAAGATCAATGTTAAACTCACCGGCAACGGTTAATCCGGAAAAACCTTTACCCAAAATTTCCGTATTAATGCATTCTTTCTGAGCAATAACTCTAATCGCATTTTCTGTAATGGGTTCAAGTTCCTCCACAATAAGAATTTTTTGTAAATTATTTTTCAGAAAGTCTGCTACCACCTTCTCGGGAAATGGATTAACTAAACCTATATTTAAAACATATACCTGTTCATTGATTTTATTATCATGTAATACTTCACAAACGTATTCGGATGCTACGCCACTTGTGATAATTCCATACCGGGTATTTTCATTTCCTGAAATTATTTTACAACTTTCCCTTTGCATGGCGGATATTTCAGGATCATTTAGTTTTTCCAATAATCTGGAATGTGCTGCAGCAGTGCGGGCGGGAATGTTAATATGTTCAGGTATCCTTTCAAACCCTGCAATACGATCATCAGCATTTATTACTCCGAAATTAACTATCCCCCTGGAATGTGAAACGCGGGTTGTGGTTCTGATAATAACTGGTAACTTTAATTTGCCGGATAACCTGAAGGCAAGAACAGTGAACTCCTTCGCCTCGTTTGGGTTTGATGGATTTAAGAGTGGAACATTTGCCATTGCACCCCAGTATCTTGAATCCTGTTCATTTGAGCTGGAGTGACATCCGGGATCATCACAGACAACAATAACAAGTGGCGCCGATATTGTCTGATATGTTATGCTCATCAATGCATCGCTTGCGACATTCATACCCACGTTTTTCATAACGCACATCGAACTCCTGTTCCCTATAGAATAAGCAATCGCTTTTTCCAGCGCAATCTTCTCATTAATACTATATTCAAAATAAATTTTTGTATTTGCCTGAACCGGATATATCTGACGGTAATCAGGGTTAGAGAGGAAAGAGTCAACGTAGTTAAACACTTCAGAAATTTCAGTTGAGGGAGTACCTGGATATGAGAAAACACCGTTAACACCAGCTTCTATAGCGCCCCGCGCAATTGCTATATTTCCCATTATACACCGCTTTTGGGAAATTGGATAACTGGTTAGTATGTCAATTGTTTCTTTCAGCATTATTAATCACGTTAGTAATGTTAATGTTGTTTATGTTCAAATGACACGATTAGCTTTCAATTGTTCAATTTCATCAGAGTTCAATCCTATTTCTTGAAGAATATTAAAATTGTGTTCACCCAGTCGCGGGGATAATTTCAGATTGAAATTTTCATTTACCAGAAAATCTGTATTGTGCGACGGTGGAAAAAGCGATACAGGTTTACTGTCGGGTAATATTGTTTTAATAAAATTTTTTCTTATGTGATTTATTTCTGCTACATCCTTTATAGAATTAACTGGGGAAGCGGATAAACCAAGCGCATTACAAATTTCAATAAATTCATTTGTTAAAAAACCCTGTGTCAAGTTACCGATCTCGGAATAAATTAAATTCTTTTCTTCCATTCTTCCTGCATTAGTTTTTCTTTTATCAGTTGAAAAAGATTCAAATCCAGGATAAGATGCGAACCTTGCCCATTGGGAATCGTTTCCGATTGCCAGATAAACGAATCCATCTTTGGTCGGATAAATATTACAGGGTATAAAACTCCTGTGTTCATTACCGCTTCGTTGGAAAAGTTCGCTTTCATCAGAAACAAAATTCAACTGGGGAAGAGCGGTTATTAGCCAACTCGCAGCGCATTGCACCATTGAGATGTTTATCTCCTTTCCGTTTTTAAACTCATTGTCTCGGTGTTCCAGTTCGAGCATTGCCAATATAACCTGTATAAATGCTTCATCGCCGGCTTTCAGGTCAATCACGGGAACTCCGCAGGGAACAGGGTTTCGGTCAGGCTCGCCCGTAAGGTAAGTAAATCCGCACAATGCCTGCAGCGCAGGATCGTAACCCGGTTTATCCGGTTCATCTTTACCAAATGCTGAAATACCGCACCAGATTAACGATGGATTGACCTTAGACAAGGTTTCAAAATCAATTCCAAGTTGATTATACCTAACGGGTAATGTATTGCACATAAATACATCAACTTTTAACCCCCGAATCAAACGCTGTAACAGAATCTTCCCTTCGGTGCTTTTCAGATTAATTGTAATTGCTTCTTTACCTATGTTCGGCGCGATATAATATGAATGTAAATCGTGATACCCGGTTTCAGCTCCGATATATCTGTTCGGGTCTCCTGCGTTATCATTTTCATTTCCGGGAATTTCAATACGGATTACCCGCCATCCAAGTTGTACAAATCTTTGAGTTGCGTACGGTAATGCCAACGCTTGTTCCAGAGACAGGATTGTTTTTCTCCCCAGCATTTGCTTAAGTTAAGAAATGTGAAAAATTTTCAGATCAAAGTTTGCAAGAGATTTCCGGATATTAAAAAATCAATTGCGTATATCATGTTACAATGATCGTTAAAAGAAAATTGGTTCCTGATACTCACCATATACATCCTTTAAAACCTCTATAATTTCCCCTACACTTGCATACGCTTTTACAGCTTCAATTGCAGCCGGCATCAGGTTTTCATTGTTCTTTGCATCCTGCCTTAACCTCTCCAACGTTGCGTTAACAGGTGCCTGATCGCGTTTGGATTTTAAACTACGAAGTTTGTTTATCTGTTTATTTGCCGCATCGTTATTATACGGATGAAATTCTACCGTTCGTTTCTCTTCTGTTTTTTTAAAACAATTCACACCGACTTTTTTAATTTTGCCGTTTTGAATTGCGGTTTCTTTTATATAGGCTTGCTGTGAAATTGCCTCTTGTATTTTACCCGTTGCAATGGCATTTACTATTCCGCCCCATCCGTCAACCTTTTTCATTTCCTTTTGAATTTCATTTTCAAAACGGTTTGTGAGCGTTTCGATATAGTATGAACCGCCAAGCGGATCGACCGTATCACAAATTCCCATTTCATGAGTAAGGATTTGCATAGTCCTGAGCGCAATTTCAGCAGCCTTTTCAGTGGGAATAGTAAAAGCTTCGTCATAAGTACAGAGCGCCATAGTTTGTGTTCCGGAGAGCGCAGAGATAAGTGCATAGTATGCTGTCCGAACGATATTATTTTCCGGTTGTTCTTTAGTAAGCCCTGCTCCGCCGCCACCGGCTATCATTCTCATCCAGCAAGAGCGGTCATTCAGAGCGCCGTATTGCTCTCTCATAATTTTTGCCCACAACCTTCTCCCACCCCGGAACTTTGCAATCTGCTCAAAAAAATTTCCGTAAATATCAAAGTTGTACGATAACCGTGAAGCGAATTCATCAATACCAAGTCCGCGTTTTATAGTTTCATCTGAATATGCTTTAGCAATACAGAATGCGTATGCCATTTCCTGAACTGGATTTGCTCCGCTTTCTCGTATATGATAACCGCAAACGCTTACCGGTGAGTATTTTGGGATATTCCGTGCGCAGTATTCAATCGTATCAACGACAAGTTTAACCGAACTATCAACGGGGAAAATCCATGTGCCCCTTCCGATAAATTCCTTCAGTATATCATTTTGAGAAGTCCCCCTGAGTTTTGACAGGTCATAGCCTCGCTTTTCTGCCATAGCGAAATACATTGCCATAATTACAAGCGCTGCACCGTTGATTGTTAACGATACGGTAATTTTATCGAGGTCAATCCCGTTGAATGCAATCTCAAAATCTTCAAGCGTATCAACTGACATACCGACTCTGCCTACTTCGCCAAGTGAACGTGGATCATCCGAGTCAAGCCCGCATTGTGTTGGCAAATCAAATGCTACATTCAATCCGTTTTGTCCGTTTCTGATAAGGAATTTAAACCGCTTATTGGTTTCTTCCGGAGAAGCAAAACCCGCGTATTGCCTGATAGTGAACGGTTGTTTACGGTACATTAATGGGTGTATTCCCCTTGTGAATGGATATTTACCCGGTTCTTCCTCATCAATTTCAGGATACCCGATTAATACATCTTCTCTCCGGTAAACGGATTTAACTTCAAACCCGGATTCAAGAATTACATTACCAATGCTTTCAGGGTTTTCATTTTTTAAATTATCCATCTTGCTCTGTTTCTTTCTGTTTAAATCAAAATTACTTCATAGGAAAATGACGTCATGTTTTCATTGCATAATTTTGTCATACTCACTACCAACTCTACCTTTGCGACATAATTTACTTATCATAAATTCAGCGGAATGATTTGCCTGAACAAATATAGCCTCTGATAATTTTACGTTTGTTGATTCCTTAATGCAATCAGATATCGCCCTTCTCGTTGCGCTAATAGATTCATCAGACGTTGAAAAATTTTCAACCGGATTTATTTCAATTTTTCCAATCGGTTTTTCATTTACTTTTCTCAACGGTAACACCGAGTATCCGTTCTGCATAATTTTCCAGGCAATTTTCAATGATGAATCAAGTGTACCGGCATAATCAACCAACCAACCTTTGGAATCCTTTGCCGGCACCTGATTCCCCTCAAGTAACATTTTAATGAGGTGTTTTCTGTCAGAAGATTTTACTTTTCTTAATGCCCAATGACAACCTTCCATACCCGGTACAACAGGTAATGTGACTTCAGGCATAGCAAAGATTGTTTCTTCCGTTGCTATGAGATAGTGGCAGTGCATCATTAGTTCAAGCATTCCTCCCATACAACGTTTGCCATTTACAAATCCGACAGAAATTTCAAATTCATTATATAGCCTGCGTGCAGTCATTGACCAGCTTGTCGCAATTTTAACACCGTCTTCTTTATTTGTTATTGCAGGAAAAAATTCACTTGTATCCGCACCGACCATTTGTGTTGAAAGGTGAAAGTCGCCAGATAAGATTACACGGTCAATTTTACTTTTCTTTAACCAATCAATAGCTTTATTTAACTCAGCGTCAACATCACTATTATAGCTTTCTCTACTAATGGTAATAATGCCGGCAGAACCATCGTGTTCAGCGTTAACATATAATTGTTGCCATTCAGGCGCTTTCATATTTTTAAATTCACCTGGATACCATTTGGTGTTCAAAGATTCCGGATAAAGTTTTTGAAAAGTCTTAATGGTTTTGATTACATCTTTTCCGCCGGTGTTCCTAATTACGGCTAACAATCCCTTAGTAAACTGAGCGCATAATTCTCCAATTGCATTCATTGATGGAAGATCAGATCTTTTCTCTTTCAGCATAATCGAGGTCATCTGAAACAATGCGCCGAAGATTATTGCCTGCAGCTCTTTTTTCTCTTCTTCATTCAATCTCCAGTTAACAATTGGTCTGAAATGATCCGGCGGATACCAGTTCTGTCCGCTATCTTTTCGTTCGACCAAATCAGTAGTCGGTTTGAACAATTCGCCGTACCGTTTGTTCAGGTGATGAAGACATGACCAAGTGAGAAAATTTGCACCTTTAGCGCCGATTGCATCATGTGCTCTGAATGGATTCGGACCAACTATTTGACGGATATATTTATCAATTTTCCAAAAAGGCATATTTGATTTGTTGTGATACCGGAGAGAAGCTAACATCAATCCACAAAAGAAAACATCAAGCACGAAAGACCAATTGTCTTTTACGGTAACCGGGATTAATCCAAGCGACCAAAGTAGCTGAGTATAAACTGACGGCTGGTCTTCAACTATCTCGAAAAGTTTATTTATCTCATGAGGAAATGCCGGATGTGCAATACTTACACCTAACTGTGACGACGGAAACCCTGAAGTTACTGACCAGATGTGGATTCCCGGAAATGTTTCCTTGAACAACCTGTAATGATTTTTCTTCAAGTCGAGTATTTCAGGAATCGCTTCCAAAAGCAGTTTCGGATTATAGCGGTGTACAGCTTCCGGTATTGATTTCCCGTCATAGCTGATTCTGATTACATTTTTCATTATTCCATTTGCACCGTTTTTTCCGAATGCTCTTATGAGTCCTGCATATTGCCTGCTGATCCCATCAGACGAACCCGGCAGATCCAGCGCAATTATCGGGATATTAAATGGTAAAAGCCTTGATGCGAATTGCATCACTTTTCCTGCCCCTACAATTCCATTAGAACCAGAGATTACCATTGCGCCTCTGTTGTCTTCAGGACCGAAAACTTTTTCCACAAGCTCTTTTGTATTCACAGGTAATTTACCGTTTCTGAAAACATCAATTACTTTACCCAGTCCGATTGTTTCCAGAGTGGACTGCCTCATTGATTTGACCATATCTATATTTGAGGTTTTACTTTTCAAAACTAACATTTAAATACTTAATGAAAATAACATTCCATCATTAATTAACGAGGAAGATTGATGCAATGCCAACGTCACCTGCAGCGCAGCCAAAAACAAGCACATACCCGCCGCCAAGATCGACAGCTTCTTCAAGACCTTCAATTATTACTCTGGTTAATGTTGGTCCCTGCGGATGTCCGAAGACGAGAGGACATCCGTTGTTGTTCATTTTCTTCCAATCGTAACCCAGAACTTTCGAAAACACGGCATCGTTGACAGCAAACGGATTGTGATCTTTTACGACTACAAAATCCTTCATTGAAATCCCGGTTTTAGAGAGAATTTTCTTAACTGCCATTGCAGGTGCTTCAGGCATACAGGATAAGCTGACCCTCACCTCAGCTTTGGCTACGAACGAAATATTTATTTCCGGTTTCCTGCTGATTTGTTTTGCCGCGCTTTTTGATGAAACTAATAGCGTTGCCATGCCGTCTGCTGCGTGAGTTTGCGTTCCGCTTGTTACACAAGTATCAAGTTCACGCATTGATCTCAGCGCAGAGAGTGAAAACTTTTTAACTCCGGTATCTTCATCTATCATTCCGATTGATTTCCCCTGCACATTCAGAATCTCTAGTGGTACAGCAACCTTTTCGAGAAATCCTGATTGTTTTCCTGTGAAATACTGATCATACCGGAACGCTGCCAATTCATCAACTTCACCTTTGGTAATACCATATTTCCTCGCTACAACACCGGCAGTTGTAATCATTGCGTTTCCTGTTGCAGGATCGAATCCGAAATTATCCCAGACATCGCTGATAACCTCTGTACGTCTATAAGACCGCCGTTCGGGAAAGACACCTACCGGCGAGTCGCTCGTACGATCAAAGGTTAAAACACCGACAGTGTTACTAGAACCGGATTGTACCTGTGCTGCTGCGAGGATGACTGCCTGCAGTCCGGTTGCGCATGCCTGTTCCATCTGAAATCCGGGAACACGTTTACCCATGCAACTTGCAACAACGGTAGCATTCCAGAATTTCCAATGCCAGGGCACTGTTGAACCGATTATCAGATAGTCGAGCTGATTAATCGGAGTATTTCTTAGTGATAGAATTTTCGCCATGGATTCTCCCGCAAACTGACCGATGTTAACCTCCGCAAGGGGTGAAGTTTGCCAGGCAGGGAAATAACTGCATCCCCACGTACCGTATGGAATTCTTGCTTCCGGGAAAATTAATTGTGTCTTTGCCATATTTTCAAATTTTCTTTAGTGCCGTTTATTATTTTACAAGGATTGTATAAACCTTATTACGGTTTCAATATTTGTTCCGGTAGGAAACGCTTTCAGTGCACCGAGTTTTTCAAGCGATTCAACATCTTCAGTTGGTATATTGCCACCGACAATCCATTGGATATTTAAGTTTCGTTCAGTCATTACATGACTTATCCTCTCACATAATATCCGGTGCGTTCCCGATAAAATGGAGAGTCCGATCAAATCCGCGTTTTCATCAACTGCCTGTTGCACAATATTTTCAATAGATTTTCGCAAACCGGTATATACAACATCAACACCGGAATTTTTCAATGCGTGGGCTAAAACTTTAACGCCTACATCGTGACCGTCTAATCCTGGTTTTGCCAAGAGTACTTTCATAAGATAAAATAATATTTCAAAATACAGATTATAGTCCGAGTTCTTTAGCAATATTGATTTTAAGAATTTCAGAAGTTCCGCCACCAATCAGCGTGAACCGGGAATCGCGCAAATATCTCTCTAAATTATATTCCGTAGCGTAACCGTACGATGCAAGAACTCTACTTGCTTCATCACAGATCCTGACGGCACATTCAGATGCGTATAATTTAGCTATCATTGATTCCTTTTGCCTCGGTAAATCGAGGTCGCTTAATCGCGCTGCATTTATCATATAAAGTTTCGCGGTTTCAAGTTGAACTGACATCTCAGCAAATTTTGTTTGGATTGACTGAAATTTCCCTATTGGTTTTCCGAACTGAACTCTTGTCTTTGCATATTCAACAGCTTCATTGAACGCCGCCGTCGCCACGCCTATAGCAAGCGCTGCGGTCATTATTCTTATCTCAGCCAGAATTTCACGCAAACATTTTGTTCCTTCTCCCGGGTTTCCGAGGAGATAATTTTTCGGCAATTGCACCTCTTGAAAACTCACTTCGCTTGTAAGTGATCCACGGACACCGAGCTTTTCAATATTTTTTCCGATGATAACTCCCTCAGTATTTCGAGGTACAAAAAATATTGATAGTTGGCCACTGTTGTCAGTTTTTGCGAACACTGTAAAGAAATCTGCAACCGGAGCTGAAGTAACCCATGTTTTTTGTCCAGTCAGCGTAAAACCGTTTTCAGTTATTTTTGCGGTTGTTGTCATTGACATTAAATCACTTCCAGAATTTGGTTCAGTCATACAAATTGCGCCGATCAACTCCCCTTTAAGTGCTGGCAAGAAATAATTTTCAAAGATTGATTTATCCCCGAAACGATAGAGAAAATGAGTTCCCATTAGCGATTGCATTGTACATACTGCTGCCAGAGAAAGCGATCCACGAGCAAGCTCTGTCACGGCAAGCGAATATGAAATTACATCTGAACCACTTCCTCCAACAATTTCCGGATATCTCATTCCGAAAAAGCCCATATCTCCAATCCGCCTGAACAATTCCAAAGGAAATTTATTTTCGGTATCAATCTTTGATGCAACTGGTGCAATATGTTTATCGGAAAATTCTTTAAACATTTGTTGAACCTGCTGCTGTATTTCATTTAGTTCGTACATCTCATTCCGGAATTACTGCGGTGGCTTCAATTTCAATCACTGCCGGATGGTCGAGCAGATCAGATACAAATATCATGCTCATACACGGGTAATGATTTCCCATTATTGATTTCCATATTGTACCAATATCCTTCCGGGCTTTAAGATACTGCTCTTTGTCTTTACAAAAGCAGGTCATTCTGCAGATATGTTCAGGTTTTCCACCGGCAGCTTCTACAATAGCAATGATATTTTTCAATGCTTGCTCAAACTGAGGGACCAATTTATCGCTTTCAAAAATTTCCTTCTCGTTCCAACCAACCTGACCGGCGAGAAACAGTGTTCTCCCATTAGTTGCAATGATACCATTGCTGTATCCTTTCGGCTTTTGCCATCCTTCGGGTAAAATAATTTTATGTTCCATTGCAAAATCCGGTTAATAACTTTTTAATCCGTAAACTTTTTTTGCGCAATTTTCAGATACAACGCCATTTTGAACATCTTGCATAACCTTCTTTCGGTTTCTTTTCTTCGGGTTACCGTAACCACCGCCACCACCAGCAATTTGATAATAAACCGTACCATCAGGAATATCGCTGACAATATCTTTGCTCAGGGGTATCAGGTATTTCCTTCCTTTATGCTTTTGTGGAAACCGGAGTTCGATTTTATTCAGCACGCTACCTTTTCCGCCAAAAAGTCCGTAAGTAGGTTCAACATCTCCGTCACCGAAAACTACCATAGTAGTATCATTTCCTCTAAGCAGAATTTCTGTTACGGTACCAAGTCCGCCACGCCATTCGCCTGCTCCCCCTGAATCACAGAGGTATTCGTGTTGCAGCAATAAATGAGGCGTCTGTTGTTCGAACATTTCATAGTCCTGATCCAATACACCACCTGATGCGTCTATCATACCGATATGGTCATATCCGTCATTTCCCATAATTGCGCCGCTTCCACCTTTCATCCCGAGAAAACATATGTCAACGTATTTTCTTCCGGTACGTTGATGTGTTCCGGTAAAAAGTGAACAAAGCAGATGATTCCAGCCGGCAGTTACTTTTTCCGGTATTGCATTTCCCAAAGCTTTAAAGATTGAATCTGCAATCTGTGGACACAGATGGTTACCGAACGTAGTTGCGGCGGGAAAAGATGCATTTAAAATTGTCCCCTCCGGAACTATATATTCCAATGGTCTTATCATTCCTTCATTATGCGGGATATCAGGATTTACAATTTGCAAAAACGTAAGCGTAATTGCGGAGCATGAAGAAGTATAAGTTCCGTTTACAAACCCTTTAGTTTGTCTGGCAGAACCGGAAAAGTCAAATTTTATATTTTCACCTTTAACGGAAATTTTGGCTTTGATTTGAAACTTGCTGCCTATATTTTTTCCATCATAATATACCGTACTTTTACCTTCATACACACCGTTGGGAATATTTCTGATTTCGGCACGCATCATTTTTTCAGTAGAATCAAACAACGCATTTTTGTGTGTATTGAAAACTTCTATTCCGTACCTTTCGACCAGTGCTTTCAATCTCCTTTCGCCAAGAGTACATGCACCAATTTGCGCTTTTATATCTTCCTGAACCATTTGGAGACGTATATTTGCAAAGATAAGGTTCCATACATCTTTTCTGAGTATTCCCCGTTCATAAAGCTTTACTGCCGGGATTCTGATTGCTTCCTGCCAGACTTCGGTAGCATTGGGATTGTATCCACCCTGAACAGCGCCACCTATGTCGGCCTGATGTCCTTTTGCTGCTGACCAGCCGATGAGTTGATTGTTATGGAAAATCGGCTTAAAGATTGCAACGTCATTGTTTTGATTTCCCATTGTGAAAACATCATTGTGAATTATCACATCACCTTCATGGATATCATTACAGTACTGATCGATGATGACCTTACACACCGGACCGAGAGAAAAAGATAATATCGGCAGGTTCTCAGTTTGTTCGAGCATCTGACCTTCGGAATCATATAACCCGGTAACGAAATCTTTTGCTTCGCACAGTATTGGTGACCGGGTGGTTTTCGTGAGTGAAATGCTCATTTCATCCGTGATGGATCTGAACGTTCGTTGAAAAATGCTTATCAGTATTTTATCTATATGACCGGGTTTCATTTTAGTAAATAACCGTTTGGAAAGGAAGATTTATTATAAACAATAAACGATCCGAACTGATCAACAAGACAATTATATAAATTGCTTAAGAAAACCGACGTTGTAATTTTTTCAATTACACACGGTCCTTTTATTGTAGATCCGGTCAAAGGTTTATCACCATCGTAAATCGGAACTTTTTTCATTTTCTTTTCTTCGGGGATATAAATTGATCTATATCCTTTTATCGCATCTTCAAGCATTACTGTTTTTTCTGAACGAAAGGAGAATTTTGGTTTTACGGTTTCACCGATTACTCTCAAACGGAGATTTATCAGTTCCATCGGTGTTTTTTCATCCTGCAATGAATAACCAAACTGTCTGTTGTGTTCTTTATGGAATGCATTGAAAATATTTTCAAGATTGAAATTATCAATATCATCCATTGATACTTTGAGTTGCACTTCATGATATTGACCTATATACCTCATATCTAGTTCGGGTTGAAAAGATACTTTACTCTCATGAACCCCTTCGTGGACAGTAAGCGATTCGAAACCCTCTTTCTTCATTTCTTTGAACAGGCTTTGGAACTTGATTTTATCAATTTGTTCAAATGAAGTAAAATATGATCTTATATAGTCGTGTTTAAGATTACCGAGGAGCATTCCGGCGGCACAGAAGATAGATGCAACGTTTGGAACGATGAACAGAGGGATTTCAAGTTCTTTGCAAATTTCTCCCGCATGTATAGAACCAGCACCACCGGCTACAATAAACAAAAACTCCCTCGGATCATAACCTCGTTCTACGGATATCTGTCTGACACCTTGCGCCATATTGCTATTAATTATTCTATACATTCCGGCTGCGGTTTCAATTACAGATAGTCCGAGTTTGGATGCAAGTTTGTTTTCAATTGATTTTTCCGCGAGGCTGTAACTGAGTTTAAGTTTTCCACCGGCAAAGAAATCTTTATTGAGATAACCTAGAATTAAATCGGAATCGGTACAGGTCGGTTCATTTCCGTTTTTTTGATAACAAACCGGTCCCGGATTTGAGCCTGCACTTTGCGGACCAACCTGAAGTAATCCGCCATCATTGATCCAGCCGATGCTCCCACCACCGGCTCCGATTGTTATAATATCAAGAGAAGGAAGCGCGATCCGGTAACGGTTAATTATTCCCTCCGAACTTGTAGCGCAATTATTACCTGTTACAAGCGATGCGTCAAAACTTGTTCCGCCCATATCAACTGTAATGCAGTTATTGTATCCGAGAAAATTTGCGTAATATACACCTGCGGTAGGAGCAGCTGCCGGTCCGGATAATACTGTAACTGCGGGATTGTGTTTTACTATTTCCGGTGTTACCACGCCACCGTTCGATTGCATTATCAAAAGTGAGCCATTATATTTTAAATCACGAAGTTTACTGTTCAGATTATCTAAATAATTTGAAACGATAGGTCCGACAAATGCGCTTACGACGGTTGTGCTAACCCGTTCATAGAACCGAATGGATGGTAAGACTTCAAACGATGCTATGGTAAATATCCGTGATAATTGACTCCGGAGATATTCCACCGCGATTTTTTCGTTAATAGAATTTTTATATGAGTTCATAAAACAAATTGCAATTGCCTCTACTTTTTCCGCCTCGATTTTTTTAATAATTGGCAACAATTGTTTTTTATCAGGTTTTGAGAGAATATTACCTTCCGAATCTATTCGCTCATCAACAGTAAACCTCAGATATCTCGGTACAAGCGGAATCACATTTCGATAATGATTATTATATTGTTCTTCTCGGATTCCCCTTCTCATCTCAAGCGCATCGCGAAAACCTCTTGTAGTAATCAATGCTGTCTTAGCGCCTTGTAAGGTGAGGAGCGCGTTCGTTGCTACTGTTGTGCCGTGTACTATTGTGTCAATGCTCTTTATGAATTTATCAAAATCTATTCCCACCGTATCCGAAATTTTATAAAGTCCGTCAACAAATCCAATTGAAGGATCATGAGAAGTAGATAAAATTTTGTGAACAAAGGCATTCCCTTTTTCCGAGACGGCAATGATATCAGTGAAGGTTCCTCCAATGTCTATTCCAACTTTGAAATTCACCGGAAATATTTTTTGAGGTATTTAGTCATACATTATTTGAAGCAGGTTTAATCCGGCACCAAGATTAAATCTATTTCGTTGATTTATGTGATAAAATGACTTTAATCATATTAAAACCTGTCTTGTAGGTTGTGTGAGGAATAAATAAAACAGGAATTGACATTCGAGAATTTTAAATTCAATTAAAGAAGTAACTGTTCTTACGCATGCAATATTATTGCACAGAGAAAAAGTTATATTTGATTACACGTTCAAATCAGTAACAGCGGATTAAAAAAATACGGGAAGCCATTGACTTCCCGTGATTATAGGTCAACTTTAAAACTTAACAATTCTCCAAAAGTCTTACTTCAGGAATGTTTGTTTATGCTTTAACTTTTTTCTTTCGTTTTTTGAAAAATCTGACAAGAATAAAAATTATTCCAATCAGGATCAGGATAAATGGCCAGATATAGACGAGTCCGATAATAAATGTCAAAAATCCTTCCCATCCTTTTTCCAAAGCGTTAAACAACTTGTCAAAAAAGCCGAACGACGTCCCAGGGGTTTCATAAAACTCAACAATCAGAGTTCCATATCCGATTTGATTTCTGAGATATTTTAATCGCCCCTCAGCGGATTCAATTTCTGTTCTCAACTTACCAATTTCTTCTTCAATAGATAGAATTTCTGCGACAGTTTTTGCCTGGGTCAAAATTTCTTTATAGCGGGCCTCAAGTTCCTTTTTTGTTTTTATCCGGGCTTCAACATCAATAAACTCTTCGGTAACGTCCAGAACTCTAATATTCTTACTGTCGAGCTTATCGGCGCTTTCCGTGATTCGGTTTAACAATAAATCAAAATTTTCTGCAGGAACCCTGATTTGCACCTTGTGGACTATGATTGAGTTGCTGGATTGAATATTATCGCTTGAAATGTAACCGTTGAACTCTTTAACAGCTCCTGAAATGATTTCTTTTGTAGCCCCGGGATCTTTTGTCTCAAACTTTATTGTTCCCTGTTTGATGAGTTTTCGTTCAGTGATGTTAACAGACGAGACTTCGTTGCCGTCGGTTTGGGTTTCCTTTCTAGTTTTATCAGTTACATTTTGTTCATTTAAAGTACCGGGTTGATTTTGGTATCCTGATAAATTTTCACCATCAGCAATAAAATCCCGGTCAGAATTTTTTGACTCACATGCGGAGAAAATTAAAGACACAAACAAAGCGGATAAAACAATTAAATGTTTCATTGTTGTTGTTTTTGATTTGGAAATTTTTTCATGAAATTTCATGAAGTTTTTTGTTCTTTTACTTCGCAGACATGACATTTGTTTTGTCCAATGATAAAAATTTTTATTAAGAGAATTTTAGATATAAAAAATCATCAGTCTTTAGAATCAACCTAACTCTAACTAATCAACTGTATTGTTTTTTAACTCTTCAATACAGAAGGAGCTTTTGCTGAACTTTATCCTGAAAAAACTTTCTATAACGGTATTCAAAGCCCGTAAATACAGAAGTAAATTTTTTATAAATGTGTTTTGAAAATATTTTTGAACAAATTGTGCATGAACCCGAAGAAAGCAGCTCCCCAGGCAAGTAACGCTAAATAGATAAAATACTCCGGTATCGGCATCAGGAATTCTAGTTGCATTGCCAATCCTAATTCGTAAGTACAAGCTGTGTACATACCGAGTGGGAAGACAGCACCCCAGTAAAGCGGATCGTATTTGAGCGGAAATTTTTTATAAATGTGCCGCCAAACCGCAAGAATAATGAGCATAGGAATCCACCACGTTCCGGTTGCCCAGTAGAAAATAGTAAATCCTTTTAAGAATGCGAGCGTTGAAAACAGGAAGGGGGCGTGAGGAGTATTAATAATCAGAAGCGATCCGGCGAGTGTGGAAATAGCCATTGCACCCATATTAATCCAATAAGGCGGAGAAAGATCCCCGGGGGAAAATTTGAAAAATGTATAACGATAGAATATCAGTGAGATCATCCAGATATACTGCATCCCGCCCCATAGCCACATGGAAAAAGCAAAAAAATTCATTACCAATCTGTATTCTTCAAAGTGCATTGAGAGTCGAGAGCTAAGTACTGCAAGCGATTGGGTTGAGACTACTGCGAGAAGCCATCCACCGTTTATACCGTCAATGAGTGAAGGTTTTTTTTCCTTAATGGTGAAAGTTGTAAAAATTGTGAACGTAATCAGTAACCATAAAATCACTCCGATTATCCATAAAATAACAGCGATTATATAATCATCATCGAGCAAAATGAATTGAGTCCCAAGCACACAGGTAGCGGCGACGATGGTAAAAAAACCCGGACCAGTGGCGTGATCAAACAGATCGTTCAGAAAATCTCTCCCGTAAAATAATATTCTTAGCGTTACAAATACACATCCGGCAACATAGAAAATGATATTCAACCAAAATAAAAATTCTGGAATAACTGGAAACTTAAGGAATAGTGATGCAATAGAAACAATTCCCGTTGCCATTACAATAGCGAAATAAGACGGTGGCATATTTTTCACCATCTCAAAAAGGTTGAGGGATACCCGTGAAGAGAAAAAAAACGAACTTAGTTTATCAGATTGGGATGAATTATTTTCTGACATTTTTTATAGTTGGATTAGACCAAAGCACCGGTTGTTTTTTGTTTTTTTTCCGAATCCTGTTGAATAATTGCTTTGATTGCAAATCTTTGTAAGATAATACAAACCAGTGCCACGACTGATAGAAAAATCCAGCAGGTTGTCCAAACACCGGTTGTTTTCAAAAGGTATCCGAAAATGATTGGTCCTGCAAATCCGCCCAGTCCGCCGAGAACACCAACAATACCGCCAACCGCGCCAATATTTGTCGGATAATAATCCGCTATATGCTTATATACAGCCGCACTGCCGATTCCCATTAATAACCCTATTATAAAAACTATTCCTGTAAATATCCAAATATTAGCCTGAAAATAAATGTGGGTTGAACCTTTTGCAATAAGTTGACCAACTAAGACCGAATCTCCGACTTTCACCTGTGGTTCATGCCAGAAGTTCGCGTTAGGCAGGAGCAGAAAATCTTCTTTATCCCTATGAATCCCAAAATAAATTTTTGTATCGTGTCGTTCCTGTTCCTGTTGTTGAATTACATATCTGGAATCACCGACCACAATTTCGTTAGCGGTTATTTCTTTTACCACACCAGAATTCTTTGAGATCACACCTTCACCCGGAGCCAATAGTTCCATCCTTGGCGGAAACAGAAATATCAATCCGATTATTGCAGTACCGAAAACCCAAAGTAAAACTGTTCTTGCGCTTGATTTATCCGATAACCACCCACCAAGGCTCCGGATTATTCCTGCCGGAAAACTAAATGCAGTTGCCATAAAACCGGCCATCACGATTGACAGGGAATATACATTTACATAATATGGAATAAGCCATTGGGCGAGCGCAACGAAACTTCCGAAGGTAAAGAAGTAATATAAACCGAACCTCCAAACGCGGATCTCCTTTAATGGCGCAAGTCGTTCCACAAAAGTCTTACTTTGCGTTGGTAATTTATTCTTGGTACCTATCCAATAAATTACTGCCATTAAAATTAACATACCTGCGTATAATTGCGGCAGAGTCCGCCATCCTTCCAGATTCGTGCCATCATTTGTGAGATACTTCAGCGCTGTTGGAGAAAAAAGCGTAGTAAGTGATGCACCGAGAGTACCACTACCGAAAATACCCAATGCTGTGCCCTGCTTTTCTTTTGGAAACCATAAACTTGTATATGCAACTCCTGCTGCAAATGAACTGCCGGCAAGCCCGAACCCGAAACTAAGCAGAAAGAACACAATGTAACTGTTTGCCATCGAAAGGAAAAAAAGAGGTACCGCGCTTAATATTAAAATTGCGGTCATTACATTTTTCCCTCCTAATTTATCGGTGAGAATTCCGATAGGCAATCTTGTAACCGAACCGAAAAGTACCGGAATACCCAATAAAAATCCGATTTCTAAAGGTGACCAGTTGAACAATCCATTGGACACTAAAAAAGTTACTAACACACCGTTTATCATCCAGGCTGCAAACGATAAAATAAATGCAACCGTATTCAATATAAGAATTCTTGTTGCATGTGGATATGAGTCACTGCTCATAGTGTGAATTTTGATTTATATTTAAACCGGGACCAGAAATTTGCCATCAGAAAATTTGTTCACGAAAAACTATAATTTTTTGCCAAATCATTCCGGTAACTGTTTAATGCAAAAGTTGTTCATTTTATACTACCGTAGAATGATTTTAATCATAAATATTTCTGATTGTAATAGATAAAAATTTTCAATGATAAAATAAAAATTATCGCTTTTAGTTATATATATTGAACAATCGGATAGTAAAGAGCTCACAGGTTAAGTGAATACAGTTAAACTTCAGTTGTTCTGTTATTAACCCGCCCAGGATAAACCTTCAACTTTATCCATAAAATTCTTTAACCTCACCCAACCTGTTTTTCCCGAAGAAGACTTCAAATAATACCAGCTACAGTCCGAATTGGTAAACGGATATTGAATAATTTCTTCTTCACAATGTTCGCGTATGTCCACTTTTATTATTTCAATAGTTTCACCGGGTTCAATTGTTGTGGTTTGACTGTCATCATTTTTCTCAACGTGTAATGTAATTTTTTCAGTAGCTAAAATTTCTTTATCCCAGAAGAGTTCCGGAGTATAACTTTCTTTAACTACCGGTGAGATACTGTCACCCGTCAGTTGAAAATCACCGGTTAACTCCCAAAAGCCCATGTACTGAGGAGCAGTAATATCGTTATTCCCCCAGAATGTAACATCACCAATAGAGGGAATTTCGCCAAGGAATTTAATTTCATCGCCGTTGAATCTGTATATATCGTAATACAGGAAATAAAAAGAAGGAATCCGCACTGCAACTTCAATAAAATTGTCTTCCACATCAAGGTCAACCAAATACAGTTCCGGTATCTCGTCGTAAAGTTCAACCTCTCTTAAAAATTCATGGTTGTTAATTTTCAGAACGTAATTTTGTTGGAGATACCATACGCTGTCGTACAGCTCGAGATTACATGTTAACGTAATTAAATCGGTTTCATCGGAATGTAATTTCCCGGAAATAGTTGTATCTCTTTTAGTTTGAGATAACAAGCTGCCGATGGTTAAAAAGGTTAACAACAATAAAATGGATACTGCTTTTTTCATGATATTTTTTTGATTGTTAAGATAACGAAATTGTTTTAAAATTAGTGTTTATTATTTCAAAAGAGATTGAATTATGTTTTACAGAAGCGCAGAAGTTGAATATGCTTTTTTTCCTGAAAGATTAAATTATTTAGAGGTAAACCGGAAGACTTATTAATCCGAACGGATGAAATTACAACTTTGTTTTTTAATCGGATATCACATGAATATAAAAACTTCCGATAGTCGTTAAACGTAATTTTTTTATCCCTGTTTTTCGTCAGGGGTTAATAGATACTTTCAATATCTCGGGTATAGTCTTCTTCGGGATTTTCGAATTTAACTTTCCTCCTGTAGTTAGGAATAAACAGAGAGAACAAAAAAATCACGTAACTAAGATACCAAACATACATACCGCTACCGGCCGTTACCGTTACCATCCTGCCGGTTTCATCAGTTATCATTTGTGTTATTGTAAAAGCAGGAAATGCAGTTATAAGCACGATAACCATCAGTGGTATTGCAATATACGTTGTCAATTTAAATAATCCGAATGGAATGGAAAGGAAATATACGAAATTTGTAAGATAAGGTAACGTGTAGATTATACCCATTGAAAATGAAAACCATCCCATGAAGAGACAGGAGAATCCGCTGTACGATACAGTTTCAGAAATTCCGACGAATACCGGAAGTAAAAGAGATATGAGATACAACAAAACGGATAGCGCAATGAATCCGAGTTTAAAACCAAACATCAATTTTATAAAAATTTTTGAATTTCAATTATAGTCATCAGAACACACATTCAAAACTCAAAAAAATAAATTTTATTCATTTAAATAATCTCTGAATGAAAATTAATTCACCGGGGAATACCGTAATCATCACAATTATAATTTTTCTGATTTCCGCAATAATTCTTCGTGCTCAGGATTCTTATCAGACACCGCCGTCAGAGATAGTGGAGATTCTGGAAGCTGAACTTGCCCCTCAGATATCAATAAGCCCTGATGGAAAAACAATTGCATTGCTTAAACGTCGCGACTTTCCGCCGATTTCCGATCTTGCTCAACCCGAGCTCAGGTTAGCAGGCTTGAGAATTAATCCGCAAAAACATTCATCAAGCAGGTCAAGGTATAACACAGGGATTTCATTACTTAATTTTGAAACAGGTGAAACCGTTGAAGTTAAAGGATTGCCGGAGGATTTGAGAATCTCAAATGTCAACTGGTCGCCTGATTCACGATTCATTTCGTTTTTGCTCCAGGCGGAAGAAGGTTTTTATTTGTGGATCATTGATATCAGAATATCAACCGCCAGAGAACTATCATCAAGGCAGGTGAATGATATTATAGGCTCAACACCTGCCTGGCATCCTGATAGTAAATCGCTTCTCGTTTCATTTGTAAAAAACACTGGTAAACCTGTACCGTTAATTGATGTAATACCCGATGGTCCGGTAATTCAGGAGAATTTGGGAAAAGTAGCTCCATCTCGGACTTATCAGGATTTATTGAAAAATAATCACGACATTGACCTTTTCGATAGCTATTGCACATCCGAATTATACGTAATTGACCTTCATGGAAACGAAAAATTTACAGGTCTTAGTGGAATATTTCGAAAGAGCGACTTTTCTCCTAACGGTAATTATATTTTAATCGAGCAGATTATAAAACCGTATTCTTTTCTGGTTCCATGGTACGACTTTCCGTATGAAGCATACGTTTCCGATATTAACGGGAAGAAAGTTTATTCAATTGCTACCGTACCTTCGGGCGAAAATGTTCCGATTGCATTCGGGTCAGTTGTAAAAGGTCCGAGGGAGTTTGAATGGCGGCAAGATACTCCTGCAACCTTATATTGGCTGGTTGCGCAGGATGAAGGGGATGCATCAAAAGAAGTACCGGTACGCGATAAAATGTTTTCACTCGAAGAACCGTTTAGTGATTCGCCGAAAGAAATTGCTGAGTTTGTAAACAGGTTTTCAAGAATTTTTTGGGGAGACAGGCGCAGGGCAATTGCAACAGATTTCAGGTGGCAGACAAGGAACACCAAAGTTTATTTAATTAATCCGGAAAGCACTGAACAGCGAATTTTATTTGACCGGTCTTCGGAAAACAGATACAACAATCCCGGTTTGCCGGTAATTCAGAAAAATATTAACGGGACTTCAACGCTGAGGTTTGTAAACAATGGTGAATCTATATACCTTACTGATATCGGTGCTTCACCGGAAGGGAATAAACCTTTTCTTGATGAATTCAATCTCTCAACCGGAAAAGTGAAGCGACTGTTCATGTCTGAAGCGCCATACTTTGAGCGACCAATTGCAGTGGACAATAATGGATTTTTCACTTTGAAAGAATCGGTTACAACTCCACCTAATTTATACTTCCGAAGTTTTAACCTTGGTACCAGAGCTCTGACAAATTTTAAAAATCCGTATCCGCAACTTGAAAACGTGAAACGTGAATTAATAAGTTACAAACGGAAAGATGGAATAAACCTTACGGCAACACTATACTTACCGCCCGGATACAATCCCGGGGATTCATTACTTCCGGTTTTAATGTGGGCTTATCCGCAGGAATTTTTAAGTTCTGCTGCAGCCTCACAGGTGCGGGATTCGCCGTATCAGTTTTCGAGGATTTATTCCGGTTCGCCAATCTTTTGGGTTTTACGCGGATTCGCAGTTCTTGATGACCCTACCATGCCGGTAGTTGGTGAAGAGCCAAACAATTCATTTGTTGAACAGCTTGTAATGAGTGCTGAAGCAGCGATTGACGAACTTGTTCGACGTAAGATTGCCGATACTAACCGCATTGCTATTGGCGGACATTCCTATGGAGCATTTATGACAGCAAATCTTTTGGCGCATTCAGATTTGTTCGCAGCCGGAATTGCAAGGAGCGGAGCTTATAACCGAACACTTACACCGTTTGGTTTTCAGTCCGAGCAGCGAACTTTTTGGGAGGCACCTGAAGTTTATATGAGAATGTCACCTTTTACATACGCAAATAAAATAAATGAACCGCTATTGCTCATTCACGGAATCGCTGATAATAATTCCGGAACGTTTCCAATGCAAAGCGAAAGAATGTATAATGCAATTAAAGGTCATGGAGGAATCGCACGGTTAGTAATGTTGCCATTCGAAAGCCATGGCTACGTATCAAAGGAATCTGTTTACCATGCACTTTGGGAAACCGATGTCTGGCTGGAACGATGGGTTAAAAATAAAAATGTAAAATGAAAGTTTGTAAAAAATGTATTATTGTTTGTTTTTCAGTTGCAATATTAACCTTGTTCTCATCCTGCTCAAATGAAGTTTCGCGTGAAGAATTTATTTCAGATTTTTTCAGCAATCAACGGGAGTTTGAGATAGTTGCAAGCCAGTTTCTCAATCAGGATAATATTATAGGATTAACGGTCGGAAACGGAGAAAATCTATGTAATGAACTTAACTCATGGCGCAGTTGTCCTGACTACAACAACGAATGGGAGATGTGGAGCGTTAAAGAAAACAGGGTAATTCGTGTTCCTGATTTTAAATATGTCCTCCTGAACGAAAATATTCCGGAGGATAGGTATGCTTATTTTTCCGACTTTTTGAAATCACAGTCATTCCGTTCAATCAGAAAATATCCCGGCGGATGGGTTGAATTCGAAAGCGATAAAATGGGGGTTAGGTTTAACAGTTCGCCGAACGTAAGTTTTCCTGACGGATTGAAATTTAACTTCGTTAAAAGGATAAACACTAACTGGTTTTTTTACGAAAAAGTTGTTCAGGAATAGAAATAAATAACAGTAGAAAACACTAAATGAATTGTTTACATGTGAGCAACCTTTCCGTTTTATCATAGAATAAACTTTTGCAATTGATTAGCTTTGTTACCGATAACACTTCAAAAACAGTCAAACAGAAATTGAACAATCCCAGACAAATTGTAGCTCTTGGTGGCGGTATGTTTTCAATGGAACCGGAAAACGGTATTCTTGATAAATATATTCTGAATCTTGTTAAAAAGCCTCAACCAAAAATTTGTTTTCTCGGTACAGCAAGTAATGATGGTAAAGAATACATTGAGATGTTTTATAAATTTTTCCAGAAGCAACAATGTATTCCAACCCACCTTGCACTGACAGACCCACCGAAAGATCTTGAAGATTTTATTTTAAGCCAGGATATAATTCACGTTGGTGGCGGGAAAACAAAACTTATTATTCAGAAATGGAAAAGATCCGGTCTCGATAAAATTATGCGAAAAGCTTATGACAGAGGAATTATTCTTACCGGTATGAGCGCTGGTGCGATTTGTTGGTTCGAAGACGGGTTTGTAAGCGGACCAAATGATTCAATTAAAAAGTTACAATGCCTCGGATTTTTAGAGGGGAGTTTTTGCCCTCATTACGAAGACCGTGAAAAACTACGTGAGGCTTATCACGGTGCAATAATGAAAAAAACAATTAAAGAAGGTTACGGGGTTGAAGATGGAGCAGCATTACACTTTGTAAACGAAGAACTTTTGCGCGTAGTAACATCTCGGGTGAATGCACGCGCTTTTAAAGTAACTCCATTAAAAGTTGATGTTAACGAAACTGTTTATGAATCTGTTTATCTAGGTGACGAAGGGATGGCAAAAAGAGTTATTGATGAGGATATAAAAAAACTCGGGAACATAAAATTAGTTCAGTCTTTTATCGAATCGATAAATTCTCACAAAGTTTCCGATATTGTAAAACATCTTACCGATGATCACTTGTTCCGTGATTCGATTGGTATTAATGTAACCGGAATTGAAGACATGCAGGAAGCGTGGGAAAGTTGTTTCATGTTGTTCCCGGATTATAGTATTTCACCTGAGAATATTATCTGTTCAGGTGATGAAATAGCAATTTTTGGTATTGCAAGTGGAACAGTATTTATTGGAAACCGCGTAAATGATGAAAACCACTGGAAAGTTCCTGCGTCGTGGAGAGCGTTAATCAGAGGAGATAAAATTGCTAAATGGTGCGTTTATGCAGACATTGAACCAATCAGAAATATCCGTGAGAGACTGAGTGAAACCAATGGTGAAGCGGTAAAAACCGAAACGGAAATTAGTTGATACATATAATACCTGAGGCATTTATTAAACTTATTTCTTAAAATTTTTAATCCTAAAAAAACACAGGATCGAAATGAATAAAGTTGTCAAAATTTATATCGGAGTGAATAAATGTTAAAGACAATTTTGATAGACATGGACGGAGTAATTGCGGATTTCGAAAAGGAATTTCTCAGACGATGGAAAAAATTTCATCCCGATAAACCCGCAGTGGAATATCCGGATCGGCGCGGCTTCTGGCTTATAAACCAATATCCAGAAGAGTTTCATGAGTATGTAAAAGAGATATACTTATCGCCCGGCTTTTATGAAAATCTTCCTCCAATCGAAGGTGCAATTGAAGCGCTTAGAGAAATGGAAAATATTTCAGAATACAATTTTTTCATCTGTACAGCGCCTATGTTACCAAAGTTTGAAAATTGTGTTCTTGAAAAATATTATTGGGTGAAGCGATATCTCGGCGATGAGTGGATTAAACGTTTGATCGTAACCGGAGATAAAACTCTGGTTGCCGGTGATATTCTAATTGATGATAAAACGAAAATCAAAGGGAAAATAACCCCCTCGTGGGAGCACGTCGTTTACGATCATCCGTATAACCGCGATTCGGATTCAGCTCGCAGGCTTACATGGAAAAACTGGCGTGAAGTCCTCATGATATGATCCTGCTGATTGATATGGATGACGTAATTACCGATTTTGAAGGTGAATTCATTGAGAAGTGGAAGCTTTGTTATCCTGATAAGCCATACGTGAAAAGTGGGGATAGACGCGGGTTTTCAATAATCAGGCAATATCCTGAGGAATTTCATGGTTTTGTAAAACGAATTTATCATGATAGAAATTTCTGCAGGAATTTACCGCCCGTCGATGGAAGTATTGAAGCATTGAGGGAAATTCAAACAATGCCCGGAATTGATGCGTTTATTTGTTCATCTCCACTTTTTCCAAATTTTACCAACAGTACACTCGATAAATTTATCTGGGTTAAAAATCACCTCGGTGAATCATGGGTAAACCGATTGATTCTCACCTACGATAAAACTGTTATTACAGGTGACTTTCTGATTGATGATAACCCGGATATAATTGGAAGTTCAACTCCGAATTGGGAACATATTGTCTATGACCAACCGTACAATCGTAATTCAAAAACAGTAAAACGGCTTACATGGAAAAACTGGAAAAAAGTACTTTCGGTTTAGTAACGTTTCTGTTATTCCTCTTACTTTGTTTATTTACAAAGAATTGTTTCGCTCAGTTCGAAGAAATATACTACGCGCAGGATATGCGCAATACTGCAAAGTTATTTTCATTGCTTGCGGAGTCTCAGAACAATGAGGAAACAAAAAGAATACTGATTGCAATAGCCAATTCAGGTGATTCGACACATTCCGTAAAAGTTATTGAATACCTTAATCAGGAATTATCCGGGGAGGTTTATTCAGCCGGTGTTTTTGCTCTCGGGAAATTTGGCGGTGAAGAAGCAGTTTCGTTCCTTGAACAATCTTTGTTAACAGAAGGAAACCCATCAGTAAAAAAACAAATTCTGTATGCGCTAGGTCGTTCGGGAGATGAAGAATCACTGAAGATTGTTTTAAACAATCCCTACCCGGAAGATGAGTTATTAGAGAGCGCTTTTTATGCCATTGGTCTTTTGGGCGCAAGGGGAATCAGCAGTATCGAAACATCAAAATTCGTCAGGAACAATTTTGGTTTGTCAGGGACAACCGGTGTGAGGAGATCTGTTGCTTATGCATTGATGAGAACTAATGATAGGCAGGTTCTTGCAGAAGTACGCAGTGTTTTGTTGCAATTGATAAACGATCCGGATTTAATTACCCGGATGTGGGCTTATCCGTCAATTGGGAAAATTTCGGATAGTGAAATTCTGGAATTAGTAACAGCATCTTATTTTAAAGAAAATGACTGGCGATTGAAGGTTAACATTCTTAATTCGCTTGGAGATTTTAAAATTTCCGACGAGAATAGTTCGTTGGAAAAAATTTTGTCGGTTGTAAAGAGTTCTTTAGTTGACAAAAATGAACACATTACTGTATCAGGAATTAAATTGCTTGGCAAACTATCCGGAAAATATTCAGGTTTTGATATCGAAATAATTGAAAAAATTCGGGACGATTTAAATTCTCTTCTTCTGCCAATGTTGCTCAATGAAGGTAGTTCAATAAATGTGAAGATTGAAACGGCAAATTCACTATCACTGATAAATGGTTTTAATTCATTCGGTACACTTTCGGGAGAATTTCAGCGTACAAAGGATTACAGATTAAAAGCCGGAATATTAAGGGCAATCGGAAATTTTTCCAATAGTGAAATATTTGATACAGTAAGGTCAATTGTTTCAACCGAAGTAAAAAGATACAATGTTTTAAACCCGGATTCTTCGGGAGCATTAATTCCAAGCAAGGAACTTGCAACTATGTATGGTGGATTTGTTGATATGATGTCAGGAGTTTTAAGTAATACAGAAAATGATTCAATGTTAAATATTTTACGGTTAATCTTTTCTGAATTTGCTTCTTCGCAAGATCCTTATATTACAGGCGTTGCATTAACTGAACTTACGTCGGAAAAATTTTCACGGTATCGGGATGAAACTTCTCTGATTCTGACTTTCGATGTAAACGACTTAGATGAAAGAACAGATAAAGATGTATTGATAATGTTCATCCAAACCTTTGGCGAACTTGGTTCAGAAAACGCTATTGAAGTTTTGCGCAAGTTGGCATTATCGGATGATCCCGAGATTTCGAAAGCCGCAGTAGATGCTTTAAATAAGATAAGTCCCGGTTCGTTTGTATTCAATAATACCCGTTTTAAATACCAGGAGAAAAATCTTGATTTGATTCATAAGTTTAAATTTGCAGAAATTGAAACCACTAAAGGAAAAATCGTAATTGAACTTAATCCGGTTGAAGCTCCGTTTACAGTGCTCAATTTTATTGAACTTTCACAAAAAGGATTTTACAACGGTGTGAAGTTTCACCGGGTAGTTCCAAACTTCGTAATTCAGACCGGCGATCCAAAAGGGAACGGATACGGTGGTCCGGGATATAGTATCAGGAGCGAATTTTCAATGTTGGAGTTTAACGAAGGGATTGTAGGTATGGCATCGTCGGGAAAAGATACGGAGGGTTCACAATTTTTCATAACACATTCACCTCAGCCTCACCTAAATACCCGATATACCATATTCGGGGAAGTAATTTCGGGAATGGATGTAGTTAATTCTATTTATCCCAATGATGAAATTATAACAATAAATTTAAAATAACACTAAAGTGTTTCTTTGTATTCATGTGGAATTGAATTAAACCATATCTCAACAGAGGTTGTCAAAGTTATGAAATTAAAATAAAGTAGCCATGATAAACAAAACTTTTGTTACCGCAAGTTTGATTTTACTTGTAAGTTTATTCACAACCGATGCAGCATTTTCCCAAAGGCACAGGGGTGACCGCTGGTCAGACAAAACACCTGAAGAGAGAGCAACGCAACGCGTCGAAAGGATGAAACAAAATCTGGATTTATCTGAAACTCAAGCATCTCAAATTTACGATATATTGTTGCCGCATTTCAGAGAGGTGGAAGCGAAAAGAAATGAAATGAAAACAGAGCGCGATAAACGCAGGGATGAAATGAAATCGAAGAGGGAAGAACTGAAAACAAAAATTGACGCGGTGTTGACAGACGAGCAAAAAGATAAAATTGAGAAATTGCGATCGGAAAAAATGAACAAGGAGAGGAACAGGATGGACAGAAAACATAGAATGCGAGACTGGTGATAGTTCAGTTATCCTATCAAGCCCGGTCGTTATGCCGGGCTTTTTTATTTCATATATGATTTTTATCTTATAAAAAAAATATGAAAGCGATATTAATTTTTTTATTTTTTATAATGATGGGATTCATCACTGAAAATTTATTTGCGCAGCGAGTTTACGTTACTGAATGGAAATCCGAAGCGGATAAAAAGATTTATGTAACTGAATGGAAATCAGAGGCGGATATGATTGTGTATATTACCGAGTGGAAGTCTGAGGCAAAACCTGAATCGGGTATTTGGTACTTCACCGAATGGAAATCCGAAGCCGATTGGAAAATATATTTCACACAGTGGAAATCTGAAGCTGACATTAAAATATATTATACAAACTGGAAATCCGAAGCCGGATGGAAAGATTAACTATTTTACCCAATATTTTTTCATTTAAACTAATCTCACTTCTTCCTAATCTGTGGAAAACTTAAATTCATGCTAAGCACAAAATTACAAAATGAATTAAACGCCCAGATTAATCTGGAATTTTTCTCCGAGTATTCTTATTTATCTATGACTGCATATTTTGAGTCAATTAATCTTGATGGTTTTTCAAACTTCTTCAGAGTACAAGCAAGCGAAGAGCACTTCCACGCGATGAAAATTTTTGATTTCATAAATACGATTGGTGGAAAAGTTAATCTTGAAACTATAAACAAACCGGTTGTCGAATTCGATTCAATTCTCAATGTTTTTGAGACGGCGCTTGCCCAGGAAAACAGAGTGTCCGAATCAATTAACCATCTGATGGATACGGCGATACAGGAAAATAATCATGCGGTTATCAGTTTCCTGAAATGGTACGTTGATGAGCAGGTAGAAGAGATTGATTTATTTACCAACCTTATTGCAAAATTAAAATTAATAAATAACGACGGGAACGGAATTTTACTGATGAACAGTGAACTCGCAAAGCGAAAAGCTGCACCGGAGATTACAAATACAAGTTCAGAATAAAATCGTTCAACCCTTTTTCAGGCAGATGAAATCTTGTCTGTCTCTTTAACGGACAAAACTAACTTTGAAAGAAACCGAACATCTTGAAATTACCGGCTTGGGCGGTATAACGCCCGCAATGCAGTTTAACCGCAGGGATATTACAAATGAAAAACTTACTGAATTATATAAAGCAATCCTTTTACCGCGGTTAATTGAGGAAAAAATGTTGCTCATGCTTCGGCTTGGAAAAATAAGTAAATGGTTTTCCGGTATCGGTCAGGAAGCAATATCAGTTGGAGTTGCAAAAGCTCTTTATGATGATGAATACATACTACCGATGCATAGAAATTTGGGAGTGTTTACCTCGCGTGGTATGCCGTTGGACCGCTTGTTTATGCAATTGCAGGGGAAATACAACGGGTATTCAAAAGCGCGTGAAAGGTCATTCCATTTCGGCTCGAAGGATCATCACATAGTCGGGATGATTTCTCACCTTGGTCCCCAAATGGGAATTGCAGACGGTATTGCGCTTGCGTGTAAACTTAAACAGGAGGAAAAAGTTACTGTAGTTTTTACAGGTGATGGTGGAACGAGCGAAGGCGATTTTCACGAAGCTGTAAATGTTGCCGCGGTCTGGGATTTGCCGGTGATTTTTTTAATAGAAAACAACGGATACGGGCTGTCAACACCAACGGTTGAACAATACAGATGTAAACACTTATTCCAAAAGGCGGAAGGTTATGGTATAGAAGGTTATCTGATTGATGGCAACAATTTATTAGAGGTATATAATACTGTTACCAATCTTGCGGACTCTATAAGGAAAAATCCAAGACCGGTTATATTGGAGTGTTTAACTTTCAGGATGCGTGGTCATGAAGAGGCTTCAGGTGTTAAATATGTTCCAAAGGAATTATTTGAACTCTGGGGGAAAAAAGATCCGTTAATAAACTATGAATCATTTCTCACAGAAGCGGGAGTACTTTCACAAGGCACCATCTTTGATTTGAGAAATGAATACAAGAAAAAAATTGATGATGCAGTTGATATAGCATTCAGTCAACCACCGGTAGAACCTAATGATGAACACGAATTGAATGATGTACATTCTGATTACAAACAAAAAATTACAATTGCTATTAGCGATGCTAAATCAGAAAAGAGATTTATAGATGCAATTTCCGACGGTCTGAGATTAGGGATGAGAAAGTATGAAAATATGGTTATCATGGGGCAGGATATTGCTGAATATGGTGGAGTTTTTAAAATTACCGAAGGATTTTCGGCTGAATTTGGAAAGCAACGTGTTCGTAATACTCCGCTGTGCGAATCAGCTATTATTAACGCATCATTAGGTCTTTCGATAAAGGGTATTAAGTCGGTAGTTGAAATGCAATTTGCTGATTTTGTTACGTGCGGATTTAATGCAATTGTCAATAACCTTGCAAAGATCCATTACCGTTGGGGACAGAATGCGGATGTAGTTATCAGGATGCCCGCCGGAGCCGGAGTCGGAGCTGGTCCGTTTCACTCACAATCTAATGAATCATGGTTTTTTCATACACCCGGTTTGAAAATCTTTTATCCATCCACGCCATACGATGCCAAAGGGATGATGCTCGCAGCGCTGGAAGATCCCGACCCGGTTATGTTCTTTGAACACAAAGCACTTTACAGGAGGTTGAAAGATGTTATTCCCGATGAATATTATACAGTTGAAACCGGAAAGGCGAGAATGGTTTCAGAAGGAAATGACGTTACGATTATAACTTACGGACTTGGGGTTATCTGGGCTGTTGAGTGTGCGAAGGAATTTCCGAATGTATCCTTTGATATTATTGACTTGAGGACTCTTTTACCTTTCGATAAAGGAACTATTCTTAATTCAGTTTCAAAAACCGGTAAAATAATTGTACTCCACGAAGATTGTATTACTGGTGGCATCGGCGCAGAAATTTCCGCATTTATCACAGAAAACCTTTTTGAAAAACTTGACGCTCCGGTGATGAGAGCAGGAGGACTTGATACGCCTGTTCCATTTGCAGTTGAACTTGAACAAAACTTCTTCCCAATTAAAAGATTTAAAGAAAAATTATATCAGTTAATTAATTATTAAAAGTGCTTATTTGTTTTAAATGGGCTACTTTCACGTCTGGATTGTTTATATTCTGGGTTTTACTTGAAACCTTACTTTTCAGGTTTGGGATACTAACTTTTAAGGACAACGACTTTTCTTTTTATCCGGTTATTTTGGGATTATCTTTTCCATTCATGTATTACGGTATTAAAGAAATACGACGATTCAATGATTACAGGTTACTTTCTTTTAAAGAAGGGGTGAAGTACGGTCTTATTATCACATTTTTTGTATCCTCACTCACAAGTGTTTTCATATATTACTATTACAAATATATTCACAAGTTTTTAAATGGTGTCGAGTTTTTAATCACAAGTGAATTTTACTATAACCCGTTCGTTCAGTCATTTTATCAGTTTACTTATTCGCTTTTTGCCGGTCTCGTGGCCCTCACGGTTTCATCGGTTATTTTGGTAAATTCTCCAAAAATTGAACAGTATTAATCATAACCTTTATTTTAAAGGTTTGTAATATTAAGTTAGTTGGATAACATGAATCCATCAGGTTACAAGGTACTTGTAGTAGAAGATAACTTCATCAATCAAAAACTGATCGAGAAGTTGCTTTTGAAGAAAGGATTTAAAGTATTCGTCAGCTCAAACGGGAAGCAGGCGATGGAGCTTTACCATAAGGAGAAATTTGACTTAATTCTGATGGATATTCAAATGCCGTTAATGGATGGATTTGAGGCGACGATTGAAATAAGGCGACTCGAGGAATCCAAATCTTTTAAAACACCCATCATCGCCGTTACTGCATTTGCAATGGAAACCGACCGTGTGAAGTGTTTTGAAATGGGGATGGATGACTATCTCCCTAAACCGTTTACAAAAGAGGAATTCTACAAAGTCATCGAAAGAAACCTACCGTCAGACAAGTGAATTTATATTGTTTGATTTTGTTCTTACCTGAAAATAGCCATAATGTTAAAATATTTATTTATTCCGGTTACAATTTTTTCTCTCTTTCTTTTTTCATGTAATACTGAGTCAAAGGGTCATTTTTACGAAACTGACTTTTCAAAATTTTTCGGGGAGTTTGATGGCGCATTTGTTTTATATGATTACAACAACAAATATTACATTGAACATAATTCAAAGAAATGTTCAACCAGATATTCACCATGTTCGACTTTTAAAATTCCGAATACTCTAATTGCATTACAACTTGGGGTGATTAAACCCGATAGCAATTTTTTAAAGTGGGATGGAACAGTGCGAAGTATTGAGGCATGGAACTCTGATCAGACGTTGGAAACTGCTTTTAAAAATTCAACCGTATGGTATTACCAACATCTCGCTAATTTAATAGGTGACGAAAATTACAAACATTTTCTTTTTTCATTTGATTATGGCAACAAGGATATTAGCGGTGGGATAGATAATTTCTGGCTGTATAGTTCGCTTACAATTTCTCCTTTAGAGCAGGTAAAATTCCTTGAGAAGTTATATACTTTTAATTTACCGGTTGATTCGGTTTACATAGAGAAGACGAAGGAACTTTTACTTCAGGAGGAAAACGAATATTACCGTTTCAGCGGAAAGACGGGATCGGGATCGAAAAATGGATTTAACGATATCGGATGGTTCACCGGATCTGTTGAACTTGGCAATAATATTTATATTTTTGCTATACTACTGGAAGGAAAAGATGCGAGTGGTGTAAAAGCCAGGGAAATTTCAAAGCTGATATTAAAGAGTATGCGTATTATCTGAAGTGGATTTATAAATTCAGGTTGTATTGTTATAATTCAAAACATAAGCGAAATGTATGAAGCGAAACTTTACAAATAATCCCAGAATCTTGCTTGCGGTTTCGTACGCAATATTTTGCATGTTGTGTTTATTCTTCTCCGATAAATACCTTATCAGGGGTATTTCAGAAGTAAATCTTTTCTCGGAAGCAGAATTATACCGTAGGCTGTTACTTGTAGTAACAACATCATTCGTGTTTTATTTTCTCGCAGACTATATACTCCGTAGCAGAGAGAAAGCCGAAGACGAAAGATTGCTCTCGGCAAGAAAGCTTTCCGAAGACAAGGTAATTGAGCTTGTTGACAATAAAAATAAAGCCGAATCTGCCAATAAAGCAAAAACAAGGTTTCTAACCAACATGAGTCAGGAAATCCGAACGCCAATGAACGGGATTATCGGAATGACTGACCTTTTATCAATGTCGGAACTCACTGAAGAGCAGCAAGAATACGTTGATATAATAAAAACCTCGTCCACAACTTTACTTGCGATCGTAAACGATATTATGGATTTCGTGAGGATTGAAATGGGGAAGTTTAAACTCGATTCCTACGAATTTGATTTTCGGGAAATGGTTGAAAGTACCTGTAAAATTTTGAAGAACGACGTTGATAAGAAAAGACTGACTCTTGAGATTAACGTAGATGAAAGCGATTATATAGTGATCGGGGATCCACTAAGAACAAAGCAGATTTTAATAAATCTTTTTACAAACGCTGTTAAATTTACCGAGAAGGGCACAATAAATATTACGGTCTCAAAAATTGAAAGGAACATACCGCAAACAATAATTTTGCTGTCGGTGAAAGATACCGGTATTGGAATTCCGGAAGATGAACTTTCCGATATATTTGAGCCCAAAGTTTATGATACGAACGACCTGAAAATGACTTACAAAGGGAAAGGGATTGGTCTGGCGTTAATCAAAAATATTATAAAAATCATGGGCGGCGATCTAAGGGTGCGCAGTGAAGTTGATATTGGCAGTGAGTTTATCTGTGAACTTCAATTTCAAAAACCTCATCATGATTATAAACTCAAACCGAAAGAGGTGGAAGTAATCACAGTTAAACCTAAGAAGAAAACGTCAATATTGCTTGCTGAAGATAATTACGTTAACCAACGGCTGGTCACTGAACTTTTATCGAAACGGGATATAGAAGTTGATACTGTTGAAAACGGCATCCAGATTTTCGATAAACTTGAAAAGAAAAAATATGATATGATATTAATGGATGTTCAAATGCCGGAAATGGACGGATTGGAGGCAACCAGAATAATCCGTGGAATCGAAAGGGATACCGGCGGGCATATACCAATTGTTGGTATCACGGCTTATTCAATGAAAGCGGACAGAGAACGATGTCTTGAATCCGGTATGGATGACTACCTTACCAAACCATTCAATAAAGATGAATTCTTTAAAAAAATAGAAGTATATACACAGAAAAACTAAAATGGAAAAATTTTCAATTTCAGCGAACTTTGTAGATTTACATCATGACATGATTTATCCTGCTGTTGTAACTGTTGAAAACGGGATAATAGCATCGGTTCAGAAATCCGATTCCGAATTTTCACAATTTATACTTCCGGGATTTATTGATGCTCATGTGCACGTTGAAAGTTCAATGCTGATCCCGTCTGAGTTTGCAAGATTATCGGTTTTGCACGGAACAGTTGCAACAGTGTCCGATCCGCATGAAATCGCAAATGTGTTGGGACTTGAGGGAATAAGATATATGATTGAGAACGGGAAAAAAGTACCGTTCAAATTTTATTTTGGAGCTTCATCATGCGTGCCTGCGACTGATTTTGAAACTGCGGGTGCAACTGTAACGGCAGAGGATATTCGTGAGTTGTTTGAGTCAGACGGATTAATTTATATGAGCGAGATGATGAATTATCCCGGCGTGATTTACAACGATTCTGTGGTGATGAAAAAAATTGAAGTTGCCAAATCCATGAACATTCCAATTGACGGACATGCTCCGGGATTGATGGGCGATGATGCCCGGAAATATTTCTCGCAGGGGATATCTACTGATCACGAATGTTATATGCTCGAAGAAGCAATGGAAAAATTAGCGCTCGGTGTAAAAATATTAATACGTGAAGGTTCCGCTGCAAAGAATTACAATGCCCTCCATACGCTTATTCCCGAATACTATGAAAATATTATGTTCTGCAGCGATGATAAGCACCCCGATGATCTTTTATTATATCATATAAACGGACATGTAAAAAGGTCAGTTGCAAACGGGTACGATATCTTCAAGGTTTTAAAAATTGCATGTGTCAATCCCGTAGAGCATTACAGGTTAAATGTAGGATTGCTTCGCGAAGGCGATCCGGCTGATTTTATTGTTGTGAACAACCTTGAGGATTTTGAAATATTGCAAACTTATATTGACGGTGTAAAAGTTGCGGATAAAAATAAACCGCTTATCGAAAGTATCACAGAAAAGACTATAAATAATTTCAACACTCAATTAAAAGAAAACAAGGATTTTGAAATAACTGCAAAAGGCGATACAGTAAACGCAATCGAAGCTCTTGATGGTGAACTGATTACTAACAGTATTCCAGGCAAAGTCAAAATAGAAAACGGAAACGCAGTCAGCAATGTAGAAGGTGATATTTTGAAAATCACAGTTGTTGAACGATACGGCGGATCGAAACCTTCAATCGGATTTATCAAAAATTTTGGTTTAAAAAAGGGAGCAATTGCTTCGTGCGTTGCTCATGACTCGCACAACATAGTTTGTGTCGGGGTTACCGATGAGGATATCAGACGTGCAGTTAATGCAATAATTGAAAATAAAGGTGGAATTTCAGTTTGTACCGGCGATGAAGTGTATACATTACCTCTCCCCGTAGCAGGGATTATGTCTAATGAAGATGGTTACAGTGTTGCAAAGAAATATTCCGAAATTGACAAACTGGCGAAAAGTTGCGGTACAAAACTTCTCGCACCATTTATGACGTTATCGTTCATGGCGTTGCTTGTAATTCCTTCATTAAAACTTGGTGACAAAGGTTTGTTCGATGTTTCAAAATTTCAGTTCACGGAATTGTTTGCTGAAAGTAATCAGGATATTGCCTGAAAATATTAAAGACATTTTAAATTATTATTTTGGAATGGTGAATGTTTCAAAGTATGAATTCACAATTGTTCCAATTTTTTTTGTAAGTATTTATTTAGGGAAATGAAAAATTCTCATCGGATTGAGGAAAAAAAACTGAAAATCGGTTACGCTCAATTTAAGCCATACTTTTGCGATTCAGAAAAAAACGTCAAAAAAATTGAATCCCTGTTAAAGAAAAAAAGTTGGGATTTAATTGTACTGCCTGAACTTTCGAATTCAGGGTATTATTTTTCATCTCACGAACAACTTTCGAATTCTTCAGAGAGGGCGGGAGATGGTATATTTACACGTATGCTTTTAGATATTTCTTCAAAAGTCGGCGGTTATATTATTGCAGGTTTTTGTGAGAAAGCCAAAGATAATTTTTACAATTCATCTTTTCTGGCAAAACCTGACGGAACCTGGGAAGTTTACAGAAAAACTCACTTGTACAATGAAGAAAAACTATGGTTCGCTCCCGGCGATACAGGGTTTAAAGTTCATTCAATCAGATTTAGGAATGGTGTCAGGGTTCAGATTGGTATGTTGATTTGTTTCGATTGGATATTTCCCGAAGCTGCTCGGACATTAGCTTTAAAAGGAGCTCAGATTATTTGTCACCCTTCTAACCTTGTAATGCCCTATTGTCAGCGGGCAATGTATGCCAGAGCAGTTGAAAACAGGGTATTCACTATCACTGCCAACAGAATCGGCTCTGAAAAAAATAAAAACGGTAAATTAAAGTTTACCGGTCAAAGTCTGATTTACAACCCGGATGGGAAAAAACTTGCTGAGGCGCCTTTAACGAAAGAGGAAGTCAGATTTGTAAAAATTAAAATATCCGAAGCAGATAAAAAACATCTTAACAAATTTAATCACGTGTTCGAAGATAGAGTGGTTGAAAAATACTACTCGTGATTTAAAAATCTATAAAAAATTATACGAATAAATGAGATTAAATTTTATACATAGAAAAACTTTTTATCGTTGGAAGTATATACTTTTTGTATTCATATTCTCAGCCTGTTCGTCAAGACTTCCCGGAAATGAATACAGGTTAACAGATGAATGTGTTGTAGTACTTGCGGATGTTGAAAAGGGTATTGAGCTTGTATCAGTCTCAGATGATTATACAGATAAGTTTGGAGAGTTTGATTTAAGATCAAAGTTGTTGGTAGAACCGGATGCTGAAACTCCGTCTGTTGATGACTATTTAAATAATGTTGCATCACAGGTACGCGAGTGGACTGATAGTGAAAAGGAAAAAATAAAAGCTGCAGTTGAGTTTGCTGCATCGCAGTTCAAGAAATTGTCAATTTCACTCACGCTGCCCGATACTATCTATGTTGTAAAAACTACCGGCCGGGAAGAAGGAAATGCAATGGGTTATACAAGATCAAATTATATTGTTTTGACAGAAAGTGGATTATTTACTTTTCAACAAAGTTTAATTTCCCTTTTCAATCACGAACTCTTTCATATCATTTCACGGTCCGATGAAAATCTCAGAGAGAAAATTTATTCGCTTATTGGATTTACAAAATGCAATAATCAGGTATTGCCGGAAGATTTAAAAAACATTAAAATTTCAAACCCGGATGCGCCTTATTTCGATTACTATGCTGAATTAGAAACGATAGATGGTACTAAACTTAACGGAATAATGTTGATGTACTCTGAAAGGCCTTTTGATGGTGGAAGTTTTTTCACTTATACAAAACTGGGTTTCATTGCAGTAACCGGAGAAGGAATGGAGAAAGCCATTGTACAAAATTCAGGAAAAAGTGTTTTGATACCGCTGGACCAGGTAAAAAATTTTTATGACCTGATTGGAAATAATACACATTACATAATAAATCCGGAAGAAATTATGGCGGAAAATTTTAACTTATTGCTGACAGAAAAAACGAATCTGCCCAATCCCGAAATAACCGATGAATTATTGAAAATTCTACAAACAAATAAACAAAAATGAAAAAACTAAAATTAGTTGTATTTGCCCTTTTATTTTCTTTAACTTTTCTCTCGTGTTCAAAACAGGAGAATCCTACCGATAAACCCGGAGCGGAGGATAAAACAGAAGAAAGTAAAACTGAAATATCGGGTGAAGTAAAATCATTTCAAGTTCAATATAAAATAACAGGCGGTATTATGGAAGGTGAGTCCACCCAAATTGTGCAGGGTTCGGATTTTAAAAGTACGGTTAGTTTCAAAGTTGCAGGGCAATCGTTTGAAACGGTTACCTTTAGTAGCGGAGATTCGGTTTATATGATGATGGATATGGGATACGCGAAGCAAAATGTTGTAATGGGTTTGAAAGAATTTAAAGGTGAATCTTCAGACGATCCGACTAAAATGGATATAGCAGGCCTTCAGGAAGAATTGAAAAAACATAAGAAACTTGGAACTGAAACTATTATAGGGAAACTTTGTCAGATTTATGATATAGGCGGCGGAACATTGATGTCAGTTTACGATGATCAAATTCCGCTTAAAATTCAAAACAAAGAAATGACGCTTGTAGCAACTGCATTTGAAATAAATCCGGAATTACCCAAGGATACATTTACACCTCCTGCAGATGTAGTATTTAAAAGCGTTAAATCAATGATTGATATCAATGACTAAATTGTTATTGTTCCTTTTTCCACTATTTTTGTTTTCGTGTTCATCCTCGAAAAACGAAATTAACGAAGTGGATTTCCGCGAAGTAGCAAAGGGATTTATAAACGCATTTAACCAAAAAGACATATCCGGAATACAGGGTTATATTGATCCGGAGATTGGTTTCTTCGTGCTTGATAATCCCGGTGCGGCAGTTATCCCTGAATACTTTAATAATTACGACCAGATTGTCATGCTTGATGACGGTTACGGAGTTGCCCGGCTAAATCAAATGGATTTTAGTTGTAATATATTGAAACCCGGGAGAGTACCGGTCTTCTCATGTGAAATGGGTACGTGGGATGTTGAGGGATGTTTTTACGGAAAGTCAGGTACACCCAAAATTGAGGAAATTTATAATTTGAATTTGGAATATGAATTTATTGATAAGATGAGCTACGAAAGTTCAATCAACAACGCAATAAAAATTGATCGGTTGATTACACATTTCATATATAGCACAGATAGTACGTCTGGTTTTTATTTCGGAATTATTAACGGTAAGTGGAGATTGTTGTGCATTGATATAGTCGCTCCCTGTTCAGCTTAAAGCATAGCTGCCCGAAGAAAATTTTCTTCAGGCAGCATTTAAATTATCGCCCCAAAGGTAAAATAAAATTAATCTCCGGTTGTAAACGCTTCTGTGGTTCATAAGAAATAATTGCACCGTTGTTATCTCTGACAGCTGCGAAAGTTTGTTGATAGGATAATGAAGCCACAATCATTTCGGAAAGATAATAATCAAGTTTCCCAAAGAAGTAAGCGTTCTCATCAAATGTAAAGAGGTTTTTGACATCGTCTATCCTTCGTTTGTAGTATCCGCCATAAATGGAAAAATCTGGTGAGATATTCGGAAGTGCAGCAATCATATAAACCTCACCTCCCAAATCAAGTGCATCAATTTTTTGATATGCGCCAAGCAGGTAAAGCTGTTTTCCGATTTCGAGGAAAGATTGCAGGTAAGTACTTCCTTTCAGTTCTTCCATTGAGTTCAGCAATGCAGCTTTTGAGTTAAGCGCATACGTGCCATTAAGTTTATTTGTAATTGAGTAGCGGTCTTTTTCGTAAAATGAATCAAAATATGTCGGGAGATATTTACCACCCTGAAAGCGCCGTTGAAATGTAACAACAAGAGAACCAAAATCGGTATAGAGGTTCATATCGGCTCCAAGCATAAAGTTATCCCCGAAGCTAAAAATCTTGGAGTAGTCTGCATAACCCTTTATGAAGAACTCCTGAGTGTCAAACAATCGCACTGCAAGGTAAGTATTGATCATATTTATTGACCCAATATCCTCAAGTACTTTGCCGGTCAAGGTGTCAATTTTGAGTATTCCTGCATTTTCGTTGAAATCACCAGCGAAGTTAAAACCGAGTTCGAGATGTTTAAGCACCGGGATATCAAGTTTACCGCTTTTCCCTCCGGCGAGTTGTAAAATTTCCGCATCTAAACCAATCCCCAATACGCCACCACTGGTAATATCGCTAAGCATAAAATTTGCACTGCCCCCAATGATTGCTGCAGCAAGGTTGATTCCCGATTTTCTTGCTTCATAACTTGTCGAATTGTTGTACTGATACATTAATGAACCGTTTCCGAGAGAATGTTCCTTAACTTGCTTAAATGCTCCCTGAATACCAAAATCATTTGATTGCGTTATCTGAGTGTAGGTAACATTGAGCGAACTTAAAACCTGAGTAAATGTTTTATAGTCTTCCTTTCTGAAGTCGAATCCATCGGACTTAAACCTCAATGGTAAATCGAGATCAGCGCTGAAGCTCTGATCACGGGTTGTGTACGAAGGGAATAAATTAAGCAAATAGTAATTGGTTGAATCTACCCGTGTAAGACCAATTCCTGTTGTCATCTGAAATTCAGATGGTTCATTGTACTGTTCTTGTTGAAAATTAACTCTTTCGAACAGATCCTGTTTATAAGTGGTAACAGAACTGAGGAGTTTCATCATTCTGGAATTTGTTAATTTCCGTTGCTTGAGTTCGCCTGATAAGGGAGTATTCTTTGATTGATGGAACAGTTCGTTAGGATCATAAAAGTTTTGTGCCATTAACAAGTTAGAAGAGGTAAAGATTACAAAAATAGCGGCAATAAAAATTTTCATAATTTAGTTTTTATTTATGAGGATTTCTAAAAATTGTAATAATTCTTTTATTCACTTATGAATTTTGGATTCATTAAGTTTTCAGGGGAAAATATTTCTTTCAATTTTTCTTCTGACAGTAATCCCCGATTAAGGACAATGTTAAAAACTGATTCACCCGTGTTCAGAGACTCTTTAGCGATTGAGGAACAGACATCGTAACCAAGTATCGGGTTTAATGCTGTAACAATTCCGATGCTGTTAAAGACCATATCCCTACAAGTTGACACATTTGCAGTTATACCCGAAACACATTTTTCCCTGAGCACTTTACATGCTCTGCTGAGCAATCCAAGTGAATAAATCAGGTTGTACGCAATCACAGGTTCCATCACATTGAGTTGCAACTGACCGGCTTCTGCTGCCATTGTTACGGTTACATCGCTTCCTATAATTTGGAATGCCACCTGATTTACGACTTCGGGAATAACCGGATTTACTTTTCCGGGCATAATGGATGATCCCGGTTGCATTTGTGGTAGATTAATTTCGTTAAGTCCTGCACGAGGTCCCGAGGATAGCAACCGCAGGTCGTTACAAATTTTCGAAAGTTTAACCGCGATTCTCTTCATCACTCCTGAAAGTTGAACATAAGCTCCCGTGTCCCATGTTGCTTCAACGAGGTCAAGTGAAGTTACAAGCGGAAGACCTGTAACTTGTTTGAGATATTCAGTTGCTCTTTCCCTGTACCCCTCGGGTGAATTTATCATAGTTCCTATAGCAGTTCCGCCCAGATTAACTTCAGTAACGAGAGCACGTGCTTCCGATAACCTTTTAATGTCTTCCTGGACGGTAACCGAGTATGCGGTAAACTCCTGTCCAAGCGTCATTGGAACGGCATCCTGCAACTGGGTTCTTCCCATTTTTAAAACGTCTTTAAATTCTCTTCCCTTAGCGGAAAATTCAAGCTGGAGTAATTCCATTTCTTCAAGTGCATGACCAATTCTCATATATAAAGCAATTCTCAAGGCGGTTGGATAAACATCGTTGGTTGATTGAGAACAATTGACATGATTATTCGGGTGAACAATTTCATACTTTCCTTTTGGATGTCCGAGAATTTCGAGCGCCTTATTTGCAATCACTTCATTTGCGTTCATGTTAGTTGAAGTTCCGGCACCACCCTGAATCATATCCACACGGAACTGGTCGTTAAGTTCACCCGCAATGACGCTGTCACATGCTTGAACGATAGCATCGGCAATTTCGGGTTTAAGCACTCCAAGATCTTTATTTGTCAGTGCTGCTGCTTTTTTAACGTATCCAAGTGATTTAATAAGGCTTGGAAATGATTCGAGTGTGAGCCTTGAGATGTCGAAGTTCTCTATTCCCCGCAGGGTTTGAATACCGAAGTAATATTCGTCCGGAATTTCCCGCTCACCGAGAAAATCCCTTTCAATTCGCGTATGTTTCTGCATAAATGTTTTTTGATACAAGATACTTCCCGGCAATCTGATATAAAACTCAGTATTTTAATCGAAATCAAGGTCTTCTTTTAACAAAGAAAGCGGAATATGAAACCCACTCAGATAGTCATCAATAATATTTTCGAGTTGTCGCGCATTTATAAGTTCGCGGTTACTCATTTCAGATAAACTCACCCATTCAGATTCAGTCCCGGAAATTGTGCCGGATTCCTGATCTGGGGTGATGTTACCTTTAACCACAAAGTGATAATAGTGATTATCCGTACAACTTGTGTAAATTCCAAGCAGCGATTCGGGAATGAAATGCAGACCGGTCTCTTCTAATGTACCACGAATTACGGCATCAACAACCCGCTCTTTCAACCGGATGTGCGCGCCGGGTAAGTTCCATAATCCTGATATATCGGGACTTTTCTCTTTTATCATCAGCACCTTTTCGTCTTTTATAACGAGGGCACTGACTTGGGTTATAAAGGACATAATAAATTTTTTGTAAAAGTAATAAACACGAATGTTTTCTTCTCTACTAAATGGAATCTTATGTTTCAAATTTTTAATTTCAGGTATGAGAAAAATAATTTTACTTGTAACGGTAGTTTTAATTTCTTGCGGAAACAATGGTGATGAACAAATAACTATCTCAGAGCAGGAATTTAAATTATCGGATAAACCATCAGGTATTTTAAAAGAAAATAAATCGGAAACCGGGAGTAGCTTCGACAGATACTTTGCAAAATTTACCGATGTTACACAACCGATCCTGATTCCATTACCGGGAATCGGTAAGGAAAAATATGATATCGCAAAAAGTCTGGAAAAAATTCAAGGAGATTTTAACAAATTTCTTCCGAAACTAACAAATGAAAATATTATTAAAAGTAAAACCGATTCTACTCAAACAAACCAATATTTTTATCAGAAAATCCTATTCAACTCAAAATTAAAATGTCCGGTAATTTTTTCAGATTCCGGAGAAGAAAAATATTTTACGATGTGTACTTACGATAACGGGGGTAATCTTGTTGACGCAATTTTAATAGCGGGTTTCTTTAATGGTGTTATGATGGATGCTGAAATTGAAAATGATAAAATTAAAGTCAGTATGGGTAAATCAATTACGACGTACTTACTAAACACTGATGGAAAATTTATCAAACAATAACAAATAGCATTAACGGGAAAAGTTAATAGATACTTAATATTCTCCGAAAACTCTCTTGTATATTATATTACCGATGATGGGATACTTTGTGTATTCTCCCTTGTATGACTTGACAGCCAAATAGATTGAGTACCCGTACAAAATGAAAATAGAGAAAAAAATTGATGAATACATAACCACACCGATAATAATATTCGGGAAAAATAAACCGCTTGTATCCGGGTTCGATAAACCGTAAGTGAAAATAAAAGCCAAGTATATAACTGCCACAATAACAACAATAATTACCACCACGACTATAAAGAGCAGTTGAAAGAAAATTGCCTGCAAAGAATGAAATCTTACAAATTGTGATTTATCCTTTTGTACCGCCCAAATAATTAATGGCAATAATATCCCACCGAACATAGATCCAAGGTGAGACAACAGTGCAAGAAGTTTTTCATTGTCATCAATTATTGTTTGATTAATGTTAACTGTATTCATGCTTAATTCTTTAAAAGATAATTTATCTTATTTAAAAAATGAATACGAATTAAATTCAAATCATGGGAGATAAGTTTCAATACCGGGAGCATTAAGTGATTAAACACAAAACCCCGCAATTGTGATGAATGCAGGGTAAAAAGCTACGGATAGATTTTAAAGTTTACAGAAGAATATAAAGAAATATGCTAATCTGCGAACGGATTATGTTCGAATTCACTGGAGTAATTTTCTAAACGATTTCCGATACTATCATCTATGATACGTTTTACATTTTTGGCAATTTGCTCGCCTTTTTTATTAAGTTCAATTTCGAATTCTACCGTATCACCTTCCTTTAACTCGTTGAAATCGGTATCAACAAGCGAAGTATAATGAAAGAAAACGTTATTGTTTGGCCATTTTATAAATCCAAATCCGCTCTTGAGACTAAGTATATTACTTTTAAGTTTCTCTCCTTCCGGAACTACCGCAGGCGTTGGACTGGTGATAATGTTTTTATCGTTTTTCACGAAAAGGTTGTTTATAAGCGGATCATTTTTTCTAATGCGGTTATCAATAATTTCATGCATTGAAATCGGGTAAGAAACTTCTTCAAGTAAATCCTGTGATGTTCGTGTTATCATCTTCTGACCCTCATCGTTCATATACTCGAAATCCCAACTTAACACCATTACTCTCATTCCAAGTGTATTAAGTTTTCGGATTAACGGAACGTAATCGCCATCGGAAGTAATCAATACGATTACATCAAAATTTTTATAGAAAGCGAGTTCAAAACATTCAAGAGCGAGCCATACGTCTATGCCTTTTTCCATTTTCACTTCCTGCTTGATTCTGACAGGGAGGTAATGGGTAACAACCCCTTCGGACATTAGTATATCGTCGAACACTCTGTCATAATAGAGCATATTACCTTTCTGGCTTGCTTCTTGTGCAGATAAGCGTCCTCGAAAATAATGAGCATCTACTATCTGACATAATCTTACATCTATATTTTCTTCGGTTGCAACTTCATTTCTGATGAATTCATGTAAACCCGAAATACTGATTCTACTTTTCCGGGGATGAAAGTAGTTGTAATAATTGCTGACGTGAAGAAAATAATTTCCATCATAAAATACTCCGATTTTTTTCAGTGATATATTATTATCTGAGTTCATATTGAGGTTTAATAATTTTTTAAATATAGAGGAATAGTTTACTTATAAACTCTAAATGTTTAAGAATATCAGTATAGTCGGATTATTGAAAAGGATTTAAAGTAACTATTAATTTCTACAGTTTGAATGTTCAATTTGTAGATTATAAATAAAAAGTAAATTTTTCTAAAAAAGTATTATGGTTTAAAATGTCTATTTATTAAAACCTGATATTTTTAATGCCGATAAAATTAAAGTCAATTATTTTAAATACATTAAAAAAAGGTAATAAAACAAATACGAAAGTTCAATTAACTGAACACGCCTGAAGTAATTTTAATTCCAGTAAGCATAACATTGTTTGCTCAAATTATTCAACAAGATAAATGAAATAAACCTTGTGAAACTATGTTCTGTGCGCTATTGAACGCAGATATTTGCTACATTGAAATTGTAAAAACACCCATGTTTCGGTGGAGTTATTCAATATTATCATTTTCGGAATGAGAAAAATATATCACCTAAAATTGCCGGTTGAAAGATTTAATTTTGTATTTGATACTTCACTTATGTTTATATTTAGCCTTATCATTTTTCTGTTAATCGCGACTGATTTAAGAGTACCCAGAACGGTTCCGTGCGTTATCGTTAATAATCGTAGCTCATTTAATCTCAACGATTATTACTCCAATCTCCCCGAACTTGATGCGCGAACGGACTCTGTTTTCAAATCGCTTACTGACCATCAAAGAATTTCGCAATTGATTATGACTTCTGCGGGTAAGAAAGGTAAACCCTTTTCAATTGTAAGAGATTTAGTAAATGATGGGGTTACCGGCGGTGTATTATTTCTTGGTGGTAGTTCAGGTAAGCTATCTCAACGGATTAATGAATTAAAAGACGTTGTTACTTCAAGCGGGAATCTTCATTTGTTGATTTCATCCGATGCCGAACCAAGTTTAATCAATCGTAGAATTTCCGGTATATCGCAGTTTAAAAACACAAATGAAATTCATTCAGTTATTGAAGCCTATAAAATCGGAAGTAAGATAGCAGGTGAGATAAAGGCTATAGGTTTCAATTATAACTTTGCGCCGGTTTGCGACTTCCCGTTCAACCGGGAAATTATCGGGAACCGGTCATTTGGGGGGGATATAGATTCAATACCGAAGTTTGTGAGCGCATTTATTAAAGGGACACAGGAAAATAATATAATTGCAACCGCGAAGCATTTTCCAGGGCACGGTAATATAACTGGCGACAGCCATAAACAACTTGTTACTATTAGTGGCGAAATGAAGGAACTCGAAGTATTCCGATCAGCTATAGATGCGGGAGTTATCTCGGTAATGGTAGGACATATCAGGGTTTCAGATAATGATTATAGTACAGATGGTTTACCCTCGACATTATCAAAGAGAATTGTCAGTGACTTGCTTAGAGACTCACTTGAATTCAGGGGAATAATAGTTACAGATGCTATGAATATGGGTGCATTAAGGGAATTCCCGAACGCGTCTCTGGAAGCGGTGAGAGCCGGATGCGACCTGATCATTATGCCACCTGATGAGAGAAAACTTCACTCGCAAATAATCGAATTGATTAGCTCTGATGAAAACTATAAACAACAGGTTTTTGCCTCCGTGAAAAGGATACTGAGGGCGAAAATATGTCTCGGATTAATTTAAAAACTTCCCATATGAAAACATTTATCTTGCTCACTGTATTACTTTTACCTTTAACGGCAGATTTATCCGCTGAAAGTATAAATCCGTTGTCAATTTATATCGACAGGGAGGGTAAACTTTTGTATCTGGATTTCTTCGAGGACAATGAACTTATCAGAATATCTTCAGCCGGAAATTTGATAGTTTATTCTTCCAGATCACGGGCAAACCAATGGGGTGGTCAAGTAAACCAAATATTTTTTTTCGGGAAGTATAGTTATGAAATCAGTTACTCGTTTTTCAAGATTAGTAAATTATCTATTAAGGATTCCGGTAAAGAAATTATTTTCGATTACCTTTTTGACCAACTAAGAAGCGTGTCAGTCGCCGGTACAGATTATAAAATTAAAGTCAAATATTTTATTGATAGCGTTGACGAAATTTCAGGTTCGATTCCGGGAGTTTCTTTGTATGTAGATTTAACTGAATCTGCGAAATGAATAAGAACCGAAAAAATGTTGCAGTTATAGGTGCAGGATTTGGTGGGCTACAGGTAGTTAAAAAACTTTCCAGATATCCCGATGTTCAGATAACCTTTATTGATAAAAACAATCATCACTTGTTCCAACCGCTTTTATATCAGGTGTCATCGGCGGTTTTAAGCGCTCCGGATATTGCAATTCCCACAAGGAATCTGACAGCAAGGCGGAAAAATGTGAAAGTACTAATGCAGGAAGTAACGGGGATTGACTTGCCTAATCGAATAATTCACATGACGGATAAACAAGTAACTTACGATTACCTTGTAATGGCAATGGGAGCTCGAACAGGTTATTTTGGAAATGAGCACTGGGAAAGAAATTCATTGCCACTTAAAACTCTAAAAGATGCATTACGAATTCGTAACAAACTCTTAATAGCGTTTGAGGAATCTGAGGTTAATCCGAAAAAATCAAAAGATCTTCTGTGTTTTATTATAGTTGGTGGCGGACCAACAGGGGTTGAGATTTCCGGAGCATTCGCAGAATTAGCCGGTAAGATAATAAAAAATGAATACAGAACAGTTGATACGTCAAAGACGAAGATTACATTGATAGAAGCGGGATCAGATTTGCTCCCTACTTTTGACAGGTCGCTTTCAGAATATACAAAGTTGCAGTTAATTAAAAGGGGAGTAACCGTATATACGGATACACGGGTGCTTGACATATTTGAAAACGGTGTCAGGGTAAGGTTTCTTGATGGTACAGAAAAAAACTTATATGCTGAATTTGTAATCTGGGCTGCCGGTGTAGAAGCAAATTCCATTTCCAGAAAACTCGGGCTTCGGTTAGACAAGTCAGGGCGGATTTTGGTAAATGAATATTGTTCGGTCAACGAATATCCTGAAGTTTTCGCGATCGGAGATATTGCAAATTTTACGGGTTCTAACGGTAAGCCATTGCCCGGCGTCTCTCCGGTTGCAATGCAGCAAGGACGATATGTCGCCCGTAGAATAATTTGTGATATTAAGGGAAAGGAAACAAAACCATTCAAATATTACGATAAAGGGAGTATGGCTACAATCGGAAGAAATACTGCAATTGCTCAAAAGGGTAAAATAAAACTTAAAGGTCGTATCGGGTGGTTCAGTTGGTTATTTATTCACCTTTTCTATCAGGTTGGATTTAAAAATAAAATATCAATACTTATAACCTGGATCTGGAGTTACATTACTTTCGGGGCATCAGCGAGAGTGATTACATACCCTGGAGAGAAATAATCGATTTATTTAAATTTTAATATTATAAAATTCAGTTTACAGTTAACCATTAAATTTTTTAAACCAGCTATTTCTTAATGATGAAACAATACACCAAACCAATGTTGGCAATTTACAAATTAAACGCACAAGCGTTAATGGCAAATATTGATTCTATCACTGAATCCGAATGCAGGAAAATGCCGGCGGAAAATATAAATTCAATGAACTGGATACTCGGGCATATTGTACTTTCCCGTGATAATGTTTTAACAATTCTTGGAAAACTTAAACTGTGTTCCGCTGAGATGGAAAGACTTTATTCAAACGGTAACACTGCTACCGATATGAACGACGGGTTAAACACAAACATTTTAATCGAGAAATTTAATAAGTCCCAGAGTTTAATTGAATTCGCTTTAGAAAATCCGTCAGCTGAAGCGTTAATTAACGATGATACATTGGAGAAAATTAGTTTTTATGCCTTTCACGAAACTTACCACGTCGGGCAAACAGGGATTGTGCGGGTTCTCTTGAAAAAGCCCGGAGCGATAAAAGGTCCGTCGCGAAATAGTTCATAAAATATCCGTCGGAAGTTTAAAAGTGAAAAAATCCGAAACGCGTTTATACGTAAAACGTTTTATTCGCTCCAACACTGTTAATCAAAAAAATGAATAAATTCATTCGGATAAATCTCATTAACAAATCGTACAGCGAAGGAAAATCATTACATAGGGTTCTCAACGATGTATCGGTAAGTTTTTCAAAGGCTGAAATCGCAATTTTATTAGGACGAAGCGGTTCAGGGAAATCTACGTTATTAAATCTGATGAGCGGTATTGACCTGCCTGATTCCGGTACTATAATAATCGGTGATACTGATATAACAACTTTATCTGAACAGGACCGGACAATATTCAGAAGAAAGCACATTGGGTTTGTATTTCAATTTTTCAACCTAATACCAACATTGACTGTACTGGAAAACGTGTTACTTCCGCTTGAGCTTAATGGGAAACATGGGAAAATATCTGAACGTGAAGCGATAGAGGTTCTTGATGAGGTAGGATTAGTTGACCGGATTAAAAGTTACCCTGATATTTTATCAGGAGGAGAGCAACAAAGGGTCGCAATTGCACGGGCAATTATACACGATCCATTATTAATTTTAGCCGATGAACCCACCGGAAATCTCGATGCAGAAAATGCTCAGATTGTTATAAACCTTCTCGATAAGTTGGTACGGCGCAGGAATAAGACAATGATTATGGCAACTCACAGTAAGGAAGTAATCGGGTTAGCTGATACTATATTCCGTGTTGCTGACGGAAAGCTGATTAGAGTTGAAACAGGAAAATTATAAGACTTGACCAATTTACTGCACCGTTCAGGATATAAATATTTTTCAAAACATCCATGGCAGGTATTTCTTTCGATACTTGGAATTGCGTTAGGAGTTGCTGCTGTAGTTTCAGTTGATATTGCAGGACAAAGTTCAAGACAAGCGTTTGAACAATCAATGGAAATTGTATCCGGTAAAACTACACATCAGATTATATCTGAACCAACAGGCGTTCAGGATTCTTTATTTACTTTCCTTCGTATAGAAAAAGGTATAATACCATCCGCACCTATCGTAGAAAAATTTGCAACCTTAGAGCACAATGGTGAGCGCAGAACGTTCCGGATGCTTGGAATTGATGTCTTCTGTGAAAACGATTTCAGAGATTACATTTTAAGTGCAACTAATGAAATTAAAGGTGGGCTTGGAGGTTTTCTTTCTGGTGAAAACAAATGTATCATTTCATCAATTACCGCCTCCGATCTGAATATTTCAGAAAATGACACACTTGATTTCACCTACGGTGGTCGTAAATTTCAACTGGAAATTGGTTCAATTTTTAATGTTGATCAATTAAGCAATCCGTCTTCACTCAATGATGTAATCATTCTCGATATTTCAACCGCTAAAAAATTATTTGATATGAATAACAGGTTATCGAGAATTGATCTAATATTATCCGATGATGAAATTGCAACCGTCCGTTCATATTTGCCTCCTGGAGCATTGCTTAAGGCTTCGGATATCAGGTCAGGTTCAACGTTTGAAATGCTAAGCGCTTTTGATCTGAACATAAAAGCAATGAGTTTTCTTGCACTCATAGTTGGAATATTTCTCGTTTACAATACTGCGACGTTTTCTGTTGTGCAACGTCGCCGGCTGATTGGACTTTACAGAACACTGGGGGTTACTAAATTTGAAGTATTTTCAATTATCATCAGGGAAAGCGTTATACTTGGAATCGCCGGCACAGTATTAGGTTTAATGGCAGGTGTTTTTATGGGTAAGGAATTGGTTAAAATTGTAGTTCAGTCAATAAACGATTTATATTTTGTAGTAAATGTTACTGATACTGATATATCAACAGAAATTATCATAAAAGGGATTTTACTTGGACTTGGTGCTTCGGTAATAGCGTCCCTGAAACCCGCCAAAGAAGCATCAGATTCACCGGCAGGAAATGTATTAATAAGGTCGGATATTGAAACTTCGTTAAAGAAGAATCTCCGTATAATATCAGCACTTGGGTTTGGATTAATCTGTATGTCAATAATAGTCTTTTATATTTCCGGGAAGAATATTGAATACAGCTATGTCGGAATTCTGCCGTTAATTTTGGGATATAGTTTACTCGTTCCAATCGTGATTATATTTATAACCAGGGTTACTGCAGTACCTATAAAAAAAATATTTGGTATAACAGGTAAGGTTGCATCGGTAGGAATAGTTTCAAGTTTAAGCAGAACCGGTGTATCAATTGCTGCACTGTCAATTGCCGTTGCAGCATCAATTGGCGTTGGAACAATGGTATCCGGTTTCCGGTCAACTGTTGTATCGTGGCTTCAGTCAACTCTTGAAGCGGATTTGTATATTTCCGCACCGTCTCTTATCGGGCGGAGTAACACTTCAACAATTGATGATATTAATCTCCCTCAAAAAATAGAGAAACTCCCCGGTGTAGAGTCAGTTAATTATTACAGAGAGATTCAAATATTAACCAATTACGGTTTAACTACAATTCTCGGTTCAAAATACAATAAGAGAAAATTCAACACTTACCGGATAAAAGAAGGAAATATGAAAACTCTGTGGAACGAAGTTACAACTAAAGATAGGGTGATGATTACAGAACCCTTTGCTTACAAACATAATCTTAAAGTCGGGTCAATAATAAAACTCCCGACTCAAAAAGGCGAACGGGACTTCGAAGTTGCTGCAATTTATTACGACTATGCATCCGATATGGGGATTGTAAATATTTGGTATAGTACTTATCGGAAATATTGGAACGATGAAGATTTATCCGGAGTAGCGGTTTATGTCAACCCCGCCTCTGATATAAATAAAATATCGGATGACATCAGAAAGTTAATTAATCCCGGACAAGAAATATTAATCAGAACCAATAAATATTTACGTGAAACTTCTATTGACATCTTCGACCGTACATTCATCATCGCGTATGTAATTCAACTACTGTCGGTTGCGGTTGCATTCATTGGGATTTTAAGTTCTCTTTTAGCGCTTCAACTCGAAAGAGCGAAAGAATACGGTATTTTACGCGCAATAGGAATGACACCTGGACAACTCTGGAGAATGGTAACATTACAAACAGGCTTGATGGGGTTTATTGCAGGACTTATTTCAGTACCGTTAGGTAATTTTATCGCAGTAATTCTGATTTATGTTATTAATAAAAGGTCTTTCGGATGGAGTTTGCACTTTGAGATTTTACCGTTGGAGTTATTTTTAGCTATTGTTCTATCTGTATTTGCAGCAACCCTTGCAGGCATTTATCCCGGTATCCGTATGTCAAAAACTTCTCCATCGTTGGCGTTGCGTGAAGAATAAAAATTTTTATTTCTTTGATCTAATTTTTTTGTAATTAACTTTCCGCTTTTTGTTGAAAGCAGAAATTCCCTCCTTTACTTCAGGTGACAGGTTGTGAATAGCAAGCCAATCTCTGGCGTGACCGATAGTTGTATGCCAGGAAAAATCCTTCCAGAAATTCAGTTGTTGTTTTGCATACCGTAGGCATTCGGGAAGTTTATTGTACAACTTTTCCGCCATCAGGTTTACAGCATCATCAAGTTCATTATATGGAACGACCTGATTTACAAGCCCCCATTCAAGCGCTTTATCAGCTGATATATCTTCGCATAGAAATATAATTTCCCTCGCCCGCCGATCACCTACAATTACCGGAAGGAACTGAGTTGCACCTGCTGCCGGTACACTTCCCATCCTTGGACCAACTTGTTTTATAATTACGTGGTCTGCTGCAATTGCAAGATCACAACTGATATTTAACTCATTACCGCCACCTACAACCATTCCATTAAGGCGGGCAATTGTAGGTTTACCGACGTTGCGCATTACTTCATGCAACTGAATGAACTCATACATCCATTTGTAATAATCATCCGGATTAGCGACAAAGAACTCATTTTGTTCAGTTACATCGGCGCCGGTCGAAAATGCACGCTTTCCTGCGCCGGTAAGTATTATAACCGCTATCTCATCATCCCATGAAGCCTCCTTGAAAGCAAGCGTCAATTCGCGTATTGTTTCAAGGTTAAGACAATTTAGTTTTGATTCGCGATTAATTGTAATAATGGATTTATAACCTTCTTTCTTATATTTAATGAATTTGAACTTGTAATTTTTAGGTAAATACGAACTGTATTTTGACATGTCAGATATTTAAACTTTTTTTAAATGTTTTAAGTATGTTCGAAGCAGCTTTTTTGCTTTCGGCTTCTATAATGACCCTGATAACCGGTTCAGTATTTGATTTCCTCAGATGAATCCAATAATTGGTAAAATCTAATTTAACCCCGTCCGTTTTAGTTACCCGGCAATTTTTACCTGAATAAAGTTGATCGGCTTTAATAAGAATTGCGTCCGGGTTTTTAAGGTTTTCAAATTTTGATTTAAGTATAAAATACTGTGGAAGAGATTTCTTATATTCATCAACAGTACCGTTGAACTCTGCAAACTCAGAAAGCAGTAAACCGATCCCGGCAAGTGAGTCGCGCCCGAAATGGAGCGCGGGAAATATTACTCCACCGCTTCCCTCTCCGCCGATTACTGCATTTCTCTTTTTCATCTCTTCGATAACATTTATTTCTCCAACAGGTGATCGGTAAACCTTTGCTTTGAATTTCTTGGCGATATCATTCACCGCGCGGGTAGTGGATAAATTTACTACGATTGGGGTATTCTCAGTCGTGGATTTTTTCAGTAAATAATTTACCGCGGTCGTAATTGTATTTTCTTCTATGAAAGGTTCACCGGTGTTAGTAATAATTACCAATCTGTCAGCATCCGGATCAACTGCAATACCGAGATCTGCTTTGTAAGATTTAACAGCTGAACTAAGTTTACCAAGGTTTTCGGGAATCGGTTCAGGTGTATGTGGAAAAATACCGCTGCCGTCGCAGTAGAGTTCAATTACAAAACAGTTCAGTTGTTTTAAAAGCCTGGGAACAATTACTGAACCGGAGCTATTTACAGCATCTACAACAACCTTGAACTTCCTCTTTCGAATAGCGTTCGTATTTATTGCCGGTTGTGAGAGTAACATTTTAATATGAAGATCAAGGAAGGTGTCATTCTCTGAATACACGCCTATATTGTTTACGTTAGCATAGGAAAAGTTACCTTTAGATTTTATAGACAGAAATTTTTTTATTTGTTTGGCTGATAAGAAGGTGCCATCGGAATTTAAAAATTTCAATCCGTTCCATATCTGAGGATTATGAGATGCGGTAATTGCAATACCACCTGCAGCGCCGAGTTCCTCAACGGCAATCTGTACAGTAGGTGTTGGCGCAGTGCCTATATCAACTACGTTATAACCGCTTAAAAGTAAAGAAACAATTACTATATTTGAAATTTTTTCACCGTGTAGTCTCCCGTCCCTGCCGACTACAATGAGATTTTTGTTTTCATTTTTACAATAAACCGCAAAGGCAGAGGTAAAACTGTTAATGTTATCCGGTGTTAGGTTATCCCCGTAAATACCCCGAACCCCTGACACCGAGGCAATGATATCTGACATTAAAATTTGTTATAAAGATTTTTTTATTTCTTCAAGTTCTTCGAGTTGTTCAATCGTATTCACACCGGTAATTTCGTATTGATTGTACACAGGGTCAGCACCGATTTTCATGTTTTTCCCGGAGAAGAATTTAAAAACGTCTGTGAGGTAATATTCGCCCTGCGCGTTTTCAGTATTTACTGTTTCCAACGCTTCGAACATTTCCTTTGCATCCATGAGATATATCCCGGAGTTAATCTCGTTTATTCGCAATTCCTCATCGGTTGCGTCTTTATCTTCAACGATGTGAGAGAAGTCAATATTCTCATCCCGGATTACTCTACCGTAACCTGTGGGTTCATCAAGTATTGCCGAAATCAGAGAAGCACGGTAATTTCCGAGTTCGTGAAAATCTATAAACTGTTGCAGAGTCTCCACCGACAACAGAGGTACATCACCAGATAGAATTAATACATTACCATCAAAATCATTCAGAATTTCTTTTGTTTGCATCACAGCATGACCCGTACCGAGTTGCTGATCTTGATGAGCAAAAGTTATTTTGTCCAGATCACCGGGGAAAGAGTCATTGACGTAATTAATAACTGTTTGCTTCTGATGACCGACAATCGGAATTACCAGATCGGAATTAATACTTAGAGCTAGATCTATCACATAGCCAATCATAGGTTTACCATCGAGCTCAAACATTACTTTAGATTTTTCGGGATTTTTCATTCTCTTACCTTTTCCGGCGGCGAGAATAATAGTGGCGAGTTTTTTCGACATAAAATTTTTTTGAGAACAAAATCCCGATTACCGGGATTGTAAGTTCAAATTTATGAACTCAGTTATTAAACAGTTCAGTTTTAATTTTGTTATCAACAATCCGGTTGTACTTGTCAACATAAACTATTTTGGGTTGGAATTCATTCAACTCTTTATCGTCGAACATTCCATAGTTAATAATAATCACCTCGTCGCCTATAGCGCCTAACCTTGCGGCGGCTCCATTCAGGCTACATACACCCGAATGCGGTTCGCCCTCGATCAGATAAGTTTCGAACCGTTGACCGTTATTTATGTTTACTACATGAACTTTCTCGAAAGGAACCATGCCGGCAGCATCCATTAATACTTTATCAAGAGTTAAACTACCTTCGTAATATAGTTCCGCCTGTGTTATTCTGACTCGGTGAACTTTTGATTTACACATTTCACGTAACATGATTTAATATCCCTTTTTTGGTTAATAGAATATTGTCAATTAATCTTACCCCGTTGAATTTCACTGCTAAAGATACGAGTACTTTTCCCTCAAAGTTGTTTAAATCCTTTATTTCATCTAATAACTTGTTGTCGGTTATTGCGATATATTGAATTTCGGCACTGGGAACCTGTGATTTTATAAAGTGATACATTTGAGATGAAACATCCTGAGAGTTATTATATTTGCCTCCGAGGATGAGGTCTCCGCCAAGTTCAAGTGCTTTATATAAAACTGCAGCGTTACTCCTTTCGGTTTCATCCAGAAATACATTTCTTGAACTTTTCGCGAGTCCATCACTTTCCCGTACAGTATCACAAACAATAATTTCCGTATCAAGATTCAAATCAGTTACCATTTTTTTTATAACTGTACATTGCTGGGCATCTTTCTGACCAAAGAAAGCAACGTGAGGTTTAACGATATTGAGTAATTTCAGTACAACGCTTGCTACACCGGTGAAGTGCCCGGGTCTGAACTCGCCTTCGTATTTATCCGACAACTCTTTTACTTTCACTTCGGTCAGATAATTTTCTCCGTACATATCATCCACTGATGGGTAGAAGATGTAATCAACATTTGCTTTCTGACAAATGAAATAATCACGCTTAAAATCACGTGGATATTTTTCCAGGTCTGTTTCTTCCGTAAACTGAATTGGATTTACGAATACGCTTGCAATCGTAATATCACAGAGATCAGATGAATTTAACAAGAGGGAAACGTGTCCCTCGTGCAAAGCACCCATAGTTGGAACGAAACCGATTCGCTTTCCGGTCAGCCTTAAAAATTCGGTAATTTCCTGAAGCGAGGATGGCTTTTTAATTACTTTCAATCTTTAATCAGGTTTAATAGTTGCGTTAGTTTACTTTTTAAATCTTTTCGTTCAACTATAAAATCAATGAATCCATGTTCCTGAACGAATTCAGCCCGTTGAAATCCCGGTGGGAGATCTTTCCCGGTAGCTTGTTTAACTACTCTCGGACCGGCAAATGCAATCAACGCGTTAGGTTCGGCAATATTGAAATCGCCAAGCATTGCATAGGATGCACTTGCACCACCTGTTGTGGGATTTGTCAGTATTGATATATATGGAACTTTATATTGACTGAGCTTTGCTAACTGTGTTGAGGTTTTGGCAAGTTGCATAAGCGATATAGCGCCCTCCATCATTCTTGCACCACCACTTGAGGATAAAATTATTAACGGATATTTTGTTTTAATTGCTTTGTCAATTGCTCTCGATATTTTTTCACCAACAACACTTCCCATACTTCCACCGATGAAATCAAAATCCATACAACCGATGACGATATCTATATTGTTTATTTTTCCGGTACCTGTTCTGATTGCATCATATAAACCAGTTTTATTAATTGTATCCTCAATGCGCTTTACATAAGGTTTTGTATCGGAGAAGTTCAGTGGATCTATTGATTTCATTTTTCTGTCTAGCTCGCGAAAACTTCCTTCATCTAAAAGCAGTTGAAAATATTTCTCACTCCCAATTCTGAAATGATAACCGCATTTTGAACACACATATAAATTTGCCTCCCATTGCTTTTTGTGAATTACATCGTTACAGTCAGGGCATTTCGTCCATATACCATCCGGAGTATCCTTCTTAAGACTATCCGACTTAATATTGTCCGTACTTCTTTTAAACCATGCCATCACATTACTTTCTTGTTTTTGTTACCGGATTAAATTGTTTAATATAAAACGGTTCACTTTTATAAGAATCAGAATATTCACCGAACTTCCTTTTTGTTTTTCCGATCGTAAACAAATGTTCAATTGTATCTGTGGTTACCCGTTCAGCACTGTTGATATTACAAACGGAATCTTCTGTCACTACCGCTATTATTCCCGGCTTGATATCTTCCGGATGTATCAAACCATATTCCGAAATCCGCTCGGTCTGTTTAGATTTAAAATATTCTGCAAAATAAAACTCCCCGGTTTTCATATTTGAATTTATCAGGCAGATTATGTTTCCTACCGAACTTGACTTTTCTGCGATGATGTCAATTGAGTTAACTTCAATCAGTTTCGCACCGGAGATAAAACAGATACCTTTAGAAATGACTGAACCTATTCTCAATCCGGTAAATGAACCCGGCCCATTTGCAAGAAATACAAATTCTATTGACCGCAAACTCAATGATCGCTCTTCAAAACCGGTTTTAATCTCTGAAATTAACGAATCGGCATTATTTTCTCTATTCAAATATTCTTTGTGCAGCAGAGAGTTTATATCACCTATTCCCCACTGTACATTTGCTGACGAACAATCTATCAATAAAGTAAGTCCATCCATTAGTAATAAATATATCTACGGTTTTCATTACCTGAATGTGTGAAATTTACAATCCGTATTTGCGGTAAAATTTCCATTACAATTTCCGGCCATTCAATAAGACAAATTGAGTTTTGTGAAACGTAAGAAAAGATGTCAATTGTCCCGAGTTCTTCTTTTGATTGAATTCTATAGAGATCAAAATGATTTATTTCACCCGGTGATTTATCAGGATGGATTGTACCGGTGTATTGGTTAACGAGGATAAAAGTCGGGCTAATCACATCTTCGTCTACATTAAAATATTTACAGATACCCTTGACGAAAACCGTTTTTCCTGAACCAAGTTCACCTGTTAACCCGACCACATTCCCGGGTGAGAGTAATTTCGCATATTCGATTCCCGCCTCAAATGTATCCTGATGAGAATTGGATTCAACCTTTGTCAAATTTCACCTTGCTTTGGATTCTAAAGAAACTATTGGCAATATCATTTCTTCAAGTGAGATTCCGCCGTGCTGGAATGTGTCATTATATTGGTTGAGGTATTTATGGAAATCCGTCGGATATACAAAATAGAAATCCTCTTTGGCAATTATGTAACTTACCATATTATTTCTTACGGGGAGTTTATAATCGAGAGGTTTCTTGACGAAAATAGCGTTTCTTGGTTCCGCTTTGACATTTCTCCCATATTTATACCGCAGGTTTGTAGCTGTATCACGGTCACCGAAAACTTTTACCCCGTGGAGACATCTGATGCTGCCGTGGTCAGTAGTAATAATAACTTTTATATTTGGCTTAGCAGATAGTTGTCTGAGCATTCCGAAGAAAGATGAATGCTCAAACCATGAGGCTGTCAGCGATCTGAATGCGGCTTCGTCAGGTGCAATTTCCTTTAATATAGCGTAATCACTTCTGGAGTGAACCATCATATCCAGGAAGTTAATAACAATTGCATTCAGGTGTGAGCCGGAAAAGGAAAGTATCTTGCTCTCAATACCACGACTGAAATCCGAATCCATAATTTTTGTATAGCGTAACTCGTTCCTGAGTTTAATGCGCTTTCTATCAATGAGTTTTTGTAAAAATTCTTTCTCAAAATTATTTTTACTGTTCTCAAGGTCGTCATCAGCTTTCCACAAGTCGCTATAATGTTTTTCAATGTCTGACGGGTAAAGTCCCGCAAATATTGCGTTCCTTGAATATGGTGTCGCAGTCGGGAGGAGAGAGTAATAGTAATCTTTTTTTATATCGAAATACGGATGTAAAAATTTTTCCATCATAAGCCATTGATCTAATCTCATGCAGTCAACAACAAAGAAAAATACCGAATCATAATCGGGAAGTTCGGGGAATACGTATTTCTCCATTATTTCGTGCGAAAGGGTTGGTTTATCGTCAAAACCATTTACCCATTTCACATATTCGTTTTCAATGAATTTTGAAAATTCAACGTTACATTCCTTCTTTTGATCAGTTAACATTTGTTTAAGACCAAGCTCTGGGTGAGTATCGATTTCGATTTCACGGTTAGTGAGTTTATTGTAAATGTCTATCCATTCTGACCATGTTGGATTTTCATATAACAGTGCGGATATTTTATTGAACTCCAGTATGTAATCACGGGATACGGTGTTACCTTTTATCCGTTTTGATTCTAGAATTTTCTTGCACACAAGTAATACCTGTGTGGGGTTAACGGGTTTAATCAGGTAATCGGAAATCTTCTGCCCGATAGCTTCTTCCATCAAAGTTTCAGTCTCGTTTTTTGTTACCATAACAACGGGCAGATTAGGTTTAATTTCCTTTATCTTTACCAATGCTTCAAGACCTCCCATGCCCGGCATCATTTCATCCATAAATACAAGATCGAAATTTTCGGTTAGGATTAATGCGATTGCGTCTTCACCGTTGTTTACTTCGCTAACATCAAACCCCTTCTGCCGTAGAAACATTATGTTTGATTTTAGCAGGTCAATTTCATCGTCCACCCATAGGATTTTACTGCTTGATACGGATACTTCGGAAGTTTTTGTGGTCATTGATTTCTCGATTTAATTCAAATGAAATCGTAAATGTGGAGTCCCTGGTCTGAATTTTATTTTAGCAATAATATTAATATAGCGAAATCGAAACAATACAAAAGTGATTTAAGTTTACATAGAGGTCTTTCACATATACTTTTATTAACGTTTGAAAAGGGGAAAGGTTTAGTTCAGGATAAAAAATTCATAACAGACAAAAAATCCATGCGGATTGACAACCTTTTTAAGGAATAACTAAAACGAATATAAAAGTTCTGGTTTGCGGAATTACTGCTAATTAAAAGCTTTACTAATCAGGGGTAATATTCTTAATCGTAACTTACCGTTACTTTAATTAACTTTAGAGGTAAAATTTAATAATAATCCCACAAATAGCACAATTATTGGATAATTTACAAAACAATACACAGCTTAACGAACTTTTCTCGTTGGAAGGAAAAGTAGCTATAGTAACGGGAGCGCTTGGATTATTGGGCAGGCAGCACTGTAAAGTTCTTGCCAATGCCGGTGCATGTGTTGTCGCAGGCGATCTTGACAGGAAAGCAACAGAAGAATTTGCACATCAATTAGGAAACGACTCAATCGGCGGATTGCTTGATATCACCGATGAAGTGAACGTAATTAACACACGCAATCATGTAATTAAAAAATACGGCAGGATTGATATACTTGTTAATAACGCAGCGCTGAACGAAAAGTTTGAGGATTCGCAATCTGCATTAGAGGAATCAAAGTTTGAAAATTTTTCAGTTGCATCGTTTGAACGGGCTATCAGGGTTAATGTAACCGGAACAGTTTTATGTTCAAAAATTTTCGGGACAGAAATGACGAAGGCGGGAAAAGGGAGTATAATTAACATTGCATCAACTTACGGAATAGTAGGACCTGATCAATCAATTTACAGGGATGAAACAGGAGAGCAGAAATTTTATAAATCTGTCTCATACCCGACTGCAAAAGGTGCAATCCTTAACTTTACAAGGTTTTTAGCTGCATATTGGGGGAACAGAGGTGTCCGCGTAAATTCACTTTCACCCGGAGGTGTTGAAAACTCGCAGGATGAATTTTTCATTAAAAATTATTCTGCTAAAGTTCCGTTGGGTAGAATGGCAACACCTGATGACTATATGGGAGCGATTGTGTTCCTTGCCAGTGATGCATCTTCCTATATGACAGGCGCGAATCTTGTTGTCGATGGCGGGTGGACTTGCTGGTAGTAAATTTTCATACGGTAAAATGCGGAAAATAAAAGTCGGTAACCGGTATATTGGCAGTGGTGAGCCAGTGTATATAATTGCTGAAATTGGTATTAACCATAATGGCTCGATGGATAATGTGCGTAAATTAATGTACGGAGCCAAAGCTGCCGGTTGTGATGCTGTTAAGTTTCAAAAGCGAACACCTGAAATCTGTGTTCCTAAAGATCAGTGGAATGTCGAACGGGATACACCTTGGGGAAGAATGAGTTATATTGAATACAGACATAAAATAGAACTTGGAGAAAATGATTACGCCGAAATAGATAACCTTAGTCGTAAAATCGGAATTGATTGGTTCGCCTCATGTTGGGACGAGGAGTCAGTTGATTTTATTGAAAAATATAACCCGAAATTATACAAAGCTTCTTCAGCATCGCTTACTGATTTAAACCTGCTTAAAAAGAAAAAATCAACCGGAAAGCCGTTGGTAATTTCCACCGGTATGTCAACAATAAATGAAATTGAAAAAGCTGTTATCAATATCGGTGAAGATAACCTGCTCATTGCTCATTCAACCTCAACTTATCCGTGTCCTCTCGAAGAATTGAATCTGAGAATGATAAGTACATTATCGAAAATGTTTCCAAATAATCCGATAGGATATTCAGGTCATGAAACAGGACTTGCTCCGACATGGGCAGCGGTTGCGCTTGGGTCAAGTTTTGTTGAACGGCACATTACTATTGACCGCGCAATGTGGGGTAGTGATCAGGCCGCTTCAGTTGAAATTGAGGGCTTTCACAGATTGGTAAAAAATATTCGCGATATTGAACAAGCCCTCGGAGACGGGATTAAAAGAATCTATAAGAGCGAAATTGGACCGCGTAAAAAGCTACGCAAAATTTTGTAACAAGTCAGGGTATTTTATTTTTGTACTGTTTATTTTTAATTATCCATGAGCACTGAAAAATGGTCATTGATTGTTATCGTTTCAGCAGCTCTTTTAATGATGCTGTTCGAACGGTTATTTCCATACACTAAGAACCAAAAGGTTTTCAGAGAAGGTTTTTTCAATGACGTGGTAATGTATACCATTATTCAAAGCTACGTTCTTGGTCTTATCATATTTTGGTTTCTTGGTTTTATTAAAAATAATACTGACCTTTATCAATACAGCGTGATTGGAGGAATTCCGGTCTGGGCGCAGGTTGTATTTTTTGTTGTAACTCACGACTTTTACATCTATTGGTTTCACCGTTGGCAACACAGCAACAAATATCTCTGGCGATTACATGAAGCTCACCATTCACCAAGGACAGTTGACTGGCTTTCAGGAGCAAGGTCTCATTCGCTTGAGATATTTATTAACCAAACAATAGAGTTCGCTCCGATAATTTTACTTGGCGCTTCACCCGAAGTTGCAGTTTACAAGGGAATGATAAGTGCTATATGGGGGATGTTCATTCACGCAAATATTGATGTTCGGTTGGGACCATTACAGTACTTTATTAACGGTCCTGAAATGCACCGGTGGCATCATTCGGACGACGAAGGAAAGGAATACCAAAATAACTACAGCACAAAACTCGCGGTTTGGGATTGGATTTTCGGTACTGCATTTTTCCCGAACCCGGATTTAAAAAAACCAAAACAATACGGATTACGCGATACGCCCGGTTATCCTATTACACTTCAGGCAGAAGACAAAACCTTTCTTAATTCTCTTCCGAAGTATAAACTTATTCCCACTGTTATTTATTTCGATATTGCAAATTACATCCGGCAACATTTATATGCATTCAGGCGATTTGAGGAGTTTAATGAGTACCTCAATAAAAAGCAAAACGTGAATTAAATCATTCCGATAAACTCTGGAAATTCTCAATAAGGAATAAACCCAGTCTTCTTATATTATATCCGAAGAAAAGTCCTTGAAGTTTTTAGTACTCCAGATATCCGAATTTACCTTTGTTGAAATCGTCAAATGCCTGCATTAGCTCATCCCGTGTATTCATAACAAACGGACCATGTGCAGCAATAGGTTCATTAATCGGCTCGCCGCTTAAAACCAATACGACTGCATCGTCCTGAGCATTTACGGAAAAATCTTTTCCATCGTTTGCCATTAATACGAAATGATCTGTTGGAGCAGTTTCCGAATTATTTACTTTTATGTTACCTTCAATGACCAACATTGCGGTATTGTAATCTTCAGGGAAACTAAAGTTCACAGTAGCACCTTTTTTCAATCGTGCATTATACAAATGAAGAGGTGTAAAAGTAGATGCATTACCTTTTATTCCATTAAATTCACCTGCAATGATTTCAATTTCTCCGCCGTTATTTTCAATTTCGTAACGGCTCATATCAGCTTTTTGGATCGCCTGATATTTAGGTTTGCTCATTTTATCCTTAGCCGGCAGGTTTATCCAAAGTTGTACCATTTGAAATTCACCACCTTGTTTGCTCCATTCTTTCTCGTGAAATTCTTTGTGTAAAATTCCGCTTGCAGCTGTCATCCATTGAACATCCCCTTCGCCGATTACGCCACCACCACCGCTGCTATCGTTGTGTTCAACTTTTCCTTTGTAAGCAATTGTAACAGTTTCAAAACCTCGGTGTGGATGAACCCCTACACCTTTCGGAGTTTCACTTGGTTCAAAAATAAATTTCGAATTGTAATCCATCAAAATAAACGGACTCATACGTTGCATACTTAACTCATCTATCCCTGGAATAAAATTGTGTACTCTAAACCCATCGCCTACGTAATGTGGTTCTACCGGGCTGATTACTATCTGAACTTTTCTGGTTGACATAATAATAGGTTTTTAAGACAAAATTAAATAGAGTTTCCAACTTTCACATTGATGTAGGTTAAGAAATTATTTAGTAAAATTCTTTCCTGCCAATTCTGATCGTATGCGACTAAGGCTTTCGGGAGTGATTCCTAAATATGATGCAATGTAAACCTGCGGAACTCTCAGAGTTAAATCGGGATAAATTTTAATGAAATCTAAATATCGTTCTTCGGCTGAATCGCTCAGAAGTTGTTTAATTCTTTTTTGCAAATGTCTGATGTGATTATGGAGCAAACGTAGATTAGATTTTAAAAATCCCGGATCAGATTCAGAAAGTTGAAGGAACAGTTGCTCTTCAATTAAAAATACCTTTGACTCTTCCAATGCCTGAATAAAATAAACCGAAGGTTCACCGAAGTAAACACTTGATCTGTCAGCAATAAACCAGTTCTCCGGTGCGAATTGTATGATGTGTTCCTTGCCTTTATCATCAATTGCAAACTGACGCAGTAACCCGCTTTCCACAAAAAATGAGTGTTTACATTCTTCACCAGGTCGCAATAAAATTTCACCCTTTTTTACCTTTTTGATTTTACATCTGGAGAGGAGATAGTCAATTTCATTTTCAGATGAACTAATATTGGAGGTTAAAAATGTTGTGAATCTGAAGTTATGCATTCTTCGCAAATGGTTAATAGAAAGATAGTAAAATTGTTATTGATTTGAATTTTTCTTTTTAATCAGCGCAATCAACTTCTGCCCTTTGACGAGTATTCGAAGGCTTTGGCGGGTTAAGGAAATGTGTGATTGCTTTTTTTCGTTTTCATCCAGAACATCCTTATAAACCGATAAAATATGTCCGTAGGATAGAATACCGATAATCTTGTTCTCCGAAAGTATCGGCAATAAATCAACATTCTCACGCGCCATTGTTTCTACAACCCGTTTCAATGAATCTTCGGGATGAACAAATATATTTTTTCGTTTTACTAATTCTCCCACTTCTGTATCAGCCGGATGAATTGAACTGAACAGGTTGCTTGAACTTAACAATCCTACATATTTACTGTCAGTATCAGCTATAACGAAATAATTCGACATTAAATCCGATTCCTGTTCCAACCAGTTTCTAACTTCACCTGTTTTCATAGAACTGCTGATAACAATTCCATCGTCTGATATGATTTGACTTACTTTAGTTTTTTCCAATATGTCCGGTTCATAAGAGTATGGAGTAATAATTCCTCTTCTGGCAATCTTTTCTGTCATAATTGTATTATCCATCAAAAAATAAGAAACAAAGTACGAACCGGTACAGGTAGCCAGTAATGGAAGAAAAGCGTTTACCTGTCCCGTTGTTTCCAAGGCAAAAACTATAGACGTAAGGAATGCTCTTGATGCACCTGCAAACATTGCCGACATTCCTACCAAAGCTGATAACGGTATAGAGATGCCGGCATCCGGAAACCAGTTTAATCCCAGATATCCGCTCAATGCGCCGACTGATCCGCCGATAGTAAGCAATGGCGCTAGCGTTCCACCAGATGTACCGCTACCAAGCGAAACAGCCCACGATAAAAATTTAAGAACGCACAATGATATCATTAAGTGTACGGAAAGTGAACCTGATAAAATATCTGTAATGTTGTTGTATCCTACACCGAGTGTACGGGGCTGATAGTAACCGATCATTCCGACGGCAAGGCTTCCAATCGCTGGCCACCACGCCCAGTGAACCGGTAGCTTTTCAAACATATCTTCAATCCAGTAAACGATTTTAGTAGCGGCGATAGAAAGTAATCCTATCACTAATCCGATAACGCTATAGAAGAAGAGAGCGTAATTCGATGCGCTTTCAACAATTTCAGGCATTGAAAAAACCACACCTTCGCCAAAAAGAACATGATACCCTGCAGCTCCGGTTATACAAGCTAATGCCACCGGTACGAATGACCTTGGTGAAAATTCAAAAAGCAGAAGTTCAATTGCCAATAAAATAGCGGCAACCGGGCTACCGAAAATAGCTGCCATACCGGCTGTTGCACCCGATGCGAGCAATATTTTCCGTTCGTTCGGTGTAATGCTTAAAACTTGTCCGACTGCAGATCCCAACGCTCCGCCAGTTGCAATGATTGGTCCTTCAGCGCCAAATGGTCCGCCCGTCCCTATACAGATTGCGGATGAAATTGGTTTTAGGAAAGTTACTGATGGTTTTATCCGGCTTTGATTCGTAAGTATCTGTTCCATTGCTTCAGGTATCCCATGTCCGCGTATTGCTTTTGAACCATACATTGCCATTAAGCCAACAATCAAACCGCCTATTACAGGAATAAATACAACCGGCCAACCGATAAGATTATTAGCGGGATTTGATGGTTCAATTGAAATGTTTCCGTAAAAAGCTATATTGGTAATCAGATCTATTAAGTGAACTAATAACCTTGCGACTAAACTGACCGCGACTGCTATTAATACCGCAATTGCAGAAAGTTTGAACAACTGCTTTTTATTGTACTTTTTCTTGTCTGAAAGATTTTCTTTTTGAAAGGTCGAAGTTAATGAAACTGCAACCGGTATGGAGTTATCTTTTTTTAACAACATTATGTGTTTGAAATTCATCGCTTAAACTACTTTCGGTTATTTAGTAGAAATTAAGCTGAAACGGATATTGAAACTACGCTTTGTGGTTTACTACCGGAAGGTTTATATTAATTAATAATACAAGCGTTACAAATTAAATAAGTTCACGCTTCCAGCAGGTTAAAAAGATTTACAACTAAAACCATCACCTGATTAATAAATGAACGGAATTAACATTTTTGTTTTTGCTTCATAATTCTCAAACTCTTTTCCGTATTTTTCTTTTAAATAATTGTCAAGCATAGGAGCATTATAAAATGCAAAAAAGCAGAAAAGCATTAAAGGGATTGATAAAGCCCAAATGTTACCGGTAATAATGGCATAGGCGGTTACCCAAAGGATATCACCGAAATAATTTATATGACGGGAATATTTAAAAAATCCTCCGGTGTAAAGTTTGCCTTTATTTTCCGGTTTCGTTTTCCAGTTATTTCTCAAAATTTCTCCACCACTGTTTAAAACGCATCCAACTATAAAAAGCACTATAGCAAAATACTCAAGCCATCCGATAGGTTTAGTAATTGAAATTGAGAACAAAGAAAACCCAATATAGTAGATTGCAAATGCAAACAGTACGCTCAGTCCTTCTCCCCAGGGAATTTTCCTTTTAAGTAAAAAAGTCATCATGTAGGAAAACCTGAAAAAGGTTATTAAATTAAAACCGAATAAAATTTTCCGTCTTACCCCCGAATCAGAGATAGTATTTTGAATGTTTAACAAATTTGCAAATATATCTCCGCCATGTTGAAACAGTAACCAAAATGATAACCATAAGAAGAAAAGTTCTATCAGATGTATAATGATTTTTTGAGGAAGGCACGTGCCCTTTTGTCCGTATAAATCCATTAGTGTAATAATTGTAAATCAAAAAAGAATTATCAAAGGTTCATTTTGTATTGATAAGCGAATTATCTAAAGTCGTAAATTTTTGCAATCCGTATAATTCAGGTTTAAATCTTGAGTCAGTTACCCGTATAGCAGTAGTGAAAATTATTTTCTCCTGAGTAGAATTAATGTGCGTGAGCTTCACCTTGATTAGTCATTTTCGCCAGTATATAGAACGCCCCGTTAACTACAATTTTACTATCATGCGGGATTTCCTTTAATAAAGTTATTTCACTGAAACCTATATCGGTTGTGCCCTTGCTAACAGGAATTTTCTCGAAAGTTGTAACTTCTTCCTTGTGTTCGTCCGTAGAGTTTTGATCGTGGCTGTGATCGTCGTGTTCGTGTTCCTTTGTTCCCTCAGTGTGACCGGTTTCATTCTTTTTGCCGGAAACTATGAATATATAGTCTTGTCCTTCGTGGTTTACAATTGCATCCGTAGGAACTGCATCAACTGTCGCATCCGTCAAACTTATCAACGCTGTAACGCTCATACCGTCTATTAAACCTTGCTTATCACCTTTTACTCTTGCATGAACTGCGATTGCTTTTGTATTCTGTTCGAATGTGTTGCTTATTGCATAAATGTATGCATCATATTCCCTGCCCGGATTGTTCGTAAGCGTGAAATGAATAGTTTGCCCGACTTTCAGTTTCTTTATGTCTTTTTCATAAACGTACAAGTCAAGGTGCAACCTGCTGTTATCCACAATTTCAGCCACCGGGTTGGCAGCATCAACATAACTGCCGATATTAACCATGATATTGCTGATTACACCGCTGATCGGACTGATTACGTTTACACTTGAACGAATATTATCAGGCGTTAATGTTTCGGGATTAATACCTATTAACTCTAATTGTTTTTGTAAACTTGCCTTTCTGGACTTTAACGTGTTAAGTTCCGTGGTTGCTGCCTGAAGGTTCTTCAACGCTCCCGCATTTCCTTCTACCAACATTTTTTGTCTTTCAAATTCCAATTCCGCTAATTCTAACTTCGAAGCAATGCTCAATAAATCTTCCTGCATTGTAATGAAAGAATTATTGGAAATAGTTGCAATTACCTGTCCACGCCTGACGTGGTTTCCTGTCTGAATAAATATCGACTTAATTACACCGCCCATTATTGTGGTTGCATTCGCTTTATTTTGATTTGGTACTTTTAAAAATCCATTTGCTTTAAGCGATGAAGACAGTTGCTTTTTTTCAATTTTTCCTAACTCAACATTTATCGAGCTCATTTGCTCATGAGTTAAACTTACCAAATTAACGCTCCCGTGATCTTCGTGAACAGTATTGTCTTCACTGTGTTGCTCTTCATTGCTTTTGTTACAGGCAATAAAAATGATAGTTGTGAAAAGGAGGAAAACAAAAATAATATTTCTCATTTTACCAAATTATTTATTAATTAAAGAGGTAATGTTGATAACCGATTGATTAAGTTGATTTATACAGTTCAGGTAAGCTAAATGTACATCAGTTACTGTTTCAAGTGCCTGCAAAAATTCTATATAGTCTATTTCACCACTTTGAAAACTTACCTTTGCAGTGTTGATTATTACTTCAGAATTTAGAAGAGCAGTTGAACTATAATATTTGTATTGCGATAAAATCTGTTCGTATTGCACGTATGCATTACGCAATTGATTCTGCAATTGGATTCTAACATTATCTGCTTCTCTCAGCAGAGATTGTTGTTTAAAGTCGAGAGATTGGATTTTTGAAGATGAATTGAAAAAAGTAAGCGGTACATTTATACCTAAGTTAACTCCATGAAACCTATCACCAATTCCGAAATGTACCTCATTACCGTTAACTGACTGTGTTCCGATAAGCGATTGATTGAAATATCCAATATTAAGCTCAGGGAGTAATGATGCAATTTCAATTTCTTTGTTCTGTCTGGCTATCAATACTTCCTTGTACATTGATTCCAGCGCAGGATTATTTGAAACAAGCGATGTATCAAACGAAATGTTTAAGGCAAGAGGCTGAAATTCGACAATTCTTTCAATCACAAAATCTTCACCAGTGTTCATCAATGTTTTCAGTTTATTGTATGTCATTAAATAATCTGACTCATTTTGTTTAAGTAAAAGCTGAATCTCACCATATTTGGTTTCCGCTGTTGTTTTCTCCAATAAATTCGTTTCACCGGTTTTATAACGCAATCCGGCTGCATTTACAAAATCAATGTATAAAACCTCCAGATATTTCAAACGATCTTTTACGGCTGATAAATATTGTAGTTCGTAAAACTGTGATTTGACCTGTGAAGTAATAACGTTCATTAATGCTTTTCGTTGCAATTCGATGTTTTGCATTTCTGCTTCCAGTAATTTTGACTTTTCAAAATAGTAAGTTGGAAACGGAATAGTCTGACTGATTTGAAAACCGAGATCATTATTGATACTGCTGTATTGTCCGTATTGAATATTAAAGTTTGTTTTAGGTAACTCAAACGAAGATCCGCGCATACTTTGGTATGATTGCAAGTCCAATTGTTTCGATTGAAGTTTCAAGTTATTTTCCAATGCAACTTTGATGGCTTCATCGAGATTAATAATTTTCATTGATTGGGCATTTACTCCCCCGACCGTGAAAATTATAAAGCATAATACTACCAATGGCGAAACTTTAACTTTTCTATTTTTAGTAAAAATCATGTACAATAAAGGTAAAACAATTAGTGTGAGGAAAGTTGCAGTGATTAAGCCGCCTATTACAACAGTAGCAAGCGGTTTCTGGACTTCTGCTCCCGGACTTGTTGAAATCGCCATAGGAAGAAATCCAAGCGATGCAACAGCAGCAGTCATTAATACCGGTCGGAGACGGGTTTTTGTCCCTTCTATAATGCGTTTAGTAATATCACTGACTCCGTCTTTTTCCAACTGATTGAAAGTCCCGATAAGTACGATTCCATTTAATACAGCTACGCCAAATAATGCAATAAAACCGATTCCTGCCGATATACTAAATGGCATATCACGAATGACCAAAGCAAAAACACCTCCAATTGCGCTCATTGGAATTGCAGTGTAAATGAGTAATGCCTGTTTGAATGAACCAAATGTAAAATAAAGAAGCGTGAATATAAGCCCCAATGCGACCGGCAAAGCAATCATCAGTCTTTTAGATGCAGCTTGTAAATTCTCAAATGTTCCTCCAAAAGTGTAGTAATACCCTTCCGGAAGTTTTATTTCTTTATCCAGATTATTTCGTATATCATCAACAACACTTTCCACATCCCTGTTCTTAACGTTGAAACCAACTACAATTCTGCGTTTCGCATCTTCACGGCTTATCTGTGCCGGTCCTAATTCCATTTTGATTTCGGCAACTTGCGATAATGGAATTTGTGTTCCATTGTTTGTTGGAATATATAGCTGGCTTACGTCTTCAATATTGTTTCTATGAGTGCTGTCTAATCGCACTACCAAATCAAATTTACGTTCATTTTCAAAAACAACTCCTGCTGTTCCACCAGCGAACGCAGTGCTTATGATATGGTTAATATCCTTAATATTTAAACCATAATTTGCAATCTGTGAACGGTTGTATTTAATTACAATTTGAGGTAAACCGGTTATCCGTTCAACGCTTGGTTCAGTTGTACCTTCCACATTTTGGACAACCGATTTTATTTTATTGGCGTAATTTAAAAGTGTGTCCATGTTTTCTCCTATAATTTTAACTGCGACATCCTGTTTGATCCCGGTCATCAACTCATTAAATCGCATTTGAATTGGTTGACTTTTTTCAAAGAAAACTCCCGGCACAGTTGACAACTTCTGCATCATTTCATCTGCAAGTTCATCGTAACTGATATCACGTTTCCATTCATCGGGTTGTTTAAGAATTACCATTAAATCCGTTGCTTCCGGAGGCATCGGATCGGTTGGTACTTCGGCGGTTCCGGTTTTGCCGATTACCATTTTCACCTCGTCAAATTCACCCAACATTCGGGAGACCTGCATAGACGTCTCCAGACTTTGTGATAACGACGTCCCCTGAGGTAAGATACAATGAATTGCGAAATCACCTTCTTGTAAAGTTGGAATAAATTCTCCTCCCATTTTTGAAAACAACATCACAGTTCCTGCAAAAATTGTAACGGTTACACTGACGATGCTTAATTTATATTTAATTGCTTTTTCGAGGAGTGGTGAATAAATGCGCTGGAAAATCTTCATTATTTTATCACTGAACGTTTCCTTTTGGGAAATTTGTTTTGGCAGGAACAGAGCGCACATCATAGGAATATATGTAAGTGATAATATCAACGCGCCGGAAATTGCAAAAACCACAGTTTGTGCCATAGGTCGGAACATTTTCCCTTCGATCCCGATAAGTGTTAGTATCGGGATGTAAACAATCAAAATGATAACTTCACCAAATGCAGCACTACTGCGTATTTTTGAGGATGATTTATAAACCTCTTTATCCATTTCCGATTGTGATAATTTCCCGATTGACTTTCGCAAACCAAGGTGATGCATTGTAGCTTCAACAATAATCACAGCTCCATCAACAATCAGACCAAAGTCAATTGCCCCGAGGCTCATTAGGTTTGCGCTAACTCCGAATAAGTTCATCATTCCTAAAGCAAATAACATAGAAAGTGGAATAGCGGAAGAAACTATCAATCCAGCACGTAGATTTCCAAGAAATAAGACCAACACAAAAATTACTATCAATGCGCCTTCGATGAGATTTTTTTGCACGGTAAAAATTGCGCGGTTTATCAAATCCGTTCTGTCAAGATAAGGTTCAATTTTAACATCCGGAGGAAGTGACTTTTGAATGGTTTGCATTTTTTCTTTTATCCTGTTGACCACATCGGAACTATTTGCACCTTTACGCATCATTACAACTCCACCGACTGCATCCACTTCACCGTTGTAAGTCATTGCGCCGTATCGAACAGCGCTGCCGAAACGAACTTCAGCAACATCTTTAATTAAGATCGGGATTCCATTCGGGTTCGCTTTAATTACGATATTTTTGATATCATCAAATGAACCTATTAATCCGACACCGCGAATGAAATATGCACTTGGTTTTTTGTCAATATATGCGCTGCCGGTATTCTCATTATTCCTCTCTAATGCCGTAAATATTTCAGGAACAGAAACTCCCATTGCAACAAGTCTGTCGGGATTTATCGAAACTTCATATTGTTTGAGTTGCCCGCCGAAACTGTTTACCTCTGCAACTCCAGGTGTACCGTAAAGTTGACGTGCGACGATCCAATCCTGCATAGTACGTAACTCCATTGCAGAATATTTATCTTCACTGCCGCTGACAGGGTGGATGATATATTGATATATTTCTCCCAGACCGGTACTTACAGGTGCTAATTCCGGTGTACCTACACCTTTTGGAATTTTATCCCCTGCATCTTTTAGCTTTTCGTTTATCAATTGACGGGCGAAGTAAATATCAACATTATCATCGAACACTACTGTTATTACTGAAAGTCCAAACCGGGAAATGCTCCGTAACTCCACCAAATCAGGAAGATTTGCCATACTTTGTTCAATCGGATATGTTACCAATTGTTCAACTTCCTGAGTTGCAAGCGTTGGGCAAACTGTTATAATTTGAACCTGGTTGTTGGTTATATCCGGGACGGCGTCAATTTGTAATTTGTTGGCGCTCCATAATCCCCATAGAATTAACGCGAGAGTCAAAAGCGCAATAACAAATTTATTTTTTATACTGAATGCAATTACTTTGTCTATCATATTAAAATCAGGTTAATGTATGTATGCACATTATCGCATACCAACATGCTGCGAAAAATTTTCACACGATCCGACAAATCGGAACATTAATGAACCATTAACTGATTTTTGGCGGTTGCCAGATGGAAAAAGGAATTTCCAACAGGTATGATATGGATTTAAGCGATATCTTTCCGGTTGGTATTGGGTGGTAAGAACCTAAATCTATTTGCAATTGCGTGAAACCCCAGGTCTGACCGCAACAAACACATACGCAAAACGGTGAACAATGTTCAGCTTCCTGCTCGTGGTTGACATAATCTGAACTTACCGGGGTTGATTGAGTTCGGTCACTGTAACCGCATTCGTTGTTATCAACACAAGGCAAAGCTGTCAGCGCGAGAAAATAAAAACAAAATATGGAAATCAGGAATTTCACTTTTCAAAAATAAAAAAAAATTTTTTCAGTTTAAACAGGTTTCAATCAGGTGAGTACAAAATTGGAGAGTTTTGGTAATTACAATAAAAATATTTTATAAAATACTCTTCCGTTTACGCATGTCTCTCAGATTTTAGAATTGAGGTTGTCCATCAGTGTTATAACCCCGTTCTTGAAATTCACGAGTTTCCCTGAAAGGTTATCCGGGAAATTACTGATTATAGCGGATGGTTTCTTAATTTCCCTTAATAGGATTGCACCGTGAGAGAGCATACCACCATTTCGTGCAATAACAGCTTTAGCATTTTTATATTCTTCGAAGTGTCCCGGTTCAAGTGCGTCAACAATCAGAATATCCTTTCCGATAATTCCGATAACATCACCGGGATAAATTATTGATGGTATAGAATCGTTGAAATCCGCACTTTCATCAACTCCACTATTTTGCCAGAATGTTCCCGACTTCAATCGCACTGCCTCTGATAATCCGAAAGCTTCCGTTCCTTTCAATGCAAAATGTAACCGTTGTATGAGTCGCATATTGTTATCTCTGTACCATTCCCTAATTTCAATATATCTTCCCCGCATACCCGGTAATCCTATCGCACTCCATATTCTGAGGAATAAATTCCATTTTGGAAAACTGCTGACATGGTAAAATTTTTCAACCTTCCGCTCGGATGCCGGATCGCTTTCAAATTTTACACGATGTGGAAATTTTGTTTGTAACATTTCAGAGTAAACAGTTTTCGGATTACCCATGAAGTTCCCGCCTGCGCTCGAAAGACAAGCCTTCAAAACTATGTTTGTTCTTGTAATAAACAGGTAATATCGAATAAACCAGTGCCTGATTAAATATTCGCGGTGAGGTGAATTTAATTTCAATAGATGATTTAACTCAACTTCAAAATCGAGAAGTTTTAAATACGACATTTTTACTTTTTGTCTCGCAAGAATGAGCATTTTAATAAACTTCGGTATGGTCAGAATAAACCGGAAAAAATTAAATCGTGGCTCAGGGGAGTATCCTCCAATTTCTCTAAAGAACAGTTTTGCCGGTAATCCCCAATTTTTGAAACTTGAAAGGAAAAGGTCACAGTTTATATACTGTGCGTGGTTAAATTCTACGGTGAACGGTTCGTTGTTTTCAATTGTTCTGTAATCCCAGAGAGCGTAGAGTCTGCCGATACTTTTCGCAGCTTTTATCTGAGCTTCGTTCATCAAATTACTAACTTGTTTCGGGAGTATTTCATCCAGATTTGCGGAAGAAATAAGCCTTCGCCAACCGAAATTGGTTACAGGTCTGAGCTGGAGTAGATAGAATTCCAATCCATCCCATGCCCACTCAATATTACAGTGTTCGTAGTGAAACTTTGAAATACAATTTAAGAGGAACTCGTTCAGGTATGAAATCATAACAATAAACGGAGATTCATCCATGCTTTTATTCCAGCCGACTTCCCACCCGTTTTGCATTTTTGATATAACTGCACTCTGAGGTGTTACTTTCCCTGAAGTCAGTCCTTCAAGGTGGCCGTTTACCCATTCAATTTCGGTTGAAATATTTCTTACAAAAGCTACACCTGAGACAAGCGGTTCTATATATTTTTGAATTATTACCTCGTCCGCTCCATTGCTGAAAAGTTCATTTACCTTTTGCTCAACATCTTCCGGACGGATTCTAAGGAATGATTTATGTAAACCCGGTTCAGATGAATCAGCTTTGTCTTCATTTGAAAATCCGGATCTAATCACAAAGGATTTCGTGTTATCAGGCTTAAATTCGTCAATATATTTTTCGACTACACAAAATTCCGGAACATTAAGTCCCGCAATCTTTGCAAGTTTTAATCTTCCTGCTTTTGTGTGCGATTTAAAGGATTCGGATTCATCTTCTACGGTTTTAACGAAACCGGGAGGATCATCAAAATACGGAAAGTGTCCCCAATCATTTTTTATCGTGATTGACAGATTAGCGCGTTTGAGAATACTATCCCATGCGGCGATATGTGAGATATCTATTACATTGTTTTTTGCCCCCCATAATATTCTGACATTATTGTCTATGTAGTCAAATAAATCCAGTGCATCAACCGGAGAAATCAGGTTCAAAATAGATTTCAATGCGCTGTAATTTTTAATTCCGCGTGCGATGATTTCAAAAATTTCATTATCACGTGGAGCAATAGTTAAGTACTTTTTTAAGAGGGAAGGATTTACAGAAATTAAAAATTTTAAAAAGGGTATTCCACCAAGGTACTGCGGAAAAATTTTAGGCTGCTTTTTCCCAATGAATGCACCGATTGGTGCAAGGATTATAAAATTTCTAAAATGGTATGGATCAATAGTTGCAACACGGAGAGCGACAAGCGCACCAAAGCCGCATGCGAGAATGTCTTCACCCGGTTTCGTAAGGTTTATCAGTGAACGGGCGAGTTCGTCGTTGTTGCGAAAAGAATCAGATTTATTATTGCCGAATCCGGGGAGTTCAATCGGCGTTGGTGTATATTTACTGAAATGTGGTAATACAAATTTCCAATATTCCGCACTACTACCTAAGCCTCCGAGTAGATTTAAGGTGGGTTTAACCATCTCCTCTGCCAGATTGTTCAACCAGAGTTTTGATAATTTTAATTACTTCAGACTTCATCATGTCTTCGAGACTTATAGGTAATCGCCATGTCCAGTTAAGATTGCTAACAGTTCCGGGAAAGTTTATCCTGTCGCGCCATTTACTGAAACGTTTCAAAATATCTCCGTCAAGATATAGCCACTCCATCAGCAACTGGATACTAAAAATTGATGATGCACCAAGTGCAGTTTGAAGACAATTGCGGATAAAGTTTACATTGATTTCATCTGATAGCATGCAATTATATCCAATTAAAGATGCAAAATCGGTTCGTTCGCGAATGGTTGATTTGTATAGCTCATGCAAATAATATTTCACATTATCGCTGAAGTTGGATGTAAATTCATTGATAGACTCGGGGCTAACAATAGCCCGCCATTCAACTCTTCCGGCAGGATTTATGTATTTCTTGAAAAGTTTATTTCTTAAGATTTGAATCTCTTCACGTGAGATCCCATACTGTTCGAGGTTTTTGTAAAATGAACTCAGGTCAGTTTTACCCGCCTCAAATTTCCACCATGCGGATATAGTAGACGAATCGTGAGTTGACAAAACCGAGATAGAATTTTCCCTGAAAAATTCCGGGTTAACAAAACTTCCGCCATCGCTCCAATTGCGTTTCCAACGGAGAACTTCCATCCCTGGAATTCCTAATTCATGTAGTAGCTCAAAAGAATCATTTGGAACAGTTCCAAGATCTTCTGCAACCGGGAGCATTGAAGAGGCCGATATAAATTCGTTTACAATTTCTCTGCCGTGTTGTTTCCAGATATTTTCATCCGCCGGATCAAATTGTCCGACCTCTCCACCAAAAGATTCACTTATATTTTTTGATATAGTCCAGATGCGTAGGAGACCAATAAAGTGATCAATTCTATAGGAGTGATAGAAATTTTCAGCATATTTTAATCTGTCTCTAATATATGTGAAACCTCCGATTGCAATATTCATCCAGTTATAAGGACTCATTCCCCATCTCTGTCCTTTTTGCATATACATATCAGGTGGAGCGCCGGCAACTTTATCCAGTTTAAAATAATCAGGATTCTGCCAGACATCAGCACTATCAGAAGATACAAGATAGGGCAGATCACCCATTAGCAGAACCGAATTTTTTTCAGCGTACAATTTTGCTTCCTTGAGTTGATTGTACGCCTGCCATTGCACCCAAGCAATGAAATTCAGTTCTTCCCGCTTGTGCTTTAGAATATCTTTTACAGTCAGTGAATCAATATTTCGAAAACGCCTGTCCCACGTTTCCCAATGTTTTCCGTTGTAATGTGATTTAATTAACTTAAAAAGCGCGTAGCTGTCAAGCCAGTGTGATTGTTGATGTTTAAAATCCGAATATTCTTCAGAATCCAGAAATGCTTCGGTAAATATTTTTCGAAGTGTATTAAGTTTTTTTCTTTTTATCCTGTAATTTACGCGTTGTGTATTAAGGTTTTCAAATTTTATGGATGAAATAATTTTTCTGGTTTTACCTGCTGAAACTTCTTTCAGTTTGCTTAAATTAATATACACCGGGTCAAGAGCGAATGAACTAACCGAATTATATGGTGAATTGTCGCTTCCCATATCGTTCAAAGGCAAAAGTTGAATAATTGACAAACCGCACAAACGGCTCCAGTCAGTTAATAGATTGATATCGGTAAACTCACCTATAGTTTTATTTCCTGACCAAACTGAAAAGAGAGGTACAACAAGCCCTGCCCGCTTCTTTACGTCGATTAATTTCCATTGAGAACCGGTCCGGGAGTTTAAAAAATATTCTGTGCTCAATTTGATATCATTTACATTATTCTTATTCTATGCTTCGACTTACTCAGGGGCTTAATTTTTTTCCGGTAAACATCCGCAGCAGTTGGCAGTGATTTTGTGTTACCTTTTACTTCCATCAGATTTTTCAAAAACACATTTTCAAAATCATTCCCGGTAGCATCAGCGGTTAGTTCAACTGCCTTTGCGGCATATTTTAGTATTTGAATAGTTTCAATATTTGTAATATCGGAAAAAAACCAGCCGCAACTTGTAAACATAAACATACGGTACTTTTGCATTTCGAGAAGTTTCAGGCAGAGATTCACCTCCGATTGATCCAAATATTTCACTGAATTAAAGTAAAAAAATTTTTCAATCGTTTCAGAATCCGGGTTAAGCATAATATCAATGTATTCATTTCTCGCTTGCCGGTGATCTTTTAAGAAGTGTTTGGTGGCTTTAATAAATACATAGTCAAGTTTCACTGCAAGGTCATTGAGCGCAAATCTCAGGGTTTTCCGCCATTTTTGGTTCCAGCCATTTTCACCACCGGTATGGCAACCGCAATCGTCGCTCCACCTGCCAACGCCATGTGCGCAGCTCCAGGAATTTCCTTCACCTAGTGGTCCGTTATCAAGAATCACTTCGTAATCGGGTGGATTTAATTTCAGAAAATTGGAATAATTTGTTACCGAAAACCCGTTCGTTGAGGTAAGTTCAGAAAATAAATATGCAATAGATCTGTCTGCGAAATGTTTGTGGTGCCCGAAAGTCTCTCCGTCGGTTGCAGCTGAAATCATTCTGAACCCGTAACTTAAATTTACAATCCTGTCCATTAATTTTTCAGAATGAAAAATGAGGTCGTCAAAAGCAATCTCGCGTGCAAGTTTTCCATTATAAAAGAATACATCAATAAATTTTTCGTTAGTGAAAAACCTGTACGGTCGTGAAGTATCAAGTTCCAGTTCAGGTTTACTTACCCATTGTTCGGATCCGATTTTTCTGATAGCGTACGCTTGTGATGGGTCTAGGATCGTAAATTTTATTCCTTCATCGGCAAGAACTTTGAGAGTTTCGTTATTACATGCAGTTTCAGCGAGCCACATTCCGACCGGTTTGCGTGCAAAATGAAATTCAAAATCTTTCACCCCCCACTTTACCTGAGTAATTTTATCCTGCTCAGATGCGAGAGGCATAATGATATGATTGTAAACTTGTGCAATCGCATTCCCTTGTCCGTTGTTTTTAATTATGCTTTTTTTATCAGCATCAATAATTTTTTCGTATGTGTGGCGGTGTTTCTTGCGGAGCCATGAAAACAGAGTCGGCCCGAAATTAAAACTCAGATATTCGTAATTGTTCACGCGCCGGATAATGTCCCCGTGAGAGTTGACGATAACAGCTTCAGTATTTGGTTTATAACACTCCTGAAGTATACGTTCATTCCAGTCGTGAAAAGGAGCCGCTGAAAACTCCGGGTCAATCTCGTCAGTCCAGGGATTTTCCCGTGGTGGCTGGTAAAAATGTCCGTGGATTATCAAATGCTTTTTATTCAATCAATCAGATTTTATGTTTCAGATTTATTTTTTTAATAAGGAAACAAAACTTAATGGTAGAACCGGAATTCTGTACTCCTAATAAATAACCACATACAAAATTTTTTATGAAGACAACTCAACCGGGTCATTGGGATTATCAAGTTTAAATACGTTCACAGCCAGAGGAGGTAAAGTAACTTTAATTGAGTAAAGGAAATCCTGATGGGGAATTTCTTCGGCTATTATTTCGCCGAGATTTCCGACTCCGCTTCCACCGTATTCTACCGCGTCGCTGTTTAGTATCTCACGATATATACCTTTTTGCGGAACACCGAAAACATAATTGGTGCGAATTACCGGTGTCATATTAAATGTAAAAATTATTGTTTCCTTATTATCGGCGGAAAACCTCGCAAAGGCAAGGACGCTATTATCGGCATCTTTAAAGTCAAGCCATCTGAAACCGTTACTTTTAAAATCAACTTCAAATAACGCCGGTTGCTTTCGGTACAGGTGAGCGATGTCCCTGAAAAAAAAGTTAAACTTTTTATTGTGTTCAATTTCAAGTACATCCCAATTTAGCTCTCCGTTTGAATTCCATTCGAGGTATTGCGCAATATCATTTGTCATGAAGTTCAGCTTCTTGCCGGGATGTCCGAACATCATACCGTAAAGTAGTTTCAGATTAGCGAAGCGCTGCCACAGGTCACCGGACATTTTATCAATAAGAGATTTCTTTCCGTGAACAACCTCATCGTGTGATAATGGTAACAGGTAATCTTCATTAAATGAATACCACAACGAGAAGGTGATTTTATTGTGATGAAACTTTCTATAAACCGGATCCTGAGAAAAGTAAAACAATGTATCATGCATCCAGCCCATATTCCATTTCATATCGAACCCGAGTCCACCGGTATAAGATGGTTTAGTGATCCCATGCCAGGAAGTTGATTCCTCAGCAATGGTAAGTATTCCGGGAAATTCCCGATGTACTGTATCATTAAGGCGTTTAAGGAATTCAATTGCTTCGAGATTTTCATTTCCGCCATAAATATTTGGTTCCCACTCACCGTCATTTTTTGAGTAATCGAGATATAACATTGAAGCAACAGCATCAACTCGTAGCCCATCAATATGGTATTTATCAATCCAGAACAGCGCATTGGCAATCAGGAAATTTCTAACTTCATTCTTTCCGTAATCAAAGATAAGCGTACCCCAATCTTTGTGATATGATTTGAGCGGATTTGAATATTCAAATTGCGCTGTACCATCAAATTTCGCCAATCCATGCGCATCGGTTGGAAAATGTCCCGGAACCCAATCGAGAATAACCCCAATCCCGTTTAAATGACAATGATTGACAAAGTACATGAAATCCTGCGGAGTTCCATATCTGCTTGACGGTGCGTAATAATTTACAACCTGGTAGCCCCATGAATTATCGAGAGGATGTTCCATTACCGGGAGCAATTCAATATGTGTATAACCCATTAAGTTTACGTATTCAACAATTTCATGAGCGAGGTCGCGGTAATTTTTAAAACCCCATTCGTTTGCACCGAAATCCTTTTTCCAAGTTCCGAGGTGAAGCTCGTAAATGGAAATTGGAGTTTTATACTTAATGGTTTTCTTCCTTTTGTTAATCCATTTCTTATCAGTCCATTTAAATCCGTTCAGCGAGGAAATTATGGATGCGTTGGAAGGTCTAAGTTCCGATTCGAACGCAAATGGATCGGTTTTCATTACAATGTTACCGTGATTATCTTTGACGGCGAATTTGTATTGTACCCCATCATTAATCCCCGGGATGAAAAGTCCCCAGATTCCATTAGCGGTTAATTTTTGCATTGGAAACATTCCCGGAGTCCATGAATTGAATTCACCTGCTAATGCAACTGCTTTCGCGTTTGGGGCCCAAAGAGTGAACATCACACCTTGTTTACCGAGAATTTTTCTTTTGTGTGCACCGAGCTTTTCGTAAATTCTGTTGTGATTCCCTTCTGCGAAAAGGTGTTCGTCGTAATCTGAAAATTCAATCGGGAAATTATACGGATCATGAAATGCAAACTCATTCCCGTCTTCATCTTCAAAATGTATTGTATATTCAGGCACAATATCAGTATTTTCAATTACTGCAGAGTAAATATTTCCTGTGCTGATGCGGTTAAGCTGAATTGATACGTGTTTAGTTTTAATATATGCATTGATCGCTTTGGGCAGGAATGTAATTATGCGAACGGAATGGATTTTCTTGTCAACCTTTGCACCGAGTATATCAATAGGATATTGATGCTCGAAAGTTGAGATTTTATTAATATCTGTTTTTGAAACGTGATTGAAGCGGCGCTTTTTTTTCAATGCAATAAAACTATAAATTCAATGGGTAAAATACTCAATAGACAATAAAATTATAATGAGGAAGTCAGTTCTGAACATCCAGGTTTCTCAGATAAAATATTCTATATAACACCGGATGTTATCAGCTTTCACAGAAAAGTTTATATAAGAGTTCTTTAGCTTTGTTAAGTCGCAATATTGTATCACCGGAAATTTTTGATTCGTTTCGGCTGATGTATGTATCAATTCTTTCAATTGCCTGAGCCAGTGACACAGAATCATCCTTAAGTCCATGTGCAATATTTTCTGCTGATTCATCAAAGAATCCTAAAGGTGGATTCCAGAAAACAATAATTTTTTTTGACCAGTGTTCTTCCTCTGACATAGATACTTTCTGTAACTTATAATATTTTTTATTCATTTTAAATTTTTTTCAATGGGGGTATTTTAAAATAAAAAAATTCATTAATGAAAATTAACCCGGACAATACTGACTTTGAACTGGAAGATAACCTGAGTTTTTCAGACGGGCGTGATGGAAGATCAAAAAAACCTGTAATCTTATTTATCGTAATCGGCGTACTTGTAATAGCGATAGTTGTTCTATCATATTACGCTTTTTTATACCAGTCCGCATACGATTTAGGGATACAATATTTAGGTCAAAGACAATACAAGGAAGCGTTGTACAAATTTCAGGAAATTCCTCCTTCGAGCAGTGATTACAATAACGCTCAGTCAAAAATAAATTTTATTAACGGACTTTTATTGTTCAACGAAAAAAAATTCGCTGAAGCTAAAGAACACCTTGATAAGGTTATTCTCACGGATGAATATTATAATGAAACCCGGCTTATGCTTATGAAAATTGAAGAGGTTTTGCAAGCCGAGGAACTTGCTAAACAACTTGAGCAAAATGACGAGGGAAAACTTTTGGATGCAGAGAAAGAACTGGAACAGAAAATACGTGATCAGGATGCTTCGCGAACATTTGCAAAGCTTTTAGTGAGGTTACAGGATAAATTTGCTGCAGAGTATAAATTAGCTGAACTGGAAGATGCCAACGGAATGAAGCGAAATCTCAGGAACCTGAATGATATCAGACAGGAAATGCTTGACTATACTTATTCATCCTCAGCGCCCGAACAACAATTAATAGAGTTTAAAGAATTGTTGAATGCATGGATGAACAATCGTATCAACGTTATCCAGTCAACTATAAGAGAAGGAGCGCCTACAATACAGGAAAGTTCGTTAAAAGTGAAAAACCTCATTTCTGACGGAGATAAAATTGAGGAAGAAATTTTAACAGAAATTCCAGGGTTGAAAAGTTCATATTCATTCTGAATCATGAATGTGCACAGAAATGTTCAGCTATCTGAACTTACAACTATACGAACCGGCGGTAAAGTAAATTACTTTGTTGAGGTTACATCAATTGATGAACTGAAAGAATCTATAAGATTATCGAGGAGATTAATGTTACCGCTTAAATTTCTAGGAGGTGGCAGCAATATAATTTTTCCTGATGCTTACCTTGATATGCTTGTTGTAAAGATTTCCATGAAGGGAATTTCATTTTTGGAAAACAAAAGTCAGGTTAAAGCTATGGCAGGCGAAAATTGGGATAACTTTGTCAAACTCTGTGTGAATCATGGATTACAGGGTATAGAATGTCTGTCCGGTATTCCGGGTTCGGTAGGTGCAACACCGATACAAAATGTCGGCGCATACGGACAAGAAGTAAGTGATACCATTAAATTTGTAAATTGCCTGGACGTAATTTCGCTTAATGAAATATCCATTGATAAAACTGAGTGCGGATTTGGTTATCGTACAAGCAGATTTAAAACAAAAGATAAGAACAGGTTCATCATTACTTCGGTTGTTTTTCAGCTGTATGAACAACATGAACCGGAATTAACTTATAAAGATATTAAAAATGCAATAACGGAAATTGACGATTATTCCTCCCTCTCAAGGTTGGAAAAACTTAAAACAGTCCGAAATAAGGTTATCAAAATCCGGCGGACAAAATCCATGGTTATTAATCAGAACGATCCTGACACATCATCTTGCGGATCGTTTTTTACAAATCCTGTTTTAACGAAACAAGATTTCGAAAATTTTATTGGCGTATGTGACGGACTGAATTTGGTTCCTCCGTTTTATAAACTGAACGGAAAATTTAAAGTACCCGCTGCTTGGTTGATTGAAAAATCAGGTTTCGGAAAAGGGTACTCAGAAAATGATGTCGGAATATCCGCCAGACATTCATTGGCTTTGGTCAACAGGGGCGGAGGTTATAATGCGTTGATTAATCTTGCTGAGAAAATTAAATCGAAAGTAAAGGAAAAATTCGGTATAAAGCTTTGCGAAGAACCCGTCATTGTCAGGCAGGCTTAACTTTCCTAGTAATGTTTTCAATATTCTTTGGGGTATTATGGTTATTTTATTTTTTATAATACATTGATACTTAAAATACTGATTGTAATTTTACATTCAGAAAATTAAACTATCCCGTACGATACTTGCGTAACATTTCTTTCATATTAATTTCAATTCTGTTACTATCTGTGTTCGGATTTATATTTAATAAAATGAGTTCATTCGAAGGAATAGAAGATATTAACGAAAGGTTGCTTGTTGTTTCAGACGGAACTCCTGTTATTTTCAACAATCGTAACCAGCTTGAACTTCCGGTAAATAATCATCCTCGCAAATACATAACAGATCAAGGGGTAATAATTATCAACCCAAGTATCAGAATTAAGCAATCTGTAAATACCCATCAAACCGACGCAAGTATTACCTCCGATCCAGTTATGTTCAGAAATCTTTTTGCATCCGGTACGACGATTGTGAGTAGCGGTAGCTTTTTTCTCAGCGAAGGATATTACCTTAGCACCAATGAAGGTAGTAACTGGAACGGTTATGATACCTTACCTTCATTACCTATGGGAAATCATGCAGGATCTCCGACGACAATAATAGACAAGAACGGTGTATTAATGATAAATCATCTAACCGGTATTATAAACCAATCGGTGAGTATTTCCAGGTCAACAAATTTCGGAGTGAATTGGGAAAGCTATTTAACGGTCAGCAACAGTAACAGTAACTCAACCGCTTCTGCCACAACAGATAATAATCCACTTAGTCCTTATTACGGGAACACTTATAGTTTTTGGACAGATTTCTCTAACCCGAGTGAAAGGGTTATTAAGTTTTCCAAAAGTTTGGATAGCGGGATTTCGTGGTCGAACCCGGTTCAGTTAAATACCCCGACATCACCTTACCCGGCATCGCAGGGTATTTCTTCGGTTGTCGGTAACGATGGTGTAATTTATGCTGTATGGCGCGATCACGCTATAGTTTCACCTTTCACAGGGAAAAGGGTCGGGTTTGGGATATCGATAGACGGGGCTAATTCCTGGTTAATAGATAATGAAGCATTTACGATGAACGGAATCAGATCGCCTTCTTTATCTCCGTACAATATCCGTGTAAATGATTTTCCGAAAATAGCAATTGATAAAAGCAACGGCGTGTATAACGACAGGCTTTATGTAATTACTCCGCAGGAAGACCAAATGCCTGCCGGTACTGACCCTGATATTATATTGACCAGATCAACGGACGGCGGGGTTACTTGGCTTCCCGGAGTAAGGGTAAATCAAGACCCGATAAATAACGGAAAAATACAATTTATGCCTGCAATTTGTGTAGATAACTTTGGATTTGTTAATGTGATTTATTTCGATAACAGAAACACTTCATCTGATTCCGCTGAAGTATTTATCGCAAGGTCGTCTGACGGTGGTGATACCTGGGATGAATTTGTGTTGAGCAATCATAGATTCAAACCATCCCCAATACAAGGGATAGCCGGAAGTTACGGTGGTGATTATATTGATATTGTTGCTTCAGGTTCTTTTGTTTATCCGATTTGGATGGATAATTCAACGGGGAATTATCAGCTATGGTCAACTCAGGTTATTAATATAAATTTTCCGTTAAATAATTTTCATTTGAATGATCCAGGCAGTGGACAGATTTTTACATCAAGTTACAAAGCTCAGGATTCCATAAAGTTTGAATGGGATACTTCCGCAACTGGCGCTATATACAGATTCTCAGTCAGGGATACAGCTACAAATCAATTGATTTTAGAAGCATCGTCATCGAAGAATTTCTATTACATTAAACTTCAACAGCTTGATAATATTCTAATCCAAAACGGTTTACTTCCCGGAGATACAATTCATTGTACCTGGAACGTTACAGCATTCAGACAGACACCTAACGGGACCGATTCATTAAGCTCACAAAACGGACCTTGGAGAGTTTCTTTTATCAGGGGTACACCGATGATGACCCCATTTTCGTTAAAATATCCTTTACCGGATACTACAGTATTCACGAACGTTTCTTCGATGCAAAGAACTAGTTTCAACTGGGGTTCTGCAGGTAATGGAAATACATACAGATTTGTAATGAAAATTCCCGAACTTGATTCCGGTTATATCCTGAACCTTCAATCATTGCAGAATGGTTACGACAGCAGTTTTGCCCTTGAAAATTCGGATATGGATATTGTTTTAATGAATAAGAGCGTAAACATTGAAGATACTGTAAACGGTATTTGGACCGTGTATTCAAATAACGGATATGATTCTATAAAAGCTGTTGATTCCAATACAATATCGTTTGTGAGAATTAGTCCACCTCCTGTTTTTTTCGATGGGTTCGTAAATGGTTTGGTAAATTGGCAGGTTGAAAATCTAGGTGGAGATTGCATTTGGGGAATCGAAAACGAACCGTACTCAAATCATTACAATATGAAGTTTACATCAATATCTCCTCTTCTCTCTGCAAATTTAAAAGCGTGTGGACCGCAAACCGTTATCAGGAGTATGTTAAGCATAAGTGACAATATAAATTGTACAAACCGATTTAATAATTTTCTTCTCGTTGACTGCGATATATTTAACTTAGCCCCATCTGATACAGCGAGAATTGAAGTAAGCTACGATGGTGGTATCTCATGGGAGTCAGCTCTGAGCATGTCCGATATTACTCTTCGAAACATCAGACTTGTAGTTGAACTACCTGATGCTTTCGATAACCCGTTACTCAAATTCAGATTTTTTACAAGTCTCTCGAACGGTATTAAATGGTGGACGATAGATAATGTAATAGTTACAGGTGATTATATTATTTCTTCCGGTGAAAGTAACCCGGAATTAATCCGTGATTACTCCCTCGGTCAAAATTTCCCTAACCCGTTTAATCCGATTACTACAATAAAATATTCGCTACCCGAAAAATCAAATATTGAACTTTCAATTTTCGATATTACGGGAAGGGTAATTTCTGTTTTAGATAAAGGAGTTAAAGAAAAAGGTATTTATGAAGTAAAGTTTGATGCCGGCAGGTTACCGAGCGGGATATACTTCTACAGGCTTAAGTCGGAAAGTATAATTATTACAAAAAAATTAGTGGTCATCAAGTAAACCCATTCTCTCTAAATTTAAATTAACGTTTTATACAACCGAAATATTTTGTAAAATAGGTTAAATCTTTTTATCTTGTGCAACCTCAAATTTAACAACCATGAAAAAATTATTATTTTCAGTAATTGCAATTATACTATTCTGCAATTATGCATTTTCGTCTCCGGTAGAAATTTCACCGAGACTTAGCGATAAGATGAAAGGTCTTAATCCGCTTGAATACATTAGAGTGTTCGTTGTACTTGAAAGTCAAGTTGATGTTGTTACACTCGGACAACAGTTAACTCACAACAGAGCCACACCACAGGAAAGAGCTTACACTGTGATAACTACGCTAACAGAACACGCACAAAACACACAGGTTGATATTCTCAATTATCTTGAAAGCCAGAAGTCGGTTGGAAAAGTGAGAGAGATAGAACCGTTTTGGATTGTGAATATGGTAGTGGTAGAGGCTAATATAGAAGTATTGACAACACTTGCCTCTAGAAACGATGTTGCTATGATGGACATTGATTCCGAACTCAAACTAGATGAACCTGTTCAGGAGGGAATTGCAGAGCAGTTCAAAGAGGGAGTAGAAAACGGCATAAAGGCTATTAATGCTCATAAGCTGTGGGCTCTTGGATTCAGGGGTCAGGGTACGATAGTCATGGGAGTAGACACGGGAGTACAGCTTGAACATCCTGCACTTAACTATAAATGGCGGGGGAATGGCAGACCCTGGTGGCAAGCGTGGTACGATAGAGATGGTACAACATCGCCATCAGATTGCGATAATCACGGGACGCATACTGTTGGTACAATGTGCGGGCGAGCAGGCAGTGACACGATTGGAATCGCAATAGATGCCGAATGGATGGCAGCTAAGACCATTTGTTCAAGTTCACATACCAGCTATTCCATTGCTGCCTGGCAGTGGGCACTGAACCCTGACAGCAACGCCGGTACAGTTGACGATATGCCGGTTGCAATCGGAAACTCCTGGTGGGATCCTGATATTACAAATGAATGCACAAGCATTTACGTTGCAGCGCTAAATACAATGGAAGCCGGAGGAGTCGGTATAGTTTTTTCCGCCGGAAATAGTGGACCAGGCGCTTCAACAATTACCAGACCGAAAAACATCAATACAACTATTATTAACGCATTTTCAACCGGTGCTGTTAACGGTAACCAACCTTTCCCGTATCCGATTGCGAGCTTCTCCTCAAGAGGACCGTCAGTATGCGGTGGTACTGGTTCATTGTTGATTAAACCTGAGGTATCTGCCCCCGGTGAAGATGTAAGGTCTGCTAATAGAAATAGCGGATATATGACAATGTCCGGTACTTCAATGGCTTGCCCTCACGTGGTCGGAGCTGCAGCATTGCTTAAGTCAGTCGCACCATCAATGACAGGCCCTGAAATTCTCGAACTCCTTTACAATACTGCCACTGATCTTGGAACACCTGGTGAAGATAATACATACGGTATGGGAGTTATTGATGTATGGGCAGCATTCCAGCAAATTGGAATTTACCCACTCAATCCTTTTACTTTGAATTCTCCGGCATCAGGGATATCTGTGACAACAGTACCCGGCGGTACGACACCGGTTAGTTTTACATGGGATACTTCTGCTACAGGTGCTCATTACAACTTCATATTCGGAACTTCTTTACCTACAAGATTAGTAACTCTCCCGTCGTCAACTAATTCACTGACGTTAACCACTGGTGAAATAGATTCTATCCTTGCAAGTTTTGGTGTGCAGCCGGGTGATAGTGTAACAGGTCAATGGGATATCTGGGCATATAAGGTAAATCCGGTTGATTCATTAAAGTCTACAAACGGTCCTAGAACAATAACATTTAAACGTGGTATCCCCCAGCTTTCGGCTTTCAACCTGAACTCTCCGCCGAACAATACGACAATTACTACATCTGTGTTTAACAACTCACAGGTAAATTTCAACTGGACTAAATCCGGTGATGGTACAACTT